>JAESFZ010000089.1_pt1 | contig 233875 bp, 248 predicted proteins | sample 9269561 | NCBI WGS metagenome assembly JAESFZ01 (sample SAMN14515552, study PRJNA621657) | algae metagenome | isolation source: Tildeniella nuda ZEHNDER 1965/U140 and co-occurring heterotrophs from wet... | place: Switzerland: Stansstaad, Zurih | collected 1965-01-01 | reverse complement strand
GTTGCAGCCAGGATCGGCACGGTCATCGTTGCCCGGCTGGTGAATATTCGCGATATTCACTGCGCCGTGCGCCTCGCCATTGCCGATCCTGGCTGCAACGCAATCGCGTTTCATTATGTTAGGCGCTCTTAATCTGGTTCGCAAATGAAGATCGCGGTTCTGGGTGCGGGAGCGTGGGGCACTGCGATTGCCATCAGTCTGGCCTCGCGCCACAGCATTGCCCTGTGGACGCGCGATCCCGCGCAGCACGCCGTGCTGCTGTCCACCCGCCGCAATGAACGTTACCTGCCGGGATTCGTGCTGCCGGACAATCTTGCGCCGACGGGCGATTTCGCGGCCGCGACCGGCGGCAGTGCGCTGGTTCTGCTGGCGGTGACCACTGCCGGGCTGCGCGAGACCCTGCGCCGGCTGCGCGCTGCACGCTGCACGGCGCCGGTGGTCTGGCTGTGCAAGGGTTTTGAAAGGCAGCATGCAAAACTGCCTCACCAGGTTTGCGCGGAGGAACTGGGCGCCGCCGCGCAGTGCGGCGTGCTGTCGGGCCCGAGCTTTGCCGAAGAAGTGGCACGCGGCCTGCCTACCGCGGTTACCCTGGCTGCAGCGGACGGAGCATTCGCGCGCGATACCGCGCAGCAGCTGCACAGCACCACGCTGCGTGTTTATTCGAGCGACGACGTGGTCGGTGTCGAGGTCGCCGGCGCGGTCAAAAACGTCATTGCGATTGCGGCCGGCATTTGCGACGGGCTGGGCCTGGGCCTGAATGCGCGCGCCGCGCTGATCACGCGCGGACTGGCCGAGATGACGCGCCTGGGCGTCAGGCTGGGCGGACGCCCGGAAACCTTCATGGGCCTTGCCGGTGCCGGCGATCTCATCCTCACCTGCACCGGAGACCTGTCGCGCAACCGCCGCGTCGGGCTCAGGCTGGCGCAGGGCGTGCCGCTCGACGCCATACTTGCTGACCTGGGCCACATCGCGGAGGGCGTTTATTCGGCACGCGAGGTGGCGCGCATCGCCGCTGCGCAGCATGTGGACATGCCGATCACCGCCGCCGTGTGCCGCGTGCTCGATGGCGGCATCGCCGCCGCTGCCGCTGTCGAAGAACTGCTGCAGCGCGAACCCAAATCCGAGTACTGAGCCGGGGGCGCAACTGCCCTGAGTGTGCGCAGCGCGCAGCCTTGAAATCGCCGGGCTGGCGGCTTCAGCTGCCGCCGGCAAACCCGAGTTGTCGCCACGCCTCGTAAACGACTATGGCGACGGCGTTGGAAAGATTGAGGCTGCGGCTATGGTCGCACATGGGCAGCCGGATGCGGTTTTCGCCGGGCAGCGTGTCGAGTATCGTCGCTGGCAGACCGCGGGTTTCGGGGCCGAACAGGAATACATCGTGCTCGCGGTAACGGGGCTGGTCGTGGCGCTGCGTGCCGCGGGTGGTGGCGGCAAACATGCGGCGCCCGCTGAAGAACTCGCGGCACGCCGGCCAGTCCGCATGCAGCGTGACGGCGGCGAATTCGTGATAGTCGAGCCCGGCGCGCTGCAGCAGCCTGTCGCGCAGCGAGAATCCCAGGGGTTTTACGAGGTGCAGCCGCGCCCCGGTATTGGCGCACAGGCGGATGACGTTTCCGGTATTGGGCGGAATCTCTGGCTCAAACAGCACGACGTCAAACATGGCGCAACCGGCATAGGACCCAAAACCGATTAGATAACAGATTTTCGCGGCGCGCGCGCGACCATCCACCCGCTGACGTGGGCCGCGCCGGCGTGTTTCAGGTTTTTCGCGAGTTCGTTCAGCGTCGCGCCTGTGGTCATCACGTCGTCGATGACTGCAACCTTCCTGCCCTGCAGGTCGGCATCGCACACGTAGGCCCCGCGCACATTTTTCGCGCGCTCCCGCCACGGCAGCGCGGCCTGTGGGCGCGTTTCCGCCACCTTGCGGCACATGTTGGCGGCGACCGGAATGCCGGTCGCCGCGCTGACGCGGCGGGCGAGTTCGAGCGCCTGGTTGAAACCGCGTTCGCGCAGTCGCCGCGGCGTGAGCGGCATGGGAATGAGCAGATCGGGGCGGGGCGCCGGCAGGGTGGCCGCAGTCTGGCCAAGCGCGTCGCCGAGCAGTGTGGCAAGCGCGAGATTGCCGCCGTATTTGAATGCCTGGACCAGGGCATCAAGCGGATGCTCATAGCAGAACGCCGCGGTCACCTCATCGTAGCGCGGTGGATGCGCAAGGCAGACGCCGCAGACCGTGCCGGCGACCGGCACGGCGCAGACGGTGCAGCGTGCGGCGGGCAGGCGCGGCAACTGTTCCGTGCATGCCGCACACAACAGCATATGGCCGCAGCGCGTGGCGCATAGCACGCAGCTTTGCGGCAACAGGCTCTGTATATTATTTATACAGATGTTTAAAAAATGAGGCCTGAAATTTGACATGAAGCGCAAATCCTGCGATCATGCAACTAACTAATAAATATAAGTTTTTTTCTTTTCTTCGCTTTCAGCTGAGGCCAGTTCATGGACACTATTAGCGTTAACGAGCAGCGCTCCCCCTTTGCCGACAATGTTGCGGGCCAGCGCTGGAGCGTGGCGCAGATCGAAGCGCTGCTCGAGCTGCCATTCAATGACCTGATTCACCGCGCACAGTCGGTACATCGCCAGCATTTCGATCCCAATGAAGTGCAGCTTTCCACCCTGCTGTCCATCAAGACCGGCGGCTGCCCCGAGGATTGCGGCTACTGCCCGCAGGCGGCGCGCTATCACACCGAAGTCGAGAACCAGGACATGCTCACGGTCGATGCCGTGGTGGCGGCGGCGCGTACCGCGAAACAAAGCGGCGCCACGCGTTTTTGCATGGGTGCGGCGTGGCGCAGTCCGAAGCAGCGCGATCTGGACAAGGTCATCGCGATGGTGAAAGCAGTGCGCGGACTGGGCATGGAAACCTGCGCCACGCTCGGCATGCTCAAGGACGGACAGGCCGGGCAACTCAAGGATGCCGGTCTCGATTACTACAACCACAACATCGACACCGAGCCGGAGTTTTACGGCGAAATCATTTCCACCCGCACCCAGCAGGATCGCCTCGACACCCTGCACCAGGTGCGCGAAGCCGGTCTGCACGTATGCTGCGGTGGCATCGTCGGCATGGGCGAGTCGCGCAAAAGCCGCGCCGCGCTGATCGCCCAGCTTGCCAATATGGACCCTTATCCCGAGTCGGTGCCGATCAACAATCTGGTGCAGGTCGAAGGCACGCCGCTGCACGGCACCGCGAAGCTCGACCTGATGGAATTCGTGCGCACCATCGCCTGCGCGCGCATTGCCATGCCGAAGGCGATGGTGCGCCTGTCCGCAGGGCGCCAGGAAATGCCCGAGGGCATACAGGCGCTGTGTTTTCTCGCCGGCGCCAACTCGATTTTTTACGGCGAGAAGCTGTTGACCACGGGCAATCCGGACGTCGAGCGTGACCAGGCGCTGTTCGCCAGGCTGGGCATCCGTCCTATGGAGATGAGAAGCGGGGAGTAAAGGCTTTGCTGTAAGGGTTAGCACCTAACGCCTACTGCCTATCGCCTATCGCTTCACGCTGTTCAGATCAGATGCCTTTCACCGCGCTTTCCGCGCAGCTTGCCGAGCTGGAAGCACAGGGGCTCAGGCGCCGCCGCCGCGTGCTCGAAACGCCGCAGTCCGCGCACGTCAGCGTGGACGGGCGCGAGTGCGTGGCTTTCTGCAGCAACGATTACCTGGGATTGGCGGCAGACCCGAGGCTGGTGCGGGCCGCGCAGGAGGGCGGCGCGCGCTATGGCGTGGGTGCTGGCGCTTCGCACCTGGTGCTCGGCCACGGCGCCGCGCATCACGCGCTGGAAGAAGCGCTAGCGCGATTCGTCGGGTTGCCGCGCGCCCTGCTGTTTTCTTCCGGCTACATGGCGAACATCGGCATGATCACGGCGCTTGCCGGGCGCGATGACGCGATATTTGCCGACAGGCTCAACCACGCCTCGCTCAACGACGCCGCGCTGCTGTCGCGCGCCGCGTTCAGACGCTATCCCCATGGCGACCTCGGCGCGCTGGAAAAGCTGCTCGCCGCCACCCGCGCGCGCCGCAAGCTGGTGGTGAGCGACGCGGTGTTCAGCATGGACGGCGATATTGCGCCGGTTCCGGCGCTGCTCGCGCTGTGCGAGCGCCACGATGCTTGGCTGGTGCTCGACGATGCCCACGGCTTCGGCGTGCTGGGCGCGGACGGGCGCGGCGCACTGGCGCATTTCGGCATCGCCGCGCCGCGCGTGATTTACATGGCGACTTTGGGCAAGGCGGCGGGGGTGGCCGGCGCTTTCGTCGCCGCGCACGACGCAGTCATCGAAACGCTGATGCAGCGCGCGCGCAGCTATGTCTACACCACCGCAACCCCGCCGCTGCTGGCGCATGCCCTGCTGACCAGCCTGGATCTCATCGCTTCTGAACAATGGCGGCGGGACAAGCTGCAAAAACTAATTATCATTTTAAAACAAGAACTTAAAATAAGTGAGTGGACACTTATGCCGTCTGACACGGCCATCCAGCCCCTGGTGATCGGGGCGAATGAGGCCGCGCTCAGCGTGGCGCAGCAGCTTGCCGGGCGCGGCCTGCTGGTGCCTGCCATCCGTCCGCCGACAGTGCCGCGCGGCACGGCCAGGCTGCGCATTTCGCTGTCCGCCGCCCACAGCGAGGACGACGTGCGGCGCCTCGCGGCCGCGTTGAATGCGCTGCAATGAGCGCGGCAATGAGTAAGCTGCGATGAGTCTGCATGACGGGCTGCATGCAGTGGTCAGCGGCCGCGGCCGCGATCTGGTGCTGCTGCATGGCTGGGGCATGCATGCCGGCATTTGGGATGCGCTGGTGCCGGCACTGTCGCAGCGCTTCCGCGTACATGCAGTCGATTTGCCGGGCCATGGCGCGAGCGCCAGCTGCGATCCCTATACGCTGTCCAGGATTGCGGCGGAACTGGCTCGGCAGATGCCGTCGCACTGCCTGGTGTGCGGCTGGTCGCTGGGCGGGCAGGTGGCCCTGGCGTGGGCCGGCGCGGCCCCGCAGCAGGTCGGGCGGCTGGCGCTGGTCTCGACCACGCCATGCTTCACGCAGCGGGCGGACTGGCCGCACGCGATGGAAGCAGCAGTGTTGCAGGACTTTGCCCGGGCGCTGGCAGGTGACTACGAGGCCACGCTTAAACGTTTTCTGGCGCTGCAGGCGCAGGGCGATGCACAAGCGAGGCGGATAATGCAGCAATTGAGGGCAAGCCTGATTGCGCGCAGCCGGCCGGACGTGCGCTCCCTGGAGCGGGGCCTGCAGATTCTGCGCGACACCGACATGCGCGGCAGCATGGCTGCAATCAAACAGCCGGTGATGCTGATCCACGGCGACCGTGACAAGCTGACTCCGCTCGCCGCCGCCGAACACCTTCGCGATGCGCTGCCTGATGCGCGGCTTGCCGTCATGCGCGGCGCGGCGCACGCACCGTTCATCACGGATGCAGCAGGCTTCAGCGCCCATCTTACGGAATTTATGCAATGAGCGAAGAACTGCTGGTCGACAAACGCCAGGTGCGGCGCTCGTTCGAGCATGCGGCAGCGACATATGACGCCGCGGCGGTATTGCAGCATGAAGTATGCGCGCGCGTGCTCGAGCGCCTCGATTACATCAGGCTTGAGCCCGCCGTCATACTTGACGCCGGCAGCGGCACCGGCAATGCGCTTGCCGGACTGGCGCAGCGTTACCCGCGGGCGCGCATCATCGCGCTTGATGTGGCGCTGGCGATGCTGGCGCGCGGCCGCAGCCGCATACCCAGGTGGAAGAGCCTGCTGGCGGGGCGTTCGACGCCCGCCGCGGTGTGCGGCGATATCGAGCGGCTGCCGCTGGCTACCGGTTCAATCGGCATGGCGTGGTCGAATCTCGCACTGCAGTGGGTGCATGATCTGCAGCGCACCTTCGACGAAATGCAGCGCGTGCTCATGCCGGGCGGGCTGCTGATGTTCAGCACATTCGGACCGGATACCCTCAAGGAATTGCGCGGTGCCTATGCCGGCACCGACCGCCATACCCACGTCAACCGCTTCATCGACATGCACGATATCGGCGACATGCTGGTCAAGGCCGGTTTCGCCGATCCGGTGATGGACATGGAGACCTTCACGCTGACCTACGTGGAAGTACGCGAGCTGATGCGCGATCTCAAGGCGATTGGCGCGCACAACGTGACCCAGGGCCGGCCGGCCGGACTCAGCGGCAAGACGCTGTTGCGAACTGTCGCGCGGAATTACGAGGCATTGCGGCGCGACGGCCGTTTGCCGGCGACCTTCGAGGTCGTCTACGGCCACGCCTGGAAACCGCAGCCGCGGGTGGGCCCGAGCGGCCGTCCTGTGATCGAAATCAAACCGCAAAAAGGGATTCGGAGTTGAAGCCTCTTGCCCCTCGCTTCTTGCCTCCCGGACTCTTCGTCACCGGCACCGACACCGGTGTGGGCAAAACGCTGGTGACCTGCGCGCTGCTGCAGGCGTTTGCCGCGCGCGGCAGGCGCGTAGCAGGCATGAAGCCCGTTGCCGCCGGCGCGGCGCGGCATGAGGGCGGTTTGCGCAACGACGATGTCGAGCAGATGCTCGCGGCCGGCAACACGGCTGCGCCGCGTGTCCTGGTCAACCCATATTGCTTCGAGCCGCCAATCGCGCCGCACATCGCCGCTGCCGCAACCGGTGCGAACATCAGCATTGCGGTAATCCTGGAAAAGCATGCGGAGCTGATGCATTACGCCGACCTGGTGGTGGTGGAAGGCGCCGGCGGGTTCTGCGTTCCGCTGGGCGCGAGCGAGGACATGGCCGATCTTGCGCAGGCTCTTGATCTTCCGGTGCTGCTGGTGGTCGGCATGCGGCTGGGCTGCCTGAACCACGCCCTGCTCACGGCGCAGGCGATACGCGCGCGCGGACTGCGCCTCGCCGGCTGGTTTGCCAATCACATCGATCCTGCACAGGCACAGGCTGATGCCAATGTCGAGGCGCTGGTGCAGCGCTTGCAGGCGCCGCTGATCGCGCGCATCCCGTTTGCAAGCGATCCCGATACGCGCGCTGTCGCCGCGATGATGGACATTGATCGATTGCTGACGCAAGGTCTTGATTCGGCCACGTTCAAAGCAGATAACAGCCGGTAAATCCTTGGTTTTTACTCGGGTTTGCGGTTGCCACCCCCGGCCGGCTGTGATAGATTTCGCACGTTTAATTTGAGTGTCGGCGCTTGTAACCGAGGACGCTGTGGATGGAATGCGTCACTGCTGGGGAACCCGCCCGATTTGCCTTTACCGCGCGTCGCAACAATTCCCTGTCGTCGTCCGGTCGTTTGCTGGCATTTGGCTTGATTCTGGCAGTTTCGATGGGAATAGCGCTGATGTTCGCGCTGGTGTTCGGCGCATGGATGATGCTGCCGTTCGCCGGGCTGGAGATGCTGGTGCTGCACCTGGCGTTTCGCCATGTCGCTCGCCATGCGGCGGATTATGAACGGATTTCGATCGAGGGCGACACCCTGGCGGTCGAAGTGCGGGACGGCGGACTTGTCCGCCGTTTCAATATGAACCGGCAGTGGGCGCAGGTGGTTTGGGCCGGAGACGGCAGCCGCCTGGCGCTGAGATCGCATGGCCGGGAGCTGGAAATTGGCAGGCACATGAATGGTGAGCAGCGTCTCGCGATGGGGCGTGAACTGAAGCGAGAGCTGAAACGGGATTTACGCGGCACCGCATAAGGCAGTCACGGCGGCAAAATCGCCGTGCCGGTGCGATCAACGGATTTACATACAGGTGAGGAAAGCATGACCAGCAAGTTGGCTAGATTGTTTGCGGCCGCGATGGCGCTCACGGCAACGGGAATGGCCGGCGCCAACCAGTACAACCTGCAGATGCCGCAATCCATAATTGCGCGGGAAATCTACGATCTGCATACCCTGATCATGTGGATCATCCTGGTGATTTTCGTCGTGGTTTTCGGCGCCATGACTTACTCGATCATCAAGCACCGCAAGTCAGCTGGCGCCAAGGCCGAACAGTTCCACGAGAACACCACGGTCGAAATCGTCTGGACCATCATTCCCTTCATCATCCTCATCGGCATGGCCTATCCGGCAACCAAGACCATCATCTCGATGAAGGACACCTCGAATCCCGACATCACCATCAAGGCCACCGGCTACCAGTGGAAGTGGGGCTATGACTACCTGCAGGACGGCATCAGCTTCTACAGCAGCCTGTCCACCCCGCGCGACCAGATCGAAGGCAGGGCGCCCAAGGGCGAACATTACCTGATGGAAGTGGACAACCCGGTGGTGGTGCCGGTCGGCAAGAAGGTGCGCATCATCACCACCGCCAACGACGTGATCCACGCGTGGTGGGTGCCGGCGCTGGGCATCAAGCAGGACGCCATTCCCGGTTTCGTGCGCGACACCTGGTTCAAGGCCGACAAGGCGGGCACTTATCGCGGCCAGTGCGCCGAGCTTTGCGGCAAGGACCACGGCTTCATGCCCATCGTGGTGGAAGTGGTGGAGGCCGAAAAATACGCGGCGTGGGTCAGCGACCAGAAAGCCAGGATGGCCAAGGCCGCCGTTGCCGACGACCCCAACAAGGCCTGGTCGCTCGAAGACCTGAAGGCGCGCGGCGAGAAAGTCTATGCCGCCAACTGCGTGGCCTGTCACCAGGCGTCCGGCATGGGCGTTCCCGGCGCTTTCCCCGCGCTGTCCGGTTCCAAGCTCGTCAATGGACCGAAAAATGACCAGATTGCCCTGGTGCTCAACGGCAAGCCCGGAACGGCGATGCAGTCGTTCAAGCACCTGAGCGACGTCGAACTTGCTGCGGCGCTCACCTACACCCGCAACAACTGGAACAATAAAACCGGCGACGCGGTGACCCCGGCCGACGTCAAGGCATTACGGAAATAACGCAGGCATTCAGGAGAGTATTCATGGACGCAGCACACGCACACGGCCACGGTGATCACGCGCACCATCCCTCGGGGATCATGCGCTGGATACAGACCACCAACCACAAGGACATCGGCACGCTTTACCTGTGGTTCAGCTTCACCATGTTTATCGTCGGCGGCGTGCTGGCGCTGATGCTGCGCATGGAACTGTTCCAGCCCGGCATGCAGGTGTGGCAGCCGGAGTTTTTCAACCAACTCACCACCATGCACGGCCTGATCATGGTGTTCGGCGCCATCATGCCGGCCTTCGTCGGCTTCGCCAACTGGCAGATCCCGCTGATGATAGGCGCGCCCGACATGGCTTTCGCGCGCATGAACAACTGGAGCTTCTGGCTGCTGCCGCCGGCGGCCATCCTGCTGGTCGCGTCGTTCTTCGTGCCGGGCGGCGCCACCGCCGCGGGCTGGACGATTTACGCACCGCTGTCGACGCAGATGGGCCCGGGCATGGATCTGGCGATTTTCGCCCTGCATATCATGGGCGCCTCCTCGATCATGGGTTCGATCAACATCGTCACCACCATCCTCAATATGCGCGCGCCCGGCATGACGCTGATGAAAATGCCGCTGTTCGTGTGGACCTGGCTGATCACGGCCTATCTGCTGATCGCGGTGATGCCGGTGCTCGCGGGCGCCATCACCATGATCCTCACCGACCGCCATTTCGGCACCAACTTCTTCAACGCCGCGGGCGGCGGCGACCCGGTGATGTTCCAGCATATTTTCTGGTTTTTCGGCCATCCCGAGGTCTACATCATGATCCTGCCGGCGTTCGGCATCGTGTCGCAGATCGTGCCGACCTTCGCCCGCAAGCCGCTGTTCGGCTATTCCTCGATGGTCTACGCCACTGCGTCCATCGCCATCCTGTCGTTCATCGTGTGGGCGCACCACATGTTCACCGTGGGCATGCCCGCCGCGGCCCAGCTGTTCTTCATGTACGCCACCATGCTGATCGCGGTTCCCACCGGCGTGAAGGTGTTCAACTGGATTGCGACCATGTGGAAGGGCTCGATGACCTTCGAGACCCCGATGCTCTTCGCGTGCGGCTTCATCTTTGTGTTCTCGATGGGCGGGTTCACGGGCGTGGTACTCGCGATCACCCCGGTCGACATCCAGCTGCAGGACACCTATTACGTGGTGGCGCATTTCCACTACGTGCTGGTCGCGGGCTCGCTGTTCGCGCTGTTCGGCGGTGTCTATTACTGGATCCCCAAGTGGACCGGCCATATGTACGACGAGACGCTGGGCAAATGGCATTTCTGGCTGTCGATGATTTTCTTCAACATCACCTTTTTCCCGATGCATTTTTCGGGACTGGCAGGCATGCCGCGCCGCATCCCCGATTACGCACTGCAGTTTGCCGACTTCAACATGATTTCGACCGTCGGCGCGTTTGGCTTCGGGCTGGCACAGCTGGTCTTCCTGTGGGCGGTGCTGAAGTGCATCCGCGGCGGCGCAAAGGCCAGCGATCAGACCTGGGAAGGCGCGGAGGGCCTGGAGTGGACCCTGCCGTCGCCGGCGCCGTACCATACGTTTGAAACGCCGCCGGTCGTCAAGTAATGGCGGCAGGCACCATGGAGCCGGCGTTGAGCGGCAAGACCAAAACGGCATTGATCATGTTTTCGATCGCGATTGCGTTTTTCATCGGCGTCTTCGTGAGGCATTGGCTATGGTGACGCATACCCAGCCCCAGCCCAATCAGGTCACGTTCAGGAAGCTGCTGATCGTGGCGCTGGCGATGTTCGGCTTCGGCTTCGCGCTGGTGCCGTTCTACAAGAAGATCTGCGAGGTGACCGGCATCAACAACGTGCTCAAGGCCGACACGGTCGCCAACAGCCAGGTTGACACCGGCCGCACGCTGACCGTGGAATTCGACACCAATGTGCGCAGCGAACTCGGTTGGTCTTTCACCCCGCTCGAGAAAAGCGTGCGCTTCCATCCGGGCGAGCTGGTTCAGGTGACATTCGAAGTGCGCAACAACGCCAACCGGCCGGTGACCGGTCAGGCCATCCCGAGCTATGGTCCGCAGCTGGCCGGAAGCTATTTCAAGAAGCTCGACTGCTTCTGCTTCACCCAGCAGACGCTGCAGCCGGGCGAAGTCAGGCGCATGCCGGTGGTGTTCGTGATCGAAAAAGCGCTGCCGCAGGACGTGAACACGGTGACGCTGTCGTATACTTTTTTCGAAGTTGAAGGCACCGCAAAGAAGGCTGGCTGATGCTGATGACGCAACCCATTCCCCCCGCTGACAAGGCGCCGCCGCGCAAGGCCACCCCGCTGCAGGTGGCCAAGGCGGTGTTCTGGTCGTTTCTGGGCATACGCCGCCGCACTGCGCACGAGCACGACGCGGTGACGCTGACTCCGCTGCAGGTGATCATCGCCGGCATCATCGGCGCGATCATATTCGTGTTGAGTCTGGTCGCTTTCGTTAGATTTATAACTAATTGATTTATATAGATATTTTTAGGATTTAGGGAGACAGCACCATGTTGAGTCAATCGGCTCGTTACTATGTTCCGGACCCGTCGCGCTGGCCCATCTTCGGCTCGATTGCGCTGCTGTTGATGGCATTCGGCGCGGCAACGTCTTTCAACGGCGTGTCGTGGGGCAAATACCTGCTGATCGCGGGGCTGCTGATTCTGGTTTACATGATGGCCGGCTGGTTCGGCTCGGTGGCGCACGAATCCGAGGGCGGCAAATACAACAAGCAGGTCGACACCTCGTTCCGCTGGGGCATGGGCTGGTTCATTTTTTCGGAAGTCATGTTTTTCGCAGCCTTTTTTGGCGCGCTGTTCTACATGCGCGTGCTGTCTGTGCCCTGGCTCGGTGATCTCGAGCACAAGCTGCTGTGGCCCGAATTCACCGCCACCTGGCCGGTGGCGGGGCCGGGCATCAAGGAGCAATTCTCGCCGATGGGCGCCTGGGGCATCCCGGCGCTGAACACGCTGCTGCTGCTGAGTTCCGGCGTGACCATCACCTGGGCGCACTGGGGGCTGCTCAAGAACAACCGTTCGCAGCTGATCTGGGGCCTGGTGATGACCATCGCGCTGGGCATGACGTTCCTGGGCTTCCAGATTTATGAGTATGTGCATGCCTACAGCGACCTCAACCTCAAGCTGACGATGGGCGCGTACGGCGCGACCTTCTTCATGCTCACCGGCTTCCATGGCTTTCACGTGACGGTGGGCACCATCATGCTGTGGGTGATTCTTTTCCGCAGCGTTGCCGGCCACTTCAAGGCCGAGCACCACTTCGGATTCGAGGGCGTGGCCTGGTACTGGCACTTCGTTGACGTGGTATGGCTGATCCTGTTCGTATTTGTCTACTGGGTGTGAGCCGCAAGCCGGTGATTACAACAAGAACAGCAACCAGAAGGCGCAACTGACAAAAAGGAGGAGGCTCCCCCGCTTGCTTCCAGGGGAATGCGCCGCACCAGGAGTGCGGCGTTTTTTTTAGTGCGGCAGGTCCGGGGGTGGCGGTTCAGAGGTGGGTGGTGATGTAACCGAAACGGAAGCCGAGCATGAGCAGGACGAACAGAACGATGGAAAGCACCACGCGCACCGTCAGCGCCTTGACCATGCGCTCTGAGCGTCCCTTGTCCTTGATCAGGAAATACAGCGCCGAGAACAGACTGCCGAGGATGAAAACGACGAACAGCAGGACGATGATTTTCATGAGCGGGAACACAGTGAGGCGGCCAGTGTATCCGATGCCGCTGACAGCCGCCAGCGATGCCTAGGTTTCGCTTCAGGCCGGGAATGTGGCCGAGCCTGGCGGCGGCGGCGGGGATCGCCCTCACGCTTGCCCTCGGCAACTGGCAGCTGGGGCGCGGGCAGGAAAAAGCGGCGCTCAGGACGCAGGTCGAACAGCGTGCCCAGGCCGCGCTGATCGACGTGCCGGCGGCGGCGCTGGAAGCGCGGGACGTGGAGCTGCGGCGGGTCGAGGCGCGCGGCATCTTCGAGCCGAAGTACGCCGTGTTCATCGACAACCGCGTGCTGCGCGGAGTGGCGGGCTATCACGTGGTGATGCCACTGAGGCTGGGCGACGGCAGCCGCTATGTGCTGGTGAATCGTGGCTGGATTGCGGGAACCCGTGACCGCAACCGCCTGCCTGAAGTCAAGACGCCGGCCGCCGCGGTGACGGTCAGCGGACTGGCGGTGGTGCCGAGCCGGCGTTTTCTCGAGCTTTCGGAGCGCACCACCGAAGGCAGCGTGTGGCAGAACCTGACGCTGGAGCGCTACCGCAAGGCAATGCCGATCGCCATACAGCCGTTCGTGATCAGGCAGGAGCAGGGCAGCGCCCTTGATGACGGTCTTGTGCGCGAATGGGAGGCGCCCGATTACGGCGTCGACAAGCATTACGGCTACGCATTCCAGTGGTTTGCGCTCGCCGCACTGATACTGGTGTTTTACCTGGTGACGAATGTCAAACGAGTCAAGCAAGAAGCCTGAAAAAAGCCTGTTCAGCCTGTGGCTGCTGATCGCAGTGTGCGTGGCCCCGGTGGCGGCCTCCTATATTGCCTTTTATTTCTGGCAGCCTTCAGGCCACGTCAATTACGGCGAATTGCTCGAACCGCGACCGCTGCCCGCTGCCAGCGTGCGGCTGGCCGATGGCGCACCGCTGGATTGGCAGCAGCTCAGGGGCAAGTGGGTGTTTGTGATGATCGACTCCGGCAACTGCGATGCGCATTGCCAGCAGAAGCTGCTGTTCATGCGGCAGGTGCGGCTGACCCAGGGCAAGGAACTCGACCGCATCGAGCGCGCATGGCTGATCAACGATGACGCAACTCCCGCGGCGGCAATCATCGCTGCCTACGAGGGCACGCTGCCGATCCGCGCCGCAGGCAGCGAGCTGCTCAAGGCGTTCCCGGCGCCGCGCGCGCAGGCCGATCACATCTATGTGATTGATCCCCTCGGCAACCTGATGATGCGCTACCCGCGCGACGCCGACCCGCGCAGGATGGTCAAGGATATCGCGCGTCTGCTCAAGCATTCCAAGGTGAGATGATGTTCAGAAAACTGGTGCTGGCAGCTTTCTGCCTGACGTTCATCGTGGTGGTGGTCGGTGCCTACGTGCGCCTGCACGACGCCGGGCTGGGCTGTCCCGACTGGCCCGGCTGCTACGGCCATCTGGTCGGCGTGCCCGATGACGCGCATGAGCTGGCCAAGGCCGAGCAGTCTTTCGGCCAGCAGGTCGACATCAGCCGCGCCTGGAAGGAAATGTTCCACCGTTACATCGCCGGTGCCCTGGGCCTGCTGCTGGTGGCCATTGCGGTCACCGCATGGTTGCAGCGCGCCGCATTGCGCCAGTCGCCGTTTCTCGCCAGTGCGCTGGTGGTGCTGGTGGCGCTGCAGGCCACGCTTGGCATGTGGACGGTTACCATGCTGCTCAAGCCGGTGATCGTGACGCTGCATCTGCTGGGCGGCATGGCCACGCTGGGCCTGCTGGCCTGGCTTGCGCTGCGGCAGCTGGCGCTGCGCGGCGCCACGGCTCAGGCGGCCGCGCAGCGGCTGCGGCCGTGGGCGGCGCTCGGGCTGCTGGTGGTCATCCTGCAGACCGCCCTCGGCGGCTGGGTGTCCACCAACTACGCCGCGCTCGCCTGCACCGACTTCCCCACCTGCCACGGCGAGTGGCTGCCGCAGATGGATTTCCTGCACGCTTTCCAGTTTGTGCGCGAACTGGGCATGACTGCGGCCGGCACACCGCTGGCGCAGGACGCCCTGACCGCGATTCACTGGGCGCATCGCGCGGGGGCGCTGGTGACCCTGCTGTATATCGGTGGCCTTGCCCTGGCGGTGTGGCGCGTGCGCGGCCTGGCGGTCTATGGCGGCGCGCTGCTTGGCATTCTGCTGCTGCAGGTCGGCCTCGGCGTGGCGAACGTGGTGATGCACCTGCCGCTGCCGGTAGCAGCGGCACATAACGCTGGCGCCGCGCTTTTGCTGATTGCCATGGTGGTGCTAAACTTCGCGCTTTCCCTGCAGCCTGCAAAATAGATGGCTTCCAGTCTCGCCAGCCCGCCCGCATCCTCGCGCCTGTATCAGTTCTACCAGCTGACCAAGCCGCGCGTGGTGTCGCTCATCGTGTTTACCGCGGTGATCGGTATGTTCCTGGCCACGCCCGGCATGGTGCCGCTGCAGCCCCTGCTGGCGGGCACGCTCGGCATTGCGCTGGTGGCCGGCGCGGCCGCGGCGATGAACTGCCTGGTCGAGCAGAAAATCGATGCGCTGATGGCGCGTACGCGGGCGCGCCCGCTGCCGCGCGGCCAGATCACTTCGCTGCAGACGCTGGTCTTCGCGGGCGCCGTCGGCGGCATCGGGCTGGCGACGCTATACCACTGGGTCAACGCGCTCACCATGTGGCTGACGCTTGCCACCTTCGTCGGCTATGCCATCGTCTACACGGTGATTCTCAAGCCCATGACGCCGCAGAACATCGTGATCGGCGGCGCCTCGGGCGCCATGCCGCCGGTGCTGGGCTGGGCGGCAGTGACCGGGGAAGTGAGCGCCGACGCCCTGGTGCTGTTCCTCATCATCTTTGCGTGGACGCCGCCGCACTTCTGGGCGCTCGCGCTGTACCGCAAGCACGAGTACGCGAAAGCCGGCGTGCCCATGCTGCCGGTAACCCACGGCGACAAGTTCACCCGGCTGCACGTGCTGCTCTATACCGTGATCCTGGTGGCCTGCACCATGCTGCCGTTTGCGACCCGCATGAGCGGCGTCCTGTACCTGATCGCGGCGACGCTGCTCGGGATGGTGTTTTTGTACTATGCGGTGAGAATTTACATCGCCTACAGCGACCAGCTGGCGCGCCAAACCTTCCGCTACTCGATTGCCTATCTCACCGCCTTGTTCGCCGCGCTGCTGATCGATCATTATTTCCGGATCCTGCTGTAATACGCCCGCTGCGGCCGCGCCCTGCATGAAACGATTCCTACTCGCCGGATTGCTGCTTGCTGCCGTTGCAGTGGCGGGCTGCGACAAGCCCGATCCCGGACCCAAGTTCAGGCTCACCGATGTCACCGGTGCGAATTTCGGCAAGGAACTCGCGCTCATCGATCACAACGGCAAGCCGCGGACTCTCGCCGATTTCAGAGGCAAGGTGGTGACGGTGTTTTTCGGCTTCACCCACTGTCCCGATGTCTGTCCGACCACGCTGGCGGAGATGGCGCAGGTGATGAAGGAACTCGGGAGCGATGCCGACAAGCTGCAGGTGTTGTTCGTGACGGTTGATCCCGAGCGTGACACGCAGGAAGTGCTCAGCCGCTACGTGCCGTCCTTCAACCCTTCCTTCCTCGGGCTCTACGGCAATGCCGAGCAGACCGCGCGCGCGGCCAGGGAATTCAAGATTTTTTTCCAGAAGCAGCCGTCCGGGGGCAGTTACAGCGTCGACCATTCCGCAGGCACGTACATACTCGACCGGCAGGGCAGGCTGCGGCTGTTCGCCCAGTACGGGCAGGGGGCGGCGGCGCTGCTGCACGACATACGCGTTCTGCTGCGCGAGTCCTGAGCCACGGGTTGCAAAAACAAAAACCCCGGCGATTGCCGGGGTTTTTGTCAGCCGACTACCGCCGCAGCACTCATGCCGCCTGGGCGATCTGCGACTTCATTTTCTGCATTGCCTTGTTTTCGATCTGGCGGATGCGTTCGGCCGACACCCCGAATTCGGTGGCCAGCTCGTGCAGCGTCGCCGGCTGTTCTTCGCTGAGCCAGCGCGCTTCGATGATGCGGCGGCTGCGCGCATCGAGGTTGCCGAGCGCTTTTTCGAGGCCGGCGCCGCGCAGGCTGGCGGTCTGCTCGCGTTCGATCAGGCGCGCGGGTTCGGCATCTTCCGCCGCGAGGTAGCTGATCGGCGCAAACGAGTCTTCATCATCGTCGCCCAGCGGTTCAAGCGCGATATCGTGGCCGCCCAGGCGCGTTTCCATCTCGACCACTTCCTCGGTCTTGACGCCCAGGTGCTTGGCGACGGCTTTCACATCCTCGCTGCCCAGGGTGTTCAGGCTTTGCTTGAGGCTGCGCAGATTGAAAAACAGCTTGCGCTGCGCCTTGGTGGTCGCGATCTTGACGATACGCCAGTTGCGCAGGATGAATTCGTGGATCTCGGCGCGTATCCAGTGCACGGCGAAGGACACCAGCCGCACGCCGCGTTCGGGGTCGAAGCGCTTGACTGCCTTCATCAGGCCGATGTTGCCTTCCTGGATCAGGTCGGCTTGCGGCAGGCCATAGCCCATGTAGCCGCGTGCAATCGATACCACCACGCGCAAGTGCGACAGCACCAGATGGCGCGCGGCTTCCAGGTCGTCCTGCTGGCGGAAGCGGCGCGCGTAGTCGGTCTCCTGCTCCTGTGTGAGGAGCGGGAAACTGTTCACGGTCTGGATATAGCTTTCCAGGCTGCCGCTGGCAGATGGAATCGGCAAAGTATAAGCAGTCATCACTTTTCCTTTCGACACCAAAATTTTAGCACTCCCATCTTGAGAGTGCCAGCGGCGGCAATAGTTCCGGGCCCGGCATGCAGGGAGCTGCCAGACGAAACAGAATATTATTTATAAACAAATACTTGAGAATTTCCAGGATTCAGCCTGGATTGCTGTCGGACAAATGCCTGCCTACCGACATCCACGCGCCAAACCAGCCTAGTCCTGCGGAAAACAGCAGCAGGCCCAGGCTGTCTGCCGGGTTGAGGTGATGCAGCTGCAAGGTCGTGCCGTAGAGTTGCGACAGGTCGGCCAGGCCGCTGTGCAACAGGTAGATGCCGGCCCAGATCAGGCCCCAGGCGGCGAGCCCCCCGGCAAGGCCCTGCAGCGCGCCGAAATAAAGGAAGGGCCGGCGGATGAAGGTATCGGTCGCACCTATCAGCTTGGCGACCTCGATTTCCTCGCGGCGGGTGAGAATCTGCAGCCGTATGGTGTTGAAAGTGATGGCAACCAGCGCGAATGCCAGCAGCGAGGTCAGCAGCAGCACCGCGAGCTGGCCGAGCTTCAGCACCGCTTCCAGGCGCTTGGCCCAGGCTGCGTCGAGCTGCACGTGCGCGACCTTGGGCCAGCGCGCGAATTCGTCGCGCAATTTTTCCAGGGACTGCGCCGCGCCGTCCCGCGCATCGACGATGAAGGCATCGGGCAGCGGGTTCTGCGTCAGCCCCGACATGACATCGCCAAGCCCGCTGCCGGCCTTCATGTCGGCGAGCGCCTGCTCGCGCGAAACATACTTGAATTTCTGCACTTCGGGGTGCTGCCTGAGGCGCCCCTCGATTTGTGCGATGTCGGCGCGGGCCGCATCGAGGGCGAGGAACACGCTGAGCTGGGGCGCAGCCGCGAGGCGGTGTGACAGGCCCTGCAGATTGACGATCCCGACGTAGAACCCCGCCGGCAGCGCGAGCGCAATGCCGATGACGCCGATATTGAACAGGCTGGCGAGCGGGGACCGCAGAAACTGGCCCAGGGTCATGCCCAGGGCGCGCACATGCTGGGACAGCCATGCCTTCATGATGCCGCCTCCGCTGCCGCGAGTCCGCCCTGCTGCAGGGCGATCACGCGTGGCCGCAGGCGCGCCGCGAGGTTTTCGTCATGGGTGGCGATGACCACGGTGACGCCGACCTGGTTGAACGACTGGAACAGCGAACCGAGCTCGCCGGCATAGGCGGCGTCAAGATTGGCGGTGGGCTCGTCGGCGAGCAGAATTGCCGGGCGGTGCACGATGGCGCGCGCGATGCACAGGCGCTGCTGTTCGCCGCCGGAGAGCGTGATCGGCCGGGCCTTTTCCTTGCCGAGCAGGCCGACCTTGTCGAGCGCCGCGCGCACGCGCCGCGCCGCCTCGGCGCGCTCGAAGCCGCGGATATGAAGTGGCAGCATCACGTTGTCGAATACCGTGCGGTCGAACAGCAGCTTGTGGTCCTGAAAAATCAAGCCGAAATTGCGGCGCAGAAAGGGGATGGCACGCGGCCGCAGCGCGCCCACGTTCTGGCCGTTCACCACCACGCTGCCACTGGTCGGGCGCTCGATCGCCGCCATCAGCTTGAGCAGCGTGCTTTTGCCGGCGCCTGAATGGCCGGTGATGAACACCATCTCCCCGGCATCGATATTGAGCGTGATGTTGCGCAGCGCCTCGTAGCCACCGGGGTAGCGCTTGCTGACTGCACTGAAAGATATCATCGGAGAGGTGAGGGGAAAGAGGTGACGCGGTAGCGACAGCAGTGCGTGCTTTCATGCCTCTCGCCCCTCACCTTTCGCTTCTCCTAATTTTCGCCGAGCAGGGCGTCGACGAATTCACGGGCGTTGAACGGCTGCAGATCATCCAGGCTTTCGCCAACGCCGATAAAGCGCAGCGGAATCGGCTGCGCGCCGCCGGCGCGCGCGTGCGCGATCGCGGCGATGACGCCGCCCCGGGCGGTGCCGTCGAGCTTGGTCAGCACTAGGCCGGTGACGCCCAGGGCATCGTCGAACGCCTTGACCTGGGCCAGCGCGTTCTGACCGGTGTTGGCGTCAAGCACCAGCAGCACTTCGTGCGGCGCGCCGGGCAGCGCCTTGCCGATGACGCGCTTCACTTTCCTGATTTCTTCCATCAGGTGCAGCTGGGTTGGCAGCCGGCCTGCGGTGTCGGCAAGCAGGACATCGATGCCGCGCGCCTGGGCGGCGTTGACGGCATCGAAAATCACCGCCGCGGCATCGCCGGACTGCTGGGCGATGACCGTCACGTTATTGCGCTCGCCCCACACCATGAGCTGTTCACGCGCCGCGGCGCGGAAAGTATCGCCCGCCGCGAGCAGCACTTTCTTCCCCTGCTGCTGGTAATAGTTGGCAAGCTTGCCGATGGAGGTGGTTTTGCCGGCGCCGTTGACGCCGGCCAGCATGATCACGAACGGCCTGGCGGTGCCGACATCCAGCGGCCGCGCCACCGGCTCCAGCAGCTCCAGCAGGGCTGCGCCGAGTGCCTGCCTGAGCTGGGCAGCCTCCGCATAGCGCTCGCGCCGTGCGCGCTCGCGCAATATCCCGATGAGGTGGCCGGTCGCCGCCACGCCGACATCGGCGGAAAGCAGCACCGTTTCGAGCTCCTCGTAGAATGCCTCGTCAAGCTTGCGCCCGGCGCCGAACAAGCCGGTAAGGCGCTGCCCCAGCTGCTGCCTTGTCTTGGTCAGGCCCTGTTTCAGGCGGCTCAGCCAGCCGCCGGAAGCACTGTCGCCATTGCGGGATTTGAGGAAACTTAGCATGCTTTGCGCAGTCTGATGTCTGGAACAGCAGTTGTGTCGCGAGATAGGCCATCGGCGCAATTCAACGCATTTAATCAGGCAAGATCAGGACATTTTGCGTGATCGGCCCGCCGAATTGGTTACAATTCTAGCCCGAAACGCAGCAAATCCGAAGCAAGGAAGGTATGGCCATCATAGATCGCGTTCTGTGTTTTACGGCGTGCATGGCGCTGTTGATCAATGCGGGCGGCGCCAATGCGCAAACGAATGCCGTCGAACACGCGTTATCCAATGGCATGCGGGTGATCGTCAAACCCGATCACCGGGCGCCCGTGGTGGTATCCATGCTCTGGTACAAGGTCGGCAGCGTCGACGAGTTCAACGGCACTACCGGCGTTGCCCATGTGCTTGAACACATGATGTTCAAGGGCACGAAAGCCGTGCCGAACGGGGAATTCTCGCGGCGGATCGCCGCGGCCGGCGGACGCGACAATGCGTTCACCAGCCGCGATTACACCGGTTATTTCCAGATGCTGCACAAATCCCAGCTGTCGCTCGCGCTCAGACTGGAGGCGGACCGCATGGTCAACCTGGTGCTGTCGCCGGAAGAGTTCGCAAAAGAGATCAAGGTGGTGATGGAGGAGCGGCGCTGGCGCACCGATGACCGTCCCCGCTCCATGGTTTACGAGCAGCTGACGGCCACCGCGCTGCGGGCGCATCCCTACCGCAATCCCATCATCGGCTGGATGAACGACCTTGAAAACATGCGGGTCGAGGACGCGCGTGCTTTTTACGAACGCTGGTATGCGCCCAACAACGTGATCCTGGTGGTGGTGGGCGACGTCAAGCCGCAGGAAGTGTTCGACCTCGCGCAGCAGCATTTCGGCGGCCTCAAGCCGCGGCCGCTGCCTGAGCGCAAGCCGCAGGAAGAGCCCGAGCAGCTGGGGATCAAGCGCCTCACGGTCAAGGCGCCGGCCGAGCTGCCGTACGTGCTGATGGCCTACCGCGTGCCGGCGCTGCGCGATCCCCGGCAGGACTGGGAGCCGTATGCGCTGGAAATGCTGGCCGGCGTGCTCGACGGCAACGATGCGGCGCGGCTCAACAGCACGCTGGTGCGCGGCGAGCGGCTGGCCGATGCCGCGGACGCCAGCTATGACGGCGTCGGGCGCGGACCGGGCATGTTCTACCTCAGCGCCGTGCCTACGCCCGGCAAAACACCGGCCGAGGCCGAGCAGGGTCTGCGCCGCGAAATCGCCAGGGTCGCCAGCGACGGCGTGACCGCGGAGGAGCTGAAGCGCATCCGCGCCCAGCTCATCGCGAGCCAAGTGTACCAGCGTGACTCGATGTTTTTCCAAGCGCGGCAGATCGGCGCCACCGAAGCGGCCGGCCTGCCGCATGACACAATCGATCTGATGATCGAGAAGTTGCAGCAGGTGACCCCGCAGCAGGTGCAGGAAGTGGCAAAAAAATACTTCGGCGATGACACGCTGACCGTCGCCTACCTCGATCCGCAACCGGTTTCCGGCAAACGGCCGGTGGCGCCTCCGGCGGGGGTGCGCCATGCGCAATAAACGATATTTCGCTTTTGCGGCGGTACTGCTCCTGCTGTCGCTGCGCGCGCACGCCATCCTGCCGATACAGCACTGGCAGACCGCCAGCGGCGCGCAGGTTTATTTCGTCGAAAACCGCGATCTGCCCATGCTCGACCTGAGCATAGAGTTTCCTGCTGGCGCGGCGTTTGACAGCAGGGAAAAGTCCGGCGCGGCCAGCATGACCAATCAGTTGCTGCGGCTGGGCGCCGACGGCATGAGCGAGGACGAGATCGCGCGCAGAATGGCCGATGTCGGCGCGGTGCTGTCGCCGCGTTTCGATACCGACCGCGCCGGGTTGGCGCTGCGCACCCTGACCAGCAGCGCGGAACGCAAGCAGGCGCTCGATATTTTCTCGCGCGTGCTGCAGAGCCCGGCATTCCCCGCCGCAGTTCTGGAGCGGGAGAAAAACCGCCGCATCGCCGCGCTCAAGGAAGCCAACACCAAACCCGACACCATCGCGGCGCTGACGTTCTACCGGCTGGTCTACCGCGACCATCCCTATGCGCTGCGCTCCTCAGGCGAGGCCGAGACGGTGAGCCGGCTGGCGCGCGAGGATCTGCTCGAGTTCTACCGCCGCCATTATGTGGCGCAGCGCGCGGTGGTGGCGCTGGTCGGCAACCTGTCACGCACGGAAGCGGCGTCGATCGCCGAGGAAATCACCGCGCGGCTGCCGCAGGCGGCCGGCGCCGAGCCGGTACTGCCACCGGTTGCCGGCCTGGCAGCGGGCAGCACGCGCATCGTCGCCCATCCCGCTTCGCAAAGCCATATTTTCGTCGGTGCGCCCGGCATCAGCCGCGACGACCCGGATTATTTTGCGCTGTTCGTCGGCAATCACATACTGGGTGGCGGTGGCTTCGTGTCGCGGATCACGGAAGAAGTGCGCCAGAAGCGCGGTCTCGCCTATTCGGCCTACAGCTATTTTTCCCCGCTCAGGCAGCAGGGCCCGTTCCTGATCGGGATGCAGACCCAGCGTGATCAGGCGCAGGAAGCGCTGGCGGTTGTGCAAAAGACGCTGCGCGATTTTCTGGCCGGCGGTCCGACAGCACAGGAGCTCGCCGCGGCCAAGCAGAACATCATCGGCGGCTTTCCGTTGCGCATCGACAGCAACCGCAAGATACACGAGTATCTGGGCCTGATCGGCTTCTATCGCCTGCCGCTGAGCTATCTCGAGGACTTTGTCAAAAGCGTCGAGCGCGTGACCGCGGCAGACATCAAAAGCGCCTTTGCGCGGCGCATCGATCCCGAAAAACTGGTGACCGTGGTCGTCGGTGCAGCCGAAGACAAGGCCTCGCCCTGACGCCAGCCGTCGCGCCGCGGCTGCAGCCGTTGCCATGAAAGCCAATCGCGTGCGCATCATCGGTGGCGCGTGGCGCAGCAGGCTGCTGGCGTTTCCCACGCGCCAGGATCTGCGGCCCACGCCGGACCGCGTGCGGGAAACCCTGTTCAACTGGCTGGGCCAGGACCTCGCCGCGAAAACCTGTCTCGACCTGTTTGCCGGCAGCGGCGCGCTGGGGTTCGAAGCGGCTTCGCGCGGCGCCCGGCGCGTGACCATGGTAGAACGCGACGGAGCGGCTTTCAGGGCGCTGCAGGAGAACAGCGCCCGGCTCGGCGCAGACGCAGTGGAACTGCACAGAGCGGATGCGCTAGAATTCCTGCGCGGCAATCACCAGCGCTACGATGTTGTTTTTCTCGACCCGCCGTTCAAGGCCGATTACTGGTCGCAGCTGCTGTCCTTGCTGCCGCAACACATGGCGTCCGGCGCGCTGGTTTACTGCGAGAGCGCGGCGTCGCCGGTGCTGCCTGCCGGATGGGAGGCGTGGAAAAAGGGACACGCGGGGCAGGTGACATTTCAACTCCTGAAACGGACCGACAATGAAAAACAAGGCGGTGTACCCGGGGACCTTTGATCCGATGACGCTGGGCCACGAGGATCTGGTGCGGCGGGCAGCGGGTCTGTTCGACCATGTGGTGCTGGCAGTGGCCGACAGCCGCGCGAAGAAACCGCTGTTTACGCTGGCCGAGCGCCTGGACATGGCGCGGGCAGCGCTTGGCGACGTGAAGAACGTGACGGTCGCCGGTTTCTCGGGACTGCTGATGCAGTTCGTGCAGGAGCAGCAGGCCAGGGTGGTGGTGCGCGGCGTGCGCGCGGTGTCGGATTTCGACTATGAATTCCAGCTCGCGGGCATGAACCGCAAGATGTATCCCGACGTCGAAACCGTGTTCATGACGCCCGGCGAAGAGTACATGTTTTTGTCGGCAACCCTGGTGCGCGAGATTTCCATTCTGGGCGGTGACGTGTCGAAATTCGTGTCCCCCGAAGTCGCGAGGCGCCTGCACGCCAAGATCCGGGATCTGGGAGGCAGGTAATGGCGTTGATGATCACCGACGAGTGCATCAACTGCGATGTATGCGAGCCCGAATGTCCGAACGAGGCGATCTCGCAGGGCGAGGAAATCTACGTCATCGATCCGCAAAAGTGCACCGAATGCGTCGGCCATTTCGACGAGCCGCAGTGCCAGAAGGTGTGCCCGGTGGACTGCATTCCGCTCAATCCCGATGTCGTCGAGACCAAAGAGCAGCTCCACGAGAAGTATCTGCGCCTGACGGCGCTGAAGGCGTGAGCGGTAAGGAGTAAGCGGTAAGCAGGAACTGCCGAGCGCCGGCGCCGTCCAACCGCTCCGCCCTACCTCTTCTGGCAACTCGGGCAGTAATAGGTCGCGCGTTGTCCCTGCTGCACGTGGCGGATCTGCGCGCCGCAGCGCGGGCACGGTTCGCCCGCGCGGTCGTACACCAAAAACTGACTCTGGAAATTTCCCGCCATGCCGTCACTGCCGACATAATCGCGCAGGCTGCTGCCGCCGGCGACGATGGCATCATCGAGGGTTTCGCGGATGTGCTGTGCCAGCAGCGTGCAGCGCGCATTGCTGATGCGCCGCGCCTGCGACAGCGGGTTGATGCCGCTGCGGAACAGCGCTTCATTGGCGTAGATGTTGCCGACGCCGGCCACTACGTGGCTGTCCATGATCACCAGCTTGATCGCCGCGCCGCGATGGCGCGTGATGCGGTACAGCCAGGCGCCACTGAATTCAGGACTGAAGGGTTCAGGGCCGATGCCGGCGAGCAGTTTGTGGTCCAGTGGATCGCCTTTGTGCCACAGCACCAGTCCGAAGCGGCGCGGGTCGCGTAGCCGCACCACCATGCCGTTTTCCAGCACCAGGTCGAAGTGATCGTGCTTTTCGGCCGGCGTTGCCTGGTTGACCACCCACAGCCGGCCCGACATGCCCAGATGCAGGATCAGCGTGCCCGCTTTACCGTCCGCCCGAGCGCAGTCGAACAGCAGGTATTTGCCGCGGCGCGCGATGTCGCGGATGGTGGCGCCGGCAAGCAGCTGCGGCAGACCGCGCGGCACAGGCCGGCGCATGGCGTGGTTACGCACAATGGCGCTGTGAACGCGCTGATTGCGCAGCAGTGGCGCCAGTCCGCGACGGGTGGTTTCTACTTCGGGCAGCTCAGGCATAAATATCTTTTAAAAACATACACATAATAAAATGCGGCGGATTTCATAAAGCGGTGGCTGTGCAGTTTATCGTGATGCACATTGGCGGCGTTTGCAGCGGCGGATTCAGGGCCGGGCAGACACGGCGGGCGGCGCCAGCAGGCGCTTGGCGGTCGCGCTGCTGAAGGTGTACTGCAGATTGTGGTCGGGGCGCAGCAATGTCAGTTCGGGCTCGCGCTGCAGTATGCCAAGTGCGAGTTGTCTGCCGTCCTTGAGCCCGATCCTGATTTCGCTGACGGGTTTGCGCTGGTCATGCACTGCAACGCGCAACGCCGAGGCCTGGCGCCACTGCTCGACCCAGCGCGCGATGTCGTCCGCGCCGAGTTCGGCGGATTGCGGCGCCAGCACCCATCTGCCGTCCCGACTGCGCAGCGTGAAGTCCGCAAATTCGAACTGCACAGGCACTTCGCCATCGATGAACAGGCTGCGCCGGATGAGCGATGCAGGGTCGGCCGGTAATGCCGCGCCGTAACGCAGTTCTACTGTATGGACCGCACCCTGCGTCAGCACGTACTGCTCGCGGGTGGTGGTGCTGACGCCGCCAAAGCCGAAGGACTGCCCGTCGATGACCAGCGTCGCCAGCGGCGGGTCGAGATCGAAACGCGCCAGATCGTCTGCGGCAAGCCGGGCGGAGGCCTCGGCTTGCACAATGGCCAGCAGGCGTTCGACCTGCCGCGGCTCCGCTGGCGCGCTGAGCGGTTGGACTATCCACCACATTGCATTTTTTTTCTGCAGTGCCACGGCAGGCTGGCCGCTGCGCTCGATGCGGATGCTGCTCGCCGCCCCGGCCTGCAATGTCGACAGTCGGACCGCGGCTGTTTCCGCCGCGGGCTTGAAATAGGCCCACCAGCCGAGCGCGACGACTGCGGCCAGCAGCGCAAGGTTAAGCTGCCATGACTGCTTCATCGGGGGTTGCTTAGACCGCTTTGCGCCTGCGCCACCAGATCACGGTGCCGCACAGCGCAAACGCAAGCGGCAGCGCCAGCAGGAAGGTGAGGGCGATCAGATACAACGTGGTCTGGTTGATGTCGAGCGCGCTGTCGGCGGCGGGTCGCGGCTGGACTGCAATCAGATTGTCATCGCCCGAAAGCCAGTTGATGATGTTGATACCGAGATCGAGATTGCCGCCGTTGCCGAGAAAGGTGTTGGACAGGAAATGTCCCGTGCCCACCACCACCACGCGCTGCTGGCGGTCGCCCATGCTGCGCTCGAAAGCGGAAGCGATGTTGACCGGGCCCGGAAAATCGCGCGCCTTGTCGAATGCCAGCTTGCCGTCGAGCCTGCCGACTTCCACCCAGCCGCGCTGCGCGACATCGATCAGCGGCGTCACGCGCCATTCCTCGCTTTCCGCGGCACCGATCTGCCGCGCGAGCGGAAACACGGTGTTGAGCTGGAAAGCGCTGGTGACGGGGTGGCGCGCGTAGCCGCCGGTGGAGCCGATGGCGAACGTCGGCGCGGCGCGATACTGGGCAGCGCCGGGGTCGACCACCACGCCTGGCGTGAGCACCAGTCCCAGCAGCTCGGCGACCGGCTGCAGGCCGCGCAGCGGCTCTGCATCGATCAGCCACAGCAGGTTTCCACCTGACCTGAGGTGGCGTTCTATCTTCTGCACTTCCGCCTGCAGCAGTTCGGTTTGCGGGCTGCTGATCAGCAGCAGCGCGGCATTGGACGGCACTTCTTGCGCCAGCGCCAGGTTCAGGCTGTTCAGGCGGAAACCCTTTTGCTGGAGCTGGCGGCCGAATTCCCCCAGGTCATGGTTGGCCGCGCCGTCGAGCTTGCGCTCGCCGTGCCCGTCCAGCCATAGCACCAGGCGTTCGGCGCCGCGCGCCAGCCGCATCAGCAGGTTGGTGAACGCCTGCTCGTTGAAGGTGGTGAGTCGCTCGCTGCGCTGCTTGTATTCGACCACCATTTCGACCGGCGCGCGCACGCCGGCGGCCGCCGCCGCCTTGGGCTGCTCGCGCGGATCGACGAAGGCAAGCGTGATGTCCGGCTTGGCGCGCTGGTATGGGCGCATGAATTCCTGCAGCGACTTGTGCAGGTTCTGGCCGCGGCCGTCGCGCGCCGTGGCATAGACGGTGACCGCCAGCGGGCCGTCGAGCTGCCCCAGCACCTCGAGCGTAGCCTGCGACAGCGTGTGCCGCGTGCTGCGCGTGACGTCCCACTCCTTGCGATAGTCCTTCGCAAGGTGGGCAAGCAGGGTGGTGAGCACGATCAGCAGCACCAGGGTAAGGCTGCTTTGCGCCAGCAGTTGCATGCGCAGTCGGGGATTGATTTTCATCGGATAACTGTTTTCGGGTCCGGTGATTTCTCAGCCGCGCAGGCGTCCGGCATCCAGCTGGCGTATGGTGAGCGCCAGAAAAACCGCCGTCAGCAGCAGCGAGCAGGCGACGGCATAGGTGTCGATCAGGCCTTTGCTGAACGGCTCGAAATTCTTGATGGGCGAAAGCACCTGCGCCAGCGCCGCCGGCACCTGCCAGCCGCGTTCGCGCAGGCTGTCGCCGGCGGTTTCCCCCATTAGCAGCATCGCCAGCAGCGCCCCAAATCCGCCGAGTGCCGCCGCCATCGGATGCACGGTAAGGCAGGATGCGTACAGGCTGACCGCGGCAAAGCTCGCCACCAGCAGCACGAGGCCAGCGGTCAGGCTCGCCAGCATGCCGTAATCGAGCCGCGTGCTGGTGGCAAGCGACAGCGGCATCAGCGCGACCAGCGCGATCACCAGCAGCAGGAAAGCCGTCATCCCCAGGAATTTGCCCAGCACGATCTGCGTAACCGACACCGGTGCCGACGTCAGCAGCGTCATGGTCTGGTTGCGGCGCTCCTCGGCAATCAGGCGCATCGCCAGCAGCGGCACGGCGAACAGCAGCACCATGGCGACCGTGGCGAACATCGGCGCGGCAACCAGCTCGGTGACCCCGGGCGGGCTCGGCATCTGCGCCAGTTGCGTCTGGATCTGCAGGAAGTCGTCGAGGCGCTTCAGGAAGGCATAGCCCATGATGATCTGCATCATGGTCAGCACGATCCATGCAAGCGGCGATGCAAACAGCGCTTTGAGTTCCTTGCCGGCGATGGTGAATATCATGTTTCCTCGCGCTGGGTGAGGCTGACAAAAATTTCCTCGAGGCTGGTCTGCGCCGGATTGAGCTGGTACAGCCCCCAGTTTTTCTGCACCGAGCGCCGCACGATTTCGTCCGCGGCATCCTGGCCTGCGGTGAAGCGCACACGGAACAGGCCTTCTGAAACGGCGTCCACCGCCGCGACGCCGGGCAGCGCGGTCAGTTCGCCGGGCGGCGGCGGGCGGCGCAGTCCGAGCAGCACGGCGCGCCCGCCGTGGAAGGACTGCAGCGCCTTGGTGGATTCGCCGTAGACCAGGTTGCCGCGGTGCATGATCTGCACGCGGTCGCACACGGCCTCCACCTCCGGCAGGATATGGGTGGAGAGAATGACGCTGTGGCTGCCGCCGAGCTCGCGGATCAGGCCGCGGATTTCGCGAATCTGGTTGGGATCGAGGCCGACGGTGGGTTCATCGAGAATGACCACGTCGGGATTGTGCACGATGGCCTGGGCGATGCCGACCCGCTGCTGGAATCCCTTGGACAGCGTGCCGATGAGTTTTTTTCCGACCTCGCCCAGGCCGCAGCGCTGCTTGACGTTGTCGATCGCGGCGCTGCGCGCGCTGCGGGCAACGCGGTGCAGCTTGGCGACAAGCAGCAGGTATTCGTCTACCCTGAGTTCGCGGTAAAGCGGCGGCGTTTCCGGCAGATAACCTATCCTGGCCTTGGCGGCCACGGGCTGCTCGAGCATGTCGATGCCGCAGATGCTCACCATGCCGGCAGTCGGCGCGAGATTGCCGGTGAGCATGCGCATGGTGGTGGTTTTGCCGGCCCCGTTGGGGCCGAGGAAACCCAGCACTTCGCCGCGCCTGAGCTCGAGATCGATGTTGTTGACTGCGGTATGGGAGCCGAAGTTGCGGGTAAGCCCGCGCGCGGAAATGGTGATTGCGGCTTCCTGGTCGGTCATCGATAACTGAGCGTTGCTGCGGCGCCTTGTGGTGTGTCTGAAATATACCTAATATGTGGTGGTTTATGAAGCTTCAGATGCTTGTTTCGTCGAAATTCAGCGGGTCATCTCGCGGCGCTTGCGGCAGGCCGTTCATCATCGCCTATCCCATGTTGAAACTCAGAACCCTTGCGCTGACAGCCTGTGTGGCGCTAGCGGCTTGCGCGCAGCAACCACCGCAGCCGTCGCCGTCCACCGCCGGCGAGGCGCGGCCCCAGCCTGCGCCGCAAGCCAAGCCCCAGCCCAAGGTCGCGGTTGCCAAGCCTGAACCGCGCAAGCCGCAACTGCCGTCGCAGGAGCTGACCGAGCCGCTGCTGTTCAAGCTCATGCTTGCGGAAGTGGCGGTACAGCGCGGCCAGCCACAGATCGCAGTGCCTGCCTACCTGGAACTGGCGCGCGAAACCAGGGATCCGCGCATCGCGCAACGCGCCACCGAAGTGGCATGGAATGCGCGGATCGTGCCGGCGGCGCTTGAAGCCGCAGGCATCTGGCTGCAGGCGGACCCGGAAGCCACGCAGGCACGGCAGGTGATTGCCGCGCTGCTCGTCAACCAGGAACAGCTGGCGCCGGCGCAGCCGCACCTGGAGCAGTGGATCGCCAGCGACAGGGCGAACGCCGGCCAGAGTTTCCTGCAGCTTTCACCTCTGCTGGCCCGCCACAAGGACAAGGCGGCCGTGGCCAGGCTGATGCAGGCGCTGGCGCAGCCTTACGCCGATGTTCCCGAAGCGCGCCTGGCCGTGGCGCAGGCGGCGTGGAACGCCGACGAGCACGAGCTTTCGCTTGCCGAGGCGCGTGCTGCGCTCGCACTCAGGCCGGATTGGGAACTCGCCGTGCTGTTTCAGGTTCAGGTATTGCAGCGACGCTCGGGCGATGAGGCGCTCAAGTTTCTCGCCGAGTACCTGAAGACTTATCCCCAGGCCAGGGATGTGCGGCTCAATTACGCGCGGCTGCTGGTCAATGAGAAGAAATTTGCCGAGGCGCGCAAGCAGTTTGAACTGCTGCTCAATGCTTTTCCGCAGAATGCCGATGTCACCATGGCGGTGGCGCTGTTGGCGATGCAGTCGAATGATCTGGACACCGCAGAAAACCAGCTCAAGCGCGCGCTGGAGATCAATTACAAGGATCCCGACTCGGCGCGCTATTACCTGGGACAGGTCAATGAAGAGCGCAAGCGTTTCGAGCAGGCGCTGCAGTGGTACGGCGCGGTGCAGCCGGGCGAGCAGTACATCAATGCCCAGACGCGCTACGCCGGCGTGCTTGCCAAGCAGGGGAAGCTGGCGGATGCGCGCAAGCATCTGCAGCAGGTCAGCCCGCAAAGCCTGCAGCAGCGCGTGCAGTTGACGCAAGCCGAGGCGCAGCTGCTGCGCGACGCCATGGCCTACCAGGAGGCTTTCGATGTACTCGGCAGCGCGCTCGCCAAGCTGCCGGATACGCCGGATCTGCTTTACGACCACGCGATGGCGGCGGAAAAGGTCAACCGCATCGATGTGCTCGAGGCCAACTTGCGCAAGCTGATCAAGATCCGCCCCGATCATGCGCACGCCTACAACGCGCTCGGCTATACGCTTGCCGACCGCAACGAACGCCTGCCCGAAGCGCGCACCCTGATCGAGACTGCGCTCAAGCTGGCGCCCGAGGATCCGTTCATCATGGACAGCATGGGATGGGTGCTGTACCGGCTGGGGCAGCACAAGGACGGCCTGGACTATCTGCAGCGCGCGTTCAAATTGCGCCCCGACCCCGAAATCGCCGCGCATCTCGGCGAACTGCTGTGGGTCGACGGGCAGCGCGAGCAGGCGCAGAAGATCTGGTCGGAAGTGCTCAAGGAGCATCCCAAGAACGAGGTGTTGCAAAACACCATCAAGCGTTTCGTGCCCTGAACAGCGCCCCACGTTTGCGCTTTCTGGAGATGAGGCTGTCCAAAACATGGGGTGCGCTGCTGGTGTTGCTGCTGTCGGCCTGCGCCGCGCTTGCGCCGGAGTCGCGCCTGCCGGCGGCAGCGCCCTTCGACTTGCTCGGGCGGGTGCTGGTCAGCTACGACGGCCGTGCCTTTTCCTCGAACGTGCGCTGGCAGCACACTGCGCAAGGCGATGAAATCTGGCTGATGTCGCCGGCCGGGCAGACGCTCGCCCACATCATCCATGCCGATGAAGGCGCGGTATTGACCGCGGCGGACCAGCAGCAATACCGGGCGGGCAGCGTTGAGAGCCTGACGCGCCGCGCGCTGGGCTGGGAATTGCCGCTCGACCGCCTGCAGCACTGGGTGCGCGGCCAGATCGCGCCGGGCAGCGTGCCCGATTCGCTGGAGCGCGATGCCGGGCAGCGCCCGGTCGTGCTGGTGCAGGATGGCTGGCGCATCGCCTATGTCAATTACCCGCCGGAGCAGCACAACGGGTTGCCGCGGCGGCTGGATCTGGCGGGGGGCGCGCAGACCATACGCCTCGTCATCGACGACTGGCGCAGCACCATCCCCGCGCCATGAACGCCGCGCCGCTGGCTTTTGCCGCGCCTGCCAAGCTCAACCTGATGCTGCGCGTGGTTGGCCGCCGCGCCGATGGCTATCACCTGCTGCAAACGGTATTCCGCTTCATCGATTACGGCGATACGCTGAGCTTTGGCGTGCGCGCGGACGGCATGATCGCGCGTGCCAACGCAGTGGCGGGAGTGGCCGCAGAAGAAGATCTGTGCGTGCGCGCCGCAAGGCTGTTGCAGCGGGCCACGGGAACCGCGCTGGGCGCCGACATTACCCTCGAAAAGCGCCTGCCGCTGGGTGGCGGCTTGGGCGGCGGCAGTTCCGATGCGGCCACTACCCTGCTTGCCCTGAATCATCTGTGGGGCACGGGCTGGAGCCGCGCCCGTCTGCAGGCGCTCGGCCTGGAACTGGGGGCGGATGTGCCGGTATTTGTGTTTGGCGACAATGCCTTCGCCGAAGGGGTGGGCGAGCAGCTGACCGCCATTTCCCTGCCGCCGGCGTGGTACGTGGTGCTGATCCCGCCGGTGGCGGTGTCCACGGCCCGGGTTTTTGCCCACCCGGAATTGAAACGCGACTCAAAAACGATTACAATACAAAGCTTTTCGGTTGGCGCCGCAGGTGTTGCGGTCAACGACCTGCAGGCGCTGGTATGCCGCGAATATCCCGAAGTGGCGCGGCATCTGGAATGGCTGGGGCGGTTCGGCCCGGCGATGATGAGCGGATCCGGGGCATGCGTGTTCGCCGGTTTCGCCAGCGAAGGCGCGGCGCGCGGGGTGCTGGCACAACTGCCCGGCGACATGCGGGGGTTTGCGGCGCGCGGTCTGGAGCGGCATCCGCTGCACGATATTGTGCACACTTAGCGTGCATTGAGGTGCGCTAAAGGCGGGTGCCGGCAAAGTTTACAGGACGGCCGATCACGATCGGCCGTCGGCGTTAGATGTGCGGCCTGGAAGCACGACGGTAGAATCAGGCAGTAGCAGCAGGCAGTAGAAGCGCGACGCCATTGGGGAGTCGCCAAGTGGTAAGGCACCGGATTTTGATTCCGGCATTCGTAGGTTCGATCCCTACCTCCCCAGCCATCATTTTTGAGCAGGGCCCCGGCCCGCTTGAACGGTATCGAAAATCCCGGGTGCAGGCGGGAATTTGCTGAAAGGTGCAGCGGTGGCTTACGACAGATTGATGGTCTTCACCGGCAATGCGATTCCCAAGCTTGCCGAGGATGTGGTCAACCATCTGCATATTCATCTCGGGCGCGCCAAGGTCGGCCGTTTCAGCGATGGCGAGGTGATGGTTGAGATCCTCGAGAATGTGCGCGGCAAGGATGTTTTCGTGCTGCAGTCGGTGTGCGCGCCGACCAATGACAACCTGATGGAATTGCTGGTGATGGTCGATGCGCTCAAGCGCGCTTCCGCCGGCCGCATCACTGCCGCCATCCCGTACATGGGTTATGCGCGGCAGGACCGGCGGCCGAGTTCGGCGCGGGTGCCGATCACCGCCAAGGTGGTGGCCAACATGATGACCAGCGCCGGAGTCGACCGCGTGCTGACCATGGACCTGCACTCCGAGCAGATTCAGGGTTTTTTCGACATCCCGGTGGATAACATCTATTCGGGCCCGATACTGCTGGGCGATGTGTGGAAGCACGATTACAAGAATCTGGTAGTCGTGTCTCCCGACGTCGGCGGCGTGGTGCGGGCGCGGGCGCTGGCGAAGCGGCTGGAGGCCGACCTCGCCATCATCGACAAGCGGCGGCCGCGTCCGAATGTGGCGACGGTGATGAACATCATCGGCGAAGTGCAGGGCCGCACCTGCGTCATCGTCGATGACCTGGTCGACACCGCCAACACGCTGTGCGAGGCCGCCGCCGCGCTCAAGCGGCACGGCGCCGAGCGGGTGCTGGCCTATTGCACGCATGCGGTGCTGTCGGGCAAGGCAATCGAGCGCATCTCGAATTCCGAGCTCGACGAGCTGGTGGTGACCGACACCATCCCGCTGCGCGAGGATGCAAAGAACTGCAGGCGCATTCGCGTGCTGACGGTGGCAAGCCTGCTGGCAGAGACCATGCGCCGCATCAGCAATGAGGATTCTGTAAGTTCGCTGTTTGTGGAGTAGAAGCAGTAGCAGCAAGGCGGCGCCGGAATGGGTCTGGTGCCGCGCAATCGGGTGAGTCTGGTCGCGGACCCCCGTAATTCAGGAGATTGAAATGAAGATTGAAGTCACAGCATTTCCGCGTACGCAGCAGGGAACGGGTGCGAGCCGCCGCCTGCGTACAAGCGGACGCGCCCCCGGCGTGATTTATGGCGGCAGCAAGGCCGCGCAAATGGTCGAGCTCGACCAGAACGCGCTGCTGCGCCATCTCAAGATGGAGGCGTTCCACGCATCCATTCTCGACATGACCGTCGAGGGCAACAGGGAACAGGTGCTGCTGCGCGATTTCCAGATGCATCCGTGGAAACCGTTCGTGCTGCACGTCGATTTCCAGCGCATCGACAAGAACAAGAAAATTCACATGAGCGTGCCGCTGCACTTCATCAATGCCGACATCGGTCCGGGCGTCAAGCTGGGCGGCGGCGTGGTGCAGCACGTGATGAACGAGATCGAAATCCAGTGTCTGCCCGACGATCTGCCGGAGTACATCGAGGTCGATCTCAAGGACATGGAGGTCGGCGACTCGATCCACATCGCCGAGCTCTCGCTGCCCAAGGGCGTTGAGCCGATGGTCAAGCTCAAGCATGACAATCCGGCGGTGGTGACGGTACAGTTGCCGAAGACCGTTGCGGCCGAGGAAGAGGTCGCGGCGCCCGTTACCGAGATCACCGGCCAGGCGCCCGAAGCCGAGGCGGCTGCCGGCGCGGATGCAGGCAAGAAGGAAGGCGACAAGAAAGAGGCGGGCAAGAAAGAGTAACCGCCCTGTTTTGCGCAAAGCCCGCCATGTCTGCGCGATATGGCGGGTTTTTTATTGGGCTGCCGCCGCATGGCATGCGGCAGGCTTGTTTTTCGGCAGCGGTGGCTCGCTACAGAGTGATTTAACATACGGACATGAAACTCGTCGTCGGACTGGGCAATCCCGGGAAAAAATACGCAGGCACACGCCACAACGCCGGTTTCTGGTTCGTGGACAGGCTGGCTGCGGCAACCGGCGCAAGATTTTCCGCCGACCGCAAGTTTCACGGCGAGGTCGCAAAGCTCGCCATCGATGGTGGCGAGATCTGGCTGCTGCAGCCGGCGACCTTCATGAACGCTTCGGGGCAGGCGGTCGGCGCGCTGGCCGGGTTCTACAAGATTGCGCCAGCCGACATTCTGGTGGTGCACGACGAACTCGATCTCGCGCCGGGCGTGGCCAGGCTCAAGTTCGGAGGCGGCGTATCGGGCCACAATGGGCTGAGGGATATCCGTGCGCAACTGGGCACGGCGGAATTCTGGCGGCTGCGCATCGGCATCGGCCATCCCCGCGAAAGCGCCGCCACCGAACAGGAGGTCGTCGATTACGTCCTGCATGCGCCGCGCGCGGAAGAACAGGCTGCGATCGACGAGGCCATCGCGCGCAGCCTCGAAATATGGCCGCTGCTGGCGGCGGACAGGCACGAGGCGGCCATGCTCAAGCTGCATACAAAAACCCAGGTAAGCGGCGAGCAGTAAACGGTGAGCAGTCGTCTCCGTTGCTGAATTTACCGCTTACTACTTACTGCTCACCACTTACCACTTATCACTTAACATCCCATGAGTCTCAAATGCGGTATCGTCGGGCTGCCCAACGTGGGCAAGTCCACCCTGTTCAATGCGCTGACCAAGGCCGGCATTGCGGCCGAAAATTATCCGTTTTGCACCATCGAGCCCAATGTCGGCATCGTCGAGGTGCCCGACCCGCGTCTGCACGGGCTCGCCGGGCTGGCGCGGCCGGAGAAAGTGCTGCCGGCGACCGTCGAGTTTGTCGATATCGCCGGCCTGGTGGCCGGCGCGTCCAAGGGCGAGGGCCTGGGCAACCAGTTTCTCGCCAACATTCGCGAGACCGACGGCATTATCAACATGGTGCGCTGCTTCGTGAACGACAACGTGGTGCATGTTTCGGGCAAGGTCGATCCGGTTTCGGATATCGAGACCATACACACCGAGCTTGCGCTCGCCGATCTGGCGACAGTGGAGAAGGCGATGCAGCGTGCCGGCAAGACCGCCAAGGCCGGCGACAAGGAGGCGATCAAGCTGGGCGCGCTGCTGGAAAAACTGCGCGCCCAGCTCGACCAGGGCAAGCCGGTGCGCGCCCTGCAGTTTGAAAAAGAAGAGCTGCCCTTGCTCAAGCCGCTGTGCCTGATGACCGCCAAGCCGGCAATCTACGTCGCAAACGTCGATGAAAATGGATTTAAAAACAATAAGTTACTTGAAGGTGTCCGCGAGTATGCCGCGCGCGAGGGCGCGCCGGTGGTGGCGATTTGTGCGGCGCTGGAAGCGGAGATGGCCGACATGAGCGAGGACGACAAAAAGGTTTTCCTCGCCGACATGGGGCTGGAGGAGCCGGGCCTGAACCGCCTGATTCGCGCCGCCTACGATCTGCTCGGCCTGCAAACCTATTTTACGGCGGGCCCCAAGGAAGTGCGGGCATGGACCATACACAAGGGCGATACCGCGCCGCAGGCGGCCGGCGTGATCCATACCGATTTCGAAAAAGGCTTCATCCGCGCCGAAGTCATCGCCTACGAGGACTACATCGCCTGCAAGGGCGAGCAGGGTGCCAAGGAAGCGGGCAAGATGCGGCTCGAGGGCAAGGACTATGTCGTCAGGGACGGCGACGTGATGCACTTCCGCTTCAACGTCTAGTTGCACAATATGGACAAATCCTGCCGCGCGTTTTCCGGGCTGGCTATACTAATGGCCTGACCGGCAAATCGCGGGTAGATTGCCCGTGGTTCCGGCTTGTGCTCCGATGATGGGTCTGCCGAGATGGTGGATGAGATGATCGGAATATCACGATGCATGCGAGGCGGGGGGGAAATCCATGAGCCGGAACTTTGCAGCGGTTGGGACACGGGCAGCCTGCGCGCTGCTGGCACTCATGCTGACAGCCTGTGCCGGCATGACGCCAAGTGGCGGACGGCTGGATGCCGATGGTCTGAACAATGCCATCGTCACGGACGACGTCGATTACGTCCGGACGGCGGTCAACTCGCGCGCCGTGAGCGTCAACCAGCGCATCCCCGCGCCGGGATACCTGGAGGGCACGCCGCTCATCACCATCGCCGCCAAGCACGCTTCGCTCAATATCCTGCGCTATCTGATTGCCGCCGGCGCGAACGTCAATGCGCGCACCCCGGTCAATGAAACGCCGCTGATGCTGGCGGCGTTTTTCTTCGATGAGAGTCGTGACAGCGGCACGCGCTCCTACGACCGGCACGAAAAAGCCGTGCGCATGCTGGTGGAGGCGGGCGCAAGCCTCGAGAACGAGGCCTATCACTACACGCCGCTGGCTTACGCCGCCTATCAGGGGCATGACCGCATCGTGCGCTTCCTGCTCGAGCGCGGCGCGCGCGTCGATGCAGACGCGCGCAATGACATGACCTATATCAATACTCCGCTGATGATGGCCGCGATCCAGGGGCATCGCAGGACGGCGCATTCTCTGTTGCGCGCCGGTGCCAATCCCCGGGTCAGGATCCATGCCGGACATACTGCGGCCGAGCTGGCGGTCAAGTACAACCACATGCACCTGTTCCACCTGCTGAAGTGCGCGGAGAGCACCACGCCGGGCGAGGCATTTGCCCGCGGATGCCAGTGATGCCTGCTGATGGCGAAAATATCATTGCCGGCGCTTGATCCGGACAAGGTCGCAGCGGCTTCCGGCACCAATTACCCTGACCCCCTCAAGCCGCGCGTCGCGGGGCGCATCAAGAGAAAGCTGGGCGAGGCGCTGGGGCTGAAAAATTTTGGCGTCAATCTGACCACGCTCAAGCCCGGCGCGCAGTCGGCGCTACGCCATTGGCACGAGAAGCAGGACGAGTTCATCTACGTGGTGAGAGGCGAGCTGGTGCTGGTAACAGATGCCGGCGAGCAGACGCTCACGTCCGGGATGTGCGCGGGATTCCCGGCCGGCAGGGCCGACGGTCATCACCTCGTCAACCGCGGCACGCACGACGCCGTCTACCTTGAGGTCGGCGACCGCACTTCGGGCGACGCCGTGACCTATCCCGATGACGACCTCGCCGCCAGCGCGACTGCGCGCGGCTGGACGTTCACGCGCAAGGATGGCACGCCGTACTAGAGCCCGCGGGCTCCCCCGCAGGCCGGACGGGGCACAGACTTCAGCCCGCCGGCCGCGGCTTGACGCTGATGATCAGCACGCCGGCGAGGACCAGCGCTGCGCCGGCCAGCTGGATCAGGGTGACTGCTTCGCCCAGAAACGCCCAGGCAAACGCCAGCGTTGCCAGCGGGCCGATGCAGCCGACCAGCGAGACCTGGTTGGCGCCGATGCGCTTGAGGCCTTCCGACATCAGCCACAGCGGCAATACCGTCGCGAATACCGCGAGAATGGCCACCAGTCCGTAGACCTGGTGTGCCACGACCAGCGCGTGCAACGGCCGCGCTGCCAGGAAATGGGCCATGACAAAGCCGGTGGCGATCAGCGAGGCGTAGGCGGTAAAGCGCATCGAGCCGAATTTGTGCACCAGGCGGCTGCCGGCCACCAGATAGATGGCGTAGGTGATGGCGCTGGCAAATACCAGGGCCGTGCCCCACGCCGTCAGCTTCATGTCTGCACCGAGGTGCGCTTCTGCGCTGAACACCAGTGCGATGCCGGCATAGGACAGCCCCAGAGACGCGAGCTGGGACGGCCGCAGCGGCTGTTTCAGAAACATTGCCGACATCAGCAATACCAGCGTCGGGTACAGGTACAGGATCAGGCGGCCGAAGCCCGCCGAGATGTATTGCAGCCCCGCCAGGTCGAGAAAGCTGCCCAGGTAGTAACCCAGGAAACCAAGCGCGGTGATGCCGACGATTTCGCGGCCGGTGAAAGCGACAGCCGGGCGTCCTGCCCACCATGCCATGAATGCGAACAGCGGTGCGGCAAACAGCATGCGCAGCGCAAGCAGGGTCGTGGTGTCCACGCCATAGTGATAGACCGCCTTGACCAGCACCGGTTTGGCGGAAAAGGCGACCGAGCCGGCCAGCACGCAGGCAATGCCGATGTAGGCGCTGCGCGGATTGTGCTGCGGGTGCGGCACTAGCGGCGGCGCCCGCCGCCCAGTATCGAACCGAGCACGCCGCGGATGATCTCGCGGCCCACCTGCGAGCCGATGGCACGTGCGGCGCTCTTGGCGGCGGCTTCGACGGCGCCCTCGCGCCGGCCGCCACGCGGGCCGGTCGAGCCGCCGAGGATGCTGCCCAGTGCGCCCAGAAATCCGCCGCCCTCGGCGGCGGGTGCCTGCTGCTGTGCGCCGACTGGCTTGCCGGCTGCCGCGGTCTCGCTGACGCGCTGTGCGAGCTTTTCATAAGCGGACTCGCGATCCACGGCTTTTTCGTAGTGACCGAAGAGCGCCGATGTTCCGATGATGCTTTTGCGCTCGGCGTCGGTGATCGGGCCGATTTTGCTTCCGGGGGGGACGATGAACGCGCGCTCGGTGATGCAGGGCCGCCCTTTCTCGTCGAGGAAAGACACCAGCGCCTCGCCAGTGCCGAGTTCGGTAATGGCCTGCTCGAGGTCGAGCTTCGGATTGGCGCGCATGGTGGTTGCCGCCGATTTCACCGCTTTCTGGTCGCGTGGTGTGAAGGCGCGCAGCGCATGCTGCACGCGGTTGCCGAGTTGTCCCAGCACGGTTTCAGGCACATCGAGCGGATTCTGCGTCACGAAGTACACGCCCACGCCCTTGGAGCGGATCAGCCTCACCACCTGCTCGATTTTCTCCAGCAGCGGCTTGGGCGCCTCATTGAACAGCAGGTGCGCCTCGTCGAAGAAAAAAACCAGCTTGGGCTTGTCGGGATCGCCCACTTCCGGCAGCTGCTCGAACAGCTCGGCCAGCATCCACAGCAGGAAGGTCGAATACAGCCTGGGCGAATTCATGAGCTGGTCGGCGGCGAGAATGTTGACCACGCCGCGGCCCTTTTCGTCGGTCTGCATGAGATCGGCGATGTTGAGCATGGGCTCGCCGAAAAACTCCCCCGCGCCCTGGTTGTCGAGCGACAGCAGTCCGCGCTGGATGGCGCCGACCGAGGCGGCCGAGATATTGCCGTATTCGGTGGTGAACTGCGCGGCATTGTCGCCGGCGAACTGAAGCATCGCGCGCAGGTCCTTGAGGTCGAGCAGCAGCAGGCCGTTGTCGTCGGCAATCCTGAATATGAGGTTGAGCACGCCTTCCTGGGTGTCATTCAGCCCCAGCATGCGCCCGAGCAGCAGCGGCCCCATGTCGGACACGGTGGCGCGCACCGGATGGCCGCTCTTGCCGAATACGTCCCAGAACACCACCGGACAGGCCTCGGGTTTGACTTCGAGCTGGAGCATTTTGATGCGCTCGATCACCTTGGGGTGATCGCCTCCCGTCTTGGCCATGCCCGACAGGTCGCCTTTGACGTCGGCCATGAACACCGGTACGCCAATTGCGGAAAAAGCCTGCGCCAGCGTCTGCAGCGTCACGGTCTTGCCGGTGCCGGTGGCGCCGGTGATCAGTCCGTGGCGGTTGGCGTAGTGCGGAAGCAGATGGATTTCGTCCTGGGCTTTGGCGATCAGCAGTGGTTGCGGCATGCGGGCTCCAACAAGTCGGTATGATAAAATCCCCGTTATTTTAACGACTTATTTGCAGCGGCAGGAGTTTGCATGGCAGGGCATTCGAAGTGGGCCAATATTCAGCACCGCAAAGGCCGTCAGGACGCCAAGCGCGGCAAGATTTTCACCCGCCTGATCAAGGAGATCACGGTGGCGGCGCGGCTGGGCGGCGGCGACCCCGCATCCAATCCGCGCCTGAGGCTGGCGGTGGACAAGGCCTACGACAATAACATGCCCAAGGACAACGTCGAGCGCGCGATCAAGCGCGGCAGCGGTGGCCTGGAGGGGGCCAACTACGAGGAAATCCGCTACGAGGGCTATGGCATCGGCGGCGCGGCGGTGATGGTCGATTGCATGACCGACAACAGAACGCGCACCGTCGCCGACGTGCGGCATGCGTTCACCAAGTACGGCGGCAACCTGGGTACCGACGGCTCGGTGGCTTTCCTGTTCAAGCATTGCGGCCAGATGGCGTTCGCGCCGGGCACCGACGAGAACCGGCTGATGGAGGCCGCAATCGAGGCCGGTGCGGAGGACGTCGTCACCAACGACGACGGCAGCATCGAAGTCATCACCGGGCCCAATGATTTTTCCGTGGTCAAGAGCGCGCTGGAGAAGGCCGGCTTCAAGCCCGAGCTGGCCGAAGTGACCATGAAACCGACCGTCGAGGCCGTGCTCACCGGGGACGATGCGGCGCGCATGCAGAAGCTGCTCGATGCGCTGGAGGCGGTCGACGACGTGCAGGACGTGTACACCACCGCTGTTATGAGCGAGGGGTGAGGGGTGAAGCGTGAGGCGTAAACACCAGGAATGCGCCATGACTACGCGCGCTTCTCGCCTTTCGCCTCTCTCCTCTCCAAATTCGCGCACGCGAATTTTGGGCATCGACCCGGGATTGCGCATCACCGGATTCGGCGTGGTCGACAAATCCGGACAGAAGCTGGCCTATGTCACCAGCGGCTGCATCAGGACGCCCGGCGGCGAGCTGAGCGACCGCCTCAAGGTGATACTCGACGGCCTGACCGAGGTGATAGGCGGCTGCAGTCCCGAGCAGGTTGCCATCGAGAAGGTCTTTGTCAACGTCAATCCGGCCTCGACGCTGCTGCTCGGGCAGGCGCGCGGCACGGCGATCTGCGCCGCCGTGCTGCACGGCCTGCCGGTCTCCGAGTACACTGCGCTGCAGGTCAAGCAGGCGGTGGTGGGCAGCGGGCACGCCAGGAAAGAGCAGGTGCAGGCCATGGTGAAGCGTCTGCTCGGCCTCGCGGGCGACCCCAGTCCCGACGCGGCCGACGCCCTGGCCTGCGCCATTTGCCACGCCCACGGCGGACAAGGGCTGGGCAAGCTCGCGACCACCGGCTATCGCATGAAAAAGGGGAGACTGGTTTGATCGGACGCCTGAGCGGCAGACTCATTGCCAAGCACCCGCCGCAGATCGTGGTCGATGTGCATGGCGTCGGCTACGAAATCGACGTGCCCATGAGCACGTTTTACCAGCTGCCGGCCGCCGGCGCGGAGGTGGTGCTGCTCACCCATATGATGGTGCGCGAGGATGCCCACCAGCTCTACGGCTTTGCCACCGAACAGGAGCGTGCGGTGTTCCGCCAGCTGCTCAGGATTTCCGGCGTCGGCGCGCGCACCGCGCTGGCGGTGCTGTCAGGTATGAGCGTCGCCGACCTGCACCGGGCAGTGAGCGAGCAAGACGGCGCCCGACTCACCAAGGTTCCGGGCATCGGCAAAAAAACCGCCGAGCGCCTGCTTCTTGAACTGCGCGACAAGCTCGACCTGAAGGTCACCATGACCGCCGCGCCGGGCACGGGCGGTTCCGGCAATGACATTGTCAATGCGCTGCTGGCGCTGGGGTACAATGACAAGGAAGCGACGTGGGCAATGAGGCAGCTGCCGCCGGAAGCCAATGTCAATGAGGGCATACGCCAGGCGCTGAAGCTGTTGTCGAAGCAATGAGCATATACAGGACAGGCAAGAGGCGAGAAGCGAGAGGCGGGAAAACGCCCGGCTGCGCCAGCCAGCCGGTTATTAGCCTGTCGCCTGCCGCCTGTCGCCTTACCCGCACATGATAGAAACCGACCGCCTGATTTCCGCCGTGCCGGCCTCGCCCCAGGAGGAGGCCTTCGAGCGCGCACTGCGGCCGAAAGCGCTGGAAGAATATATCGGCCAGGAAAAAATCCGCGGCCAGCTGTCGATTTTCATCGAAGCTGCGAGGAAGCGCCGCGAAGCGCTCGACCACGTGCTGCTGTTCGGGCCGCCGGGACTGGGCAAGACCACGCTGGCGCACATCATCGCCCGCGAAATGGGCGTCAGCCTGCGCCACACCTCGGGCCCGGTTCTGGAGCGCGCCGGGGATCTCGCGGCCATCCTCACCAACCTCGAGCCCAATGACGTGCTGTTCATCGACGAGATCCATCGCCTGTCGCCCGTGGTCGAGGAAATCCTCTACCCGGCGCTCGAGGATTTCCAGATCGACATCATGATAGGCGAGGGGCCGGCGGCGCGCTCGGTCAAGCTCGACCTGCCGCCGTTCACTCTGGTCGGCGCCACCACCCGTGCCGGCATGCTCACCAACCCGCTGCGCGACCGCTTTGGCATCGTGTCGCGGCTGGAATTCTACTCGCCGGACGAACTCACCCTCATCGTGCAGCGTTCGGCACGGCTGCTGGAAGTGGAAACCGACGCCGAGGGCGCGCGTGAAATCGCGGGCCGTTCGCGCGGCACGCCGCGCATTTCCAACCGCCTGCTGCGGCGGGTGCGCGATTACGCCGAAGTCAAGGCGCAGGGCCGGGTCACGCGCGAGGTGGCCGACGCCGCATTGCGCATGCTCGACGTCGATGCCATCGGGCTCGACGTCATGGACCGCAAGCTGCTGCAGGCAGTGATCGAGAAGTTCGGCGGCGGCCCGGTCGGCGTCGACAACCTGGCGGCCGCCATCGGCGAGGAGCGCGACACCATAGAGGATGTCATCGAGCCCTTCCTCATCCAGCAGGGCCACCTGCAGCGCACGCCGCGCGGCCGCATGGCGACAGCCTCCGCCTACCGGCACTTCGGGCTCGTCCAGCCGCGGGCCGGCGGTACGCCGGAGCTGTGGGATGGTCAACCTGCGGGCGGTGAACAGTGAGCGGTAAGCGGTGGGCAGTGAGTCGCAACATAATCTTTCATCTGGATATGCGCTTGTTGCTTACCGCTCGCCGTTTACGATTCTCGCAGGGGGAACGCGCCGCATGAAAGCCACTGCCGGCCGGGACTGCTTCACCTGGCCGATCCGCGTTTACTACGAGGACACCGACAGCGGCGGCGTGGTTTATTACGCGAATTACCTGCGTTTCATGGAGCGGGCACGTACCGAGTGGCTGCGCGCGCTCGGCTTCGAGCAGACCGAGCTTGCCGCGCGCCATCAGGCGGTGTTCGTGGTGCGCGCGGTGACCATCGAGTACATCAGACCGTCGCTGTTTAACGACAGCTTGCAGGTCACGGTGGAACTCGCTAAGGTGGGCGCCAGTCAGATTCTGGTAGCGCAGCGCGTGATGCGCGATGACGAGGAGCTGGTCGCCGCGGAAGTCAAGGTGGTGTGCGTAAATGCCGCCACGTTCAAGCCGGTCCGGATACCGCAGGCGATCATGACAAAAATAAGGACGATAGCGTGAATCCAACCGTTACCCATGACATGTCGGTGCTGAGCCTCATCACCGGCGCCAGCGTTCTGGTGCAGCTTGTCATGCTGGCGTTGCTGCTTGCATCGCTGTTTTCTTGGTACTACATCTTCCTCAAGATTTTCACGTTCAAGCGCGCCACGCGGCTCGCCGACGACTTTGAAAAGGAATTCTGGAGCGGCGCCGACCTGAACGAGCTGTATCAGCGCGCGGTCAATTCGCGCAGCTCGGCGGGCAGCCTGGAGCGCATTTTCGAGGCCGGCTTCCGCGAATTCGCCAAGCTCAGGAAGCAGCCCGGCATGGACGTGAGTGCCATCATGGACGGCACGCGGCGCGCCATGCGCGCGACCTACCAGCGTGAAATGGAACGCCTGGAATCATATCTTTCGTTCCTCGCGTCGGTGGGATCAGTCAGTCCCTACGTCGGCCTGTTCGGAACGGTGTGGGGCATCATGAACTCCTTCCGCGGGCTCGCCAACGTGGCGCAGGCAACGCTGGGCGCAGTCGCGCCGGGCATTGCCGAGGCGCTGATTGCCACCGCGATGGGCCTGTTCGCCGCCATTCCAGCTGTGGTCGCGTACAACAGCTTCGCCGGCGACGTCAATCGGCTGGCCACCCGTTTCGAGACCTTCATGGAGGAGTTCTCGAACATTCTGCAGCGTCAGGTGCACTGATGTTGATCGAAAAGCGCGGCGGCAGGCGCCTCATGAACCAGATCAACGTCGTGCCTTATATCGACGTGATGCTGGTGCTGCTGGTGATTTTCATGGTGACCGCGCCACTCATCAACCCCGGCCAGATCGAGCTGCCGCAGGTGGGCAAGACTTCGGATCCGCCGGTGGCGCCGCTTGAAGTTTCCATTCATTCCGACCGCTCGCTGTGGCTGCGCGACCGCGACAAGGGCGCGTCGGAGCGCAAGCTCACGCGCGCCGAACTGATACAGGCGATCCGCCAGAAGCAGCAGCAGAACCCGCAGCAGGCGGTGGTGATTGCCGCCGACAAGGATGTGCGCTACGAGGCGGTTCTGGAAGTGATGGACATGCTGCAGCAGAACCAGGTGAAAAAAGTCGGCTTGTTGGCGAAACCGCGGAGCCCGTGACCTACGACGACGTCACATCGCAGGAACGCAAGCTCTCCGGCGCGCTGGCGCTGGTGATGCACCTGATGTTCCTGGCCCTGCTGATATTCGGTGTGTCATGGCAGAAAAAGCATGTTGATTCGACGATGATCGTCGAACTGTGGAGCAATCTGCCGCCTGTGCCGCAACCGCAGGCCGAAGTGACGCCGCCGCCACAGGTCAAGCCGCCGCCCGAACCGCCGAAGCCGGTGCCCAAAATGGAGCCCAAGCCGCCACCGAAGGCCGAACCCAAGCCGGTGGCCAAGCCTGACATCGCGCTGCAAAAGGAAAAACTTGAGAAAGAACGCAAGCTCAAAGAGGCGGAGAAAAAGAAAGAGCAGGAAAAACTCGAAGCCAAAAAGCTTGCCGAAAAAAAAGCGCGTGACGCGGCTGCGCTGAAGGAAAAGCAGGCCAAGGAAGCAGAAGCCAGGGCGGCCAAGGAAAAGGATGACGCGCTCAAGCGCCTGGCACAGCAGCAGGCGGCTGCGCAGGCCAAGGTCATGGATGCCTATATGCACGGCATTCGCGAAAAAATCCGGCGCAATGTCGTATTGCCGCCCAATATGCAGGGCAATCCGGAGGCGCAGTTCGACGTGGTGCAGATACCGGGCGGCGAAGTGCTGAGCGTGACCCTGAAGCGCAGCAGCGGCGTCGCCGCTTACGACGAAGCGGTGGAGCGCGCGATCCGCAAGGCCTCGCCGCTGCCGCCACCGCCGGCGGGCGTGGCGTTTGGCGAAGTGCGGGAACTGAATCTCAGATTCCGACCCAAAGAGTAAGTAAGATCAACAGCGATAGTCTTGACACATTATGATTTTTATCAATTTAATCAATAAGATAAGATATACTCTCGCATTCGCGCTGTTGGCTGTTCCCATGACGTCGCATGCTGCGCTGACCATCGAAATCATCGGCGGCGGGGCGAGCCAGATTCCGATTGCCATTGCGCCGTTTCGCGCCGAGGACAACCTTGCGCAGAAAATCACCCCGGTCGTCGCCGCCGATCTGGCGCGCAGCGGGTTGTTCAAGATCGTCGATGCGGGCGGCATGGTGCCGGTGCCGCACGAGCCCGAGCAGGTCAATTATCCGCAGTGGCGCGCACGCGGCGCCGAGGCCGTGGTGATCGGCAGCATCGCGCAGCTTTCCGATGGCCGTTATGACATTCGCTTCCGCCTGATGGATGCGACCAAGCAGACACAGCTTGCGGGATTCGTGTATTACGCCACCGCCGCCCAGCTGCGGCTTACCGCGCACAAAATCGCCGATGTCATCTACGAGAAACTGACTGGCGATGCCGGCGTGTTTGCGACGCGCATCACCTACATCGTGAAGAAAGGCAAGCGCTTCGAGCTGCATGTCGCAGATGCCGACGGCTTCGGCGCGCAGACCGTGCTTGCTTCCAACGAACCCATCATTTCCCCGGCGTGGTCGCCGGACGGCACGCGGCTCGCCTATGTCTCGTTCGAGCAGAAAAAGCCGGTGGTTTACGTGCAGTCGCTCGTCACCGGCAGCCGTCAGGCGGTGGCCAATTTCTGGGGCAGCAACAGCGCCCCCGCCTGGTCGCCCGACGGCAGGCGGCTCGCGGTGACGCTCACCAAGGACGGCGGCTCGCAGATTTATCTGATCAGCGCCGAGGGCGGCGGGACGCCGATGCGGCTTACCAACAGCTCGGCAATCGACACTGAGCCCAATTTTTCGCCGGACGGAAAATCGATCATCTTCACTTCCGATCGCGGAGGCAGTCCACAGATTTACCGCGTCAGCGCTGGCGGCGGCTCGCCGCAGCGCCTGACGTTCGAGGGCAGCTACAACGTGTCGCCACGACACAGCCCCGACGGCAAGAGCTTTACCTTCATCCAGCGCAACGGCAATCGCTACAGCGTTGCAGTGCAGGATTTCGCGACGCGCCAGGTGCAGGTGCTGACTGATGGCGGCATAGATGAATCGCCGAGTTTCGCGCCGAACAGCAAGATGATCCTCTACGCGAGCGAGGTGAGGGGGCGTGGTATATTAGCCGCCGTATCGAGCGACGGCCGCGTCAAGCAGCGGTTCACCGAAGATGCCGGAGATGTGCGTGAGCCGGCGTGGGGTCCGCTGGTGAGCAAATAGATAAAAAGATACACAGGGGTTATTTTACGAGGAGTCAATCGATGAAAAAATTTATTGCAGGATTGTTATTGACAGTAGGCGTGCTGGCAGGCTGCAGCAGCACGCCGACCAAGGAACAGGAAGGCGCCGCGGTCGAGGACCGCAGCCCCTCGGCTGAAGCCCCGGCCAAACCGGCAAGCAAGCCGGCGGACAGCGGTGTTTCTTCCAAGCCGCTGGGTACTTCGAGCGTCAGCGCCAATCCGCTCAAGGATCCCAGCAATATCCTGTCCAAGCGCAGCATCTATTTCGACTACGACAGCAATATCATCAAGGATGAATTCAAGCCCATCGTGACGGCACACGCCAAGTATCTGTCGCAGAACCGCACGACCAAGGCCACCATCCAGGGCAATACCGACGAGCGTGGCAGCCGCGAATACAATCTTGCGCTTGGTCAGCGTCGCGCCGATGCGGTGAAACAGATGATGCAGCTTCTCGGGGCTGGCGCGGCACAGATCGAAACCGTGAGCTTCGGCGAGGAGAAACCCAGGGCGCAAGGTGCCTCGGAAACCGCATTCTCGGAAAACCGCCGTGCGGACATTGTCTATCAGGGCGAGTAAAGCGTGAGGCGTGAGGCGAGGCGAAAGTCCGCGGCGGCGTTCTTGCCCATGGCCGCGCTCGCGGCCATTCTGGCTGTGCCTTTTGCCGGTCATGCGCAGCTGTTCGGCGGAGACGATACTGCGCGCAAGCAGATCGCGGAGCAGCAAAAGCGCATCGATGAGCTGAAACAGCAGCACCTCGATCTGGCCGCGCGCGCGGCCAGGCTCGAGGAGTCATTGAAGAGCCAGCCGGTGCTGGATCTCGCCACCCAGCTTGAAGTACTCAGGCAGGAAATCAAAAACCTGCGCGGCCAGATCGAGGTGCTGAGCAACAACATAGATGGCACCGCCAAGCGCCAGCGCGACATGTACGTCGACCTTGACACACGGCTGCGTCGCCTGGAGCAGCCTGCTGCTCCGGCGTCGCCTGCCACGCCCGCTGCGCCTGCTGCAGCCGCACCTGCGGCGCCGCCTGGGGTAGCGCCGGCGCAGGGCACGCCAGCCGACGAGGGCCGCGCGTACGAGGCGGCGCAGAACCAGCGTCGCAACGGCAATTATCAGGGCACGATCTCCGCGTTCCAGGCATTTCTTGCGCAATATCCCAAAAGCACGCTGGCGCCGCGCGCCCAGTACTGGATAGGCGATTCCTATTTCAATCTGCGCGATTTCAAGAACGCCATCGCCAGCCAGAACACGCTCATCAAGAACTACCCCGAGAGCTCATCGGTGCCCGACGCGCTGCTCAACATCGCCAGTTCCCAGATGGAAATGGGCGATAGCGCGGCAGCAAAAAAGACCATGGATGGACTGATCGCACGCTACCCCGCAAGCGAGGCTGCCGAGAAGGCCAGGCGCCGGCTGGCGACGTTCAAGTGAACGGTAAGCAGTAAGCGGTTAAATTCCGGCAAGCTTTTCCGCTCACTGCTCATCCGGCATCCCTCATGGGCAATTTCCCCGATAAAGTGATCTCCGACACATCGGTTGCCGTGCTGACCCTGCGCATCACCGAAATTTTCCTGTCGCTGCAGGGTGAAACCAGCCGCGTCGGCCTGCCCACCGTGTTCGTGCGGCTCACCGGCTGCCCCTTGCGCTGCGGCTATTGCGACACCGCCTATGCGTTTCATGGCGGCGAATCGCGCACGCTGGACAGCGTGCTGGCCGAAGTCGCGACCCATCAGGTGAAATATGTGACCGTGACCGGCGGGGAGCCGCTGGCGCAGAAAAACTGTCCCATACTGCTCAGGATGCTCGCCGATCACGGGTACTCGGTATCGCTGGAAACCAGCGGCGCGCTCGATGTGTCCGGAGTCGACCCTCGCGTTTCCAGGATTCTCGATATCAAAACGCCGGCGTCCGGCGAATCTGAGAAAAACCTGTGGGCCAACCTTTTGCACCTTACCGCGCATGACGAAATCAAATTCGTGCTGTGCGGTGAAGGCGATTACAACTGGGCAAAACAGCTGCTCTCCGAACGCAGGCTGGATGCCATTTGTCCCGTGCTGTTTTCGCCGTCCTACAGCGATCTCCCGGCACGCACCCTGGCGGAATGGATCCTGCGCGACCGTCTGCCGGTGCGCATGCAGGTGCAGCTGCACAAGCAGCTGTGGGGCGAAGCGCGTGGCCGCTGATTCCTGCCTGTGCTGATGAAAAGACCAATGGACAGGATTCGCGGGATTAACCCCGGGCAATAAAAACTGTGTTGGCCCTGCTTTCATGAACAAAGCCGTCGTACTGCTGTCCGGCGGACTCGATTCCGCCACCACGCTGGCCATTGCGCGCGAGCAGGGCTTTGCCTGTTATTGCCTGTCCATCGACTACGGGCAGCGCCATCGCGCCGAGCTGGATGCTGCGGCACGCGTGGCGGATGCGCAGGCAGCGGCCGAGCATCGTGTGCTCACGCTGGATCTCGCGGCGTTCGGCGGTTCGGCGCTGACCGACAGGCGCATCGCCGTGCCCGAGGTGCCGACGACCGGCATACCGGTCACCTATGTGCCGGCGCGCAACACCATCATGCTGTCGCTGGCGCTGGCGTGGGCCGAAGTGCTGGGGGCGCGCGACATTTTTTTCGGCGCCAACGCCGTCGATTACTCGGGTTATCCCGATTGCCGCCCCGAGTACATGCGCGCATACGAAACCATGGCGAACCTAGCGACCAAGGCAGCGGTGGAGGGCAGCAAGCTCGTGCTGCACACGCCCATCATCGCGCTCAGCAAGGCTGAAATCATCCGGCGCGGCAGCGCGCTGGGCGTGGATTATGCGCTGACTGTGTCCTGCTATCAGGCGAACCCGCAGGGTCTGGCCTGCGGCCGCTGCGACTCCTGCCGTTTGCGTCGCAGCGGATTTGAAGCTGCCGGCATCGCCGATCCCACTCGCTATGTTGTATGAAAATATTAATAAAAACAGATGCTTGATATAATTACATTAGAATCCATTAATATTGTTATCGGGCTGGACGGCAGGGCGGATTAAGCAGGATCCGGCAGCACCCAACCGGCGGGAGGAAGCGGCATGGAATTCACAATCCACAATCAGGTGTTGCTCGCGGTATTCGTGATCGCAATGATCATGGGCGCGGTCGCCAACAAAACCAATTTCTGCACCATGGGTGCGGTCTCCGACTGGGTCAATATCGGCGATACCGGCCGCATGCGCGCCTGGGTGTTCGCCATGGCATTGGCACTGACCGGTGTCATCGCGCTCGAGGCCGGCGGCGTGGTGAATCTTTCGGGCGAAACCTTTCCCCCGTACCGCACTGCCAATTTTGCATGGCTGCGCTACCTCGCTGGCGGACTCATGTTCGGCATCGGCATGACGCTGGCGAGCGGCTGTGGCAACAAGACGCTGGTGCGGGTGGGCAGCGGCAATCTCAAGTCGCTGACCGTGCTGCTGATCGCGATGATCGCATCGTACCTGATGCTGTGGACGCCGTTTTACGAGCAACTGTTCCATCCATGGGTTTCCGCCACCGCCATCGACCTCGCGCAGCGCGGCGTGCCGACGCAGGAGGTGGGGTCCGTCATCTCTGGCATGTTCGGCATGCAGCCCTCGCGCGCCCTGAACTTTGCCGTGGCCGCGGTGTTCGCCATCGGCATGTTTGCATTCGTGTTCAAGTCTGCGGATTTTCGCGGCAATGCCGACAACATTCTGGGGGGCGCGGTGATCGGGCTCGCGGTGGTCGTCGGCTGGTACCTGACGGGCGGCGGGCCGGGACAGGCGTGGAAGGAATATGCCGACATGGCAACCGAAGTGCCAAGCCGCGTGCAGGTGCAGTCGTACACTTTCATCAGCCCGATGGGTGACTCGGTGCGCTATCTGATGAATCCGGGAAAACTGTCGCTCGTCAATTTCGGTGTGATGGCGCTGGCCGGAGTCATCGCAGGATCGCTGCTGTACGCGCTCGCAACCAGGAGTTTCCGCCTCGAGTGGTTTGCTTCGTTCAAGGACTTCGCCAACCATGCCGTGGGCGGCGTGCTGATGGGCGTGGGGGGCGTGCTGTCCATGGGCTGCACCGTGGGTCAGGCCATCACCGGCATCTCGACGCTGGCCGTGGGCTCCATACTGACCTTCCTCGCCATCGTTATCGGGGCCGCCGGCACCATGAAATATCAGTATTGGCGCATGATGCAGGAAGTCTGATTCGGCCCCAGCGGTCTTCAGGCCCTGGCATTTTATTGACCCGCACTATGTATACAGGGTAAAATCTCGCGTTTTTCGTGGGAGGTTAGCTCAGTCGGTAGAGCAGCGGACTTTTAATCCGTTGGTCGCGAGTTCGAATCTCGCACCTCCTACCAGGTTCATCAAGGGGTTACGTGCGAACGTAGCCCCTTTTCATTTTCTCGCGCGGGGTTTTTATACGCCGGGGCTATGTTGGGGGCTCGCTGCTGTCGACTTTAGCGCCGCATTCGAACGGCCGCAGTTGTCGCTATTTCTTGCAGCGCTCGAAGAGGGGGGCGCACTGCTCTGGCTCGGCGGGCTTCCCCGCTCCGTCGCGATACTCGATTCCCGAAACAATGCCGTTTCTGATCGCTATAGTGGCTTCGCAGGTCAGGCGTCGCATCTTCTTGGCTTGCAGGAGTCCTCCGGGCGCGGCACCTGGAGTCGGGGCTGGCGCAGTGGAGTAAGTCAGAAATTCCACACCCTCTTCGCGCTCTTGTCGTATCGGCGTTCCCGCGCAAGCCAGCAATTCCTGCTTTGTGTTGCCTGTCACTTCGATCTTGGGGGCGCGGATACCTCCCATTGGCTGCGTCTGCTGGGCGGCGCAACCCGAAAGCAGAACTATCGCGACCAGAGCAAATACGCGTGCGTTGGTGCTCATCGGCACTCCTCAGTCATGGGCGTATGTAGTGTAAGTCCTTTGATGCGCGCTGTGCAATAAACGCAGGCGCAGAGCTTCGTGTGCTTGTGCGGGGCTGCTATAAAGCGCCGCCTGCACTTATTCATTTCGAAATCGTTTAGCGCACCTCGGCAGCGCTGATTACACGGGAGATTCCGAGAGGGGCGCGGGCTTGCGATTTTCATGGACGGGTCCCGCCACGAGCGCCAGATCGCTTTTCCAGAAGATTTCCTTGATAATCATGAGGTTTGATATGAAGTGACAGAGGAACTGCGAGCGCGTCCTGGAATAATGGCCGACCAAAATACGTAATTCATGAACTAAAAAATTCAGGCCATGCTTTTCAATTCATATCAGTACATATTGGCTTTTCTGCCGATCTCATTCCTTGTTTACTTTTATCTCAACAAGAAACGCCTCACTCTGGCAGCAAAAGCATGGCTGGTCATTGCAAGCCTGTTTTTCTACGGCTACTGGAATGTAAATTATCTTCCGCTGTTGCTCATTTCCATTTTCGTAAATTACGTAATCGGAAACAGCCTGTCAAAGGACAGGATGAAAGTCTCGAGAAAATCAGTCCTGGTTTTCGGCATAGCGTTCAACCTGCTGCTCTTGGGATATTTCAAGTACACGACATTCGTGCTGGGCAACGTCAACGTGGTTTTCGGCGCGAATCTGCCGTTGCCGCAAATCATACTTCCCCTGGCGATCAGTTTTTTCACTTTTCAGCAAATTGCATACCTGGTGGACAGCTACAGAAAGGAGACGAAAGAATACAATTTCGTCAATTACGCATTGTTTGTTTCATTTTTCCCGCAGCTGATAGCTGGGCCAATTGTTCATCATAAGGAACTGATACCGCAGTTCCAGAAATACTCGAACCTGGTCGTGAGAAGCCAAAACGTGCTTCTTGGCTTATGCATGTTCAGCATCGGCCTGTTCAAAAAAGTTGTGCTGGCCGACACTTTTGCAATTCCCGCCAATTCGGGATTTGAAAGCCCGGCGGAGGTCATGTCCATGCTGGAGGCATGGACGACAAGCCTGTCGTACACATTCCAGCTTTATTACGACTTTAGCGGCTACTCCGACATGGCGGTCGGCGCTGCCCTGTTGTTCAATGTCCGCCTGCCGTTCAATTTCAATTCGCCATATCAGTCACAGGACATTGCTGAATTCTGGCGGCGCTGGCATATCACCCTCGGAAGATTCCTGCGGGACTACCTGTACATACCATTGGGTGGAAACAAGAAGGGACTGCCGCTGACCTGCGCGAACCTCCTCGTTACATTTGTCATCGGCGGGTTATGGCACGGGGCGAGCTGGATGTTTGTTATATGGGGTGCGCTTCACGGGGTCGCCCTGGTCGCTCACAGAATATGGCAGCTTGCCGGCATAAGAATGCATGCCATGCTGGCATGGTTTTTGACCTTCAATTTTGTGAATGTCACCTGGGTTTTTTTCAGATCGCCGGACCTGGATACTGCCCTAAAAATCATAAATGGGATGTTCTCAACGGATAATATCGGGCGGCTGGATTTGTCGGCCTTGAGCACCGCGCAGTTGGCGCGATGGGGCGTGTTCGCGGATGGCATCAACCCTGCCTTGCTGCCCTCTTATCTCGGATCGGTCGCGCTTATCGGTTTCGGACTTGCTGCAATCGCAAGACAGAACTCGCAGGAGCTGTTCCTGTTGCGCCCCATTTCCAACGGGCTTGTAATTGCCGCAGGCATCCTGGGCGCAGTTGCGTTTACATTCGGCTTGTTCAGTAAAACGGAAATTTTCCTTTACTTTAATTTTTAGAACCATGAAAAGCCGGTATCTATTTGCCATCGCCTTTTTATCTGTCGTTTTGCTGGTCCCGGCAATCAACTTGATAATCCACTGGCCCTACGAAAAAACAAAGAAAATTTTCTCAAAGACCTTCCTTTTCAGCACGGATTTCATATATAGCCAAAGTCTCGTCAAGTGGCTCTACCAGCACGGGATCAGCGCCAACCCTGATCAGGTGATTATTGGCAAAGAGCAGTGGCTGTTTCTCGGCGACCAATACAACTCGGTGCTATCCGAGGCCAGGGGCTCCGTAAAGCTGAAGGCGGGACTTTACAAGAATATGGCAGAGGCCAGGTCGCAATGGGACCTCAGGGTCAAGTCTGGGGGCGGCCGGGGGCTGTATGTGGTGATTGCTCCAAACAAGCATACGGTCTACGCAGACAAACTGCCTGACTGGGCCCGGCGAGGCAGCAAACCGAATAATACGGATCTCTTTGTTGCGGAGCAGGGCAACGCCACCACGCTGCTTGACCTGAGGGGGGCGCTCCTTGCCGCCAGAAACAGATTCAACGAGGATTTTTACTACAAAACAGATACCCATTGGAACAGCCTGGGGGCGTGGGTCGGTTACGTGCACCTGGCACAATACATCGGCCGCCAGCATCCGCATATCAGGTGGCTTGACGCCGACCAGATCGTCATAAGAAATGCCGTTACCCGCAAAGGGGGAGACCTCAGCAATTTTCTGAGGCTGGCGGATTTGCTCGAAGACAAGGAAATTGCCGTAGAGCTGAAGAAAAGTGTGAAAACCACGCAGAAAGCTTACGTGCTGAAGGGGACAGCGAAGGGAAGAGGGGGAGCGGAGGCACATGCCAATGGCCTGGCGCTTACGTACTCGGAGGGTGCGCTGAATGATTTGAAAGTATTATGGTTGGATGACTCGTTTGGCGCGGCCCTGGCGCCTTACATGACGGCGACTTTCTCCGGGCTTCTGCGGCATCCCTGGGGCGACGTCCTGAAGGACCCGGTGTGGTTTGATCAGATACTGAGCGAGTTCAGACCGGACTTGGTCATTATTACCGTCGTTGAGCGGCACGCGAGAGATGCCCCGTTTGCCAATTTGCCGCCGTGACGGCTTTACCCTCAGGGGCTGCCACTTTCTCCATCATGTACAGGCTGGCACGTTCAATCGCGCCTTCCCGGGAAGCCGCAAGCTTGCGCCATGCATTGTCGAAGGGCAAGGCCGCCAGACTTTGTGCATTGCCTTCGAGAAGAGAGTGCAGATGCAGCATCAGGGCGGCGTAAAGATCGGAAGGATTGCCGTAGACGGCGCCCAGCTTCTGAGTCAGGGGTGACCCGGCGAATCCCGCGGCGCGCGCCAGATGTCCCGTGTGAAAGTGCTCTGCCTCCTTGGGAAAGTAGATTGCGGCAGCGTGGTTGCGCCGTCGCAATAGTGCTTCGCCGGCCTGCGCATAAGTGTGTTCGTCTTCGGCAAAAAACACGCTGCCCTTGCCGCGCGGGATCCACCGGTTGGCAAAGATGCAGGAAATCGGTATGTGGAACTGGTCGCCTGCGCTGTTCAAGTCCGGCTTGATGCTGAGGTCTACGGCTCCGACTTTTTCGATCACGATCCAGCTGTGAGGCCTTTGGTGATAGCTAACGCTGGCGGATTTCCCGCTCGGCCCCTTGACGAAGAATGCTTCGCCATGAAAAAGAACGGGGTTGAATCCGAGGGACCGGATCAGAAAGGCGGTTGTCAGCGCATGGTCGCGGCAGTTCCAGCCGGCATCCACGCCGTCTGCGAGCACGCTGGGATCGGTCCACAGGAAATGGTGCAATTCCCGCAGGAACTTGCGGGAAATCAAGTCGCTCAGCTGTATGCCACGGGCCATGCAAACGCATCCCTGAACAGGCATCGGAATGCAGCTGAGAGAGGCCGTCAAAATGTCCTGCTATGATGACGCCCGCAACCGACTTGCCTTGGTCTACCAATTGATTTTCAATGGAAATTTACCGACCAGGGCTTACTTGTTACTTACGCTTACTTACTCATCACTTACGTTTGCTTACGTGCAGCTTACGTTCGGTCGTGAGTGGTCAAGACAGCGGCATCTCGGGCAGGCCGCGAAGCGGCGCTTGTGTAGAATGCCGGGTTTTGGCCAGAGCGGGGCCTGACAGGACATCAACATGAAAAAAGTCGAACTGGAAAAGAACAAGGGCCTGAAAATCATGGGACAGATGAAGCAGGCCGGCACCCCGGGGCGTTATGGCACAGGGGCAGCTGCGATGCCGGACCGGCGCGAACAGCGCAGGATAGACCAGGCTCTGGGGCTGGTGCCGTTTGCAGTCAAGCTCAACAGCGAACTTGTGAAGCAGGTGCGGGCACTGGCGCAGGAGCGCGGCACCGGCGTCAATGAAGTGGTTGCCGAACTGCTGCAGAAAGGCCTGAACGCCTGAGGCGCATTTACGGCTTAGCGTGCGGTTGGCTGCGGGTTCCGCAGCCACTCGATCTCCACCTGCGCGGTGTTGTCACCGTCGGCAATCCAGACCTGCCCGTCCTGCACGGTGTAATTCAACTGCATGCCGCGGCGTGCCAGCCCGGCCATGGCCCGGCTGTGCGCCGAGGGTATTCTTGCCACCGTGAGATTGCGCAGCCGGTCGAGCCCGCCGCCGATCTGGTTCCACCAGGTGTCCGCGCCCTGGCTGCCGTAACTGTAGATGAAGACCTGCGCGGCGCGGCCGCATGCCCTGCGGATGCGCTTTTCGTCTGGCTGGCCGAGGTCCACCCACAGTTCGATTGCACCGGTGAGATCCCTGCGCCACAAGTCGGGCTCGTCATCGGTGCTCAATCCCCTGCCAAACGCCAGATCGGCATGTGCGTGCAGGGCGAACGCCAGTAGCCGCATCATCATGCGCTCGTCGGTTTCCGACGGATGGCGGGCGATGGTGAGCGCGTGGTCCTGATAGTAATGGCGGTCCATGTCTGCAATCTTCAGAACCGCCTTGAAAATAGTAGCCTTCAGGGCCATGAGTTCAATTCCCGATCAATAGACAGCCGCCTGATCGACGCCTGTCAAACGCAAAAAAGCCCGGCTGACAACGGCCGGGCTTGTGGCATGCGGCGGCTGCGCGGCCGACGCTAGTTGCAGGATGTGTGGTGAAATGCGATCAGATCCTGTTCAACAGCAAGCCGGCGCGCTTCGCTCTCGGCAGGGTAGATGCAGATGCAGTTGGCCCCATGCTTCCTGAAGCAGTCCAGTTGCGACTGGCTGGCGAACGGCGCAGTCAGATCCCCGGTCTGGCCGATGTAGATTTCTTCATGGCCGGCACGTCGGTAGTTGTTGTTTTCATGCACGCGCTTGGTCACGAAATAGACCGCTGCCACGGACCTGAACCGCGTTTCCAGCGGCCATACCTGGAAGTAGTACTTCTCTCCAGATTTCCCGCTGAAAGTGATGCCGCCCTGTTGCACGTCCTGTCCTGTCCATAATAATTGCAGCCTGCATGCTACGCGCATTGGCGACGATTAGCCAATCTGTGCCCGCCCAACAAAGTCAAGCGCAAGCTGTGCCATGGGCCTATACTCGCCGGGGAGGCACGACAGATGAAGACCAGCGTAAAAAGCATAGTGAACGGTGTCGGCAGAGTGGTGGTCGGACCCAGGAAGGTGCGCGGTGGTTATGCGCGCATCGTCGGGCAGAAGGACGGCTCGGGCTGCATCCAGAGCTTTGACTGCACATCCAGAACCTGGGCCCTGGCGCCAGCCAGCCTGACTTTCGGCGAAGTCTGGAGTGCGCCGGCTGTTCCTGCATTGCTGTGGGCGCAAATCGGCGATAAATCATAGGGCCTGCGCGCGCGCGCCATCGCGCCGGTAATATTGAATTTTCAGGCTTCTGCGCGGTCCCATTGACATGGGGACGGCATGGGAAGGCAGTCAAGGCTCCCTTTGGTTACATTCTGTAACAACTTTCCCCGGAACAGCACGTTGGTTTTCGCTAACATGTACGTGCATTAACTGGAGTCTTCGCAGGAAGGCTGCCATGGTGACGTCCATGAAGACATTTAACGCAATCTTGCTGTCAACGGCCGTTGCAGCGACCACAATGAGCGCGCCTGCGTTTGCGCACGGTAGCCATCACCGCGCGCGTGTTGGCGTGTTCATCGGGGCGCCGGTAATGTTTGCGCCTTGGTATTATCCGCATCGCTATTACTATCCGCCCACCGTGGTGGTGCCTGCGGCGCCTACGGTGTATATCGAGCAGGGCCAGACAGCGCTTCCGACACAGCCCACGCAGGCTTACTGGTATTACTGCCCGGAATCGAAAACTTATTATCCCTATGTCAATCAGTGCGTCGTGCCCTGGCAGCGTGTCGTGCCACAACCGCCGCCGTCGTGATCAGCGATCCTCTGCCATGTTCAGCGCTGTAAGAATGTTGGCTGTATCCGCGCTGCTCGGGCTGGCGGCATGTGCTGTTACGCCCACCGGCCCCAGTGTGATGGCCTTGCCCGGCAGCACCAAGAGCTTTGACCAGTTCCGATTCGACGATGGCGCGTGCCGGCAATATGCCTACGAGCAGGTGGCCGGCGTCACGCCCGGGCGCGCGGCCGAGAGCAGCGGGGTACGCAGTGCCGCGGTGGGCACGGTGCTGGGCGCCGCGGCCGGCGCTGCGATAGACGGGGGTTCGGGCGCTGCAACCGGTGCCGGGGTCGGCCTGCTGGTTGGCGGACTTGCGGGCACGTCGGCAGCGAACCAGTCGGCCTATGATGCGCAGCGCCGCTACGATACCGGCTATGTGCAATGCATGTACGCGAAAGGCCATCGGGTGCCGGTAACCGGCCGCTACACGCCTGAAGCGGCCACACCATACTATCCGCCCCCGCCTCCGGGATCCGCGCCGCCCCCGCCTGCGCGGTAATCAGCGCTTATCCGCGAACGCCGGCCTGGTCATGCGGCGTCCTGTCCCGCCGCGCCGACGATGCGCGGCCAGCGGTCATGGATGTGTGCATGTTCGGGCGGCGGACTGACGGTGACGACATAAACCCGCCTTTCCCCTCCGGCATGCGCGATCAGGCCCTGGATGAACTGCCCGGGTTCGAGCTTGAACCAGTGCGATTTGCCGTCGGCGTCTTTTTCCATGAACCCCTTTGCGGGAATTTTCACCGGCAATGGATCGAAAACATCCCAGCGCCCGGACTGTATCGATTCCAGTCGCGCCCAACCGCCTTCGGGCCACTTGACGCGTGAATTTCCTGCGGCATATTCCCTGCCGCGGGCGCCCCAGGCGAGCATGATTTCGCTGCCGTCGCGCTTGAGCACCGGCAATGCCGCATTCGGCACCGGAAAATACATCCGGTTGCCCTTGCCGCTGCCCGAGAGTTCAACGCCCGCGCACATCGATGCACATGTTGGGCCGGATCATTCTCCCTTGATGCCGGCGCGTGTGATGACGTCCTGCCACTTGGCGGTTTCGGATGCCATGAGCTTTCCGAACTGGGCCGGGCTCATCTTCTGGGCGTCCGCTCCCTGCGCGGCCATTTTTTGCGCGACGTCAGGGTTGTCGAGCGAAGTGTTGATGGCGGCGTGCATGCGTGAAATAAGCTCGGTGGGCGTGTTGCGGGGCGCGAACAGGCCGTACCAGATATATGTTTCGTAGCCGGGCACCCCGGATTCGCTGACCGTCGGTATGCCGGGCAGCGCCGGATTGCGCTTCGGTCCGCCGACGGCGATGGCCTTGAGCTTGTTGGCGCGTACGTGCGCGATTACCGTGGGCAGCGAACCGATCTGCATTTGGGTGTGACCGGCGACGGTGTCGGCGATGGCCGGCCCGCCGCCCTTGAACGGCACGTGGACGATGTTGACCCCGGTCATGAGCTTGAAGAGTTCGGTATTCATGTGCGGGAAACCGCCTATGCCCGAGGACGAATACAGTAGCTCGCCCGGCCGCTTCTTCGCCAGCGCGATCAGTTCCTTCACCGAATTGACGGGCAGGCTGGGATTGACCACGAGCGCGCTGTCGGCAAGGCCGATCATGGCAACCGACTCGAACGATTTCACCAGATCGACATTCGCCTTCTGTATCAGGTGACCGTATGCGGTGGAGGTCATCATGAAGTTATGGCCGTCGGGCGGCGACTGCGTGGCGAGTTGCAGGCCGACGATGGACCCCGCGCCGGGGCGGTTGTCGATAATCACCTGCTGCTTGAGCCGCGCGGTGAGGTCCGCCGCCAGAATGCGGCCGATGATGTCGGTGCTGCCACCCGGCGCCCAGGGAATGATGATGCGTATCGCCCGGTCCGGCCACGCGGCTGCCGGGGAGGCAAGCGGGAGAAGCGCGACCGACGCAAGCAGGATGCAGATGGTTTTGAGGTGACGGAACTTGGTCTTCATGGAACCTCCTCCTTTGTGACGGGCAGCGGTTCGATTAGAACGGCCGCCCTGCGATGTTACAATGAATCAGTAATGCTCCATACCGGGCAGCCAAGACTAATTTTAACGCCCGGATCAATTTGCGGCATCGAGGGTCGCGCACGAGGAGCTGCGCGAAGCGTGGGTCTGTGCCCCGGATTCCGGAAACCCGGGGGCGCAGCCACCGTGCCGCTTTTGCCAAGGACGGATCATGCCGGACGAAATCACGATCGAGGAAATCCGCAGGATGGCCGCGGCTGCCGGCCTGACGCGACTCACTGACGAGCATCTGCAGCAGTTGCTGCGCGCGACGAGGCTGGCGCAGCAGCGCCGCACCGCGCTGCCGACGGCGGGTATCACGCCGGCCGACGAGCCTGCGCACGTGTTCTGCGCCGGCAGGCACGACGCCCGATGAGCGATCCCGCCTTTCTCACCGTGGCGGAGGCCGCCCGCCTTCTGCGCGACAGGAAACTCTCGCCTGTCGAATACGCGAAAGCGCTCATCGCGCGCATCGAAAAGCATGATGGCGGACTGAATGCATTCCTGCGCCTCACGCCGGACATCGCGCTGGACGACGCGCGGCGCGCCGAGGCCGAAATCATGCGCGGCGGCTGGCGCGGACCCTTCCACGGCGTGCCCTACGGCCTCAAGGACATCGTCGATTACGCGGGTCTGCCGACCACCGCGCACTCGAAAATCCTGCAGGACAACGTCGCCGTCGCCGATGCCTTCGTGACGCAAAGGCTGCGCGCCGCCGGCGCCGTGTTCATGGGCAAGCTGTCAACACACGAATTCGCCTATGGCGGGCCGTGCTTTGATCTGCCGTGGCCGCCTGCGCGCAATCCGTGGAGCCGCGATCATTTTTGCGGCGGTTCCTCGAGCGGTTCGGGCGCAGCGACGGCCGCGGGGTTCCTGCCCGCGGCGATAGGCACCGATACCGGCGGCTCGATACGCAATCCTGCAACCATGTGCGGGGTTGTCGGCATGAAGGGCACCTACGGCCTGGTCAGCCGGCGCGGCGTGATGCCGCTGGCCTTTTCGCTCGATCACGTCGGGCCCCTCACGCGGACCGTGCGCGACAACGCGCTCATGCTCGATCTCATCGCCGGCCATGATCCGCTCGACCCGGGCAGCGCCGATGGCGCCGCAGGCGGGTATGCCGCCGGCCTCGATCGTGGCGTGAAGGGCTTGCGCATCGGCGTCATCCGCCACTTTTACACCCGCGACATGCAGGCCGAGCCGGAAATGGCAGCCGCCATCGAAGCGGCGCTGCAAGTGCTCGGGGATCTCGGCGCCGAAGTGCGCGAGATTGAAACCGCCCCGCTCGGCGAGTACGCCGCCTGCAACCGCGTGATCTTTGCAGGCGAAGCGTATGCGATTCACGAGAAATGGCTGCAGGAGCGGCCGCAGGACTACGCCGCCCTCACGCGCGAGCGTCTGCTGTCGGGCGCGTTCGTGCGCGCCGCGGACTACATCAACGCGACGCGCGTGCGCCGCAAGCTGACCCAGGCGTTCCATGCGCTGTTTTCCGATATCGATGTTGCCGTTACCGCCAGTGCCATGGACCCGGCATGCCGCATCGACGATCCCGGCGAGCTCGATCGCACCTACAGCCGCCAGGCGCGCGCGCCGTTCAACGTCACCGGCAGTCCGGCGCTGGCGCTGCCCGTGGGTTACACCAGGGCGGGGCTGCCGCTCGGCATGCAGATTATCGGCAGGCCGTTCAGCGAAGCCCTGGTTTACCGCGTCGCGCAGGCATATGAGCAGGCGACGCAATGGACTCAGCGGCATCCGGTCCTGGCGTAGTGGGGGCGGCCGGGGCGCAGGGGCGCTGTCGCAGGCGCCGGATGCCATGCTGAAACTGTTACAGCTCACCAAGGGAGAAGACGGGCATGTTGAAGGCAGCAATATATGGATTGGGGCGCTGGGGCAACCGCCTTACCGATTCGGTGCGGGCAAGCAGCAAGATACGCATCGTCAAGGGGGTTTCCCGTGATCCCGGCAGGCACGCCGAATACTCGGCCAGATACGGCATTCCGGTAGTCGCTACTTACGATGAGGTGCTCGCTGATCCTCAGGTCGATGCCGTGGTGCTCGCCACCCCGCACTCCATGCACCACGCCCAGATCGTGCAGGCCGCCCGGGCGGGCAAGCACGTTTACGTGGAGAAACCCTTCACGCTCACGCGCGCCTCTGCCGAGGAAGCGGTGGCGGCGTGCCGCGCCGCTGGCGTGACGCTCACCGTCGGTTTCAATCGCCGCCACGCTCCGGCGTTTGTGGAAATGCTGCGCCGCATACGCGCCGGCGAGATCGGCGATGTGCTGCACATCGAGGGGCAGTTTTCGGGTCCCACCGGCTACAACCTCAAGGCCGGCAATTGGCGTTCCACGCGCACCGAAGCACCGGGCGGCGGCATGACCGCGCGCGGCATACACACGCTGGACGCGATGATTCAGATTGCGGGGCTGGTGAACGAAGTCTATGCGCACAGTGGGCGCCGCAGGCTGCCCGCCGACATCGACATCGACGACACGACTTCCATGCTGCTCAAGTTCGCCGGCGGCGCCACCGGCTATCTGGCGACGATTTTCGTCACCGCTGAGCTGTGGCGGGTGCACGCCTTCGGCAGCAAGGGCTGGCTGGAAATGCGCGGCGACATCGAACTCACGAGCTGCGCCATCGACGGCAAGCCCGAGCGGCTGGCGCTTGCCGCAGTGGACAAGGAGCAGCTTGCGCTCGAGGCTTTCGCCGCCGGCGTGGCAGCCCAAAAACCGTTCGTGGTGCCGCCGGAACAGGTGATCAATGGCATCGCCGTGCTGGAAGCGATCGCTGCCTCCTCCGGCAGCGGCAAGCCGGTCCGGATCTAGAGGGGAGGCGGAGAATACGCGTGCTCAGTCCGCCTGCTTCATCCTCGAAAACGCCTGATCGAGATCGGCGATGAGGTCGTCGGGGTCTTCGAGCCCGATGTGCAGGCGCAGTGCCGGGCCGCCCGGATTCCACTGCGTTGCGGAGCGGATTTTCGCGGTGCGCACCACGGTCACCAGGCTTTCGAAGCCGCCCCAGCTCGAACCGATGCCGAACAGCTCCAGCGCATTGACCAGCGCGCTGACGGCGTTGTCGCCCGCCGGCCTGAGCACGAAACTGAACAGCGACGCGGCGCCGGCGAAATCGCGCTTCCAGATGGCGTGTCCGGGATCGTCTGCCAGCGCGGGGTAGATCACGCGCAGCACTTCGGGGCGCGCCTGCAACCATTGTGCGACCCTGAGCGCGCTGGCCATCTGCTGCTTCATGCGCACGCCTATGGTGCGGAAGCCGCGCAACGCGAGATAACAATCTTCGGGGCTGACGCAGAAGCCGTAATCGGACACTGCGCGGCGCACCCGCAGCCAGTGCTGCTCGTTGGTGACGATGACGCCCATCATCACGTCGGAGTGGCCGACGATGTATTTGGTGGCGGCATGTATGGAGACGTCGACGCCGTGCTCGAACGAGCGGAAAAAATAAGGCGTGCCCCAGGTGGTGTCGGCGAGCACCGCAATGCCCCGCGCATGCGCTGCCGCAGCGATTGCCGGGATGTCCTGCATCTCGAAGGTAAGCGAACCCGGCGCTTCGCAGAATATGGCTCTGGTGTTTGATTTTATTAATTTTTCAATGCCGGACCCGAGCAGCGGGTCATAGTACTGCACGTCCACGCCGTTGGGTTTCAGCTGCCGCTCGCAGAAAATGCGGGTCGGCGCATATGCCGAATCCGTCACCAGCAGGTGGTCGCCGCTTTTCACATATGCGGCGAGCGCCGCGGTGATGGCGGCCAGCCCTGACGGCACCGCCACCGCGAGGTGGCCGCCTTCCATTTTCGCCACGGCTTCCTCGAACGCGAAAGTGGTCGGCGTGCCGTAAATGCCATAGCGCATGGTCTTGTAATTGTCGGGGTCGCGCTGCTCGTAGGATTCGAGATCCGGAAAGATCACCGTCGAGGTGCGGAAAACCGGCGTGTTGACCATGCCCTGATGTCGCGCGGGATCGCGGCCGAGGCGGGTGAGCAAGGTGTCTTTTTTCATGTTCGGTGGCAATCCTCTGTATCTACGCTTGTGTTTCTGACTGTGTCTGCGCCAGCATCCGCGAAGTTCTTATATTGTGGACTTCTTTGCGGGGCCTGTGGGCAACAGCGGCCGGCGGTGCAGGCTGCGTTCGGCCAAACACCGGGTTTTGCGCTATCCTAGCGGAAAACAGATGCGCGAATAACGGAATTCACCGCGGGGCAGGACGTATCCTCTTGGCCGCGCAGCAAGCAGCTTTCAACAGCGACCATTCACTTCCGAACAGGACGACCATGGAACATCATTTACTCGAAGTCGACGGCATGCGCGTGTCGCGGCGTGAGGACCTGCGCCTGATGACCGGCGCGGGCAAGTACGCATCCGACTGGAATCTGCCCGGGCAGCTGCATGCGTTTTTCCTGCGTGCCGACCGCGCGCACGCCAACATCGTGTCGGTCAGCGTCGAGCGCGCACTCAGGCATCCCGGCGTGGTGCGCGTCTACACCGGCGCCGATGCGGTGCGCGCGGGATACACCAAACCGCTCACCATGCTGACTTTCAAGGGCAAGGGCGGCATGGAAGTGCGCCTGCCGGAGCGCCCGGTGCTGGCCCATGGCAAGGTGCGTTGCATCGGCGAGCCGGTGGCGATGGTGATTGCTGAATCCGCGCTGGCGGCGCAGGACGCCGCCGAGCTGATTGAAGTCGAGTATGAAGAACTGCCGGTGGCGATCGACCCGGAGGAAGCGCTGGCGCCCGGCGCGCCGCAACTGCACGACAACGTGCCCGGCAATATGCCGTTCGAGTTCGAGGCAGGCGATGCCGCTGCGGCCGAAGCCGCGTTTGCCAAGGCGGCGCATGTGACACGGCTCAAGCTCGCGGTGACGCGGGTTGCGCCCAACCCCATGGAGCCGCGCGCCTGCCTGGCGGCGTACGATGCCAAGGCCGACCGCTACACCGTGCACGTGCACGTGCAGGGCGTGAACATGATGCGCAAGCAGCTTGCGGCGTACATGAACATGCCGGAAGACAAAATCCGCGTCATGGCGCGCGACGTGGGTGGCGCCTTCGGCCAGCGCAGCCTGGGCTATCCCGAGTACTGCATGCAGATGCTGGCGGCGAAGGAAATCGGCCGCCCGGTGAAATGGGTAAGCACGCGCTCGGAAGGCTTCGCCACCGATTCCCATGGCCGCGCCAATTACGTCAGCGGTGAGCTCGCGCTCGATGCCGCGGGCAAATTCCTCGGCCTGCGCGTGGACTGGATTGCCGACATGGGGGCGTATCTGACGCCGACCGGGCCGGTGAGCCATCTGCGCAATCCGAGCACCTGTCTCACCGGCGTCTACCGCATCCCGGCGCTTTACGGGCGCTGGCGCACGGTGCTCACCAACACCAACCCGATTGCCGCCTACCGCGGCGCGGGGCGTCCCGATGTCGCCTACGTCATCGAGCGCCTGGTGACCCAGGCCGCGGTCGACACGGGCGTCGATCCCACGGAGCTGCGCCGGCGCAATTTCATTCCTCCCGAGGCCTTTCCCTACAAGACGCCCACCGGCTCGACCTACGAGAATGCCGATCTTCCGGGCATACTCGACAAGGCGCTCAAGCTCGGCGACTGGCAGGGTTTCGCCAAGCGGCGCGCCGCATCCGAGAAGGCCGGCAAGCTGCGCGGCATCGGCATTTCCACGGTGATCGAGAACACCGGCGCCGGCCTGTTTCCCAAGGATCAGGTCGAAATGGAGGTCGCGGCGGACGGCACGGTCACCGCATACACCGTCTCGCATTCACAGGGACAGGGCCATGAGACCGCCTTCGCCATGATCATCGCCGAGGCGCTGGGCATCGCCTTCGATCGCGTGCGCGTGCGCCAGGGCGACGAGGATCATCCGCTGATCGGCAACCACGCCGGCGGCTCGCGCTCCACAGTCGGTGCGGGTAGCGCCTGCCACGTCACCGCGAAGAAGCTGATCGAGGAAGGCAAGGCGCTGGCCGCGCTCGAACTGGGGGTGGAGCCCTCGCAGGTCGAGTATGCCAACGGCGCTTTCCGCACCGCCGAGTCCAAGCGCGCGGTCATGCTCGAAGATCTCGCCAAGACGAAACGGTTTGCGGTGCAGGCCGAGGGCAGCTTCAGCTCGACCTTCCCCAATGGCTGCCACATCACCGAAGTCGAAATCGATCCGGCCACCGGCGTGACGCAGATCGCCTCGTACATCACCGTCGACGATTGCGGCCGGGTGATCAATCACGCCATCGTCGAAGGCCAGATGCACGGTGGTGTCGCGCAGGGCGCGGGCCAGGTGTTCGGCGAAGAAGTGGTTTACGACCGCGCCACCGGGCAGTTGATGACCGGCAGTTTTGCCGATTACTACATGCCGCGCGCCGGGCTGGTGGGCGAGATCAGCATGGAAGAGCATCCGACGCCGTCCAAGGTGAGTCCGCTCGGCGTCAAAGGCATGGGTGAATCCGGCTGCACCGCTTCGCTGCCCGCGCTGGTCACCGCCGTGCTCGATGCGCTGCGGCCGCTGGGTGTGCGGCATCTCGACATGCCGCTCACCCCGGCAAAAGTATGGTCGGCGATTGCTGCGGCAAAAGCCCGGCGCTGATTGCCGCTTCGTGACATGCGGAATGAACAGGCGTTTTAATCGGAATTGAAGCCGCTGCGCGTTTGCGCGGCATCAGGAAGAAAGGGCCACACGTGTACCAGTTCAGCTACATCAAGGCGACATCGCTCAAGGAAGCAGGCGAACTGCTTGCCGCTCACCCTGAAGCGAAACTGCTTGCCGGCGGCATGACGCTGCTGCCCACGCTCAAGGCGCGGCTGGCGCAGCCGTCGCATCTCATCGATATTGGCAGCCTTCCCGGGTCAAATGAAATATTGTTTAAAAACAATAAGTTATCAATTGGCGCCGCAGTCAGGCACCAGGTGGTGGCGAGTTCTGCCGAGGTCAGGAAACACATTCCCGCGCTGGCGCAGCTGGCGGGGCTGATCGGTGACCCGCAGGTACGCAACTGCGGCACCCTCGGCGGATCGGTCGCCAACAACGATCCCGCCGCCGATTATCCCGCTGCCGTGCTCGGCCTGAACGCCAGCGTGGTCACCACGCGGCGCGAAATCGCCGCTGACGATTATTTCCAGGGCATGTTCGCCACCGCGCTGGAAGCCGACGAAATCATCACGCGCATCGATTTTCCGCTGCCGCAGCGCGCGGCCTACGCCAAGTTCCCGCACCCTGCTTCGGGCTATGCGATGACCGGCGTGTTCGTGGCGCAGACCGCGGCCGGCGTGCGCGTCGCCGTCACCGGCGCGGGGCCGGGTGTGTTTCGCTGGACGGACGCCGAAGCGGCGCTGGCGAAAGACATGAGCGCAGCGGCGCTGGCGGCGCTCACAGTGGATGCCGCCGATCTCAACGAGGACCTGCACGCGCCGCGCGAATACCGCGCCAATCTGGTCAAGGTCATGGCGCAGCGCGCCGTCGCCGCACTTTCCGGGAAATGAACATGGCTAAAGTCGAAATCACCGTCAACGGCAGCAAACACGCGCACGAAGTCGAGGACCGCACCCTGCTGGTAAATTTCCTGCGCGACACCCTGGGGCTCACCGGCACGCACATCGGCTGCGACACCAGCCAGTGCGGCGCCTGTACCGTGCACGTCAACGGCCGCGCAGTGAAGTCCTGCACCATGCTGGCGGCGCAGGCGCACGGCGCGCAGGTGCTGACCATAGAAGCCATGGCGCAGGACGGCAAGCTGCATCCCGTACAGCAGGCCTTCACCGAATGCCACGGCCTGCAATGCGGGTTTTGCACGCCGGGGATGATCATGGCCACTGCCGGGCTGCTCAAGGACAACCCGGACCCCAGCGAGGACGACATCATTCACGGCCTCGAGGGCAACCTGTGCCGCTGCACCGGCTATGTCAACATCGTCAGGGCGGTGAAGCGCGCGGCGCAATTGCAGCGCGGCGCAAAATAGCGGGCTGATTTTTGGGCTGCCGCGGCTGCCTGGTGCCGCAGCGCGGGCAGAACAGATCCTTCTTGCCGAGCGGGTGCCCGCATTCGTGGCAGCGGCGCAGCCAGTTCGCCACGCTTTACCCCATCAGGCCTGCGGCGGAATCAGCGGCAGCAGCGCGTGCGCCGGGCGTTGCGGCCCGCAGTGCAGCGTGACTTTCCTCCCGAATATTTCCGGCGGCCTGTCGTTTTCGTCGTCGTGGGTGAACGGGCCGCAGCCGCGCATGGGGTTTTTCATGTTGGACAGCGTTGCCGCCGCGTCATCATGCTCGTAGTCGCATCCGCGTATGGTGAGCGCCAGGCGATAGCCTTTGGGCACCACGATGCAGGTGGGCCAGATTTCCACATCGAGTTCGTACACCTGTCCAGGAATCAGCGGCTGCTTTTCATCGTGGGTGTGATACGGCCGATAGGGCAGCGACAGCGCTGCGTCGAGCTTGCGGTGCGAGGCCCGCAGCCAGCCCTGGCCTACCGGCGTCTTGGGATCAAGCGCGCCCTGGAACAGCACTTCCTTGCCTTCGGGGTCGAACACGCGCAGCACCGCGAAAATGTCGGCATCCGCGGTCTCCGATGAAATCCACAGCTTGAGCGCCGACGGCCCGGTGATTTCCATCTCGCGCTCCAGCGGCGGCGTGGAAAAGGTGACGCCCTTTCCCATGGCGTCGTAGGTGATGGCCTGATCTGAACTCACGGCATCCTGCGCCAGGCGCAGCCCGTCCGGGTGGAGATGAAACCGTGTCCACTGCGTGCGTGCGAGCGGCCATTCGTTTTCGTGGCGCAGCACGAATTTCTCGCCGGGGTGGCGCACCTGCAACTGCACGCGCGGCTGCCGGTCCCAGCCGTTGTCCTCGCCCTTGAGAAAGTAATCGAAGAAGCGCTTCTGCAGCTGCACGCCGTAGTCGGTATAGAACGGCGCCCAGTGCGAACCGCCGTGGGCTTCCAGCCATTTCTGCTGCGATGCCGAGCGCACATAGCCCTCGAAATTGCCGCGCGTGTGCAGGCCCTGGCCGCCCCAGTTGGCGGCGCACAGCAGCGGCACCTTGACCTGGTCGAACCTTGCAGAGCGTTCCTGGTAATAGGGCCCGTCGAGTTCGCGGCTGAGAAAATCGCGCCAGATGTCGGCGCGGTTCCTGGCGAGTTCCTCTTCGCTCAGCGTCTCCGGGCCGCACACCAGTTCGCCGGTGACGCGGCTTTTCGGTCCGCGCGTGCCGCCGCCGTGCTGCACCGTCTTCACCTGCATCTCCTGCCAGTGCTTGCGGAAACTGCAGATGATGCCGCCGTGACGCCCCGACTCGCGATAGCAGTCGCTCCAGCCCTCCCACACGCAGATCGCTGCGAGATGAGGAGGCTGCAGCGAGGCCGCGCGCCACTGGTTGCTGGCGTAGTAGGAAATGCCGTTCATTCCCACCTTGCCGCTGCACCACGGCTGGCCAGCAGCCCATTCGATGCACGCGTAAATGTCGCGGCTTTCGCGCGCGCTGTTGTGGTCGAGAAAACCGGGCGAGCGTCCGGCGCCGCGCGAATCCACGCGGATGCAGACATAGCCGTCGGGCACCCATTTTTCGGGATCAACCACTTCCCAGTTCTGGTACTTGTTGGTGGTGCCGCTCACCGCATCGGGATTTTCCCGCACCATGATGTCCCATGCGGTCTTGTAGCCGTCCTGGAAGGCGAGGCCCTTGCCGTACGGGCCGTAGCTCAGCAGAACCGGATAGCGGCCCGCGGCCACCGGGCGGAACACGTCGGCGCGCAGCACCAGGCCGTCGTCCATGGTGATGGGCACGTCCCAGTCGATTTTCATGCCGTCTTGCATGGTGCTCTTGTATGTGCTCATGGAATCTGAAGTCATTTGTCCAGGTAATGAATTGCAGTAAAAGCGCGGGTGAAATGAAAAGGCGGATTTTTCGTGCTGCTCAGCGGTTCAGCTTCTCGTCGAACCAGTTCCACATGTCGGCAACCACCAGCGTCAGGTAGTCGCGCTGGCAATGCTGCGAGCCACCCTCCTCGGCGGTGTAGATGCGGAAAGTCTTGTCCTTGGAGCCGCAGGCATCGAACTGTTTTTGCGCGTCGGCGAGCGGGATCTGCTCGTCTTCGGCGCCGTGCACCAGCAGGAAGGGGCAGCGCATTTTCTGCATCACCCCGTCGAGCTTGAACGGTTCCAGAGTTTTGAGCGCGGCATCCAGGGAATCCACGCCCAGGATCCACATGATGTGGTGGCCCGGCACCGACAGCGAGGTCTTGAACTGGGCGTCGATGCGCTTTTTCCACGTCGCGTGGTAGTCCCACTGTGCGCCCCACGCGATGCAGGCGGCATAGCGGTGGTCGAGCGCGGCGCAGCGCGGGGCGTAATAGCCGCCGAGGCTGATGGCGACGATGCCGACTTTTTTCGCATCGACATCATCACGTTTCTCGAGCCAGTCGATGCAGGCGCTGCCGGCAACCTCGTAGTCGTGGCGCAGCACGTGGTTGCGGAAGCGGATCGCTTCGCCGGTACCGGGGCCGTCCATCACCAGCACCGAAATGCCGCGCTTGATGAGGTCGGGCACGCCGCGCATGTACTGGATTTCCTTGGTGACGTCGAGGCCGTCGAAAAACACCACGCACGGGGCCTTCTTCGATTTCGGGTTCTGGGCGTGCACGAAGTAGCCGGGCAGGCTGCCGTCGGCGAACGGCACTTCGACGATTTCGATCTTGATGTCGGTCAGCGCGGCATGGCGGTGAAAGCACTCGACGCCTGCGCGGAAAGCGTCGAGTGCCGGCTGGTCCTTGGGTGTACGGAAACGCTCGCCCATCTGGTAGTAGTTGCAGGCGCGCAGGTAGGCATGGGCCGCGGCGTAGCGGTGGCCGCCCTGTTCGAACTTCGCGGCATGGGCACGCACGCCATCAGCCACCTTGAGACAGGCATGAAACCACGCCTCGTCGTCCTCCGCCGCCTTGCCCTTGAGCGCGGTGCCGATTTTATGCAACTCGCCGATCTCGGCGCCGCCATAGGGCGCCGAACTGAGCATGTTGATGAACCCCGCCGACCAGCGGTAGTTGCCGGGAAAGTACATGAAATACGGCGGTTCTTTTTTTTCAGCCATGGATTTTCCTTGTGTAATTGATGGATGAGGCGGCGCGGTGTCCCGCGGCCCGCCTTCCCGAAGCGGGATGGCGGGCCTGTCCGGCGTTCACACTACTGTTTCGGGATGCCTGCGGCCTTGGCGACTTTTGCCCATCTCTCGGTTTCGGATTTGATGAATGCTGCAAATTCCGCGGGACCTTCGCCCGCGACTTCAAAACCCTGCTTTTCCAGCTGCTTGCGGGTTTCGGGATCGTTGAGTGGTTTGCTCAGCACGGCGTGGATGCGGTCGATGACGGCCCTGGGCGTGCCGGTCGGGGCGAGAATGCCGTTCCAGTTGTAGCTGGAAAAGCCTTTCAGGCCCTGCTCCTCGGCGGTGGGCACATCGGGCAGCAGCGGCGAGCGCGCAGTCGCGGTGACGCCCAGCGCGCGCAATTTCCCGGCGCTGACCAGCGGCGCCGACTGCGCGATCTGCACATAGGCGAAGTCGATATTGCCCGCCATCATGTCGACCACGTACAGCGCCGCGCCCTTGTACGGCACCATGGTCATCCTGATGCCCGCCAGGGTGGAGAAGTACTCCGTGCCCAGGTGGCCCACGGTGCCCAGGCCTGGGGTGGCATAGTTGATCTTGCCGGGCTGGGCCTTCGCCAGCGCGATGAATTCCTTGAGGCCCCGCGCCGGCACGCTGGGGTGCACGCACATGCAGCTCGGGCTGCGCGCGATCAGGGTGATGGGCGCGAAATCGCGCACGCTGTCGTACGGCATCTGCTGGCGCACGCTGGGGGCGATGGTCAGCGGCCCGGGATTGCCGCCAAGCAGGGTGTAGCCGTCGGGCGCGCTTTTCGCCACTGCTTCGGTGCCGATCACGCCGCCCGCGCCGCCGCGATTGTCGACGATCACCTGCTGTCCGAGCGCGGCGGTGATCTGCTGTCCCGCCCAGCGCGAGTGCACATCGGTGGGGCCGCCCGCCGCGAACGGCACGATGATGCGGATCACCTTGCTGGGGTAGGTCTGGGCCGTGCCGGTCGCGGCGTAACCCAGCAATGCGCACATCAATCCTGCCAACGCCTGAATCTTCATCGGGGTCTCCTCCCTGTATCGGATTGCGTCGTGCCTTGTGCTGCCTGTTGTATGGTTTGCTGCATTCTAGCGGATACCCCGGCGGACCGACATATAACCCGCGTTATGGCAGACATGTCGCGCGGGCATGCGGGCGCCGGCTGAATGACATTTCCGATCTGGTAAACTGCGGGGCTCTATCGTCCCACAATCAGCGAGGAGCAACATGCCCGCAGCGCGCAAAAAATCCGCCAGATCCAAGTACCGCGACATCCTGTACGAAGTGAAGGACCAGGTGGCGTGGGTCACCATCAACCGCCCGCGCGTGCTCAATGCCTTCCGCGAGCAGACGCTGGACGAGATGATCGATGCGCTGAAATCCACGCGCGAAGACCCCTCCATCGTGTGCGCGGTGGTGACCGGCGCCGGCAAGCAGGCGTTCTCGGCCGGTGGAGATTTCTACGCGATGAAGCGCCTCAATTTCACCAATGCCTACATGTGGAACGACCGCATGCTGGAGCTCGCCATGACCATACGCGGCCTGCCGATTCCGGTGATCGCCATGGTCAACGGCTGGTGCATGGGCGGCGGCCACGAACTCGCGCTGTGGTGCGACCTGGTGATCGCCTCCGAAAACGCGGTGCTCGGCCAGACCGGCGCCAAGGTCGGCGCCTGTCCGACGGTGGGGGCGACCCAGTACATTCCGCGCATCATCGGCGAACGTCTCGCGCGGGAGATGATTTTCTGCGCGCGGCGCTTCGGCGCGAAGGAAGCGGTCGAAGTCGGCCTCATCAACAAGTGCGTGCCGCAGAAAGACCTGCTCAAGGAAACGCTCAAGTGGTGCGAGACCATGAAGGGCCACAGCGCGCTTACCCTGCGCATGACCAAGAAATCGCTCAACCACGAATCCGACAACCTGTACTCCTCCTGGCAGCACGGCATGGAGCTGCTGGCGCACGTGTGGGGCTCGGAAGAGGCCAACGAGGGCATGGAGGCTTTCCTCGCCGGCCGCAAGCCCAACTTCCAGAAATTCCGCATGAAGGCCAAGCGCGAACTGGAAAAGTACCTCGACGGCTGCGAGCGCGACCTCAACGCGCCGCCCTCCATGCGGCGGAAAAAGCGGTGAGCATATGAACGGGCAGAGCCTCCCCTCTCCTCGGGGCGGGGAGAGGGGGCGTGCTCAAGGCGCTGTCAGGGGTGATCGGCGAACCTCTGGCTGCCGCAGTCACCCTTGGACTTTCTGATATGAGCACAGCAAACCCTGACGGCGCGCTCGACGGGCTGCGCGTGCTCGACCTGACGCGCATCCTCGCCGGGCCCTTGTGCGCGATGACCCTGGGCGACATGGGCGCCGACGTGATCAAGGTCGAGCCGCCCGGCTCCGGCGACGACACGCGCAGCTGGGGCCCGCCGTTTGCCGGCGGCGAGTCGGCGTACTATCTCGGCATCAACCGCAACAAGCGCTCGATCACGCTCAACATGGCGGGCAGGCCGGGGCAGGACATCCTTGCCGGGCTGATCAGGAAATGCGATGTGCTGATCGAGAACTTCAAGGCCGGCACCCTCGAAAAATGGGGCTTCGGCAATGACTGGCTCGAAGCCAACGCGCCGCGCGCCATCCGCTGCTCCATCACCGGCTACGGGCTGTCCGGGCCCAAATCCGCGCTTCCCGGTTACGATTTCATCCTGCAGGCCGAGTCCGGCCTGATGAGCATCTGCGGCGAAGCCGACGGCTCGCCGATGAAATACGGCGTGGCCATCGTCGACATCTGCACCGGCATGCTCGCCAGCAACGCCATTCTCGCCGCGCTCAACGCGCGACACCGCACCGGGCGCGGCCAGCATGTCGAGGTTTCGCTGTTCGATTCCAGCCTCGCCATGCTTGCCAATGTCGCCGCCAACCACCTGGTGTCGGGCAAGGAGGCGCGGCGCTTCGGCAACGGCCATCCCAACATCGTGCCCTACACCGCCTACGCCGCGCGCGACGGCATGATCGCGGTGGCGGTGGGCAACGACGCGCAGTTCGCAAAATTCGCCGCGGTGCTGGGCAAGGCGGAATGGGCCGGCGATGCGCGCTTTGCAAAGAACCCCGAGCGCGTGGCCAACCGCGAGGCGCTCGACGCCATGATCACCGCAGCCTTGCGCCAGGACGGCGCGCAAGCCTGGATAGACCGGCTCACCGCGGCCGGCATTCCATGCGGTCGCATCAACAGCGTGGCGCAGGCGCTGGCTGCGCCGCACGCTGTCGCGCGCGAAATGGTGCGCACGGTCAGGCATCCGACGGCGGGCGAAGTCAGAATGCTGGGCATTCCGTTCCGGCTGCACGGCACGCCGGCCAGCATACGCCGGCCGCCGCCCACGCTGGGCCAGCACACCGAACAGGTGCTGCGCGACGAGTTGGGATTGTCGGACGCGCGCATTGCCGAGCTGCGCGCGGAGAAAATCATTTGAATGGGCAGGATTAACAGGACGCAGGAGCAGGATTGAGACGTTTTAACCTGGAGCGATCATGATTACCGGCCTGTCGCATGTTTCCATCGTCGTGCCCAGCCTGGACGCGGCGGCGAAGCGTCTGGGCGAGGTCTATGGCCTTGCGCTGGGGGAAGTGAAGACCAACGAGCAGCAGGGCGTGCGGCTCGCCTATGTCGAGCTTGGCAATGCGAAAATCGAACTGATGGAACCGCTGCGTGCCGATTCGCCGGTGGCGAAATTTCTGCAACGCAATCCCGGCGGCGGCATTCATCATTTTTGCCTGGCGGTGGACAGCGTTGAATCGACGGCTGCGGAGATTGCAGCGAACGGCGCGCGCGTGCTGGGCGACGGCAGCCCGCAACTGAACGTGCATGGCGGGCGCATCGCCTTCGTGCACCCGAAAGATTTTCTGGGCGCGCTGGTAGAGCTCGAGGAACATCACGGCTGACGCGCGCCGTGCTTTCAAAATGAATCCCTTCTCCCCGCATGCGGGGAGAGGGTCAGGGAGAGGGGGAAGACCCATGCAACGCTACGCACCAAAACAACTCGAAGCCTTCATCGCGCGCGCCATGCAGGCGGTGGACGTGCCGCCGGCCGATGCGCAAATCATCGGCGAACTGATGACGCGCGCCGACGTGCAGGGCTCCGAGGGCCACGGCATTTTCCGTCTGCCCCAGTACGTGCGCCGCATCAAGGGTGGCGCGGTCAATGTCAGGCCCAGCATCAAGGTGGAGCGCGAAGCCGCGGCGATGGCGCTGGTCGATGGCGACAACGGCATGGGCCATCTCGTCATGCGCTTTGCCACCGAAAAGGCGATAGAGAAGGCGAAGACCGCAGGCGTGGCCTGGGTGGGCGTGAAATGGAGCAACCACGCCGGACCGGCGTCGCTGTACGCCAGCATGCCCATGGCGCACGACATGGTCGGGCTTTATCTCGCGGTGGGCAACGCCAATCACCTGCCGCCGTGGGGCGGCATCGACATGCTGCTGTCGACCAATCCGATCGCAGTGGCGATACCCGCGGGCGAGGAACCGCCCATCGTGCTCGACATGGCGACCACGGTCGCCGCCTACGGCAAGGTCAAGACCAAGGCGCAGCGCGGCGAGATGATGCCCGAGGGCTGGATGATGGACCGCGAAGGCAGACCGCTCACCGATCCCAAGCGGTCCAACGAGGGCTTTCTGCTGCCGATCGGCGGCTACAAGGGCTACGGCCTAGCACTGATTTTCGGCATGCTCGCCGGCACCCTGAACGGCGCGGCGATGGGCAGGGATGTGGTGGATTTCAACAGCGACGACACCACCCCCACCAACACCGGCCACGTCATCGTCGCCGTCAATATCGCGGCCTTCCAGCCGGTCGCCGAATTTAAGGCCGCGGTGGATGCGCTGGCGCGCGACATCCGCAGTTCACAGCGCTTGCCGGGCGTTGACCGCATCCACATTCCGGGCGAGGGCTCGCATGCGGCGCGCGCGGAACGCGAGCAAAACGGCGTGCCCATGCCGGAGGCGCTGATGAAGGCGCTGAACCAGCTTGCGGATGAACTACGGATCACGCCGCTGGGCTGATAGCGGTATGGCGCAATAATTTATAATATATTGTTTTTATTGATATTTTATAAAGGCGTGCAGCCTATCCTGCACGCGGTGTTCCGTAAGGGAATGATCCCAGGCGGATAACCACAGCCTGCCGCCTTCCGTGCCAGAATATACGGCAATTCGGAAGTTCACTATACGTTAGGAGTCAGCCATTGACCGCCGCGAATCTTGGAATTGTGGCCCTTGGTGTCGTACTGGCTCCGATTGCGTTTGTTACTTGGGGTTGGGTGTTTGACCGCATCTATCCCAAGGGGGCGGGCGAAAATGTCACGGGCCGAGAACTCGCTCAAATTCTTTTGGCCACTGCAGCGGCATGCTTGAGCTTTGGTGTCGTTATCCTAATTCCGCTTCTGGTCTTCGGACTGTACCCGTTGCATGCCAATTCACCCATTTTCGGCTGGTCTTTCCTAATCAGTGCCTTGGCTTGGGTGTTCGGCATACGCTTGTGGCATCACATTAGGAGCCTAATTCATGCGCGGAACACCGACTCTTAACAGTGCGATCGACCGCGACGCCAGAAAGTGCTGTGCGCTTCTGGCGCGCGTCATCGCGGACGTTACGCTGCACAAGTAGCCATGCTGCTCATAACTCTGGTGTCAGGTCAAGCGTGTCGCCTGACAATCTGGACGAGAACCAATGATGCGCGTCGCAACTAATCAAAGGGTGAGTCCATGCGTATTTCAATACATCCCGTGGTGGTTGTTATCTTCGGTGTTACTGTCCTTGCCACCGACTCCCGCGCGCAACAGAAGCCGTCGGAACTCAGGCAGCAGATGGTGGGTACGTGGTCGCTTTCCGAGCAATGGGTCGAGCAAGACGGCAAGAAGATCCAGCGCTTTGGCGCGAATCCAAAGGGAATCGCGATGTATGATGGCAACGGCCGCTTCGCAACCATCCTCCTGCGCTCGGATCTTCCCAAGTTCGCGTCGAACAACGCGATGACTGGAACGGCCGATGAGAACAAGGCGATCGTGCAGGGAAGCAACGCCACTTTCGGAACCTGGTCGATCGACGAGCAGGACAGCTCGTTGATCTCACAGATCGACGGAAGCACCTTTCCGGGCTGGGATGGACAACGTCAGAAGCGCACCCTCTCGATCACGGGAGACGAGATGAAGATGTGCGTTGCCGGAGCGCAGATCGGCGGCACAGCCTGCGCCACCTGGAAGCGCGCCAGGTAGCCGTGTGATAGTCGGTAGCGGTGCGGCTGAGCTCAATCGTGGATGTAAACGGAACCACCAACGATGAACCCTGAAAAAATAACGGTGCGCACGGAAAGCGGTCAAACCATGGAAGTGGTTGTCCTCAGCAAGCGTCCCAGCGGGATACAGATCGTTCTGGGGCAGGGGATCCACAGCGTGAAGTGCGACCTGGCGCCTACCCGCAACGGCCTGGCCTATGCCGGAAGCGTCATGGGCAGGGAGGTCGTTTACGAGAGAAGCCGCGAGCAGGTTCAGGCGGACATCGACAGGGCCAACCCGGGATTGCGCAAGTCCAGGCCGCGTTGATCTGCCCGGGCAGGCGCACGCAAGCGTATGCTGCCTTGCTGCAGCCTGCGCTTAATGTTCGAGCTTGATGTTGGCGTCGGCGACCACCTTGCGCCATTTTGCGACTTCCGCCCGCAGCCACTTGCCGAATTCGTCGGCCGATACCGCACCGGACTCAAGTCCCTGTTTCTGAAGCTGCAGCTGCATGTCCTTGCTGCCTATGGCGGCAGCGAGCTCCCTGGTGAGTCGTGCGATGATGGGTTTAGGTGTCTTGGCGGGGGCGAACGCGCCGTACCAGGTCAACACCTCGTAGCCTGCGAGGCCGCTTTCCGCGATGGTGGGCACGTCCGGCAACGCCGGCACGCGCTTCGATCCGGTAACGCCCAGGCCGATCAGCTTGCCGCTCTTGATCTGGGTAATGGCCGGGGGGACCGCGAGGAACTGCAGCGCGACCTGGCCGCCGATGACATCCGCCATCGCGGGGCCCGCGCCCTTGTAGGGGATGTGTACCATCTTGATTCCGGCCATGGACGTGAAGAGTTCCATCGACAAGTGAGAGGATTGACCCGTGCCCCCGGAGGCATAGTTCAACTGGCCGGGCTTTGCCTTGGCGAGGGCGATGAGTTCCTTGACCGAGCGCGCAGCGACCGAGGGATTGACCACCAGCACGTTCTGTCCCGTGGCGACGAGTGCCAGCGGAACGAAGTCCCGCACGGGGTCGTACGGGAGCTTGGGATAGAGCGAGGGATTGATCGAGAACGGGCCTGCATATCCCATCACGATAGTGTAGCCATCGGGAACAGCACGTGCCGCAATTTCCGAGCCGATGATGCCGTTTCCACCTGCGCGGTTGTCGATTACGACGGACTGGCCCATTGCTTCGGCGAGCTTCTGTCCGGTCTGGCGCGCGAGCGCATCGGGCGCCCCGCCAGGCGGCGCCGGTACGACATAGCGTATGGGCCGGGTTGGGTAGTTGTCGGCGGATGCGGGTGCGGATGCCGCGCAAGCCGCGCATAACGCGGCCAGCAGCATGGATTTTTCGATATGCACTTTCTTTCTCCTCTTCAGGCCGGCTTGCCAGCCAGCCAGTACAGCCGTTTGTGATAGTCGGACTCGAAGCGGTCTATCGCCTCGCGTTCGGTGAGCGTGATGCCGATGTCGTCCAGCCCGCGCAGCAGTTGGTCCTTACGCGCGGCGTCGATTTCGAAGCGGTGCACCGCGCCGCCCGGGGTCGTCACCGTCTGTGCAATCAGGTCGATCGCGACGGTCGCGCCGGGGTGCTGCTCGGCATGCTGCGCGAGTGCGGCCACTACAGCCTCGGGCAGGATTACCGGCAGCAGCCCGTTCTGCAGGCAGTTGGCGTAGAAGATGTCGCCGAAGCTCGGCGCGATCACTGCGCGGAAACCGAAGTCGGCCAGCGCGTAAATGGCGCCCTCGCGCGTCGAACCGCAGCCGAAGTTATGGCCTGAGACCAGGATTCCAGCCTTGTCGTACGGCGCGCGATGCAGGATGAAGTCCGGTTTGACCGTGCCGTCAGGCGCGAAGCGCTCGTTGTAGAACAGAAAATTGCGGTACCCCGCGGCCAGCGGCTTGCGCAGGTAGCGGTGCGGAATGATCTTGTCGGTGTCCACGTCCGGCTGGTAGTACGGTGCTGCAATGGCGGTAAAGGTGGTGAAGGGTTCCATTGATGTGCCTCAGATAAAGTCGCGCACGTCGGCGAGCCGGCCGGTAAGGGCGGCCGCGGCAGCCATTGCCGGGCTCACCAGGTGAGTGAGCGATCCGCGGCCCTGCCGGCCTTCGAAATTGCGGTTGGATGTGGAGGCGCAGCGCTCGCCCGGGGGTACGCGGTCGCCGTTGGAGCCGGTGCACATGGAGCAGCCGGGACTGCGCCATTCGAAGCCTGCACCCAGGAAGATTTCGTGCAGGCCCTCGCTTTCCGCGGCGCGCTTCACGCTTTGTGAGCCTGGAACGATGACCGAGGGCACCACGACCTTGCGACCGCCTACCACGCCGGCTGCTTCGCGCAGGTCTTCCAGGCGCGCGTTGGTGCACGAGCCGATGAATACCCGGTCTATGCGGATGTCGCGGATCGGCATGCCGGGTTTGAGCTTCATGTAAGCCAGCGCCTTCTCCGCGCGAATGCGTCGCGCAGGGTCGGCCAGTTTCTGCGGATCGGGCACGCTGGCGCTGATTGCGCTGGCCTCGTCCTGGCAGGTGCCCCAGGTGACCATGGGCTCGATTGCACAGCCGTCGAGCTCGACCTCCCTGTCGAAAACGGCTCCGGCGTCACCGGGCAAGGTGCGCCAGAACGCAAGCGCGTCATCGCGCGCCTTGCCATGAGGCGCGTAGGGTTTGTCCAGCAAATAGGCGTAAGTGGCCTCATCCGGCGCCACCATGCCGGCGCGGGCGCCAGCCTCGATGGACATGTTGCACAGGGTCATGCGGCCTTCCATGGTGAGCCCGCGGATGACGCTGCCCGCGTACTCGATGACGTAGCCGGCACCGCCGCTGATGCCGATTTTCTCGATGATCGCGAGAATGACGTCCTTGGCCGACACCCCGGCGCCTAGCTTGCCGTCAACGCTGATGCGCATGACCCTGGGCCTGCGCAGCCAGACCGTCTGCGTGGCGAGAATATGCTTGACCTGGGAAGCGCCGACGCCGAAACCGAAGGCGCCGAAAGCGCCGTTGGTGGAGATGTGGGAGTCCGAGCCGGTCACCACCATGCCGGGCTGCACGAAGCCGAGTTCTGGCGCTGCCACGTGCATGATGCCCTGCTGCGGATGGTCCATGCCGAAGTGGATGATGCCGGAGCGCGTGGCATTTTTTTCCAGCTGTTCGACCATGACGCGGGCTTCGGGGTCGGCAATGCCGTCCAGCCCGCGCTCGCGGTTGAGCGTGGGCACATAGTGGTCGGCAAACGCCACGGTCTGCGCGGGACGCCGGATGCTGCGGCCCTCCTGGTACAGTCCGTCGAAGGCGTAGAAGGGGCCTTCGTGGACCACGTTGTAGTCCACGTAGAGCAGCGCTTCGCCTTCGCCGCGCTCGCGTATGCTGTGCATCTCGAAAATCTTGTCAAACATCGTTCTTGGTCTGGACATGGGTTGCCTGGCTCCTGCGTGAAATGGACCGGATGCGCGCTATGGCAGCACCGGATGCTATTCGGGGTTGGGTTCCGTGGTATCGCTGAGCACGCGCGCCCGGGCATTCTCGATGTGCAGGCGCACTGCCTTGCGCGCGCCGTTGGCATCCTCATTGCGGATGGCCTCGAAGATCCGGCAATGCTCGGTCTGCACCGTGAGCAGCCGCTTGGTGCTGGCCTGCAGTGTGAGCTTGCGTGCCACGCTCATGCCCTGAAAGATCACGTCGGACAGCGCTTTCAGCGTCATGGTGAACAGCTTGTTCTTGCTCGCTGCGGCGAGGGCGTTATGAAAGCGCATGTCAGCGCGCGTGCCCACCCTGTTGTGCGCAATAGCGTCATCGAGATCCTTGAGTGCCGCGCTGATCTCTGCCAGGTCCTTCTCGGTGCGCCGGGTGGCGGCGAGAGCCGCTGCCTCGCCCTCGAGGGCGATGCGGAACTCGAAGCAGCGCATGAGGTCTGCGATGCCCCCTATGGGCGCCAGCGAAAGGAACTGTCGGCTCGGTTTGCGCTGCACGTAAGAGCCCGAACCGCGCCGCGACACCACCACGCCGTCTGCCCGTAGCCGTGACAGCGCCTCGCGCACCACCGGCCTCGACACGCCGAAGGAGGCGGCGAGATCGGTTTCGGCGGGCAGCTTGTCGCCCTCGGGGAGCTTGCCGTTGACGATTGCCGCCATGATTTCTTCGTAGAGCTGGTCGGCAAACTTGAGCGGCACGATCTTGCTGACCTCGAGCGCCCGCTGAGCAACCGGCGCCACGGGTGTAAAGCTGACCTTTTTGCGTGAAACGTTACGGCGTGCAGCCATCGGCGAGGCTCTAAGTTGTAAGACTACTTAACAACATAACCGAATTGGCATACACTGGCAACTGCTGTGCAGACAACGGAGAAAACAATGCAGCTGAAGGATGTGGGGCAGGTGGACGTGGTCGTGGTGGGGGCGGGAAATGCTGCAATCTGCGCCGCGCTGGCGGCACACGAAGCGGGAGCGAAAGTGGTGGTGCTGGAACGCGCGCCGCAGGCGGAGCGCGGCGGCAACAGCTTTTTCACGGCAGGAGCGACCCGCTTTGTATTCAATAACATCGGGGAATTGCGTGAAGTCCTGGACGTGAGCGCGGAGGAAGAGCGCACCGTCGATTATGGCGTGTATTCCGCAGAGAATTTCTTCGACGACATGGGGCGCCTGACCCAGTTCCGCTGCGATCCGGAGCTGACCGAAACGCTGGTGCATGGCAGCCGCCCCGCGCTGGCGTGGATGAAAAAAAAGGGCGTGAAGTTCGAGCCCATGTACGGCCGGCAGGCGCACAAGGTAAACGGCCGCTTCAAGTTTTTTGGTGGCCAGGTCTGTGCGTTCTGGGGCGGTGGTGCGGGCCTCATCGAATCCCTGCACAAGATTGCGCAGGATTCCGGAATTCCCATCCTCTATGAAACAGCCGCGGTGTCGCTGACGCAGAACGAGGGGCGGGTGACCGGCGTGGTCGCGGAGCACAACGGACAGCGCGCGGAAATCAGGGCGGGCGCGGTCGTGCTGGCGTGTGGCGGCTTCGAGTCCAACGCCGAGATGCGGGCGCGTTATCTCGGGCCGAACTGGGATCTGGCCAAGGTGCGCGGCACGCGCTTCAACATGGGTGACGGCATCAACATGGCGCTGCAGGCCGGCGCGATGCCCTGCGGCCACTGGTCCGGCGCGCATGCGGTGGGCTGGGACATGAATGCACCCACCTTCGGTGACCATGTGGTGGGAGACGGCTTTCAGAAGCACAGCTACCCGTTTTCCATCATGGTCAATGCGGACGGCGAGCGCTTCGTCGACGAAGGCGCGGATTTCCGCAACTTCACCTACGCCAAGTACGGGCTCGACGTTCTGAAGCAGCCCGGCATGTTTGCCTGGCAGGTCTACGACGCCAAAGTGTTGCCGCTGCTGCGTGATGAGTATCGTATCAAGCAGGTGACCAAGGTCGAGGCGAATACCCTCGAGGAGCTTGCCGACAAGCTCGAAGGCGTCAACAAGAAGCGTTTTCTGGAAACGGTCGGACGTTTCAACGCGGCGGTGTGCCAGGACATTCCGTTCAGCTCGGTGGTGAAGGATGGGCGCGGCACGCAGGGCATCTCGCCGCCGAAGTCGAACTGGGCCAACACCATCGATACTCCTCCGTTCCAGGCCTATGCCGTTACCTGCGGCATCACGTTTACCTTCGGCGGAGTCCGCGTTTCAACCCGGGGCGCGGTGCAAAGCGTGGCCGGACGCGACATCCCGGGCCTGTACGCTGCCGGCGAGATGGTGGGCGGCCTGTTCTACTTCAATTATCCCAGCGGAACCGGGCTGGTTTCGGGGGCGGTCTTTGGACGCATTGCCGGCGCCGGGGCGGCGCAGTTCGCAGGGAAAAAATGATGCGCGACGCATTCGGCGCAAAAAGCACGTTTACCACCGGCGCCGGCAGGCGCTGCGAATACTATTCCCTGGCTGCGCTGGAGCGTTCCGGCATGGCGAGCCTGGGCCGCATGCCGGTGTCGCTGCGCATCATGCTCGAGTCGCTGCTGCGCAATTGCGACGGCGTGCGGGTAACGGAAGATCACGTCCGCGCACTGGCAAGCTGGAGTCCCGGCGGCAAACGTGATGCGGAAGTGCCTTTCGTGGTCGGGCGCGTGGTTGCCCATGAACTTGCGGGCATCCCTGCGCTGGCAGACCTCGCCGCCATGCGCAGCGCCGCGAGGCGCCTGGACAAACCGCCCCGCGTGGTCGAACCCAGGGTGCCGGTGACCCTGGTCGTGGACCATACCCTTGCCGTGGATTATCACGACACCCCCGATGCGCTCGAGAAGAACATGAAGCTCGAAATCGAACGCAACGAGGAGCGCTTCCGTTTCGTCAAGTGGGCCACGGGATCGTTCAGCGGACTGAGCGTCATCCCGCCCGGCAACGGCATCATGCATCAGGTCAACCTTGAAAATCTGACGCGCGGGCTTCTGCACGAGGACGGCGTGTATTTTCCGGACACGCTGGTCGGCACCGATTCCCACACCGTCATGATCAACGGAGTTGGGGTCGTGGGCTGGGGCGTGGGCGGCATCGACGCGAGCGCGGCGATGCTCAGGCAGCCGGTCTGCATCCTCACTCCTGATGTGGTGGGCGTCAAGCTGGTCGGGAAATTGCGTGAGGGCGTGACTGCTACCGACCTCGTGCTCACGCTGACCGAGACGCTGCGCAAGGAGAGGGTGGTGGGGATGTTCGTCGAGTATTTTGGCGAAGGAGTGGAAAACCTCTCGGTTCCCGACCGCGCCACGCTGGCGAACATGGTGCCGGAGTACGGGGCAACCATTGGTTTTTTCCCGCCGGACGAGGAGGTGTGCAGATTTTTTGCCGCGACCGGCCGCAGCGACGAGGAAATCGATCTTTTCCGCAGCTATTACCGCGCCCAGGGCATGTTCGGCATACCCCGCGACGGTGCGATCGACTATACGCGGGTGATCGCGTTCGATCTCGGTTCCGTGGTGCCCTGCATCTCGGGTCCCAAGCGCCCGCAGGACCGCATCGCGCTCGATGACGTGCCCGTGAAGTTCAACGAGCTGCTCCTCAAGCCGGTGGCCGAGGGCGGGTATGGCAAGGCCGCGAAAGCGGTGCCGGAGGCGGGCCAGGTCGGCGACGGGTCGATCCTGATTGCCGCGATTACGTCGTGCACGAATACATCCAATCCTGGCGTGATGCTGGCCGCAGGGCTGATCGCCAAAAAGGCGGTGGAGCGCGGCCTGCGCACCAGTCCTTGGGTCAAGGCGTCGCTCACGCCGGGCTCCCGTGCCGTGAGCGCCTACCTTGACAATGCCGGACTGCAACCTGCGCTGGATGCGCTGGGCTTCAGGGTCGTGGGCTATGGTTGCGCGACTTGCAACGGCATGTCCGGTCCGATTTACAAGGAAGAAGAGGCTGCCCTTGCGGCAAGGCAGGCGGTCGGTGTTGCAGTGCTCTCGGGAAACAGGAATTTCGAGGCGCGCATACACCCCTCATTGAAGGCGTCGTTCCTGATGAGCCCGCCGCTGGTGGTGGCATATGCCATCGCGGGGCGCGTAGACATCGATCTGCGCAGCGAGCCGCTGGGTACCGGCAAGGACGGGAAACCGGTCTTTCTGCGTGACATCTGGCCCTCGTCGGCCGAGATTGCTGCGCTGATGCCGCTTGCCATGGACCGGCAGATTTACGATGCGGCCTATTCCCGGCGCGCCACCAGCGACGGCTGGGAGCGCATAGAAGCAAAACCGGCCGACCTTTTTGCGTGGGACGAGCGTTCGCTCTACATAAAGGAGCCGCCTTTCTTCAAGGATTTCTCGCTCAAGCCCGCAGCGCCGGGCGACATCGTGGGCGCGCGTGCGCTGGCGTTGCTCGGGGACACGGTCACAACGGACCACATCAGCCCGGTAAGCGTGATACTGCGCGACTCTCCCTCGGGGCAGTATCTGCAATCCCTGGGCGTGACGCCGGCAAATTTCAACACCTATGGGTCTCGTCGCCTTAACCACGATGTGATGATGCGCGGTACGTTTGCCAATCCGCGCCTGCGCAATGCAATGGTGCCGGGGCAGGAGGGCAGCGTCACCCGGCACGAACCGAGCGGCAAGATCATGTCCATCTATGAGGCCGCCATGCGCTACATGGAGGAGGGCGTGCCCGCCATCGTATTCGCCGGGCTGGACTACGGCATGGGCAGCGCCAGGGACTGGGCCGCCAAGGGCACGCAGTTGCTCGGTGTGCGCGTGGTGATCGCGCGCAGCTTCGAGCGCATCCATCGCACCAACCTGGTGGCGTTGGGCGTCATACCCTGCCAGTTCCGCGACAGCGACAGCATTGCCGCGCTGCGGCTGAACGGCTCGGAAACCTTTGATCTCGTTGGCCTCGCGGAGCGGCTTGCGCCCCAGCAGGACGCGACGCTGGTCATACGCAGGAAGGACGGCAATACGCAGAGTGTTCCCCTGCGCCTGAGAGTGGATACCCCGGCCGAGGTGGAATACATCCGCAATCGCGGGGTGCTGCCGTATATCCTGCGCTCGATGCTGTCAGTGTCGGCACAATCGGGCTGAAGCGGTCAGCAGGGTCATCGCCACGGACCTTCTGCGGACTACGCTGCGAAACATTACAAAGCACTTTTGGTTCACACGAAAAACTACGCGACAGGAGGAATCATGCTACGGATGTTCAAGGTAACGGGTATATCCATATGTCTTTATGCCGCTGCTGTGCTCTCATTGCCGGCAGCAGATGCGCAGGAGTATCCCACCAAGCCCATACGCATGCTGGTCGGCCTCGGCGTTGGCGGGGCTGCGGACACCACCGCGCGGCTGGTGGCCCAGAAGCTGTCGGCGGACCTGGGACAAAACGTCGTCGTAGACAACCGGCCCGGCGCGAGCGGCGTCATTGCCTATGAAAGGGTCGCCACTTCCGCCCCGGATGGCTACACGATCGGAATGGTAACGGCTGCAGTCACCACGTTGCCGTACCTGCAGAAACAGATGCCGTATGACATTCAGCGCGACCTGCAGCCGGTCGCCCTTGCGAGCACGACTTCGCATGTGTTTCTGGTGCATCCGGCGGTAAAGGCGAATTCCATTTCTGAACTGATTGCGCTCGCACGCTCCCAGCCAGGAAAACTCAGTTATGCCTCCACCGGTATCGGCAGCGCGCAGCACATGGCAGGCGAGTATTTCAACTACCTTGCCAAGACCAATATCGTGCATGTTCCTTACAAGGGCGGGGCGGAAAGCGTGCGTGCAACACTTGCCGGACAGGTCGAAGTCACTTTCGGCAGCGTGGTCGCGGCTGGTGGTTTCATCAGTTCGGGCAAGCTGCGCGGCCTTGGCATTACGGGCACCAAGCGCTCGCCGTTGCTGCCGAACGTGCCGACCATCGGAGAAGCTGGTCTGCCTGGTTACGAATCGATCGCATGGTACGGCGTCGTGGCTCCCGCCGCGGTGCCGAAATCCATTGTCGCCAAACTCAACGAGTTGATCGTGAAAGGCGCTCAGACGGCAGAGGTAAGGGATGCTTTCAACAAGCTCGGACTGGAGCCCCAATCCCATACTCCCCAGCAGTTCGGTGAGCTGATCCGGTCGGAGCTTGCCAAGAACAAGAAGATCGTCGAGCTTGCGGGGATACAGTCCAAGTGAGGCATGCGCGGGGCGGCCCGCCATCCACGTGGTCGCCGGGCAGGTCGCCGGACACAAGGCTCATTGCGCAATGCTGCCGGCGCCTCGCTTCGAACGTCGCCGGGATGCATGGCGCTTTCGCGTAGCAGTGACAGCCAAAGGCTTCAACTAGACAGGAGAGAATCCCATGAAAGTCATCCCTTCTCCCGCAGCCCTCGGCGCAATCATCGAGGGCATAGACCTCCGGCAACTGGATGACGCCGCTTTTACGCAGGTGAAGCAGGCCTGGCTGGACAACCTGGTAATCGTGGTGCGTCGACAGAAGCTGACCGACGACGACCTCACAGCCTTCAGCCAGCGCTTTGGCGTGCTCGACGAGGTGCCTCCAATCGGCAAGGGGCAGAAGCCTCGCGATAACAAGTACGTTTCCGTGGTTTCCAATGTGGTGGAGAACGGGGTGCCGATCGGCGGGCTCGGTGACGATGAGGTGATCTGGCATTCCGACACGTCCTACCGTGAGCATCCACCCTCGGCCAGCGTGCTGTATGGCTTGGAAATCCCTGCTTGGGGCGGCAATACCGGATTCTCGAACATGTATCTGGCGTTGGAGACGATGCCGGAGGACCTGCGCCGCAGGATTGACGGGCTGTCGGTCAAGAATGACATGACCTACAACGCCGGCGGCTATCTGCGCGAGGGTTTTGAGCCTGTCACCGACGTGCGCAAGTGCCCGGGTGCGACGCACCCCATCGTTCGGACCCACCCGGATACGGGGAAAAACTGCCTGTATCTGGGACGCCGCCGCAACGCCTACATACAAGGTCTGGAGATCGAGGAGTCCGAGAGATTGCTCGATGCACTGTGGGCGCACGCGACGCAGGAGTACCTAAGCTGGCACCACGTGTGGCAGGTCGGAGACGTCGTGATATGGGACAACCGCTGTGTCATGCACCACCGCGACCCCTTCGACCCCAGCTCACGCCGCATCATGCATCGTGCGCAGGCGCGCGATTGCAGGCGGCCGTTCCGCGATCCCGCGGTGATGATGGATGCGGCTGCGCATCCGCGCGGGCAGGCGTACTGGAGAAATTCGGCCTCCCGCCGGGCTGTAACTACATAAAAAAGGCAGGTTCGCGTGGATCTCAAGCTTCGTGGTCTCACGGCGCTGGTCACCGGTGCCAGTCAGGGAATCGGCCGCGTCATCGCCCGTGATTTGGCCCGCGAGGGCGTGCAGATTGCCGTCGCCGCGCGCCGCACGCACCTGCTGGAGAAGCTTGCGGCGGAAATCATTTCCGAAGGGCATTCCCGGCCGCATCTCCTTTCCTGCGACCTTTATCGCGAAGGTGCTCCTGAGGAATTGGCCGGGGAAGCGGCCGCGAAACTCGGGCGGGTGGACATCCTTATCAATGCCGCAGGCGGCAGCCGCCCGATTCCGTTTGAAGCGAGCAAGGAGCAGTGGAACGAAGGCATGCTGCTCAATTTCTGGCGGCTGCGTGAACTCACGCACGCCGTCATACCCGGCATGAAGGAACGCGGCTTCGGCCGCATCATCAATCTTACCGGCACCTCCGAGCCGAAGGCGCTGAATGCCGCGTTCACGGCAAAGGCGGCCGTGCATGTATGGGCCAAAGGCATTTCGCGCGAGTTCGCGAAATACGGCATCACAATCAACTGCCTGCAGCCCGGGCGCATCCGCAGCGAACAGATTGACAAGCGATACCCTACTGAAGAAAGCCGGCGCGAATTTGCGGTGGCTGAAATTCCGGCAGAGCGATTTGGTTTGCCGGAGGAGTTGGGCGATCTTGCGATCTTTCTTGCGTCGCCTCGCGCCGGCTACATTACGGGTACCGTCATCCCTGTGGACGGCGGCATGAGCCGCTTTGCGTTCTGATCCCCATCGATTCCTTATTTCCCGCATTTGATCAATTTGCCTGATTAGCATGGCCCGGTTGTCGGGACACAACGACAATCGAAGCGCTTGAGGCGTAACGGAATTATGTTGCGCAAGGCAATGACGCGTCGCCGCCCGGCAACAAATTCGCATGCGTGCAAAGTTCACGGATTTACATAACTATATGATTTTATTTAATAATTTTATCTGGCATGGCAATTGCAACATTGGGGGCAGCGCGTGGGCGCCGAAATGCAGGAACAACCGCGCGAAAGGACTTACTAAGGAATAGCGAAGTCATTTGCGTGATGTCCGGCAAATCGCCGTGCGCTGCAGATTGTTTTCCAAAGGGAGACTGGATCATGAAAATCGTGGCCCGTGGCATCAGATCGTTCGCAGTGCTGTTTGCGCTTGCCGCGGGCGCGCCGTCTGTCGCGGCTGCGGCGGATGTCGTTGCGCCCGATGCGCTGGTGAAAACGACGGTGAGCGAGGTATTGAGCGTCATCAAGCAGAACAAGGACAAGCGCGCGCTGCACGATCTGGCCGAGAAGAAGGTGCTGCCGCATTTTGATTTCAGGCAGATGACGCAGCTTGCGGTCGGCAGATCGTGGCGCGAAGCAAGCCCCGAGCAGCGCAAGAAGCTGGAGGACGGTTTCCGCGGTCTGCTCGTGAGCACCTACACCACGGCGCTGACCGAAACCGCGACCAGTGACGCCAAGGTGGACGTCAAGCCGGCTGCCGTGAAGCCCGACCAGACTGAGGTCACGGTGAGAACGGTAGCCAAGCAGTCGGGCAGGCAGCCGGTTGCGATTGACTACCGCATGAACCGCACTGCGGACGGCTGGAAAGTGTATGACGTGGTGGTGGAGAACCTGAGCCTGGTAAACAACTATCGCGGCTCCTTCAACAGCGAAATCAGCCGTTCCGGCATCGACGGCCTGATCAAAACGCTCGAAGCCAAGAACAAGCAGCTGGCCGAGAGCTGACCCGGATTGACATCGTGCGTGCGGCAGGTGGCGGTTTGCGCCTGCCGCGCTTGCGATGTGTCATGACGTTGTGTTCATCCATGCTGGATTCGCCGGCGCCAATAATTTAAAGTGGAGTCGTGTCGCGTGCGGCATGCGTGCGGCGCGCTGCTGCGGATGCCTGAGTCCCGGCGTCCCGTCGATAACAATAACCAGGGGGTTTCCACATCATGGTTCGTCTCGCCGATCTTCCCGACTGGGAGCGGGAACACATGCTCGACAAGCTGAAAGACCTGTCGGGCTTCGATTCGCGCCCATGGGTGAAGGGCGGGCCGCTCAGCCGCAGGCGCATTGCCATCGTCACCACTTCCGGCCTGCATCGCCGCGGCGACCGGCCTTTCGCGGCAGGCGCCGCGGCCACCGACTACCGGGTGATTCCGGGCAATGTCCGGGCAGATGAGCTGGTGATGAGCCATCTGTCGATCAACTTCGACCGCACCGGCTTCCAGCAGGACATCAACGTCGTTTTCCCCATAGACCGTCTCAACGAGCTGGCGCGCGAGGGCGTGATCGGCGCGGTCGCCGATTATCACTATGCGTTCATGGGCGCGGCGCCGATACGCCAGCTCGAACCCAAGGCGCGGCAGCTCGCGGGCCTGCTCAAGAAAGACAAGGTCGATGCGGTGCTGCTGACGCCGGTCTGACCCAACTGCACGTGCGCCGTGGGCGCACTCGGCCACTACCTCGAGGAAGAGGGCATCGCCACCACGCAGATTTCGCTGGTGCGAGAGCATACCGCCGCAATCGGCGCACCGCGCGCGCTGTGGGTGCCGTTCATCCTCGGCCGGCCGTTCGGCGTTCCGGGCGACGCGGACTTTCAGCGCCGCGTGCTGCTCGCGGTGCTGCGGCTGCTCGAGGCTGAATCGGGTCCCGTGCTCGAGGACTATCCCGAAGAGGCGCCCGCAGCGGCCATTGCCGATGACGAAGCGGAGAGCTTTGCCTGTCCGGTCAGTTTCGGCAAGGCGCCTGCCGCCGACGATGCCTCGGCCCTGCAGCAGGAAATTGCCGAGCTTGCGCCGTGGCATGATCTTGCGGCGCAGCGGCGCGGCCGCACCACTGCCGCGCTGAGCGGCCTTGGCGCGGAGGCGGCTGCGCGCTTCATCACGGATTTCATCGCCGACCCGCAGAAGGCGAGCTACCGCGCAGACCTCGAATGCGGTCTCGCGCTGCGCCTGGCGTGCGAGGATATCAAGGCGTTTTATCTCGAGGCGGTGAGCGCGCAGCCCGGGCAGTCCGCCGCGTTCCAAGCCCATGAGTGGTTCTGGCGCGAAACCGTGGCCGGCCGCGTTTTCCTCAGCTTGCGCAAGGTCTGCCTCGGCCATGCCGACGCTTCGGTGCACGGCTTCGGCAGCAACAACCTGGTGCCGCGCGCGATCCTGCACACGCTGGGAGCGGCGGGCAAGACCTGATCGCAAACGGATGCGGTTTTACTACCCACGCTCATTTCTCAAGCTGCTGTTTGCCGGCTTTGCGCTGATCGCGCTGCCGCTGATTTTTGCGCTGATCAACACCGCGATCTCGGTCGATCAGCTTGCCAACCGCAGCCAGCGCGCGGTGTACCAGGCGGTGCAGGCGACGCAGAGCAGCCGGCGCCTTGCCGAGCTGCTTACCGCGATGGAGCGCAGCGCGCGCCAGTTGATCATTCTTGGCGACCGCGCGCTTCTCGAAAGCTACGGGCTCAACCGCAAGCAGTTTCTGTCCACGGCGGAAGAGTTTTCGGCGCTGCCCTTCGACAACGAGCAGATGGACGCGCTTGAAGAAATCGTGCGCGGCGAGTCGGTGATTTTCGCCGTCCTGTCCAATGCTGCCGCGACCCCGGCCGATCTGCAGAAGGTGGTCGCCGGTTTTGTCAGGCTGGCGGACCGCGCCCAGATCATCACGGTGCGCAGCAACGAGCTGATCAACCGCGAAGTCGAAGCGATGCGCGCAACCGCGGCCCAGGCCCAGCGCATTACCCTGTGGCAGCTGCTGGCGCTGGTGCCGGTGGTGGTGTTTCTGGTGGTGGGTTTCGCCATTCTTATTGCGCGGCCGATACGCCAGCTCGATTCCGCCATCCGGCGCCTGGGTAGCGGCGAGTTCAACATGCCGGTGGAGGTCAGCGGGCCGGAAGACCTGCAGTTTCTGGGTGAACGCCTGGAGTGGATGCGCCTGAGACTGGTCGAGCTCGAGCAGCAGAAGAACCGCCTGCTGCGGCAGGTGTCCCACGAGCTCAAGACCCCGTTAACCGCCCTGCGCGAAGGCGCCGAATTGCTGTCGGACGAAGTGGTCGGAAAACTGAGCCCGGAGCAGCGCGAAATCGCCGAAATCCTGCGGCATAACAGTATAGAATTGCAGAAACTGATAGAAGATCTGCTCAGTTACGGCGCGAGCCAGTTTCACAAGGTGGCGCTGGAACTCAAGCCGTTGAATATCAGGCAAATAATCAACCGCGTTGTCGACGATCAGAAACTCGCCATCCGCGCCAAGGATCTCAAGCTCGAAATCGAGGCGGATGATGTGACGGTCGTTGCGGACTTTGAAAAACTGCGGGTCGTGCTCGATAACCTCATGTCTAATGCCATCAAGTTTTCGCCCGGCGGCGGTGTAATTGCAATCTCGGCGCGGCGCGCCGGCACGTGGCTGGAATTGAACGTGGCCGATAACGGGCCGGGCATTGCGCCCGATGATGCTCCGCATGTTTTTGATCCGTTTTATCAGGGGCGTAACAATGCGGTCGGACTGGTCAAGGGGACGGGCATCGGGCTGTCTGTGGTCAAGGAATATGTTTCCGCTCATGGCGGCAGTGTGGAAATCGTTGCGCGCGACAGGGGCGTGCTGTTGCGTGTGAACCTGCCGCTCAAGCAGGCGGACGCGGCATGACGGGCGCGCGCCTGCTTGGCATGGCACTGGCCGCGTTGGCCTTCTCGGGCTGTGCCGTGCTGCGCGATATCGAGTCGGGGGAGCCGCCGGCCGTGGTGGAAGAGGCGCGTCCTGACGACACCGAGCGCCTGCTGGCCAATTTTGCCCGCATCAGGAAACTGCCGCCCGGGGAGCAGGCCAAAGAGCTTGAAAGCGCGCGCCAGGCTTACGCGCGTTCGCAGTCGGATTACAACCGCATGCGCTTGGCGGTGCTGCTTTCGCTGCCGGGCGCCGCTTTCAATGACGATGCGCGTGCGCTGGAACTGATCGATCCGCTGGCGCGCAATCCACGGGCATCCATGCACGCGCTGGCAGTGCTGCTTGGCGCCTACCTCCAGGAACAGAAGCGCCTCAACGGCAGCGTGCAGGCCCTGCAGCAGAATCTGCAGGGGTTGCAGCACAAGCTTGATGCCCTTAAATCTCTCGACCGCAGCCTGATTGAGCGCGAGCAGGGAGGAGCAAAAAAGCGATGACACAGAACACGGCGACAGCACGCAAAAACATTCTGGTGGTGGACGACGATCCCGATCTGCTGCGCCTGATGCAGATCAGGCTTACGGCAGCAGGCTATGCGGTGATGACAGCTGAAAGCGCGGAACAGGCGCTTGCGCACCAAAGCGTGGCGCGCCCCCACCTGGTGGTGACGGACCTGCGCATGAGCGGCATGGACGGCATGTCGCTGTTCGAGGCGATTCACGCCGCAAACCCCGCCATGCCGGTGATCATCCTCACCGCGCACGGCACGATTCCCGACGCGGTGGCGGCGGTAAAGCGCGGCGTATTCGGCTACCTGACCAAACCGTTCGATGCCAAGACACTGTTGACCGAGATCCAGCGCGCGCTCGCGTACGGCGGAGGCGCGACCGATGCGGCAGAACCCGGGGCCGATGACCAGACCTGGCGCCAGGAGATCATCACGCGCAATCCCGTTCTCGAGGACATGCTGGCCAAGGCGCGCCTCATCGCCGACAGTGATGCCAGCGTGTTCATCTACGGCGAGTCGGGTACCGGCAAGGAGCTGCTGGCGCGTGCCATTCACAACGCCAGTCCGCGCAAGGCTCAGCCTTTTGTTGCCATCAACTGCGGCGCGATCCCCGAGCAGCTGCTGGAATCGGAGCTTTTCGGCCATGTCAAAGGCTCTTTCACAGGCGCCAGCCGTGATCACAAGGGCCTGTTCCTCACCGCCAACAAGGGCACGCTGTTTCTCGATGAGATTGGCGACATGCCGGTGGCGCTGCAGGTCAAGCTGCTGCGCGTGCTGCAGGAGCGCCAGGTGCGCCCGGTCGGCTCGACCCAGAGCTTTGATGTGGACGTGAGGGTGATCTCCGCCACTCACCGCAATCTCGACGCCGAGATGGCGGCAGGCAATTTCCGCGAAGACCTGTTCTACCGCCTCAACGTGGTGGCGCTGCAGCTGCCGCCGCTTGCCGAGCGGCGCGAGGATATCCCGCTGCTGGCGAACCACTTCCTTGCCGCGATCGCCGAGAAGTACAAGAAAACCATCAATGGCTTTGCGCCCGACGCCATGGAACTGCTGGTCAGCGCCTCCTGGCCCGGCAACGTGCGCCAGCTTTACAACGTCGTCGAGCAGTCGGTCGCGCTGTGCACCTCGCCGCTCATCCCGGCCTCGTGGGTACAGCAGGCGATACAGCACCAGCAGAGCGAGTTCGCCTCATTCGAAGATGCGCGCAAGAAATTCGAACGCGATTACCTGGCGCAGCTCCTCAAGATCACCGACGGCAATGTGACGCAGGCGGCGCGGCTTGCCAAGCGCAACCGCACCGAGTTCTACAAGCTGTTGCAGCGCCACCAGCTCGACCCCAAGCTGTTCAAGCCGGCCAAGCACTGAGCCGCAGATGCGACGCCAAGCGCCACGATCCGCGTCGTTTGTCGCCGTTTCGCGACACTGAAATCCTTTCCAAATCAGGCCTGTAAGTTACGCAAGGACGGCATCGTTGCCGGCCGGCGACAGGGTTGTCATATGCGAATTCATTAACTTATTGATTTTATTAAGTAAAATTACCTGGCACGGCCATTGCTCAATCCTTGGCGTAAACGGCGCCAGACAGCCATTTTCAGTGGATGTTTGACATGTGAGGCCGTTCAATCCGGAGATAAAGAAAAGGAGTCAGCATGAGACCCGATTTTCACCAAGCTTGCGTAGAGCAATTCCCGCGGCTGCCGGCCGAGGCCTGCAGTGAGCTGGGCTATGTGAGTGAACAGCGCAGACGCGCGCTGTGGGTTACGCGCTGGCTCGAAGTGACGCGGCGCTGGTTTTTCGGCGGCCGCAGCAGTTAGCAGATCGCCGTATGCAACGGCGCATAAAAAATAAATGCAAAAGGGATGAAAACGGAGCGCTACCATGGAAACCACCAACAACCTGGAAAAAAGAAGCGGTATCCTTTATCCGATGATGCTGATCGCCGCAGTTTCTGTCATCATTTTCAGCGTGGTTGGCATTGCCACCATGACCGGTCTGATACCGAATGCGCGATCAGGGGGTGATCCGGCTGCCGCCAGCGAACCGGCGTCTGGCAGCAGGCAGTCGTCCGCTGCGGCACCCCCTTCGAAGTCGACCAGGCCGCAGCTTGCGGCAAGCGGTGCCAGCTGTACCGACTGTGGCGTGGTGGAGTCGATACGCGCAGTTGAACGCAAAGGCCAGGGCAGCGGCCTCGGCGCCGTGGCGGGCGGTGTGGTTGGTGGCATTCTCGGCAACCAGGTCGGCGGCGGCAGCGGCCGTACCGCGATGACCGTTGTCGGTGCCGGCGCGGGTGCATATGCTGGGCACGAAGTCGAAAAAAACATGAACAAGGCAGTGAACTATCAGGTGCGCGTGCGCATGAGCGATGGCACGCTGCGTACATTCTATGAGGCGGCACAGCCGGCGCTGGCGATCGGCCAGAAGGTGCGCGTGACCGAGCGTGGAGTCGTTGCCAACGGATAAATAACTGCAGGCTTTTTCTACAGGGGGGCATATGAATAAGACAGCATTTTCGGCCAAGGCAGCGGCCGCAGTGGTGGCGCTTGCGCTGAGCGCCGGATGTGCGCCGGTGGCCCTGACGGCATTCGGCGTGGGCACGGCAACCGGCGTGCAGCACACGCTTAACGGCATCGCCTACCGCACCTTCACCGTACCGCTGCCGCAGGTGCGCAGCGCAGCGACCACCAGCCTGAACCGCATGGGCATCAAGGTCGCATCGCGGGAAAAAACCAAGGAGGGCGAAATGATCAAGGCCAGCGCCAGTGAGCGCGAAATTGAAATCGAGCTCGATTCGATTACCCCCAACACCACGCGCATGCGCGTTGCAGTGCGCAATGGCCTGTTCATGGACAGCGCGACCAGCACGGAAATCATCCTGCAGACCGAGCGCGCGCTGTGAAACGTTAAAAATTGACGCGCCCGCCACAGGAAACGGGCGGCATATTGTTCGCGGATTTCCGATCTTCAACTGAATGGAGGCATTTCATGAAACCGATGACAGCAGTTCATGCACTGTGGTTTGCGGGCGTGCTGATGTCCGGAACGCCGGTTTTCGCTGCCGAATCCACGGCACTGCAGACCCAGGTGCAGCAGACCGACACCCTGACCGCGCGTCATGGCGCAACGCGGGTTGAATCGCGCATTGCCGGCGATTTCACTACCTTCGCCGGCTCAGAGGCCAATGCGCAAAGCCTGGTGACGGGATTGCGCAACGGCACGCCGGTCACCCTGACGGGCACGTCCTCGACAGGCGGCACTTCAACCACGACCCTGACGTTCGACACGCCGACCCGCCCGATGGGCTATGGCAATGTGCACATCGGTCTGTCGCTCGCCAAACAGCAGCTGGCGAGCTACGGCATTACCAATCCGACGCCTGAACAGCTCCAGGCCGCGCTCACCGGGGGCTCGATCACGACCAGCAGCGGCCAGACCATGACCCTCAACGGCGTGCTCACCCAGCGTGCCGATGGCATGGGCTGGGGCCAGATTGCCCAGTCCCAGGGCGTCAAGCTGGGGCAGGTGATCGGCGGACTCAAGAGCGCCAATGCCAGCATCGCATCTGGCGCCGCAGCCTCAACCACCACCACCTCGGCGAGCGGCGGCGTTACCACCGCGAGCGGGACCAGAGTGCAGGCATCCTCCGCCGCATCGATGGGTGCGGCGCGCGGCAATTCGGCCAACGCACCCGGACATAACCGCAGCACCGCGACGGCGGGCAGTGGCATCGTGACCGCGACCGGAGGCCGCGCGGCCGTCGGCGTGGGTGCCGGCGCTGGCGCGCATGCGGGTGCGGGCGGTGGACAGGGCGCGGGCATCGTGACCGGTGCCGGCACTTCGGCTTCCGTCCAAGGCGGCGCCCGCGGCGCGCTCATGGGCAAGGGCCAGGGCAAGCCCTGATCAGGTTTACGTAGTTGTTTCATGCAGTCGTTCCGCGCAGTCGCTTCGCAATAATCACAACACAACAACGCAAGGAGAAGACGATGATCATCAATCTTGGCACGCGCATTCTGGCCCGTTTTCTGATGCTGGTTATGCTGGGCACGTCGATCGCGGCGCCGGCCAACGCGGCGCTGGTATCGACCGAACAGGCAGCCGGTGCAGTGGCATCCGCAGACGCTTCCGCCGAGCGTGCGCGCATACAGGACTGGCTCGCCCGCGAGGACGTCGCACGTCAGATGCAGAGCTACGGCGTGAGCACGGAAGAAGCGCAGCAGCGCGTTGCCGCGCTGACCGACGAGGAGGCGCGCAATCTGGCCGGCAAGCTGGATGAGCTGCCCGCCGGCGGCGGCATACTGGGCGTGCTGTTCGCGGTGTTCATCATCCTGCTGATCACCGACATTCTGGGCCTCACCAAGGTGTTTCCTTTCACGCGGTCGGTGCGCTGACCACGGGTGCGCTGCCGCCACGCACTCAGCGCGGGCGGCAGCGCGTTTCATGAAACTGCCGGCAAATCAGGAGAGCGGGTTTGAACAGGATGGGACACGGGCGCTTGCGGCGGATCACTGCCGAATTCCGCGGCGATGAAGCAGTGGCACTGGATATTCTTGAAGTCGCCTTGCGCATGGGAGAGGTTGCGCGCACGCGCATCGAGGCGGATACCATGATCATGCGCCTGGCGCTGCAGGCGCTGGACAGGATGATTGCCGAGTATTGCCGGGAAACCGGGGCCCGTTATCCAAGCTACCGGACGCTGTCGCGGCATCTTGCCGGCGGCGCTCCCGCGACTGCAGCCGAGGAATCAAATGTGGTCAATCTGTCGAAATAGTCGCGCCTGGAGTGCGGCGCTGCTGGCTGCGGTTGCGCTGCTGGCGGGCTGCGCCACGCCCCAGACCAGGATGCTGACCGCGGAACGCCCCGCGATCAGCCGTGCCGAACTCGTGGAAGTGCCTTTTTTCCCGCAGCAGGAATATCAGTGCGGCCCGGCCGCGCTGGCGACAGTGATGGTTGCGGCGGGCAAGCCGGTTACGCCGGAGGAACTGGCGCCGCAGGTATTCCTGCCGCAGCGCCAGGGCAGCCTGCAGGTCGAGATGATGGCCGCGCCGCGGCGGCACGGGCTGGTGTCGCTGCCGCTTGCGCCGCAATTGGGTGATGTGCTTGCCGAAGTCGCGGCCGGCAACCCGGTGGTCGTGCTGCAGAATCTGGCGCTGGACTGGTACCCGATGTGGCACTACGCCGTGGTGGTGGGGTATGACCTTGACCGGGAAACCATCATCCTGCGCTCGGGCGAGGAGCGTCGCCTGGAACTGCCGCTGGCAACCTTCGAGCGCACCTGGGCGCGTGGCAAGCACTGGGCGATGCTGGCGCTGCCCCCGCACAAACTGTCGCAGACGGTGGCACCGGAGGCCCATGTGCGGGCCGTGGTTGCGCTCGAGAAGGCGGGGTTTGCCGATGCGGCACGCAGCGCCTACCATGCAGTTCTGGGCAAGGCGCCGGACAATCTGACGGCATTGCTGGGCGCAGGCAACACCGCCCATGCGCTTGGCGACCTCGCCGGTTCCGAACGCGCTTTCCGCCTTGCCGCCGAGCGCCATCCGGATTCAGATGCGGCGCTGAACAATCTGGCGCAGGTGCTTGCCGACCAGGGAAAGCTGGGTGAAGCGGAAGCCGTCGCACAACGTGCGCTTGCCCTGCGCGGACCCAACAGCGTGGTGGCTGCGCAAACGCTCAGGGAAATACAGGACAAGTCGGGGCCGCGCTTGCGGCCGTGACAGGCACCTGCTTGATGCCGCGCCGGTCAAGTGGCGCGTAGCAAAAGGGAATGTGTGGATCACAAACGGATCATCAGCGGGCGGACGATTGCGGCGCTCTGCGCCACGGCCGTGCTTGTTGCCGCGTGCGCAGGCTGGCCGCAGCAACAACAGCAGTCGCAGCCGCTGCCGCCTGAGCAGCGCGTCAATCAAACCGGGTATTCCAGCGCCTTCAAGCAGGGCTATGCCGACGGCTGCAACAGCGTGCAATCGGCGCGCCGTCGCAATGAGCAGCGCTACCAGAGCGATACCAATTACATGATGGGCTGGAACGACGGTTTCAGCATCTGCTCCAAGCGCAAGTAGCGCCCGCATCGCCTGCGCCGCTAGTGCAGGGGGCCTGGGAAATAGGGGTCTAGCCCTTGACGCGCGTGATGCGTATCACTTCAGGGATGCGGCGCAGCCCGCGCATGATCTGCGCGAGATGCAGGCGGTTGGAAACCTGCAGCGTGAAGTGCATGCCGGTGTAGGCGCCGCCGTCTTCGGGATCGATCGCCACATTCTGGATGTTGGAACCGGCTTCGGCGATCTCGGCCGCGACCTGGGCGAGCACGCCGCGCTGGTTGGCCACCACCAGCCGTATGCTGACTTCAAACAGCTTCTTGGTTTCGGGATCCCATTCGACGTCGAGCAGGCGCTCGGGATCGGGGCGGGTTTTCGCGATCAGCGGGCAGTCGTGGGTGTGTATCACCATGCCCTGGCCCTTGCTGATCATGCCGATGATGGGATCGCCCGGGATCGGCTTGCAGCATTTGGCGAACTGGATCGCCATGCCCTCCGAACCGCGGATCACCACCGAGCCGAGCGAACTGCTGTCCCCGGTCGGGGCCTCGCCCAGCGACAGCAGCTGGCGCGCCACCACCACGCCCAGGCGCTTGCCCAGGCCGATATCGGCGAGGATGTCCTGGCGCGACTTGGCGTTGGAGTCGCGCACCAGCTTGTCCCACTGGCCCTCCGTGACATCGGCAAGGCTCATCTTGAAATTGGCGAGCGCCTGGTTGAGTAGCCGCTCGCCGAGCTGCACCGATTCCTGGAAGTGCATGGTTTTCAGGAAATGGCGGATGTGCGAGCGCGCCTTGGCGGTGGCGACGAAATTGAGCCACAGCGGATTGGGCTTGGCATGCGCTGCGGTGATGATCTCGACGCGGTCACCGTTCTTGAGCTCGGTCCTGAGCGGCATCAGTTCCTGGTTGATCTTGACCGCGACGCAGCGGTTGCCGATGTCGGTATGGACTGCATAGGCGAAATCGACTGCGGTCGCGCCGCGCGGCATCGACATGATCTTGCCCTTGGGCGTGAATACGTAGACCTCGTCCGGGAACAGGTCGACCTTGAGATGCTCCAGAAACTCCACCGAGTCGCCTGACTCGGACTGCATCTCGAGCAGGCTTTGCAGCCACTGGTGGGTTTTTTTCTGCAGGTCGGAGAGCGAGGTGTCGGAGTCCTTGTACAGCCAGTGCGAGGCGACGCCGGCCTCGGCGATCTTGTGCATTTCCTGGGTGCGGATCTGGGTCTCGATCGGGCTGCCGAAAGGACCGAACAGCGTGGTATGCAGCGACTGGTAGCCGTTCGCCTTGGGAATCGCGATGTAATCCTTGAACTTGCCGGGGATGGGCTTGTACAAGCCGTGCAGCGCGCCCAGCGCGATGTAGCAGTCGTGCACATCATTGACGATGATGCGAAAGCCGAACACGTCCGAGACCTGCGCGAACGAGAGCTGCTTCTCGCGCATCTTGCGGTAGATCGAATACAGGTGCTTCTCGCGGCCCTGGACCTGGGCCTCGACCTTGTTGGCCTTGAGCCGGCGCTTTACCGATTCCATGACCTTGCTGACGACCTCGCGGCGGTTGCCGCGCGCCGACTTCACCGCCTTGGCGAGGACACGGTAGCGGTCCGGGTAAAGGTGCTTGAAGCTGAGGTCCTCGAGCTCCTGGTAAATGCTGTTGAGTCCCAGGCGGTTGGCGATAGGGGCGTAGATTTCCAGCGTTTCGCGCGCGATGCGGCGGCGCTTGCGCGCGTCCACCGCGTCCAGCGTGCGCATGTTGTGCAGGCGGTCGGCAAGCTTGATGAGGATGACGCGCACGTCGCGCGCCATCGCCAGCAGCATTTTGCGGAAATTTTCGGCCTGCGCTTTTTCCTGGGTTTCAAACTCGATCTTGTCGAGCTTGGACAGCCCGTCCACCAGCTCGGCGACCGGCTTGCCGAAATTGCGCGAGAGCTCGGTCTTGGTGACGGCGGTGTCCTCCATCACGTCGTGCAGCAGCGCCGCGCTCAGCGCCTGCGGGTCGAGATGCCACTGCGCAAGGATGTTGGCGACGGCGAGCGGATGCGAGATATAGGGCTCGCCGGACTGGCGAAACTGGCCTTCATGCGCCGCTTCGCTGAAGTGGTAGGCCGATTCGATCTGCGACAGGTCCTCCGGCTTCAGGTAACCGGACCATTCCTTGAACAATGTCGCAGCTTCGGGCATCTGCAGTTCAAGGATGAAGGGCGGGAGGCGGGAGGCTGATGCGGGGATGAATGGGAAAGTGAAAATCCGGCGCGGCGTAACAGACTGGATTCATCCCTTCGCCCCGCGCCTTCATCCGGGACGGTCAGGTCTGCGTTCTGTTCAGGATTTCTGTGCCGTACTTGCCTGCGGCAAGCTCCCGTAGCGCGATCACCGTCGGCTTGTCGCGGTTCGGCTCGAGCATGGATTGTGCGCCATTGGCGAGCTGGCGTGCGCGGAAGGTCGCGGCGAGCGACATTTCAAAGCGGTTCGGGATTTGTTTCAGGCAGTCGTCAACTGTAATGCGTGCCATATCGGATACCTCGGTTACTTCATGCGGTTAATCAAGTCGTTATGACGGGCGAGCTGGCGGGCGAGTTTGAGCCGTTCGGCCCGGATGATGCTGACCAGATCCTGCGTTGCCCGGCTAAAGTCTTCATTAATAATAACATATTCGAACTCGCCGACGTGGGCGATTTCGCCGCGCGCATTGGCCAGCCGTTGCGCGATGACCCCGGCGCTGTCCAGGGCGCGTGTTGTGAGCCGCGCTTCCAGCGCCGCCAGTGACGGGGGCAGGATGAAGATGCTGACGGCCTGCGGCAGCAGCTTGCGCACCTGGGCCGCGCCCTGCCAGTCGATTTCAAGCAGGATGTCGTGGCCCTTACGTGTCTCCGCCGCGACCCAGGAGCGGGAGGTGCCGTAGCGGTTGCCGTGGACATGCGCACTTTCCAGGAATTCGTCGCGTGCCTGCATGCGCTCGAACTCGGCGACCGACACGAAGTGATACTCGCGGCCGTCCGCTTCACCCGGGCGTGGCGCGCGCGTGGTGTAGGAAACCGATTTGCGCACCTGCGGGTCGGCTGCCAGCAGCGCGCCGACCAGGCTGGTTTTGCCGGCGCCGGAAGGCGCGCTGACGATGAACAGGTTGCCGCTCATGGTTGCGCGAGGAGAGGAGAGAGGAGAGAGGAGAGAGGAGAATGCCGGCAAGCCGGCATCGCCGGCTGCCAGCAGGCATTCAGGATTCTTCGCCTTTCGCCTATCACCTCTCGCCTCTCGCTCTATTCGATGTTCTGAATCTGCTCGCGCATCTGCTCGATCAGCAGCTTCAGATCCATGGATGCCTGGGTGACGGCGACGTCCACGGCCTTGGAGCCCAGCGTGTTCGCCTCGCGGTTCAGTTCCTGCATCAGGAAGTCGAGGCGCTTGCCGACCGCGCCGCCCTTGGCGAGTATGCGCCGCAGTTCACTGATGTGGGCGGTGAGCCGGGTCAGCTCCTCGTCGACGTCTATCTTGTTGGCAAACAGCACGACTTCCTGGCGAATGCGCTCGTCGTCACCGTTGGCCATCGCTTCCCTGAGCCGCTGCTGGAGTTTTTCGCGAAAGGCGGCGATGACCTGCGGCATGCGCGGCGCCACCTCCGCCACCAGTTTCTCGATGCCGTCGGCGCGTTCGAGCAGCAGCACCTTGAGCTTCTCGCCCTCGCGGCTGCGTGCCGCGGCAAAATCTTCGAGCACCGTGCCCAGCAGTTCCTGGCAGGCCGCTTTCAGTTCTTCCACCGGCAGCGCTTCGCTGCCCAGCATGCCGGGCCAGCGCAGCAGGTCGGCCGCGCCCAGCGGCGCGGCTTCGGGCAGCGCCGACCGCACCCTGGCGTTGAGCGCCTTGAGTTGAAGCAGCAGCTCGTTGTTGATTTCGGGCGCCTTGAGCGCGGCGGGCGCGCCGGCGAAAGACACCCTGCATTCGACTTTGCCGCGGTTGAGCCTGGCGGTAAGCGTCTCGCGCAGCGACGATTCGATGCTGCGCAGGTCGTCCGGCAGCCTGAACTGGACATCGAGGTAGCGGTGGTTGACGGAACGCAGCTCGACGCTCAATGCGCCGTAAGCGAACTCGCGGGCTGCCGTCGCGTAGCCGGTCATGCTGTATATCGTGCTCACGGTCGCCTTATAATCTGATTTTCCCCGAGAATCCGAGAAGATAACATGACCATGCGACCCAGCGGAAGAAAGCCCGACCAGCTGCGCGCGGTGCGCATCACGCGCCGCTACACCCGCCACGCCGAAGGCGCGGTGCTGATCGAGTGCGGGGACACCAAGGTGATCTGCACCGCGAGCGTGCTGGAAAAGGTGCCGCCGCACCTGAAGGGCCAGCAGCAGGGCTGGGTCACGGCGGAATACGGCATGCTGCCGCGGTCCACCAACACGCGCAGCGACCGCGAGGCTGCGCGCGGCAAGCAGTCGGGGCGCACCCAGGAAATCCAGCGCCTGATCGGCCGCGCGCTGCGCTCGGTCACCGATCTGAAGGGGCTGGGCGAGCGCACCATCCACCTCGACTGCGATGTGCTGCAGGCTGACGGCGGCACGCGCACCGCCAGCATCACCGGCGCTTTCGTGGCGCTGCACGACGCGGTGGGCACGCTGCTCGATAAGAAGCTCATCGCGCAGTCGCCGCTGCGCGATTTTGTGGCGGCGGTTTCGGTCGGCGTTTACCAGGGCACGCCGGTGCTCGACCTGGACTACCCCGAGGACTCGCGCTGCGATACCGACATGAACGTGGTGATGACGGCGGGTGGCGGCCTGGTGGAAGTGCAGGGCACCGCGGAAGGCGCGCCGTTTTCCCGCCAGGAAATGGACGCCATGCTGGAACTCGCGCAAAAAGGCATCGCCGAACTCGTCGCCGCGCAGAAAATGGCATTGAAGGTGTAATTCGGCCACAGAGGACACAGAGCTCACAGAGGAAAGCGGCTCGGATTGCAGCATTAGGAACTCCTCTGTGAGCTCTGTGTCCTCTGTGGCAAATAGGTTTTCATGAAAAAACTCGTCATCGCCTCCAACAATCCCGGCAAGCTGCGCGAGATCGGACGCATACTTGCGCCGCTGGGCATCGAAGTCCTGCCGCAATCGGCTTTGGGCGTATCCGAGGCGGAGGAACCGCATTGCACCTTCATTGAGAACGCACTGGCCAAAGCCCGCCATGCCAGCCGCCATACCGGATTGCCGGCGCTGGCCGACGATTCGGGCGTGTGCGCAGAGGCGCTAAACGGCGAGCCCGGCGTGCATTCGGCGCGTTTTGCGGGACCGCCGCCAGGCGGTGCGGCGGGCGCGCGCGATGACCAGGATGCGCGCAACAACCGCAAGCTGCTTGCCCTGCTCGCGGGCCGGGCCAATCGCAGGGCGCACTACTACTGCGTCATCGTGCTGGTGCGCCATGCCGACGATCCACAGCCGCTGATCGCCGAGGCCGAATGGCACGGCGAGATCATCGATACGCCGCGTGGCGGCGGTGGCTTTGGTTACGATCCGTATTTTCTGCTTCCCGCCCTGGGCCGCACCGCGGCGGAATTGCCGCTCGACGAGAAAAACACCATCAGCCACCGCGGCAAGGCACTCGCCGCGCTGCTGGCGCGGCTTGCTGCCGAGAGGCAATAGATGATAGGCGATAGGCGAGAGGGGAAAGCCCATGAGCGTGCCTGGTAAGGCTCCCGCCTCTCTCCTCCCGCCTTTCTCTTCTCCGCGCTTCGCCGCGTTGCCACCGCTGTCGCTCTATGTCCACATTCCGTGGTGCGTGCGCAAGTGCCCGTACTGCGATTTCAATTCGCACGAGGCGCGCAATGGCGTGCCGGAGCAGGAGTATGTGGCGGCGCTGACCGCGGACCTGGAGCAGGCGCTGCCGCTGGTATGGGGGCGCAAGATCGGCAGCATTTTTTTCGGCGGCGGCACGCCCAGCCTGTTCTCGCCGCACGGCATGGACACGATCCTGGGCATGGTGCGGGCGCGCCTGCCGCTGATGGCCGATGCCGAAATCACGCTGGAAGCCAATCCCGGCACGTTCGAGGCCGAAAAATTCCGCGCTTTCCGCGCAACCGGCATCAACCGGCTTTCGATCGGCATCCAGAGTTTCAATCCAAGGCATCTGCAGGCGCTGGGGCGCATACACGACGGGCACGAGGCGGTCCGCGCGATCGAAATCGCCCGCGGGCATTTCGATAACTTCAACCTCGATCTGATGTATGCGTTGCCGCAGCAGACGCAGGCCGAGGCGCTCGCGGATGTCGCGGCGGCGCTCGAATTTTCGCCGCCGCATCTTTCCTGCTATCACCTCACCATAGAACCGAACACCTGGTTTCATCGCCATCCGCCATCCGTGCCCGACGACGACACGGCCGCCGCAATGCAGGATGCCATCGAGGAAGCGCTGGCTGCCCGCGGTTACGCCCACTACGAAACTTCGGCATTCGCCATCCCCGGCGCGCGCTGCCGCCATAATCTCAATTACTGGACCTTCGGCGATTACCTGGGCATAGGCGCCGGCGCCCACAGCAAGCTGTCTTTTGCCGACAAAATCGTGCGCCAGATGCGCTTCAAGCAGCCCAGGCAGTACATGGAGGCGGCCGCGCAGGGCAAAGCCGTGCAGCAGGAGCAGCAGGTGGATGCGCGCGAAGTCGGCTTCGAGTTCATGATGAATGCGTTGCGGCTGGCTGAAGGATTCGAGGCCAGCCTGTTTGCCGAGCGCACCGGCCTGCCGCTCAATGCCGTGCTCGCCGAACTGGGCGAGGCGGAGCGCCGCGGCCTGATAGTGCGAGATCACCAGCGCATCAGCCCGACGCCGCAGGGGCGGCGTTTCCTCAATGATCTGCTGCAGATTTTCCTGGCCGACACGCCCTGAAAGCGGGTTTTGCCTGTGCCGCGCCATGCCGCGAATGAATATCTTGCTTTTCCATCCCCCCTGCTTAGAATACTGCAACAATCGCGGGCAGCAGACCCGCACTTGATTCATCCAAAGGAGGTCGCATGAAGCAGATCAAAAAGGGGCTGTGCTGTGCAGCAGCCGTTCTTGCCGCGACGGTTTGCGGCGCTGCGCAGGCGCAGAACTACCCCGGCAAGGCCGTGCGGTTCGTGGTGACTTATCCCGCCGGCGGCAGTTCGGATGCCATGGCGCGCATCATCGGGCTCAAGCTTACGGAATACTGGGGCCAGCAGGTGCTGGTGGATTCCCGCCCCGGCGCGGCAGGCGCAGTGGGCATGGAATATGCCGCCAAGCATCCGGCTGACGGCTACACCTTTTTGCTTGGCAACTTCGGGCCGGTCACCGCAAATCCCCTGATGACCAAGGTGCGCTACAACGTGGCCAAGGATTTCGTGCCGGTGTCACAGATCACGCGCGCGGCCAATATTCTGGTGACGCCGGTCTCGCTGCCGGTAAAGAACGTCAAGGAACTGGTGGCGCTGATCAAAACGCGCCCCCCGGGGGAGATGACCTACGCCACCAGCGGCCCGGGCAGCATGTCGCATCTGGCGGGCGAGATGTTCAAGCGCATCACCGGGCTCAATATCACCACCGTGCCCTACCAGGGCGGCGTGTATTCGATCGCGGCGGTGCAGGGCGGCCACATCATGATGATGTTCTCGGACGCCCAGCCGGTGATGGCCAACATCAAGGCCGGCAAGCTGCGCGCGCTGGCGGTGACCAGTGCCGAGCGCACGCCGTTCACGCCGGAACTGCCGACGCTGGCCGAGCAGGGCATCAAGGGCTTCGCCGCTTCCAACTGGTGGGGCATCCTGTTCCCGACCGGGGTGCCTAAACCCATCATTGACAAGGTGGCGGCCGATCTGGCGAGGGCGCTCGCCGACAAGGACGTCAGGGACAAGCTGGGCCATCTCGGCGTGGAGGCAGTATCCAGCACGCCCGAGCAGTTCGGCGCATTCATCGCGTCTGAAAACGAGCGCTGGGGCAAGCTGATCAAGGAAGCCGGGATCAGCGGGATACAATAACAACAAACCTTGTTTTACCTTGCAACGGCGGCCTGCGGGCCGCCGTTTTTATTTGTACCCGCGTTATTTTCGCTTGCGGAAAACGAGGTCCCACACGCCGTGGCCCAGCCGCAGTCCGCGGGTCTCGAATTTGGTCTGCGGGCGGTAGGCGGGACGGTCTGCAAATGTGGCGGCGGTATTTTCCAGCGTCGGCTCCGCGCCGAGCACGGCCAGCATCTGCTCCGCGTATTCCTGCCAGTCGGTCGCGGCATGGATGTAGCCTGCGGGCTTGAGGCGCGAGGCCGCCAGCGCAACGAAGGCAGGCTGGATCAGGCGCCGCTTGTGATGCCGTTTCTTGGGCCACGGGTCGGGGAAGAAAATGTGCATGCCATCCAGCGCCGAGGGCGGGATCATGTGCTGCAGCACCTCGGCCGCGTCGTGCTGCACGATGCGCACATTGGCAAGGCCGCGCTCGTCGATCTGCTTGAGCAGGCTGCCTACCCCCGGAGTATGCACTTCTATGCCCAGATAGTCGTTCCCGGGGTGGGCAGCGGCGATTTCCGCAGTGGTTTCGCCCATGCCAAAACCGATCTCGAGGATTTTCGGCGCATGGCGGCCGAAGGCCTGGTCGAGGTCCATGGCCTGCGGCGCGTAGGGAATGCCGAATTGCGGTAGCAGCGTGTCACAGGCGCGCTGTTGCGCGTTTGAAACGCGGCCCTGCCGCAACACATAGCTGCGGATCGGTGGATGGTGCGGGGGCGTCATATGGGCGGGCAGTGTAGCGGGGTCCGGGGAGCGGGGCAAAAGCCGGCGGGCGACGGGTGGGCTGGGGCTTAAGTCAGCGCCAGTCAGTCCCGGCAGATGTGTGTAAATATAAGTATTTGTTTTTAAAGAAATAAATTTTTAATCCATGAGTAAGTTTTCACTTACATTTGGCTGGCCCCGGCCGTTTCCTCCCTGATTATCAGTGTCTTCTGATCATCAGGTGCAAAAAAGCGCCCGGGGTGGTGATCCCGAACGCGGGCCGCGCGGTCTGCGGGTTGCCCTTCCCGGGAGGGCAGTTCAGGCTGTTTTGCCGCCCGGGGTGATGAGCCCGGCAGTCGGCGAACTGGGGGTGGCGGAGTAGAGCTTTTTGGGCATGCGCCCGGCCAGAAAGGCGGCGCGCCCGGCTTCGACGGCTTTTTTCATGGCCGTGGCCATCAGCACCGGATTCCTGGCGGCAGCAATGGCCGTGTTCATGAGCACGCCGTGGCAGCCCAGTTCCATGGCGATGGCGGCGTCCGAGGCCGTGCCCACGCCGGCGTCGACCAGCACCGGCACTTTGGCATTTTCGATGATGATCTGCAGATTCCACGGGTTGAGGATGCCCATGCCGGAGCCGATGAGCGAGGCCAGCGGCATCACCGCCACGCAGCCGATGTCCTCCAACTGTTTGGCAATGATGGGATCGTCCGAGGTATAGACCATCACCTTGAAGCCCTCGCTCACCAGGGTTCTGGCGGCGCCCAGCGTTTCCATCATGTTCGGGAACAGCGTATGGGGATCGCCCAGCACCTCGAGCTTGACCAGGTCGTGGCCGTCGAGCAGCTCGCGCGCCAGGCGCAGGGTGCGCACGGCGTCATCCGCGGTGTAGCAGCCGGCGGTGTTGGGCAGCAGCGTGTATTTCGAGGGCGGAATGGCGTCCAGCAGGCTGGGCTCGTTGGGATTCTGGCCGATGTTGGTGCGACGGATGGCCACGGTGACGATCTGCGCGCCGCTTGCTTCGACGGCGGCGCGGGTTTCGGCAAAGTCCCTGTACTTGCCGGTGCCGACCAGCAGGCGCGAGGCATAGGGCTTGCCGGCGATGATGAGGGGATCAAGATTCTCGTGGGGTTTCATGTGCCTGGTTCCATTGCAAGGGCGCAGTCTGCGGCGTTTGGCATGGCGGCGCAATGACCGCGGTCAAGCGCGCGGCTGCCGCGAGGTCAGCCGCCGCCGACGGCGACGACGATTTCGAGTTTGTCGCCGTCCATCACCATCTGCTCGGGAAAGCGGCTGCGCGGCACGATTTCGCCGTTGCGCTCCAGCGCAATGCGCTTGCCGGCGAGTTCCAGCCTGGCGATCAGTTCGGCGCAGTTGAGCGGATGGTCGAAGCGGCGAGCTTCGCCGTTGACGGTTATGGCAATCACGAAGACCGGTAGGGGATGAGGTGCTGACGAATACATCAATTTTACCGGCTGGTCCGGGTTTGGCAACCGCAGCGCGTTTGCACGGCAGCCGGGCAGGCCGTGAACTTGCTACACTGCCGCACGATGAATGAGCAAACTACGCAACAAGCTACGCCACCCGGCACGCCTGTCCCCGCCCAGGCCACGGGTCAGGACACGCCCGTCGAAGCGGCCGCAGCCCGGGGGACTTCCGACATCGTGCTCAAGGCGCTTCTGGTGCTGGCGGTGTTTTACACGTTTTACTTTGCCCGCGCAGTGCTGCTGCCCGTGGTGCTGGCGCTGTTGCTGACATTGATCCTGTCGCCGGCGGTGCGCGCGCTCAGGAAACTGCGCCTGCCGGAACCGGTGGGCGCCGCCCTGGTGGTGGCTGCGCTGGTCGGGTCCATCGGCGCGGGGGTTTACTCGCTCGTCGATCCCGCCGCTGCGTGGCTGGAAAAGCTTCCCGGCACCATGCGGCAAGTCGAAAACAAGATGCGCGGAATCAAGAAATCGGTGCAGGAAGTCACCAAGGCCGCGGACAAGGTCGAGGAACTCGCCAGCATAGGCGCCAAGCCGCCGGTCCGGGCCCAGGCCGCCACGCCCGGCCCCGGCCTGCTCAGCCGCATCCTCACCGGCACCCAGAGCGTGCTGTTATCGGCTGCGGCCACCATGGTGCTGCTTTATTTTCTTCTGGCTTCGGGAGACATGTTCCTGCGCAAGCTGGTACGCGTGCTGCCCAGGCTCACCGACAAGAAACAGGCGGTGGAAATCGCGCGCACCATACAGTCCGGCATGGCGCGGTATCTCTTCACCATCACCTGCATCAACGCCGGCCTGGGCATCGTCACCGGCGTTGCCATGCACTGGCTGGGCATGCCCAATCCGGTGTTGTGGGGGGTGATGGTGGCGGTGTTCAACTATGTTCCGTACGTCGGCGCCGGCACCAGCCTGATCGTGCTGACCGCGGTTGCCTTTCTGACGTTTGAGCAGATCGGCCAGATTTTCATCGTGCCGGCGGTATTCTTCATCATCACCGTGGTTGAAGGCCAGATACTCGCGCCGATACTTACTGGCAGAAGCCTGACGCTGAACCCCGTGGTGATTTTCATCTCCATGCTGGTTTGGGGCTGGCTGTGGGGCGTCATCGGCGCACTGATGGCGGTGCCCATTCTCATGACCTTCAAAATCTGCTGCGATCAGATCGAATCGCTGGCGCCTATCGGGGAGTTTCTCAGCGGCAGGCGTATCGAAAACGATGCCCAGCAGTAAGTACGCGGAAATATTTGAGCTTGATAATTAGCTTGCATCCGTGTTTGTGCCCTTTGCGATTGTTACTTAAAATCTATTAATTAACAACACTATCAATGCCATAGCGTTAGGAGGCATCTGAGCTTCCCCGGGATTTTTATCTTCTAGGTAATGTTTCCGGATTTTTCAGGGCGGCTTATATTTTCGGGCAATATCTAGTATCTGGTCGATTACATGAAAACAACATTTGTCTTCCTTCAGGTTGGCAACGCAATTGAGCCAACGATCCTTGTCAAATCGCTTCGGAATGTAATGCCATCCTCGCGAATAATTCAGTGCTCAGACAAGGGCACAGATAAGATTGATGGCGTTACTGAGATTTTTTATGTTGATGGAGACATCAATAATTTAATGACTCTTCGCCTTAAAGCGTTTAGTGAATTGGCGCTTGAAGAAATAGCTGTTTATGTTGATACGGACATGATCTTTCTCAGGCCCTTTGATCCAATTTTAATTCTCGAAACAGCTGATGCGGCTGTTTGTGAAAGGAGTTTTTCTAGAGAAAAATTGTTCAATCGTAATTTTGAGGGAGGGGGATTTGACTGGAGCGTATACAAAAACAAAACAATCTATGAGGTGCATCCATACATTGCGTGTTTCACGATTACGAAAAACTATAATTTCTGGGCCGAAGCTTATGCGCGATTGATGAAGATGCCATCAATGTTTCACTATTGGTTTGGCGACCAAGAGGCGATTAAGTCTTTGGTTCAAGCAAGTTCATTCCAAATTAAGAAAATTCCAGAGGCAACATACGCGTGTTTACCAGAAGAGCCGAGTCCGGAGCCGGTGGCCCTTCATTTTAAAGGCTTTCGCAAGTCTTTAATGATGCAATCTAAATTGCTAAAGAGCGATGAATCTCGGGGGCGTGAAATATAAGTGAGAATTTAGGTATCACGCAAACGTTTTTGAGAGGTCTTCTACATGCTTCCTGAAGTCGAAGTCGTGCAAGGTAAACACTGTGATTTTTTATGCTTCAAGACTAACGATTTTATTTCACAGCATATTAGAAGCAATGGATTCTGGGGGGGGCTGAATTAAGTCTTGCAATACTTGCATCCGAGGGGATTGGCGACCCTATCATTCTTGATATTGGTGCTAATTTGGGCGCATTCAGTTGCCCTGTTGCGAAAAAACTTAATAAACTCGGTGCAGTTATTCATGCGTTTGAGGCGCAGCGGATTGTATTTCAACAATTATGCGGCAATGTTTTTTTGAATGGGTTGGATAATGTCCATACGTATAATGTTGCGGTAGGCGCTACTTCTGGCGTCATAAGGATCCCAAGAATTGATTATCAAAAAACGCAAAATATAGGCGCTGTCAGTTTAATTCCAGAAATCCAAAAAGTTACACAGGTTGCTTATTCTGAAACATGTTACGAAGAAGTCAAGATGCAATCGATTGATTCCATTGATTTAAAGGGAAAGTGTACTTTTGTAAAAATAGACGTTGAAGGTTATGAATCGGAGGTTATAGCTGGGATGGTTGGGTTTATAGAAAAGAGTTGTTTCCCTGCAATTTTTTTTGAGGAGTGGAGAAAAGGAAAATTTAGCGGTGAGGCAGGAATAACAGTAGAGAAGCGACAGGTAAAGACTAGAGAGTTACTTTCTCAAATAGGTTATAGTTTTACTAATTTAGGTACGGATGTAATAGCTCAGCATCCCAACGCGATTTCGCGATTGAGTTTTTTCCGTCAATACGATCAAACGATAAAGATCGTTCGTGAGACTTCTTGATTTTTTCTAAATTACTACTTCGCCTCTGATTCGGAATGTATTCTAATTTAGTAAAAGTAATTCCTCTTTAATAATCTATACGTTAAGCGGGTGTAGTTCAATGGTAGAACGGCAGCTTCCCAAGCTGCATACGAGGGTTCGATTCCCTTCACCCGCTCCACATTCTCCGATTGCGCCAGTCAGTCCGGCCGGATGCCCGCCGCCCTGACCACCTTGCCCCATTTTTCGATCTCGCGGCGGAAATGCGCCGCGAATTCATCCGGTCCCAGCGCGGCAGGCACTGCGCCTTCGGCCTGCAGGCGCTCGCGGATCTCCGGCAGGTTGATGATGCGCGCGTTCTCGGCATGCAGCCTGGCGATCACGTCCTTGGGTGTGCCTGCCGGCGCGAACAGGCCGTACCACGAGGTCGCGTCGAAGCCGGGCAGGGTTTCGGCGACCGCGGGCACCTCGGGCAGCACCGCAGTCCGTTTGGGGCTGGTGACCGCGATGGCGCGCAGCCTCGCCGCCTTGATGTGCGGGATGGTGGGCAGGATGGTGCCGAACATCCATGACACCTGGCCACTCAGCAGGTCCACCGTGGCCGGCGCCGCGCCTTTGTACGGCACATGAATCATTTTGACCTTGCCTTCCATCGCCAGCAATTCGCCCGCGAGATGGGTGGCGGCGCCGGTGCCGCCGGAAGCATAGGAGATCTGCCCGGGACGGGACCTGGCCAGCGCGATCAGATCCTTCACCGATTTCACCGGAACAGAAGGATGGGTCACCAGCACGTTGGGCGAGAAAATGAGCAGCGTCACCGGGGCGAAATCGTTCAGCGTGTCGTAGGGCAGTTTCGCGCGCAGGCTGGGATTGACCGCCATCGAAGTTGCAACCATCAGCATGGTGTAGCCGTCGGCCGGCGCTCTGGCAACCAGCTGGGTGCCGATCACCGTGCCGGCGCCGGGACGGTTGTCGACGATGACCTGCTGCCCCCAGTTCTCGGTCATTTTCTGGCCGACGGTGCGCGCCAGGATGTCGTTGGGGCCGCCCGGCGCGAACGGCACCACGATGCGCAGCGGCTTGACGGGAAAGTTCTGGCCATGCGCGATGCCGGCGCACAGCAGCAGCGTCGCGGCGATCAGTGTTTGCGCGCCAGGCCGCGGCGCATCATGAAAGCGGATCACGTTCTCCTCCGTGGATATTTGCAAATGTTCAGGGCAGATTCTAACGCTGGCGCGCGTGCCGTGTGCCTGCAGTATGCGCTACAATCAATCCGCAGCAGCATCTGTCGCGCTTGCGGCCGGGCAGAATCCATCATCAACCCCCAGCCTGGATTCGACCATGAAAATTCTCAAGTACGCGCTCATCGCGCTTGCGGCTCTCGTCCTGGTCGGCGGCGGCCTGCTTGCCTATGTCGCCGCGACCTTCGATCCCAATGCCTACAAGCCCGAGATCATCCGGCTGGTCAAGGAAAAAAAGCAGCGTACGCTCAGGCTCGATGGCGACATCAGGCTCGCGTTCTGGCCCGACATCGGCGCCGATCTGGGCAGGCTTTCGCTGTCCGAGTTCAGGAGCGACAAGGAGTTCGCTGCAGTCGAGGGCGTGCGCGTGTCGCTGGCGCTGCTGCCGCTGCTGTCGAAGCGGCTGGTGGTGAACGAGATCTCGGTCAAAGGCGCGCGTGCCAGCCTGGTGCGCTTCAAGGATGGCCGCATGAACATCGATGATCTGCTCGCCGGGGACGAGCAGAAGCAGGAGCAGTTCAAGTTCGACATCGACCATGTGACGGTAGAAAACTCCGCATTCGAGTTCCGCGATGAAGCCGCGGGCGCGCAGTACGCGCTGTCCAGGGTCAATCTGAAAACCGGACGCATCGCCAACGGCGTGCCCGGAAAAGTGGAACTCTCGTTTGCAGCCCGGGGCAGCCAGCCCAGTCACGATGTGGCTGCCGAGCTGAGGACGCGGCTCACTTTCGACCTCGACCGGCAGGTGTATGCGCTGGAGGACCTCGCGCTGGAGGCCAGGGGCCAGCTGGCCGGCATCAGCGATCTTGCGCTGAAAGCCGCGGGCGGTGTCACCGCCAGGCTCAAGACCGGGGAGTTTGCGGTCGACAAGCTGTCAGTGACGGCGGCCGGTGCGAGCGGCAAGGACAAGTTCGACGTCAGACTCGACGCGCCCAGGCTCAATTTCGCGGCCGAGAAGGCAAGCGGCGACAAGGTGACGGCGGTCGCCAAGCTCAGCAACCCGCAGGGCACGACCGGCATCAATCTCGTCCTGCCCAGCATCGAGGGCACGGCCCAGGCATTCAAGTCCGGCACCATGACGCTGGACCTGGACATGAAGCAGGGCGAACTGATGGTCAAGAGCAGGCTGTCGTCGCCCGTTTCCGGCAATCTGCAGGCGCAGCAGTTCACCCTGCCCAAGCTCGTCGCCAGCATCAGCGCCAGCGGTCCCAATCTGCCCGGCAAGAGCCTGGGCGGTGAACTCGCCGGTAGCGCCAGCGTGGATGCCGCCAGGCAAACCGCGCAGACCAGTCTTGCCGGCAAAGTCGGTGACAGCAATATCAAGGCAAAAATCGGCGTGGCCGGATTCACGCCGCCGGGAATCAATTTCGATGTCGATATCGACCAGCTCGACCTCGACCGTTACATGCCGCCACCTGCCGCCGGCGGCAAGCCTGCGGGTGCGGGCGGACAGAAGCAGGCGGAGCAGCCATTCGACCTGTCGGGTCTCAAAAGCCTGCGTGCCAGCGGCACCTTGCGCATCGGTTCGCTCAAGGCCTCCGGTGTCAAGGCTTCCAACGTGCGCCTGGACGTCAAGGCCGGCGGCGGCCGCGTTGACGTCAGCCCGCTGGCGGCGAATCTGTATCAGGGCACGCTCAACGGCGCAGTTGCCATCAACGCCACCCAGGCGACGCCGACTTTTGCGGTGAAACAGAGCCTCAATGGCATCAGCATCGGCCCTTTGCTCAAGGATCTCGCCGACAAGGATATTCTCGAAGGCCGCGGCAACATCGCGCTTGACGTGACGGCGCAGGGCAGTACGGTCGGCGCATTGAAGAAGGCGCTCAACGGTAGTGCTGCGCTCAAGCTCGCCGATGGCGCGCTGAAGGGCATAGACATCGCGGGCAGCATACGCAATGCCAAGGCCAAACTCGGCACGCTCAAAGGCGAGCAGACGCAGCAGTCGGATGCAAAGCAGAAAACCGATTTCTCCGAGCTGAGCGCGACTTTCAACATCAAGAACGGCGTTGCGCGCAACAACGACCTGTCGATGAAATCGCCGCTGCTGCGCGTGGGCGGGGAGGGCGACGTCAACATCGGCGAGGACACGCTGAGCTATCTGGTGAAGGCGTCCATCGTCGGCACTTCCAAGGGCCAGGGCGGGCGCGATGCCGAAGAGCTCAAGGGCGTCACCGTGCCGGTGCGTGTTTCCGGGCCGCTGGCCGCGCCAGCCTACAAGCTCGATTTCAATGCGATGGCGAGCGATGCCGTCAAGCAGAAAGCCGAAGAAGCGGTGCGCGGGCAGCTCGAAAAACGCCTCGGCGGCGGCGTGGCAAAGGAAGGCGCGAAAGACGCTCCCAAGAGCGGCGGCAGCCTCAAGGAAGGCATAAAGGGCTTGTTCGGGCGATGAGCATGAAGCGGGCGGGCAGCGACGCGGCCTGCGCTTCGGCGGCGGGCGGGGGGTAATGGCGGATTTCGCAGGCCGGCTCATCGCCTGGCAAAAGCGTCACGGCCGCCACGATCTGCCGTGGCAGAACACGCGCGACGCGTATGCGCTGTGGGTGTCGGAAATCATGCTGCAGCAGACCCAGGTCGCTGCGGTCATTCCCTATTATCAGCGCTTCATGCAGCGCTTTCCCGATATCGGGGCGCTTGCTGCCGCGTCCCGGGATGAAGTGCTGGCGCACTGGAGCGGCCTGGGCTACTACTCGCGCGCACGCAATCTGCATGAGGCCGCGCAGATCGTCACACGCGAACACGGCGGCGCGTTTCCTGAAGATTACGAGCAGGTGCTCGCGCTGCCCGGCATAGGGCGCTCGACCGCCGCCGCGGTCTGCGTATTCGCCTTCGGCGCGCGCCGTGCCATCCTCGACGGCAACGTCAAGCGCGTGCTGGCGCGCTATTTCGGCATCGAAGGCTACCCCGGCGACAGGCGCATCGAGGAGGATCTGTGGAGCCGCGCGCAGGCGCTGCTGCCCGCGCGCGAGATCGAGGCCTACACCCAGGGCCTGATGGATCTAGGTGCCGGCGCATGCGTGCGGCGCCGGCCGCGTTGCGAGGCCTGTCCGCTGCATGCAGATTGCATTGCCCGCCAGCACGGACTCGTCGATCGCCTGCCGACGCCGAAGCCGAGAAAGGCGCTGCCGCACAGGACCACGGTGATGCTGGTGCTGCAGCACGCGGGCGAGGTGTTGCTCGAAAAGCGTCCTGCGACGGGTGTCTGGGGCGGCTTGTGGTCTTTCCCGGAACTGGCCCCGGGGGAAGATGCGACGGCCATTTGCGCGCAGCGCTTCGGTGCGCGGGTCATGGCCTTGCAGGCGCTGCCGGTGCTGGAACACGGCTTCACCCACTTCCGTCTCAGCATCACGCCGCAACGGCTGCGCGTGACCGCGCTGGCACCGCGCGCCGCCGAGGCCGGACATGTCTGGCTGCCGCTGGCGCAAGCCAGGACGGCAGCCATACCCACGCCGGTCCGGCGCATCCTTTCCGCGCTGTGATGGCCGCGACGGTCATGCCGCGGGATCGACAGGATTTTCAGGATGCACAGGACCAAAACTGATCATTTGCCCTTGTTTTTGCCCTCAATCCCGTGACTTTTAGTAAGTATTTGTTTTTATTGATATTTTACCATATCTCGACGGCGCCGCCCTGGGCGCGGATTTTCTCGGCGCGCGCCTGTATGAAGCGCTGGAAGCTGGGCTGGGTGCGATAGGCGCCGCTCGCCACGTAATCGAGACTGGAAGCGAGATGGAAGGGCTTGAGATAGGCGTCGATGCGGAACACTTCCCTGCCGCGCGCATCGAAGAACACCATGGTCGGCGTGTAGGCCACTTTTAATTCCTGCGCCCATTGTTCCTCGGTGAGGCGCTTGCCGCCGGGCGTGACGACGGCTTGCCCGCCGAACAATTCCAGCCGCGCCACGTCGAATTTTGCCAGCAGCGCGAGCGAGGCCTGGTCCTTGAATCCCTGCGCGTGCAATTCATCGCATGCGGCGCAGTGCTTTTGCTCGAACAGCACGATGAGCGGTTTGCCCGCTGCCTTGCGCCCGCGGTCGAGATGGAACGGCGCTTTGGTGAAGAAGGGCTGATCGTGCAGCCGGCCGCTGTCGGCCTCGGGGGCGTGTTTCTGCAAATAGGCGGCGAAAGCGGTTTTATGCTCCATGCGGCCGGCGACGTAATCGAGCGCGGCGCGGAATTTGTGGGGCGGGTAGTAGCCGTTGAGGCGCAGCACGATGGCACCCTTCTCATCGAAGAACAGCAGCGTCGGCGTGAACTGCACCTTGAGGAAAGCCGCGAACTGCTTTTCGCTGCGCGTTTTGCCGTCCAGCCAGGTCACCTCGCGGTCGCCCCAGATGTTGAGCGCGAGGGCATCGAAGTGCCTGCGCGTGACATCGACGATGATCTTCTGACTGAAGTTGATGCGCATCAGCTCGCGGCAATAGGGGCAGCCGTCCTGTCCGAAATAAACCATGAGCCGCTTGCCGGCTTTGGCCGCCGCGCGGATGTCCTCGCGAAAATCGAGGAAGGTTTCCCCGAACCAGGAGGGAATATCGATGGCGTGCGGGCTCGGATTGAATTCCGCTGCGGTTTGCGCCGCGGGCAATGTGACGGGAGCCGCCTGCATCAGCAATGCTGCAATCGCAGCCAGATACGTGCGCAACATCCGTCCGTCTCCTCCTGAGTGGCGGCCGCGCGGAACTTTTGCGGCGTGCGATGGTAGTATAAGGAGAGGTAGGCGCAGCAAACAAGATGAGAGTGCCTGACGTGATGCAACGCACGCGCGTTTCATGCTGTCAGGCGCTTTAAATGGCACGGATAGCACGAGGGGCAGGACCATGCAGGACTGGAACGAGATCAGGGCTTGGCGCAAGTCGCAGCGCGCGGAACTCGTCGCGCGGCGCGAAGCTGCGGACCGCGCGGCGCGGCAAAGCTGGAACGAGCGTATCACGGCGCGACTGCTTGACGGATTCGAGGTGCCGCGCGACGCAGTGATCGGATACTGCTGGCCGTTCAAGGACGAGTTCGACGCGCGCTTCGCAATCCGCCGCTGGCGCGGGCAGGGCGCGATTGCCGCCTTGCCGGAAGTGACGGGCAAGGCGCAGCCGCTGCAGTTCCGCAAGTGGTGGCCGGGGGCGCCGATGGCCCCCGGCGTCTACGATATTCCGGTGCCGGACGGCACCGAGGTGCTGGCGCCCGATGTGGCGCTGGTGCCGATGAACGGTTTTGACGAACAATGCTACCGGCTCGGCTACGGCGGGGGCTATTTTGACCGCACGCTGATGGCGTGCAACCGCCGCCTGCTGGCGATCGGCGTTGCCTACGAAATGCTGCGCCTGCCGACCATCTATCCCCAGGCGCATGACATCCCGATGGATTTCGTTGTCACCGAAGCGGCGGTATACGCCAGCGACAACGGAAAACTGGTGGCGCTCACTGCGGCGCAGTCGCGCGAACGCGCGGCGCGCATCATGCAGGCGCGTCGCCTGCCGCGCGCGACGGCGCTGTCCGAAGCGCAGGGGCAGTTCAGCTCGCCGCCGTGCTATGCAGGCGAATTTCCGGGGTATTTCGGGGATGGCGGCGTCGGAGATGGCAGCGCCGGCAAAGGCGGCGGGCACAATTAGCTTGCGAGTCCCTGGCTGACCAGGATGCTGCGCAGCCGCGCCAGACGCTCGCCCGCGTCCTGCAGTTCCAGCAGTTGCTGCCTGACGGCAGTGTCCACAGGAAGAATCTCGGCCAGCCGGTAGGCGACCCAGGCCGGGTCGTCCAGCCTGACGGGTGCGGGGAAGTTCGCCGCGCCGACCTTGTCGATGACCAGCTTGAGCACGTCACGGCAGGTCTCGTCGACTTCCGCTGTGCCGGTATCCGGCGGCAGCATTTCCACCTGCGCCGAGATCAGGCCGCTGGCGGCAACGCGGGACTCAAGGATGCGAAACCGCCCGCTACCGCGCGTGACAAGCTGGAACATCCCGAGTTGCGGCATGTCCCATTGCGTGATGGTGGCGAGACAGCCCACGCTTTCCGGCAGCGCCGGGGCGCCCACTTCACGTCCTTCCCTGATCAGGCATACGCCGAACGCAAGGTTGTCGCGGAGGCAGGTCTTGGTCATCTCGAGATAGCGCTGCTCGAAGATCTTGAGCGGCAGGATGCCGCCGGGGAACAGCACGGTGTTCAGCGGAAAGATGAAAATTTCCCCGGGGATGTTGCCGGCCACGGTGCCCTCGATCATGGGAAGTCGATCAGCGCCGTGCAGGGGGAAGTTTCGTGCGCGACAGCGTGGCGGTTATGCGCTTCACGGCAGTTCCCGGTGCCTGACCACGACCTGGGTCTGCGGCAGGAAATGCGCAGCCAGCGCCTCGGCCAGGTAAACCGAGCGATGCCGGCCGCCGGTGCAGCCGATTGCCACCGTCAGGTAGCTGCGGTTGTCGCGGTTGAAGCACGGCAGCCAGTTGCCGACGAAAAGCCGGATGTCGTCGAGCATTTTCTGCGCGTCGGGATCCGCCCTCAGAAAATCGATGACCTGGGCATCCCTGCCGGTAAGCGGCCGCAGTCTGGGGTCGTAATGCGGGTTCGGCAAGCAGCGCACGTCGAACACCAGATCGGCATCCAGCGGGATGCCGTGCTTGAAGCCGAATGACTGGAACAGCAGGGTGAGGCCGGCCTGCTGCAGTCCCGTGAAATCCTTGACCCAGCTGCGCAGGGCGTTGGGCGAAAGATCGCTGGTATCGACATGGTGAGCGAAGTCGGCAATGTCGCCGAGCAGTTCGCGTTCGCGTGCAATGCTTTCGGGCAGCGTCAGCTTGCCGTCGGATAGCGGGTGACGCCGCCGGGTTTCCGAGTATCGCTTGATCAGGGCGTCGGTCTTGGCCTCGAGGAACAGCACCCTGACGTCGATGCCGTTGCGCCTCAGGTCGGACACGTGCTGCGGCAGGTCCTGCAGGTTGGCCCCGCTGCGCGCATCTATGCTCAATGCCACCCGCGGATAATTTGCCGTGCCGAGAAAAACGGCAAGTTCCGGCAGCAGTTTTACCGGCAGGTTGTCGACGCAGTAGTAGCCGCTGTCCTCGAGCACATTGAGCGCCACGCTTTTGCCCGAACCGGACAGGCCGGTGATGAGGATGAGCTGCATGCGGTGGGTGGTCAGAATGGTCCGGCCTGGCTCCGGTTACGGTTTTTCGCCGTTCATCTGCCGCGCCTGGCGCGCGATGAATTCCTCGGTGCTGTCGATGCCGCGCAATTGCAGCACATGATTGCGTACCGCAGCCTCGGTCAGCACCGCCAGGTTGCGGCCTGCCGCAACCGGAATCGTCACCTTGCTGATGTTGACCCCCATCAGGTTCTGGTTGCCGGCATTCAGTGGCAGGCGCTCCAGCGGCGCCGATTCGCTCCCGGCCGGCCGCTGCAGGTGCACGATGAGCTTCAGATTCTTGCGCGGTCGCAGCGCGGCCTCGCCGAAAATGGTGCGAATGTTGAGCACGCCGAGTCCGCGCACTTCCAGGTAATCCCTGAGCAGCGCCGGGCAGCGCGCCTCTATGGTTTCGGGGCCGACGCGATAGAGCTCAACCACGTCGTCGGCGACCAGGCCGCTGCCGCGACTGATCAATTCCAGTGCGAGTTCGCTTTTGCCGACGCCGGAGTCGCCGGTAATCAGCACACCCATGCCGAGCACGTCCAGACACACGCCGTGTACCGTGCTCGATTCGGCCAGCAGCCGCGCGAGGTAGGGACGCAGCAGCCACATCAGCTCAACGCTGGGTACCGGCGACACGAACAGCGGGGTCTGCGTGGATTCGGCTATTGCGAGCAGGGGCTCTGGCGCCGTCTCGACGCCGGCGACGATAAAACAGGCGAGTTCCCGGGTGGCGACCCGGTCGAGCGTTCGTGCACAGACATCCGGCGCGAGCCCATTGAGGTAGGCGACCTCGGATGCGCCCAGAACCTGGATCAGGTTGGGGTGAATGAAGTTGAGGTGGCCGATCAGGCCCTTCGAGGAATCTTTGGTGAGCTCGCTGTTGAGGTCCTTGGTGCCGCCGTCGCGCCCGGCAACCCAGGCGAGCTGCAGCTTGTCGCGGTTGTCCTCAAACAGCCGGGCTATGCTGACTTGTGGCATTCGGCTGCCAATCGGTGATCAGTTGATGCAGTTCCGCCGCGCTTTGGGCACCGAGCAGCCGTTCCCGGAAAAGCTTGTCACTGAACATCTGTGCCAGTTCGGAAAGGATCTGCAAATGCAGGTCAGTGGCGCGGTCCGGGACCAGCAGCACGAATATCAGGCTGACGTTCTGCCCGTCTGGCGCATCGAACGGGATCGGCTGCTGCGTTCTGACGATTGCGCCCACCGCTTCCTTGAGGCCCTTGATTCTGCCGTGCGGGATGGCGATGCCCTGACCGAGACCGGTCGAGCCCAGCTTTTCGCGGGCAAACAGGCTGTCGAACACCTGGCTGCGGGCGATGCTGTGATTGTTTTCAAACAGCAGGCCGACCTGCTCAAACACCCGCTTTTTGCTGGTGACCTCGAGGTCGAGCATGATGTTCGACAGCGGCAGAAGGTTTGCGATGAGATTCATGATATGGGTTTCAGTATGCGGCGGCGCGGCACGCTGCCGGGATTATTCCGATTCTGCGGCCTGCTGCTTGGGGGGCGCGCCGTCATGCCGGTGTCCGAGATTTTTTTCCTTGTGTTTGATGATGTTGCGGTCGAGCTTGTCGATCAGGCTGTCAATGGCCGCATACATGTCGGCATCTGTGCTCTCGCAGAAGATGTCCTTGCCGCGAACATGCACGTTGGCCTCGACCTTTTGCCGCAGTTTTTCCACCGACATGATGACGTTGACGTCGATCACGTGGTCGAAATGGTGCGTGATGCGCTCCAGCTTGAGCGCCAGATAGTCGCGTATCGCGGGAGTGATCTGAAGGTGATGGCCGGTAAGATGCAGGTTCATGAATGCCTCCTTGTGGTTAGAGCGTCTTCCTCAGATTGACCGGCAGAATCTGCATAGATTCCCGGTATTTTGCCACCGTGCGTCGGGCAACCACGATACCCTGCTGCCCGAGGATTTCTGAAATCTGGCTGTCGCTCAAGGGTTTGCGCGAGTTTTCCGCACTGACCAGCTGCTTGATCAGGGCGCGGATGGCCGTGCTCGAGGCGGAGCCGCCGGCTTCGGTCGTGACGTGGCTGCCGAAGAAATACTTGAGTTCGAAATTGCCGCGCGGCGTGCGCATGTATTTCTGGGTGGTGACGCGCGATACGGTGGATTCATGCAGGCTGAGCGTTTCAGCGATTTCACGCAGCACCAGCGGGCGCATGGCGACTTCGCCGTGCTCGAAAAAATGGCGCTGGCGGTCGATGATGGCCTGCGAGACGCGCAGTATGGTGTCAAAGCGCTGCTGCACGTTCTTGATGAGCCATTTGGCTTCCTGCAGCTGACTGGCGAGCTGCTGGGTGCCTGCGTTGCGGTTGCGCTGCAGGATGTCGGCATACAGCCTATTGATGCGCAGGCGCGGCATGGCCTCCGGGTTGAGCGCGGCAACCCAGATGCCCTTTACCTTCCTGACGATCACGTCGGGTATGACGTAGCGCGTGTCTTCGGAGTAAAAGTCGCGTCCCGGACGCGGATTCAGGCTGGTGATGAGTTTTTGCACCGCGCGCAGGCAGCTATCGTCGCAACGCAATACTTTCTTGAGCCGCGAAAAATCGCGCGATGCCAGCACGTCGAGATGGTTCTTGACGATCTCCATCGCTTCCGCGCGATGCGGCGTGCATTCGGGCAGTGCCGTGAGCTGCAGCATCAGGCTTTCGCTCAGGTTGCGGGCGCCGACGCCGGTGGGCTCGAAATTCTGCAGGTGCTTGAGCGCGATCTGCAGATCGTCGATTTCTATCGCCAGTTCCGGCGGCAGCATGGCGGCAAGCTCTTCCAGATCCTGCGTCAGGTAGCCGCCATCATCAAGGGAGTCTATGAGCAGCGTCACCAGCCGGCTGTCGCGCTCGGACAGGTTGGTTTCAGAAAGCTGCGACAGCAGGTGAGCGCGCAAGGTTGGCGCATCCGCGGCGATCTGTGGAAAATCCCCCTCGTCGGACTCATCGCGGGAACCCGACGAATACGAAGTGTCGTCCAGGGCGCCGAAATCCGGCGCTTCGGAGTCGCCCGCCGCGCTGTCGGCGGCGGCATCATCGGTGGCGGGTGCTTCGCCGCTGCCGGCTGCTTCGGCGGAACGCAAATCGGGCGCGGAAACCGGCAGTTCACGCGGCTCGTCATCACGCTCAAGCAGGGGATTTTCCTGCAGGAAGCGTTCGAGTTCCTGGTTGAGCTCCAGCGTCGACAGCTGCAGGAGCCGTATCGACTGCTGCAGCTGCGGAGTAAGCGTTAAGTGCTGGGATAGCCTGAGCTGTAAAGAGTGCTTCATGCTTGTGGGTGGCTGGCTATCGCTGAGAGTTCCCGCCGGCGTTTATGACCTCAGGCGCGCACGGGCAGGCAGGTCTAGAGGCGGAAGTGTTCTCCCAGATAAACCTTGCGGACGCTCTCATTATAAACGATTTCATCGGGTTTGCCGTAGGCCAGTACCGTGCCGTCATTGATGATATAAGCGCGGTCACAGATGCCAAGGGTCTCGCGCACGTTGTGATCGGTGATGAGCACACCGATGCCGCGTTCCTTGAGGAATCCTATGATTTTCTGGATATCCAGAACGGCGATCGGATCGACGCCGGCAAACGGCTCGTCGAGCAGGATGAAGCGCGGGTTGGTGGCCAGCGCGCGTGCAATTTCGACGCGTCGACGTTCGCCGCCGGAAAGGCTGATGGCGGGATTGTCGCGCAGATGGCCAATGTGCAGATCGCGCAGCAGGTCATCCAGCCGGTTGTTGATGCGGTCCGCATCGCTGTCATGCAGCTCCAGCACCGCGCGAACATTGTCGGCAACCGACAGCCTGCGAAAAATCGAAGCTTCCTGCGGCAGGTAGCTCAGTCCGAGGCGGGCACGGCGGTGAATGGGCATGTGGGTGAGCATCTTGCCGTCAAGATAGATGTCGCCGTCGTCCGCCGGCACCAGCCCGACCATCATGTAAAAGCAGGTGGTCTTGCCTGCGCCATTGGGTCCGAGCAGGCCGATTACTTCGCCGCTGCGCACTTCGAGCGACACGTCCTTGACGACAACGCGCGAGCGGTAGCGTTTTTTCAGGTTCTCCGCCCTGAGTTCGCTGCCATGCCCGCCGGTTTTTCCGGCAGCAGGCGGGAGCGCGGGTTCGGAGAGCGGCAGGGGCGCCTGGCCGGCAGCGCCTGCAGCTGAAGGGTTACTTTTTGGCAGCCCCAATTTCTTCACGCGGCTTGAGTATGGTTTCAGACGGCTTCAGCGTTGCGGGCGGGGCCGCCGCAGGCTTTTCCTTGGGTTTGGGCTGCATGATCGCGCGAACCCTGCCGTTCGTGCTGCCGCCTGCGGCCTTTTCGCCGCCGCCGATCACCTGGAAGAATTCGGTTGTCGCATCATACGAAATATAATTGCCGCGCACTTCGTCCTGTGCGCGTTTCATCGAGGCGCGGACAAACATCTGCACCTTGTCGGCGCGGCCGTCGTATTCGATGCGCTCGGCCCAGCCCTCGATGTAGTCATCGTAGCCTTCGCGCTTCTGCCTGAAGTAGGCAAGATTGCCCCAGGTCGTGCCGTATTTGAAGCCCTGGTTGTCCTGCCGCACTTCCATGCGGTCGCCGCGAATTACCATCGTGCCCTGGGTCAGCACCACGTTGCCCTCGAATGTGGAGAGCTGCTTGGCATCATCGACGGTGACGCGGTCGGCCTCGAGGTTGATGGGTTTTTCGCGGTCCGCTTTTTCTGCGTGCGCGGTTGCCGACAGCAATGCCAGCGCGCAGCAGGCGGCCAGCAGCCTATTTCTTGTTCTGTTCATAAGTTCCCCTGACCCTGGAGTGCAATTTCAGTATTCGGGTCTCACTGTTCAATTCTAAGCCAATTGCGTTGACCACGATATTGGCGTCGGTAATGATCACCGGCCGGTCGGTTCTGGCAATGTTGTCATCGGGAAGAATGTGCAGATATTCCGTCTGCACCACGAGCTCGCTTTTGTCGCCGTAAGGAGCCCTGGTCGCGCGAACGCTGTTCCTGAAATAGACGTTTTCGCCTTCGCTCGACACCATCCCTTCCTTCGCTGTGATGGTGACCGGGGAACTCGCTGCGGCGTAGCTGGTAAACACCGGCAAGGCGAGATGGGTGGTGTCATCATCGGGATAATGGATCATTTTTTCAGCGGACAGCGTGTGCTGGATTTTCCCGGCCGGGGTCATGCGCATGGCGTACAGCTTGTCGACGATGAAATCAGGGTCATGGCGCGCCGTTGCGCCCTGGGTGGGCTGCGGCGGCTGCACGGTGCGGTCGATCCAGAACGTGAGCGCGGCCAGCAGCGCCAGCAGCAGGAGGGGAAACCAGGCGGCGAACCGTTCGTTCATTTGCTAATCAGCCCTTTATCGGCCATTCAAATCGCGCGGCAGGTCCCGGCTGACGTGCCCGGTCACTCCAGGTAAGGAGCGATGCGTGCCTCGAGCGTGCCCTGGGCGTGCATGATCATCTCGCAGACTTCGCGCACGGCGCCCTGGCCTCCGCGCGCGTGGCTGACATAATGCGCGTGGGCTTTCACCACTGCCGGCGCATCCGTCACGGTCGCGGCCAGCCCGCACCGCCGCATTACCGGCAGGTCGATGACATCGTCGCCCATGTAAAACGCCGCTTCTGCTTCGAGCCCCAGACGTGCCAGCAGTTCCTGGAATGCCGTGAGCTTTTTGCCGACGCCCTGGTAGAGCAGGTCGATTCCCAGATTCTTTGCGCGGGCTTCAACGCAGCGCGATGTTCTGCTGGTGATGATGGCAAGCCTGACGCCCGTCTCCTGCAGCATTTTCATGCCGTGGCCGTCGCGCACATTGAAAACTTTTATTTCCTCGCCGGAGTCGGTGAAATGCAGGCTGCCGTCGGTCAACACGCCGTCAACGTCGAATATTGCGAGGCGTATGCGCCTGGCCCGGTCGGATGTGTCTGGCATGAGATGTGGGGGCGGTCTGCGGTTGATGGCGATCAGTCGCGGTCAGATGACCTTTGCCCGGAACAGGTCGTGCATGTTGAGTGCGCCCAGCAGTTTGTGTGACTGGTCCACGACCAGCAGCTGGTTGACCTTGTTGCGTTCCATGATCTCGACTGCCTCGGCCGCCAGTTTTTCCGGACTGATGGTGCGCGGATCGCGCTTCATTACGCCAGCAATGCTGGTGGCGCGCAGGTCAATGCCTTTCTCGAGCGCGCGGCGCAGGTCGCCGTCGGTGAAGATGCCGGCCACGTGCCCGGCATTGTCGGTAACGGCCGTCATGCCCATGCGTCCGCGGGACATTTCCAGCATTGCTTCCATCAGGGTTGCCGACTGATAAACGCGGGGCACTTCCTTGCCGCTGCGCATGACATCGGTGACGTGGGTCAGCAGCCTGCGGCCGAGCGAGCCGCCGGGGTGCGAGCGGGCGAATTCGTCGCGCGTGAAGCCCTTGGCCTGCATCAGGGCGACGGCAAGCGCGTCACCCAGGGCAAGCGCCGCAGTAGTACTGGCGGTCGGCGCCAGGTTGAGGGGGCAGGCCTCTTTCTGCGCACCGGCATACAGGTGCACATCCGACTCCTGCGCCAGGCTGGATTGGGGGTTGCCGGTCATGGCCACCAGCTTCGCGCCATAGCGCTTGAGCAAGGGCACGATGGCCAGCAGTTCGGCGCTCTCGCCTGAATTCGACATCGCAATGAACACATCATCGCGCGTAACCATGCCGAGATCGCCATGGCTTGCCTCGGCGGGGTGGACAAAAAAAGCCGGTGTCCCGGTGCTGGCCATGGTGGAGGCGATTTTGCGCGCAATGTGGCCTGACTTGCCGATGCCGCTGACGACCACCCGTCCGCGCGCCTGCAGGATGAGCTCAAGTGCCTGCACGAAGTGCTCATCCAGCGTTGCCGCGAGGTCGGCAACCGCCTTGGCCTCGATTTCCAGCACTTCGCGTGCCATGGCGATCGCATCATGCGTTCGGGCACTCGTGCCGACGCTGCTATTGGGCTTGACCATCGGTGGCAAGTATAGCAGAAGTGACGCCGCCTCAGCCCCGGCATCGGGTATGCAACTGATTGTCGATAGGGCATTATTTAGCTACTTTCCCAAGGCAATAATGTAATGCAATCCGCGCTGGAACCGGTTCTGGTCCTGCTGGCCGCCGCCGTGCTGGTGGTGGTTGTTTTCCGCTCTCTCAGGCTGCCACCCATGCTCGGCTACCTCATCGTCGGCGTGGCAATCGGCCCGCATGCGCTGGCCTGGATCAGCGACACCAGAGAAGTTCACCTGCTTGCCGAGATCGGGGTGGTGTTCCTGATGTTCAGCATAGGGCTCGAGTTCAGCCTGCCCAAGCTGGTTACGATGCGGCGCATTGTGTTCGGGCTCGGCGCCGCGCAGGTGGTGCTGACCCTGCTGATCGTGCTTGCGTTTGCGCTGGCGCTGGGCATCAAGTGGCAGGCGGGCGTCATTCTGGGCGGCGCGCTCGCGCTGTCCTCGACCGCCATACTCGCCAAGCTGCTCGCCGAGCGCTTCGAACTCAACTCGCCGCATGGACGCCAGATCATCGGCATCCTGCTGTTTCAGGACCTTGCCGTGGTGCCGCTGCTGATTCTCATCCCTGCGCTCGCCGGCGGCCCCGAGAATCTGATGACCAACCTCGCTTATGCCGCAGTCAAGGCGCTGGTGGTGCTGTCCCTGCTGCTGTTCTTCGGGCAGCGCCTGATGCGCGTGTGGTTTCATCTGGTGGCCAGGCAGAAGTCCTCCGAGCTTTTCGTGCTTAACGTCCTGCTGGTCACTCTGGGCGTGGCTTTCCTGACGGAAATGGCCGGCCTGTCGCTCGCGCTCGGGGCGTTCGTTGCGGGGGCGCTGATCTCGGAAACCGAGTACCGTTATCAGGTTGAAGAAGACATCAAGCCCTTCCGCGACGTGCTGCTCGGCCTGTTTTTTGTCACCATCGGCATGCTGCTCGATGCGCGCGTGGTGATCGACAACGTCTGGGTCAGTGTCCTGCTGGTTGCGCTGGTTGTGCTGAAAACGCTGTTGATCGTCGGACTCAGCCTGCTGTTCGGCAACAACTCGGGGGTGGCGCTGCGCACGGGCCTCGCCCTTGGCGCCTGCGGTGAGTTCGGATTCGTGCTGCTGTCCAGCGCCAACAACCTCGGCCTGATAGAACCGCACGCCCTGCAGCCGGTGCTGGCGGCCATGGTGCTGTCGATGCTGATCGCGCCGTTCATCATCGAGCGCAGCGAGGCCATCGTGCGGCGCTGGAGCGCGACGGAATGGATGAGCCGCGCGATGCAGCTGCACAGCATCGCCGTGCAGTCGATGGCCGCCAACCAGCATGTCGTGATCTGTGGTTACGGCCGCAGCGGGCAGAATCTGGCCCGCCTGCTCGAGCAGGAACGCATTCCCTTCATTGCGCTCGACATTGATCCCCAGCGCACCCGTGAAGCCGTCGCGGCCGGCGAGAGCGTGGTGTTCGGCGACGCGGCGCGGCGGGAAGTGCTGATTGCCGCCGGCCTGCTGCGCGCCAAGGCGCTGGCGGTGACCTATTCCGATACCGCTTCAGCGCTGAAAATACTCGCCCACGTGCAGGAACTGCGTCCCGGACTGCCGGTGGTGGTGCGTACGCTCGACGACAGCGATATCGACAGACTCAAGGGTGCGGGCGCGGCGGAAGTCGTCGCCGAAATCATGGAGGGCAGCCTGATGCTGGCCTCAACCACCCTGATGCTGATCGGCACGCCGCTTAACCGTGTGCTGCGGCGCATCCGCCAGATGCGCGAGCACCGCTACAGCCTGTTCCGCGGTTTTTTCCGCGGCATTTCCGATGAGGGCGATGAAGGCGACCAGAAAGCCCAGCCGCGCCTGCACTCGGTGATGATCGTTCCGGCTGCCGCGGCCATCGGCAAGTCGCTGGGCGAACTCGACCTCCCAAGCCTGCACGTGGAGGTTACCGCGGTGCGCCGGCGCAACGTGCGCACCATGACGCCGGCACCCGATACGCGCATCGAGGAGAATGACGTGGTGGTGCTGCTGGGTGCCGAGGAGGACGTTGCGGCGGCCGAGATGAAGCTGGTGCAGGGCTAGGCGGCGTCTGCTGCCGGAGGTTCGCTTGTGATGCCGGTAAAAAAAGCCCGCGGTTTGCGCGGGCTTTTTGCTTGGGGCTGTTGCTGTTCTAGAACAGGGTAGCCCCGCCGCAGTTGGCGTTTGGCGTGGCGGACTGCCAGGCGCCGCTGGTGGTGTTGAAGCAGACCCCGCCGGTATTGACGACGCTGCCAAATGTCGAAAACCGCAATTGACCGGCATTGCCCAGGCCATCATCCACCTTGCGATCCACCTCGGCGAGTATATCTGAGGGGATGTTGGCGCCCGTTTTGAGATTGTGCCTGTTGACGGGAGAGGCGTCCTGATACACGTCATCGAAAATCAGCTGCACAAGCGAGCCATAGGGATTCACCGGGGTGTTGCTGGGTGCCGCCGTCGCGGAGTAGACGTAGCTTCCGGTGATGAAGCCGGCTTTGGACAAGTGCTCCCAGGCGCTGATGGGTTCTGCAGCTCCCGAGATTTGCCCGTTGTTGTCGCCCTGCTGGCAACTGCCGCATCCGGGGATGTTGGCCTGGGCCTGACTGTAATCGCCCGGCAAAGCGCGGTAGCGGTCCAGGAAGCCAAAGTAGGCGGCCTTGGTGCCGTCCTGCTGGGATATCAAATTGCGCACGCGGGCGCTGGTGATCAGTTCCTGGCCCTTGAGCACGCCGCCCAGAAGCAGGCCGATGATGACCAGCACAATGGCAATCTCGATCAGGGTAAAGCCGTTTTGCTTGCGCATGTTTTTATCCTTGAATTGCGACGCTCGTCGCAAGGCGGCAAATGAATCCGCAAGAAATATACCACTCCCGCTGAAAAATGATCTGTCGGCGTTTGGGGGCTTGATTGGCGGTGTGAAATTTGTCACGTTTTGCCGCAGAATACATATAACTAATTGATTAAAAGCATTTTTTAATATTTTATGAGCAATGGCCAATTCTGAGGCGTCACTTCTGGTTTGCCCAGTTAGTGCTTGAAAAACCAAGGAAAATCGACCTTTCTCGAGTGATCACCGCCGATTTTTCGACGATAACGACGATTTTTCGGCGCTTTCCAGTTGCCGCAGGCGCTGGGTCAGAAAATGAATTTCCGTCGCATCGGTCAGCTCGCCGTTCGCCAGCAGGCCGCCCAGCAGGATCTTTGCGCTCTCCGTTTCGCCCATGTCTTCGAGGATGAAAATGCGCATTTGTCGCGCCCAGGCCGACGCCATGCTTGCATGGCGCGTGATGTCCTCGGCATATCTGAGTGCGAGCGCCCGGTCGTTCAGGCGGTGCTTGGCGAGAATCGCGCAATGCGCGAGCCAGCGCCAGCGGCGGTTGGGATCCTGGAGGAATTTGCGGTGCACGAAATCGAACATCAGGCGCTGCTTGTCGGCGCTGGGCACCTGGGCGTACAGCTGGGAGGCCATCATCAATGGGTACTCCGTGACAGGATCGAGGCCGAGTACGGTTTCCAGCCAGTCGATGACGCGCGGGTAGACGAGGTCCTTGAACGGGATGCTGATGCCCGGCTGGTTGTCGAACGCCTGCAGGTAGAGCGCCAGCAGCTGCGCCAATGCAATAGGTTCTCCCAGGCTTGCGGCGCGTGCTGCGGCAAGCGGCGGCGGTGGGGGAAGCGCCGCCGCGCTTGCCGCCGGTCCGGCTTTGGCAGCCTGCCAGGCGACCTGGACCAGCACGGTGACGGCCAGCAGCGTGAGCACCCATGCCGGTACTGCGCCAATACGGCGCTCGGTCGCGGGGCGCATTCAGAAATTCCTGCGGTAGAAGTCGAACATGGCGGCGGCGGTGAGCAGCGCGACATAGAGCGCGCTTTGCCCGGCCAGAATGCCGACATCGGACCAGGCTGCGGCCTGGTTGACAAGCCAGGCTGTGCGCGTCCACTCGTCGAGTGCCGGCATGGCCAGCGCCAGCGCTTCCACCACCCGGCTGATCAGCTGGTGAGACAGCGTGTCGGCCCCGGACAGCGGCTGGGCGCTCATCAGGCGAATGGCCGTCAGCGCGCGCGCGAGCAGGTAGAATGCAAGGATGAAGCTGGCTGCCGGCATCAGCTGGCTGAAGGTAATCACGCAAAACAGCGCCAGGGAAACCACGATGGCGAGCTCGAATGCCAGCGAGATGGCCCATTGCAGCACCGCGTCCGGCGCAGCAAAAAACAGCAGAGGCAGGCTGACAATGGCGGCGATCAGCGCGGCGATCGCGAGAAAACCCGCAAGTTTGCCGAGGATATAATGGGAGCGCGGCACGTCGAGTGCGAGCACGATATCCAGGCCCTTGTCGTTGAATTCTCGAGTGACGCTGGCGAGCACGTATAGTCCGGCCATAAACACTGCGGCGAGCCGCATGCCGGCGGCGTAGAAACCGGTCTGCAGGCGCACGCTTTCGGTAATCGCGATTTCGTGCACGAAAAAGCCTGCTGCGAACAACAGCGCGGTCGCCGCCAGCACCAGGGCAGGCAGGCGCGTGCGCAGGGCCTCGAGCAGGGTGTAGCGGGCGATGGTTGCAATCTGGTGGTACATTGAACAGGGCGGCTCGTGGCAGCGCGGGCAGGTTGTCGGCAAAAGAGTATAACGAAACGAGTATAGCGAAACACCGGGCACACGCGGCACAACCGCGGCGTGCAAAGCAAATGAATATCAGCGCAGCTGGCATCCAGCAACGCCTTGTCTCCCCCCGCCCGCAGTGGTGGATGGGACTGATGCTGCTCGCGCTGCACGCCGCGCTGGCCTGGGGCATAGCCGACTGGTGGGCACGCGCGTTCCTGCTGGTGCACATCGGGTTGTTTCTCATATGGCAGCCGGTGTGGCGGGGCGAGCTCAATATCGAGCCGCGCTACGCAATGCTGGTGGTCATCGTCGGGATTTTTCTGGCGGCATGGAGCAACTGGTGGTTGATGGCCGTATGGCTGGCGGTGCTGTTCGGCCTGATCGGCGGCAGCGTGCCAGGCATTACCGAGCGGCGCCAGCGGCTGGCTTCGGTGCTGGCGGCCCTTTACCTGCTGTCGATGCTGCTGATGTGGGTGGTGCCCCAGCTCTTCGCCGACAGGAGCATAGAGACGGCACTGGAAATGACCGTGCGCTTTGGGCTGCCCGTCATCCCTTTCGCCATCCTGCTGATTCGCGTGGAGGCACGGCGCGCGCAGGTGGCACCGGTCGCGGTCGATCTGTTCTACAGCGTGCTGTTGTTCCTGCTGGTGGTGGCGCTGGTGCTGGGGAGTTTCGTGGTGAAAGAGGTAAGCCACGGCAATTATCCGGTGGCGCTGGCGCAGACGCTGTTCATGATTGCACTGCTGCTGCTGGCGCTTTCCTGGTTGTGGAATCCGCACAGCGGCTTCGTCGGCATCGGCCATATCCTGTCGCGGTATCTGATGAGCCTGGGGCTGCCGTTCGAGCGCTGGATACAGCGTCTCGCGGAATTGGCTGACCGCGAAACCCAGCCGCAGCATTTCCTGGCGCTGTCCCTGCAGCACATGCTGGAACTGCCGTGGGTCACCGGGATCGACTGGGAGGCGCGGCTCGGCAAAGGGGAGTACGGCACCCGTTCCGAATTTTCAGCGGAACTGTCGTTTCAGGACCTGCGGCTGAAAATCTACACGCGCTGGTCGCTGTCCCCGGCGGTGCTGCTGCACCTGAAGCTGCTGACGCAGATGGTGGGGCACTTCTATGAAGCGAAACGCCGCGAGCAGGCGCAGCGCCAGAATGCCTATACCCAGGCGATTTATGAAACCGGCGCGCGGCTCACCCATGACGTGAAGAATCTGCTGCAGTCGCTGCGTTCCCTGTGTGCCGCGGCGGAGACCAGCAGCGCAGACCAGGCGGCAGCGCTGCAGTCCTTGATACAGCGCCAGCTGCCGCAGATCACGCAGCGACTCAACGTCACGCTGGATAAACTGAGGGCGCCGCAGGAGGCCGATCAGGCCCATGTCGATGCGGAGATCTGGTGGCGGGGCCTGATCCAGCGTTACAGCGGCCGCGACATTGTTTTCCAGATCGATGGCTCAACGCAGGGCGTCAAATTGCCCTCCGAGCTTTTTGACAGCGTGGCTGACAACCTGATCGAGAATGCGCTCAACAAGCTGGCCGACGGCAAAGTGCCACAGGTACGCGTGGCTTTTTCACCGCTGCGCGGCGGCGCGCTTGCCGTGTGCGATGGCGGTGCGGCTGTCAGCAAGGCGGTAACGGCGCAGCTGTTCGAGGCGCCGGTGCCCTCGCAAACCGGGCTCGGCGTCGGGCTGTATCACGCGTCGAAGCAGGCCGCGCGTCACGGTTATCGCATTTCGCTGGAGTCCAATGATCCGGGCAAGGTGTGCTTCTCGCTTGCGCGCGGCAGCGAGGGCTAGTCATTCATCCCGCATATGGCCCACCCGCACCCGCGCAGGCTATGGCAGTTTGCCGGCACTGATCATGCGGTTGAGCAAAACATATCGCGGCAGCCAGATCACAACATCGTCGAACTCGCTTCCTGCCGCAGCACTGACAACCCGGCTGACGAAACGGTTGTCGCCATCGGTGTTTTCCAATTCGTTGACGCTCGTCGGCGCGGGATTGGCTGCGTTGGTGTTGGCGCCAATCGCTCCCAAGCCGTTTCTGCCATGAGACAGTATGACGACCGGCGTGCCATTTGGGGAAGCTTGAGTCAGTGTCATCTCCGGCGCAGTCGCGCTGCATGTTGCCGTTGTGCATACTTGAAGATCGGCACTGCTTGAAAGTCCGAACATGGACGATGGATCCCGGTTGGTGAAGTCCGTGTCTATCCGATAGCGAAATCGGTTGCCCCATGCGTCGGTGCTGGCAACGCCGAGGGTTGCCCATGGGAGATTTCCTTCGGCGCTGGTGCAATTGGTTCCGGTAACGTCTTCCACGCCATCGTTCGAATTGGCGCCTGCTGTAATGTCGGGGCAAGGAAGGTATTTGTTCGCAACCGCAAATCCGATAATGGCCTCCTTGATTTCCTCCAGCGTCTTTTGAGTATCGCTGATCTGTCTTTGCTCGACTTGTGTTGTCAGTGGCACGAGTATGCTGCCGAGCAGCAACACAAGGATGAACATGGCGACTGCGAGTTCGATCAGGGTAAAGCCGCGGATATTATCATTCATGAGTCAGGGTGAAACGATGACCATGCGATCGTTGACTGTCGAAGAAACCGCCGGTTGCACATAGGTGGAATCGCCATTGGTGTTTTCCGTGCCCTCCAGGCAATCAGTGATGTTGGCGCAGGGGCGTGCTTGGCTGGCAAGTGCACGCCCGGGCGCGATGAGGAGGGCCTGGATGTTGCTGTTTGGCGGCGGCATGGTGCTGACTGTAAGCAGGCCGCCAGAAGCGGTGCATGCCGGCGAGGCCGGCTTGGCGCATTTTGAGGATACCGCATAAAACACGACATGATGCCAGTTGTTGCTGAAGAACCAGCCTGGCCAGTTGACGCCAGTGCCAAACCAGTCTGGTTGCGCAGGACTCTGTTTGCAATCACTGGTGAAATATCGTGGTATCCGGCCGCTATGTTGATTGTTTGTGCACTGGTAGGTGCCATCGCCATAAGCGTTGGCGAAGGGAAAGAAGCTGTTGACGCTGTAAAAAGTCCGTAATACCGTGCGCGCTTCCTGCGTTACCCGCATTTCAACAGCAGGGAACAGATTTTCACTGGTGATGAGCAAAAGCCTGTCGTTAAATGTTGTCGTGGTCGGACCGGTAAAGAACGTTGTATCCGCATTTTCATTCCCGTTTTCCAGATAATTCGTGGGGCAAAGATGATTTTTTTTGGATGTCCCAGTAGTCGTGCATGTCGAGGTGGTGCTTGGGTTTCTGTCCTGATTTCCGAAGGCCGGGCCGGGCGCAAACACGATGGCGATCACATCGGACGCGGGTGTCGAACCGGTTACGGTCAGGTTGCCTGGAGTATTGCTGTTCAGTGCAATTGCGGCCGCGGTGCTTTTCCGGAAATTTGCAGACACGGCATACCATAGTGGCTCGCCGTAACCATCTCGCAAATCCGCAATGCCAAGTGTTTTCCACGGCAGTCGCCCTATGCGAACACCATCGCTGTTGCAGTTGTTTCCTTGGCTCCCAAATCCATCAACGTCCGGGCAGGGCAGGTTTCCGGGGCGCTCGGACCCGCTATATTGCAGTCCGGAGGCATATCCGATCAATGCATCCTGGGCCTGCGCGAGGGCGGCAGTGGTGAGCTTGTCGCGTTCTATGACATTCCTGCCCGGCGAGGCCATGCTGTAGATCAGCGCCCCCGCCCCCACGACAATGAGCAGCACGAGCAGCAGAAAAGCCTGTCCGCGCTGGACTTGGATCGCTGGGCGGCGTTTGGGCGGGGCGCGCATGGCAGTCTAGCCGCCCTTGCGAATGCTGCCTGAGCTGCCCGTGTCTGGCGCCGGCGCGTTGCTGGCTGGCAGTGTGGCGGTGCCGCGTTCATCGCTGCGGTTGACTGGTGCCGGTGCTTCTGTGCCTTGCCCGGTGCCGGGCTTGGGCTTGGGCTTGGCTTCCGCCTTGGGTGCTGTGGCGCGTCGCGCGTAGGGCTCTTCTATCGTGCCCGACACGATTTCCAGGCTCTGCCCGACCTTGAGTTCGGTGCTGGGGCCCCCTTGCGGCGGTTCGAGACTGATGCGGCCGTCGGGGCGCACGCGGCCGACTGCCGGCACGCCTTCCGTGGGCTGGCGGTCGTTGATCGCGCGGTTGTTGAGCCATACCGTGGATTTGCCGTCATTGCGGCGAACCATGCCGCTATAGGTGATGGTTTCGGGCAGCGGCGCGGCCTCCGTGTCGGAAGGCAGCATGGCGCGGCTTTTCTGGCTGCGGGCGGTGTCGAGCTGGGCGCGCTGCGCCGGGGTGAAGAACAGTCGGCCCAGCGGCTCCGCTGCGTATGACCACCCTGCCAGGCTGTGCAGGGAAACGCACACGATCAGTGCCGCGCTGCGTGTCATGGCTTGTTCCCCGCGGCCGCTGTTTTGACCGTGATCCAGGACAGACCGCACTCGGCAAGCAGGTTGGGCTGGAAGCGGATCATCCCCGCATTGTCAATGCGTCGCAGCGTGCACTGATCCACCAGAAAGATGCCCGTGCCCTGCTGGGCGAGGCTGCTGAAGAAGCGCGACAGATCCTCTTCGTGCAGCAGGCGGAAGGTCAGCTTCATTTCCGATTGCTGCAGCGACAGCTGCCCGGGGTTGAGCTCGTTTGCATGGACATAGGGTTTCTGCGCGCTGATCTGATAGTCGATGCCAAACAGTTCTACTTGCTGGTTGGCCAGACGCAGGCTGTCCAGCCAGTTGATGCGCTGCTCATCGCCGACGAAGCCGCTGCGTACAAGCTGCTGATATTCGCCGAGGTAGCGGATGATGATTTCCTTCTCGTCGCCGGAGCGCTGCAGGCGGGTGCGGGCATCCTTGAGCATGAGCTGCTGCTGCATGAGCTGCTGCTGTGCCTGTGCCAGCAAGGTGTTGGTGTGCAAGACGGCGGCGACGGCGGCCAGTACTGTGACCAGCAGCACCAGCAGCGGATTGCGCAGCGCCCGAAGATCGCCCTGGTTCATGTGCCCGGCTTCATGATGAGCAGCAGCCTGAAGTCCGCGGTGCCGGCCTCTTCGCGGCTGTCGAGCGTGTTGCCCGAGATCTGCAGGCTGGGGTTGACGTTGAGCGGCAGCTTGACCACCTGCACTTCGGCGACCTGCGGGTCGCGCGCAAGCCGTGCCGCGAGGGCGTTGATGGTTTCTATGGCTGCGCGGTAATCCCCGCGGAACGGCCGGATTTCGCCGGCGACGAGGCCGCCCTGCCGGCGTGTCGCGGCGCCGCTGCGAACCGCGGTGCCGGTGCCGCGCGCCGCGCCGCCGCCCGTTTCCAGCGCGCTCTGGTCGTAATTCCAGCTGAGTTCGCGCAGCACGATGGACGGACTGGCCTCCAGTGCCCGGCTGACGACGTGCATCATGGCGTCCGGGGTGCGCGCGCTTTGCCTGAGCTTTTGCGCGATTTCGACCGCCTTCTTCAGGTTGTCGGCGGAGGTCGGCGCGGCGGGAAACTGGCGCGTGACTTCCTGGTAGTAGGCCTGCTGCAAAGCGGTCTGCCGCGCCGCATCCGCGGTTTCGGTGCGCGCGTCCATGGTCAGCGAAAAATTGATGATGCTCCAGAACGCCGCGCCCAGCGCTGCTCCGGCGGCGGCGGCGTAGATCATGCGCCGCGCCTGATGGCGGCGGAAGCCGATGGTGACGCCAGCCGAAGCCAGGTTGCTTTGCGGGGTCTTGAGCCCGAGCAGGTGGAGCGAGATCACATCGGGGGAGGTCTGCAGCAGGTCTTCCGGAATCTGCAGCAGCGCAGCCAGCTCATGGCTGCCGAGGCATATGCAGCTCAGGCTGGGATTGTCGCGCGACAGGTTTTCCGCGACCTCGGCGAATTCGTTGTTGCGATCCAAAAGCAATACGGTCAGATGCTCGTCGAGCGTGTTGATGCGCAGTGCGTCCAGGTAAAGCCGGGTGTTCGAGATCTCGTCAGCGATGAAATTTTCGTGGCTGCTGTCCCTGGCGCTGTCGACGCGTGTGAGGCGGCTCAGGCGGAACTGACCCTCGTGCAGGAAAGTGATACGCAGCCCTGCGCTGTGCTGCGCCACGATCAGGATGTTGGCGGCCTTGACCTGAAGTTTGTCAGGCAGGGCCACGCTGACCATGGGCAGCAGGTAGATGCCGGCGATCGGCAGGTCCTGCGCCGCGACCGCCTGCAGCCAGCCGGTCAGCAGATCGGGGTTGGTAAGCGCCGAGAACAGGTAGCGGTCATCGCGCCGCTTGTCGCTGTCGCGGCCCTGCAGCCAGGCTGCAACGTACGGTTTGTTGCGGTAGTGCTGCTTGAGCTTGCGGTTGACCAGTTCGGTACGGTCCGAGCCGTATGTGTGCGGCAGCGTTTCGAAGCGGTAATCCTCTTCGACGGCATCGACCAGGAAATAGACGGGGATATCCTTGAGCCCGGCCAGGTGCTCCTCAAACCGGGCGAGCCCGGCCTCATCGCTGCCGAAAATTTGGCAGTCGGTGATCTTGCCGCCACGCCAGCGGGCGACCGAAGCCTGTGGGGCCGAAACGCAGATCAGAAGCTTGTCGGCCATTTTCAGCTGCGCATCACGCCGGACGCCGGCATGCGGCGGGTGAATGCGGATTGCGGATTTGCCATTTGCCTTTTAAAACCTGATCTTGCCGAGAATATCATACACCGGGCCCAGCACTGCCCAGATGACGAAGGCGATCAGCCCGCCCAGCACCAGCGTCAGTACGGGGCCCAGCATTTTGAGCCCCTTGTCGACGGAATCCTTCACGTCGCGGTTATAGAAATAAGTGACGTTGGCGAGAGCCACGTCCAGTGCGCCGGTGTTTTCGCCCACGCGCAGCATGCGTATCACCAGCGGCGGAAACATGCCCAGGTTCTGGAACGTTTCGGTCAGTCCTTCTCCCGCGGACACCTGCTGGCCGGCGCGGTTAAGGCCGTCGGAAATCACCCGGTTGCCGACCACCTCCTCGCTGGTCTTGATCGCGTCGAGCACCGTGATGCCGGAGCGGTACATGAGCGAGAAGGTGTTGGTGAAGCGCGACATGATGATTTTCTGCAGCACGGGGCCGACCAGCGGGATCTGCAGCTTGGCGTAATCCCACAGATAGGCGGCCTTGGCGTTGCGCCTGACCGTGAACACCAGCGCCGCGATGACGATGACGGGGGTCGCGAACAGCGGCAGCCAGTAGGCGCTGACGAATCCGGAAACGGCGAGCAGCACCTTGGTCTGCATCGGCAGCGCCAGTCCCATGGTCTTGAAAAGCTGGGCGATCTGCGGCACCAGGAATACCAGCAGGGCGGCCAGCACGCCGAGCACCACGACCAGTGTCAGCGCCGGGTACATCAGCAGGCGGCGCGTCTGTGAGATCAATTCGTCCTGCCATTTGAGCGTGTCCGCAAGATTCTTGAATACTTCGGGCAGCTGGCCGGTCTGCTCGCCGGCCTTGATCAGGCTGATGAAAACGTTGTCGAAAACCTCCGTCTGCGCAGCCATACACTGCGACAGCACCTTGCCGCCGTCCATGTCCTCGCTCATCACTGCGAGCACTTCGCGGAAGCGCGGATTGTCCGCGCTGTCGCGCATGTCGCGCAGCCCGTCTATGATGGGGATGCCCGAACGTATCATCTGCTCCATGTCGAAGCAGAAGTTGACGAGGTCCTGGCGGGTGATCTTGACGGCGGCGAGCTTCGAAGCCTGGTGCTCGACCACCTTGTATGTAATCAGGTCGAGCCCCATGCGCCGCAGGCGCAGCTCGAGGTCGACCTCGTTGACGGCCTCCAGCCCGCCGCGTGCCGGCCGGCCAGCCTTGTCCACCGCCTTGTACTGGAAGGAGGGCATCTAGCTTGTAAATGACAGGTGATGAATGATGAATGATGAACGACGGCGCATTTGCGGGCGCGCATTCACCTTTCGCCGGCACTCATTCATCGTTCAGCTGACGCGCCCCGTCAGGTCCACGGTGCGCGACACTTCCGCGAGGCTGGTCGCACCCTCGATGACGCGTTGCAGCCCTTCTTCGGCAAGCGTGCGAAAACCCTTGGTGATGGCGGCCGCGCGCAGTTCCCTCACCGTGGCGCGGCGTGCCACCAGTTCGTCCATGTCGCTGTCCATGACCAGCAGCTCCATGATGGCGGCGCGGCCCTTGTAGCCCTTGTTGTCGCAGTGCTTGCAGCCCGCCGGCCGGTAGAGATAGGACACCGTCTGCGCGTCCGGACCGAGCAGCGCGCGCTCCTCCGGGGTCGGCGCGTATTCTTCCTTGCACTGCGGGCACAGCAGGCGCACCAGGCGCTGCGCGATCACGCCAATGATGTTGCCGGCCATGATGTCGGGCAGGATGCCGATATCCAGAAGGCGCGGGAAGGCGCCGAGCGCGGAATTGGTGTGCAGCGTGGTGAACACCTGATGGCCGGTCATCGCCGCGCGGAACGCCATCTCAGCGGTTTCCTTGTCGCGCACCTCGCCCACCAGGATGATGTCAGGATCCTGGCGCAGGATGGAGCGTATGCCATTGGCGAAGTCCATGCGCGCCACTTCGTTGACCGAGGTCTGGCGCATCAGGGTGAGCGGGTATTCGACCGGGTCTTCCAGGGTCATGATGTTGACGGTTTCGTCGTTGACCTGGGACAACAGCGAATACAGCGTGGTGGTCTTGCCGCTGCCGGTGGGGCCGGTCACGATGAGTATGCCCTCGGGGCGCGCCAGGATCAGGTTCAGCTTGGCCATCGTCGATGCCGAGAGGTTCATGCGGTCGAGACTGATGATCGACTTTTCACGGTCCAGCACCCGCAGCACGATGTTTTCGCCATAGATGGTGGGCTGGGTGGACACGCGGAAGTCGACCGGCCGGCCGTTGAGCGTGAGCGACAGCCTGCCGTCTTGGGGAGCGCGCGTTTCAGCGATGTTCATGTCGCTTACCACCTTCACGCGCACCGTGATGCCGGGCATGTAGGTTTTGTGCAGGCTGCGCACCGTCTCCAGCACGCCGTCGATGCGGTAGCGGATGCGCAGGAAGGCGTATTCCGGCTCGAAATGGATGTCGGAGGCGCCGCGTTTGACTGCGTCGACGAGCAGGGCGTTGACCAGCCGCACCATCGGCTGCGTGTACTGGTCGCCGCCGGACTGCAGGCTGTCGTAATCGATCTCGCCGGTTTCGATTTCCTTGAGAATGCCGTCGACCGACAGCTCGTAGCCGTAGAACTGGTCGATGAAATTCTCGAGCTGGGCCTCGGCCGCGAGCTGGGTCTTGATTTCGGTGCGCGGCCCCAGCATGGCGCGCAGCTGGTCCATCGCCACCACGTTGAAAATTTCAGTGGTTGCGACCGTCAGCAGGTGCTCGACGGGATCGTAGGCGATGGGCAGCAGGCGGTTGCGGCGGGCAAACTCCTGCGGCACCATCTTCAGCGCCTCGGGATCGGCGACGACCTGGGCGAGGTCGATCGATTCCTGGCCGATGGTGCGCGCCATGACGTCGCGCATCGCGTTCTCGGTGACGAAACCGAGGCGCACCAGCAATCTGCCGATGGGGATGTTGTTGTTGCGCTGTTCGGCGAGCGCAATGGCGAACTGATCGGTCGAGATCAGGCCCTGCTGGACGAGCAGCTCGCCGAGGCGGAGTTTTTTTCTTTGTTCGGCCATCGCAGCGTTTCCCGGCCGGTTATTCTACCCGCGAAGCGAGACTGCTTATACGCTCCTGTGCCTGGGGCAGGCTGAAATTGGCGCGGCCCCGGCTCGAGGCAAGCTGCAGCGCGCGACGATAGAACTCCAGCGCGAGCTTCGGCTGGTTCAGGTGCTCGAGGCCGACCGCGAGGTTGTAGGCGTAATCGGGATTGGACTGCTCGAGATGATGGGCCTGGAAATAGGCCTGCTGCGCCTGCGCCCACTGCGACTGGTCGGCGTAGAGATTGCCCAGCGTGAAATACAGAAACGGCAGGGGCTCGCGCGCGATCAGTTGCTTGAGACGGGTTTCCGCAGCGAGCGGGTCGGCGCGGCCGAGCAGCGCGATCAGCCCCGACTGCGCCAGCGCGTGGCGCGGATCGAGTTCGAGTATGCGCAGGTAGTATCTGGACGCGTCGTCGGAATTGCCTTCCTGTCCGGCAATTGCGGCCAGCCCGAGCAGCGCATCGATGCTGTGCGGCTCGGTGCTCAGCAGCTGGCTGTACAAACGCTTTGCCGTGTCGGGGCGGTTGCTCTGAAGCGCGGCATAGGCCTCGGAGAGCAGTGGCGGCAGCGTGGGTGCGGCACTGCCGCGGCTGACGACTATCTTGTCGCGCTGAGGAGCGGCTGCCGCCGGTGCGGCGGGCGGCGTCGGCGCTGGCCTGGGCGGCGCTGACGCGACAGCGCCGGGTGCGGGCGCTGTCCCGGCCGGCGACGGTGCGCCCGCATCCTGCCCCGAAGGCTGCACCACGTTTGCTGTCGGGATCGGCGGCTGGCTCTGGGTTGCGGGTGTCGCAGCCGGTTTTTGTGCGAGCGGGGCGGGCGGTGGAGGCGGCGGCTGGCGCACGAACAATCCCGGATTGGTGATCTGCAGGTAGACGTAAATGCCGAAGGCCAGCAGAAATATGCCGGCGAGCGTGCCGAACACGATGATCGGGTGCGCGCGCAGATAGGCGCTGACACCGGCGCTGCGCCTGCCTGCCTGCATCACGGTGGCGGCCCTTGCCTGCTCGCGCTGGCCTGCTGCGCCAGCCGCGCTCTGCGGCGCCACGGACTTCAGTTGCGGCTCGGCCTTGCCCGCGGCGGCCGCAGCGTCGGCGGCCAGCGGTTCGAGCGTGAGTTCAGTCTTGGGTGCGATGGCGCCGGCTGGCTCCGTCTGCGCATCAATCCGGTCTTTGGCGGCCTTTTCCAAGGCCTTCATCAACAGGCTCATTGCGCAGGGCCGGTCAGCTCAGTAGGCGGTTTCTCGGGCTGCGGCAGGAAACGCTGGAAGAATTTGAGCTGATCGCTTTCCAGCGAAGGATTGGCGATGACGGTGGGGCGCAGGAAAATGACCAGTTCGGTCTTGGCCGCACGCTCGTTGCGGAAGCGCAACGCCTCGCCGGCAAGCCCGACCTGATCCGCGCCCGGCAGCTGCTCGCGGTCGCGCTGGGTGCTGTCCTGCATCAACCCGCCCAGAATGACGGTCTGGCCGCTGCCCACCTGCAATACCGACTCCATTTCGCGCACCTGGATTTCCGGTACCGGGTTGTTCGCCACGCGTATGCCGTTTACCACCAGGCTGGGATTGGGATCGTTGACGAAGCGCAGCAGGCGGGAAATCGTCGGCCGCACGGTGAGCGTGACGCGACCGTCTTCGTTGATCTGCGGAGTGACGCCCATCACCACGCCGACGGAAACGGTTTTGGGCGTGGTGGTGAATGTCGGGGCGGTAGTGGTGCCGGTCGCGGAGATGGCGCCCTGCTGCGACTGGATTTCAAAGTAGACCAGATTGTCCACGACCTTGAGCAGCGCGGTCTGGTTGTTGATCGCCATCACCTTGGGGCTGGACAGTACCCGCGTCGAGCCGAATTCCTGCAGCAGCTTGACCGTCAGGTTGATGTTGCCGGCGCCTGAATTCGGGTTCTGGTAGCCGATGGCGATGGCGTTGCCGGCAGTAGCGCCCGCAGCCACCGCCGCCGCGCCGAAGCCGCCGAGCAGCGCCTGGGTGAAGGTTATGCCACCGCTGACCGCGAGCCGGCTCCAGTCGACGCCAGCCTGATAGCCTTCCGAAAGCTGGACCTCGACGATGGTGGCCTCGATCAGCACCTGGCGCTGCACCGCGCTGCTGATGCTGTCCAGATGCTGGGTGATCAACTGGTGCTGCTGGTCCGTGGCGAGCACTGTCACGGTGCCGCTCATCGGATTGACGATGACGTCCTTGCCGATGTCCGTCGTTTGCAGGGTGGGCGGCGGTTTGGGGGTGCTCACCATCACGTTTTTCAGCAGGTCGCTTGCGCCGGGGCCGGCGCGCGATGCCGCTTCGAGGGTCTTCAGCGTTTCGTCGCGCGTCTGCCTCTCGCGCTGCGCGGTCTCGGCCTTTTCCTCGGCGGAACTGGCGATGCGGCGCGTTGACACCAGGATTGCCTGGATGTTGTCCTTGAGCTGTTCCCAGAAGTCGTTGTTGGATTTGCTGGTGACCTCGGTGCGGGAGCCGCCGGCGGTTCCCGCACCGGCCTGCGCGGAACCGCCGCCCGAAGTCGACATGCCGCCCACTTCCCCCGTCACATTGATGGTGGAGGTCACGTTGCGCGTGGTATTGACGTAGTTCACGCGGTAGGTTTTCACGTACGGGGTGTCGGGCGAAACGATGATGGTGTTGCCCTCGATGCGGTGGCGCATGTTCACCTGCTTGGAGATGCGCTCGAGTATGGCCGGCAGCGTTTCGTTGATGGCATTCAGGCTGACCAGCCCTGCGATCCCCGGATGGATGTCGATGTTCTGCTTGGTGTCGCGCGCCAGCGCCAGCAGCAGTTCCTTCACCGGCACTTCGTTGACCACCACGCTGTAGGTCTGCGGCTTGACCGCGGGCTTGGGCGGCGGTACGAAACTGGAAACGCGTGCCGGCGGTGGAATCGCCTTCACCGGCTCGGGCGCGATCTGCGGCTTGCTGATGTGGCCCTCGGACTGCGGGACATAGGGGCGAACCTCGGCGCAGCCTGCGGCAAGGCCCAGCAGTGCGGAAACGGACAGGACGGAGATGGTGGAGATGACCGTGGGCCGCGCGCCGGTCTGGAAAAGCATTGGTGCTGCGGCGGTGTGCGCCGGCGGTGCTGCGCCAGTCGATGCGTGACCGGTGGCGGGTTGTGACTGCATGGTGTTGCCTTTCCCCTCGTCCGGCCATCCCGTGTGCGGCCGGGCAATCATCCAAGCGTCGATCAAGTGTTCTGCTGCTGTTTGATTTCCGTGCGTATCCCTTGCACGGTGCGCAAAATCGGTCGATTCGCTTTCAGGAACGGCGGCAATTTTTCGAGTGCCTCCTGCGCGGCGCGGTAATTGTCGAAGCTGCCGTAAAGTATTGTGATCGACGGCTTTTGTTTCACCGAGGTACGATACACAAAAACCTTATTCATTTCAACGAATTTCCCTATTACATTCAGATGATGCTTTAGCTGTTGCTCGTCGTTGGTACCCATCAGCTGGATGCTGAAGGTCGAGTGGGGCTGTTTGTTCAGCCATTCCTGGGTTGCGGCAAAACGCTGCCCGACCATATCTTGCGTGCCGGCAGCGGCGGATTTCGCGCTGGCGCCGGCGCTGTCCGGCCCCGGCGGGGCAGGGTCGGTCGACGCCTGGGCGGCGGCGATTGTGCGACCGGATGCGCTGGCGACCTGTGGCGGGGAATTTTCATAACTATTTGTTTTTATTGATTTTTTTTCATCTCCCGGAATGTCTGCCGCAGGCGCGGCGGAGGGTGCGGCCGGAGCCGTGCGGGCCTGCGCCTGGTCTCCGGCGCTGCTGCTGCGCTCGAGCAGGGCATACAGCAGCGCACCGATCACTGCGCCGCCTGCGATCAGCGCAAGTGCCCAAGCGTAGCGCGGACGCGCTTGCAGGCGCGGCGGCTGGCTGAACTCGCTGTCGCGGATGGCGGCCTCCACATGCTTGGGCTTGATGGTGTGGGTGTTTTCCGAAAATGCCGCGAGCAGCGCCTTGTCGGCGATGAGGTTGACGCGGCGGGTGAGCCCGCCCGAGGCGCGCGCCATGCGCTTCACCACCGCCGTGGAGAACAGGTCCGGGCCGCGATAGCCGGCTGCGCGCATGCGGAACATCAGGTATTCGCGAATCTCGCCGGCATTCAGCGGTTCGAGCCGGAAGCTGTGGGCGATGCGTTCGCGCAGTTGCCGGATATCGGGCCGGCGCAGGTTGTCGTCGAGTTCGGGCTGGCCAAACAGCACGATCTGCAGCAGCTTGTCGTTCCTGGTTTCGAGATTGGACAGCAGGCGCATCTCCTCGAGCGTAGCCAGCGGCATGCTCTGCGATTCCTCGACGAACACCACCACCCGCTTGCCGTCGGCATGGCGCTGGAGCAGATGGTTGTGCAAAGCCTGCATCGCTTCCAGCCGCGAGGCGTTGCGGTCCAGTCCGAGCTGCAGCTCGAAGGCGATGGCGTGCAGGATCTCGTCGGGAGAGACGCTGGGATTGGCGAGATAAACGGTCTCGATATTGGCCGGCAGGCGCGCCGGCAGCATGTTACACAGCATGGTCTTGCCGCTGCCGACCTCGCCGGTGACCTTGATGATGCCTTCGCCGTGGCTGATGGCGTAGATCAGCGCTTCCAGGATGGGGCCGCGGTTGCCGCCGCTGAAAAAGAACTCGGTGTTGGGCGTGATGCGGAACGGCGCCTGGTGCAGTCCGAAATGGCTGTGATACATGGCTGGGCGGTCCGCGAACTCTGTCCGGTCACTTCGCCGCGGGGCGCGCCGACTTGCCGTCTTCGCCGGTATCGGCGTAATTCTGCATGCGGCTGTAGAGCGTGGTGCGGTGTATGCCCAGCAGCCGCGCGGCCTGGGTCAGGTTGCCCTGGGTTACCATCAGCGCTGCCTCGACATAGCCGCGCTCCCACTGCCGCAGCGTCTCGTCGAGGTTGAAATTCTTCTGCACCTGAAGCTGGCGCTTGGCGGCATCGAGCAGCGCCTTGAAATCCTGTGCCGCCGGCAGCCCCGGCAGGTCGATGTCCATGCTTTCCATGTCGAGTTCGGACTGCACCTGCTCGGCACCGACCTTCTGTCCCGAATACTTGGTGGTGAGGCGGATGACGATGTTGCGCAATTCGCGCACGTTGCCGGGAAAGCTGTAATCGAGCCACAGATCCATCGCCCGCTTGTCGAGTTCGAACGGGGAGACCCTGGCCTGGCGCGCGTAGAACTCGCGGAAATGATCGAGCAGCGTCACCTTGTCGCCGTTGAGGTCGCGCAGCGCCGGCACGTTGACCGTGAACACCGACAGGCGATGGTAGAGATCAGCGCGGAAGCGGCCGCTGCGGATCTCGGCACGCATGTCGCGGTTGGTGGCGGCGATCACGCGCGCGTTCGATACATGGCTCTGCGTTTCGCCGACGCGCTGGAACTCGCCGTTCTCGAGCACGCGCAGCAGCTTGGCCTGCAGTTCCAGCGGCAGCTCGCCGATTTCATCGAGAAAAAGGGTGGAATCCTTGGCGTCCTCGAAATAGCCCGCGCGCGAGGTGGTGGCGCCGGTGAAGGATCCCTTGGCGTAGCCGAACAGCGTGGGCTCGACCAGGTTGGGCGATATCGCGGCGCAGTTGAGCGCCAAGAAAGGCCGCGACGCGCGCTGACTCATCATGTGCAGCGATTTTGCGACCAGTTCCTTGCCGCTGCCCGATTCGCCTTCGATCAGCACAGGAAACGGCGCATTGGCGAACTGGCTGATCTGCTGGCGCAGCTTTTCCATGAGTATGCTGCTGCCGAGCAGTCCGCCATCGGGCGCAGCGCCGAGTTCGGCATCGCGGATCGACAGCGCGCGCAGCAGCAGGTTCTTGAGCGTTTCCGGCTCGCAGGGCTTGGCGACAAATTCAACCGCGCCCAGGGTGCGCGCATGGCGCGCATTGGTCTCGTCGCTCTGTCCCGAGAGCACCACGATTTTCATGCCCGGCGAGTGCGCGATGAGTTCGCCGATCAGCCGGAATCCCTCGTCGGGGCGATGCGGCGTCGGCGGCAGCCCGAGGTCGATCAGCGCAAGCTGCGGCGGACTGTCGAGCTGGCGCAGCAGGCTTTTGACCTGGGCGCGGGAATCCGCGACATAAACCGAGAAATCCCTGCCCAGCACGAAGTTGAGGGTGTCGGTGATCAGCGGATCGTCGTCGACGATCAGCAGATCCGGTTTCGCTTGCTCATCCACTTGCCGCCGCTCCTGCCTGGTTTTTTGGTGTCCGCCATCCATGCCGGATGACAGGGGTATTGTGCCAGATAGGATGGACCGGCGGCAGTCCGTATTTCACGCGGCGGCGGCAGTGCGGCCGGCGATGCAGGCGAGGTACGCCTGCTCGAGATCGTCCGCCGAGAATTCGCGCATCAGTTCCTGCGGGGTGCCGGCAAACTGCAGCCGCCCGCCGTGCAGGACGGCCATGCGGTCGCACATCTCCCCGATATCGGCCAGCGCGTGGGAAGTGAAGAACAGCGTGCGCCGCGTCTTGCGCAAGCCGTGCAGTTCGCGCTTGAGCAGGGCGCGCGCCTTGGGGTCGAGGCCGCTGGTCGGCTCGTCGAAAATGTACAGCTCCTTGCCCGCAAGCAGGCAGGCGGCAAGCCCGAGCTTCTGCGTCATGCCCTTGGAGTAGGTGCGGGCGAGCCGGGTCAGCGCCGACGGGTCGAGGTCGAGCGCGCCAAACACCCGCGCAACCTCTGCCGCGTCGTAAGGCACGCGGTGCAGTTCGAGCAGGTAGCGCAGGAAATCGCGGCCGGTAAGGTAGAACGGCGGGGTGAAGCGCTCGGGCAGGAAGGCAAGCCGCGCGCGAGCCGCGGTGCGGGTGTGCGGTACGCCGAAGATTTCGATGCTGCCGCTGTCGGCTTCGCAGAAATCGAGCATGCACTTGATGAGCGTGGTTTTTCCGGCGCCATTTTCGCCGACCAGGCCGAAGCACTCGCCCTGCCGCACTTCGAGCGAAAAATCCGCGAGCGCGGCAACGCCGGCATAGGACTTGCCGATCCGGTCGAAGCGCAGCGCGATGTCGTTCATCCCGGTTAAGTTATACGCGCTCAAGGTCAAAAGCAATGGACAGGATTAATCCTGTCGATTTTGTTTTGGTTTTATAATCGAAACATGCAAAACGCCGACCTGCCGCTGTTCAGGCAGCTCTCCGACAACAGCGGCCATTACCGCGACCCGCTGGCCGTGATCGACTGGGCCCGGCTCGACACCGACAGCTTCTGGCTGCCCGAACCGGCGCTGTCGCTGTACGGGCTGCCCGAGTACGGCACGCTCGCACCCGACATCCGCCGCAGACTGTCGCAGTACGAGTTCATCAACGTGTTGCATGCGGGACTGTGGCTGGAAGGCCTGTTCCTGCAGCGCCTGTCGCGCCGGCTCACGCCCGCGCTGGCGCATGCCGAGTACGAATATTTTCTGCATGAGCTGCGCGAGGAAACCGGCCACAGCCTGATGTTCCTCAAGGCGATAGAGGCAAGCGGGCTGCCGCTGCCCGCGCAGGCCTGGCGCGCGCCGCGACTGGCGGATGCTCTGGCGCGCCATGCCCCCACCAGCGGGGCGCTGTTCTGGCTGGCAACGGTGATTGCCGAGGACGTTCCCGACAAGTTCAACCGCCACCTGCGCAACCATGGCGCTGATGTCAATCCGGTGATCGCGCAAATCTGCACCCTGCACGTCATCGACGAGGCGCGGCACATCGCCGCCGCGCGCAGCAGGCTCGACGCGGCGCTCGGCCGCGACCGGTCCCTGCAGCGGGCCCTGCTCAATCCGCTGATGAATCTGCTGCTCAGGCAGTTCGTGGATGTGTTTTACCTGCCGCCGGAGAGTTTCTACGAGCTTGCCGGCCTCACCCACGGCAGGTGGTGGCGCAGGATGGCGGCCCGTAATGCCGTGCACCGCGAGTTCGTGCGGCAGCGTCTCGCGCCCACTCTGCACATGCTCGAAGCCTACGGGTTCAGGCCCGCGATCTAGGAAGCGCGGGCGGCCCGTTTCAGGCGCGCAGCAGCTGCGCGGCAGAGTGGCGACTATGCCATCCCAGTTCGCGCAGCGCGCGGCCGCAGTCCAGCGTCAGGGTGCGGGCAAGCCCGTCCAGCCACGCCGGCTCGCCGCCCCAACCGGAGATCTTCCAGGCGCTATTGAGCAGGGTGCGCGCCAGCGGCACGGGCAGCGGCAGACTCAGCCGGTGCCGCGCGCGGACCGCGTCGCGGAAACTGAAGCTGTCCGCGGCCGCGAGATTGAGCGCGCCACGCACATCGCTTTCCATGGCGAGCAATACCGCATCGACCACGTCCTGCTCGTGCACGCATTGCAGCCGCGGCGCCGGCTCGGGCAGTCGCAGATGGAAGGGCTGCCCGAGCAGCCACTTGAGCAGAGGCTGGGCGTTGGGGCCGAGGATCACATGCGGCCTCAGTCGCAGGCATTGCGGAAATTCGGCGGCGAGCCATTGTTCCAGGCGCGCCTTGTGCTGGCCGTAGAGGAACCCCGGCAGCGGCGCCAGCGGCGCGTCCTCGCGCAGATTCTCGCCGCTGCCGTATACCGCGGCGCTCGACACATGGATGAAGCGTGCCACGCCGGCCGCGTGCGCGGCGCGAAACACCTTGTGCCCGCCGTTGATGTTGATATCGAACATCGCGGTTTCGCTCATGCGTCCGCGCAGGACGCGGAAAGCCAGATTGATCAGGATATTGTGATTTTCCATGTGGCGCGCAAGCCGGTCGGCGCGGATGTCGAGCGCGACTGCGCTGAACTTGGGGTGCGCGAAGTGCGGCGGTGCGAGGTCGACGCCGGTGACCTGCGTCACGCCGGGGTGGGCGCACAGCCTGGGCAGCAGCGCGCGCGCCAGCTGCGCGCTGGAACCGGTGACGAAGACACGCATTGTCAGCCGGGGAGCGAGAGGCGAGAGGCGAGAGGCGTGGCCATGCTTGTCATTTCCCGGCAGATCAACCCGTTGTGCGGAATGCGGGCATCACTTCGCGCGCGAAGAGCGCCATCGATTCGCGCACGGTGCTGCTGTCGAGCGCGCCCGCGCCAAAGGCGCACAGCAGGTGGGTGACGCCGGCTTCGGCGTACTTGCGCAGCTTCGCAACGCATTCCTGCGGCGCGCCGACCACGGTGAGCCCCGCCATGTCGGCAAGCCCGAAGTCTATGCCCAGCTTCATCAGCTGGCGGAAGCGTCCCAGTTCATGGATCTGCTCATAGCCAGGGTAGAGCTTTTCCAGCACCGGCAGCGTGTTCTTGTACAGCTCGCGGTAAAACCATGTGAATGCGGGCTGCGCGAGCTGGCGCGCGCGTTCGCCGTCGGCGAGGCACAGCACGCCCAGCGTCATGCCGATGCGCAGCGGGCTGGCGCTGCGCCACGCGGCGCGGTACTTGACGATGTCGTGCTTCACCATGAACCAGGGCTTGAAGGGGCCGGCCAGCACGCCGAGTTCCCGCTCGGCGGCCCAGGCGTAGGTTTCGGGGCTTACCGCCGCGGTCCATAGCGGCGGGTGCGGCCGCTGCACGACGTGCGGCACGATGTCCAGCGCGTCCAGATGGTAATGCTGCCCGTGATGGGTGAGCGGCTGCCTGCGGAAGCTCTGCTGCAGTATGGCGAGGCTTTCGTCGGCAAGTGCGCGGCTTTGCGCCATGCCCGCGCCGAACACCGCGTATTCGAGCGGTGAAAAACCGCGGCCTATGCCGACTTCGAGGCGGCCGGCGCTGAGGATGTCCAGCGTCGCGATGCGTTCCGCGACGTGTACGGGATGATGCAGCGGCAGCGGGACCACCGCATGACCGAGGCGGATGTCGCGGGTGCGCTGCGCAGCCGCGGCCAGCACCAGCTCGGGCTTGGAAACGTGCGAGTAGCCGCGCATGAAATGATGCTCGACCAGCCACGCGCAGCCGTAGCCCAGGCCGTCGGCCAGCGCGATTTCCGCCAGCGTGTCGGCATAGGCCGCGGTTTCGCTGCGGTCAGAACCGGCCGGCATCGCGAGCTCGTAGAACAGGTCAAAGCGCATGAAAAAACACTTTTCGCATGAATGACATATGATGCCAGTGCGGGCTCGCGGCAGCCAGACGCTGATTTGGTCGGGTTTTGAAACTAGTTTAGAATTCGCAGTTTTCGGTAACCGGCTGTTCTTCGTGGCGACAGAAAACCTGGTCGAAATTTCCGGCGTGAGTTTTGCCTACGGCCGGCGCCCCATCCTCACCGGGATAGACATGGTCATCCCGCGCGGCAAGGTGGTGGCGATCATGGGCATCAGCGGCTCGGGCAAGACCACGCTGCTGCGCCTGATCGGCGGGGTGATGAAGCCCAGCCAGGGCCAGGTGAAGGTAGACGGCCGCCTCACCCACGAACTCGACCAGGGCGGCATCTACGGCATGCGCCGGCGCATGGGCATGCTGTTCCAGTTCGGCGCGCTGTTCACCGACCTGTCGGTATTCGATAACGTCGCGTTCCAGATGCGCGAGCACACCGACCTGCCGGAAAGCATGATTCGGGACCTGGTAATGATGAAGCTGCACGCCGTGGGATTGCGCGGCGCGGCGCGGCTGATGCCCTCGGAGCTTTCCGGCGGCATGGCGCGGCGCGTGGCGCTGGCGCGCGCCATCGCGCTCGACCCCATGCTCATGATGTACGATGAACCGTTCACCGGGCTGGATCCGATTTCTCTGGGCGTGATCAGCAATCTCATCCGCAATCTCAACGACGTGCTGGGCGCGACTTCCATCGTGGTGACGCACGATGTGCAGGAAGCGCTGGAAGTCGTGGACTACGTTTATTACCTGTCGGACGGCAAGATGGTCGCCCACGGCACGCCGGAGGAAATGCGCGCCTCGACCGATCCGCTGGTGCACCAGTTCGTTCACGGCGAGGCCGACGGGCCGGTGGGGTTCCAGTATCCGAGCGCGAGTTTTTCTTCGGACCTCAAGCTGGGAGCCCGGCATGCTGTCTAAGCATTCGAAACTGTCGGTGCGCGGCATCGGCTACAACACCATAGAGGCGGTGCTGCGCCTGGGCTATGCAACGCGCTTCATAGGCCTCACCCTGCTGCATTCCGGAACCAGCTTCCGCCGCCTGCGCCTGATCATCCGCGAGCTGTACTTTACCGGCGTGCTGTCGCTGATCATCATCCTGGTGTCGGGACTGTTCGTTGGCATGGTGCTGGGGCTGCAGGGCTATCAGACGCTGCAGACCTACGGTTCCGAGTCGGCGCTGGGCGTGCTGGTCGCGCTGTCGTTGGTGCGCGAACTGGGGCCGGTGGTGTCGGCGCTGCTGTTTGCGAGCCGCGCCGGCTCCGCCATGACTGCGGAAATCGGCCTGATGAAGGCGACCGAGCAGCTGTCGGCGATGGAAATGATGGCGGTCGACCCGATTGCCCGCGTGGTGGCGCCGCGTTTCTGGGCGGGCGTGATTTCGATGCCGCTGCTCGCCGCCATGTTCAGCGCGATGGGCGTGTTCGGCGGTTATCTGGTAGGCGTGGTGCTGATCGGGGTCGACGAGGGTTCGTTCTGGTCGCAGATGCAGAGCGCGGTCGATTTCCGCGAAGACATACTGAACGGCGTGATCAAGAGCTGCGTATTCGGCCTGGCGGTGACGTGGATCGCGCTGTTCGAGGGCTACGATGCGCCGCCCACCGCGGAGGGCGTGTCCGGCGCCACCACGCGCACCGTGGTCACCTCATCGCTGGCCATACTGGGTCTGGATTTCTTGTTGACCTCATTCATGTTTCGGGGGGTTTGATGGAACGCTCAACGCTGGATTTGTGGGTAGGACTGTTTGTTTGCGCCGGCGTAGGCGCGCTGCTGATTCTGGCGCTCAAGGTGGGCAACATGAGCGGCCTGAACGTATCCGACACCTATCAGGTGCATGCGCATTTCGACAACATCGGCGGACTCAAGCCGCGGGCGCCGGTAAAAAGCGCTGGCGTGGTGGTCGGTCGCGTGGCGGAAATCAGCTTCGACAACGAAAAATTCCTCGCCAGAGTCACCATGACGCTGGACAAAAACTACAAGTTTCCGCGCGACACCACGGCCTCGATACTGACCTCGGGCCTGCTCGGGGAGCAGTACGTCGGCTTTGTGGCCGGCGGTGACGACAAAATGCTGGCGCAGGGCGATGCGCTCAGGCTCACGCAGTCGGCGGTGGTGCTGGAGAATCTGATCAGCCAGTTCCTTTACAGCAAGGCTGCCGAAGGCGACGGCAAGAAGTAGGGCAGGCGTGAGCACGACTTGAAGCAAGCGGCGCGGCCGCAGGTCATACGAGGGAGTTATATGCATAAGATATTGTTTTTAAACATAATTTTAGGAATATTCTGGTTCGCTCCGGCAACTGCCGCGGACAGCGCGATGGCGCCGGATGCGCTGGCGAAAAGCGTGACCGAAGAGGTGCTCGCCATCATCCGCGCCGACAAGGACATCCAGGCGGGCAACCAGAAAAAGGTGCTCGACCTGGTCGAAACCAAAATCGTGCCGCACTTCAATTTTGCCGGCATGACGCGGATTGCGCTGGGCAAGAACTGGAGCCAGGCCAACGCGGAACAGCGCAAGGCGCTGACCAATGAATTCCGCGCGTTGCTCATCCGCACCTATACCACTGCGTTCACGCAGTATAAAAACCAGACCGTCGAGTACCGTCCCCTGCGCCTTGCCCCCAGCGACAATGACGTGGTGGTGAAATCGTTCATCAAGCAGCCCAGCGGGCAGCCGATCGCCGTCGACTACAACATGGAAAAAACCGATGCCGGCTGGAAGGTCTACAACCTGAAGATCGAGGGCATCAGCCTAGTGGAAAACTACCGCAACACCTTCAATACCGAAATCCAGAAGAGCGGCATCGACGGTCTCATCAAGACCCTGGCCGACCGCAACAAGTCGCTGGCGCAGTCGCAGGTGGTCCAGAAGTGATTTCCTGCGACGGCGGCCGCTGCACGCTGCAGGGCCCGATGACCATGGCCAACGCCACCGCGCTGCGCGGCGAGGGTGTGCGCCTGTTCACCGCGCCCGAGGTGACCGTGGATCTCGCTGCCGTGACCGAAGTCGACTCCTCCGCGCTGAGCCTGCTGTTCGAGTGGCGCCGCGCCGCGCTCGGCACCGGGCGCAAGATCGTGTTCGTCAATCTCCCGGACAATCTCAAGAGTCTGGCCGCACTCTACGGTGTCACTGAATTGCTGGGAGAGGGGTGATGGGTGAGGTGTAAATCCCACGCTGCTCTGCCGTTGCGCCTCACGCCTCACGCTTCACGCCCCACCGGAAAATGACTTCCGCAATCCAGGTCGATCAGGTCGCCAAGCGCTATGGCAGCCTGCAGGCGCTGGCCGGTGTCAGCCTCGACATCGCGCAAGGCGAGTTTTTCGGCCTGCTCGGCCCCAACGGCGCCGGCAAGACCACGCTCATCAACATACTTGCCGGCCTGGTCATCCCTTCCGGCGGCGCGGCGCGGGTGATGGGCTTCGACGTGCGCCAGCATTACCGCGAGGCGCGGCGCGCGCTGGGCGTGGTGCCGCAGGAACTGGTGTTCGACCCGTTTTTCACCGTGCGCGAGACCCTGGCGATACAGTCCGGCTATTTCGGGCTGGGCAGCAACCGCGACTGGGTCGATGAAGTCATGCACCATCTCGACCTCACCGAAAAAGCCGATACCAACATGCGCGCGCTATCGGGCGGCATGAAGCGCCGCGTGCTGGTGGCGCAGGCGCTGGTACACAAGCCACCGGTGATCGTGCTCGACGAGCCGACTGCAGGCGTCGATGTCGAGTTGCGGCAGGCGCTGTGGAAGTTCGTGCGCCGGCTCAACCGCGACGGCCATACCATTGTGCTGACCACGCATTATCTGGAGGAGGCAGAGGCGCTGTGCGGCCGTGTAGCCATGTTGAAGCAGGGCCAGGTGGTGGCGCTCGACACCACGCAGAACCTGCTGCGCATGCATTCGGGCTGCTATGTCGAGCTGCGGCTCGATCCCGCGGCGCTGCCCGCGGCGCTGGAATCGCTGGTGGTGGAGCGCCGGGAAGACGGCGCTTACCGGCTGGCGCTCAAGGACTATGTCGAAGTCGAAGCCGTGCTGGCGCAACTGCGCACGGCGCAGGTGAGGGTGCAGGAAATGGAAGTGATGCAGCCGGATCTCGAGGAAGTGTTCGTGCAGATCATGCAAAAGGCGTGAGGAGTGTCCATGGAAAGGAGAGGAGAAGCAGGAGAAAACCGCGCGGCGACGCGCCAGCCGGTGAAACCACGCCTCTCGCTTCTCGTCTCTCGCTTCACGCCTCTCCCGCAATGACCGGCTTCTACACCCTGTTTTACAAGGAATGGCTGCGCTTCTGGAAAGTGAGCGTGCAGACCGTGCTCGCGCCGGTGCTCACCGCACTGCTGTTCCTGCTGGTGTTTTCGCACTCGCTGCGCGGGCACGTCGAGGTGTTCCCGGGCGTCGAGTACACGTCCTTCCTGGTGCCGGGGCTGGCGATGATGTCCATCCTGCAGAACGCCTTCGCCAACAGCTCCTCCAGCCTGATGCAGTCGAAAATGCAGGGCAACATCATTTTCGTGCTACTGCCGCCGCTGTCGCACGGCGAATTTTTCCTTGCCTACCTGCTGGCAGCGATCGCGCGCGGCATGGTGGTGGGCTGCGGCGTGTTTGCCGGCACGGTGTGGTTCGTCGACCTGCCGCTGGAGCATCCGCTGTGGGCCTTCCTGTTCGCGCTTTTCGGCAGCGGCATCATGGGCGCGCTGGGCATCATCGCAGGCGTGCAGTCGGACAAGGTTGACCAGCTGGCGGCATTCCAGAATTTCATTATCCTGCCGCTGACCTTCCTGTCGGGCGTGTTCTACTCGATACAGTCGCTGCCGCCGTTCTGGCAATGGGTGTCGCACCTGAACCCGATTTTCTACATGGTCGACGGTTTCCGCTACGGCTTCTTCGGGCACGGCGACGTGCCGCCGCTCATCAGCCTGTCGATTGTCGCGCTGTGTTTTTTCGCCTTATCATGGCTGACCTACTGGCTCATCAAGACCGGTTATAAACTGAGATATTGAAGCAAACCGAATCAAAGGTAATCGAATCATGGTCCAACCCGAACAGATCAAGACCTACATCCAGAACGGGCTCGAATGCAGTCATGTCGAGGTCAGCGGCGACGGTCATCATTTCGAGGCCGTCATCGTCAGCCCGCTGTTTCGCGGCAAGCCCAAGGTGCAGCAGCACCAGCTGGTCTACAAGGCGCTCGGCGAGCGCATGCGCGAGGAAATTCATGCCCTGTCGATGCGCACGCTGACCCCGGAAGAATGGGAAAAATGAAATTGCGACGGGCCGTCCCCGCCCTCTCTCCGACCCTCTCCCGCCAGGGCGGGAGAGGGGGGAATGCGCGGCGTGAAGCACGCTAATGGATAAGCTCATCATCGAGGGCGGTATCCCGCTACGCGGCGAGGTCGCCATATCCGGCGCCAAAAACGCCACCCTGCCCATACTGTGCGCGGCACTGCTCAGCGCCGAGCCGCTGCGGGTGAAAAACGTGCCGCACCTGCACGATGTCACCACCATGCTCAACCTGCTGGCGCAGATGGGCGTGACGGTATCACTCGACGAGAAGCTCGGCGTCGAGCTGCGCGCGGCCGCGCTCGGCAATCCCGTCGCGCCGTACGAGCTGGTCAAAACCATGCGTGCCTCGGTGCTGGTGCTGGGACCGCTGGTGGCGCGGCTGGGCGAGGGACGGGTGTCGTTGCCCGGCGGCTGCGCGATCGGCCTGCGTCCCGTCGACCAGCACATCAAGGGCCTGCAGGCGATGGGCGCAACCATCAGCATGGAGCACGGCTACATGATCGCCCGTGCCGGGCGGCTGAAGGGCACGCGCATCTGCATGGACCTGGTGACCGTGACCGGCACCGAAAACATCATGATGGCGGCGACGCTGGCGCAGGGCACGACCGTGATTGAAAACGCCGCGCGCGAGCCCGAGGTTGCCGACCTTGCCGACTGCCTGATTGCGATGGGCGCGAGGATCAGCGGCGCCGGCACCGACACCATCACCATCGAGGGCGTTGAAAAGCTGCACGGCGCCACCTACAGCGTGATGCCGGACCGCATCGAGAGCGGGACCTTCCTGGCGGCGGCGGCGGCGACTGGCGGCGACGTGAGATTAAGCGGCGCGCGCCCGGACATTCTCGACGCGGTGATCGACAAGCTGCGCGAAACGGGGGCGCAAATCGAAAGCGGCAGAGACTGGATACACCTAAGGGCCAATGGCACGCACAAGGCGGTCAGCGTGCGCACCGCGCCCTACCCGGCGTTTCCGACCGACATGCAGGCGCAGTTCATGGCGCTGAACACGGTGGCGAGCGGCACGGCGCTGATCACGGAAACCATATTCGAGAACCGTTTCATGCACGTGCAGGAGCTGCGCCGTCTTGGTGCCGAAATCGAGGTCGAAGGCAATACCGCGGTGATCAGGGGCGTGTCCCACCTCGACGGCGCCACCGTGATGGCCACCGATCTGCGCGCTTCCGCCAGCCTGGTGATCGCCGGCCTCATCGCGCGCGGCGCGACCACGGTCGACCGCATCTACCACCTTGATCGCGGCTACGAGCGCATAGAGGAAAAATTGTCGCGGCTGGGCGCGCGCATCAGGCGCGTGCGCTGAAAAACCTTTCAGCCCCGTGGCGCGGTCAGTTCCAGATCTTCGGTGTACTGGTTGTGGCGGTAGTGGAAGGGCACCGGGCCGTCGGGCTTGCCGCCAACGAACTGGCGCACGAACGGGTCCTGCGAATTCCTGACGTCCGCCGTGCTGCCCTCGGCGACGATCACGCCTTCGGAAATGAAGTACACGTAATCGACGACACGCAGCGCTTCCGCGGCGTCGTATGACACCACGATGGAGGTCACGCCCAGCGCGTCGTTAAGGCGGCGAATCAGGTTGCCGATGACGTTGCAGGATATCGGGTCCAGTCCGGCGAAGGGCTCGTCATACATGATCAGTGCCGGGTCGAGCGCGATGGCGCGGGCCAGGCCGACGCGCCGCGACATGCCGCCCGACAGTTCGGAGGGCATCAGCTGCGCCGCGCCACGCAGCCCCACGGCACTCAGCTTCATCAGCACCAGGTCGTTGATCATGTCCTCGGGCAGGTCGGTTTTTTCGCGCATCTGGAACGCGATGTTCTCGAACACCGACAAATCGGTGAACAGCCCGCCCTGCTGGAACTGCATGCCCATTTTGCGCCGCAGCTGGAACAGGTCGTTGCGACTGAGTTCGTGCACGGACTTGCCCATCACCTTGACGCGCCCGCGCGAGGGGCTCAGCTGCCCGCCGATCAGGCGCATGAGCGTGGTCTTGCCGCAGCCGCTCGCCCCCATGATGCCGACGACCCTGCCGCTCGGGATGGCGAGATTGACGCCCCTGAAGATTTCGTGGCTGCCATACGAGAAGGCGAGATCCTGGATTTCAACGATGTTTTGCGTATTCATGGATTGATGCAACCGTATGCGTGGACACTTGCGAAGCGCAAGTTTAAACCCATCTCAAGTCAAAAGGCGCGAAAGGAAGAACGGCGGGATGCACGGCAGGGGGCGATGAGCTTCGCGCGGGTTTCGCACATTAAATCTTTGTTTTTATTCATTTTCCTTTGCATGCTCTGCGGCCTTTGCGCTAAAATGCGTTTTTTGGCTCTGTTACCGCATTCATCGTGATTACCATTGCGCTCTCCAAGGGCCGCATTTTCGACGAAACGCTGCCACTGCTGAAAGCGGCGGGCATACGCGCGTCCGAAGACCCCGAGACTTCACGCAAGCTTATCCTGCAGACCAACCGCCGCGATGTGCGCATCATCGTCGTGCGCGCTAGCGATGTGCCGACCTATGTGCAGTACGGGGCGGCGGACCTCGGCGTTGCCGGCAAGGACGTGCTCGACGAGCAGGATTGCGGCGGGCTGTACCAGCCGCTGGACCTCAACATCGCCCGCTGCCGCATGATGGTGGCGGTGCCGAACGGCTTCGATTACCAGCGCGCGGTGCGCCAGGGCGCGCGGCTCAGGGTCGCCACCAAGTACGTGCAGACGGCACGCGAGCATTTCGCCACCAAGGGCGTGCACGTGGATCTCATCAAGCTGTATGGCTCGATGGAGCTTGCCCCGCTGGTGGGGCTGGCCGATGCCATCGTCGACCTGGTAAGCACCGGCGGCACGCTCAGGGCCAATAATCTCCGCGCAGTGGAGGAAATCGCACCGGTCAGCGCGCGCCTGATCGTCAACCAGGCGGCGCTCAAGCTCAAGCGCGCCGCCATCCAGCCGCTGCTCGACGCATTCGCACGCGCGGTGGCCTGACCATGCGCCGCCTCGACAGCAGCCAGCCGGATTTCGACGCGCAGCTTGCCGGGCTGCTTGCGTTCGAGGCCGCGCAGGACCCCAAGATCGATGCCGCGGTCGCTGCCATCCTCGCCGATGTCAAGGCGCGCGGCGATGCGGCAGTGCTGGAGTACACGCAGCGCTTCGATCGCGTTGCCGCGAAGTCGCTGGGGGAACTGGAAGTACCGCGCGCCGAGCTCGAGCGCGCACTCGACGGGCTGCCGGCGGCGCAGCGCAGCGCGCTGGGCGCCGCTGCCGAACGCGTGCGTGCCTATCATGAAAAGCAGCGCGCGCAATCCTGGTATTTTGCGGACGCGGACGGCAACGAACTCGGCCAGCAGGTCACCGCGCTCGACCGCGTCGGCATCTACGTGCCGGGCGGCAAGGCCGCCTATCCCTCATCGGTGATCATGAATGCGCTGCCGGCAAAGGTCGCCGGCGTGCGCGAGATCATCATGGTGGTGCCGACGCCGGGCGGTGAAAGAAATCAGCTGGTGCTCGCCGCGGCCGCGATCTGCGGCGTCGACCGCGTGTTCGCCATCGGCGGGGCGCAGGCGGTGGCGGCGCTCGCCTATGGCACCGCCACGGTGCCGCAGGTCGACAAGATCACCGGCCCCGGCAATGCCTACGTTGCAGCCGCCAAGCGGCGCGTGTTCGGCGTGGTCGGCATCGACATGGTGGCCGGGCCCTCGGAGATCCTGGTGGTGTGCGACGGCAAGACCGATGCCGACTGGATTGCCATGGACCTGTTTTCGCAGGCCGAGCACGACGAGCTGGCGCAGGCGATCCTGCTGTCGCCCGACGCACTGTATCTCGATGCGGTGGAGGCTTCCATCACGCGCCAGCTGCGGGATATGCCGCGGCGCGAGGTGATCGCATCCTCGCTTGCCGGTCGTGGCGCACTGATCCGGGTGCGCGATCTCGACGAAGCATGCGCGCTTGTCAACCGCATCGCGCCCGAGCATCTGGAACTTTCGGTGGATGACGCGCAGGAGCTGTTGCCCAAAATCAGGCACGCCGGCGCGATTTTTCTCGGGCGCTACACCTCGGAGGCGCTCGGCGACTACTGCGCCGGGCCCAACCACGTGCTGCCGACCTCACGCACCGCGCGCTTTTCCTCGCCGCTGGGGGTTTATGACTTCCAGAAGCGCTCGAGCGTGATCCGGGTTTCGCGTGAGGGCGCGCGCAAGCTGGGCAAAATCGCGGTCGAACTCGCCAACGGCGAAGGCCTGACGGCGCACGCCAAATCCGCGGAATACCGCATGAAATGAAGTTAGCCGCCAGGACGCCACGACGCCAAGGAAAACTCCCAGGGAAAATCTGCCCACGGGTGCTGCCATTCGGGGCGGGTGGATACCGCGCATCGAGGTTGCATGGTTCTCTTCTGCTGGCGCACGATTTATGAATATTCAATCTTTTGTTCTTCCTGGCGTCCTGGCGTCCTGGCGGCTGATTGGTTTTTATGCCTAAACAACCTGAAGACATCATCCGCGACGAAATCCGCGCCATCAACGCCTATCACGTGCCCGACAGCGCGGGGCTGGTGAAGCTCGACGCGATGGAAAATCCCTACGCGCTGCCCGCCGAGGTGCGGGCGGAGATCGCGCAGCTTGCCGCGGCGGCGGCGCTCAACCGCTATCCGGACCCGGGCGCGGCGCGGCTCAAGGCGCGGCTGCGCGAGGCGCTGGAAATTCCGCCGGACATGGGGCTGCTGCTCGGCAACGGCTCCGACGAAATCATCCAGATGCTGGTGATGGCGGTGGCAAGGCCGGGCGCGGTGGTGATGGGAGTCGAGCCGTCGTTCGTGATGTTCCGCATGATCGCAACGTTGTGCGGCGTGCGCTTTGCCGGCGTGCCGCTCGGAGCCGATTTTTCGCTTGACGCGGACCGCCTTGTCGCCGCGATGGCCGAACACCGGCCAGCGCTGATTTTCATCGCTTATCCCAACAATCCGACCGGCAACCTGTTCGACGCGGCGGCAATCGCGCGCATCATCGAAGCGGCACCCGGTCTGGTGGTGGTGGACGAGGCCTATCACGCATTTGCCGGCAGGACCTTCATGCCGCGTCTGCGGGACCATCCCAACCTGCTGGTGATGCGCACGCTCTCCAAATCCGGCCTCGCCGGATTGCGCCTGGGCTTGCTCGCCGGCCGCGATGCCTGGCTCACGCATGTGGACAAGGTGCGCTTGCCGTATAATATCAACGTGTTGACGCAGCTGATCGCGGAGCGGGTGATGCGGCATGAGGCGCTGCTTGCGCAGCAGGCGGCGGCCATCAGGGCGGAACGGACGCGGTTGTTCGCGGAACTGGGACACATGCCGGGCGTGCGACCCTTTCCCAGCGATGCCAACTTCATCCTGTTCAGGACCGCTGCGGCGGAACGGGTGTTCAACGATCTGAAGCGACTGGGTGTGCTGATCAAGAATCTTCACGGCTCACACCCGGCGCTGGCCGATTGTCTGCGGGTGACCGTGGGCACACCGGCAGAAAACGACAGGTTTCTTGGCGCCCTGGGCAGTGCCCTCGGCAACTGACCGATTTCCTTTTTTCAACGGCCATGCGCGAAGCACAAGTCACCCGCAACACCCAGGAGACGCAAATCAGCGTCAAGCTCAATCTTGACGGCAGCGGGCGTGCGACGCTTGCCACCGGCGTGCCTTTTCTCGACCACATGCTCGACCAGGTCGCGCGCCACGGCGTGTTCGATCTCGAGGTGAACGCCAAGGGTGACCTGCACATCGATGCCCACCACACCGTGGAGGACATCGGCATCACGCTGGGCCAGGCTTTTGCCAGGGCAATCGGCGACAAGAAAGGCGTACGCCGCTATGGCCACGCCTATGTGCCGCTCGACGAGGCGCTGTCGCGGGTGGTGGTCGATCTCTCGGGCCGGCCCGGCATCGAAATGAAAATCGACTTCGTGCGCGCGCGCATCGGCGAGTTCGACGTCGACCTGGTGCGCGAGTTTTTCCAGGGTTTCGTCAATCACGCCCAGGTCACGCTGCACATCGACAATCTCAAGGGCGACAACGCGCATCATCAGGCGGAAACCGCGTTCAAGGCTTTCGGCCGCGCGCTGCGCATGGCGGTAGAACTCGACCCGCGCACCCAGGGCGTGCCTTCGACCAAGGGCAGCCTGTGAATTCCGGTTCTGATGTCCGGGGTTAGCGGCGCGCCGGACAAAGCAAATTGAAGTTCCAATCCCGACATTTCCGAGCGGATTTCCGATGATAGACGTGGCCGTCATCGACTACGGCATGGGCAACCTGCGCTCGGTTTCGAAAGCGATCGAGCACGTCGCCCCGCAGCTCAAGGTCGTCGTCACCAGCGACCCGGAGGCCGTGCTGCGCGCCGCGCGCGTGGTGTTTCCCGGCCAGGGCGCGATGCCGGACTGCATGCGCGAGATGGAGGCGCGCGGGCTGCGCGCCGCGCTGATCGCTGCGGCGGGCAGCAAACCCTTCCTCGGCATCTGCATCGGCCTGCAGATGCTGTTCGACCGCAGCGAAGAGGGCGATGTTGCCGGACTGGGCCTGCTGCCGGGGACAGTGCGGCGTTTTCCCGCTGCGGCCATGGTGGACGCCGACGGGCAGAAGCTCAAGGTGCCGCACATGGGCTGGAACGAAGTGCACCAGGCAATGCCGCACCCGCTGTGGGAGGGCATCGCGCAGGGCAGCCGCTTTTATTTCGTGCACAGTTATTTCCCGGAACCGGCCGACCCGCAGCTGATTGCGGGCTATACCCTGTACCCTTTTTCGTTCAGTTGCGCCGCAGCGCGCGATAATATTTTCGCAGTCCAGTTTCATCCCGAGAAAAGCCACAGCGCCGGACTGCGGCTGCTGGCCAATTTCGTGGCGTGGCAGCCGGTGATGACGGGACATCGCGCGGCGGATGCCGCCGCGCGGCAGCGCTCGCCGGCGCTATGAGCTTGACCCGGATTTTGTGTATGATGGAAACGTGTGCATATGCCGCGTCGCCTGAATCCGTTTTTCGCCCGTTTTTTCGCCCATTATTCCGACTGATTCCGACTGAGCTCCGGTCCGCCGCGGCTTCATGAAAATCCAGGCCCCTCCGCTGTAACTCTCCGCTTCGTTTATGCTGATTATTCCCGCTATTGATCTGAAAGACGGCAAGTGCGTGCGCCTCAAGCAGGGCGTGATGGATGATGCCACCGTGTTTTCCGAGGATCCGGGCGCGATGGCTGAGCACTGGCTCAAGCTGGGCGCACGGCGCCTGCACGTGGTGGACCTGAACGGCGCCGCCGCAGGACGCCCCAAGAACGAGCAGGCGATCAAGGCCATCGTATCGGCGGTTGGCGACAGGATGCCGATACAGCTGGGCGGCGGCATACGCGACCTCGACACCATAGAACGCTATCTCGACTCCGGCATCGGCTACATCATCATCGGCACCGCCGCGGTCAAGACCCCGGGGTTCCTGCACGACGCCTGCAGCGCGTTTACCGGACACATCATGGTTGCGCTCGACGCCAAGGACGGCAAGGTTGCGGTGGACGGCTGGTCGAAGATGACCGGCCACGACGTGGTCGACCTTGCCAAGAAATTCCAGGACTACGGCGTGGAAGCGGTCATCTATACCGACATCGGCCGTGACGGCATGCTGACCGGCGTGAACATCGAGGCCACCGTTGCGCTGGCCCGCGAACTGACGGTGCCGGTCATCGCCAGCGGCGGCATTACCGATCTCGAGGATGTGAAGGCCCTGTGCAGGGTCGAGGCCGAGGGCATTTCAGGCGCCATCACCGGCCGTGCGGTGTATCAGGGCACCCTGGATTTTGCCCAAGCGCAGAAGCTGGCCGACGAACTGTCGCAGAAAGGAGAGGCGACAGGCGACAGGCGATAGGAGGAAATCCGCTCCCCCTCTCCTTTCTCCTCTCTCCTTTCTCGCCTTATGGGCCTGGCCAAGCGCATCATTCCCTGCCTCGACGTCACCGCCGGGCGCGTGGTGAAGGGCATCAATTTTGTTGGCTTGCGCGATGCCGGCGACCCGGTGGAAATCGCAAGGCGCTATGACGACCAGGGCGCCGACGAACTGACGTTTCTCGACATCACCGCCAGCAGCGATGGCCGTGACCTGATACTGCACATCATCGAGGCCGTCGCCTCCCAGGTGTTCATCCCGCTTACCGTGGGCGGCGGCGTGCGCGCCGTGGAAGACGTGCGGCGGCTGCTCAATGCGGGCGCCGACAAGGTCAGCATCAACACCTCGGCGGTGCAGAACCCGCAACTGGTTGCCGACGCCACCGCGCACTACGGTTCGCAATGCATCGTGGTGGCAATAGACGCCAAGCGCGTCGCCGGCGATACCCTGCGCTGGGAAGTGTTCACGCACGGCGGGCGCAGGGCCACCGGACTGGATGCGCTCGAGTGGGGGCGCAAAATGCAGGAACTGGGCGCAGGCGAAATCCTGCTCACCAGCATGGACCGCGACGGCACGCGCAACGGTTTCGATATCGAGCTTACCCGCGCGTTTTCGGGGGCGCTGGACATTCCGGTCATCGCCAGCGGCGGCGTCGGCACCCTGGACCACCTTGTCGACGGCATTGTCCGGGGGCGGGCGGATGCCGTGCTCGCCGCCAGCATATTCCACTACGGCGAGTACACGGTGCGGCAGGCCAAGGAACACATGGCGCGGCACGGAATTGAAGTTAGAATCTGAGCCCGGGGCCCCTGTTCAGGGTTCGTGCTCCCGGGGCGCGGTCAACCATTTGCGCCCCGCAAGCGCTAAACTGTAACAACCATGTCCGATAATTGGCTGAACAAGGTGAACTGGGCGCAGGACGGGCTGGTGCCCGTGGTGGCGCAGGAAACGGGATCAGGCCGTGTGCTGACGGTCGCCTGGATGAACCGCGATGCACTCAGGAAAACCGTGCAGAGCGGCGAGGTGCACTACTGGTCGCGCTCGCGCAAGAAACTGTGGCACAAGGGCGAGGAATCGGGCCACGTGCAGAAAGTCAGGTCCATACGGCTCGACTGCGACGAGGATGTGATCCTGATCGAGGTGGAGCAGGCGGGCGGCATTGCCTGCCATACCGGGCGCCACAGCTGTTTTTTCCAGAAACTTGACGGCGACAAGTGGGTGGCCACCGACCCCGTGCTCAAGGATCCCCGGGAAATTTACAAAAAGGCGTGAATGCAGTGCGGGATTGTCCATGGGCGGAGCTGAAAAATGATAGACGCTGAAATTCTGCGGCGCCTTGGCGAGACCATTGCCGCGCGCCGGCAGGCGGGTGCTGCCGATACCTCCTATGTGGCCGGCCTGTTTGCGAAGGGCCAGGACGCGGTGCTCAAGAAGGTCGCCGAAGAGGCGGCGGAAACGCTGCTTGCTTCCAAGGACGGTGATAAACTGCACATAGTCCGCGAAACCGCCGACCTGTGGTTTCACAGCCTGGTACTGCTGGCGTGGCACGGGCTCGGTCCTGACGATGTGCTGGCCGAACTGAGGCGTCGCGAGGGTATTTCAGGAATAGACGAGAAGGCTGCGCGCAAGAAGTAAAAAGGCGCACTAAAACCACCGGACGTCCGACTGGCCGGCAACAGGGTGCAACAGGGTAATTGAGGAGCAAACAATGGGTTCTTTCAGCATCTGGCACTGGCTGATCGTTTTATTGGTGGTGGTCCTGGTGTTCGGCACCAAGAAATTGCGCAACATAGGCGGTGACCTGGGCAGCGCCGTCAAGGGCTTCAAGGATGGCATGAAGTCCGAGGAAGACAAATCCGCGCAGGCGAAAACGGAAATCCCGCCCACCGCCGGCCACACCATAGAGGGCGAAGCCCGCAAGGAAACGCCGAAGGTGTGAGGAGCAAGAAGTGAGGCGCGAGGCATGAACCTTGCCGTAGCAGACGCGCCCCCGCTTCACGCCTGACGCCCCACGGTCCCCAGCATGTTCGACATCGGTTTTTCCGAGCTCATGGTCATCGCGGTCGTGGCGTTGATCGTGATCGGCCCCGAGCGTCTGCCCAAGGTGGCGCGTACCCTGGGACATCTGTTCGGGCGCATGCAGCGCTATGTCAGCGACGTCAAGGCCGACATCAGCCGTGAAATGGAGCTCGACGAATTGCGCAAGCTGCAGGCGAGCATGCAGGACGCGGCGCGCTCGATAGAGCAGTCGGTTTCCAAGGAAATCAGCGCGACGGAATCCGAACTGCACAAGCTCGCCGAGGTGTCGGCTCCGGTTGTGGAAGCGCCTGCCAGCGGCGGCACAGAACCGCAGGCGCCGGTTGCTGATCCGGCGGATCAGCCGCCCGCCGCCAGGCCGCAGCTCGAGCTCGGGCTGGAGACCGCGCCACCCCGGCACCCATCGGGCAAGCAGGCCTGAGCCGGCGCCTTGCCCGGAACCACATGATCCAGGACACTTTCATTTCCCACCTGATGGAGCTGCGCGACCGTTTGCTGCGGTCGCTGGGTGCGCTCGCCGTTGTGCTGCTATGCCTGCTGCCGTGGGCGTCCGAACTTTACGACCTGCTGGCCAACCCCATGATGCGTGCGCTGCCCGAGGGCACGAAGATGATCGCCACCGGCGTGATCACGCCGTTTCTGGTGCCGGTCAAGGTGGCGCTGATGGTGGCGTTCGTGATCGTCCTGCCGTATGTGCTCTACCAGGCGTGGTCGTTTGTCGCGCCCGGGCTTTACGCCCACGAGAAGCGGCTGGTCCTGCCGCTGGTGGTGGCGAGCACCTTCCTGTTTCTGCTGGGCATTGCGTTCTGTTATTTTTTCGTGTTCGGCGTGGTGTTCGATTTCGTCCACAAGATTGCCCCCAAGAGCATCTCGGTGGCGCCTGACATCGAAAATTACCTCAATTTCGTGCTGACCATGTTTCTCGCGTTTGGCGTGACTTTCGAAGTGCCGATCGCGGTCGTGCTGCTGGTGCGCATGGGCGTGGTCACGTTGCAGCAGCTGCGGGACATACGCCCGTATTTCATCGTTGGGGCATTCGTGATCGCTGCGGTAGTCACGCCGCCTGACGTCATCTCGCAGTTCCTGCTGGCGGTGCCGATGTGGCTGCTGTTCGAAGTCGGCCTGATTGCCGCGCGCTTCGTGACGGTGCGCAGCCGCGAGGAAGAATATGGCGAGCTTGAGCCTTTGTCCGAGCCGGAGGCGGAAAACGAACTGGACGGGTCAGCGGCCGGGGAAAAAAGCCGCAACGCCTGACTTCACGCTGCACTCGAGTGCAGCGCTTTCCGCCTGTTGCGTCCCGGCCTATTCCTTGCGGGGTTGACGGGGCCGGCGGCCCACGGTAACGCTCAATTCCGTCTGAGCCTGGTTGCGCACCACCTTAAGGGCGGCCTGCTGGCCGGGCTGCAGTCCGGCAATCAGGTTGAGCATGCCGGAGGAGTCGGCGACCGGCTTGCCGTTGACCGCGATCAGCACGTCGCCGGCCTTGACGCCGGCTTTGTCGGCGGGGCCGCCGCGCAGCACTTCCGAGATCAGCGCACCGCCTGCCTGGGCGAGCTTGAAGGATTCCGCAAGCTCGGCGGTGACGTCCTGCACGCCGACGCCGATCCAGCCGCGCGTCACCGAGCCATTCTGTACGATCTGTTCCATCACCTGCCTGGCCACGCTGGCGGGAATTGCGAAGCCGATGCCCATGGAGCCGCCAGTGCGCGAATAAATGGCGGTGTTGATGCCGATGAGGTTGCCGCCGATGTCGACCAGCGCGCCGCCCGAGTTGCCGGGGTTGATGGCGGCATCGGTCTGGATGAAGTTCTCGAAAGTGTTGATGCCGAGGTGGCTGCGCCCGAGGGCGCTGACGATGCCCAGGGTCACGGTCTGGCCGACGCCGAACGGATTGCCGATGGCGAGCACGACATCGCCCACATTTGCCTGGTCCGAGCGCCCGAAGGTGATTGCCGGCAGCTTGTCGATGTCGATTTTGAGCACCGCCAGATCGGTTTCCGGGTCGGAGCCGACGACCCGCGCCTTGGCGCGGCGGTTGTCGGCGAGCGCCACCTCGATCTCATCCGCCGCCTCCACCACATGGCTGTTGGTCAGGATATAGCCGTTGTCGCTGACGATGACGCCGGAACCCAGGCTGGAACTGCGCTGGGGCTGGGGCTCGAACTGGTCTCCGAAAAAATGACGGAACACCGGGTCATCCATCAGCGGATGACGCTGCGTTTTCACCTCCATGGCGGTGAAAATGTTGACGACCGCCGGCATCGCTTTTTTTGCCGCGTCGCTGAACGAGGAAATTTTCTTGGTTTCGCTTTCCGGCGACGATTCCTTGATGGTGACGATGCCGCCGCGCGGATTCCACGACAGCAGGTCCGGCCGCAACGTCGACACCACGAACAGCAGGGCGAGGCACACGGTCGCGGTTTGACTAAAGACGAGCCACAGTTTGCGCATGTAGAAGAGGAGAAGATGCGTTTTACGGCTGGTTCGGGCTGTATGCTTTTTGCGGCGGAGCCAGGCCGTCACGAACTGCAACGCGCCCGGCGTCCGCCGGAACCAGAATTGGAATCCCTAAGTTTCTTTCGCGATTATTGCCCAAACCGCCTGCACGGAGAAGCGCGGCGCGCTTGCCGCGCGCGGCGGGGCGAACGGGGATACCGCTTTCCGATGTGGCGTCGCCATGCCCGGTCGGGTCATGGGGCGCAGCCTACAACACGCTGATATCAATGATTTTTTTCAGCTTTTGCTTAACTTTCCCCCGGGGTTTTGTGTAAAATAGCGGTTTTTTCCGCACTCACAGAGATCATTTCATGGCTGACATAGAAAAGACGGATAAAGGCAAGCGGCGCTTTCTGGTCGCGGCGACCGGCGTTGCGGGCGGGGTTGCCGCCGGCGCGACGGCGGTGCCGTTTGTGGCGAGCATGCTGCCCTCCGAGCGCGCCAAGGCCGCCGGCGCGCCGGTCGAAGTGGACATCAGCAAGCTGGCGCCCGGCGAGCGCCTGACCGTCGAGTGGCGCGGCAAGCCGGTGTGGATCGTGCGCCGCACCCAGCAAATGCTCGACACCGTGAAAAAGAACGCGGACAAGGTTGCCGACCCCGAGTCGAAGAAGCCGATGCAGCCGGCGTACGCAAAGAACGAGATGCGCTCGATCAAGCCCGATTACCTGGTGGTGGTCGGCATCTGTACCCACCTCGGCTGTTCGCCCGTCGAGAAATTCCAGGCTACTGCCGAAGCATTCGATGCGAACTGGCAGGGCGGCTTCTACTGTCCCTGCCACGGTTCGCTGTTTGATCTGGCCGGACGCGTCTACAAAAACAAGCCGGCGCCGGACAATCTGGAGGTTCCTCCGTACAAATTCCTGTCCGATACGCGCATTCTGATCGGCGACGACAGCAAGGGAGCGTAACGAGATGGCAGCCACCCCAAAGCAGCCGGTCACCGGTGCAGGCCCCTTCAACGGCGTTCTGACCTGGGTCGACCAGCGTTTTCCGCTGATCTCCCTGTGGAAAGACCATCTTTCCGAGTACTACGCGCCCAAGAACTTCAATTTCTGGTACTACTTCGGCTCGCTGGCGATGCTGGTGCTGGTGATCCAGATCGTCACCGGAATTTTCCTGGTGATGCATTACAAGCCGGACGCTGCGAGCGCGTTCGCTTCGGTCGAATACATCATGCGCGACGTGCCGGGCGGCTGGCTGATCCGCTACATGCACTCGACGGGAGCCTCGGCATTTTTCGTCGTGGTCTATCTGCACATGTTCCGCGGACTGATGTACGGCTCTTACAAGCAGCCGCGCGAGCTGATCTGGATTTTCGGCATGCTGATCTACCTGTGCCTGATGGCAGAGGCGTTTTTCGGCTACCTGCTGCCGTGGGGGCAGATGTCGTACTGGGGCGCGCAGGTGATCGTCAACCTGTTCGATGCGCTGCCGCTGATCGGCCCGGATCTCTCGCTGTGGATCCGCGGCGACTACGTGGTGTCAGATGCGACGCTGAACCGTTTCTTCGCTTTTCATGTGATTGCCATCCCGCTGGTGCTGCTGGGGCTGGTGGCGGCGCACATCATGGCGCTGCATGAAGTCGGTTCCAACAATCCTGACGGCGTGGAGATCAAGAAGCACAAGGATGCGCAGGGGCGGCCGCTCGACGGCATTCCGTTCCATCCCTACTACACCGTCAAAGACACTCTGGGCGTGGTGGTGTTCCTGATCGTGTTTGCGGTGGTGATGTTCTTCATGCCGGAGTTCGGCGGCTATTTCCTCGAATACAACAACTTCATTCCCGCCGACCCGCTCAAGACCCCAGCGCATATTGCGCCGGTCTGGTACTTCACGCCGTATTACTCCATCCTGCGCGCAATCACCGAGGATTTCATGTGGGTGCTGGGGGCGGGCGTTGTTGCCTACGCTGCGCTTGTGTTCCTGACCGCGAAAAGCGGTCGCACCAGGCTGCTGGGCGTGGGTATCGGCGCTGTCCTGATCGCCGCGTTCATGTTCATCGAAGCCAAGGTTTGGGGCGTGGTGCTGATGGGCGCCGCAACGCTGATTTTCTTCCTGATGCCCTGGCTGGACCGCAGCCCGGTCAAATCAATACGCTACAAGGGACCGCTGTTCCGCTGGGCGCTGGGGATTTTCGTGGTGGTGTTTCTGGTGCTGGGTTACTACGGCACGCAACCGGTGACCGTTGCCGGTACCATCATCTCCCAGGTCTGCACGCTGATTTATTTCGCGTTCTTCCTGCTGATGCCGTGGTACTCGGAAATGGACAAGACCAAGCCCGAACCCGACCGGGTGACATGGGGAGGAGCGCACTGATGAAATCGGCAAGAAAGTTTCTGTTTGCCCTGCTGCTGGCGCCGATGGTGGCATGGGCTGCGGGCAGCGATGTCAGGCTGGAGCGCGCGCCCGCCAATGATCGCGATCTGGCCTCGCTGCAGCGCGGCGCGCAGGTGTTCGCCAACTACTGCCTGAACTGCCACAGCGCGAACTACATGCGCTACAACAGGCTGCAGGATCTCGGACTCAATGAGCAGCAGATCAGGGACAACCTGATCTTCACCGGCGCCAAGGTCGGCGATCTGATGAAGATCGGCATGGATGCCAAGGACGCCAAGGAATGGTTTGGCGCGCCGCCGCCCGATCTGACGGTCATCGCGCGCTCGCGCTCATCGCACTCGGGTCCGGGTTCTGACTGGCTGTACACCTATCTGCGCAGCTTCTACCGCGACGCAAGCCGCCCTTCCGGCTGGAACAACACCGTGTTCCCCAATGTCGGCATGCCGCACGTGCTGTGGGAACTGCAGGGCGAACAGGTGCTGAAGGAAACCAAGGTTCAGGCCGAGGGCTACATGAAGACCGAGATGAAACTCGCACTGGACAAGCCGGGCTCGATGACGCCGCTCGAGTACGACCGTCTGGTCGCCGATCTCGTGAACTACATGTCGTACATGGCCGAGCCGGCGCGCCACGACCGCACGACCATCGGCATTTACGTGCTGCTGTTTCTCGGCCTGATGTTCATCCTTGCCTACATGCTCAAGAAGGAGTTCTGGAAGGATGTGCACTGAGCGGCCCTGAACAGGCCGCGGCGCGCAAACCGATGACTCCAAACGTAACCGAGGTCGAACTCCTATGATGACTCTTTATTCAGGCACCAGCTGCCCGTTCAGCCAGCGCTGCCGCATCGTGCTCTATGAAAAGGGCATGGATTTCCAGATCGTCGATGTCGATCTCTTCAACAAGCCCGAGGACCTGGCGGTGATGAACCCGTACAACCAGGTGCCGGTGCTGGTCGAGCGTGATCTGATTCTCTACGAATCGAACATCATCAACGAGTACATCGACGACCGTTTCCCCCATCCGCAACTGATGCCGGCGGACCCGGTGATGCGGGCGCGGGCGCGGCTGTTCCTGTTCCGGTTCGAGCAGGAAATGTTCAGCTATCTCGACGCAATCGAGAAGGGCACCCAGAAACAGGCTGACAAGGGGCGCACCGTCATCCGCGACAGCCTGACCCAGATCGCGCCGGTTTTCGCCAAGCAGAAGTTCATGCTGGGCGAGGAATTCTCGATGCTCGACGTGGCCATAGCGCCGTTGCTGTGGCGGCTTGATTATTACGGCATCCAGCTGCCCAAGCAGTGCGCGCCTCTGATGAAGTATGCCGAGCGCCTGTTCAGCCGCCCGGCCTTCATCGACGCGCTCACTGCGTCCGAGAAGGTGATGCGCAAGTGAAGACCGGAAAGGCGAGAGAAGGAAGAGCGCAAGGCGTGCCGCATGCGCGGCCCGCGGCTCCCGGTTCAGGAATCACGCTGTTCTGACCATGGCTGAGAAGTCCACGAAACCGTATCTGATCCGCGCCATTCACGAGTGGTGCTCGGACTGCAACTTCACGCCGTATCTCTCGGTGAAGGTCGACGCCAACACGCGCGTACCGATGGAGTTTGTGAAAAACGGCGAAATTGTGCTCAACATCTGTTACGACGCCACGCACAAGCTCACCATCGGCAACGATCTCATCCAGTTCGCGGCGCGCTTCAGCGGCGCATCGCGCGAGTGCTCCATCCCGATCGAGGCGGTACTGGGGATATTTGCCAAGGAAAACGGGCAGGGGCTGTTCTTCCCGCCCGAGACTGCGCCTGCGGAATCGGATGCCGCCGCGCCTGCGGCCGGGCAGGATGCTCCCGTTCCCACGCCGCCGGCCAGCGGCGGCAAGCCCAAGCTGCAGGTCGTCAAGTAATCCCTGCGCTGCGGCGGCTGCGCCCGCATCCGACCGCTCAGTACAACCCTCAGTAAGGCGCGTCCCCCGCGACGGTGGTGCGGTGCATGTGCCTGCGCACGGAAAAATCATAATCCGACAGCGCGTAGTGCATGGTGCAGCGGTTGTCCCAGAAAATCATGTCATGCACGCGCCATTTGTGGCGGTAGATGAACTCCGGCCGCGTGGAGTGGCGGAACAGGAAATCCAGAATCGGCTGGCTTTCTTCTTTTGGCATGCCGACGATGCCGGTGGTGAAGCCGGGATTGACGTAGAGCGCCTTGCGGCCGGTGACCGGGTGGGTGCGCACCATGGGCTGTTCGACCGGCGGGGTTTTCGCGCGCTGCTCCGGCGTCAGCGGCGGTCTTTCCTTGAGGTGGGAAAAATAGGTGTCGTAAGCGTGGCTGTAGTTGTGCACTGCCTTCAATCCGCCGATGAAATTTTTCATCACCTCCGACAGCGTTTCATAAGCCAGGTACATATTGGCCCACATGGTGTCGCCGCCGATCTCCGGCATTTCGTGGCATAGCAGCAGCGAGCCCATGGACGGATGCTTCATGTAGGACAGGTCCGAGTGCCAGTACTGGCCGGCGTAGACAGCGCCCTTGGGCTTGTTTTCCTCCCTGACGTTCGAGACGACGAAAATTTCCGGATACCCCGGAAGATTGAAATCGCCGACGACGTGCGATTCCAGGGGCCCGAAGTGGCGGCTGAACGCGATGTGCTGCTCCGGCGAGAGGTCGGCATCGCGGAACAGCAGGATGCCGTTTTCACCCAGAACCTGGTGCAGTTCCTGCGTGGTATCGGCGCCCAGCGGCCGCTTCAGGTCCAGCCCGGTGATTTCTGCTCCGCAGGCGGCGGACAGCGGGCGAGTGGATATTTTCATGGTTTGCAGCCTCCTTAAGCAGTGCGGGCGGAATTGCAGGCGCTCCGCCGCGGGCGGCATCCGGGTTCAGGTGCCGGGCACGCCTTGATCGAAGAGATAAAAGTAATTCCTGGTGTTCACCCGGCTGCGCCGCACTTCCACCGGCATGTCGTTGAACGTGTATGCGATGCGCTGGATTTCGAGCATGGGCTCCTCCGGCTCCAGGGCCAGCACCGCTGCATCCCCGGGGGCGGTCCTGATGGCGCGCAACTGTTCCGAACTCCTGACGATGTTGACGCCGAAATGGGTCTGGTAAACCGCGTAAAGCGTGGCGCCGCCTTCGCGCAGGATCTTCTCGTTGAGGCCGGGAAACAGCGCGCAGGGTATCGTGATGTCGGACAGCACCACCGGAACTCCCGCGACCCTCAGCACGTTGCTGAGCTTGAACACATCTGCGCCGTGCGCCGTGCGCGGCAGCTGCAGCAGGTCGGCGGCGTGGTTGTCCGCCTTTGCCTTTCTGAACGACAGCAGCTCGCTCACCGGCAGTTCCTTGACGCCGTCGTTGCGCACGACGTGGAAGAACTGATAGATGTTGCGCCGCTCGTCCTGCAGGGAGACAAACGTGCCTTTGCCCTGCTTGCGCGCCAGGACCTTGGCGGCGGCCAGCTGGCCGATGGCGGCGCGCACCGTAGAAATGCCCACGCCATAGCGCGCGGCAAGCTTCTGTTCGCTCGGCAGCATCTCGCCCGGCTTCCATTCGCCCTGGGCCAGGCTGCGCACGAGCTGGTTCTTGACCTGCTTGTATAGCGGCTCTGCCAGCAGCAGTGCTGCCTGCATGGCGGGTGCGGCGGGCGTGCTGCTCCCCTTGTCCATGTCCGGACTTTCCTGGATGGGAGAGGTGAGCATAAGTGTAGACGCCGCGCGGTATTTATGTAAGTATTTGTTTTTAAACAAATATTTGTGAGTTTTTCGGATTGACTTGATTCGAGATTTAATCTACATTTATTCCAATCATACGAATAACTCGAATATCTGGCAACCGCCGTGTCATAAGCGCGGATATCCAGAAGGCGTATTTGCCGGCAGTCGCGGCTGCACGAAAAACAGGAGGGGTACATGAAATACCTGGTGTCGATCATCGCCATGGCGGCGGGTTTTGCCGCGACCGCACACGCCGCCCAGCCGCCACAGAATTTTCCGACCAGACCGCTGCGCATGATCGTGGCGTTCACGGCGGGCAGCGAAACGGATTTTTTTGCGCGCCTGGTGGCGCAGAAAATGTCCGAAAACTGGGGGCAGCAGGTTGTGGTCGACAACCGCCCGGGCGCCGGCGGCACTCTGGCGGGCGCGATCGCCGCCGGCGCGGCAACCGACGGGCATACGCTGTTCATGAACTCGATGGCGCATGCGGTGACGCCGGCGATCTATGCCAGGCTGCCGTACGATTCGCTGCGCGATTTTGCGGGGGTCTCGCAGGTGGCGGGCGTGCCCAACGTGCTGGTCGTTGCGCCGGCGCAGGGTATCAGGTCGGTCAAGGAACTGATTGCGCTTGCCAGGCAAAAGCCCGGGCAGCTCACCTTCAGTTCCGCCGGGGTCGGCAGCGGCATGCATATCAACGGCGAGCAGTTCAGGCTGGCGGCGGACATCAGTGTCATCCACGTGCCGTACAAAGGCGGTCCCGAGGCGCTGACCGACACCATGACTTCCCGTGTCAACTATGTGTTCTCGCCCATCGGGCTGGCGCTGCCCATGATCAAGGACAGGCGGGTGGTGGCGCTGGCGGTGAGCACCGCGCGGCGCGCACCGGCACTGCCGGAAGTGCCGACGGTTGCCGAGGCCGGGGTGCCGGGTTTTGAATTCGATACCTGGTACGGCTTGTTCGCGCCGGCAAAAACCCAGCGCCCCATCATCAACAAGCTTTCCGCGGAAGTGTCGCGCATCCTCAACCTGCCCGACACCAGGGAGCGCATGGCGACGCGTGGCGGCGTGCCCAAGCCTTCCAAGCCCGAGGAGTTCGACAGGTTCGTGCGCGAGGAGGCCGCCAAGCTCGGCAAAGTGGTCAGCATCGCCGGCATCAAGGCCAACTAGCTTCGGCACGGCGCCATGGTGCGCCCGCCCGCATTGACACCCTCCGGGGTGGCGCGGAAAATGGTTTTGCGCCATCCCGCACAACCACCATAATCCGCGCGGCATCCAGTCGCATCAGGACGGCGTCAGCTCAGCAGCCCACTTTACCGGAGGATGTTCATGCTTACGCCTGAAGAGCTGGACCAGTTGTTGCCCGCTGAAAGCTCCATGTACCCGTCGCCGATTCCGACGCAGTGCGTGTCGAGCGACGAATACATGCCGTGCCCGCAGACCGAGAAGCAGCGCGAATTCGAGGCGCGCGTCAAGGAGTACGGCGCGGAACTCGCCCGCAAGCAGGGCATAAGCCGGCGCGCATTCTTCAAGACCGCGGCCGGCATGGCGGCGGCGTTCGTTGCGATGAACGATACCTACGGGCCGTTTTACGCCGTGAGCAGAGCGGAAGCGGCGACGCCCGAGATGGCCAATGAGCGCGCAAAGGCGCTCAAGAACCAGTTCATCATGGACATGCACACCCATTTCCTGCGCGACGACACCCGCATCCAGACTTTCGTCAACCAGCGCGCCACCGTCGGCAAGCTGGGCTGGAACCCGAAGCTGGGCGAGAAGGAACAGACCATAGAGGACCTGAAGTTCGGCAACTACTTCAAGGAAATCTTCCTCGACAGCGATACCAAGATGGCCTGCATCAGCGGCTCGTATTCGGTCGAGGAGCGCGATTCCTTCCTTACCAACGAGATGAAGTTCGACGCGCGCGCCAGGGTGAACAAGGAAGCGGGCACCCGGCGCATGTTCTCGCACGCGATTTTTACCGCCGGCCGCGACGGCTGGCTCGACAAGGTGGAGGAAGAGCAGGCACGGCTGAAGCCGGATTCGTGGAAGGGCTACACCATAGGCGACAACACCAACAAGCATCTTTCAAAGTGGCCGTTCCGCCTCGATGACGAGAAGATCATGTATCCGTTCTACGAAAAGCTCGTCAAGTGGAGCAAGGACAGCCCGACCGTGGTCAACGTGTGCATCCACAAGGGGTTGTTCCCGCCGGAAATCGAACAGAAATTCCCGCACCTGCTGGCCTATTCCGACGTGCGCGACGTGGGCAAGGCGGCGAAGGACTGGCCGCAGCTCAATTTCATCATTTACCACTCGGGCTGGCGCTGGACCGGACCCAATGCGCCCAAGGCGGCGTGGGAGCATTTCGAGAAGACCGGGCGCATCGAATGGATCACCGATCTCGCGGAAATCCCCGCCAAGTACGGCGTGAAGAACGTGTACGGCGACCTCGGACAGCTTTTTGCCTGGACCACCACCGCCAACCCGCGCCTGGGTGCCGCGGTGATGGGCACGCTGGTCAAGGGGCTGGGCGCCGACCACGTGGTGTGGGGCACCGACGCGGTGTGGACCGGCGCGCCGCAGTGGCAGATCGAAGCCTTGCGGCGGCTGGAAATTCCCGAGGACATGCAGAAAAAATACGGCTACACGCCGCTGGGCGCGGCTGACGACCCGGTCAAGTCGGCGATTTTCGGCGGCAACAACGCCCGGCTGTACCGGGTGTCGCCCAAGCAGCAGGCCGCGGTGGTGAACGATCGCGTGGCGCAGGCCAGGGAGACTTATGAAAAATACGGCGAGGGGCGCAGCAACCTCGCCTATGGCTACGTGCACAAGCCGACAGCGTAATTTTCGGTGTTGCTTATGGGGCGGCATCATCGCACGATGATGCCGCTTTGTTTTGCGACGGGGCGTGAATTGGGTTTGTTGGCCATCGTGCGAAGCTTTATAATTCAGCACTTTGCCGGCATAGCTCAGTTGGTAGAGCAACCGCCTTGTAAGCGGTAGGTCGTCTGTTCGAGTCAGACTGTCGGCACCAGCGGTAGCGCATGCGCGGCAGCGGCCTGAGGAGGGGGCGAGCCGCCCAGAGCTGAATTTTTTATTGATACAAAACAACAAGTTGGGAATTTTCTCGCTGGGAACCTTTGGCTTTTTTCGGGTCAAATTACATACTTCTGATCCCGAACCGCCGCACCCGCAGGTCCGCGGGTCAGCAGGTCATGGCGGCACTTGAAAAATCCGGCTTCGAGCCTATTTACGGCGCAAACGATGACTGTGGCGACGCCGGCCACAGATGGAGGAACACGTGATCAAGGTTGAAAACCTGAGCAAGGCCTTCGGGTCCAAGCTCGCTGTCAATGATTTGTCGTTCGCGGTCGAACGCGGCGAAGTGCTCGGTTTCCTCGGGCCGAACGGCGCGGGCAAATCGACCACCATGCGCATGGTGACCGGCTTCATACCGCCGACCGCGGGAAAAATCACCGTCGGCGGCTTCGACATGCTGGAAAACCCGATACCCGGCAAGCGCCTGATCGGCTACCTGCCGGAAAATGCGCCGGGCTATGCCGACATGACGGTGCACGGCTTCCTCAATTTTTCCGCCGAACTGCGCGGCATCCAGGGCGAGGCACGCAAGAAAGCGGTGAACCGCGCGGTCGAACTGTGTTTTCTCGAGAACGTGCTGTACCAGACCATAGAAACCCTGTCCAAGGGCTACAAGCACCGCACCTGTCTCGCGCAATCGCTGATTCACGACCCCGACATCCTCATCCTCGACGAGCCGACCGACGGCCTCGATCCCAACCAGAAGCATGAGGTGCGCAACCTGATCAAGCGCATGGGCGAAAACAAGGCGATCATTTTCTCGACCCACATCCTCGAAGAGGTGGAGGCGGTGTGCTCGCGCGTGATCATCATCGACCGCGGCCGCATCGTCGCCAACGGCACGCCGCAGGAGCTCAAGGCGCGCTCCGAAATGGCGGGCGCGGTGCTGGTGCGCGCGAGCGGCGTGGCCGCTGCCGCGCTGCGGGAACAGCTCGCCGCCATGGGTGGCGTCAAAACGGCGGAAATACTCAAGGATGGCGAAGGCAAGGTCGAGGCCCGCGCCATTCCGGACAAAAGCAGACTCACCGGCAGCCTGACGCGCAGCATCGCTGAACTGGCCGTGCAGCAGAAATGGCAGCTTGACGAAATCCATACCGAGGAAGGCCGCCTTGACGAGGTGTTCCGCGCGATCACGCTGCCCGACACAGTAAAAGGACATCACTGAAAATGAGCGCCTGGACCAACATCAAGACCATCATGAAGCGCGAGCTCGGCGGCTATTTCACCTCGCCGATTGCCTATGTGTTCCTGGTGATTTTTCTTCTGCTCACCGGGTTCTTCACTTTCACGGTGGGTAATTTCTTCGAGCGCGGCGAGGCCTCGCTGGTGTCCTTCTTTACCTGGCACCCCTGGCTGTACCTGTTCCTGGTGCCGGCGGTGGGCATGCGGCTGTGGTCGGAAGAGCGCCGGCTCGGCACCATGGAGCTGCTGCTCACCATGCCCATCACCACCTGGCAGGCGATTGTCGGCAAGTTTCTCGCCTCCTGGCTGTTCCTCGCGCTGGCGCTGGTGCTGACCTTTCCGGTGGTGATCACGGTCAACTACCTGGGCGATCCGGACAACGGCGTCATCGTCGCCGGCTACGTCGGCAGCCTGCTGCTGGCGGGCGCCTACCTCGCCATCAGCTGCATGACCTCCGCGCTCACCCGCAACCAGGTGATCAGCTTCATCGTGTCAGTGATGATCTGCCTGTTCCTGATCCTCGCCGGCTACACCCCGGTCACCGATCTGCTGGTGCGCTGGGCCAACCCGGTGGTGGTCGACATCATCGCGGCGTTTTCGGTAATGACGCATTTCGAGGGTTTCCAGCGCGGCGTGCTCGACATCCGCGACACGGTGTTCTTCGCCTCGGTTATCGGTTTCGCGCTGTTCACCACCGGCGTGATCATCCGCAATCAGAGGGCTGGATAGAATCATGGCGAAAAAACAATTCGAAACCCTGCTCTACTCCGCCGGCGGCGTAATCGCGCTGGCGGCCATCCTCATTGCGGTGAACTTCCTCACCGGCGCGTTCAACCCCCGCATCGATCTTACCGAGGGCAGCGTCTACACGCTGTCGCCGGGCACCAAGGCCATCCTGTCCAAGCTCGAGGCGCCGGTGAAACTGCGCTTCTACTACACCCAGGGCGGCAACTCGGTGCCGGTCGGCCTCAAGACCTTCGCCAAGCGCGTGGAAGACCTGCTCGCTGAATACCGCGCGGCCTCGGGCGGCAAGGTGGTGATCGAGAAATTCAATCCCGAGCCGGATTCCGATGCCGAGGACTCCGCGGCGCTCGACAACGTCGAAGGCCAGATGACCAACGCGGGCGAGAAATTCTATCTCGGCCTGTCGGTCTCCTTCCTCGACCAGAAAGCCGCGATTCCCGTGCTCTCGCCCGATCGCGAGCGGCTGCTCGAGTACGACATCACGCGTGCGATTTCGCAGGTCAGCGCGGTCAAGAAACCGGTGATCGGCGTGATGAGCGGCCTTCCCGTGCTGGGCCGTCCGCTCAATCCCATGCTCAAGCAGCAGCCGACCGAGCCGTGGGTGCTGGCTTCCGAGCTCAAGCGCAGTTTCGAGGTGAGGAAAGTCGAGCTCGACGCCGAAAAAATCGACGACGACATCAAGGTGCTGCTCCTCGTCCATCCGCGCAACATCATGGAGACCACCGAGTACGCGATCGACCAGTTCGTGCTGCGCGGCGGCAAGCTGATTGCCTTCGTCGATCCCTACGCCTATTTCGACCAGCAGCCCGACATGCAGAACCCGTTCGGCGGCTCGCAGGCCGGACAGTCCACGCTTTTCAATCTGTTCAAGGCGTGGGGCGTGGATGTCGGCATGAACAAGGTCGTTGCCGACCTTACCTTCGCCAGCGGCGCCGGGCCGCGGCTGCTGCCGACGCTGCTGTCGCTCAACACCGAGGCGCTCAATCAGGAAGACGTGGTGATGAACCAGGTTGGCACGCTGCTGGTGCCGTTCGGCGGGGTATTCACCGGCAAGCCGGCCGAGGGGCTGACCCAGACCGTGCTCGCGCACACTTCCAAGAATTCCATGCTGGTCGACCTCATCATCGCCACGCTGTCGGGCGAGCCCTCGACGCGCGGATTCGAGCCGTCGGGCCAGGAACAGCCGCTCGCCATACGCCTGACCGGCAAGTTCAAGACCGCTTTCCCGCAGGGCAAGCCCGAGCCGTTCATGCCGCGCGGCGAGAAGAAAAAGGATGAAGGCGCGAAAAAGCCCGAGGCTGCGCCACAGCTCAAGGAATCCGCTGCCGAAAACTCGGTGGTGCTGGTGGCTGACGTCGACATGATCACCGACAACGCCGCGGTCGAGGTGCAGGACGTGTTCGGCCAGCGCCTGGTCATTCCGCGCAACGGCAACCTGGCGTTTGCACAGGGCATGGTCGAGCAGTTCTCGGGCGACAGTGCGCTCATCACGCTGCGCAGCCGCGCCGCATTCAGCCGCCCGCTCACCGTGATCCGCCAGATGGAAGCCGAAGCACAGCAGAGCTATCTCGGCAAGATCAAGGAACTCGAGGACGGACTCAATCAGACGCAGGAGAAGCTGCAAGCGCTGCAGAAGTCGCGTTCCGGCGCGAGCAATATCCTGTCTCCCGAGCAGCAGGCCGAGATCGAGAGTTTCCGCAAGAAATCGGCGGAAACGCGCAAGGACCTCAAGGAACTGCGCAAGAATCTGCGCGTGGAGACCGACCGACTGGAATTGCTGACCAAGGTTGTCAACATCGCCTTCATCCCGCTGCTGGTAACGCTGCTCGGGCTGCTGCTGGCACTCGCCAAGCGCCGCAAAATCGCGCAGAGAGCCCAATCATGAACCGCAGGCAATTTCTGATCCTGGTGGTGGCGCTCATCGTGCTCGGCGGCGCGGGCGCCGCCCTGTTCTGGCAGGACATCGCGGCTTACCGCGCCAGCGGCGCCAAAATCGGCGCCAGGCTGCTGCCCGACATCAAGGTGAGCGAGGTCGCGCAGATCGTGGTGCGCGATGCGAAATCGCAGGCTACGCTGCTGCGCAAGGACAATGCCTGGGTGGTGCAGGAGCGCGGCGCCTATGCCGCCAGCGTGCAGCAGATCAGCGAACTGCTGATCAAGCTTGCCGAACTCAAGGTGGTGCAATCCGAAACCATAGGCGCATCGCTGCTGCCGCGGGTGGACCTGCTCGAACCCGTGAAAAGCGCGGAGCCGGGCAAGGCGGCGGAAGGCATGGGCACGCTGGTTGAACTGAAAGATGCCTCAGGCAAAGCGCTGGCCGGGCTGATACTCGGCAAAGTGGTGCTGAAGCAGGATCCCGGCAACCCGCTGCCCAGCGCCCGCGACGGCGTGCCGGGCGGGCGCTACATACGCAAGGCCGATGTCAGGGAAAACGCGGTGGTGGTGTCCGATCCGCTGAGCAGCGTTTCCGCCGATCCCGGCAAATGGCTGGCCAGGGATTTTTTCAAGGCTGACCGCATCAAGACCCTGACCGTGGCTGGCGCCGGCGAGATGCAATGGAAAATCACGCGCAGCGAGGAGTGGGGGCAGTGGAAATTCGCTGCGGGCGGCGGTGACCTCGATCCCAGCGCTGCGGTGGGTGCGGTGAACGCGCTCGGCAACCTCGCCTTCAACGACGTCGTCATCGACGTCAGGACGGAGGATGCCGACAAGCCAGTGACCGTGACCGCGGAGACTTTCGACAATCTGGTTTACACGCTGAGGATTGTCAGGGCAAAAGCGGACTACCAGGTGAATGTCGCCCTCAGCGGCGAACCGCCTGCGCAGCGCGTGCCGGAAAAAGGCGAAAAGCCGGAAGACAGGGAAAAGCGCGACAAGGACTTCGCCGAGAACCGCAAGAAACTCGAGGCGCGCATCGCCCAGGAAAAAGCGCTCGGCAAGTGGACTTACGTCATCGAGGCCAAGGCCCTGGCGCCGTTGCTGCGGGAACGCGCGCAACTCGTTGCCGCCAAACGGCCGGCGCGGTAAAACGCTGTCGGCGGCCTGCGGGCTGCCGCGGCACCGGCGATTTGGCGTCGCGCCATGGCGGCCTTATCATGGTGGAATGCATGGTGGAATGATACGCACCGGAATCCCTGCTCTCCTGCCGTTGCTGCTGATATGCCTGACGCTGGCCGGCTGCGCCGTCAACCTGCACGGGCGGCAGTCCACGGGAGCAGGTGCTTCGATCGCCACGGGCACCACAACGACGAGCAGTATCAGCGCCGGTGCAAGCGCAGGACAGGCGAAGTTCAGCGCTTCCTTCGGCTCAGCGCCGCCGCCTGGCGCGAGCGGCGGGCAAATCGGTTTTTCGCGCGGTGCGGCCGCTGTGCTGCTGCTGGGGCTGGTGATCGCCGAAACCGTCGATTTTATCGGCGCGCCGTTCCGCCAGACGCATGGCACGACACCGGCCGCGCAGCCGACGCGCGCGCCGCGGGCGTCCATCGCCGAGACCTGCTCCTGCTATGGCTGGAAACCGGAAGCCCCCGCGCCAGCCGAGTAAATCGGCAGTGCGGATGGGCCGGGCAGGTGGAGTAAAATACGCAGCTTCCGATCACCAACCCCGGTTTCAACCTCCTTGCCCATGAAATCCAACGAAGTTCCGAAATCGCCGGTGTTTCCGAGTGACCACAAGTGGTCGTTTGAAAAGCGCAAGAACGCCTATGAATCCGACATCACCGCCATGATCCGCGGCATGCTCGAAGACGAAGCCATCCGTGAAGACCAGCGTGTCGCATGGGAGCGCTGGCGCAACGACAGCAGCGCGCTGAAGAACAAATAAAAATATCAACAAAACAAATAGTTATGACAGGAGTGCGAGTGAAACTGAAATTGCAAGCGTTCATGGCCGCGGTGTGTGGCGCGGCCCTGCTCGGCTGGGGTGCGGCTGCCTCTGCCCAGAACTACCCGTCCAAGCCGGTGCGCTTTGTCATCCCGTTCGCGCCCGGCGGCAGCACCGACACGCTGGCGCGCGCCATGGGCGGCAAGCTCGCCGAACTGCTCGGCCAGCAGGTGGTGATCGACAATCGCCCCGGCGCCAATGGCGACATCGGCACCGGCATTGTCGCGCGCGCGGTGCCCGACGGTTACACCATCGTGCTCGGCTACATCGCCAATTTCGGCATCGGGCCCAGCCTGTATGACAAGATGCCGTACGATCCGGTGAAGGACTTCGCGCCCATCACCCAGGTCGCGGGTGCCTCCAACATCCTGGTGATCCATCCTTCGGTCCCGGCGAAGAACTTCAAGGAATTCATCGCCTACTCCAAGGCCAATCCGAAAAAGGTCACCTTCGCCTCTGCCAGCGTGGCCAGCGTAGGCCACCTCACCGGCGAATTGCTCAACGATCTCGCCGGCATCGACATGGTGCACGTGCCGTACAAGGGCAGCGGTCAGGCGATCACGGATCTGGTGGGCGGCCACATCAAGGTCATGATCAGCGGCATGGCATCCACCCTGCCGCACGTGAAGTCCGGCAAGCTGCGCGGCATCGCCACTACCGGCGCCAGGCGCACGCCTGCCACGCCCGACCTGCCGACCATCGCGGAATCGGGATTTCCGGGATTTGAAGCGACTTCGTGGTTTGGCGTGCTGGCCCCCGCCGGCACACCCAGGCCGGTGGTTGCGCGGCTCAACAAGGACATCATCAGGGCGTTGCAGGATCCGGCTGTTGCCAAACGCCTTGCCGATGTCGGTTTCGAGATCACTACCGGCACGCCCGAGCAGTTCGCGGCCTACATTCAGGCCGAGATCAAGAAATGGGCGAAAGTGGTCAAGGCCTCGGGCGCGAAGCCCGAGTAAGGCGTAGTCGCGGCTTACGCCGCATGATTGCTCACCACTTCCAGCACGCGCGCGCCGTCGGCATTCCTGATTTCGGTGCGCACCACCGCGAAGCTGCGACCGGCATGCAGCACCTTCGAGCGTATGCGCAGCGACGTGCCGCGCCCCGGGCTCACGAACCAGGCTGATATCGTCGACAGCGCGGGATGGCGCGGCACCGCGGCGCGCGCGGTGGCTGCGGCAAGCCCCCACAGCAGGCCGCCCTGCACGTGGCCAACCCGGTTGCCGAGATGAGGACCGATTTTCACGGTGCAGCGCGCCCCGCCGGGCGCCGGCCTGGGCAGCACGCCCCAGAAATGTTCGATGAAACTGTGCGTGCCGTCTGCGGCGGCCAGCGCCCTGTCGCACGCCTTCATCACCGCGCGTTCGCTGACGTCCAGTTCCGACATGTCCAGCGGTTCCAGCCTCGCGCCGCCGCCGCGTTGCCAGGGCAGCGGCGCGAGCTTGACCCCCACCGGCGGCGGCAGCACGACGAAGGTGCCGCTGGCATGGCATATGGGCTTGCCCGCGCTCGACAGCACGCCGCGCGTGAGCGCCTGCCGCACGCTGCCGCCGTCGCTAAAACCTTCGAGCACCGCCTCCATCGACAGGTTGCCGCTTGAGGCGTGACCGGTGAACTGCGCGTGCAGTTGCACCGTGGCCTGGCGCGCGCCGGTGGCGATCTTCAGGCGTGGCGCGGTGGCGAGCGCGGTGTCGAGCATCACTCCCAGCGCGGCAAAACTGATTTCGCCGCCTGCGTTGCAGGCATGCGTCCATGCGGGCATGGTTTCGGTGATCGATGCGGCGCCGATGTGCGGCCAGGCGAGCTGCAGCAGATAGCCGGGGAAATGAAACCCCGGCGTACGGCTGCGGGCGAGCGCGGCGAGCATGCGGCGGCGGATGTCATGCGCTGCGGATTCACTGATTACTCTGGTAGTCATAGTCTGCATATCGAAAATGGATTTATCGGCGCCGATCGGCAGCTTCGGCTGCGGCCGAAGCTGCAGGAATGCCCAGCCGGGCGTAGATGGGGCGGATGTGCTCGCGGATCTGCCGCCGCCTGCCGGCGATGAACAGTGCGCACGCGGCGCAGGCCGCGCCGCCGAGGAACAGCGTGTTGGCCACACCGATGACATCGGCCAGCGCGCCGGCAGCGAGGCTGCCAAAGGGCGCCATGCCAAGAAACGCCGCAGTGTAAAAGCTCATCACGCGGCCGCGCTTGTCGTCGTCGACAATGGTCTGCAGGATCATGTTCACGGATACCGAGGTGATGAGTATGCCGAAGCCGATCACCGCCAGCAGCGGCAGCGCGAGCCACATGGTTTTCGACAGCGCCAGCAGCATCAGGGCGACACCGGCAGCAAGGCTGGCGCAGGTGAGCAGGCGCACCAGGCCGCGCACGCTGCCGCGCGAGGCGAGGTAGAGGGTGCCGCTGACCGCGCCCAGGCCCGCGGCGCCCACCAGGAAACCCATCTGATCGGCGCCGCCCGAGAACGCTTCGCGCACCAGCGCCGGCATCAGCGTGATGTATGGCGTGGCGAGCAGTCCCACCATCATCAGCAGCATCAGCAGCAGGCGGATCGGCAGCGAGCGCCAGGCATAGCGCGCACCCTCGCTCAGGCCCTGCAGCAGAGGCGGGTGGGAGGCCGGGCGCACGCTGGGCGTCACCCGCATCATCAGGAAAGTAATGATCACCGCGGCGTAGGTCAGGGTGTTGACCAGGAAGCATACCGCTTCGCTGAACCAGCCTATCATCAGGCCGGCGAGCGCCGGGCCGACGAGCCGGCCGCAATTGGCCATCAGTGAAGTCAGCGCGATGGCGTTGGGCAGGTCTTGCCTGTCGTTCACCAGTTCGAGCAGATAGGCGTGGCGTATCGGCAGTTCAACCGCCACCAGCACGCCCAGCACCATGGCGAGCGTGATGATGTGCCAGGGCGCGATGATGCCGGCCAGCGCCAGCGCAGCCAGCGTGGCTGCCTGCAGCATCTCGAGGACCTGCGTGGCAAACATCGCGCGATGCAGGTTGCAGCGGTCCGACCACAGTCCGGCCAGCGGGGAGAGCAGCAGGATGGGCAGGCTGCTGGCGAAGCCGAGCACGCCCAGCAGTGTCGCCGAGCCGGTCATGCGATAGAGCAGCCACCCCTGCGCGATGCTCTGCATCCAGTAGCCGATCAGCGCGCACGCTTGGCCCGACAGGAACAGGGAAAAATTGCGGTGCCTGAGCGCCTGCAGCGACAGTTTCACTGGGTGGACTTGATGAAAAGCGGAAATTGTAAGCGATGCGTGCCGAGCGTGCCCATTCATGGCGCGCTTAAACGCCCGCGCAGCAGCGGGCATGCGGTAAAATCCGCACACTGCCATGCCACAAGATCCCGCCAGCGCTCCGCCGCCTGCCAGTCCCCCGCCTGCCGCTGCCGCACCCGCTTCCCGCCTGATCCATATTATGGAAATCCTGGCGCTTGTCGTGCTGTGGAACAGCGCTTACAAGGGCGCGCGCATGCTCAACACCCTGTATGCGCTGGAACTGGGCGCACAGCCCTTCGATACCGGGCTGCTGCTCGCCACCTATGGCGTGTTCCCGCTGCTGCTGGCGGTCTATGCCGGCAAGGTCTCCGACCGCTACGGCGTGCGCATGCCGGTTCTCGCCGGGATGGTGATTTGCGGGCTCGGGGTGTTCCTGCCGTTCGCACTGCCGACCTTTGCCATGCTGTTCATCTCCGCGGCAGTCACCGGCATGGGCTTCATCCTGGTGCAGGTGTCGATGCAGGCGCTCACCGGCTCGCTCGGCAGCGGCGCCGCGCGCACCCGCAATTTCAATCTGTACGCGCTGTCGGTGGCGGTTGCCGATTTCGGCGGCCCGGTATTCGCCGGATTTTCCATCGACCATTTCGGCCACGTTCGCACTTATCTTTTTCTGGCGCTGCTGACCATGGCGGCGGTGTGCGGGCTGGTTTACCTGATCAGGCGCATCCCGCAGGCCGCGCCGGGTGCGGTCGATCGTGGCGGGCAGCGCATGATGGACTTGCTGCGCGAGCGCGATCTGCGCCGGGTTTTCGTGGCGAGCGCGGTGGTGATGATTGCCCTCGACCTGTTTCAGCTTTACATGCCGCTTTACGGCCACGCCATAGGGCTGTCGGCATCGACAATCGGCATGCTGCTGGGCGCCTTTGCGGCAGCGGCATTCGTGTCGCGCGCGCTGATACCGCTGCTGGTTGGCCGCTACGGCGAAGAGCAGACGCTGGTTTACGCGCTGTTCGTTGCTGCCGCGACCTTCCTGCTGATTCCCTTTTTCCAGAGCGGCTACGTGCTCGGCGCGATCTGCTTTGTGCTCGGCCTGGGCATGGGCTTGGGCCAGCCGCTGTCGGTCATGCTGACCTATAACTACTCGCCGGCGGGACGTGCCGGCGAGGCCCTGGGCGTGCGCATCGCGATCAACAATTCCATGCACGTGGTGGTGCCCGCGGTGTTCGGCGCCGTCGGTTCCATGCTCGGGCTCGCTCCCGTGTTCTGGGTGAACGGCGTGGTGCTGGCATGTGGCACTTATTTCAGCCGCAAGCGCAAGACGGCCGCCTGATGTCCATCTACACCGTCTTCATCATCGCGCTGTGCAATATGTCGAGCCTGCGCGCGAGCAAGGTGCTGGTGGCGCTGTTCGCGATCGAGCTCGGCGCCAATCCCTTCATGATCGGCACGCTGGTGGCGGTGTATTCACTGTTTCCCATGCTGCTTGCGCTGTATGCCGGCCGCCTCGCCGACCAGCTCGGCGTGCGCATGCCGATGGTGGCCGGTTCGATCGGCCTGGCGCTGGGGCTGGCGGCGCCGTTCGTGGTGCCATCGCTGACCGGGCTTTATGTCTCCGCCGCGCTCATCGGCGCTTCCTACGTCTTCTACCATGTTTCGGTGCAGAACCTGATCGGCCTGCTGAGCCCTGCCGAGAAACGCACCGAGAATTTCAGCAGCTACAGCCTGGTGCTGGCGGTGGGCAGCTTCATTGGCCCGCTGGCGGCGGGGTTCGGCATCGACGCGCTGGGGCACGTGCGCGCCTACCTGTGCCTGTCGGCAGTGCCGCTCATCGCGGTGGGCATTTTGCTGGCGCGCGGACGCCACATGCCGCCTCCCGTCAAAACCGCGGCAGAGCAGAAAGCCAGGAAAGTCGCCGACCTGTGGCGCAAGCCGGAACTGCGCCGGGTGTTCATCACCAGCGCGATGATCCTCACCGGCATCGACCTGTTTCAGTTCTACCTGCCGATCTACGGCCATTCCGTGGGCTTGTCGGCGTCGGTGATCGGCATCATCCTCAGCATGTTTGCGGTGGCGGCCTTCGTCGTGCGCACCGCGATTCCGCCGCTGGTGCGCAAGGTCGGCGAAGAGGCCCTGCTGCGCTACGCCATGCTGATTGGCGCAGTCGGCTATGTGCTGCTGCCGCTGTTCGAGAACCCGTGGCTGCTGGGCCTGGTGTCCTTCATCCTCGGGCTGGGGCTGGGCGCCGGCCAGCCGCTGTCGATGATGCTCACTTACGGGCGCTCTCCCGAGGGGCGCTCGGGCGAGGCGCTGGGACTGCGCCTGACCATCAACAATCTGACCCACGTGGTGGTGCCCCTGCTGTTCGGCAGCCTGGGCGCGGCGTTCGGCGTGGCACCGGTGTTCCTTGCCAATGCCATGATGCTGGGCAGCGGCGGCGTGCTCGGCCGCGGTGGCAGGGGCAGCCGCTGAAATGCGCCGCACCGACAGCAGCCGCCCGTGCGGCATGGCCCTGCGCCGATGAACATCTACCAGGTCATCACCATGACGATGTTCGCCGTGATCGGCATCAAGGGCGGGCGCATGCTGAGCACGCTTTACGCGGTCGAACTGGGCGCCAGCCCATTCAATGCCGGCCTGCTGATCGCAGGCTATGCGGTGTTTCCGCTGCTGTTCGCCGTGCACGCCGGCCGTATCGCCGACCGCTACGGGGTGCGGCTGCCGCTGCTCGCGGGCTCGGCCGGGATGTGCGCCGGCGTGCTGCTGCCGTACTTCGTGCGCGGATTGCCCGCGGTGTATGTCGGCGCGGTGCTGACCGGCGCGGCGTTCATTTTCCTGCAGGTGTGCACGCACGCGCTGACCGGCGCGCTGGGCGAGGGCGCGGCGCGCACCCGCAATTTCAGCCTGTTCTCGCTGGGCATGTCGGTCACCGATTTTCTCGGCCCGGTGGTGGCCGGGCTGGCCATAGACCACCTCGGGCACAGGAAGGCTTATCTGTGCCTGGGCGCGACCAGCATCACGGCTGTGCTGGTGGTGCTGTATTTTTTCCGGCGCATGCCGCGCGTGTCGCATGCCGCAGCCGGCGGCCAGTCGCAGCGCGCGCTGGACCTGGTCGGCATTCCGGATCTGCGCCGCATCTTCCTTGCCAGCGGCCTGGTGATGACGGGCATCGACCTGTTCCAGCTCTATCTGCCGCTGTACGGCCATTCGATCGGCATGTCGGCCACCGCGATCGGGCTGGTGATGGGCGCATGCGCGGTGGCGGGCTTCGCGGTGCGCGCGGCCATTCCTGCGCTGGTGAAGCGCCTCACCGAGGAAAGGGCGTTGCTGTATTCGCTGTACCTGTCGGCGGTGGCGTTCTCGCTGATCCCGTTCTTTTCGCATGCCTGGGTGCTGGCCGCGGTATCGTTCGGCCTGGGCCTGGGCCTGGGCCTGGGGCAGCCGCTGGCGCTGGTGCTGACTTATAATTTTTCACCGGCCGGGCGTTCCGGCGAAGCGCTGGGGATGCGGCTGACCGTAAACAATCTGGCGCACGTCGTGATGCCGGTACTGTTCGGCATCATGGGCAGCATGCTGGGCCTGTCATGGGTGTTCTGGATTACTGCCGTGCTGCTGGTGATCGGCGGCCATTTCAGCAGGAAAAAAAGCGGGCGTGTGCAGGCTTGATGGCGCGGACTCCATGATGGAGTGCCGCGCGCAGTATTCATAATGAGGTTTTTTGCGCGAGGGAAAAGATGAAAATCGCAGTGTTGGACGATTACCAGGATGCGTTCCGCAAGCTCGGCTGCTACGGGCGGCTCAAGGGCCACGAAGTCACGGTCTACCATGACACCGAAAAGGATCCGGCCAGGCTTGCCGCGATGCTGAAGGATGCCGGGGCGGTGATACTCACCCAGCAGCGCTCGCCGTTCCCGCGCGCAGTGATCGAGCGCCTGCCCGGGCTCAAGCTCGTCAGCCAGACCGGACGCAACGCCAACCACATCGATCTTGCGGCGTGCACCGAGAAAGGCATCATCGTTTCCGCGGGCGGCGCGGGCAATCCCAATCCGACCGCGGAACTGACCTGGGCGCTGATCCTCGCCGCGCTGCGCCGCATACCGCAGGAAGTGCAGCGCATGAAGGAAGGCAAATGGCAGGGCTCGGTCGGCATCGGCCTCGCCGGCAAGACGCTGGGTGTTTATGCCTATGGCCGCATCGGCAGCCAGGTCGCCGGGGTCGGCAAGGCCTTTGGGATGAAGGTGGTGTGCTGGGGGCGCGAGGGCTCCACCGCCAAGGCGCGCGAAGCCGGGTTCGAGATCGCGGCGAGCCGCGAGGCCTTCTTTGAGGGAGCAGACGTGCTCTGCCTGCATCTGCCGCTCAACAAGGAAACGCGCGGCATCGTCACCGCCCAGGACCTGGCGCGCATGAAGCCCACCGCGCTCATCGTCAACACCAGCCGCGCCCAGCTCATCGCCGAGGGCGCGCTGGTGGCGGCGCTGCAGCAGGGCCGCCCGGGTCTTGCCGCAATCGACGTCTATGAAAACGAGCCCGTGCTCGGCGCCAGCCATCCGCTGCTTGGGATGGACAACGTGGTGTGCACGCCGCATTTGGGCTATGTCGAGCAGGGCACCTACGAGTCCTACTTCGGTGCGGCGATCGACCATATCCTGGCGTACGCCGAGGGCAAGCCGATCAATGTGCTGAACCCGGAAGTGCTGGGGAAAAAATAATCGGCCGCCGAGGCGCCGATACACCTGACCAAGGAGAGGAATCGATGGCAAAAATGCGATGCGGCGTGGCCGCCGTGGAGGCGCTGCGCGCCGCGGGCGTGACCAAGGTGTTCGGGCTGATGGGCTCGAGCACGCTGGAAATCTACGATGCGCTTTACGACGCCAAGGACATGGAATACATCGGCGTGCGCCACGAAAACTGCGGCATGCACATGGCCGACGCCTATGGCCGCGTGACGCAGACGCCGGGGCTGTTCATGTGCGGGCAGGCGGGGCCGGGCTCGGCCAACATGGTGCTGGGGCTGGCGCAGGCCAAGATGGCGTATTCGCCGGCAGTGGTGATCACCGGCCTGCCGTCCACCGAGCACATGGGGCGCGACGCCTTCCAGGAAATCGACCAGCACACGCTGTTTTCACCGGTGACCAAGCGCGTGATGACGGTGCCGCGCCCCGAGCGCATTCCCGAATTCATCCTCGAAGCTTTCCGCATCGCCAACTCCGGCCGGCGCGGACCGGTGGTGGTGAACATTCCGCGCGACCTGTTCAATCACGACATCGAGGTGGAAATCCCCCGCGGCGTGCCGGAACTGGCCGCGCCCGCCGCCGATCGCGCCACGCTGGAAAGAATCAAGCAGCTGATACTCGCCGCCAGGGCGCCTGTGATCCATGCCGGCGCCGGCATCAAGTGGGGACGCGCCACCGCAAAACTGCTCAGGCTCGCCGACAAGCTGCAGATTCCCTTCACCAACTCGGCGGGGCATGCCGACATCGCGCCCATCGATCACCCGCTCTACGCCGGCGGCGTGGGCCCGCGCGGCAACCCGGTGGCGAGTGCTCTCACGCGCGAAGCCGATCTCATCCTCGCGCTGGGCACGCGGCTGGGCTTCAACACCACCTTCTACAAGCACGACGACATCGCGAAGACCGCGAAAATCGTGCAGGTCGACATCGACCCGCTGGCGCTGGGGCGTTATTTCCCGGTCGAGCTCGGCGTGGCCGCCGACGCCGGCGCGGTGGCGGAAGGGCTGGTGGAGATCATGGATGCGGTCGACGCCGGGCGCGCGCCGTGGCAGGCGCGCAATGAAAAATTCAGCAAGGACAAGCAGCAGCTGTGGCAGGCGCGCGAAGCCTCGGGCGCGTCCGCCTCCAAGCCGCTGCACCCGGACGTGATCTACGCCGAGCTGCGCAAGGTCGCGCCGCGCGATGCGATATTCACGCTCGACGCCGGCACCACCGGCTTCCAGGCCACCGACCAGCTGCCGTGCTACACCGCGCCTGCATTGCTCACCCCGCTGGACTGCGGCATGGTGGGCTTCTCCTACGCCGCGGGGCTGGGCGCGAAAGCGGCCGCGCCGCAGCGCACGGTGATTTCGCTGCAGGGCGACGGCGGCTTCGGCATGACCATGGGCGAGATGATGACCGCGGTCATGCACAACATCAATTCCATCGCGGTGGTGATGGACAACGGCACCTGGGGTTCGGAAATCGCCTACCAGCGTGACTTCTACAACAACCGCTACATCGGCGCCCACGTGCACAGCCCGCGCTACGACGAGGTGATGAAGCTGTGCGGCGGCAACGGCTGGTACGTTACGGACGCCGGCGGCACCGCCGACGCGGTGCGCCAGGCGATGGCTGGCGGCAAGCCCGCGGTGATCCACGTCAAGGTCGATCCCGAGGCGGTGATCAGCTTCCGCAAGGATGCGCTGAAGAAACGCGGGTGAAGACGGAAGGATGTTCCGATGAAAGCCCGCATCAAGGTCATCACGCTGGGCGTCAGTGACCTGGAGAAGGCGCTGGTTTTTTACCGCGACGGCTTGGGTTTGCCGACGCAGGGCATCATCGGCACCGAGTTCGAGGATGGCGCCGTGGTCTTCTTCAACATGAATGACGATCTGATACTGGCGCTTTATCCGAGGGCGGCGCTGGCCAAGGATGCCGGGGTGACAATGGGCCCGACCAGCGCGTCGGAGTTGTCCATCGGCCACATCGTCGGTTCCAGGCAGGAAGTGGACGCCATCATGCGCCAGGCGCAGAGCGCCGGAGCGCATGTCACCGATGCTGCGCGCGACCGCTTCTGGGGAGGATACTCAGGCTACTTCCAGGATCCCGATGGCCATCTGTGGGAGATCGCCTGGAACCCCAGTAGCGTGCGCGCTGCGCACCGCGCTCAATGCAGGTGCTTGTTGCGCGGATGCAGCGGGATCACCGTGGAGGACGCAGTGCTTTCCTCGCCGGACTCGCGCTTGGCTGCCAGGTTGACGTCGAACAGCTGGTTGACCAGCGTGGTGACCTGCTCGACATCCTGCTTGCCGAGGTGGCGCGACAGCATGCCTGCGATGTCTTCCACCACGCACTGGCGGCGGAATTCGTGGATGGCCTCCGGCGTGGGGCCGACGAACATCTGGTAGAACTCGTCGTCGCCGTGCTCCGGATAGTAGGTGACCTCGATTTCCGAGGCGTATTCGGTGAGCTGGCCGAGGTTGTGAAATGCTTCGGTCAGGCGGCTGTGGAAGCTGCGGCCGACTTCGCCGGTCCAGCACACATTGACTGCGCGCTCCTTCGGGTCGTACACGATGCCGGGTTCCTCGCGCTCCAGGCTGTGCGCTTCGGCGATGGTGTTGACGTCGAGGTATTCAAGCCATGGCCGCAGCGCTTGTTCGATCTGCGACTGGCGCACGCCCTTGCACAGGAATGCCGAGCCATGTACATGCACTTCCGTTCTCATTTGCCGCTCCGCTCAATCATGTCCGTAGCCTGCAGGCAGGCGGCGGACGGGGCGCCTAGCATATCACACCGCGGCCGCATAAAAAAATGTTTAAAAACAAATTGTTATGCGAAAACAATCGGCCTCGGGCCGGCAATCTGCAGCGATGCGGCGGGGGCGGCCTGACGCGCCTCTATTTGAGCAGGCCGAGCGTGCGCAGCAGCGCGCCCATCGCATCGCGCTCGCGGTCGAGAAAATCGCGCAGCTGCGCGCCGGCAAGGTAGGTGCTGGTCCAGAACTGCCCGGCAAGTCCGGCGTTCCAGGCGGTGCTTGCCGTGGCGTGTGACAGCGCGCCCTCCCAGAAGGCGATTTGTTGCGGAGTGAGGCCGCCCGCGCCGATGACGCCGCGCCAGGTGCCGATGACGCAATCCACGCCCTGTTCGGCCCACGTCGGTACCGCGCCATACAGCCCGGGCAAGCGCTGCGGCGAAGACACCGCAAGCGCGCGCAGCCGCCCTGCCTCCATTTCCCTGGCCGCGCTGACCGCGGTGATCGCGCCAAGCCCGGCGCGGCCCGCCAGTACCTCGGTCACGGCGTAGGGCGCCGAATCGAAAGCCCTGATGTTGAGCGCGCGGACATCGCCGCCGGCGTGGCGGGTGGCCAGCGCCAGCGCCATGTGGTTGGTGTTGCCCAGAGCGGTGGCCAGTGCGATGCTGAGCGCGCCGTTGTTGCTGCCCAGCACTGCCAGCAGGTCCGCCCCGCTGGCGAGCGGCGAGTCGGCGCGCACCACGAAGGCGATGTATTCGGTATACAGATTCGCCAGCGGCGTGAGCGCGGCGTGATCGAAGCCACTGACACCCAGCAGCCTGTTGGTGATGAGGGTGGGCGAGTTGATTGCGAGCACATGCGGGTTGCCGGCGTGCTGCTGCAGGTAGTCCCAGGCGTTGCCGCCGCCGCGTCCCGGCATGTTGGTGAGCCGCAATGCAACGCCGTCCAGCCCCGAGGATTCGAGCGCTGCGATCAGCGCGCGCGCGGGGCGGTCCTGGCCGCCGCCGGCGGGCGTGCCCGCAACCAGCTCAACGCCGTGTTCGGGGCGCCAGCCCGCCATCAACCGGCGCTGGCGGCTGCCGCCTTGGCCTGCGCTGCGCTGCCGCCGGGCATGAAGAACACCAGCACGTTGGCGAAGATGATGGTGCCGGCGAGATAATAAAAACCGGTGTAGATGTCGGTTGCGTCCGCGATCATGCCGAAGATCGCCGGCGCGATGCTGGCGCCTATCGCCTGTATGCCGAACTGCAGGCCGACGCCGCTGCCGGCAAGATGCTTGGGCGTGCTTTCCACCGCCCATGCCTGCAGCACCGGACGCATGGCGTAGAGGAAAAAGCCGACCAGCGCGATGAACACCACGAACAGCACGCTCTTGCCGGCCATCGCCATGCCGGCGATCATGATGCCGGTGAGCACCATGCTCGACATCACGATGCGCTTGCGGCCCATCTTGTCCGACAGGTGCCCGGCGAAAGGCGCGGCGATGAAACCGGCGACCTGCAGCAGCGTCATGCACACGCCGACCACGAAGGGGTTGTAGCCCAGCTCGTAGGCGAGATACACCGGCAGGAAGGTGAGCAGCCCGACCTGGGTCATGGTGCGAAAGGCGGAGCTGCACGACACCAGCATCAGCGCGCGGTTTCTCAGCAGGCTGGCGAAATCGCGCATGTAGCTTTTGACGCTCCACGCTTCGGCGCCGCCGTTGATGGATTCTCCGCCCGTCTTGCCGTCCCCGTCTTTATCCTTGCTCATGGTGAGCGCGCCCAGCATGAGCAGGATCATCACCGCCATGACGATGCCGGGCACCACGTTGATCACCACCACCGTACGCCAGCTGTACCAGGCGAGCAGCGCACCCACTACCAGCGGCGCCAGCGCCTCGCCGACGTTGCCGCCCATGCCGTGGAAGGACAACACCAGGCCCTTGCGCTGGGGGTAGCGGTAGGCAAGCGTGGGAATCGCCGCCGGATGCCACAGGTTGTTGCCGATGCCGACCAGTGTCACGCACACCAGGAGCATCCAGTAGTTGTGGGTGAGGCTCATCAGCGCGTACGGAAAGCCGACCCAGAACAGCGATATCGCCATCAGGTAGCCTTTCTTGCCGACGGTATCCACCAGCATGCCGCCGGGCAGATTCGAAATCGCGCCGGCCAGATGCTGGATGGTCATGATCAGGCCGATTTCGGTGTAGGAAAGGCCGAGCTCCTTGCCGATCAGCGGCAGCAGGATGTAGAAGGTCGCTGTGTACCAGTGCGTCAGCCCGTGCCCGAAGGAAATGAGCCAGACTTCCCTGAAGGAACGCGGGGCTGCGCTTGCTGTGGCGGCGGTGCTCATGGGCGGGAAAATGAGGAGGAATGAATTGCGCCGGATGATACCATTTTCCATGCTTGGACCCGCCGGCAAGTCCATATCATGGCGGGCGGGTTGCGCCGGCGTATCCTCGGGTTGAGCGCAACGATGTTAAGCGCATATCATTGCGGTTTTCCGCAGATTCCTGCACAGGGCCCCGCTCAGAGTCCCGCTCCATCCCCTCACAAAGATATCCATGCGCACCGACCTCGAACGATTCTTCAACCCGCGCGCCATCGCCATCATCGGCGCCTCGCAGGACTTCATCACCATCAGCGGCCAGCCGCTCAAGCACCTCAAGTCGCATCACTACCAGGGCAAGCTCTATCCGGTGAATCCGCGCTACCAGGAAGTGGGCGGCGAGAAGTGCTACGCCTCGCTTGCCGACCTGCCTGAAACCCCGGACCTGGTGCTGATCCTGGTCAATGCCTCGCGCGTGGCCGACATGCTCAGGCAGTGCGGCGAGAAGGGCGTGCCGTACGTGATTATTTTCAGTTCGGGATTTTCCGAGACCGGCGGCGATGGCGTGGCGCTGCAGAAAAAGCTTGCCGATATTGCGCGCCAGTACGACATCGGCGTGATCGGCCCCAACTGCCAGGGCATGATGAACGTCGCCGACGGCGTGTTCGCGGGCTTCGGCTCGGTGTTCTTCACCGATTACGAACCGGGCCCGGTGAGCATGGTGTCGCAATCGGGCGGCTTCGGTTTCTCGGTGATGAACCTGTCATCCAAGGACGGCGGTCTCAAGTTCCGCCAGATGGTCACCACCGGTAATGAAATCGGCATTTCCACGCTCGATTTCATGGACTATTTCATCCGCGATCCGCATACCGAAATCATCGCCGGCTATCTCGAAGGTGCGAAAGATGCGCACCGCATTCCGGAAATTGGCGACAAGGCGCTCGCCGCGGGCAAGCCCATCCTGATGTGGAAAGTCGGCAACACCGCGCAGGGGCAGAAAGCCGCCGCCTCGCACACCGCCAACCTCGGCGGCGCGCTGGCGCTCTACAAGGCGGCGTTCCGCCAGAAAGGCATCATCCAGGTCGAGGACATCCAGGACGTGGTCGATTACGGCCGCGCCTTCCGCTGCGGCAGGCTGCCCGGAGGCAACCGCCTGGCGATCATCACCATTTCCGGCGGCGCCGGTATCCTCATGACCGACGAGTGCATTTCGCGCGGCATGCAACTCGCCGAGCTTGCGCCGGCCACGGTCGCCAAGCTGCGCGAGTTCGTGCCGAGCTACGGCTCGCTCGGCAATCCGGTCGATGTCACCGCGGCGATCTTCAACGACCTCACGCTCATCAACCGCACGCTGCAGGCCATCATGGACGACCCGGGCGTGGACTGCATCGCCATGATCAACGCCTCGCTGCAGGGCGAGATCGCGCACAAGGTCGCGTCTGAAATCGTGGCGGTGGCGCAGAAAACCGACAAGCCGATTTTCGTGGCGTGGAGCGCGCGCGACGCGGTGGCGCCGGAGGCCTACGCGCTGCTCGACGGCGCGCGCATCCCGCATTACAAGTCGCCGGTGCGCTGCGGGCGCGCCATGGCGGCAATGTCCTGGTACGCCGAGGCCAGACGCCGCAACCAGGCGCAGCGCGGCGAGCAACCCTTGGTGATTAAAAAAGATGAAATAAAACAAATACTTAAAGGAAAAACAGCGGATGTCTCGGAATACGCGGCAAAGCGCATCCTCGCCGCCTATGGCATCCCGGTGACGCGCGAGGAACTGGCGGCGAGCCGTGACGAGGCGCTGGCGGCTGCCAGGCGCATCGGCTATCCGCTGGCGATCAAGGTGCAGTCGCCCGACATTTCGCACAAGACCGAGGCCAGGGCGGTGCGGTTGGGTATAGGCTCGGACGCCGAGCTCGTCGCGGCCTATGATGAAGTGCTGCGCAACGCCAAGGCGTACAAGGCGGACGCCGTGATCGAAGGCGTGCTGGTGCAGGAAATGCTCAAGGGCGGCGTCGAGGCCATACTCGGCGTCACCAACGACCCGTTGTTCGGGCCGGCGGTGATGTTCGGCCTGGGCGGCATTTTCGCGGAAGTGCTGAAGGACGTTGCCTTCCGCCTTGCACCGGTGACGCCTGCGGTGGCGCGCGAGATGATAGCGGAGATCAAGGGCTATCCCGTGCTTGCCGGCGCGCGCGGCAAGCCGCCGGCCGACGTTGACGCCCTGGCCGATGCCATCGTCAGGCTGTCGGCGCTGGCGGTCGACCTGAAAGACCACGTCGCCGAACTCGACATCAACCCGCTGTTCGTGATGGAGAAGGGCAAGGGCGTGAAAGCCGCCGACGCGCTGATCAAGCCGCGCGGCTGAGACTTAAAGGCAATTTAACAGGATTGACAGGATGAACAGGATTAAAACCGATACGGATTATCCCGATTTTTCAGCCTGCTCCTGTCAGTCCTGAAAATCCTGTTAATCCTGTGAATTTCAGTTTCTGAAACAGGGCCACACCATGCAATTATCCGCTGAAGTCAGAATGCTGTGCGAAGAGGTGCGGCGCTTCATCCGCGAGCAGGTCGACCCGCGCTCGCGCTGGATAGAGGAAAACGACGCCATACCCGACGACCTGCTGCAGATGGCGCGCGAGGTGGGGCTGTTCGGCCTCACCATACCCGAGCAGTACGGCGGCAGCGGACTGGATCTCGCGGGAAAATGCGCGATCGAGGAAGAGATGGGCCGCACCAATTACGGCTTCGCCACGGTGATCGGCAACCACACCGGCATCAGCACCACCGGCATCGTCGCGATGGGCAGCGAGGAGCAGAAAAAGAAGTATCTGCCGCGCATGGCGTGCGGCGAGTGGATAGGCGCATTCGCGCTTACCGAGCCCGAGGCGGGCTCCGATCCGGCGGCTATGCGCACCAGCGCGGTGAAAAAGGGCGATCGCTGGGTGCTCAACGGCGAGAAGATCTACATCACCAACGCCGGTCCCGCCCAGGTGTTCACTGTGATGGCGATCACCGACAGGAGCAAGGGCATCAAGGGCATTTCGGCCTTCATCGTCGAGCGCGATTTTCCGGGCTTCAGCGTCGGCAGGAACGAGCTCAAGATGGGCATGCACGGCTGCACCACCGCGCCGCTCGCTTTCAACGACTGCGAAGTGCCGGCGGAAAACCTGCTGGGACCCGAAGGCATGGGTTATGTGCAGGCGCTGAAGACGCTGACCGCCGGGCGCGTCACGGTATCGGCGCGCTGCTGCGGCATGATGGACAAGCTGATCGAGCGCTGCGTCGAATACATGAAAATGCGCAGCCAGGGCGGCAAGAAACTCGCCGAACATCAGGGCCTGCAATGGATGCTGGCCGACATGGCGGTGCAGCGCGACGCCGCGCGCGGGCTTACCCAGCGCGCGATAGAGGCCCTGCTGCGCGGCGAGCGCGGCACCATGGAGGCGTCCACCGCCAAGCTCTACGCCACCGAGGCGCTGGGCCGCGTGGTCGACGCTGCGGTGCAGATTCACGGCGGCATGGGCTATATGCGCGATGCGGGAATCGAAACCACCTTCCGCGACGCGCGCATCGTGCGCATCTACGAGGGCACCTCGGAAATCCAGCGCAACATCATCGCTGGACTGCTGTTGAAGGACAGTTAACGCTGTGCCGCCAAGACGCCAAGTAATTCAAAGCGAATGCTGAAGCGCAGAGAACGCGGCAGCGCGGAAAAATATGATTTCCTTCCGCCTCAGGGTATGGGTATCTACACATCTCAAAGAAACTCCCTCGCCCGCCTTGGGGCGGGAGAGGGCGGGGGAGAGGGTAGGCTGTCTGTTTGTGTTCTGAAACGAGGAATATGCAATGGCAAGCGTAAAACAACTGCTGAGCATGGAAGGCCGCGTCGCGGTGGTCACCGGCGGCGCCACGGGCATCGGTTTGCAGATGGCGACCGGGCTGGCGGAGGCCGGCGCCAATCTGGTGATCTGTTCGCGCAAGCTGGAAAACTGCGAGCAGGCCGCGCAGCAGATCGAGAAAATCGGCGTCAAGGTGCTGGCGGTGGGATGCGACGTGACCAAGGCTGACCAGGTCGAGGCGATGAAGGACGCGACGCTGAAGAAGTTCGGCCGGGTCGATGCGCTGTTCAACAACGCCGGCCGGGCGTGGGTGGCGCCGCCCGAGGACATGCCGCTGGAGCGCTGGCAGCAGGTGTTCGACCTCAACATCACCGCGCCCTTCATTTGCGCGCAGGTGCTGGGACGCGAGATGATCAGGGCCAGGCGCGGCAAGATCGTCAACATTGCCTCCATCGCCGGCCTGGTCGGGCGCAATCCGCAGGCCTACAACTCGATTGCCTACGGCGCGAGCAAGGGCGCGCTGGTGAATTTCACCCGCGACCTCGCGGTGAAATGGGCGCAGCACAACATCCAGGTCAACGCCATCTGCCCCGGATTCTTCGTCACGCCCATCAACCAGAAGCTCTACGAGAAAAACAAGGACAACATCGAGCGCGAGATTCCACTCAAGCGTACCGGCGGCCCCGACGACCTCAAGGGCATGGCGGTGCTGCTGGCGTCCGACGCGTCCAATTTCATCACCGGCGCCATCATTCCGGTGGACGGCGGCGCCATCGCGTGGTGAGGCGCTGATACTGCCGCCGCCAGCAGGTCCGCAGGCAATCACGTCAATACTAGGGAAACATCATGCCAAGCAAGGGCGCGCAGTTCAGGGAACTCATCAACCGGCCAGAAATCCTGGTCCAGCCCGGCATTTACGACGGCTACAGCGCGCGGCTGGTCGAGCGCGCGGGATTCAGAACCGCATCGATTTCCGGTGCGGGCGTGTCGGAAAGCCGCATGGGCTGGGCCGACCGCGGCGTGATGACCTTCGACGAGAACCTTGCCAACGCGCGGCGCCTCGCCGACTGCACCGACCTGCTGCTGCGGGCCGACGCGGACACCGGCTACGGCAATGCCATGAACGTCTACTTCGTGGTGCGCGCTTTCGAGAAAGCCGGCGTGGCGGCGCTGATGTTCGAGGACCAAGTATGGCCCAAGCGCTGCGGCCACATGGCGGGCAAGGCGGTGATCGCGGCCGAGGAGATGGTGCAGAAGGTCAGGGCCGCGGTCGCCGCGCGGCGCGATCCCGATTTCGTCATTGTGGCGCGCACCGATGCCGCCGGCCCGCTGGGCGTGGACGAGGCGATCCGCCGGCTTAATCTTTACGCCGCAGCCGGCGCCGACTGCCTGTATGCCGATGCACTGATGTCGAAGGAGGACATCGCCAGGGTGGCGCAGGGCGTGCCCCGGCCGCTCATCGTCAACATGGGACTGGGCATGCGCACCCGCAACACCACGCCGCTGATGAGTCCGAAGGAGTTGCAGGATCTGGGCGTCGCGGCAGTGACCTATCCCCGGCTGCTTTCGACGGCGGCGCTCAAGGGCATGATGAACGCGATGGCGGTGTTTCAGGAGGAGATCGTCAGGCACAACCGCGTCATCGAGCGCGATGATCTGCAGGTGAGCTTTGGCGAACTCAACGATCTCATGGGCATGAAAACGCTCGATGACATCGAGCGCAGGTTTACCGGCGGCTGACGCGATTTGCCGATCCTGGCCATCAACACGGGGGGGCGGGTGGAAACCGTACAGTTTCAGCTGAATGGCGAGCACGTCAGGCTTTGCGACCTGCTCAAGCTCGCGGGCATCGCCCACAGCGGCGGGCAGGGCAAGCACATGGTCGCGGATGGCCTGGTGAGCGTGGACGGGCAGCCGGAAAGCCGCAAGACCGCAAAGATACGTGCTGGTCAGACGGTAGAATGCCGTGGCGTCAGGGTCCTGGTTCTGGCAAAGTGACCCACATAAGCGACGCAAACAAGTGACGCACAATCAGGAGCCGTCATGGAATCGCGCCTTACCGAAATAGAGGTCAAACTCGGCTTCACCGAGGATCTGCTCGAAGAACTCAACCGCACCGCCTATCGCCAGCAGCAGCAGATCGACCGGCTGCAGCAGGAACTGCGCACCCTGCGTCTGCAGGTGAGTGCGTTGCCGGCGGAGCAGCGGGCAGCGAGCGACGAAATTCCTCCGCACTACTGACGGCATAAGCAGATGACCTAAGAGGGCGGCGGGAGCGCGCCTCCCGCATCGCAGTCCCGCATCACGGTCGCGCGTCACAGCAGGTTCAGCGGGATCTTCAGGTAGGGCACGCCGTTATTTTCCGCCGGGGGCAGGTCGCCGGCGCGGATATTGACCTGTATGGACGGCAGGATCAGCGTCGGCATGCCGAGCGTGGCGTCGCGCGCCTTGCGCATGCTGACAAACGCTTCTTCGGTTACGCCTTCATGAAGGTGGATGTTCTTTGCGCGTTGTTGAGCAACGGTTGTTTCCCAGGCCGGGTCGCGGCCGGCCGGCGGATAGTCGTGGCACATGAACAGCCGGGTTTCGCCCGGCAGCGAAAGCAGCTTTTGCGCCGAACGGTAGAGCGAGTGCGCATCCCCGCCGGGGAAATCGCATCTGGCCGAGCCCACGTCCGGCATGAACAGCGTGTCGCCGACAAAAACCGCGTCTTCCACGAGGTATGCCATGTCGGCCGGCGTGTGGCCCGGTACGAAAAGTGCCCTGGCCTGCAGTTTGCCGATGCGGAAGGCTTCGTCTTCGGTGAACAGGTGGTCGAATTGCGAACCGTCGAGGCAGAAACCGGGCTCGAGGTTGAATATTTTCTTGAACACGCCCTGTACCGTGCGAATCCTTTCGCCAATGGCGATGCCGCCGCCCAGTTCGCGCTGGATATGGCGCGCCGCGGACAGGTGGTCGGCGTGCGCATGGGTTTCCAGTATCCACTCGAGCGTGAGCTTGTGCTTGCGCACGAAGTCGATCAGCTTGTCGGCCGAGGCGGTGCTGGTGCGCCCGGATTTGGGATCGTAATCCAGCACGGAGTCGATGATCGCGGCGTGCCCGGCAACGCCGTCGTAAACCACATAGCTGACGGTTGCGGTGACCGGATCAAAGAAGGGCTCGATCAGGGGGCGCATTCTGATTGCTCCGCAAGTTTGTTGTGCATTCAGACATTATATTGACTAATAGTTTATAAGTAAATATAATGTTAATGAAGCTCGACCGTGAACCCCAACGCCAATCATTCAAGACAAATATCCGGCCAACATGCACCAAGACGCTCAACTCGATGTCGCCAGAATGCGCCGCGCTGCAGGCCGTGCAACCGCCATGCTGCGGACGCTGGCAAACGAGGACCGCCTGCTGCTGCTGTGCCAGCTTACGCGGGGCGAGCACTGCGTGAGCGATCTCGAATCGCTGTTGAGTATCCGCCAGCCTACGCTGTCGCAGCAACTGAGTGTGTTGCGCAGCGATGGCTTGGTCGCGACGCGGCGCGAGGGCAAGCATATTTATTACCGTGTGAAGGAGCCCGCAGTGCGGTCTTTGCTCGAAACGCTGTATTCGCTTTATTGTTCCGGAACCAGGGGGCGCCGCCATGCTGATTGACTGGAATTCGTTCACGCCGCTGTCCGCCGTCATCGGCGGCGTCCTGATCGGCCTCGCCGCCGTGATGTTCGCGCTGCTCAACGGCCGCATTGCCGGCGTCAGCGGCATCGTCGGCGGAATGCTCGGCAGCCGGGCAGGCGATCGCGCGTGGCGGCTCGCCTTCGTCGCCGGACTGATCGCCGCGCCGCTGGTTTACGCGCTGGCCGGCGCTGCCGCTCCGGCGCGCATCGACGCCGATTTCCCCACCCTGGTCATCGCAGGGCTGCTGGTCGGTATCGGCACCCGCTATGGCGCGGGCTGTACCAGCGGCCACGGTGTGTGCGGGCTGTCGCGCCTGTCGCCGCGTTCGCTGGTCGCCACGCTGTGCTTTATGGCCGCGGGTTTCGCCACCGTGTTCGTGATGCGTCATCTGCTCGGCGCCTGAGGACTGCCATGCTGATACTCTCTTCGTTGCTCTTGGGGCTGGTGTTTGGCGCGGGACTCATCGTCAGCGGCATGACCAATCCCGCGAAAGTGATCGGTTTCCTGGACCTCGCCGGCGCGTGGGATCCCTCGCTTGCTTTGGTGATGGGTGCTGCGGTTACCGTGGGGCTGGCGGGTTTTGCGTTTGCCGACAGGCGCGCAAGCTCGTTGCTGGGGGCACCCATGCATCTGCCCGCTGCGCGTCATATCGACCGGCGCCTGGTACTGGGCAGCATCGCCTTTGGCATCGGCTGGGGCATGGCGGGATTTTGTCCGGGCCCGGCGCTGGTTTCGCTGGGAACCGGCAACCTCAAGGCCATCGTTTTCGTGCTGGCCATGCTGTGCGGCATGGGCATTTACGAATTTCTGCAGCGTGCCCCAGTCGCCGGGAAACAGGGCTGAGCGACGCTGGTTTACATCAGCGCCTTGCGTATCAGATTAAGCCCGATCAGGAACAGCACCACCGCCAGCGCCTTGCGGAAAGCGTCCTCGTTGATGTGGCGGCGCAGCTTTTGCCCCAGCAGCACGCCGGCGAAAGCCGGGATCATCGCCAATACCGAAGCCAGCAGGTCTTCGCTGCCGATCAGCCGGTAGCCGGCGAGTGCCGCTACCAGCGCCAGCGTCGAGACCAGGTTGGCGAGCGATACGCCGACCACGAAAAAATCCTTGGTCAGGCGCAGTCCGGACAGATACATGGCGTAGATCGGGCCGAACAGCATGGACACGCCGCCGATCAGACCGGCGACGATGCCCGCTACAGGCGCCACCCACGGCTCGGCGCGCGGCGCCACATCGAACACGATGCGACGCTGAAAAACGCATGCGAATACCACCACCACCGCTCCCAGCAGCAGGTACAGCAGTTCGAGGTCGATCACCACCAGTGTCCAGGCGCTGGCGAACACGCCTGCGGTGATGCCTGCGAACAGCGGCCACAGCCGGCGGCTTGCGCGCATGAAATGGCCCCCGTGCATGCCCTGCAGCAGGCTGGTGGCGATCGAAGACAGCGACAGCAGCGCGATCGCCTTGGGAATCGGGATGAAGCTCGCCAGTATCGGCATGGCCACCAGCGGCAGCCCGATGCCGGTGACGCCTTTCACCAGCCCGCCGGCGAGCACCGCGGCGATGCAGGCTGCGAGCACCGGCAGGCTGAGGTCGGGCAGGGCGGTCATCGCCGCCTCGAGCGTGCCGTGCGCCTCGCTTGCAAAAAAGCCGGCGCGGGCGGCACGTGCCGCGCAAAGGTTTGCGCCGTCAATCGTGGGCGCGGCTGCGTGAATCCGGTGCTTGTTCTTGTCATCCTGTGCATCTGGTGATGTGCCGCAGGGGGGGGCTTGCGGAAGCGCCGCCGATTTGCGCCACACCCACCGCCGGTTGTTACCTGTAATATATATGAATCACCGACATGAAGTTGCTCGCATGCCGGTTGTCGTGCCGTCCGCGCCGCCGTTGGCGCGCCTCTACTACCACAATGTCGCTGGCATGCCGGTGATCCGAGTTCAGGATCCCGGGAACTTGCTGCGATCGCGGCCGGAGTCAAGCATGAGGTTGCATACGCGCAGGAGAATTCTGCAGGCGGCATTGTGCGGCGCGGGCGCCTGGGCATGGCCCTGGGGAAAGGTTTCCGCCCAGGGGGAGGCACTGCGCTCGCTGCGTGCGCCCAAGCGTGCCCTGGTGATCGGCAACAGCCGCTACCGCGATGTGCCCTTGAGGAATCCGGCCAACGATGCCGGCGCGATGGCGACGGTGCTCAAGAGCACGGGCTTCGAAGTGGCGCTGCACCTCGACCTGACGCAGGCGGCCATGCGCGAAGCGATGCGGGCGTTCGGCGCCGGGCTTGCAGCGAGCAAGGCAGTGGGGCTGTTCTACTTTGCCGGGCACGGCGCACAGCTGGGGTGGCGCAACTATCTGATTCCGGTGGACGCCGAGATTGCGGACGTAAACGAGCTGCGCGATCGTGCAGTGGATCTCAATAGCCTGATCGAAAGCATCCGCCAGGCCGGCAACCCGATGAACATGCTGATTCTCGACGCCTGCCGCGACAACCCCTTCGGCGGCAGGGCGCGCCTGGAGCAGAAGGGGCTGTCCCAGGTCGACGCGCCGCCGGGTACGCTGCTCGCGTATGCGACGGCGCCGGGCAATACCGCGATCGACGGGGACGGCGGCGAGCACGGGCTGTACACCGAGCACCTGCTGCGCGAGATGCGGGTGCCGGAGGCGAAGGTGGAGGATGTGTTCAAGCGGGTGCGGCTGGGAGTGCGCCGGCGCTCGAGGGGACTGCAGATCCCGTGGGAGAGCACCTCGCTGGAGGAGGATTTCTGGTTCATTCCGCCGGCGGCGGTGCTCAGGCTTGAACGGGAGCAGGAGGAGCGGGAATTCCGGCAGGAACTGGCGCTGTGGGAAAAGATCCGCAGGGCGGATCAGCCCGAGCCGCTGGAGGCCTATCTGCGGCAGTATCCGAATGGGCGGTTCGCGGAACTGGCGCAATTGCGGCTGGATCAGGTGCTGGCGCGGCTGGGTGAAAAGAAAGTGGAAGTGATATCTGCGCCCGACAATCCGTACACCAAGGGTTCTGTCAGGACCGACACCACCTACCGTGTCGGGGACATTTACGTGATGCTGGTGCTGGATTTGCTGACCGGGCAGGAGATCCGGCGCGGCAAGAATCTGGTCACGGAAATCACCGAAACCGAAGTGCGCTTCAACGGGGGGCGTTACTCGACGGACCTTCTCGGCAATCCTCTGCGTGCGATAAACGGCGGCATCATTTCTCCGAATCAAGTCATTCCGACCGAGTTTGCGGTCGGAAAGCGGTGGAGATCGCGTTATCGCGTCACCCCGCCGGGAGGCGGGATGACGATGGTGGATGTGGAACTGCAAATCATGGCGCGCGAAATGGTCGAGGTTCCGGCCGGCCGTTTCAACGCTTACCGCGTCGAGGCGCAGGGCTGGCAGAGCGGCGCGAACAATGCGGGCCAATCGATCAACCGACAGCTCGACTGGAAACGATGGTATGCGCCGGATCGGGTACGGTGGCCGGTTTTAGGCGAAGTGATCCAAAGGAACCAGGCGGGGCAGATTCTCCTGGCAGAGAGAAGCGAGCTGCTGGAGTACCGGCAGTCCTGATCGGGCTTTACCCCAGCGCTTTGGTGACGGCCGCCTCTGCCAGCGCGAAGGCCTGGGTGCCGCCGCCGACCATGCCGGGATAGCGCGAAAAGAACAAATAGCCGTCGAAGGGCGCGATCAATTCTTCCAGCACCTTGTAGCTGTAGAGATCGACCACCTCGCCGAGCTTGGTGCCGCTCTTGATCAGCTGGCCGAGGTCTTCGGGGCGCGCGTAGTTGGAAACCAGGTAACCGCTCTGCTTGGGGCGGATCTCGCGCCGGCCCTTGAGGTCAAACTGCAGCTGCCGTCCCGGCTGCGCCTGTCCGGGCAGCATGCCGAGATGACGCAGCATGCCTTCCAGGCCCCGGGTCATCATGCCGATGTAGTAGGCGGTATCTGCGGGCGAGAGCCAGGCTCCTCCCACTTCCGGGTTGACCGCGACCACGCCGCGCGAGTTGAGGTAATGCGCCGCCGAACCGGCGAATTCGTTTTCATGGACGAAAGTGGCGCCGAAGGCGCGCGCCAGCGCCAGGTTCTTCTGCTTGAGTTCGTCGGGCGCCTTGGTGTTGTAGTCGACGCGCGCCTGCAGCCTGCCGCCGCTGCCGCCGGAGTGGAAGTCGATCAGGGCGTCGACATGATGCAGCACGTTCTCCGTGATGGCAGCGGCGATCATCTGCGTGGTATTGCCGCGCGCATTGCCCGGGTACACCTCGTGCAGGTCGGTGCGACCGTGCTGCTCCGGCGTCTGCCGCCCGAAGCCTGCGGTCGCCATCGGGTTGGCGCAGGACACCAGTGCGATGCGCCCCTTGAGCTGCGCGGTGTCGAGCGCGCTGATGAATTCGCGGATGGCGATGGTGGCGAGAAACTCATCGCCGTGGGTGTTGGTGATGATGCCGAATGTCGGGCCGGGATGGCGGCCGGTGATCACGTGCAGCGGCAGCGCCAGCACGGCGCCGTTGAGCATGGTGGTGACATCGATGCGGGTGTAGCTGCGGCCTTCCTGCTGGTTGGCCCACAGTGGAGCGGCTTGCGAAGACACTTAAAAACTCCTTTAAAATCAATTAATTATATTATTCCGGAAAGCGGAACACCAGTGCCGGTTCTTCCATGCGGTCGCGCGTGCCGCGTATGCGTTGCGCCATCGCCAGCGCATACGGCGCGGCTTCGAGCAGGATGGCGGCCTGCTCGTCGTTGAGTCTGAGTCCCGCGCGCCGCGCCATGATCAGCGCGGCATCGCGGGTGACATTGTCCACGCCCGAGGCGTCGGGCTCGTTGCCCTTGGGATTCACGGCGGGCTGGGCCGCACCCGGCGTGAGCTGCGGCCGTTGCGCGTGCCACGCCGTGGCCTGCTCGTAGGCAAAGCCTGCGCGCAGCACGGTCGGTTCGTCGAAGGGCCGGCCGATCACCTGCATGCCCAGCGGCAATCCGTTCTGCGAAAATCCGCACGGCAGTTCGAGTGCCGGACCGGCGGTGACATTGGACGGCGTGAATACGTTCGAGCGCTGCCAGAAGTTGAGCGTCTTGTGCGCATCCAGCCGTGGTGCCGGGCCGAAGCCTGCAGTGAGCAGCACGTCATACTTGTCATAAAGCTTGCGGGATTCGGCGATGATGCGGCGATGCTCGCGTGAGGCGGCGACGTAATCCGGCGCCTGGAACAGGCAGGCGGGCAGGATGCGGCCCAGGAAATCGCGGCCGAAGTCGCCGGGGCGCTCGACCAGGTCCCGGTAGTGAATCGAGAAAATTTCGCTCTCGGCGATGATCACCTTGACATCCAGCGAGTCCATCATCGGCCGCGCGCGGCAATCCTCGATTTTTGCGCCGAGCTTCTTGAACACTTCAATTGCGTCGTTCATGGCGCGCTTGAGGTCTTCGTGCGCGGGCAGGTCTTCTTCCCAGTAATGGCGCAGCACGCCTATCTTCAGGCCCTTGATGTCGGGCTTGAGCGCCGCGCGGTAATCCGGAACCGGGTGTTCTATGCTGCCGGCGTCGCGGGCGTCATGGCCGGCGAGCACCTGCAGCATGAGGGCGCAGTCCTCGACGGTGCGCGTCATCGGCCCGCAATGGTCGAAAGTGAAGGAATTGGGAATGACGCCGGCACGGCTTACCAGGCCGTAGGTCGGCATGAGGCCGACGATGCCGCAGAACGACGCCGGCCCGCGGATGGAGCCGCCGGTATCGGAACCAAGTGCGCCCGGCAGCAGTCCCGCTGCCAGCGCCGCGCCCGAGCCGCTCGACGATCCGCCGGTGAAGTGCTCAAGGTTCCAGGGATTGCGCGAGGGCGGCCACGGCAGGTCGAATGACGGCCCGCCGTGCGCGAATTCGTGTGTCTGCAGCTTACCGAGCAGTACTGCGCCCGCCTCGTACAGCTTGCGCGTGGTGGTGGCGTCCTCGTCAGGAATATTGTCGATGCAAACCCTGGAGCCGCCGGAAGTGAGTATGCCCCTGGTGTTGTAGATGTCCTTGAGGCCGACGGGCATGCCATGCAGCGGCCCGCGGTACTTGCCCCTGGCAATTTCCTGCTCGGCCTGCTTCGCCTGCTTGCGTGCAAGCTCGGCGGTAACGGTGATGAAGGCATTGAGCTGAGGGTCGAGCGCGGTGATGCGTGCGAGCAGGGCGTCGGTATATTCGAGCGGCGAAAGCTTGCGCGTCTCGATCAGCCTGGCGGCTTCGGCAAGAGTCAGAAAATGCAGGTCCATGTTCATCCGTTTCGGTCAGGTTATCGGGCAAACTACAGGTTCAATTGGTCGGAAAGGCTTTGTGGTACAGCGCCAAATCCACGTAACGCAGCGGATCGGCGAGGGTTTTCTGCGGCACGCCGAACCTGCTGCGCAAGGCGAGCACTGTGCGTATGCCCTCGATGTCGAGCGCCACGTCGCGGAAGAAACCGCTGCTGTCGTCGAGCAGCACATCGAGCGACTGGTGCGCCAGTGCTGGTGTCATCGATGCGTCATTGGCAATGAGCAATGCGGCAGCGATTTCACGATTCTGCCTGTCGTAAAGCCAGTCCATGGCATCGCGGTAAGCGCGCATGAAGCCGAGGACGGCGGCTTCGTTGCTGCGTACCCACGCGCGCTGCGCAAACCCGGTGCGACCCTGGTAGCGCCCCAGCAGGTCGCGAGCCGTGCCGAGGCAGGTGTGGCCCCTGTCGGCGGCGATCTTGTCGAGCGGCGTGGCAAGCAGCCCGGCGGCGTACTGTCCTTCGAGCATGGCGCGCAGGCGCGCCGGCCCGCCGCCGGTGCGCTCATAAGTGACGTCGGTATCGCGCATGCCGGCGCGCGCGATCATCTCGCGCAGAATGAAGGCGTAGCCGGTGGTGAGTGCGTCGACCGCGATTTTTTTGCCGTGCAGCGCGGCCACCGATTTGATGTCCGGCGCCGCCATCAGGCTCTGGAAACTGTCGTCCACCCCCATGAAAGCGACGAGGTCTGGCGTTCCCTCGCAGGGCGCCTCCCCCTGGCCTTCCTGGTAGGCGACGAGATTGTCGATGGCGGTGACCGCGAGGTCGAACCTGCCGTCGATCAGCCCGGTCATCAGATATACCGAGTTCGGCGTGTAGGTGATGTCGACGGCGATGCCGTGACTGGCGAAAAACCCCTGGCGCTGGGCGACCCACGCCGGCAGCGAATAGCCGCCGCCGAAAGTGATCATGCGGATACTTGTCAGATGTTGTTTGGGCTCGGGGGGCATGGGGAATTGCGTTTGCGAAGTCGGGGTGGCTTGCCGCGCCTGCAGGCGGCCACCGAAACGATACACCATGCGTGCGGCGCTTCAAAGCACGGCGTATGTGAATTCACGCATCATACGGCGACGTGAGTAGAATACGTTTTCCCTTTATACCAACACGAGTAGTCCACAAAATGAACGCGCCCCCGAAAGCACCTGCTGCAGGCCATGGAGCACCCGTGACGCGCCGCTGGACCGAACAACGCTGGCTGATCGACAACATCATCCGTTCGGTCGGCATCGACTGGGACCAGCCGCGCAGCATCAACTACAACGCGCCCTGTGGCCCCGAGGCCAACGCCGATTTCGCCGGCATACGCGAACGGGTGAAGAAATATGCCGATATATCACCCGCATTCGAAACCGCCGCGCGCCGCCGCGAAGCCAGGGCGCGTGCGGCGGAAGAGGCGGGGGAGCAGGTCACCGCGCGCCAGAATTATTTCATCGCCGCCGTGCAGTACGCCGCCGCGCAGTGGCCGTACGACGAGAACAACGACAGGAACCTGTCGCTCAACCAGCGCAAGCGCGAGTGCTATCTGAATTATGCAAAATACGCCGACCGCAAGGTGGAGGCGGCGTGGATTCCCTTCCAGGGCAAGGCGCTGCCCGGCTGGCTTCACCTGCCGCCCGGCTATAGCGGCGGGCGCATTCCCGCAGTGGTGGCCATTCCGGGGATGGACGGGTTCAAGGAGGCGAGCGTTGCCATGTACGGCGACCGCTGGCTCACGCGCGGCATCGCGGTGCTCAGTGTCGAGGGGCCGGGCCAGTACGAAAGCGCGGTGCTGGGGATTCCGGTCAGCATGCCGAATTGGGTGGAGGCGGGGTGCGCGATCATGGACTGGATGGCGGCGCGGCCGGAGATCGATGCGCAGCGCGTGGGCGTCATCGGCCAGAGTTTCGGGTCGCTGTTCGCCACCATCGCCTGCGCCAGCGAGCCGCGCTACCGCGCCTGCGCCGTCACCGCGACCTGCCTGGAGCCCGGCTGCCATACCATTTTCGAAGAGGCCTCGCCGACCTTCAAGCAGCGCTTCATGTACATGTCCGGCTACACCGACGAAGCGGCGTTCGACGAATTCCGCGAGACGCTGACCTGGGAGGGACGTGCCGAAAACATCCGCGTACCGTACCTGTGCGTGGCGGGCGAGGCCGATGAACTGTCGCCGCTGGTGCACACCGAGCGCCTGGTGGCGACGCTGCGCGGGCCGAAGCGGCTGGTGGTGTACCAGGATTGCCGCCATTCGGTGGGCAATGTGCCGGCGACCAACCTCGGCCCCACGCCTGCCGTCATGGTGGCCGACTGGATGCACGCGCGGCTGCACGGCAAGCCCTTCGCCAGCGAGCACTGGTTCGTGGAGGCGAGCGGCCGCGTGGTCAAGACGCCGTACTAGCAGTGCTGGTGCGGGAAAGTTTTACCCTCTCCCGCTGGCGGGAGAGAGGGAAATCGGCCATACGCCCGTGGAAATAAATGCCGTAGCACTCGTGCCACAGTAAACAGCATCGATTTCTACTGCGCGCACGCTCCCCTCTCTCATCCATGGGAGAGGGGCTGGGGGAGAGGGGGGTGATGACGTCTACTGGGGCGTGAGTCCCGCGGCCTTGACCACCTTGGCCCATTTCGCCATGTCGTTGCGGACCACCACGGCGAATTCCTCCGGCGTGTTGCCCACCGGGTCGGCGCCGCTGTTGAGGAAACGCTCCTTCACCGTGACATCCTGCAGCGCGAACACCACACCCTTGTGCAGCTTGGCGATGATGTCGCGCGGCGTTCCCGCGGGCGCCATCAGGCCGTACCACTGCACAGCCTCGTATCCTGGTACGCCCTGCTCGGCGATGGTCGGGATGTCGGGCGCTGCCTTGGAACGCTGGGCGCTGGTCACGCCGTAGGCGCGCAGCCTGCCGGCGCCAACCTGGCGCGTGCCGGTGATCATATTGGTGATCATGAAGGGCACATAGCCTGCGGTGAGATCGGCGATCGCCTGTCCGGCACCCTTGTACGGCACGTGCACCATTTTAAGTCCCGTCATGCTCAGAAACATTTCCATGCACAGGTGCAGATTGCTGCCGGTACCGGCTGAAGCGAACTCGAGCTGGCCGGGGCGCGTCATGGCAAATGCGATGAGTTCTTTCACGGTTTTCGGCTGCAGCGAAGGGTGACCCACCAGCATGTTGGGCAGGATGACAAACTGACTGACTGGCGCAAAATCCTTCAGTACGTCGAAAGGCAGGCTTTTCTGCATTGAAGGCTGGATGGTGATGGTGCTGATCGCTGCGAGCAGGGTGTAGCCGTCGGGTGCCGCGCGCGCGACCATTTCGCTGCCAATGAGGGAGGCGGCGCCGGCGCGGTTGTCGACCACCACGCGCTGGCCCAGGAACTCATCGAGCTTGGGCGTGACAAGACGGGTCGTGGAGTCGGTGCCGCCGCCTGCGACTGAAGGCACGATGATTCTCACCGGCTTGGCCGGATAGCTCTGTTGCGCGGGACTGCCGGCCGCTGTTCCAAGCAGGCATGCGCAGAACATGGCTTGGGCAAAGCGGCTTTTGCGTGCTGTGAACATGACCCCTCCAGGATGCGCCCGTAAACCCGCTATTTTGTGCGTCACAATTCTGGCTGCTGGGATGCCGGATGTAAAGCATGCGCGGCAATCATCCGCGACGACGGGCGCGCCAAATTGACATGCCAGGGGACGGTTTGTATAGTCGGGCGGTCTTGCGTTTGCTTTCCCGACCGCAACAGTATCCCCCGTCGCAATCAATCACGGAGAACCCATGTCCAAGCTGACCCTCAAGCAGGCCAACACCATTATCGACAAGGCGCTCGCCAAGGCGCGCGAGATGAAAATAAAACCGCTGGGCGTGGTTGTGCTCGATGCCTCGGGCCATCTGGTCGCCGCGCAGCGCGAGGACGGGGCGAGCATGTTCCGCCTCGATGTGGCCAAGGGCAAGGCGTGGGGCGCGGTGGCGATGGGCTGTTCGAGCCGGGCGCTGGCCAAGCGCGCCAAGGACAATCCCAATTTCATGGTCACCCTGGCTGCCACGGCAGAAGGCAAGTTTCTGCCGCAGACCGGCGCCGCGGTGATCAAGAACGCCCAGGGCGAGATCATCGGTTCCGCTGGCGCCAGCGGCGGCTCGGGCGAGGAGGACGAGGCCTGCTGTGTTTATGGCATCGAGCAGGCAGGGCTGACAGCTGACGCTTCGGCCTGACCCTGCCTGTCCGGCGCATGGTAACAAGCAGCGCCAAAGTACATACAAATAAACAGGATGGACGGGATCGTTCAGCGTTTTATCCATTCCTTCTGATCCTGTTATTCCCGTCCATTCGTTTTTGATTTTTTCAGACACCCGTATGTCGCGCTACCTTCCCGCCGAAATCGGCATGCCGCTTGCCGATGTTGACACTCCATGCCTTATCCTCGAGCTTGATGCCTTCGAGCGCAACCTGCGCCGGCTCATGGAATCGCTCGCCGGGCGCGCTGTCAGAGTGCGGCCGCACGCCAAAAGCCACAAGTGCCCGCAGATCGCCCTGCAGCAGATCGCGCTGGGCGCGGTTGGCGTGTGCTGCCAGAAAGTGAGCGAAGCCGAGGCGCTGGTCGAAGGCGGCGTGAGCGATGTGCTGATCGCCAATGAGGTGGTGGGCGCGCCCAAGCTCAGGCGGCTTGTGGCGCTGGCGCAGCGCGCGCGGGTGGCGGTGTGCGCCGACGATGCCGGCAACGTTGCTGCGCTCGACGCCGCGGCACGTGCAGCCGGCATCCGGCTTGATGTGCTGGTCGAAATCAATGTCGGCGCCAACCGCTGCGGCGTCGAGCCGGGCATGCCCGCGCTGGCGCTGGCGCAGGTGATTGCGGCGTGCAAAAACCTGCGCTTCGCCGGCCTGCAGGCCTATCACGGTTCGGCCCAGCATTTTCGCAAGGCCGAAGAGCGGCGCACGGCCATAGAGTCCGCGGTAGCCAAAGTGAGGGCGACTACCGCGCTGCTCGATGCGGCGGGCATCGCCTGTGAGCGGGTAACCGGCGCCGGCACCGGTACTTACCTGTTTGAGGCGGCGAGCAGCGTCTACCACGAGATCCAGCCCGGCTCCTATATTTTCATGGACGCCGATTATGCAAGGAACGACTGGACCGAGAGCGGCATCCCGCGCTTCGAGCACAGCCTGTTCGTGTGGACGACGGTGATGAGCCGCACCGGCAATGCGCATGCGATCGTCGACGCCGGCCTCAAGGCGTCGAGCACGGATTCCGGCATGCCGCGCGTGGCCGATGCGCCTGGCGTGGAGTACATCAAGGCTTCAGACGAGCACGGCGTGCTTGCGCTGAATGGTGCGCCGGGATACGCGCTGGGCGACAAGCTCAAGCTCATTCCCGGCCATTGCGATCCCACGGTCAACCTTTACGACCAGCTGGTCTGCGTGCGCAACGACAGGGTGGAGGCGATCTGGCCGATCAGCGCGCGCGGCGCGCTGCTTTAGAACGCCCTAACAAAATGAATTCCCCCTCTCCCCCGTTTGCGGGGGAGAGCTTGCACAGCAAGCGAGGGGGCCGGGCAGGGTGAGGGGGAAAGAAAGTGTCATTTTGTTAGGCGCTCTTAATACTTATTTGGAGTGATCTCACATGGGTGCAATCAGGAAAATCGGCTTCATCGGCGTCGGCAACATGGGCAATCCCATGGCCGGCCATCTGGTGAAGGCGGGCTTCGATGTGGCGGTATTCGATATCCGCGCCGAGACCGCACAGGCATTCGTGGCACAGCACGGCGGCAGGGCTGCCACGTCGCTCGTCGAGGTTGGACGCGGCGCGGATGCGTTGATCACCATGCTGCCCGACGACAAGGTGGTGCGCAAAGCCGTCCTGGGCGCTGACAATGACGGCGCAGCATCGGCGCTGGCAAAAGGCGCGGTCGTGATCGACATGAGCACCGCCGACCCGGTCGGCACGCGCGCGCTGGCCGAGGCCTTGCAGCCGCGCGGCATCGCCGTCGTCGATGCGCCGGTGATGGGCGGGGTGGTGTTCGCCAGGGACGCCACGCTAGATATCATGACCGGTGGCGATGCGGCGCAGGTCGAGCGCTGCCGCCCACTGTTCGCCGCGATGGGACGCAGCGTGATCCACTGCGGCAGCGTAGGCAGCGGCCATGCGCTGAAAGCACTCGCCAACTATGTCAACGCCTGCGCACTCATCAATGCAATCGAGGCCATGACCATAGGCAAGCGCTTCGGGCTTGATGCAAAGCTGATGGCTGATGCGCTGATCCCGATGTGCGCCGGACGCAACCATCCGATCGAAAAGAAAGTGATACCCCATATCCTGACCGGCAAGCACGCCACCGGCATGGCAATGGGCTTCATCGCCAAGGACGTGCGGATCGCCGTCGACACCGCGAGATCGATAGGCGCCGCCGCCCCGCTGGCGGAGCGCGTGTCGGAACTGTGGACCGCGGCGGCCGAAAAACTGGGCGCCAACCTCGACCAGACGCAGATCGCGCGCTACTGGGAAGAGGCGAGCGGCGTCAGGCTGGATGAATAGCGGCTTGCTGCCCTGAAAAACAAAAAAGCGCGCCGCGGCGCGCTTTTTTCTGGGGCGGGCGCTGTGCCCGCTGTAGTTACGCAGCCACCGCTTCGCCCTTGGCGAGCCCGGGCATGGTGAAGCCCAGCTTGTCCAGATCGCTGATGATTTTCTCGGCCTGAGCCTTGGTGAGGCCGACCAGTGGCGGGCGCACCGTAACCCAGTCCGGATCCTTGGCGTAGTGGGCGATCACCTGCTTCAGCGCCGGGATCATGATGTACTGGCCCACGGTCTTGCGCACGGCGTTGAGCGCTTCCTGTTGCGCGTCGGCATCGCTGTTCTGCCATTCGCGGTAGAGCTTGTCGATGGCGCCCGGGTTGACGTTGGCGGTGGCCGAGATGCAGCCGGCGCCGCCGTTGCGCATGTTGGCGAGCAGGAAGGATTCGCTGCCGACGAACATGTCAAAGCCCGACTTGGCGAAAGCGTCGAGGAAAACCTTGGTATTGTTCCAGTCGCCGGAGCTGTCCTTCATGCCGGCGATCGCCGTCGGGTAGGCCTTCATCAGCCGCTCCACCAGCTTGGGCGTGATGCCTACCACCGCCACCGGCGGTATGTGGTAGAGGTAAATGCGCAGCCGCGCATCACCGACGCGCTCGATGATCTCGGCGAAGTTGCGGTAGAGGCCATCTTCGGAAACGTCCTTGTAATAGAAGGGCGGCAGCATCAGCACGCCTGCGCAGCCTGCTTTTACCGCGTGATCGGTGAGCCGCACCGAGTCGGTGAGCGCGCAGCAGCCGGTGCCCGGCATCATGCGCGAAGCGTCAACATCGGCTGCAAGCAGCGCGTCGAGCAGCGCGATACGCTCGTTGGCGGACAGTGAATTGGCTTCGCTGTTGGTACCAAACACCGCGAGCCCGCAGTTCTGGGACAGCAGCCACTTGCACTGCCGGGTGAAACGCGCGGGATCCGGGCTCAGGTCGTTCTTGAACGGCGTGACCACAGGCGACAGCACGCCCTTGATGCGTTTTTGTTCCTTCATGACGATTTCTCCTCGATTGAGAGGGCCGAAGCCATCGGGTGAATAATGGGATCGGGGATCCGGGGGGTGGAAATTTCGCCGCGACATTGATGCGAATAATGACGCGGCCAGAATAGCATACCGCCGCACCCGGGAACAGCGCCCGACGCCGGCAAATGGTTGTGATCGACGGGCTCATTTGCTAGTCTTGCGCCTCTTGTGCCGCGGCAGGCGCTTCCGGCGCATCGTTCCACTGCATGCCCGGAGGTTGGGATTGCGACGCAGCCGCCGACCGACAAACAGGAGGAGACCCATGCAACAAATCAAGCGTTTAGTTTCGTTCGTCCTGTGCGGCGCGGCATTGCTGCTTGCCGCGACGGCTGCCATTGCGCAATATCCGACCAAGCCGGTGCGCTTCGTCATTGCGTTCTCGCCGGGCGGGCCCAGCGACATATTGTCGCGACTGGTCGGCGGCAAGCTGTCGGAGCGCATGGGCCAGCCCTTCGTATTCGATAATCGTCCCGGCGCCGGCGGCAATATCGCCGGCGAGATCGTCGCCAAAAGCGTACCCGACGGCTATACCCTGATGATCGCCAACAACAGCGTGCTGGCCGCCAATGCCTCGCTTTACAAGAAAATGGAATACAACCCGGCGAAAGATCTGGTACCCGTGGTATGGGTTGCCTCCCAGCCCAACATCTTGGTTGTGCACCCGTCGCTGCCGGCGAAATCGGTGAAAGAATTCATTGACTACGCCAGGGCGCGTCCGGGACAGCTCAACTACGCTTCCTCGGGCAGCGGCGCCGCGGCGCACCTCGCCGCCGAGCTTTTCAAGAGCATGACCAAGACGGACATGGTGCACATCCCGTTCAAGGGTGCGGCGCCGGCGCTTACCGACGTGCTGGCAGGACGCAGCCAGCTCATTTTTGCAACCGCGCTGTCGGTGCAGCCGCACCTGCAGGCCAACCGCCTGCGCCCGCTGGGAGTGACCACGCTCAAGCGCATGGACACGATGCCCAACCTGCCGACCATAGCGGAGTCCGGAGTGCCGGGATTCGAGGCATCGACCTGGCATGGGCTGGTGGCGGTGGCAGGCACGCCGCGCGCGGTGACGGCCAAGCTCAATGCAGAGGTCAATGCAGTGCTCAAGGATCCGCAGGTCAGCAAATTCCTCGAAAGCCAGGGCGCGATCATTGAGGGCGGCACCGCAGAGAAGTTTGCGGGCTTCATCAAATCCGAAATTCCGAAGTGGGCAAAAGTCATCAGGGAATCCGGCGCGCGTGTGGATTGATCGTTTCAGTAATTAGGTGGTTCAGTGATTAAGTGATTGCAACGGCAGTCATGCAAACATTAGGGCACCTAATCACTGAATCACCTAATTACCCATTAATAGGCGCGGTAAACGCGGAGAACAAGGCAAATAATGGCAACACTGAAAATACTTGGGGCGGGACCGGTCAAGCGCGGCATCACGCAGCTGGCGGCCCAGTTTGAAAAGAACACCGGGCAGCAAGTGAGCGTGGAATTCGCCGGCGCGCCGGCGGTGCGCGAGCGCGTGCTGGCCGGCGAAGCGGTGGACGTCACCGTGGTGCCGCAGTCGACGATGGAGGATTTCGTCGCGCAGGGCAGGGTGGCAGCGGATACCCGCATGACCGTCGGGCGTTCGCGCATGGGGCTTGCCGTGCGCAAGAATGCTGCCCTTCCGGACTTGTCGAGCGTGGACGCTTTCAAACGGGCGGTTGCTGCGGCAGATGCAGTGGTGGTCAATGTTGCCTCCAGCGGCAACCATGTGGCGAAGCTGCTGGAGAAGCTCGGTTTTAATGCCGACAAGGTGACCAAGCAGCCCGACACCGTGAAAGTCATGGATCACGTGGCCTCATCCGCCCGGCATCTGCTGGGTGCCGGGCAGTTGCCGGAAATCCAGGAACTGGCGGACAAGGGTGTGGCAATCGCGCTGGCGGGGCTGTTGCCCGACGAGCTGCAAAGCATCACTGCGTATGACGCGGCAGTGACCAAGGCCAGCGCGCATGCATCGGCAGCGGCGTTCACGGCGTTTCTCGCCATGCCGGAAGCCCGCGCGACGATGGCAGCCACCGGCATCGATTGAATCAACTCGGCCGGAATCGCAATGACAACCCTGAAAATACTCAGTGCCGGCGCGGTGAAACGCGGCGTCGCGCGCGTGGCTGCCGCGTTCGAACAGGACACCGGAGCCAAAGTGGAAATCGAATTCACGCCGGTGCCCGAAGTGCGCAAGCGCGTGGCGGCCGGCGAGACTGCGGACGTGCTGGTGGCAACGCCGGCGGTGATGGATGAGTTCGCTGCGCAGAACAAGATAGACCCGGCGACCCGCGGCTTTCTCGGTCGCTCTCGCATGGGCGTGGTAATCCATGCCGACGCGCCGGTGCCGGCAATTCCCGACGCGGCTGCCTTCGCGCAATTGCTGCTTGCCGCCAGTCACGTTGTGCGCAACCAGGCATCCAGCGGCATCTACTCCGAGAAACTGCTCCACAAGCTCGGCCTGACCGAACGGCTCGGATCGAAAATCGTTGTCGTCAAGACGGGCTCCGGCATCATGGAGTATGTTGCCGACCATCCGACGCGGGCAGTGGGGCTTGCGCAGATCTCGGAGCTGATGGTGATGATGGACAAGGGTTGCAAGGTCAAGCTCGCGGCGCCGTTGCCTGACGAAATCCAGAACATGACCAGCTACGATGCGGCAGCCACGTCAGGCGCACCGGCAGCAGCGGCGCAACTTGCGCGGCGGCTGGCATCTGCCCAAGCGAAGGAGATTTTTGCCGAAACCGGCATTTCCTGAACCTCGATATTGTCCCGCTCGCCCGCTTGCGGGGGGGAGGGGCCGCCTGAGCTATATTTGCGACCACTGAACATCCTGGAGAACATCATGCGTAATATCCAAGCAGTCCTCGCTGCTTTGTTTTTGAGTTTGGGTTTCGCAGTCCACGCTGCAGAAATCACCGTGATCAGCGGCGGTGCAATCGAACCGGGGCTGAAGGCGGCCGCCACGGCGTTCGAGAAGCAGTCCGGGCACAAGGTGAAAATCACCTTCAACACCACGCCGCAGATGCGCAAGCGCGTTGCGGCGGGTGATACTTTCGACGTGATCATTGCCCCGCCGGCCGCGGTGAAGGAATTCGCCGCCGCGGGCAAGGTCGAAGCGGGCGGCGTGGATGTCGGCCGCGTCGGTTCCGGCGTTACGGTGCGCCCGGGCGCACCGGTGCCGGCAATCGCCACCGCCGAAGACATCAAGAAAGCCGTGCTCGAAGCCGAGTCCATCGTCTTCAACACCGCTTCCACCGGCATCTATTTCGAAAACCTGCTGAAGAAATGGGGCATCTACGAACAGGTTCAGGGCAAGGCCGCGCGTTACACCACGGGCGCCGAAGTGATGAAGCATGTGCTCAAGGGCAAGGGCAGGGAAATCGGCTTCGGCCCGATCACCGAAATCCTGCTGGAGAAGGAGCACGGCCTGATCCTCGTCGGCCCGTTCCCGCCGGAAATACAGAACTACACTTCCTACATTGCCGTGCCGATGAGCGCGGGTACGCAGAAAGCGGTGGCACAGGAATTCGTGAAATTCCTCGGCGGACCGGCGGGCAAGCCCTTGTTCGTGGCGGCGGGAATCGAATAAATCCCGCGCAGGCGGGCGCCTAGTTGCTTGCCGCAGGTTCCAGCCCGCTGTTGTTGACGGCCTGTGCCGCATCCGGCGACGCCAGAAACCGTATTACTGCGTGCGCGACGTCCCTTTGCGGGGAGGTCGCGGCAATACCGGCGGCAAACAGCGAGACTTTCTGCACTTGCGGCGGCAACGGCGTGATGTGCGCGATCCCCGGTACGGGCAGCAGTTCGCTGATTTGCTGAAAGCCGATTTCCAGCTCGCCGCGGGCCACCACCGCGCCCACGCGCTCACCACCGCCAATGAGACGGCTTTTGGGCAGCACCTGCTCGGCGATGCCGAGGCGCTGCACCAGTTCACCGGTGAAATATTTTCCGCTTTCGCTCGCGGAATAACCTATGGATTTCGCCTGCAGCAGGGTGTTGCGCAATGCGTCGATTGACCCGATGTCGGGCTTGGGCGCGCCCGCGCGTACCGCCATGCCGATCATCGAGCGGGCGACCAGCGCGTATCCTTCAGTCAGCACCAGGCCGTCGGCAATGAACTGGCGCAGCACACCGTCGGCGACAATGACGATGTCGGTGATTTCGCCGCGCTTCAGCCGGTTGGGTATGGAGGTTTCGCCGGTGCCGATCGAGGTGGTGACGGTGACGACTTTTTTGCCGGTCAGGCGCTCCACCTGCGGCATCAATGCCAGGTGTGCTGCGGTGAAGGCGCCTGAGGTCATCACCCTGAATTCGTCGTTTGTCGCACTCATGCGTGGCTGGTCGTAATCTGTGTGGCAGCTTGTTGCGGGACGATGACGGGCACCCTGCCGAGTGTCCGCCATACGGGGCAGCAGGCGATCAGGGGCGATTGAACTCCAGCACATCAAAGCCGCAATACCGGTCCACCAGATAAATCAGCCCGCGATCATCCACATCCGTGTCGTTGGTCTGCGGGCACGGCTTGCCACCGCAGGGCTCCGGGATGTACCAACCCACCTCCTGCGGCGCAGACGGGTCGGCAACGTCGACGATGCGCAAGCCCCCGGCGAACCATGCGCAGTAAAGCAGGGTGTCGCCGCCTTTCCAGTTTTCCTGGAACTGGTGCGCGCCGAAGCGGCCCGGCGCGGTGCGGCTCCAGGGGCTGTCGAGTTCGCTGACTTCAAACAGCGACAATGGCTTGATGTGGGCGAGGTCGGTGACGTCGAGCACCCACAGGCAGCCGTGGGGGCGGCCGCGGCGGCGTGCCATTTCCTGGGCATCGTGGGCGTGATCTTCCTCGTCAATGGCCACTGCAATGCGCTTGCCGTCGAGCTTTTTCAGCACCGGCATGAAGGTATGCGAGGGCTCGGGATACGGCGGGTGGTAGTTGTAGGCGCCTATGGTTTTCGGCTGGCGGATGTCGGTGACGTCGATTACGCGCACGCCGCCATGCCAGCAGCCCGCCCACAGCTCGTTGCCAAAGCGCAGCGTGTGGTGCAGCCGGTGCTGGCGGCCCGGCCAGGTCGGCTTCTCGCCGCCCGCGATGTGCTGGCCGGGCATCCACCAGCGCGACACTTCCTCGGGCTTCGCCGGGTTGCGGATGTCGTAGGTGACGAGGATGTTGCCGATGAAACCCTCCATCTCGGTGGAGATGTAGGCGTAGCGCGCGTCCATGTCGAAGCGGTGCACCCCGCGGCCCCAAGTCTTCTGGAAATGGATCAGTTTCGGTTTCGTCCTGTCGGAGACGTCATAGAGGCTGAAGCCCCCGCGCTCGTAGGGCTTGCGCTCGGCTTCTTCCACCGCGGGAATGTCGGCAACCGCGACACCGAGTTTCGCCGCGAGCTCGGCGTGGGTCGGCGCGCGGCCCAGCTCCGTGGCAAGCCGGGTGCGCAGCTTTGGCAGCTCGTCGGCCTTGCGGCCGATCGCGGTCATGTTGCGCTCGCTGTTGATGATCATCAGGTCGCCGATCACCCGCGCCTTGTGGCTGTGCGAATCCGGATCTTCAACATTGATCTGCGCCACGATGCGCGGGTTCTTCGGATCAGCGACGTCGAGGATGCTGGTGCCAAGCTGCTGCTTGTTCGGGATATGCCCGATGTAGGCGTGATTGCCTTCCACGTAGACCTGGCCGGCGCCGGGCAGGTCGAGGTGGGACAGGCGTTTCACGTTGTGTGCAAGCGTTGCGGGTTTGATCGAGCCGTCCATGAATTTATCCGGAAATATTTTCAGGGCATTTTACATCACCGCTTCTGCGCCGCTGCCGCTGGGTTAAAATAAGCCGAAAGTGAGTGCGCCCAGCGCTCGTCCCAGCCTTTACCTGAATCCACCGCCGGAGGAGTCCAATACATGGCGCGGCAAAAAAAGCGTCCCGAAGACCTGCGCAGTCACCGCTGGTTCGGCGTCAAGGACCTGCGTTCGTTCGGACACCGCTCGCGCACGCTGCAGATGGGTTACGCGCGCGAGGATTTCGCCGGCAAGCCGATCATTGGCATCATCAACACCTGGAGCGACGTCAATCCCTGTCACGCGCATTTCCGCATCCGCGCCGAGGAAGTGAAGCGCGGCGTGTGGCAGGCTGGCGGCTTTCCCCTGGAAATGCCGGCGATCACCCTGGCCGAACCCTTCCAGAAGCCGTCGACCATGCTCTACCGCAACATGCTGGCGATGGAAACCGAGGAGTTGCTGCGCAGCTATCCGGTCGACGGCGCGGTGCTGCTGGGCGGCTGCGACAAGACCACGCCGGCGCTGATCATGGGCGCGACGTCCATGGGATTACCGTTCATTTACGTGCCTGCCGGCCCCATGCTGCGCGGCAACTGGCACGGCGAGCCGCTGGGCTCGGGCAGCGATTCCTGGAAGTACTGGGCTGAACTGCGCGCCGGCAACATCGACGAGCGCGAGTGGGGCGAAGTGGAAGAGGGTATTGCACGTTCGTACGGCCATTGCATGACCATGGGCACGGCTTCGACCATGACCTCGGTGGCCGAAACGCTGGGGCTGACCTTGCCCGGTGCGGCGTCGATTCCGGCATCCGATGCGAACCATGCGCGCATGGCCACGGCCAGCGGACGGCGCATCGTCGAGATGGTATGGGATGACCTCAGGCCCGCGGAGATCCTCACTCCGCCTGCGTTCGACAATGCCATCACCGTGATTCACGCGCTGTCGGGTTCGACCAACGCCATCATTCATCTGGTGGCGATGGCGGGGCGCGCGGGCGTAGACCTGAAGCTCGACCGCTTCGACGAACTGGCACAGCGCACCCCGGTGCTCGCCAACATCCGGCCTGCCGGCAAGAAATACCTGATGGAGGATTTTTATTATGCCGGCGGCTTGCGCGCCATGCTGTCGGAGATCAGGGACCTGTTGAATCTGGATTGCGGTACCGTCAACGGCCGCACGCTGGGCGAGAATCTCGCCGACGCCAGGGTTTACAACGACGACGTGATCCGCAAGCGCGCCAATCCGCTGTCGCCCAGCGGCGGGCTGGCGGTGCTGCGCGGCAACCTGGCGCCGGACGGCGCGGTGATCAAGCCGACCGCCGCCGAGCCCCATCTGCTGAAGCACACTGGGCCTGCCGTGGTGTTCAGGGACTACAACGACATGAACGCGCGCATCGACGATGAGAACCTCAAAGTCGATGAAAACTCGGTGCTGGTGTTGCAGAACGGCGGCCCGCTGGGCGGGCCGGGCATGCCGGAGTGGGGGCAGTTGCCGATTCCCAAGAAGCTCCTGAAGAAAGGCGTGCGCGACATGGTACGCATTTCAGATGCGCGCATGAGCGGTACCTCCTACGGCGCCTGCGTGCTGCATGTGGCACCGGAGTCCTATGTCGGCGGACCGCTGGCGCTGGTGCGCGACGGCGATCTCATCGAACTCGATGTGGCGGCGCGCAAGCTGGAACTGAAGGTCGGCGCCGAGGAGCTTGCCAGGCGCAAGGCCGAGTGGAAACAGCCGGCTCCACACTACACCCGAGGCTATGGCGCGATTTACGCGCAGCACATCACTCAGGCCAATCGGGGCTGCGACCTCGATGTGCTGCATCATGGCAAACCGACGCCGGACCCGGAGATTCATTAATCAAACGACTACAGGGAGCATGAGCATGGATTTACCCGTCAATCAATTCAAGCAGGCAATCAAGGCCGGCAAACCGCAGATCGGCATCTGGTCCAGCCTGTGCAGCCATATTTCGGCAGAGGTGCTGGCCGACGCCGGTTTCGACTGGGTGCTTCTCGACACCGAGCACTCGCCCAATGAACTGCCTGCGGTGCAAAACCAGCTCGACGCCATGCTCGCCGGCAATACCGAACCCATCGTGCGCCCGGCATGGAACGACACCGTGCTTATCAAGCGCTTCCTCGATGTCGGTGCGCGTACCTTGCTGCTGCCCTATGTGCAGAACGAGGAGGAGGCGCGGCGCGCGGTGGCTGCCACGCGCTATCCGCCCCAGGGCGTGCGCGGCGTGTCAGGATGCACGCGTGCCAACCGCTATGGCCGCGTCAAGGATTATTTCAAGCGCGTGCACGACGAGACCTGCGTGCTGGTGCAGGTGGAAACGCGCACCGCGATGGCGAATCTGGAGGCGATTGCCGCGGTCGAGGGCGTAGACGGAATTTTCATCGGCCCCAACGATCTGGCGGCCGACATGGGCCACCTCGGCAACTGGCAGCATCCCGACGTGTGGAAAGTAATGGAAGACGCGGCTAAGCGCATACGCAAGGCCGGCAAGGCGCCCGGCATTCTGGTGGGCGAGGCTGACGGCAAGCGCTGCCTCGATCTCGGCTATCTGTTTGTCGCGGTCGGCTCCGACCTGGTGATGCTGGCGCGCGGCAGCGAGGCCCTGGCTGCAAAGTTCAGGCGCTGATGCGCGTTATAATTTTTGTACCGTGCGGGCAAGCCGCAGCAAGCCCGCCGAAGGAGTAAGCGAATGAGCGGAAAAATTTTGTTGGTGGTGCCCGAGGCGCCCGCGGTGCAGGCTGCCACCGCGGCGGCCGAGCGCGAGATCAGGGGCAAGGGGCTGCGGGTGGGCATTCTCGACAACAGCAAGAGCAATGCCGACCATCTACTGAAGCTGCTGCTCGAAGGACTGCAGGCTCAGGTGCCGGTGGCCTCGGTGGTGAGCATGCGCAAGCCCACGGCCTCTGCCGGCGCTACGTCCCAGGTGCTGGACCGGCTGGCGCAGGATGCCGATTGCGTGCTCACCGCGATGGCCGACTGAGGGTCCTGCACGTCGTGGAGTGTCCACGACATGGCAGAACTCCGGAAGCGCGGCCTGGTCGCCGCCGTCATCTGCTCCGGACCGTTCATGAAGCTGGGCCAGGCCCAGGCACGCACTTTCGGCGTGCCCGACCTGCCGCTGATCGAGATCCGCCATCCTCTGGGCGGAATTTCCATGGATGACGTCAAGAGCCGGGCGGCGCAGGCCCTGCCCGGATTGCTGGAACTGGTACGGGAGCGCATGAAATGAGCGATCTGTCGCAACTGCTGCAGGCGCCCGGTGCGACGGTAGAGGTCGAAGACGATTTCGATGCGGTCAACGCGCTCATGCTCGAACGCGGCTGGGGCGACGGGCTGCCCGTAGTGCCGCCGACCACGGCGCGGGTGCAAGCCATGCTCGCCTACTGCGACCGGCCATGGAACGAGCCGGTGGCGAAGATTCCGCCGCGCTACGGCGAGGCAACACCATTGCGGCTTGCCGCCAACGCGGTGATGGCGGGCTGCCGGCCGGAGTACTTCCCGGTGATCGTTGCGGCAGTGGGGGCGATGTGCGAGGCGCCATTCAACTGCTACGCCATTCAGGCCACAACGCATCCATGCGCGCCGCTTGTCATCGTCAACGGGCCGATTGCGAAGGAACTCGGCCTCAACGCCGGGCACAACGCCTTTGGCCAGGGCGCGCAGGCGAATGCCACCATAGGCCGCGCGATCCGGCTGGCGCTGGTCAACATCGGCGGCGCAATTCCCGGCGCGGGCGACATGGCGACCCAGGGCGGGCCGCAGAAGTACAGCTACTGCGTCGCTGAAAACGAGGATGCCAGTCCATGGGAGCCGCTGCACGTCGAGCGCGGTTTTCCACGCGAGGCGAGCACGGTGACGGTGATCGGCGCGGAAGGGCCGCACAACATCAACGATCATGAAAGCCTGAACGCCGAGGGCATACTCAAGATGGTGGCGGGGGCCATGGCGACGACGGGCACCAACGATAATTATCTCGACGGTCATCCCCTGCTGGTGTTCGGTCCCGAACACGCGGCGACAGTCGCCGCCGGCGGATACTCGAAGGCCGATGTCAAAAACTATCTCTTCGAGCATGCTACGCTGCCGCTGAGCGCGTTTTCCGATGAAAATATCGAGCGGCGCTTCCGCATGCGTTTTCCGGACCGCTACGGCAAGGCCCCGCTCGATACCCGCATGCCGGTGGTGCAACGCCCGGAGAACCTGCTGATTGCCGTGATCGGCGGCGCCGGCAAGCACTCGGCTTTCATCCCGACGTTCGGCACCACGCGCCCGGTCACGCGCGCACTCAAGCGCCGTGATGGCGGGTTTGCGCGCTCGGTGAAGGAGTTGCGGCGCGCCTGAACGGGGCGAGAAGCAAACCGCGATGGCAAAACCCGCGTCGATACTCACCGCGCTCGTGCTGCTTGCGGCCGCGGTGATATTTTTTCTGCCCGCGCCGGCCGGTGTCGACGCCAACATCATGCACGCAGGCGCGTTGCTTGTGCTGGTCATCGGCCTGTGGGCGTTCGGCTCCCTGCCGGAGCACCTCACCGGGCTTATTTTCTTTCTGCTGGCGATGGTGCTGGCGATCGCGCCGGCGAGCGTGGTTTTTTCCGGATTCGCCTCGGGCACGGTATGGCTGGTGCTGGGCGGGCTGATCATTGCCGAGGCCGTCAACCGCACCGGACTGGGCGCCCGCTTCGCGCGTTTTTTGCTCGGCCGCCTGGCGTTGTCGTATTCCGCGCTCATCGTCGCGGTGGTGGTGGTATCGGCCGCGCTGTGTTTCGTGATGCCCGCCACCGTGGCGCGCATCCTCTTGCTGTTACCCATCATCTCGGCGCTGGCGGAACGGCTGGGCCTGGCACGGGGCAGCGCGGGGCATAACGGCGTGTGCCTGGCGATGATGATGACCAACTACCATGTGGGCACGGCCATCCTGCCGGCGAATGCGCCGAATATGGTGCTCGCGGGTTCGGCGGAGACGCTGTACAACGTCACCTTGATTTACGCGGAGTTCCTGCTAGTGCAGTTTCCGGTGATGGCCATCGCCAAATCGCTGCTGACCATTGCCCTGGTGCTGTGGCTGTTTCCGGCGCGGACGGCGACGACTGCCGACGGCCATCCCGATCACAGGACGATGAGCGCCGAGGAACGGCGGCTCACGTTAATACTGATCAGCGCATTGGCGCTGTGGGCAACCGACTTTCTGCATCACGTCAACCCGGGCTGGGTCGCGCTCGGCGCCGGTGTTGCCTGCCTGATGCCGCGCATCGGCGTGCTGGCAACCGGCAAGCGCGGCGAGGGCCTCAAGCTGGAGTTCGTGATTTATCTTGCGGCGGTCATCGGCCTGGGTGCGATGGTGGTCGAGACCGGGCTGAACCAGGTCGGGGCGCAGGTCGTGGCGCGAACCCTCGATCTGAAGACGGGGCAGGACGCGTACAATTTCATGCAGCTGTCTTTGCTCGCGAGCGGCATGGGGCTGGTGGTGACCAACGTCGCGCAGCCGGCGCTGCTGGTGCCGCTGGCGGAAGGTTTTGCGCAGGCCGTGGGCTGGCCGCTGAAGTCGGTGCTGATGACCATGGCAGTGGGTTTTTCCACCATGATCCTGCCGTACCAGGTGCCGCCCATGCTGGTGGGCATGCATGCTGCCGGCATGCCGTTGCGCACGCTGCTGCGCCTGTGTTTGCCGCTGGCGGCGATCAGCCTGCTGGTGCTGCTGCCGCTGGACTATCTGTGGTGGCGGGTGATCGGGTATTTCGGGTGAAGAAAATCTCGGTCACAGAGGGTCTGGAGAAAAAGCGGTGTTTTTTTATAACATATTGTTTTAATTTAATATTTTAAATGAGGGCTCACTGGCCGACACGACACGGACCGGAATCTTGGCGGCCTCGACGCTCTGCCTGCTTGATTTTGGCTTGATGTTCTCTGTGTCCTCTGCGGCAAGTGCTTCGGGAGGTTTTCATGGGCAGCAAACTTTTTTCGCCGCTGGCGATAGGCGGCATGCAGCTCGCCAACCGCATCACGGTGGCGCCGATGTGCCAGTACAGCGCGGTCAACGGATCGATGAGCGACTGGCACATGATGCACCTGGGCACGCTGGCGCTGTCCGGCGCCTCGATGCTGGTGATGGAAATGACCGATGTCGCGCCGGAAGGCCGCATCACGCCGCATTGCGTGGGATTGTGGTCGGACGCCAACGAAGCGGCGATGAGGCGGGTGGTTGATTACTGCCGCAGCATTTCCCCCATCCGCATAGGTGTGCAGCTCGCGCATGCCGGGCGCAAGGCTTCGGCGCAGCGCCCGTGGGAAGGCCACGGGCCGCTGGCACCTGAACAGGGTGGCTGGCAGACCGTGGCGCCGTCGGCAGTGGCGCTTGCCGCGGGCTGGCCGCTGCCGCACGCGCTGACGCGCACGGAAATGGACGCGATCCGGGAGGGCTTTGTCGCTTCGGCGAAACGCGCCGCGCGCATCGGACTCGATTTTATCGAGATGCACTCGACCCACGGCTATCTGCTGTCGGAATTCCTGTCGCCGTTGTCCAACAAGCGCACGGATGATTACGGCGGCAGTTTGGAAAATCGCATGCGTTTTCCGCTCGAAGTGTTCCGTGCATTGCGGGCAGTGTGGAAGGGCGCGGCCGGCGCCAAGATTTCCGGCAGCGATTTCGTGGAAGGCGCGTGGACTCCAGACGATGCCGTCGCGTATGCGCACGAACTCAAGCGGCTCGGCTGTGATTACGTCACGGTATCCGGCGGCGGCGTGGTGCTCGACGCGAAAATTCCGGTGGCGCCGGGATATCAGGTGCCTTTCGCCGAGCGCGTGAAGCGCGAGACCGGCATCACCACCGGCACGGTGGGCCTGATCACAGAACCGCAGCAGGCGGAAGAGATCATCGCTTCGGGCAGGGCGGATTTCGTGTCGCTGGCGCGGGCGATGCTGTTCAACCCGCGTTGGGGCTGGCACGCTGCAATCGCGCTGGGCGAGGAAATCCAGTATCCGCCGCAGTATCAGCGCTGCGCGCCGCGGATGTGGGGTGCGGGCAGGGCTGCGCTGAAGGCGGTTTGAGGCGCTGCGGGCGACCCGCAAATCACCGCGCCGTGCTGGCGCGGGCCGTGACTTCGATCTCGATGCGCATGCGGGGATCCACCAATCCGGCGGAAATCATCGTTGCCGCAGGCCGGATCTCCCCGAAATATTTGCGCAGGATGGGCCAGCACTCGGGGAACTCCGAGGCCTTGGGCAGTATGTAGGTCACCCGCACAACGTCGCGCAGGCTCGCGCCGGCGGAGTGCAGGGCGGCCTCGATGTTTTTCAGGCACTGCTCCGTCTGCTCCGCCAGATCGTCTGAAATCGTCATGGAAAGGTAGTCGAATCCGGTGGTGCCGGAAACAAAAACCCACTCGCCATCCACGACTGCCCGTGAATAAGCGATTTCCTGCTCGAAGGTCGAGCCTGAGCTGATCAGACGACGTGCCATATCGCTTTCTCCGCGTTGAAGGACATCACGCAGAACCGTATTGTTGCACGTGATCGGCGGCGTGTCGGAGGGGTTTTCTTTATATAATCGCCTGCTCGCGACAGGGCTGGAGGAGTAATCATGGAAGGCGTAGCGGTAGTCACCGGCGCAAGCTCGGGCATTGGGGAGGCAATAGCAAGGCATCTGCTGGACAGCGGCTGCACGGTAGTGACGCTGCAACGCCGTGCGCCGCGCCTGCGGCACGAGCGCCTGCTGTTTCACGAAGTGGATCTTGCCGATGCGGCCGCAGCGCAAGGCATTGCGGCGGAAATCGCCGCAAGATATCCGGTGCGCTACCTGGTCAACAATGCCGGCGCCAACAAGCCGGGCCTGCTCGAGCAGGCCACTGCGGCCGACCTTGATTACGTGATGGCGTTAAATGTGCGCGCGGCCATGATCCTGATCCAGGCGCTTGCTCCCGGCATGCGTGCCGCGAAATTCGGACGCATCGTCAGCATTTCCTCGCGTGCCGTGCTTGGCAAGACCCATCGCACCCTCTATTCGGCGGCCAAGGCCGCCCTCATCGGCATGACGCGCACCCTGTGCCTTGAACTGGGCGGCGACGGGATCACCATCAATGCCGTGGCGCCGGGGCCGGTGGCCACCGAGCTGTTCGATAACGGGCATCCCCCAGGCAGCGACAAGCGCCAGCGGGTCATCGACAGCATACCGGTGAAGCGCGTGGGCACGCCCGACGACGTCGCCCGCATGGTGGTGTTTTTGCTTGCGCCAGCAAGTGCCTACATCACCGGCCAGACCTTGTTTGTATGCGGCGGCACCAGCGTCAGCGGCTCGGGCGGGGCCTGAATCAGCGGGTTCCGGCTTTCCGGGAGACCATCGGGTTTTCGGTTCCCGCCTTTACGCTTTGATTTCATTGAATAAGCCTGTGCTGCGCCCGTGTGCTGCGGCGAAGCCGGGGCTAGCATAAGGTCCTGATCGGGAGTGTTTTTGGCCGGTTTTCCGATTTCCGGCGGATGTGGAGCGGGCATCCTGCGTCGCCAGCGTCGAACAATGCTAAACAATGCTAAGTTGTTTGACAGTAATGGGAAAACTCAAGATAATAGCCGGTTTCGTTCGGA
>JAESFZ010000087.1_pt1 | contig 237318 bp, 230 predicted proteins | sample 9269561 | NCBI WGS metagenome assembly JAESFZ01 (sample SAMN14515552, study PRJNA621657) | algae metagenome | isolation source: Tildeniella nuda ZEHNDER 1965/U140 and co-occurring heterotrophs from wet... | place: Switzerland: Stansstaad, Zurih | collected 1965-01-01 | reverse complement strand
CCGGGGACGGCATTAACGACGCGCCGGCGCTCGCGGCGGCTACTGTCGGCATTGCCATGGGCACTGGGACCGATGTCGCCATGGAGAGCGCTGCGGTAACGCTCGTGAAAGGAGACCTGAAGGGCATCGTTAGGGCACGCCGCCTCAGCCGGGCGACCATGCGCAACATTCGCGAAAACCTGTTCTTTTCCTTCGTCTTCAATGCTGCCGGCGTGCCGCTGGCTGCCGGCTTGTTCTACCCGTTTTTTGGCTGGCTCCTGAGCCCGATCGTTGCCGGTGCCGCGATGGCGTTCAGCTCGGTGGCGGTCATCTCCAACTCACTTCGACTGAAGGCGCTACGGTTGTGAGGGCACTTGGTCGCGTTGCGATCGATGGAAGCTGGGGTACCATAGTGGCATGAGCGGGGTCGCACCTCGACCGCAACGACTGAGCCGGTTGATTATCAGCCTGGCGATGGGGTTGCTGCTTGCCTCGCGTTTCACGATTGCTTGCGAAGCAGCAATGGCAGCCGTGCCGCAGGTTGATGCCTCGATGGTCCACGATTGCGAAGGTGGATCAGCTCCGGTCGACCATCCAGCTACGAAGCTTTCTTGCGCCGGGGTCTGCGCAGCCCTTCCCGCTGAGGTCGGCCACAGTGGCCCGGATACTCCCGCCGTCGGTTTACCGCAGATGGACGGATCCCGAGCTATCCAAGGGGCGGCGCCCGAGCCAGCACTGCCGCCTCCTCGACGTGCTTAGCGTCGTGAAACCCACAGAGCTTCTATCCAAAGCGGAGAACATCCATGAAGACGACTTTTGTTGGTCTTGCTCTTCTGATCGCAGCGCCAGCGCTGGCGCAGACCGCCCCAGCACAGCTTGAAAAGAAGGAATGCTGCTGCTGCAAGGAAGGTGAGAAGAAAATGGATTGCTGTGACAAAATGAAGGGCGACAAGGGCGCCACGGCTGACCCGCATGCGGGTCACGACATGTCCAGCAAGAGCCAGTAGCGTAGCCTATGCGGGACGGCGTTAGCGCGTCGTCCCGCTTTATCTCTCACGACGATCTGCAGGGACGCAGGCGCTGAGCTGGGCAAATGTGGGTCGCATTTCGGAGCTGACTGCCGTCGGCGTTCGCTTTGATCAGAGGAATCGGCCGGGCAGCACGTACCGACTGCCGGGCATATAGAGGTCGGCAACGGATAGGGTCTCGTCGCCGGCCATCAACGTGGAGGTGAGACGAAGGCAAGCTTCGCCGTGGGCCAAGGCAAGTAGGGTTCGCTCCCTGCCTAGGGGTACGACCGCGCTAACTTCATGCGTTGAGTGTACCTCGCTCGACAGGTGCATAAGCTGCTCATCGACGCTTTTCCCTTCAAAATCGAGATCCTCAAAACTCGGGGCCAGGCGCGCATTCACCCATCGCTCCTCCAGCTGGATTGGCGTGTTGCCCATCCACCGAACGAGGATTGTGCAGAACACGAGCTCGTTTCGCGCGATGCGCAGCCGGGCAGCGGTGGCTCCGTCGGCACGGGTCCGCAAGCTCGATACCACCCGCACCCGCACGCTCTTGCCAGCGGCCCGCGCTTCTTCGGTAATGTCGCGGAGAGGGATCGCAGCACCGACAGCACGACGATCGGAAACGTAAGTGCCCGCGCCGACCGCCCGCGAGACGTAGCCCTCGTCTGTGAGTTCCCGAATTGCGCGGTTCACAGTCATCCGAGCAACCCCGAACTGGGCTTTCAGGTCATGCTCGGAAGGGATGCGGTCGCCCACCGCCCAGTCGCCTGCGAGAATATGGGTCAGGACATGGTGTTTGACGCGCAGGTACGGGGGGGCACCCGCATCCCAGGTTCTCGCCTCGGTGGGGCGAATGTCGTCCATCGATCAGCCATGCCTCGAGAAGATTGTGGCTGATCCATCGGCACGGAACGCGAGGACATCATAGCGGTCCCGTCGACCATCGGGCATCTCCATCCCCGGCGAGCCTGCCGGCATGCCGGGGGCCGCTAATCCGATGACGCCCGTGGGCTTTTCGTTCAGTAGGCGAAGAATATCGTCCGCTGGCGCATGTCCCTCGATCACGTATCCGGCCACTTCGGTCGTGTGACATGAGGCGAGGTCTGATGGCACGCGAAGGCTTGCTTTGACGCTTGCCATGTCGGCCTGATCGACGAGCGTGGGGAGGAATTCGCCCGTTGACTTCATCCGCTCGGCCCATTCGCTACAGCAACCGCAGCTGGGATCCTTGTGGACTGTAATCGGCAAGGGTTTCGCGGCGGCGGCGTTGCACGCCGTGGCAAAACTCGCGCTGCCGACGACAAAGACAAGCGCGCTAGAGCCGCTCAGAAATCCGCGTCGTCCCAGCATTGTTCGGTTCAAGAGGTTTCTCCGTCAGAACGGGAGGTGATCGAGGCCAACGTGTAATTTTCAGCAAATTGACAAGAGGTCCCGTTGCTCGCTTCGGCTCATTGTCCCGAGCCTCATGCTCGATCGATACGCATCACGGGCGTTTGTCCCTCATGTTGGCTTGGACTAGCTTTGAGGGAGAGCTGGTGTCGGCGCGTATTTGACAGTGATGTCGAGACAAGAAAGCGAGTGCCTCCCTTGAACAATTCTCATGATCTCGACCAACTGATGGGTCGGCTCGACGCTGAGACGGCCATTCCGCAGCTCAACGCGCTCGAACCGCAAGTGTGGCAAAAGATTGCGAAGCGTGAGGCCCGAGGCGGCCTTGCCTCACAGCCGCAATGGCGGGCAACCGCAGTGAGCTTGGCGCTGGCGCTGGGCGCAGCCTTCGGCGGTGCCGCTACGGCCGGTGCGCGGGCCGCACCCGAGATGGAGGTTTTCTCGTCTCAAGCGGCACTCGCGCCATCTACTATCCTCGAGGGCCGATAGTGACCGGGTGGCGTAGTCTCTTTGTCACCGTTCTTTTGACGCTCGCCGCAGCGTTCGTCGGCGCGTGGGCGGGCTCCAAATATCTGGGGCCGAACACGACCGACAGCATGTCTCTTCATCAACTGGTGCACGAGAAGCTTGATCTCTCCGCTGAGCAGGACAAGCGCCTTGATGTTATCGAGGGGAAGTTTGCCGTTGAGCGCCGTCGCCTAGAACTCGAACTCAAGACCGCGAATGCTGAACTCGCAGCAGCCATTGGCGCCGAGAAAAGCAACGGACCGCAGGTGGCTGCGGCAATCGATCATTTCCATGGCACTATGGGCCAGCTGCAGAAGCTCACGATCGAGCATGTGTTTGCCATGCGCAGCGTGTTGACGCCGGCTCAGGCTGCCCTATTCGATCGCACGGTGGCGGAGGCGCTCACGGCCGAGGGGCGCTGACGTCATGAGCTATGAGTCGAGCGACGCTGAGCTCGCCATGCGCGCGGTGGGCGGGGAAGAGGTCGCCTTTACCGCCATCATGCGGCGCTACAAGGATCCGCTATATCGACTGATTCGCCGCCACGTTGGTGATGCGGACGAGTCATATGACGTGCTGCAGGAAAGCTTCGTATCGGCGTGGGGAGCACTCGCTCGATATGATTCAGCCCGCCCATTGTATTCTTGGCTAGCTCGAATCGCGCTCAACAAGTGCCGGGATCGCGGTCGGCGCCTTTTCGTGCGTCGGCTGCTTCGTGGGGCAAGCTCGCTTGAGACAATCGGTGACCTGGCTGATCCACAACCACTTGCGGACACGCTTGCGATTGATCGTGATGCTTTGGCGAGGCTGGATCGCGCGATCGCGAGCTTGCCGGTAAAGCTCAAAGAGCCGCTGATCCTGACCGTCCTGGACGAGATGAGCCAAGCGGAGGCTGCCGCCGTTCTTGGCGTGTCGATCAAGACGGTCGAGACACGGATCTACAGAGCTCGGCAAAAACTGGCCGCGTCCCTCGATATGGGCGGCTGAGAGACCATTTCAGAGTAGATTGCGTCGGACCTCCTCTTGCGTGACGGGTGGATAGCTGTGCTTCCGCCACCGACCTGCGTTGCCTAGGCGCAAGTTTGGTAGCGGATCGCCTCAAATTAAAGCTTATTGCGCGGACACCGGCATGAGCATCCCAAGCACGCTGACTACCGCCAGAATGAGAAGGCCGACAACCGTTTCGAGCAGCACGCTGGTTCTCAGCGCCCGCAGAGGGGAACTGGACTCGCCCGAAAGCCGACGGGCCAGTGCCGGTGTAAGCCAGAAGCGGTTCGCAGACGCTAGCGCTAACATAAGGGAGAAGAGCGCAAGCTTCGCCAACAGGAGCTTTCCATACAGGCTGTTAGGCAACGTGCCGATGTTGTCGGGGCCGACCAGGAACCAGCTGTTGACTGCGCCGCTCAAAATAAGAAGCGCGACGACGATGCTTCCAACGCCCGAAAATCCTTCCAGGCTTTCGTATGCCAGTTGCCGATCAGCCGGGCCTGCTGCCGAGCGGCGGGCGCGGATGACAAGCAGCAAAAGCGGAACCAACGCACCTAGCCAGACTGCAGCCACGAGGGTGTGAACGATATCGGATGCGAGATGAACATAGCCGCTCGCCCCTTCAGATGCCGCGCCGTGGCCTGTCCAAGCGAAGCTTGCACCAATCAGGGCACCGACAAGGACGCAGCCTCGCCAAGTGGGAGTGTCTCGCCTTCCCAAGGCGAGCAAAGCCGCCAACACCAAGGTCAGCGCGAGCCGCGCTGCCAGACCCCGTCCAGTCCCGGTTTCGAGCAATACCGACACGACATCGGCCGGGCGGAATGCCGCCGCCGGTTCCCCGTACATGAGCGCTGTCTGAGCCAGCGCTGAGGCGCCAGCGCCAGCTAGCAGAAGGGCGGTCGCCCCCCACAGCCAGCCCCGCGCCCAGCTCGGCGGCAGCGATGCGGAAGCCCCACCAAAGGTCCGTAGTAGGAAGAATGGCATGCCCAGGATGATCATTGCTGCCGCAAACTGCGCAAAGCGCGCTGCGGCGGCGATCGCTTCGAGCCCGCTCACCGGACAGTGAAAATGTAGTCACCTTTCACACGGTGACCGTCGGCCCCAACCGCATGCCACATCACCTTGTAGCCACCCGCGGCAAGCTTGCCTTTGACCTTGGCTTCAATTGTTTTCCCGTCTTTTCCGCCGACTTTCGCGACAACAGGGACGTCTGTTCCGTCGGCTCGTTTGAGCTCGACGCCGCTGAACTTCGCTTCAAACTTCTCGCTCAAATGGACGCTGATGCTTTGAGGTGAAGCGGTCGTGGTACCGACGGCCGGATCGGCGCTCACGAGCTTGGGATGTGCCAACGCCGGCACGGCAAGTGCCCCAAGCAACGAAGCGAGTGCAAGACGACGACCGATTTGGAGCAAGAAGCGGGTGTTCATTGAAGTCTCCAGTAAATCTCGGCCCATCCGGCCCCTTTGCTCCATTACGCGGCTGCGGGCCAAAGCCCTCACGGGCCCCCGACAGACATGAGATTATGTTGCCTTCTCAAAACCTGCGCTGGGGTTCCTGTTGAAAGTCTGACTCATGAACGATGCGATCTGAAAGGACTTCTCGATCGATGTCGGAGAATCGCGCTAGCGCCACCTTGTTCTGAGGCTGTGCGTGTGCGGAGCTCTAAGCGGAGAGGCGGATTCCGGGAGCTGACCGCGTCCGGTTGGCGACATCATATCTGAGGCCCGATGTCTCGAGGGATGATCGCCCGAAGCGCGTAATAAGCCCGACAGCAGGCCCGGGTTGACCCTGACACTATGTCAGGCCCCATCTTCGCCCGACCCAGGTAAACCGCGCCGATGCGGAATAGGACTTGATGATGAACCATTCGATTGGACGTAGAGCCTTGCTGCGGAGCGGAGCGCTGGGGTTGGCCGGTTCGGGCGTTGCTGGGCTGTTCCCTGCGTGGGCGCAAAGCGGCACTCCGGGTCTCAGCCCCAGCATGCCGACATTGTCGGGTGAAGAGATTAGGCTGCGGATCGCACACGACATGTTCAAGGTCGGCGGCCGCACCGGCCATGCGATCACCATGAATGGCGTGCTGCCCGCGCCGCTGATCCGACTGAAGGAAGGCCAAAACGTCCGCATTCACGTCGAGAACACGCTCGATGAGGACAGCTCAATCCACTGGCACGGCCTTATTCTGCCCTTCCATATGGACGGGGTACCTGGAATCTCGTTCCCGGGAATCCTGCCGAAGACCACGTTCACCTACGAGTTTCCAATCAAGCAGTTCGGTACCTACTGGTACCACTCGCATTCTGGGCTCCAGGAGCAGGTGGGTCATTATGGGCCCCTCGTCATCGACCCGGCCGGCGCGGAGCCCACGCCCTATGATCGCGAGCACGTTGTTGTTTTGTCCGACTGGTCGTTCCTGCACCCCCACCAAATTATGACGAAGGTGAAGAACGAGGGGGGCTACTTCAACCGGCAGAAGCAAACTCTTGCCGGCATGCTCGGAGGTGATGATCCGGAAGAGACAATGACGGCGTCTGAGCGGCTGGAATGGGGCCGGATGCGCATGGATCCGACCGACATTTCGGACGTGACCGCGACGACATACACCTACCTCATCAACGGGCACGGGCCTCAGGAGAATTGGACCGGATTGTTCAAGCCGGGCGAGCGCGTACGGCTTCGCTTTATCAACGCATCGGCCATGACGATTTTCAACGTTCGCATTCCGGGCCTACCTATGACGATCGTGCAGGCCGACGGCACGCATGTCCGGCCGGTTGAAACCGACGAGTTCCAGATCTCGGTGGCAGAAACCTACGACGCAATCGTCACGCCGACGGAGGACAGGGCGTTCACGTTGATGGCGGAGTCAATCGACAGGTCCGGCTTCTGTCGTGCAACGCTCGCACCTCGCCTTGGCATGACCGCTGCCGTGCCTCCGCTTCGTCCTCGCCCGACGCTGGGGATGAAGGATATGGGTATGGGTGGCATGGGCGGCGGCGACGCCTGCGCGCCCGAGCATGCCGCGATGGGGCATTGCACCCCGGGCCAGCCGATGGCCGCGATGGATCACAGCATGCGCGACAAGTCGCTGGTGCCGTCAACCGTGAAGGTCGGAGTTGGCGTCGACATGATCGCCCCAATGCCTGTCGACCGCTCGGGGGACCGTCCACTCGGGCTTGAGAACGAAAAGCACCGAGTGCTGACCTACCACCAGCTCGCGCCGTTGGCCCCGTTTCATGACAACCGGCCCCCGGTTCGCAGCGTCGACATCCACCTGACGGGCAACATGGAACGCTTCATGTGGTCGCTCGACGGCAAGAAGATGAACGAGGGCGCCGAGCCGATCCGCTTCGAGCTGAACGAACGGGTGCGGGTCAACCTCATCAACAATTCGATGATGAACCACCCGATCCACATCCACGGCCATTTCTTCGAGCTGGTCACCGGCCAGGCGCACGGCCACCCGGTCAAGCATACGGTGAATGTGATGCCCGGCGGAAAGGCGAGCTTCGACCTTACCGCCGATGCACCCGGCGACTGGGCGTTCCACTGCCACCTGCTGTTCCACATGCACGCCGGTATGATGAACGTCGTGAAAGTTCGACCAATGGGCGACACGCCGGCGGCGGGAGGTGCAGCATGAGGAGCGCGCTGATCTTTGCCGCAGCGTCGACGATCGGCCTTGCAGGACCGGCGTTCGCGCAACACTCCGGCCATACCATGGTCCCCGCGCCAGCAGAGACTGCAGTCCCGTCGGGTGACCCTTCGTGTCCCGCCGAGCATGCAGCGATGGGGCATTGCACGCCGAAGCCGGCAATGCCCGCCCCTGCGTCTTCACCGGCAGCGGCATCTGGTCAGACTTCGACCCCGCGGACGCCGACGGATGTCGATCCCTTGTGTCCGCCGGAGCATGAGGCGATGGGCCATTGCAAGCCGAAGATGCCTGCGGCCGGTCCGCAGACTGATCACAATTCGGCAGCCCCGTCGGCAAATGCGGCTCGAGCACCTGCGGTGACACCGGCTAATCCGCCCTGCTCACCCGAGCACGCGGCGATGGGACATTGTGAGCTAGCGGCGCCTATGCCAGCGCCAGTCGACCCGCACGCCAGTCACAATATGGCTGCTGCGCCGGCCGCAGCTGCGCTTCCAGCAGTAGTTGATCCGGCTTGCCCGCCTGAGCACGCAGCGATGGGCCATTGCACTCCAAAAGGCGGTGCGATCTATGCTGCACCGCCGATAGCGCCGCCCCCGCCGGCAGCATTTGGCGGGCCCGAGCACGCTGCTGACACCGTCTGGGATCCCAAGCTCATGGCGGAGAAGCGAGCGACCGGTCTTCGTCAGGAGCATGGCGGCTATACGGGCTACATGGTGCTCTTCGACCAGTTTGAGTATCGCTTGGTCGACGGCCGCGATGGCTACTTCGTGAACGCGCAAGCTTGGTATGGCGGTGATTACGACCGGCTTTGGATTAAGACCGAGATCGAGTCTGATTGGGGGCGCAAGCCTGAACAGGCAGAGGTGCAGGCTCTTTGGAGCCGGGCCCTCGACCCTTGGTTCAACCTGCAGACTGGTGTGCGATACGACTTTGAACCCAATCCGGAACGCGCCCACCTCGTTCTCGGCATCCAGGGCCTTGCGCCTTACTGGTTCGAGGTGGACGGGGCCCTCTTCCTCTCCGACAAGGGTGATCTCACTGCGCGACTGGAAGCGGAATACGATCAGCGCATCACGCAGCGGATCATCCTTCAACCGCGTGTCGAGATCGACTTTGCGCTTCAAGATGTCGGGGAAATCGAAGTCGGCTCTGGTCTCTCGAAGGTGGAGGCCGGTCTGCGGCTCCGCTACGAGATCAAGAAGGAGTTCGCGCCATATATCGGCATTGAATATAACCGCACGTTCGGAGACACGGCGCGCTTCGCACGGGCTGACAACGAAAAGGTGGGCCACATGAGTTTCGTGGTAGGCCTGAGATCCTGGTTCTGATGACCTAGGCCGTGGCCGTTCCAGTCAACAGCACGGGCGAGAAACCTCCACTTGGCGTTCGGAAATTGGTGGTCTGCCTTTGGTACGTCCATATTGCGTGCCGTTTGCTCGCCGTCGAGCATCCGCGCGCATAGTGGAGTGAAAGCCTGCGCGATGAAGTTGCCTGCGACAATATCAGACCAAACCGCGCGTGTGAGCTTGTCCCGCGAAGCCGAAGGGATGTTTTTCGGAACAACTCTAAAGTTTGTTCGCTTCTAGATGCGCGCTCACATTCGGCCCTCGTTGCACTGGCCGCACCCTACCCAGAGTGAGCGCGCCTCGTCGCAATTCCGCATCTGGCGCAAGCGAGGGCGACGGCTGGCGATTGGCCGAAATCATTGGCGAGCATTGCCGCCAATCAATAGGGACCGAGGTCGCGTGGAAAATCAGCAGCATTCGATGAAGATGGGTTGGGGTAGGTTTGCGGCGATGATAGCTGCATCTACGTTGATAATGTTCCTCCTCATGTATCAACTCGTCTATAGCTCGGAGCACGCTATGTTCAGCCTTAATCGGCTGCTCTCATCCATGATTATGGGCGGCGTCATGACCGCGCTTATGCTTGCTTTCATGTGGAAAATGTATGAGCCGCAGGCGGCGAAGGTTGCAATTTTAGCTGGTGGGCTTGTCGTGGCCGCTGTCCTGCTAGCACTCAACCGAAGCCAGACATTGATCGACGATACGCGTTTCATGAAGTCCATGATCCCGCACCACTCAATTGCCATCAATAACTCGCGGAAGGCTCGGATAAGCGATCCGCGCGTGAGGCTGCTGGCGGACGAGATCATTGCCGCCCAGGTGCGTGAGATAGCGCAGATGAAGCTGCTGCTGGACGACATCGACAGCAACGGCGAGCGAGGAAGTGAACCGCTGCGCGCTCGGCGGGCAGATCTGACGCCGGAGATGTTGTCAGAGGTCCGAGAAGCCGTCCAGTAGGGGAGACGCAGCGTGCTCGCACGGGCCGACAACGAAAAGGTGGGCCACATGAGTTTCGTGGTAGGCCTGAGATCCTGGTTCTGATGACCTAGGCCGTGGCCGTTCCAGTCAACAGCACGGGCGAGAAACCTCCACCTGGCGTCCGAAAATTGGTGGTCTGCCCCTGGTAAAGTCGGGCTGCCACCAACAAGATTTCCCCGTCATAGGTGAACAGACGGACGTCCATCTTGCGCGCGGCTGGCCCGCCGTCGATCGAAACCATCCGCTCGCTAGGTGGAGCGAAGGCCTGCGCGACAAAGTTGCCCGTGATGATGTCAGACCACACTGCGCGTGTGAGTTTGTCTCCGCGATAGGCAGCTTTTGATCCATAACCGCCGGCCGGCTTGAAAAACAGACGGCGTCGGTCTGTCCACAGCTGTTCGGCCCGTTCGGCCGTCACGGCGACGGTTCGCGGGATGCCTGCAACAAGCGTGGCGGTGGTCGCTGCATCGATGGCCCAGCGGGCCAATTGCTCAGGGTCCGACAGCAGCACGAGGTTTCGCTTGTCGGCGAACAGCGCGTGGCTGCGTGGATTGGGGGTAACGACGACATCGCCCGCCGCGTAAGCCTCGCGCAGCGCATGATGCTTTGGGTCTTCGAGCGCAAAGTCGGTTAGACGGCTATAAACGAGGTCGACCGGCTGCCCAGCGACGCGAAGCTGTCCGCCTTGATGTTTGAATTCGCAGGAATCGATTATGTCGACCTGCCGGCCAGCCTTGGACAAGAGCTTCTGCGCGAGCAGAAACTCCGGGTAGAGATATTGTTCGCTCGGCCGTTCGTCGGTGATCGCGATGCGATGTAGCGGCGTCGATCCGCGCTGAGTCTTCCATTCACTTTCGAACATGCCGATGACCGCGGCATCAAAGCCATTGGGGGGCGAGACGCGGGCGCCGAGCGCTTCTGCCTCGGCGCAGCACGAGCGCTGGGCGCGTGCCAAAACCGCATTGAGGAAAGCGCCGCCCGCGTTGGTGTTGATCTCAATCAGTTGTGGCCCTTTTGGGCCTAGATGAAAATCATAGCCCATGAACGTCCCGCGCGGGCCAAAGTCCAGCCGAGCAATCGGCGGCGCATAGGCAAGTACCGCCGCCACGTAAGCCGGGTCCCTCGCGATGCGCTCTACCGCGGTGACGATCGCATGCATTTGTTGAAGGGCATCAGCTGTGACGAAGGTCGAGACGTTGGAAAACAGGTAGGGGCGGCTGCTCAACAGCTCGCTCCAAAATGTCTCCCCACCCGTCTCACCCGTAAGCGCTCGAAACAGCAGGTCCCGGTCAAGAGTGAAGCAGAAGCAATCACGATTGGGTTGATAGGGTTGGATACGAGGTACCGACATCACCAGCACCGTGCAGGACGGCCCTCGTGCACACAAGCTGCTTCGTCGGCCGGATGTCAGGCCCTCGATGGTCAACGACACCGGGCCGACGTGCAGTGCTCGACGTGATATTTGTTTACTTCTTTGGAGTGCAATGCCCCATCGCGGCGTGTTCCGGCGGGCACGACGGATCCGTAGCGGCCACCGGCGGCGTCCCGCTGTCAGCCACCGGCTCGGCAGGCGCCGGCGCGGGTGTTGGCCCCGCTTTAGCGGCCTTTTCAGAGGTTTCGGGGGTAGCTGCCGACCGGGCCGGTTCGGGCGCGGGCGCGGGCGCGGGCGCGGGCGCGGGCGTGGAAGACACAGGATTGGCTACTGCAGCAACATCTACGACCGGCACTGTTTCAACTGCTGTGGCGATCTGGGGAGTTGCCGCATCAGCAGCAGTCGTTGCCCGGTCGGCCTCGTCAGCGCTATCGGGCGTTCCGCCACAACCTGCTAGCAAGGTCAGGGCGAGCAATGTGGACGTCATAAAGATCGGCTTGGTCATCAAAGACGCTCCTGTGCGTATTCGTGGATCAGCTATCGCTCCGCCGTAAGCGATGTGAGACGTAGTATGAAGCGCTCGACAGGCGCGGTCGGCAGCGCGAGAGTCGAGGCGAATAGCATTATCGGGGCCCCGATATCGGAGCCGACCTCGACCTCCCCGGCGGCGTTTGTGCGATGCTCATGTCGCTTACCATCGGAGCCTGCGATGGTGACCGGGTAATCGGCGAGCGGCAAACCTGTTTGCATGAGGCGAAAGCGGTTTGATTTAACGGGCACGAACTCGAGCTCGAAGTCGTGCGCTGGGATCGACACGACGCCCTCACAGGTGGCCCGACAGACGATCGTCTTGGCGAAGCGGCGCGAATCTACCTTCAGCGTGCGCGGACGAGGCAATGCGGCCACATTCGCCTTGGCCGCCGCGCTAACTTGATACTCGCCCATGATGAGGTCGATCCGGTCTTCACCGTACTCAACGTCGCGCGGCTTTAGAGCAACGCCCACGACCGTAGGCCCGGTGGCGGCGTCGAGCGAGAGTACGAGCGCTTTCTCTTTGGGAGCTGCAACTTCAATCTGCGTCATGCCAGCTAAAGCCCTCGCGGTGGCTGATGCGATGCGGTCTTGGGTCACGACGATCTCTGGGGTCGGGAACGCAGAGCCGATCGTCGCGCTCACCGTCGTTACGTTACCCGGCTTCAGGTGGGGAACAAGAAAGAAGTCATGCGCCTTGGCGGCGGGTGAAACAGCGACCAGCGCGGCTACGATCAGATGACACATCCGGATAGACACAGCGGCTCCCATGATATTTCGCCGCTAATCTGCGGCAGCCATTTCCCATTGAGACTCGCGATCGTGGCCGCAACGGGAATTGCTGAATGGCAGGCGCACGCAGAGATGTACGCCTCCAAGTTGCCTAGACCACCGCCTCCTAAGCAGGCCGAATGCGTCGCTGGCGCAACCTTGCGCAATCGTATGGGTTGAGGGAGCCCGTACCGCTCAGCGAGACTCTGCGGCGGCGTTCGATCGAAAGGATAGACGATGCTGCATATCAAGCTCGCCGCGGCCTGCGCGGCCCTGCTCCTCGCGGGGCCGGCCATGGCTCAGCAAGCCACGGACCACTCGAAGATGGACCATTCCAAGATGGACCATTCGAAGATGGACCATTCCAAGATGGGCGGAATGGATCATTCGAAAATGATGATGAACACGGCTGCGAATCCTTACGCGCAGGCTGAAATGAAGATGCACGAGCGAATGATGCCAGCGGTTGGCACGGATGCGTCGGAGACCTGGGTCCGAAAGATGATCGAGCATCACCGCGGTGGCGTCGAAGCCGCGCGGATCGCTGTGGCCCAGGCGAAGGACAAAGAAGTCCGCAGCCTCGCGACCAAGACCATCGCCATGCAGAACAAGGAAATCGGCGAGCTGCAAAATTGGCTGAAGCGCCACGGCAAACGAGCCCAGTAGGACACGGGCATCGGAGGCACGGGGTCGACCTTCGTGCCTCCACTTCGTTCAGCGTCTATAGCGCGAAGCTGCCCGACAACTCGAACGGCTGCTGTCAGAGTTCGAAAGTTCGGCAGACTGACTGGAAACTGACCTGCACGGATTCCATCAAGGCCAGCGGTCAGAACCGACCGCACCTAAAGGCCGGATACATGACGGCTAAACCTTGAAGCTCGCCGCCAACTTCCCTCTTGCAAATCGGGGGCGTCCATACAGAAGTAGGCTACAGAAACGTGCGTCGCACGCCATCTTCTCGCTGGTGCGTCCCATCAGATCGCATCGACGGCCTTAGCCAGAAGGTCCCGCACCTCACCCGCCACAGCAGTTAGTTCGGCGTTCTCGATCGCCTGCATCGACGCCACCGGGTCGATGGCGCTGATCTCGACACCGCCCTCGAGTTCCCTGAGGATGACATTGCAGGGCAGCATCGCGCCCACTCGTGGCTCGATACCAATCGCCTGATGCGCCATCTTCGGATTGCAGGCGCCGAGGATGCGATACGCCGGCATCTCGACATCGAGCTTCTTCTTCATCGTCGCCTTGACGTCGATCTCGGTCAGTACGCCGAAGCCGTGGTTCGCAAGTGCCTTGCGGGTGCGGGCGTCGACGTCGTCGATAGCCGCGTCGGAGATCATTCGATTGATTGTGTAGGCCAAAGTGAATTCCTTTCACCCAACTCCGAAGATTTTCGATCATGGCAGCAGCTGCCAAAACCAAGTGTGCAAGGATCAGGATGTCGGAATCCGGCCAGAACCCACCGTAGGAACCATTCCAAGGCTCACTTCGTTCCACAGATTCGTGGCGGATCTTGCGAGATGATCTTGGAAGAAAATTGCCAATTTAGTTACAGATAAAATCTGCGCTTGCGCGTTGCGCACGCACCGAACCTCGTTACACGATCCCTGAAATAATGCATGTTGGCGATTATGGGTCGAAGGGCGCCTGTGAGAGTCGTCTGTCCCACTTTGAAGTCCGCATGGATCATCGCATTGGTCGGCCCCAATTAGGACTCAGGCATCGGAGGCGGGCTCTACCATCGTGCCTCGCTTCGTTCGGGGTCTATGGCTCGAAGCTGTCGGAAAACTCGAAGCTTGGTCCAGGATGATATAGCTCCGCGTATGAGACAATGCGCGCGGCGCTCCAAGTCTGCCTAATCAAGAGAAGAGACGGCGTTCCCTCGCTCATGCCAAGGAGGGCGCGCGTTCGATCGTCGGGCATGACGGCTCGTACGCGGTGAGCGACGCGCTCAAGCGGGGCGACCTTGCTCAAATAGGAGTTCGGCGTGGCGATCGTGAAGTCGAGCGAACCATAATCAGGTGCAGCAGACGCCAGCACGAGCCGATCTTCGAGCTGAATCGGCCTTCCAGATTCGTGGTGGACGATGAGCGAATGAAAAAGTGCGGTTCCTGCAGCGACGCCTAGATATCCCGCATTTTCACGCGTGGCTTTCTCACGCCCGTTTCGAACAACGCGCGCGCTATACTCGTGACCCCGCGCTCGGACTTCATCGGCGATGTTCCGGACTTCGATGATGTGCAGCTGGGGTTTTGGCTCAGCAATGAATGACCCAACTCCCGCAACGCTTATAAGCACGCCCTCAGCTTTGAGATCGAGCATTGCGCGCGTAACTGTCATCCGCGAGACGTCGAACATATCCACGAATTCGTGCTCTGACGGGATTCGGTCCCCCGCCCTGAGGCGGCCTTCGGCGACTGAATCGAGCACAAATCGCTTGATCGTGGCATAGCGCGGTTCGACAGTCGTCAGATTCGTCCCCACACGCAGTCTTTCACCAGATCGCAAAGCACACTCGCCGAGCTTTAGCCGGCATGATGGTGCGATCAATGCACCACGCCCCTCATTCGCAGCGCTGCCAACCTTCGGTTACGAGCGTCCCATCGGGCCGGATGCGCGCGGACATTTTTTCCAGAACCGAGGCCAGTTGTCTAGGCAACCGATCTTTGACCCGACCAGTCAAAAGTAACTTAATAACAGCGACAATGGTCCTCTTTACGCTTTGTTGCGTATGCTGCATTGCAACAATAACAACATGCCCTGCGGCAATCTGACTTGACATGTCTATACAGGCTTACTTCTCTGTGCTCGGGACAGCGGCAAAGGCCGAACTGCCGAGGAGAACGAAGATGAAGGGGCGCGTCTTTTTCTTGGGTGCCACGGCGCTCACCGCAGCAGGTGTGTTTGGCGCCGGCGCTGCTGCCGCGCAGACGCCAGCGTCGACGACGGCAACGGCGAGCGATGAGGACATCATCGTAACAGGCAGCCGTATCCGGCGTGCTGATGTGATCGGTGTGGGTCCTGCGACCGTGATTGGTGCGGCCGAGATCGAGAACACCGGCATCGTGAACGTCGAGACGATCCTGCAACGTTTGCCGGCCAATGCTGGCTACGCCGGCAATCAGACCAATGCCTACTGGGCCAGTAACGGTTATGGCAGCGCGACGGTCAATCTTCGTGGCCTAGGGCAAAAGCGGACGCTGGTTCTTCTCAACAATCGGCGGCTCGTGGCTGGCGGCACGGGTGCGAACACTTCGCCCGACCTAAACATGATTCCGACCGCTATGATCGAGCGCATCGACGTCCTGAAGGATGGAGCTTCGGCGATCTACGGGGCGGACGCAGTAGCCGGCGTCGTCAACCTCGTCACAAAGAAGGACTTCGAAGGCCTCCAGGTGGGCGGCCGGTTCGGTATTGCCGATGACGGCGAAGGCGAAGACTATACCGCCGACATTGTCTGGGGGATGCGAGGCGACCGCGGCGGCGTGTCCGCAGGTGTCACCTATCAGAAGACCTCCGCGATCAACATGGCGGACCGCGTACCCTGCCTCAAGGGTGAGTCGGGCGGTCAGCTGGTTTGCATTGGCAGCGCGTCGACGATCGGTGGGCGCGCAGTGCTGCCCAACGGCCAGCAGATCAACTTCAATCAGACAGTTGGCGGTAACGGAAACTTCTTCGAACCCTACTCGGCGGCGAAGCACAATTTTGACTCGACGCCATTCCTGAACGCTGTCAGCCCGATCGAGCGCGTGAGCACCGCGTTCTTCGGTGACTATTCTGTAACTGACTCGGTGACCGCCTTCGGCGAGTTCCTATACACGTTCAGGAAAAGCAATCAGATCGCTTCGCCTGGGACGCTTCGCAATCTAAATATCACGGCGACCAACCCAACCAATCCGACGGGTCAGGCCATCACGCTCATACAGCGTCGCCTGCTTGAGCCGGGGCCGCGCCAGTTCTTCCAGGAGACCAACACCTGGCAGTTCGTCGGCGGCTTGCGCGGCGAGCTCTCGAACAATTGGGCGTGGGAAGTGGCCGGAAATTACGGCCGAAACACCGGAATTGATGGATCGACGAACATCGCCAACCTCGAGCGGGTTCGGAACACCGTGAACACGAGTGTTTGCAGCACGACCCCCGGTGCAGCCATTCCCTGTGGCGACTATCTTGGATTTGGCGACCTCACCCCGGCAGTGCTGAACTACATTCTCTTCACCTCGCGCGATTCAGGCGGCAACGAGCTTGGCAGCGTCACGGCCGATCTCACCGGCGACCTATTCGACCTGCCGGCCGGGCCGCTGCAGTTTGCGACGGGTGTGGTGTGGCGGACGGAAAAGGGCTTTCGTAATCCGGATGCGTTGACGGTGTTGGGCATCGCCAACACAAATCAGCAGAGTCCGATCTCCGGCACGAGCAAGACCAAGGAAGGCTTCCTTGAGCTGTCCGCCCCGATCCTTGAGGACGCGGCGTTTGCAAAGGCGCTCACCGTCAACGGTGCGGTTCGCTATTCCGACTACGATCTGTTCGGTTCGGACTGGAACTACAAGCTCGGGCTCGACTGGGAGGTCGTCGAGGGACTGCGTCTGCGCTCGACCTACGGTACTGGGTTCCGTATCCCGAGCGTGCCCGAACTGTTCGGTGGCGTCTCCGAGGGCAATCTGACGACGACTGATCCGTGCAGCCGCTATGGAACCAGCACCAACGCTACGCTGGTCGCGAACTGCCGCGCGTCCGGCGTCGCGACGAACTACGTCCAGCTCGGCAACACCATCCTGACGACCGTTGGTGGTAACCAGAACCTCGACGCCGAGAGCGCCACGACCTGGACGATCGGTGCAGTGTGGGAGCCCAGCTTTGCGTCGGGCCTGACGCTGACCGCGGACTTCTTCGACATCGAAATCAAGGATGCCATTCGCTCAATCCCGGGTTCGACGAAGCTCGCCGTCTGCTACAACTCTGCGAACCTTTCGCATCCGTTCTGTGCGCCCGGTAACTTCACGCGCAGCGCGCTGACGGGTGAGGTGACGTTCCTGTCAGCGCAGCCGATCAACACCGGCCGCGAGACGATGAAGGGCATCGACGTCGGGGCGATCTACAACCGTGAGATCGGGGGCATCGACACCTCGCTCAACCTGAACGTGACGTATCTTGATGAGTATATCATCTACCCGTTCCCTGGTGGCGCTCCGATCGTATTTGACGGCTTCATTGGCGGTGGCAACGGCGGCTACCCGCACTGGCGCGGCTATACGAGCCTGACCGGCAGTAAGGGGCCGTTCTCGGCGACCTACTCGATGCAGCTGATTGGCAAGGCGACCGACTTCAACGCAGCTCCGACGGCGATCGGCTACCGGACGCCGGTGGTAACGTACCACAACCTGCAGGTTGCCTACGACGTCAACGACCGCGCGCGCCTGTCCTTTGGTGTCGATAACCTCTTCGACAAGAAAGCGCCGTTCATTCAGAGCTACACGGACGCGAACACCGATACGTTTACCTACGATCTGCAAGGGCGACGGCTTTACGTCAGCGCGCGTTATCTCTTCAACTAGGAGGTAGTCGACCGGCGTCGGTGCCCCTCAACCGACGCCGGCTCGGCTCACGGACGGAGCAATTTTCTGATGGCAGTTCGCCTCCCGCTGCTTGCCCGGCGCCTGCACAAGTGGCTGGCGCTTGTCGTCGGGCTTCAGGCGCTGATCTGGACGCTGAGCGGCATGTATATGGTGGCCGTACACATCGACTATATTCACGGCGACCATCTCGTGCGCGCGCCTGACGAACGTCCTTTCGACACGACTGGATTGCTCGCGCCGACCGCCGTCACGAAGGGGCTGAAAAGCGTGCAATCGGTTCGGCTGACACGTCTGCTTGATACGCCGGCCTATGTCGTCGAGACCGAACTTGGGCCTAAGCTTTTCGACGCCGAGGCTGGCAAAAAGCTTACGATTGACGAGCCAATCGTCCGAGAGCTTGCGCGTCGGCGCATGGCGCAAGATCGCGATATCGTCAAAATTGAGCTGATCGAAAAGTCGCCGCTCGAGGTCCAGGGGCGCAAGCCGCCGCTCTGGCGCGTCGATTTCGAGGGCTGGGACAAACCGGCATTTTACTACTCGCCGGTGACCGGTGAGCTCTTGTCGCGCAGGCATGAGGCTTGGCGGGTTTTTGACTTCATGTGGATGCTCCACATCATGGACTACGACGACCGCCAGAACATGAACAATTGGCTGTTGCGCCCAATGACCTGGCTTGTGGCGTTAATGGCGTTCACCGGGGCGTGGCTGCTCTGGTGGAGCTTCCCGAAGAGCAAGCGGAAGAAGGCCAGGACATGAGGCCGATCCGCATATCGACGCTCCTATTCCGTCGCATCCATAAATGGGTCGGTCTCATCCTGGGGCTGCAGTTCTTGCTGTGGACGGTCAGCGGAGCAGTTATGGCGCTCATCGATCACCATGATGTGAGCGGCGAGCATCTCGGGCATCCGCCAAAGGTTGCGTCCTGGCCGGCTCAGGCCTTGTCCCCGAGCGAGCTGAGCGCCCGGCTCGGAACCGAGATCGCTGGTTTCACGTTGCGCCCTATGCTTGGGCAACATGTTTACGAGGTGGCTACCCCTCACGGCATTCGTGTTCTCGACGAGAACGGTCGCCCATTCGTGGTTGATGCCGCCGTCGCCAAAGCGATTGCGTCGGCGGACTATGCCGGTAAAGCAGCGGTCGCGCGCGTATCTCTGCTGAGCAAGCCGATCCTAGAGACCCGCGACCATGACGAGCCCCTTTGGCGGGTGGACTTCGCCGACGATGGCGAGACATCCTTCTATGTCTCGCAAGCGACCGGCAAAGTCGTTGAGCGACGAGACGACAGCTACCGGCTGTGGGATTTCTTTTGGATGCTCCACAACATGGACTACGTCGAGCGTAAGAGCTTCAATCACCCCCTGATCATCATGGTGGCGTTTGGGGTGCTCTGGCTGTCGGGGACGGGATTCTACCTGCTTTTCAAGAGCTTAAAGCGCTCGGACTTCCGTTGGATCCCGGGCGTCCTACCGCGCTCACCTTCGAGCCGGCTACCCGCCGAATAAGGCTCTACACACCGGTCCGGGATACTGTCCGTCAAAGCTGCGGTCCGGCCGAGGTCGAGAGAAGGTCCGCTTTGTCTCCAAGGGGCGCAAGCACCGGAACGGCAGCTTACGGCCCAGAAGCCGCCAAGCCGCATTGCGCCGGCAAAACGGACGTTGAGCTGAAGGTTAGCGCATCTTAGAAGCGGTCATTCGCCGGCCCCTTCCATGAGCGGCAACCCTCACGATCCGTTGAAATTTGGGGCACTCGGCGTGGCTGGGCGCCGGGCATTCGGCGGCGTGGCGCAAACCATCTCGCAACGCGCTCATTCGCTTGATTGTGTGATCGAGTTCATCGGCCTTGGCGGCTAACCGCGCGCGGTCGATATCCGCGCGGCCGTCCGCTGCGATCATCTCTGCGATCTCATTTAGCGAAAAGCCGGCACCCCGACCAAGTGCGATGAGCGCTAGCGTCTCGACGACACTCGGGTCGAATATGCGCCTAAGCCCTGACCTGCCGACCGAACGAACGAGACCCCTTTCTTCATAATAGCGGATCGTGGAAGCCGGTACGCCGGAGCGTCTGGCGACCTGTGAAATATCGAGATCCCCCATCGCTTGACCTCAAGTCGACTTGAAGTGGCATCGTCCGGCGAATCGCTGATCGCTTCAAGGGAAACTAGGATGATCGATGCGCATGTCGAGGTTCGCGGGTCACGGTGGGCAACGGCCAGCCTCGCATTCCCGATGCTGATGGCATCGCTGGATACGAGCATCGCAAACGTCGCGCTGCCCGCACTCAGAGAGAGCTTTGGCGTGACCTTCCCGCAGGTGCAATGGGTGGTCGTCGCCTATCTGTTGAGCCTGACGAGCATGATCGTGGGGATCGGGCGGCTGGGCGATGCGCTGGGCCGCCGGCGCCTGCTTCTCGGCGGACTCACGCTTTTTTGCACGACATCGGCATTCGCCAGCTTCGCCCCGAGCTTGGCGTTGCTCATCATGGCGCGAGCCGTTCAAGGGCTGAGCGCCGCGACGGTGATCTCAATGACGATGGCGCTTGCCGCAGAGGTCGTACCACCAGCGCGGATCGGGCGCACAATGGGCTTGCTCGGCACGATGTCCGCGCTCGGCACCTCACTTGGTCCGTCGCTCGGTGGCTGGCTGATCGAGGCCTTCGGCTGGCGAGCGATCTTTCTGGTCAACGTACCGCTCGGCCTGTTGGCGATCTGGCTGGCACGACGATTGAGCGTCGTCGACGCGCCGTCGCCGGCGGCTATCCGCCAGTTCGATGTAACAGGCGGCGGCCTGCTCATCGCGATCCTTGGTTCTTATGCTCTTGCGATAATCAGCGGGAACCTGTGGCTCCTCGTGGCAACTGCATTCGCCGTGATCCTGTTCGTTCGCTGGGAAGGCCGGGTAGCGGCGCCACTCGTCCCGTTGAGTCTGCTTGGCGATGCGCGATTGAGCGCAGGCCTCATGACAAATGCGCTCGTCGCCACCGTCGTGATGACGACGCTTGTCATCGGTCCCTTCTACCTCGGCGGCGCGCTCGGCCTTGCACCATCGAGCTTCGGACTCGTCATGGCAGCTGGCCCGCTTGCGGCCGCGCTTGCCGGCTTCCCGGCTGGACGCATCGTCGATCGCGTCGGCAGCGCGCGCGTGTCCGTCGTGAGTCTGGGCGTCATGACGATTGGCCTGATCGCGCTCGCGCAGGCGCCGGGCGTCCTCGGCTACATTGGCGCGATCACGGCTGTGACCGTCAGCTATGCGGCGTTCCAGGCAGCGAACAACAGCTCGATCATGGCCGGTGCCGGCAGCAGCGAGCGCGGCCTGATATCTGGCCTCCTCAATCTGTCGCGCAACCTCGGACTGATCTCGGGTGCCGCGGCAATGGGCGCCCTGTTTGCGGCTTCAGCGGGGCAGGTCGCGGAGCCGTTAACCACGTCGGCCGCTGCGCGCCTGTGCTTCGAGGTCGCGGCATTGCTCACCCTGTTTGCGCTGGCGATCTCGGCAGCCTCTACTTTCGCAAGAAGGCGAGCTAAGCTCGCATCCGTAAGCGTGCCTGAATCGCCTGTCGCGTCTCGTTCAGCAGAAGCTTGAGACCGGGGGGCCTCGATGACCATCGTAAAGAAGATCCTGCGCGTCGGGTTGGTGCTTGTCGCGGTGATCGCTGTGGCGGTCGTAGCCGTAGTCATCGTGTCAACCGTCACGCCCGCGCGACCCGTTGGCATTCAGCAGGTGATCGCACCGGACCCCGGTCACCAGCCACTCGCTGTTACGATCGTCTACCCGACAACCAGCAGCCCCGGCTGGACCTGGCTGGGCATGTCGGGTGCGAGGCTCGCCTCCGATGGCGCGATTGACGGGCGCAGCCTTCCGCTTGTCGTTATGTCACACGGAACGGGGGCGTCGGCCACGAGCCATATCGACACGATGCTCGCGCTGGCCGAGGCAGGATATGTCGTCGCGGCGCCTACCCACACCGGCGACAACTTTCGCGATGATGCAGCGGTCGGCACCAAGCATTGGATGGTTGATCGCGCTCGGCACATGGCGCGCGTGACCGACTATCTGATCTCGGCATGGCCGGGGCGTAGCCATCTCGACCCTGCGAAGATCGGGCTTTTCGGTTATTCGGCTGGCGGCACGACGGGTCTCGTCACGGCAGGCGGCACCCCGGACATGGCACTCCTACCGTCGCACTGCGCGCGGTCGCCGGAACTTGTCTGCCAGCTCACGAAGAAGGGCAGCGCCGCTAGCCTAGGCATCGATCCGGGGGCGTGGACCCACGACAATCGCATCAAGGCAGCAGTGATCGTCGCGCCGGGGTTCGGCTTCACGTTCGCGCCTCGCGGGCTAGACGCGGTGGATGTACCAGTTCAGCTGTGGGCTGGCGGGGCAGACAAGAATACGCCGCTGGCTACTAACGCCAACGTCGTGCGACGTCTCCTGCCTCGGCCGCCGGAGTTTCACCTTGTGGCTCGTGCGGAGCATTTCGCATTCATGCCACCATGCGGCGCCATGAAGCCGCTGCTTCCGCCCATCCTGTGTAGTGACCCGGTAGGCTTCGACCGAGAGGCCTTCCACGAACGTTTCAACAAGGACGTCGTAAGCTTCTTTGGTGCCACTCTGAAGCCTTCCGGCGGCGTCCGCTGAGCGCCTCAGTTTCGGTCATCCAACTCCATCTCCGCCTGCCTTGCAAGCGGACATATGGTTTGAATATCCTGCCGGTAATTCAGAGAAATAGCGTGTCCACAGTTGCGCTGGACGCTGCTTGAGGATCGCTGTTGGGGGAGGAGCTATTGTCCCCCTCCTCTTCGGCTGCCGCCAGGCGGAGCGCGCGGTCGACCGCTTGCAGAAGTGCGTCAGCCTTCAGCGGCTTGGCGACGAAGTCGACCGCACCCGCCTTCATCGCCCGGACCGCCGTCATTTCGTCGCTCTGGCCCGATACCATGACAACCTTGAGCGGGGAGTTCCGCGCCATTAGCTTCTCCAGGACATCATATCCGCTGAGCCAGGGCATCTGCTTGTCGAGGACGACGCAGCCTGGTGCATCGATATGCGCTTCGCCGAGGAACGCGGCCCCGGTTCCAAAGCACTCGACCTCATAACCGGCCAGCTGCAGCGTGAGCTCGATCACTTCGCGAACGTCGGGATCACCATCGACGACATAGACGTGACGCGGCAGCCTCGCTGGCAATGAAGCCGCCGGGGCAAGCTCGCCGAGCGGCTGCTCAACCATGATGTGGTCTTTGGCTGTGTAGGGCGCAGCGTCCGCTGGAGGCGCGGACGAGCAAAGGAGCTGCGAGACGAGCTTTGCCGGCACGGCCTGAGAGTAGAGGAAGCCTTGCCCATAGCGGCAGCCCAACTGGCGGAGGCGCGCTGCCTGTGCATCGGTCTCGACGCCTTCGGCAACAACCTGTATGCCAAGGCTTCGACCCAGATTCAGAATCGCACGGATGATGGCCGCATCGTCGGCGTGCTTCTCCATGTCACGGACAAAGCCGCGATCGATCTTGAGCACGTCGACAGGGAACTGCTTCAGGTGCCGCAAGGAGGCATAGCCAGTGCCGAAGTCGTCGAGCGCGATCTTCACTCCCTCCGAGCTTAAAAGCTTCAGCGCCCGGTGGACATATTCCGATCCCCGGCCGAGGAAGACCGTCTCCGTCACCTCAAGCTGAAAGCAGCTCGTCGGCACCTGCGCCTGCTTCAACCGGTGAAGCGTGCGCTCGGCAAAATCATCACGGCGGAACTCGGCGGCGGCCGCATTGACGGCTACATGACCGAACTGAATGCCCTGATCGAGCCAGGTGCGCACGTCAGTGATCGTCTGGTCGATTATCCGGTTACTGATCAGCGCTGCGACCTCAAGGTCATCGAATGCTGCGATGATCGAACCTGGAAGCTGAATATTGCCGCTCCGGTCCTTCCAACGGAGAAGGGCTTCAAACCCGATGTTGCGGCCGGAGCCGAGCTCGACCTTCGGCTGGTAGAAGGGAATGATGCAATCGTCCCTGAGCAGTTCTCTTGCGGTGGTCACCATCGAGGAGCGCTGCTGGAGCTCCTGCCGCATCTCCGCCTGGAAGACGACGAGGCCGCCGCGGTTCGATGCCTTAGCTGTATAAAGCGCGATGTCGGCGTTCCTCAGCAGCTCTTCGGGCGAGGTGCCGTGCTGTGGATAGAGGCTGGCGCCGATGCTGGCGCGGCAGTCGAGGATGCGTCCGGCATGAACAAAGGGCTCCCGCATGCGCAGGAGCATCGCCTCGACGACCGTCGTGATGTCCTGATCACTGCCGAGGCCCGGCAGCACCACTGCGAACTCGTCGCCGCCTAGCCGTGCCACCATATCGCCCGAGCGGACGGCGGACTTCAGCCGCTCGGCGAAGGTCTGCAGGAGCGCGTCTCCGGCATCATGCCCGAGCGCGTCGTTGACCTGCTTGAAGTGGTCGACGTCCAGATGAAGGAGGCCCACCCTTCCGCCGGTCGTCAGTGCCTGGCCGATTACGACATCCACCCGCTGCTGAAAGAGTGAGCGGTTCGGCAAATTCGTGAGTGGATCGTGGCTGGCGCTCCAGCGCACCTTGCTCTCGGCTTCGATGCGGTCCGTCAGATCGCGCGAGACTCCGATAATGCCGGCGATGTCGCCATCCTTCTTCCAGGGAACCTTGATCGTCTGGAAGATGCGCAGCTCTCCTTTAATCGGGATGGTCTCTTCGACCGTGCGCGCTTCGCCCGTCGTGATCACCTCCTGGTCAACATCATCGTAGCCGTCGGCGAATTCGTCGGCGAACGCATCGCTCGCCCGGCGTCCGGATAGGTCGCCGCAGCCTTCATCGAGGGCACGGTTCGTCAGCACGAACTCGCCTGTCCTGTCCTTCACGAAGATGAGGTCGGATACGCTGTCGATGACCGTCTGAAGGAGGTCTCGGCTGCGCTGCGCCTCCGCTTCGGCCGCCTTGCGCTGCGTCAGGTCCTGTGCGGCTCCCACCATTCGGACCGGCCGCCCGCCGCCATCGCGGATCACATGGCCGCGATCGTGGACAATGGCATAGGAGCCGTCCACTTTCTGAAGCCGGTACTCACCAGAATATTGCGCGTCGCCACCAGCGAGGACCGCCTCGACCTCGCCGAGAACCCGCGCGCGATCCTGCGGGTGGATGCAATCCTTCCAGAGTGCAGCCTCTGCGCAGAACTGATCGAGAGTGCAGCCGAACCAATCCTGGAGCGCGCCGCTCCAGTGGATGCGGTCGGTCGTCAGGTCCCAGTCCCAAATGAGGTCGTTCGTTCCGCGCGCCGCAATGCGGTAGCGCTCCTCTGTCTGGCGGAGAGCCTGTTCTCTTTCGCGCAGCGCCTGCTCTGCGAGCACCTGTCCGTGGACATCTTCTGTAAAGCCGTAGACGCAGATGACATTGCCGTTCTCGTCCATTCGCGGATGGCCGCGCGAGCGGAACCAGCGGAACTCGCCGGTCGACATCCGGCCACGGAAGCGGATTTCGTAATGTTCCTTGCGCAACAGGCCGAGAGCCCCGGCGCCGATGTAAGCCGCTGTGTCGTCCGGGTGGATGAACTGCTTCCAACCTTCATTGAGCGCCTGCTCGGGGGGCTGCCCGGTCAGCGCCTGCCAGCGCCTGCTGACGGAGATGATCCGTCCTTCGGGATCGGTGATCCACTGAACAAGTGGGTTGATCGCATCGAAATGCTGAAGATGCTCTTCATGCCGGGCGAGCAGATCATGGAGGGGAGATCCTGCGGCGGCATCAAGCACCGCATCGATCTGGGGTGTGGTCACGCGATCGAGCTTAGGCGGCGGCCGCTACGCATCTGTGGAGAAGTGGCCCCTGTGTGCTTACCCGTCATCAGCTCCTCAAGACAGCCTACGCAACTCAGATCACGAAACACGAACTGCACTCCCCCGGTCCGTCAATCCGCGCATCCCAGCGCTGAATTGCTACCTAGCTTGAACGCTCGGCTCAAATAGTTAACAATCTATGAGCGCTGCGCTAGAGCGAGCGGAGGCGCAGCACACGTCAGCCTCCTGCCTCCCTGTGGCAACACGCTGTTCATTGCGACGAATGCACGAACTCGCGCATCAGACGGCGCATGCGCAACACAGCGGCGGCGAGAGCAGCCGGATCGTCTCGTGCTGTAAGGAGATCATCGACGTGTGAGCGCACAAGGATGGCGTCGCCGAGATAGGCCATACTCCAGCCCTCGAACATCCGCTCGGCACTGGCGAGGCTGTCGAGCACATCAACCTTGGTATGGCGTGGGTCACGCCTGATCCCCGCCATCAGTTGCAGCACCGCCTGCTCCGGGCCTTCCAGGATCTGGACGAAGTGCGCGCCCGAGTAGAGCAGAGCGCCCGTCATCCCTTCGCGTCCGTTCCGCTCTACAGCGGTCGAGATGATGTCGGCGATCGCTGCCTCAGCCTCATCAGAAGCCAGGAGGCTGCGGCTGACATAGATGAGAGAGAAAGCTGACATTTCCTCCGCCTTCGCTGCTCGTTGAAACCCGCACGCAGCGATAACGGCGAAATCGCTGCAGTTCGAGAGCCTTCTGCCCAGCGCCGCCGAGATAGTTCCAGCCGAAACTCCGCCCTACCTGCAGCGGCTTTCACAATAGTCAGCGGGCAGTGAGCGGCCCCAACCCGATCACCTGCCCGGCGGCATCGCGCCGGCATATCAGACGTTGGCAGGCGTCTTTGGATTCCCGAGAGCAGTCGTTCGCACGACAATAGCATAAGGCCCGGGCTGGTGGATCCGTATGGGCCGCAATGTTGAGACGCCCGCATTCGCGGGGTCCAGTCGGACCGGGCGATCCCTGGTCGCAGCCGGCGAACGCTTTACAAACAGCTGACAGGGATTAGCTTGATCAAGTATCAAACGCGAGCGGGCGAAACCGGCATAGGTGAGGGGCGGCATGGTGCAGGTTTTTCGAAGCTTCGCGAGGGGGGCGACGCTCGATTTGGCGGTCCCAGCCATCGTCGGCGTTTTCGCCTACACCCTAGTCTAACTCACGGACGATTTCGTCATGCTTCTCCTCGGTCGTGTGTTCAGAGGACTCGACTTCTCGAGCTATTTCGCCGTGCTGGGGACGATGCCGGCAGGATACACCGGCGCTCTTACAAATTGCGGCGAGTTGAAGACGGCGGGCGTTCCACTTCCTAGCCTACGGCCAGTTTATGACTATGCTCTCTAATTTCCTGATCCTTGCCGCCAGCATTTTTCTGCTGGTGCGAACCGCCAGCCGAATACGGCCCGAGGCAGAAGCAGTGCCCGCCAACCCGACGGAGGACATCGCGCTGCAGCGTCTAGTCCGCGACGAACTGCGAAAGCGCGCGCGCTAGTTTTTTTGTGGCAACCAGATCATAGGCGAGAGGGCATAAATGGCGACAGTCGGAAAAATCCGCAGCTTTGCGGAACTCGATGTATTCGCGATGACGGGGACAGTGGTCGGCCAGCAGGGCCGGACGTCGACCGAATTGTCATCCGAAACTACCACGCACGGCGGCGGCGGGTATCTTCATCAGGGATCGGGCTACATATCCGCGCCAACGACCCGGACATCGGTGTCGTCATCTTCGACTCACCATCAGCGTCTATTCGCACGGAAGGATGATGGCGATGAGTTCAGTGTAGAATTCCCCGACATCAATTTCGGTATACGCGAAGGCCACCGCGTGTCCGTCATCTGCGCCGGACCTAAACGCACCGGACGGGGTCATCCGATGGCCTTGGTCAATCACACCACCGGTGACTATCAGATGTTTCCCGCGCGGGTGAACTGGATTCTGAGCAATCGGATCAAGCCGTATGCAGTAGGTGCGGGGGCCGTTCTGCTTGTGCTCTCGATCATTACAGTCTCACTTTCCGGCAGTTTTACGGCTGGGATCATGCCCTTCGCGTTCCTCATCGCCGGTGGCGTGGTGGCATGGGAGGTATTCCGCTGGCTGAAGCTTTTTCGACAGGTTCGTCTTGAAGTCGAAAATGCCGCCCAAGCGTCGCTTCAGCGGGAAAAGAGTCAGACTCTTGCGGCATAGCCAATGCAGCAACGGGATTGGCCGCTACGTCGCACTGATCTTTGCGGCCACATCCCTGACGGCCTGCAGTCCGGAATTCACCGCCGCGACAAACGAGGTGCTGGGCGACGTTACCAAAAAGGGGCGGACCATCCCACAAGCGGTTGCGGCTTTTACTGCGGCGACACCGGCTGCCTTGCCGCCCGCCGCCCTGACCGCATGGGAAGCCTTCGCGCGCGGCCAATGCCGCGAACAAGGGGAGAGCTTCGTCGCGCAGCGCTTCGCACCGCTTTCCGGGCGCGATGCGTCGGTCGATCATGTCGAACGGCATTTCGCAAGGCGCCAAGGCGGCTTCGTATCTGCCGACTTCAATGCAGACGGAAAGCCTGATTTCGTTCTCACCACGCCCGGTCGCGGCTGTGTGAGCACCGGCCCCGCGTATGGCGATCGGGGTTCGCCGGTCGATTTCATCATTTCAACAGCCAGCGGCTACAGGGTGTTCGATGGCTTTATTGGCTGGATTGCTCCTGCGATGGTCACTCGTCGCGGCGACCGCGACGTCCTCGATCTTCCGGGCGGATTCAGCGGCAGATGTGGCCCCGTCACCCAGGTAACATGGGGGTGGACGGGAAATGGGGTCGACGCGCTAGAACGCCGCAACGACAGCGGCCACCTCGTCAACAAGGAGGGATGCGTCGAGGCCGCCGCGTCTGGCAGATCGTCGATGATGCCTCTCGATGAGCGCTCTTCAATAATGCGCGCGGCCGGTTTTACTAACCCAGGACCCGCCAACCGGTGGCGATACGATGACGAGTATTGCGACCGCGTGTGGGCCGAAATTGACGAAGTTGCCGACCTCAATGCCGATGGTCAGCTGGATGCCATCGTGAAGAGCGATGATGATCAGTGCTTGGGCATGAATCAGCGCCTCGTCGTCATTCTGACCAAGAAGAAGGAGGGGTGGACTCGGGTCACCGATTTTCGGAGGCGGTTCGCGGTCTTCTCCTTTCATCCCCGCCCGGGCATCGCATGGCCGGACATCGAAATCTTCGATGGGATGGACGGCGTATCAAAACCCGACGGCAGGATCGAAGCGGGCGGATGCGAACCGTTTTTGCGGTGGAATGGACGTGAATATGTGGGAGGAGGCACGTCCCAAAATGGGCGTATTTGCGAACTGACGGCCGACGGGCGGAAAGCTCTTGCCACCGTCAGTCCCACGTCTCGAACCGTGGATTTTCCGCCGATCGAGAAAGGGTACTACGCCGTCGGTGTATCGTGCTCGAAAGCCAGTAGGGGCGGCGGCGATATGCTGGCCTATTTTGATGAACAGCGCCTCGTGGCATTCGATGGGGGCAAGCGCCTTCTTGGTTTTCAACGCCTTGGCAGGAACCGTTACAAGGTGGAAGCCACGTCGTCGGACGAAAGTGGCCGCAGGTCACGCGCCGACTTCGTCATAGCTGTGCAAGGGCGCGAGAGCTTTACCGAGACGCAATATGGCGACCGCTACACCCACTGCCCGACTACCCAAATTCCATTGAGCATCCGTCAGGAATGGGGAGACTTGGCGCCTCGGTAGCGCTCGTCCGTTGAGCGTTGGTACCGATTAGCCGACCGGTTCCGGCGGGAGCCGGAACCGGTCGATGGCCCTTAAAGTGCCGTTTCCTTCCCCGCAGCTTGCTGGATCTCCTGCGCCTGACGCTTTTCAGCAGCCTGCAGCACACTGGCCTTAAACGCTTCCCACTGCTTCTTTTCGTAGGCGGTGTCGTTCAAGAAGACCTGAAAGCTCCGCGCAAGGCCGGGATTCTCTGCCGCCCGGTAAACGTTGACGCTAACCTTCAAACCGCAGTTGGGACCGTCACCGGAAAGACAAGTGTCAAGGAGGGGATCGTTTACGCCGATGCTCCGCCCATCGATCGTTTTGACGTGCTTATAAGACATCAGCGTGTTGTTTTGCGTTTCCACGAACGCGCCGTACTTTTTGGTGAGCTGGTCCATGAGACCCGATATGGCCGGCGCCTGCCCCTCCGGCGGCGTGGATGACCGATCAACCTTGATTACCCGGTCGTCACCCAACGGGCCGGCGAGGAACACGCCGATTTCCTCGACGCCATTCGTTCCCTTGAACGAACGTGAGCCATCGACCGCCGTCAGCGTTTCCACGACCATCTCGGGCGCGGCGCAGGCGAGCTTATCGAAAGCCTCGTCGCCGGACATCGTGAGGGTGACCCCCAAAATATCGGGACCCTGCGTCGAGCGCGCCTTGACCGCTGCACAGTCAATTCCGCGCTCGCCGGCGGTACCCGCAACCGCGGCCGTCTCGACCGTCTCACCGCCCGCGTCATCCATCGCGGCGTTGCCGGCGACCGGTTCCTCCGGGGAGCTTTCCCCACAGGCGCAGAGAGTAAGCGCCAGCGCCGACGTCAGAAATAGTCGCATCGAACCCGTCCTTCAAAGTGGAACCGACCCGACGAGCTTCTTGCCATACCGAGTCTGCGCTCATCAAGGTTCAAGCTGGCAGGAAGCCCCCTGCCGGCGCCATGCCAATTTGGAGCGTTCTCCTGCCAGCCCACGGCCCAGCTTGAGCCGACAAAGGGTCAGCTTCGCGCCGGCATTCCGGACGTCGCGTAGCGGCTTCCCAACACCTAATAGCGGACGAACGTGCCGGTGTTGCCAAGGGAATTCTTCCCGGCTCCTCGCACAACACTTTGTGCCGCTCTGTTGCCAAATGGCGCGCAACGCGGGCCGTTTCGGGAAGGGTGTGCCGGATGGACGAGCGACTGGGCGATTAGAAGATTGGCTTCGCCACTGGCCGCAAGACGCCTACCGGTGCTGTCTTGCCCACGTTCCGTGCAACCAGTTGATACAGATCGTCGACCCTGAATGGTTTGCGGAGCACCTGTGCCGGTCCGCCGGTCACCGCTTCGAGCGCATCGGTATCCGAAAAGCCACTTACGAACAGGATCGGTACTCCCGGCCAACGCGTGAGGATGCGCTTTGCGAGGTCGGCGCCGCTCATGGTCGGCATGGCAAAGTCGATGAGCGCTATGTCGGGCCGGCCCTCCTCGGACCGGGCCAGTGCCGACAGGCCATCATTAGCTTCGACGACTCTGCAACCCTGCGATTCGAGCGCGTCGGCGATAATGGTTCGAACGCCATCGTCGTCGTCGACCAGCAGGATACGAAGACCGTCTAGCTCGGGCCGGCTCCGTGCGATGCTGTCCGGCACGGCGCGCACCTGCGCCTCGTTAGTGCGCGGCAGAAGCACGCGCACTGTCGTCCCCACCCCAGCTTGGCTTTCCAGGCGCAATGTGCCGCCTGACTGTTTGGCGCTGCCGTAGACTTGAGCGAGCCCCAGTCCGGTACCTTTTCCGACAGGTTTGGTGGTGAAGAACGGATCCAGCGCGCGCCGCAGCGTTTCGGGGTCCATTCCGATGCCGGTGTCGGTCACCGCGATTTCCACATAGTCGCCCTCGGCGAGCTCCGGGTCGTTTGCAATCGACCGAATGCTCGTGCCGATGCGCAGCGAGCCGCCCCCGGGCATGGCGTCCCGCGCATTGATCGCGAGGTTGAGCAGCGTCATCTCCAATTGCGTCGTATCGGCAAGAACCGGCACCGGACATGGGTTGAGGTCGAACTCCAGGGCGACCATCGGCCCCAGCGTGCGGGCAAGCAGATCGCGCATAGCCTCGATCACGTCGCAGACGAACAGCGGCTGGAGCTCGATGCGCTGCTCTCTTGAAAAGGCCAGCAACTGGCCGGTGAGCTTGGCGCCGCGTTCGCCTGCCAGCACGCCCGTTTCCGCAAGCTTCTTCACGCGATCGGGATCGTCGGTGCGTCGCGCGATGAGGTCCAGCGCGCCGACCATTGCGCCGAGGACATTGTTGAAGTCGTGCGCGAGCCCCGCCACGAGCTGGCCGACGGCCTCCATTTTCTGACTTTGCAGCAGGGCTTCCTGGGTCGCTCGCAGCTCGGCCGTTCGTTGCTCGACACGCGCCTCGAGCGTCAAATTGAGCTCGCGGAGTTGCTCTTCGGCAGCGTCGCGTTCGATGACCAGACGGGTCCGCTCTGCCAGTTCCTCCATGAAGGCCACATCGTCGGACTCCCATATCCTGGGACTGCGGTCATTCAGGTAGACGATGGTGCGAAGTTGGCCGTCGCGAACAAACGGCACCACCAGGATTGACCGCGTATCGACCTCGCGGGCTGTCTCGTGCGTGCGGCTTTCATTGCTCACTTCCGCTGCGAACAAGTCGTCAACGACCACAGTCTTGCCGGCTTTGAGGGCAGCGACGATCTTTACGCCGAAGGCAGCGGCCGGGAAGCGACCGAGAAGCGGGGGAACGGTGCCATTCGTCCAGCAAATATCATAGTCGAAAGTATCTTCCGCAGGATCGAGTTGGCCGTAGCCCGTGCGCGTCACGTTGAAATGCGAGCCCATCAGTGCCGCAACCTCGAACAACGCCTCGTCGGTGCTGCCGGTCCGCAGGATATCGGCGACCTTCAAGCGCAGCATGGCGCGTTCTTCGCGTTGTGAGAAAGCATTGAGCAGCCGCTCGAGACGCGCGGCTCCGAGCGCCAGAAGGAGAATCGCGATGGTGGCGGCGGCGACCAGGCCAGCGAGGTATGTTTGACCGAGGGACACTTCAGTCCCGCCGATCGCGTCCGCACTATGAGCCCTAAACAGTGCCGCTTTCATGCCGGCATAGTGCATGCCAGCGATGGCGAGGCCCATTGCGGCGGCCGCGACGAGGCGGTGACTTGGCTTCTGCTCGCGAGCGGCAAGCCAGATTGCGGTCGTCGCAGCACCGACCGCGATGAGGGCCGAGGCCGCAAGCCAACGAGCGTCGTAGCTCAGCGAGGCGTCCATCCTCATCGCCGCCATTCCGATATAGTGCATCGCGAGAACGCCGGAACCCATGAGCAGACCGGCGAGAAGCGCCCTTGCCGGTGACAGGGCCTCCCATTTCATCACCGCGAAGCCGGCGCCCGTGAACAAGAGTGCAACCACCAGCGATGCCAGCGTCAAACCGAGGTCGTAGGTCATCGTCATACCAGGAATGCTGAAAGCCAACATGGCGACGAAGTGCATGGACCAAATGCCGCTGCCGAGTGCGACAGCTGCCGCCGTCACCCATAACCGCCGGAGATTTCCGCTGGTCGCCCGGACCCGCCCCGCCAAGTTCAGCGCTGTGAAAGACGCGAACACGGCGATGAGGATCGAAAGAACGACGAGAACGCCGTCGTGTGTGCCCGCTATCGTCATAGGCCGGCTATCATCTCAGCCACTGAGTTTGCGTCGTCAATCCTGAATTGTCGTGCCAAAGTCCGATCTCTGGCACTGCCTGATTGTTGAAAGGTTGCGATAAACTTGGACGCGGCCTCGCGTCCGCTCCGCGTCGAACCGCTGTCGCTCCGCCTTGGGCCAGGTCGAGCCGACCGGCAGCTTTGCGCCGACCATTACGCCGCTCGCTTCGGCGCACACTCTAAAAGCCGTCACTATTCCGGTCCTCTCGCTACACAGATGAGCTATGGCGGAGCTCCGGGCTGAGGGGCAAGAATCGGACGTCCCCCACCGGCAAAGCGGTCTCCTTAAGGCCGAGCGCGGGCGCTGTCGGAGCGGGATGGATCGCGTCGGCGCTTAAGATCATTGCCGAAAAGGGCGAGCACCTCTTTTACCGCGGCCCCTCCATGGCGCTCTCCGGAAGTGAACGTCTAGCGTAGCTGCCGGAACAAAAAGGCGGACGATTTCGCCATTGGCATCGTGGGAACGCGGCGCGATCAAACCCCGGTTGACCCTGGCAGACCGCCGGCGGCGACTGAGGCGTGCAGGACGCAACGAACGAGATATGGCGCCGGATGATCGCCCCATGGTCGCATAGGGCAGGTCTCGTCTTCCGCGCCAACCCAGAGCTGAACGATAGCGCGCACCGCTGCCAGCCCGGCAGGCTCGAAGAGGAAGCCGCGCCACGGTGCGGCAAGCACCGCAGCTCGGATGCGAGGGTCATGCGGCCATTCCGACGCTCGCGGCTAGTCTGCGTTGGCCGGAGGCGGAATGATGCTGCAGACAAACTCCCTTGCGTCGCGCAAGCCCTGCGAGATCGGGGACACCGTCGATCGCGACGAGGGCGGGCAAAGTCGACAGACCGTTCCGCGTTTCGACACAGCACCTCCGCCGTTGGCAGGAGGCCTCAACACAAACGACGCATTCATTCGCTTTCCAGACTGCTGCGACCGCGATTGCTATTGAGCGCTATCAAGGCCGACTCCACTTGCCCATGCGTTAAACAACAGACCTCGTTGACGGGGAGCGATCTAGAGCGACACTTCTTTGGAACCTCTGCGAGTTGATGCTCGAAAGTCCCGCCTACGCGGCCGCAATCTTAGGAGGTCTATCGAGAGCCCAGTTAAAAACGCTGCTGCGAGGGCAAGCCACCTCACTGCTTCAGCAATATCGGCTGGAAGCATCAAAAAGAACAACAGACCGGCCGCAGCGAGGTGGGAGCCGATCAACACTGCATACCCTTCAACAGATAGGCGCCTAAAAACCCAAAGCGGTGCGCGGGCCAAGGCAAACTGAAGGACGGTCAAAGCGATCGTCACACCGATGAACAATCCAATATCGAAAATCGTCATGGGACTCTCATGATAGGGACGGCGCTTTTATCATTGCGGTGGATCGCGCGCGGCTCGCAGGAATTTGCATTATATTTTAGATAAGCTCTGGCGAGGTCCCAAGAAGGATTTCCACTGACGGACCGCGACTTACGGCTCTAACGCGATTTGACTTTTGAAAAGAGAGGAGCGGAAGCGGCCGCCCCCCTCTTTTCCTCATAGGTGTCGATGGAAATTAGGCGAGTTTACGCCGACGGCGGCTGGCGGCGACGGCGACGAGGCCGAGACCGAGCAGGCCGAGCGTCGCCGGCTCGGGCACCTCGGTGGCGGTCACCTGCAGCGAGATCGGACCGAGCTCGGCGTCATAGGCGGTGCCGCCGCTGAACATCAGCTGCAGGTCGTTGCCGCTGGCCGCGAGCGCCGGCAGCGAGAAGCTGAGCATGCCGGGACCGGTGAAGGTCTGGCTGCCGAGCAGCGCGTCGTTGAGGTAGCCGGCGATGGTGAAGGGCATGCCCGCCGCCGCATCGGTGAACAGCACGTCGAGCGTCATGCTGCTGGCGCCGGCGACGTCGTCGAGCAGCGAGTCGATGTCGTAGCTCAGCTCGATCAGCGAATTGGTCTGGCTGTCGTTCGACAGCTTGAACGTGCCGAAGCCGATGTTGCCGGTGCTGGCGAGGAACGGGCCGCTGGTGCCATGCTCGGTCTGGTTGACGGTGAGGATGCGCGTGAACAGGTTGCCGTCGAGCATGTAGGCCGTCGTCGACGAGACCGCAGCGCCATCCGCGGTGGTGTCGGTCACGCTTTGAAGCGCGTTGAAGTCGTCAATGGTGATGGGGGCGGCCGTGGCTGCCGTGGAAAGTAGTAGGGTGACGGCTGCGCCAAATAGAGTCTTCATATCAGGGACCTTTCGCAACTTACGCAACGTCCCCCGAATAAGAACTCTCTAGCATTATCCGTGCCATTACATAAATTTGTGCCGCCTTAGAGAGTTGCGGTTTCACCTGCGTATCAGTGCTCGGTAAAGTGTTAAAATTATCGACAGGCGTTCATTGATCTAGTTTTTCCAAGCTGTGTAACAACCTCATAATTGCTCGCCCGAAGGGGCGGTGAGTTCTCCGGCACGCAGTGATATATGACGGAATAATTTGGAGGGGACTGCAACGAGGAATTGTCCAGGTCGCAAGCGGCTAAGAGGCCCTCTCCTTTTGCCGGCTCGCCGATCCACTTCCGCGCTCCTAGTTATCATCGCCACAAGAGCGATGGGTATGGCCTTTGGTTGCCAGGCTGATCCCTGTGGAGGAAGCCCGCGCGCCTTGAGCTAGTAACGGAGCAAGCTGGCCCGGAGCCATGCCAGCGATGCCACCACAAGAGCGGATGCCAGATCGGGGTGATGGACGGCACGGGCGAGCGGATGTCGGAAGTCGGGAGGCTCTGCGCACTAAACGTACCACGGCGCCCGCGGCAGCCGCGAGCCACAGGGTCTAGCGCAAAGGAGTTTACCGCGCGCCATCGTGAGGTGGTTGGGCGAGAGCAGGCGCATCCGTAGCCTCTGGCGGGACCGGCCAGCGCACTTGCACCGTCTTGTCGAAGGGAAGCAGAAGAAGGGTCCTGCCCGCTTGATCCGTGATCTCGAAACGGAGGTGCAGCGGCAGCCCCCTCGAAAAGCCCCGCCTTCATGATCTCGCGCTCTTCATACACAGCGCTCATGCGGGCCGCTTCTAGAGCGGCAGATCGATACCGTCAGGGTCGATGAAGGGAACCTCATCGCCCTGCAAATTGAAGAGGAAAGCCGGCATCTTGCCCATACCACCGGTACCCACGACTGTTCTGCCGGTTCCGGGTTGCAACGATGTATGCGCTCCTCCGGGATCTAGATTGATCAGGCTGGCCGCGGAACGAATGGCTGTCTGGAGCTGTTAATATTTGAGCGCAGGGTGTGTGGGCCACGCCGTCGCGAACACATTGGGGATGACGTTCTTGGATGCACTCCCCCCGTTGAATCCAGTCCCCAATGGACGATGCGCTGGAGAATCGAGATTGTCGGCAGGAGGTCGGGCAGTGGCGAACGAAAAGCTTGCAGCGCTCCAGCATGGTTTGGATTGTCTGCACATCGCCAGCGATGCGCTGGAAGATGCGGACGCCGGCGTTTGCAAAATACATCTCGACGCCTGTATCGCCGCGCTCGAAAGTCGGATCGCGGTTCTCAGGGGAGAACACTGGCTTACCGAGTTGCCCAAACGCTAGACGTAGGGGCGTCCATCCTCTTCTGCCATCGGCCTTTCCGACGGCCCCGCCCCTTTGCTCCATTGCGTGTGCTCAGGGTGAACCTGTTCACAGCAAAAAGCTGCTTTCCCACTTGCGGCGGGCCAGGCAGGCACGCCCCAAGGATCAGGCGCGGCTGGTGTCGGACTGCGTCAGAAGCATGGAAATTGCCGTCACAAGCTGAGCAGAAGCATATGGCTTCTGGATCACCGAGCTATTTGGGACGCCGTGCGCCGACCATTCGTGAGCGCTATCGCCAGTAGTGTAAACGACCGCGACGTCCGACTTCAACTCTCTTGCGCGTGTCGCCAGTTCCCAACCATCAGGTCCATCGCCGAGCCGCACATCGGTGACGAGCCCCGCAAGTTCCTCATACCGATCTTCGATAAGCGCCATCGCTTCCGACCCGCTAGCTGCCGTGATCACCGAGAACCCGCCCGCCTCGAGAGCGTCTTGGGCGGACATGGCAATGAGCGACTCGTCTTCAGCTAGCAGCAGCAGAAGACTGATCATAAAAGCTCTCTCCGCTGGACGTGGGGCACTGCTGCGCAGCCTCTCCAAGCCAAGATCCGAATTTGTGAGGATGGAACAGCCCTATCAGCCCGCTCGACGACTCTCTAGAGGCGATGGCGACGGTGCGGCGATAAGGCAGTCCGAAAAGGATCTAGTTGTCGGCACGGCCTACCCAACAGTCGTCGGGCTGCTTCGCGCCCACATCCCGGTCATACCCGACCTTCCAGATCGATCCTGAAAGCTGCCGTTTGTTCATGCAGCAGGCGAACGGCTGAGGTTGGGACAAATCCGTCATTCGCGATCATGCGCGGGAGCGGCAGGTTTCGGCTTGAGGTAGACGTTCGCCGTCTTGCAGCAATCGTTGGGGCATCGAGCCCCGTCGCGCCGCCTAGGCATGACCTTCGGTCGATACGATGCCGTTCTCGCTTTTCTGGACGCCAGCGCGAAGGCAGAAGGGGGGCATGTTCACGGTAACCGCCGAAGAGATCGATCGTCTGGACGGCAAGGTGCTGGTCGAACTGCTGCGCGCGCTTGTCCATGCCGAAGCCCGAAGCGCGGGTATCCCGATGAGCGGCATCGACGTCCCGCTCCAGGTGACGATCGCCGATGGCGGCGAGGATGGCAGCGTCGTCTGGAAAAAGGGTAAGACCAGGACCGCCTTCCTCCCGTGCCGCGACGTCGTCTTCCAGTGCAAGGCTACCGATCACGGTGATGCTCAGTGGAAACGGGAGGTCTGGACCAAGAAGACCCAGGCTGCCGACATCGACGAAAAGGAATTGAGCGCTGCTATCGCCCGCGCGCTCAAGCGCCGCGCCGCTTATATCGGCGTCACCGGCTCGCCGCGCGTGAAGGAAAAGATCGCCGCGCGCGAGCAGGCAATCCGCGACGGGATCGTTCAGGCCGGCGGCGATCCGATGCGGCTCGCCGCGGTCCATATCTATGATGGCAACAAGCTCGCGGCCTGGGTCAATGCGCATCCGGCCGTCGCTCTCTGGGTTCGCGAGCGCGAGGCGGGCTTCGCGCTCTCGACCTTCGGCAGCTTCGAGCGCTGGGGGAAGCGCAACGCTCTGACGACGCCGCCATTCGTGCCGGTGCCGCATCGCGAGTTCGCGCTGGGGGCCGCCGCGAACGAGCGCATCCGCTTCGATCAGCTCGGCCGGCACCTGCTCGAGCATCTGGTCGCGCCAGGCGCCTGTGTCCGGCTCTGGGGTAGGTCTGGACTCGGCAAGACGCGGGCACTGTACGAGGCGCTGCTGACAGGACCCTCCAGGCTGCTGGCGATCAGCAGGGCGCATTTCATCTTCTGCGACTGGCGCGAATCCTCCGGCCATGTCTTCGACGTCGCGCACCAGCTCAAGAATGCCGGTCATGACGCGATCCTAATCGTCGATTCCTGCCCGCTCGAGGAAGCCGGCATGCTGGTCGCGCTCGCGCGTGAGGACGGCAGCCGCCTGCGCATCGTGACGGTCGGCACGGAGGGCGGACACAAGGCCGATGACTGCCTGATGATCCAGGCGCTGCCCGACGATGCAACCACGCTCGCGATGCTCGAAGCGCGGCTTCCCAGCATATCCGAGCTGGAGCGCGAACTACTCGCGCGGCAGACCGCTGGCTATCCGGCGCATGCCAACCTCATCGCCAGCGGCGACACCGAGAACTGGGGAACCAGCGGCTCGATCAACCTAATCGCCGAGCGCCTAATTGCCGAGCGGATCACCGATCCAGACACTATCCGCGCGCTGGAATTGCTCGCTCTGTTCGACGGGCTCGCACCCGATCGCGACCCGGCCGATTTTGATGCTCTCTGTCAGACGTTCCTCCAGATGAAGGGGGAGCGCGTGTATGCGCATCTTGTCGATGCCGCCCAGCAGCAGCTGGTTGAGCGCAACCAGGACCGGATGGAAGTCGCGATGGACTTCATCGCCAATGTTCTAGCGCTGCGCCGCCTCGCGCACCTGCGCCCGTCAACTCTTCAGACCTTCCTCACCACTACTAAGCCTGCGCTGCGCGACGCCATGCTCGCGCGCTGGCAGACGCTCGGCGGGCGCTCTCCGACCGCCGTGCAGGTAGTGCGCGCCATCGTGACGCGCGGCTGGATGCGCACCGACCAAGTGCTGAGCGAGGAGGCCGCACCCTATCTGATCGGGTTCGTCCATGCCGACCCGACCACCATGCTCCAGGCGCTCGGTTCCGCCATCTTCCCCAAGTCGCTCGATGAGCTTGCCCAGATCGACCTTAACGGCCCCGTGCAGGAGGCACTGCGCCTGCTCGCCTCGCTCCCCAGGACTTTCCCGCATGCGGTGCCGCTGGTCATCAAGCTTGCCGCCGCCTCGGATCTCGCGCCAGATACTCCGATCGTCCGCCTGCTACGCCAACTGTTCCAGATTGCCTTGTCGGGCACCGGCGCCGATGAACGCCGCCGTCGGCTCGCCCTGTCCGAAGCACTCGACGACAGCGATCCGCGGATGCGGCGCGCCTGTATCGAAGCGCTGGGGGCGATGCTCACGACCCAGATGACCCGGTTCGGCGACCTCGTGCAAATCGGGGACGAACCCGTGGTCGAATGGCATCCGAGCGACCATGCCCAGATCCTCGGCTATTTCCGCTGGGCGCTTCAGAAGCTGCTCGGCCTGTGGCGCGCCGAGCCCGACCACCGCGCCCGGATCGAGGCGATCGTCGCCGACGACCTGCGCATGCTGGTCGAATTCGAGGTCCTCGATCTCGTCGAGACATTTGCCGGCGAGATCGTCGCCGCACGTGGACATTGGTTCGAGGGCACGCGCGGCATCGGCGACTGGCTTTATTACGACCGCCCCGCCGACTGGGACGACCATGCTCGCGCGATCCGCGCGCTCTATGACCGCATGCTGCCGGCCGATCCAGTCGACCAGCTGCTGCTCTATACGCTCTACTGGAGCAATGATCTTCACGATCCAGACATCCGCTATGCGGACACCGAGGACAATCCAGACTTCGACTACCCCTCGAGGCGTGCGCAGGCGCTCGCCCCGATCATCGCCGCCGATCGCGCGCTGCTCGATCGCGCGATCGACGTGATGGCGTGCACCGAGACCAACACACCCTATCCGTTCGCCGAGGCGCTCGCCCCGCTTCTGAGCGATCCGCTCGCCACCTTCCGTCGCGCGGTCGCGGTGCTCGACAGCAAGGAGACGCGCGACGGCATCGGCTTCGTGCGGGCGCTGCTCAATGCGCTCGACCGGCGGTTCGCCGATGACGCGGGCCAGAATGACGCGCTCGTCGCCATCGCACAGTCCTCGCGCACTCTCGCCGCCGACAGTATGGCGATCTTCACGGCGCTCAGGATGACCGACCTACGCGTCCGCGAAATCGCGGCGCGCATCCGCGCCGGCGATTTCGACCTGCCGCGCGTCGTGCAGATCTCTTACGGACGGGGGCTCGACCAGACGCCGACGCTCGTGCTCGCCGAGTTGATCGACGCCCTGATCGGGCGCTACGCAGACGGCGGCGCTTGGGCGGCGCTCGAAATCCTCAATATGGTGGTGCACGGCAAGACTGAGGTCTCGCCTGATGTCCTGACGCTCATCAAACGCACCATTCTTGCGCCGGCGATCGCGCAGGGTCCGGTTGGCCATGGCGGCCATGCCGAATATGGGCTCGAACAGCTGATCAAGCGGCTGCACCGTGCCCATGCGATCGATGCGGCCTTCGCCCGGGGCTTTGCCGAGCAGATCGTCCGCGCCTGCCAATCGTCGAACGGCAGCCTGCGCATGAGTGAAGTCCTGCGCAAGGCGCTCGTGCCGATCGTCGAAACCGAGTCACTGGCCATATGGGACGTGATCTCGGTCTTCCATGATCAGGCAACGCGCTTCGAGCGTGACCGGCTAACGCGTATTCTCGCGCCCGCTCAGTCCTTCATGGCCGATGCCAGTCGCACCCAAGGCGGCCTTCTGGCGCAAACGCCAGAGCCGGTGCTGCTCGACTGGGTTGCTCACGACCCCGACACGAGGCTCGACTTCCTCCTCAGCTTCTATCCAGTTCTCGAGCAAAACGCCGGGGCGTGGGTCTGGGCGCCGGCGCTCGATCGGCTCGCCGACCGCTACGGCGCGCTGCCGGCGTTCCGCACCGGGCTGCGCCTGCGCATCTTCGTTCGTTCTTATGCGGGCTCGCTGGAGGAGCACCTGCGCCGATTTCTCGCGCCGCTCGCCGCCTGGGAAGACCATCCCGCCCTCGGCGAATGGTCGGAGCGAATGCGCACTGACCTCGATGGCTGGCTCGAGGACGAACGCCAGCCAAGCTGACCGGGTCCCGGACGATCCCGACGGACAAAGGGAATTGGGGATGAGGACGTAGAATCTATTGAGGAGATAAGCATGTCCTTCGCCTTGGACGTCGCGCGTCCCGAAGCACCGCCGCATCGTACTGGGTGCAACGATGATGGGCGTGCGCGGGCAAATACAGCGGGAGCGGGAGGTGATCCATGTCGTGATGCGGGATCTGCTCCACATCGGCTAAAGGCGATGGAGGGTCGTCACTTTCGACAGATCGCCGACATGCAGCACGAGCGGGTCGGCCACACCCGCCGCGGGCATCGACACCCCACCCTTTGTTTCGAGCGCTAGGTCGACATTCTCGACGGCAAATGCACCCTTGCGCACAACCACGACGCGATGCTCCTTTTGCCACGCCCAGCCTTCCGGCTTGATGAAGGCCACGCGTTCGGGAAGCGCCCAATCGATGCCGGGCGCCGTGGCCAGGTCCCGATAATCAATCGCGTGGCTATAGATGTGGCGATCGAGCCTCGAGCGCAGCCGAACATGGCTCGCAATCCTGCCGAGCAGGCGGACGGGCTCCGAAATCTCCACGCAGAACGGGCATTCGAACTTCGCGGCGATCTCAGCCGAAAGCTCGGTGCTCAGGCAATAGACGAAGATGTCGTCGGCCTGGACCGACGCCCTGAAACGCCAGTCCTTCATCTCGACGACCTCGCCAGTCGACTTGGTTATAACCAACCCCTCTTCTGGGGCATGGCAAAGTTTGCCGTCGTCGGGGTCGCCGCGGACGAGCTCGTCCTCGAAAGCACGAAAATAGCTGAGCGGGCGCATGAAGATCTCGCCCTTGTCGATAAGCGCGCGGGCATAGGCCTCTTCGGCAAGATACTTATACAGCGGCATCGCGAACCGGACGATGTGAGGACGCGCAGAGGCTCAACATGGCACCGCTCTGCCGGCAGAAAAGCTCATAGCTTGACGAAGCGGGGCGCGAGGCCGGCAACCAGCTCGGCACTGCAATCGCGGAAGCCGAACAGGCTCAATACGGGGCAGGAAAGCTCGGCGACAACCGAATGCCAGTCGGCGACGAGGACCGGGACGTCCCAAGTGCCCGCCGTTGTCCGCTGGTCGGCCTGCACGCTGCGCCCAGGCGACCAATAGATGCCGCCGAAATCGTCGATCTCTCGCCCCGCAAGACCGCGCCAGCTGCACCGAAAGGCGACACGGTCGCCGCCGCAGCGCTCCGCCATCGTCCGCGCGTGCGCAACCAGCTCGGCGGTCTCGCGGATGACGGTTTCCGGACTGAGCCAGCTACCCGCGGAGCGGCCCTGCTCCTCGACGCTGCGCGGGCGGTCCTCCCGATAGGGACGCAAAATCGTCGCCCGCCCATCGGCGGCGTATCGCCAATAGTCGGGCAGGCTGGTGTCGAAATTCCCATCGCCGATGAGATTGCTTTCGAGCACATCGCTCCCAGTGCCGTCATCCTGCTCGGGATGGAGGGCGGCGGCGATCTCGGGCCGCGTGAACGGGTAAAACATGCTCCAACCGGTAAACACCGTCTGGCGCACATCCCGGTTGGCCTGCTCGAGCAGCGGCCGCAACTCGCCGGGCGGGATCGCCACACCCGCGTCCGAAAGCAGCATGTAGCTCAGCTGGCAATGGTTGGCCACGATTGGAACCGGCCAGCGGAACGCCGCAGCACCCGCGACAATCCTATGCCAGCGTTCCGCGCTAGCGTCATGCCAGCCCGTGAGGCGATGGGTCTCGGCTACGGACGGTGCTTCGGCGCTCGGCTGCACCGCGCGGCCGATATCAGCGAGCAGGCTATCACGATCCGAAAGGATGCAGCGCCGGATCAGAGGCTGCCAGTCTTCCATGCCGAGCACCGCTTCGCTCTTAGGCCCGGGCTTGCGGACATAATAGGTCCCGGCGCGGATGCCTTGCGGCTGACCCCTGGCGTCGTGTGGGCCATCGGCCTTGGCGCCGACCGGCACCGGTCCATGCGACGGCACGCGCACCACGGGAAAAAGGAGCCCGGCACTCGAACGAACCAGCTCGACGTCGCACTGGAAGGCGGGGGTCAGGTAGCGGGTGACGATCTTGCCGAACGTGTCGCGGCTATAGGCGGAAAGCTCGGTCGGTCGCTCCTCCGCGACGCTCTGGTCATCGCAGAAACCGAAGACGAGATAGCCGCCGCCATGATTGGCGAGCGCGGCAATATGGCGAGCGAGCTTGGCCTGCGCGATCTTGTCACCGAGGTCGATCCACGTCTTCAGTTCGATGTCGAGCGTCTCGCGCGGATAATCGACAAGATCGGTGAGATCGCTGCGCCCGGCACTGGTTCCCTGCTCTGCCATGGTCGCGTGTATCGGCGGCTTTGCCGGCATCATCAAGCAACCCCGCCATTGTGGCGAGAAGATCGATCCACTTTGACGTTAGCGATCCCCACCGGCTGCGAAACGATGTTGGCGCATCTATATGAATGCGATGCCGATTGCCGCCGACGGTTCCGTTCATAACCAGGAAGGGCGCTTGCTTTACTGCAGCGCCGATCGCTTCGTCGCGCATGTCGGCGAGGGCGACCATTGCTTCATCTGCGACCGCACCGAGCGCGAGATCGCATTCAACCGCGAGCATGTGCTGCCAAACTGGCTGCTCCACCAGTTCGGCCTGCACGGGAAATCGGTGACGTTGCCCAATCGCGTGCTCCACGGCTACGGCACCTATCGGATTCCCTGCTGCATCGACTGCAATACGCGGCTCAGCCAGCATTTCGAGACGCCGATCAGCGAGGCGTTCGCGCAGGGGTTCGCGGGTATCCAGGCGCTGGTCGAGCGCGAAGGTCCCGAGCGCTTATTCCACTGGATGGCACTGATCTTCTTCAAGATGCACCTCAAGGACCGGCGGCTTTACAAGCACCTCGATCGCCGGGAAGGCGATGCGCGGATCTCCGAGACCTATGACTGGGCGACGTTCCACCATATCCAATGCTTGGTCCGCGCTCACTATAGCGGCGCTGCGATCGGCGATTATGTCCTGGGATCGGTGCTGATGATCCAGGTCGACCCCGACGCCGGTGACGAGCCGTTCGACGTGGCCTCTGTCACCGACGGGTTCACGCTCTACCTGCGCGCCGGTGATGTCGCGCTCTACGCGGTGTTCAACGATGCTCAGGCCTGTGTCGGCGCGATTGAGCCTGTGCTGGACCGCATCACCGGCATGCTGAATCCGTTGCAGGCCCGCGAGCTCGCGGCCGAGCTGGCGGCCGCCAACATGCACCTCAACAACCGCCCGACCTTTCACACCCTGATGTCGGACGAGGACGGTACGGACCTGCGGATCGTCGCGCGGGTTCCGGCCGGCGGTCCCAGGTTCACGAACAAGGATCACAATCTGGTGGGGTTCGTGAAGCATTTCCTGCTCCAGCACGCGACCGGCAATGTCGAGAGCCGGACGCGCGAGGAAAGCCGCGAGCTGCTGCGCCAGAACAAGCTGTCCTTCCTGTTCGACAACGAGGGCCGCTTCGTCACCGATGGGCGGGTACCGTCCGCCGAGACCGGCAGCCTGGTCGCGAAGACGACGCGGTTCGGAAAGCGGGATGCCGCCGACGCTGGGACCGTGCCGCCGCTTCCCAAAGCTACAAAAAGCTCACGACCGGAAGGGAACCGTGAGGAAACGGCGCCGGAGCCGCGCGCGTGAAGCCGGGCAAGCGCGCTCAGGCGACGCATAAGCGCCAGCATTTCGTCCCCAAATCGTATGTCGCGTCCTGGACCGATCCTGCCACGCCGCCGGGCCAAGAACCCTATGTCCATCTTATAACAAAGGACGGCTCCGGCTATCGGCGCAAGGCGCCGGCAAAGATCTTCCGAGAGACCGACCTCTACACCATCAAGATGGCTGGCGGAGTCCGCGACCTCACGCTCGAGCATGGCCTGAGCCAGCTCGAGGGCAATTTCATGCGGATCGTGCGCGAGTTCATCGTGCCGCGGCGCGCGCTGCCGACGATACCGCGGCTAAAGCTGATGCTGTTCGTCGCCGCGCTGCATGCGCGCACGCTCAAGATGCGCGATCATCATAGCGCGCATTGGAAACGGCTGCTCGATATCGCCGAGCGCAGCGCACCCGAGTACGGCCGTATCGAATGGCGCGACGGCACCTCGGACCCAGAGGTTCCGAGGTATATTCATGTCGACGACATTCGCGAGCTGGTCGAGAACCCGATACCGACGACGGTGCCCGCCGCGATCGATGCGGAGACGCCGCTGATGATGCAGATGCATGCCCGCATCCTCTGCATCGAGAGCGAATCCGGCTTCATAACTTCGGACAGTCCGGTGGTCTGGATGAACGCCGAGAAGGTGCAGTCGCACGAAGCGCGGTTCTGGGGACCGAGCTTCATCGACAAGGAGCTCGAGATCACGGTGCCGCTGACCCCAAGCCGCGCCCTGCTACTGCGGCACGGTACACCGGGGCTCGAATATGTCGAGGTCCCCTACAAGGCGATGCGGATGCTAAACGCGCGCACTCGCCATTATGCAAACCAGGAAACCGTATCGCGCCTCGGCTATTACGAGCCGCTCAGCCTGCAGGATCTCAGCCTACGCATGGCGGTCAGCGGCGCCGGCTACGTTCGCTAGCAACCACCACATCACCCGGCGCCTGGTCGCCCGGATCGCCTCGGATGCCGATGCGCCGAACGCACTCCCACCAGTCGCCCACCAACGCGTCGAGCAGCGACACCGGGGCGAGAACGCCTGCCTTGGCCAGCGCCTCGCCACACTGGAAGATATCGAATATCGCGCAGTGCAAGGCGAGCACGATCGGCATGTGGGAGTTGCGCGAGGATCAGACCCTGTGGGCTCTGGTGACGCTCCAGAATGTTGATGCTGTAGAGGATCAAACAGGCGCGATTGCACGGCGCTAGAGCGCCTTAGAATGGCATCTCGCCTTCCGGTATCGGTCGGCAACGGCAGCTATCGGATCCCTGTCCGCCGAAAGCGGACAGGCAGATCACGGCCCACTTTCGGACGGGCGGTCGCTTCCGAAATAGGCGTGGAAATTTCCAGGTTCCCGTCCCGCCTTAGGTCGGCGTTCTTAGCGGGCCGAGGTCCGATTAAGTTGGTAGGGCGCGGCTGGGCGGCGGTTGCCGGCGTGCGCGACCGCTCTCGCGATCACCGAGCTTAAATCGCTGTAAACTTGCTGACAGTCGAACCTGTCGCGCAGCGCCACGGGTGCTAGCCGCTCTTTCTCGATGCTAGCTAGCCGAAGGTTCTGCAGAGGCAATGTCCGCGGCATCAGCGTCGCGCGATTCCTGCTTTTCCCGTGCTCGGGCAGCGAAGTCGAGAACGCCTTTTCTAATTGCCATGCGCCAACGTACCTGCGGCTTCCGTCTGCAGCAATCCTGCAGCGCGCGCTCCTGCCTAGTGGCGCCGTGAATGCGCGAGTCAGCGCCCTCCCAGTATCTGCCGGAACGCACATGTGTCGCGAACTGAGTGTGGCTCATACCACACAAGAATAAGTTTGTGTGGTATGCGATTTCTCAATGACTTAGACAGACTTGGCATCCCGACGTTGCCAAGCACGCTGCAATTAGAGTGTCCCCCACGAGGCGCCGTGTGCCTTCTCCACCGACGAGCAGGACACGGATGCACAGCGTCGAGCGCTCACCGCAGCCGGCTGCGGCCTTATCTTCGAAGACAAAGCCAGCGGTGCCTCTCGAGATCGCGTGCAACTGCAGAAGGCCATCGAGCGCGTACGCGCCGGCGACACCTTGGTCATTGTGCGTATCGACCGCTTAGCGCGCTCTCTCTCTCATTTGCTGGAGGTCGTCGAAGGTCTGCGCAACCGCGGCGCGCACTTCCGATCGTTGACCGATCCTATCGACACCTCGAACCCGCAAGGGATGTTGATGACCCAGCTCCTCGGGGCCGTTGCTGAGTTCGAACGGACGCTCATCCAGGAGCGAACGAAAGCAGGCGCCCAAGCGGCAATTGCTCGCGGCAGGCGCCCAGGGAACCCTAAGATGCGAGCACGCGATGCTACCGCCATCGCGATACTGAAGGCCACAGCAAGGGACCGCTATCTAAGGGACCTGGAAAACACGCGCGGCAAATGGCTTCCCATCGTCGAGCGGCTTCGACCCATGCTCCCCTGGAAAGTAGTGGTAAGAAAGCTGAATTCGCTGCCGGCGATGCCGCGAACTTTTTCCGAGCGTAGTCTAGTGAAAGCTTGCCGGGCGATGGTTACGAATGGGCTCACCAGCCCAGATATTCTCAATCGAACGCCGGCCCGACCGGGGGAAGACCGCATCGCTCGATTGGTCGCATCGCGGCTCGTGCAGGAGCCAGATCTGTCGCTGCGTGCTCTAGCTCGGTGGCTCACCAACGACCTGCGCGAGCCCACTCCTCGTGGGGGATACCAATGGTCTGCTGAGGGTGTTCGTCGGGAAGTCGAGAAAGCAAAGAAGTTGAAAATTATCTCATGACGCGCCGGCGGGACCGTTGGAGAATTCCGAGATCGGTAACACTAACTTCAGTAACGCTATGTTCTTGTCGCTATGTATTCTCGCTAGACAGCTGACGCCCGACGCCGCGTCAGGTCAGTTCGAGCGCCGCGCTCGCCGGCGTTCGCCGCAGGCCCTGGTGGATCGTGTCGGCGGTGCGAAGCGCCAGCGCCGCGATGGTCAGCGTCGGATTGGCCCAGCCGCTGGTCGGAAACAGCGAGCTGCCCGCGACGAACAGGTTGCCGATCCCGTGGACCGAGGTGTCGGCCGCGGTCACGCTGGTCCGCGCGTCGGTACCCATCCGCGTCGTCCCCATATGATGGTAGCCGCCATAGGGGTGCGCGCTCACGAGCGCATCGGTGCGCCAGGGAACCTGCGCGTCGAACAGCCAGTCGGCGGGTTCGACGCGCCCCAGATCGAGGCGGCGCAATTCGCGGTCGAGCGCCCAGACGAGACGTTCGACGCTGTGCTTGTCCTGATCGCTGAACCGCCAGTCGAGCGTCAACCGCCGCTGCCCGAGGGCATCGCTGGCGTCGGACAGGCGGACGCGGCTCGCCGGATTGGGCGCCTGCTCGGCGCGGATCAGCAATGCGAGATCGACGATCCCCAGCCGGTGCAGCAGCCAGGGGCGCAGCGGATCGACCTTGCGCTGCAGCCAGCCGACGGTCCGCTTGCTAGTCATCCATAGCGAACGGCCCGCCTGCGTCGGCGCCATGTCGTGCTTCACCTTGCCATAGGCGCGCATTCCCCAGGGCTGCGACGCCTGCGCCGGCCGTCGCGCGACGATCGTCAGCGACGTGTTGAGAATCTTCTCGTCGGCCTGGAAGCGTTCCGAGGGCGTCACCAGCGCCGCGACCTTCTGCTCGTCGAGCATGTGCGGCCGCCCGAACGCCCGCAGCAGCATCCACGGCCGATCGGTCAGCACCCGGCCGCCCCGCGCATGCGGATGCTCCATGAAGTAGCGGCCGACCTGATCGTGGTCGTTGCCGAGCCCGACGTCGCTCGCCCCGCGCGAGTTGAGCAGCAGCCGCGGATTCTCCAGCCCCCCGGCCGCGAGGATGAAGGCGCGGGCATAGACGATCAGCGTGCGGCCGCTGGGGGCCTTGGCGGTGACCGAGGCGATCGCCCGTCGCGACCCTACGGCGGCGATGTCGGTGACCGTCGCATGGGTCACGACGGTGCAACGCGGATCGCGTCGGAGATCGCTGCAGGCGTCGAAGACGAAGCGGTTGTAGCGACCGTCGAACGCCCAGAGCCGCGACGCGAGCAGCGCCGGGTCGAAATCGGGAAACTCGACGCCGGCGTCGCGCAGGTCGGCGACATGGGCGCGGTCGGTCGCCTGGCCGAACAGCGGCCAGGCATCGGCATAGTAGGAGCTGAGCTCGCGATAGTCGATGGGCCAGCCCGATCCCGCCACCCACGCCCGCCGCTCGAGATCGATCGGATCGAGCTCGGCAAGCCGCCCGCCCCAGATGGCGGTCGTGCCGCCGAAGAAGCGCAGGCGAGACTGGCCGAGCCCGTAATAGGGGGCGCCGATGCTGTCGCCGCCGTTGAGGTCCGCCGGCCAAGCCTCATAGTCGCGGCCGCCCGATTCGAGCAGCATCACCTCGTGACCGAGCTTGAGGAGGCGGCGCGCCAGCGTGATCCCGGCGACGCCGGCGCCGATGATGCAGATTTCCGTATTGCGGCCCACGTCGCGATCGGAGTCGAGCAGGTCGAGATACATTTCTACCCGCCCGTCTCGTCGGCGAGCCCCTCGGCTTCACGATCGATTTCCGCCTCGGCCTCGTCGCCGATCAGCGCCATCGCCGTCTCGCCCTCCTGCCAATAGGCAACGGCATTGGTGCCGCGGCTGGTAACCGACGGCCGGACCGGCGCCGCCGTTCGGGCGCGCACCGCAAACAGCGACACCGGTCCGCCATTGCCGCGGTCGAGCGTGACGAGCAGGCTCGGCCCGTCGTCGGAAGGAAAGAGCTGGACGTCGAGCAGGCGCCAGCCGTCCGGAAGCGTCGGCAGCCTGATCGACGTCGCGGCATACATTTCGGCGAGGTCGAGGTGCGTCACCTCGGGCTGCGACCGCATGGCCGCGCGCATCAGCGCGGTTCGGTGCGCCATCGCCGCTTCGTCGACGAAACGCGGCGCCGGCGCGGCGTGGCTGGCCGCGATGAGCGACAGCGGCGTGCCGCTCCCCGCCGCCCAGCCGATGCCGAGACAGGCGAGCGCCACCGCCGCGACGGGCGCCGCCCGCAGCATACGGCGGCGGACGATCGCCCGCCCCAGCCGGCGCGCCGCGGCGACGAGCGCCGCGGGCGGCTCGGCCGTCCCGCGGGCGAGCAGGCGCAGCGCATCGCGGCTGCGCAGGTCGGCCATGACGCGCGCGGCGTCCTGCGGATGGATCGCCAGATAGGCCTCGACCTCGACCCGCCGCGCCGGATCGAGCTGATCGTCGACATAGGCGTCGAGATCGGCGTCGACGATGGGTTCAGCGCCCTCGATCATTCGTCCCTCCCACAAGGCGCAGCGGCGCGCGGCGCTCGCGTTGCGCCGGCTTCTCGCGCAGGGCGGCGCGCGCGCGGCTGAGCCGCGACATGATCGTGCCGATCGGGACGCCGAGCGCCTCGCCGGCCTCCTGGTAGGAAAGGCCCTCGACGACGATGAGGTGGAGGACCGCACGCTGTTCCGGCGACAGGTCCGCGAAGGCGAGCGCCACCTCGTTGAGCGTCGCCGCATGCTCCTGGGCCGCCGGCTCATGGGTTCTGGCGATTTCGGCGAGTCCCGCGATGCGCCGGTCCTCCGACTCACGGCGCCGCTGATCGTCGATGAAGGCGTTGTGGACGATCGACAGCAGCCAGGCGCGCAGGTTGCCGTCGCTGCGAAAGCCCGCGTGGTTGTCGTAGGCGCGAACCAGGGCGTCGTGAACGAGGTCTTCGGCAGCCTCGCGGTTGCGCGTCAGCGCCAGCGCATACCGGATGAGCCGCGGCACTTCGTCGAGCGTCGCAAGGCGGAACCAGTTCTTCATCGCATCGCGCTCTCGGGCGCGGCGCGGGGGCACCGCGCCGGGGAACGGCGCGCCATCGGGCGCGAAGGCCGCCGGCGCGAGCGCGCGCGATGGGGCCAAAGGAAGCTCATCCGCGGAGTCGCCCGCGGGCTTTCGCAAGATAGCGGCGCACCGCGAAGCCGGCGGCGGCGATCGCCAGGAGGATCACGAGGATCAGGACGCCCAGGGCCCCAAGCAGGGCGGCGAGCGTGTCCCAGAAGCCGATCGTCGCCACGAGCAGCACCAGCAACAAAATCAGCACGATCGGCATCGCGGGACTCCTTTGACGGTATACGGTCGCTGCGCGCCGCTATTCCCGACATTTCGACACAGATACAAAAAAAGGGCGCCCGACGGGCGCCCTCGAGTGGGTCAGGGACCGAGCGTCTACTGGTTGGCCTGCGCCTCCGCGGCGGTTTCGGCCGACGTGGGCAGGCCGGTTTCTGCCTGGATGCGCGCGGCGGCAGCGGCGGGATTCGTCGTTTCGATGTCAGCATCGTCGATGGCTTCTTCGGCGTCCTCGCCGGCCTCGCGAACCGCATCGGCGCGGGCGTCGACGACATCGGCGGCGGCGCCGGACATGGTGTCGGCCCGTGCTTCCATGGCGTCGGCGGCGGCATCGGCGTCATTGGCGACGATATCTCCGGTCGCGTCGTCGCCCTGACCGCCGCACGCGGTCAAGGTCGCCAGTCCGGCAGCAAACAGCATCATACGAAAATTCATGGGGCATCCTTCAGCGCGGTTCCGTGTCGAGGTGCAACGAACGGGCCATCGCGTTGTTCAGCCCGGCCCGTCGCCCGCGCGACGGCGATGTTGGCCCCGTCCGGATACAGGCGGTCGCGACGGCGTTATCCGCCCATGCGGTGGCGCAACCTCCTGACGTGCGCGGCGCTGTTCGCGGCCGGCGCCGTCGCCGGCTACATCGGCGGCCATGGCGCAGGGGCGCCGGTCCCAGCGTTCGTCACCGAACTTCGCTTCGACCTCCACGCCGCGATCGACGAGGCGCGCATGCGCGCGGCGTTGCGCAGCTCGCGACGGCTGCTCGCCGCGACCGCGACGACGATGCAGCGCGGCGGCAGCGTCGCCGCCGGCTCGACGCTGGCCGAGGCGATCCGCTTTTCGCGCGCGCAGGCGCTGAAGGGTCGCAGCCGGCCGCTGAGCGACGAGATGAAGCAGCGCTACCGGCCCTATTTCCCGGAAGAGATGCTCGAGGACGTACGATGGACGCTTGCCGGACGCCGCCTCGGCCTCGGCAGCGTGCTCGCCGGCTGGTATCTGCGCGAAGGCGCCGTCACCCTCGACGACGTCATCGTCTTTTCCAGCCGGACTGCGGCGAACCACGAAGCGCTGGTCGCGCACGAGCTGACGCATGTCCTCCAGTACCGGCAGCTCGGCGTCACCGATTTCGCGCGGCTCTACGCCAGCGACTGGCCGCTGCTCGAGGCGCAGGCGCGGCGCAACGCCGGCCGGATCGTGGCCGACATCGCGCGTCGGCAGTCGCCGGCCGCCGGGCCGCTCACCGCGGCATCGCCCGACTGACGCGCCGCGCCTTTGCGCGTGGCGCGCGACGCTGACATGATCGACGCGTGCTGATCATCTGGGGCCGCCTCAACTCGCACAACGTTAAGAAGGTGGTGTGGGCCGCCGAAGAGATCGGCATCGCCTATGATCGCCGCGACATCGGCGGCAGCTTCGGCTTCACCGACGCCTATCTGGCGATGAATCCCAACCAGCTGATCCCGACGATCGAGGACGGCGGACTGTTGCTGTGGGAGTCGAACGCCATCCTGCGCTACCTCGCCGCGCGCTATGGCGGGCCGGGCTTCTGGCCGGCGGACCCCGCCGTGCGCGCCGTCGGCGACAAATGGATGGACTGGGTGTTCGGCTACGCCGACGCGCAGCGCGATGCCTTCCTCAATCTCGTGCGCCGCCCAGAGGGCACCCGCGATTTGGCGGCGATCGCGGCCTCCGCCGACGCGTCGGGCAGGATGATGCAGCGTATCGAAGCCGCGCTCGGCGAACGCGAGTGGTTGTCGGGCGAGCGCTTCGGCCTCGGTGACATCCCGATGGGCGTCTATGCGCACACCTTCTTCACGCTCGACATCGCGCGGCCGCCGCTGCCGCGCGTCGAAGCCTGGTATCAGCGGCTCACCACGCGGCCAGGCTATGCGGCCAACGTGATGATCCCGCTGACCTGACGGTTAAAGCTCGCTTTCGAGCCAGCTCTTGATCGCGCTCTTCGGGCGCGCGCCGACCGCCGTCGCGGCGGCCGTGCCGTTCTTGAACAGGATCATCGTCGGGATGCCGCGCACGCCGAACTTCGTCGGGGCGTCGGGGTTCTCGTCGATGTTGAGCTTGAGGATCGTCACCTTGTCCTTCAGCTCGTCCGACAGCTCCTCGAGCGCCGGGCCGATCTGACGGCACGGGCCGCACCATTCCGCCCAGAAGTCGACCAGCACCGGTTTCTCGGCGCTGATGACGTCGGCGTAGAAGGAAGCGTCGGTAACCTTGTTGGCGGGCATGGGGGGAATCTCCGTAGGCGTTTGCTCCGAGGTAAGCATGACCCCGGCGTCGGTCAATCAACGCCGCAGCGTAGCTTTCGTGTCCGGTGCGAAAGAGGCGCTATACGGCGCCGAGCCGTCGCGCCGACGGACCTCAGGATGCCGGCGGCGCGGAAGGCGTGTGCGCGCGGAGCAGCTCTTCCGGCAGGACGATCAGCCGCGCGACCTCGGTGTAGAGCAGCGCCGCGTCGATCGCCCGGCCGGGGAAAATGCGGCGAAGCGCCGCCGCATAGGCCGCCATCTGCTTGAGATGATAGGGCGACACGCCGGCGGCGTCGACGGGCACGCCGAGGCCGGTCTTGAAGTCGATGATCCGGATGCGCTGCGGCTGGATCAGCAGCCGGTCGACCTTGCCGGCGATCACCGCCGTCCCGACCACCGCGGCGACGGGCGCCTCGGCGAGCGCATCGGGTCCGAACAGGTCGGCGAAATCGGGATGCTCGATGACGGCGAGCGCCCTGGCGGCGAGCGCCGCGCGCTCGGGCTCATCGAGGTCGCGCGCCTGCCGCGCCAGCCAGCGCGCGGCCGCTTCGCCGCGCTGCGGCGGCGCCACCGCGGGCAACCGCTCGAACAGCTTGTGGAGCAGCGTCCCCTTGCGCGCCGCGTCGACCATTGCCTTCGACGGCGGCGGCGAGGCGACGTCGTCGGCGGCGAGCTGCGACGGCGACAGCGGGCGCGGCGGCGCCGGTTCGGCTGCCGGCAGCGTTCGCGCCCAGGCAGGAACCTCGGCGAGCGCGAGCGGCGGCGGCTTGGCCGGCTCGGCGGGCGCCGCCTGCCGGCCGTTGGCATGGACGAGCGCCTCCCCCCACAGCGGGACGGGCACCGGCGTCGCCCCGAGCCCGGCGAGCGCGGTCGCGACCTGCGCATGCCAGCTGTCGGGGTGCGGCACCGTCTCGCGCAGCCCGAGCGCGCCGCCGACGAACAGCATGTCCTCGGCCCGCGTCAGCGCGACGTAGAGCAATCGCCAATGCTCCTCCTCGGCGCGACGGCGGTCCTCCTCGATGCGTTCGGCGATCGGGCCGATGCGGCCCGCCTTGCCGCCGTAGAAGATCGGCAGGTCCTCGCCGCCCGGGCCCCAGGGCAGCACGACATGGTCGCCGGCACGGTCGTTGGGCGCGCGCGCGGCGTCGGCGAGGATGACGATCGGCGCCTGCAGACCCTTGGCGCCGTGCACCGTCATGATCCGCACCGCGTCGGCGGGCGCGTCGGGATCGCGCTTCAGCTCGACATCGTCATTCTCGATCCAGGCGAGGAAGCCCTGCAGCGACGGCGCATGCGCGGTCTCGAACGCCAGCGCCTGCGCCAGCAGCGCCTCGACCTGATCGCGCGCCTCCTCGCCGAGCCGCGCCAGCAGCCGGGCGCGGCCGCTGAGCGGGCCCGACAGGATGGTTTCGAGGAATTCATGCGGCGGCTTGAGGTCGGCGAGCGCCAGCACCTCGCCAAGCCAGGCGAGCGCCAGCGCGGCGTCGGCGCTGCTCTCCGCCCGGGCGCGCAGTCGCCGCCACAGGCTGACCGGCCCACGCCGATGCGCCAGCGCGAACAACTCGTCCTGGCTCCAGTCGAGGAAGGGCGAAACCAGCAAGGTCGCCAGCGTCAGGTCGTCGTCGGGCTGCAGCGCGAAGCGGATCAGCGCGAGGCAGTCCTGCACCGCGATCGGCCCGGTCAGCCGCAGCCGGTCGACGCCCGCCACCGGCACGCGCTGCGCGTGGAGGTTGGCGACCAGCGCGCCGACGAACTCGCCGCGCGCGCGCACCAGCACCAGTACGTCCTCGGGCCGGACGCGCCGCCCGTTGGCAAGCCGCATGTCGGGATCGTCGAGCCAGCCGCGTACCTGCCGCGCGATACGGTCGGCCAGCCGCAGCACCGGGCCGGGAAGCCAGCCGGCCTCCTCTTCGCCGGTGTCGGCGAGCGCCTCGGCCTCGTCGTCGGCGACGATGTCGGGGATGACGGGCGGCCACAGCACGACGCGCGCCGCCGGGTCGCCTTCGCGCCCGACGCGGTGCGGCTCGGGCGGGCGGTCGAGGCCCAGCGCTTCGTAGCCAAGGTCGTCGATGACGCGGTCGACCACCTCGAGCACGGCGCGGCCCGAACGGAAGCTTTCGGCGAGCGGCACGTCGTGGAAGTCGAGCCCGGCGTCGGCGGCCATCGCGCTGAAATGATCGCGGTAGATGTTGAAGACGCGCGGGTCCGAACCCTGGAAGCTGAAGATCGACTGTTTGTAGTCGCCGACCGCGAACATCGTGCGGTCGACGCCCTCGCCGCGCGTGCCGATGCCGGCGAAGAACTCCTCGGCGATCACGCGGGCGATCTGCCACTGCGCCTGGTTGGTGTCCTGCCCCTCGTCGACGAGAATATGGTCGATCGACTGGTCGAGCTTGAAGCGCACCCATTCGGCCATCCGGCTCTGGCCGAGCATCGCCGCGACGCGGGCGATCATGTCGTCGAAATCGAGCAGCCCGCTGCGCGCCTTCTGCAGCCGGAACCCCGCTTCAAGGACATGCCCGACGCGCAGATGCGTCGCGGCGATCTCGACGACGGCGAATTTGGCGTCGATCTCGCCGATCGCGGTGATCGCCTGGCACAGCCGCTCGGCGAGGTCGGCGACCTCGATCAGCTTGGGCGACAGCTTGCGCGGGTCGCCCGATTTGGTCAGGAACACCTCGCGCAGTTCGCCGAAGCGCTCGACGCGCGCCGCCGGCGACGCGGCGAGCCAGCCGGCGATGCAGTCGGCATGCTTCAGCCCGGTGGCGGTGTTCCAGGCGGCGCAGGCGCGGGCGAAAAGCTGCAGCCCGGCATGGTCGAAGCGCGCTTCCGACATCGCCTCGGCCATCACGCTGTCGCGGTCGCCGTCGGTCGGCAGCCCGAGTTCGCGCCGCAGCAGCGCCCGGTGGCCGGCGGGGTTGCCGAGCGCGCGCAGCCCCTCGCGCTGGCGCAGCATCGCCATGACCACCGAGGCGAACTTGCGCTCGCCGAGCCGCACCGCGAGCCCGGCGACATCCTCGGCGAAGCCGTCGTCGGCGAGCGCGTCGGTCAGCACGCGGCCGCGCAGCTCGACGCCGGTGCGGTCGTCGAGCACGGTGAAGCCCGGCGCGATCCCGGCCTCGATCGGGAAGCCGGCGAGCAGCGACTGCGCGAAGGCGTGGAAGGTGAGCACGCGCAGCCCGCCGCGCGCGTCGACGACCAGCGCGAACAGCCGCCGCGCCCGTTCGCGCCGGGCGGGCGTCGGCGTCTCGCCGAGCGCCTCAAGGTCGGCGTCGAGCTCGGCGTCGCCGGCGCGCACCCAGCGCGTCAGCCGCGCGAAGATGCGCTCCTGCATCTCGGCGGCGGCCGCCTTGGTGAAGGTCAGGCACAGGATGCGTTCGGGCGCGGCGCCGGCGAGCAGCAGCCGCAGCACGCGCGCGGTGAGCACCTGCGTCTTGCCGGTGCCCGCCGACGCCGACACCCAGGCGTTGTCGCGCGGGTTGGCAGCGCGCAGCTGTTCGGGACGCAGCGGGTGGAGTCGGTTGGCGGTCATAAGGCCCCGTCCCGCGGGACGCAGCCATCCTCCCCTGCAAGGGGAAGGGGGCCGCCGCAGGCGGTGGAGGGGTGCCAGCGCCGGGACCCCTCCACCCTGCTGCGCAGGGTCCCCCTCCCCGTTCCGGGGAGGATATGTTTCTTGCCCCTCATTCGCTGCGCCCCATCCATTCGGCGACGCGCGCCAGATGGTCGTGGTCCTTGTAGCGCGTCGAATAATCGGGATGCAGCTTGGCGGTGAACGGCGCGTCGCCGAGCAGCAGCTCGGCGCACAGCCGGTCGAGGTGCACCATCGATTCGGCGATGAAGCGCGGCGGGTCGCTCCAGTCCTTGCGGTTGAACACCAGCGGGTCGCTGACCTTGCCGGCGACGCTGCCGCCCGACAGCCGCCAGTAGCGCAGCGCCGCGACCTCGCCCGGTACGAGCCCGGGGACATGCCCCGCCTGCGCCAGCCAGCCGAGCAGCCCGAGCTGCAGCGCATAGCCGCCCTCGAGCTGCGCGTGGCTCGGCGGCATGCCCGTCTTGTAGTCGATGATCGCGAGGCTGCCTTCGGCGGCGACGTCGATGCGGTCGGCCTTGCCGGTCAGCTTGATGCCATTCTTCAGCAACGCCTCGCCGCGCGCTTCGGCGAGCGCCGGGCGCCAGCCCTCGGCGGTCCACTCCGCCATCGCCAGCGCTGCCCATTCGACGGCGCGCAACGCGCGCGGCGCCCACAGCGCCTTCATCAGCGGATGATGATCCCATTGGGCGAGCATCAGCCGCGCCAGCGCCACCAGATGCGCCGGATCGTCGGGCCGCTCCTTGATCCAGCGTTCGAGCACGCTGTGCAGGAAGGTGCCCTTTTCCGCCGCGGTCGGATCCTCGTCGAGCCCCTGCAGCCGGCGCAGTCCGAGCATCGTCTCGGCGTAGAAGCTGTACGGATCGGCCTTCAGCTTCTCTGCCTGCGTCACCGACAGCGCGCGCGGCCGCTGGTCGGCGGGCGGCCGCGGTTCGGGGCGGCGGGCATAGCGCGGCGGGCCAGCCGGTGCGTCGAGCGCGCGCGCGATGCCGAGCAGCGCCTGCTCGCGCCGCACCCGCTCGCCGCCGAGCGCCTCGAGCCGCAGCCAGAAGCGCGAGGCGACCGCCGGCGCGGTGGCGTCGCGGCGCGAGCGGGTGGCGATGACCTGCTTCGCCCCCATCGCCTGGACGAAGTCGTGCGCGGCGAGGCCGATGCGACGCTCGAGCCCGGGCAGCCCGAGTTGCGCGCGCGCGGCGGGCGCCAGCCAGGGATCGGGCTGCGACAGGCTCGGCCACACCCCCTCGTTGAGCCCGCCGAGGATCATCAGGTCGGCGCGCTGCAGCCGCGCCTCGAGCAGGCCATAGACCGACAGCCGCGGATGGCGGCCGAACGGCGGACGCACCGCCGTCTCCTGGAAGAAGGCCGACAGCAGCCCGGGCGCGTCGGGCGGGTCGAAGGGGTCGAGGCGGTGACCGTGCAGTTCGAGCTGCTCGACCAGCCCGGCAAGCGCGCGGCCCGCCGGCCCGCGCCACAGTTCGTCGCCGGTGAGAAGCTGCGCCGCCTTGCGAAGCTGATCGATGAGATCGGGCAGCGAAACCGTATGATGAGAGAAGAGCTGCTCCAGCGGCTCGAGCGTCGCGGCCACCTCCTCCCACCAGCCGCCGAGCGACCGCAGCGTCTGCCGCGCCTCGTCGTGGCGGGCCTCGTCATGGCGTTCGAGGATGCGCGCGCCGATCGGATCGAGCCCCGGCGGCGGGCGGACGCCGCGCAGTGCGACGTCGAGCTGGCGGGCGCGGTCGAGCCAGTCGAGCCGCCCGTCGGTGCGCACCAGCGGATGCTTGAGCAACGCCAGCAGCGGCGTCGGCGCGAACTGCTGCACCGCCGCCTCGACGAGCGCCAGCATGAAGGTGCCGGGCGGCGTCTGGCGCAGCGGGACACCCGCCGAATCGTCGAGCGTCACCCCCCAGCGTGCCAGATGCGCGGCGACGCGGCGCGCCAGCCCGCGGTCGGGCGTGACGAGCGCCGCGGTGCGCCCCGGCGTGCCGAGCGCCTCGCGCATCGCCAGCGCGATCACCTGCGCCTCCTCGCCGGGGGTCGCCGCCTCGATGAGGCGGACGCCGGCGAGCGCATCGTCGTCGAGGTCGAGGTCGCGCCACGCGTCGGTGAAGCGCGCCGGCGCCATCGCGCGCGCCAGCACCGCGGTGCGCGCCGGCGGCCCGTCGTAAGGCGTGGTGTAGGGCCAGACCTCGATCTCGCCGCGGCCGACCTTCATCCGTTCGAGCAGGCAGCGGAAGGCGAACTGCGGATGCCCCTCGCTGTCGTGCGCGGGCGAGCGCTCGGGATCGGCGAGATGGCAGCGGATCTCCTGCCATTCCTCGTCGTCCATCGCGACGTCGAGGCCGGGGAGGACCACCATCCCGCCGGGCAGGCGGGCGATGCGGTGGAGCAACTGGCCGACGACGGGCGAGGTGGCGACCATGCCGGCGGCGACGACCAGGTCCGACGGCGGGTCGGCGGCCAGCCGGTCGATCCACTTGCGCATGAGATCGTTGCGGCGGATCGCGCCGTCGACCTCGCCTTCCTCGGCAAGGATCGCCGGCCAGGCGTCGACAACGATGGCGAGGTAGGCGAGCGTGCGCTCCCAGTGGCTGGCGAGGTCGCCGACGTCGACGTCGCGCAGCCGCGCCGGCGCGACGTCGTCGAACAGCAGCTGGCGCAAGGTGACGCGCAGATCGTCGGCGAGGCGCAGCGCCTCGACCGCCGTCGCGCGCTCGCCGCCGCTCTCGAGATAGGGTTTGACGAGCCTGGTCAGGATCAGCCGCTGCTTGCAGTCATCGACCGCGGGGGGAAGCTCGGCGCCCGCCGCCAGATCGTCGGCGAAGGCGCCGAGAGCCTCGTCCTCGTCGACGTCGCCGATCGGCGTCATGCGCGGCAGCAGCAGCCCGCCTTCGTCCGACAGCCGCACGAACGCATCGGTCAGCGCGCGGACGGCGCGGCGGTTGGGCAGCAGCACCGTCGCGCGCGCCAGCCGCATCGGATCGCCGCGCGTGCGGTCGAGCAGCCCCGTCGCCAGTGCGTCGACGAAGGCGACGTGCGGCGGGATGGTGAAGACGGAGGGACGGTCGGCGGGCACTGGCGCCACTATCCCGCAAAGATCATCGCAGCGAAACCGCGATCATTCCTGCTGCAGCAGCGCCTCGGTGCGCTTGACCGCCTGCGGCGTGCCGACGTCGAACCACAAGCCGGGGTGGACGACGCCGTAGAGCCGCCCGGCGGCGATGGCGCGATCCCAGAATATGTTGGTCGAGAAGGCGCCGGCGGGCGGATCGACGATCAGCCGCTTCGACACCAGCTGGACGCCGGTGTAGACGAAGGGAGCGACGCGGCCGTGCGCGCGGCGGCGCAGCCGGCCGGTGGTATCCATGTGAAAATCGCCCTGCCCGCTGTGGCAGGTCGCGCGGGCGCAGGGGACGAGCAGCAGCAGCGCGTCCATCGCCGAATCGTCCCAGCGGTCGGCGATCAGCTTGAGCGTGTCGACCGCGCCGTCGACCCAGAGATTGTCCGAATTGACGACGAAGAAGGTGTCGCGGTCGATCAGCGGCAGCGCCTTCGCGACGCCGCCGCCGGTCTCCAGCAGCGCGTCGCGCTCGTCGGAGATCAGAATCTCGAGGCCCTGGCCGCGTGCCGCGAGATGCGCCTCGATCGCGTCGGCGAGATAATGGACGTTGACCACCGCGCGCGCGACACCGGCCTCGCGCAGATGGTCGAGCGTGCGGTCGAGCAGCGTGCGGCCGGCCACCGACACCAGCGGCTTGGGCCGCGTCGCGGTGAGCGGCCGCATCCGCTTGCCCAGCCCCGCCGCCATCACCATCGCGGTATCGGGCATGGCGACGACCGGATGCGGGCGCAGCGCGAGCGGCGCGCGAAAGCGGGTCATGCCGCGTCCTTCCAGGCGGCGGCGCGCTGGTCGGCGCCGAGGTGGGCTTCGAACCAGGCGCGCACCGGCGCCAGCGCCGGATGCGCCAGATTATGTTCGAGATAGCGCCAGACGCGCGGCTGGTACTGCCGATAGCCGGGCTTGCCGTCGCGCTTCCACAGCCGCGAGAATACGCCGAGGATCTTGGTGTTGCGCTGCGCGCCGAGCACTTCGTAGCTGGCGCGGAACGCCGCGCGATCGGCGATGCCGCGCGCCGCGATGTAGCGATCGAGCATCGCCGTCTCGAGCCGCGGATCGACGTCGCGGCGCGCGTCCTGCAGCAGCGACACGAGGTCGTAGGCCGGATGGCCGGCGAGACCGTCCTGGAAGTCGAGCAGCCCGAGCCGCTGCAGTCCCTCGCGGTCGTCGAGCACCATGAGGTTGTCGGCATGATAGTCGCGAAGCACGAGCACGGGGCGCGCCTCGGTCTCGGCGATCACGTCGCCCCAGACCGCGTCCCAGGCCGCCTCGTAGGCAGCGAGGTCGCCGGCGGCACCGACGATCGGCAGATACCATTCGCTGAGGATGTTCACCTCGCGCAGCAGCTCGCCGCGGTGATAGGGCGCGACCGGCGGCGGCGCGTGATCGTGCAACGCGGCGAGGATGTCGATGGCGATCTCGTAGATCTCGCGCTCGGGCGCCGGGTCGGCGGCGAGTAGCGGCGCGACGCGCTTGTCGCCGAAATCCTCGAGCAGGATCAGCCCTTGATCGAGATCGACCGCCAGCGCGCGCGGTGCGGCGAAGCCGAGCGACACGAGATGCGCGGCGATGTCGAGGAAGGGCCGGCTGTCCTCCTTATCGGGCGGCGCGTCCATCAGCACCGCATGACCGCGGTCGCCGACGACGCGGAAATAACGGCGGAACGAGGCGTCGCCGGCAAGCGGGACGATCGCGGCGCCGCCCCAGCCGTGCGCGACCAGGAAATCGGGCGCCGACGCGGGGGGTACCATCACGAGGGCCATCGCGCCTCCCAACAGGGCGGCACCTCGGCTGTCAAGCGCCGTTGCGCTTCGCCGGCGCCGTGGAGCCGCAGCCGGAGCGCGTGCGCCGGCAGGAGCGCGCCGAGCCGCTCGGGCCATTCGATCAGCACGAGCGCGGCGTCGAACGCCTCGTCGAGCCCCAGCTCGATCGCGTCGTCGGGATCGTCGAGGCGGTACAGGTCGCAGTGCCACACCGGCAGGCGAACCTCGGGCGGCTCGTAGGTCTGCACCAGCGTGAAGGTCGGGCTCGGGGCCTCGCCCGCGAGCCCCAGCCCGCGCAGCAGCCCGCGCGCCAGCGTCGTCTTGCCGGCACCGAGTTCGCCGAAGAGCGCGATCGCGTCGCCGACGCGCGCCGCCGACGCGAGGCGGGCCCCGAACGCTTCGAGCGCTTCGGCCGATTCAAAGATGCCCGTCATTCCGGCGAATGCCGGAACCCGGCAATCCGGCTCTTCTGGGTTCCGGCTTTCGCCGGAAGGACGGGGGTGAGGTGGATAGGCATCATTCCGCCACGGCGGTGTGCGCCACCGACTGCTTGCGCGGCAGCCGCACCGTCATCGTCGTGCCGCCGCCGACGCGCGAGGTCAGTTCGACCATGCCGCCGTGCAGCTCGACGAACTGGCGGACGAGCGCCAGGCCGAGGCCGACGCCCTGCGGCCCGGCGTTCGACCCCTTGCGGAAGCGGTCGAACACCAGTTCCTGCTCGGCGTCGGGAATGCCGACGCCGGTATCGGTGACCCGGATAGTGACGCCGCGCGCGTTGCCGCTCGCCGCCACCTCGATACGGCCGTCGGCCGGCGTGAAGCGGATGGCGTTGCCGACGAGGTTGAACAGCGCCTGCTTCAGCCGCCGCTCGTCGCCCTCGATCGCGCCGGCGCTCTCGTCGATGGCGAGGTCGATGGTCACGCCGCGGGTCTGGGCCGCATCGGCGGCCATCGCCACGACCGAGCGCGCCAGCGGCTCGATCCCCACCGGCCCCATATCCAGGGCGAGCTGGCCAGCCTCGGTGATCGCCAGGTCGAGGATGTCGTCGATAAGCAGCTGCAGCCGGTCCGACGAGGTGACGATCGAGCCGACATATTCGGCCTGCCGCGGGTTGAGGTCGCCGGCATAGCCTGCCGCGAGCATCTCGCCGAAGCCGCTGATCGCGGTCAGCGGGGTGCGCAGCTCGTAGGAGATGTTCGCGACGAACGCCGACTTGAGCCGGTCGGCGGCCTCGAGCGCCTCGTTGCGATCGCGCAGCGCCGTCTCGATGCGCTGGCTGTCGGTGACGTCGAGATAGGTGAACAGCGCGTTGCCGTCGGGGAGCGGCACCGCGGCGAACTCGAGCGCGCGGCCGTCGCGCAGGTCGACGCGGTCGAAATGCGCCTCGCGACGGTCCGACGCGGTGGTGAGGTGGATCAGTTCGCGGACGCGGGCGTTGCGCCCCGGATCGCCGATCATATGCTCGGTCGACGACAGCAGCTCGTCGATGTGCGGCTTGCCGACGAGCATCGGCGCCTCGAGCGCCCACAGTTCGGCGAAACGCTTGTTGGCGAGCTGCAGCCGTCCGTCGGCGCCGAACACCGCGACCGCCTCGTGGAGATTGTCGAGCGTCGCCTGCTGGACGCGCACCAGCGTGTCGCGCGACGAGGCGAGCTTGAGCTGCTCGGTCCGGTCCTCGAACACCATCAGCAGCCCGCCGTCGGGATGCGGCTGCGCGATGACGCGGATGACGCTCGAATCGGGAAGCGCCCACGTTTCCTCGATCGCCTCGACCGCGTCGGTGAACCAGGCGCGGCGGGCGCGGCGCCACGACGGGAAGTCGCTCTGTTCGGGCAGCCGCCGCGTCTCGCGCATCCGCTCGAGCACGCGCACGAACTCGGGCCGCTCCTCGAGCCAGGCATGCTCGAGCCTGAACAGATCGCCGAACGCCTTGTTGTGGAAGACGAGGCTCTGGTCGGCGGCGAAGCGCGCGACGCCGGCCGACAGCCGGTCGAAGGTCTCGCGCTGCGCCTGCTCGAGCCGGTCGCGCTCGTGCCACGCCGCGGCGCGATCGCTGACGTCGATCGCATAGCCGCCGACGCCGTCGTCGCCGAGCGGCACGTCGATGATCTGCAGCAGCCGGCGCTGTTCGGCGATGATCACCGGCTGCTCGCGGCGCTGCGGCTCGCCGAGCTCGAGCGCACGGCGTGCCACCGGATCGGGCGACAGCGACAGCGGGTTCTGGACGAGCTCGGCGCCCTCGGCGACCGCCGCTTCGGCATTCGCGGCTTGCACCGCCTCGACATAGGCGGCGTTGACGTGACGCAGCCGGAGGTCGGCGCCGCGCCGCCAGATCGGATAGGGCGCCGCCTCGAGCAAGGCCGCCACCGCCTTCAGCTCGGCGGCGAGCTCCTGCGTCTCGCGGCGCAGCGTCTCGACCTCGGCCTGCGTGTCGGTGGCGTCGCGGAACCAGATCACCACGCCATGTTCGCCGGCGACCGCCTCGGGCGCCGCGCGCCCGCGCGCGATCAGCACGCGCGTCGAGCCCTGCGCGCGCAGCAGCCGGGCGAAGTCGTTGCCCGCCATCGCCAGCGCCGAGATGTCGGCGCGCAGATGCTCGAAGTCCTCGGCGACGATGCCGCTGCTCGCCGTCGGCGCGAGGTCGTCGAGCGCGACGACCTTGTGGTCGATGTCGAGCCAGCCGCGCAGCGCGTCCGAACAGAAGGCGGTGCCGTCGGCGCCGACGACGAGGTAGGCGCCGGGCGCGGTGCTGAGCAGGCCGCGCAGCCGCATGCCCCAGGCCTGCGCGATCCGTGCCTGCACGCCGGCGCGCGCGCCGCGGATGATCGCCCAGACCGCGAAGGCCAGCCAGGCGGCGGCGACGATCGCCGTCGTCGACACGCCGACCTCGCGGTCGGTCAGATCGAAGTCGAGCGCCCGGGCCGGCGTCGCGCTGGCGATGCCGATCGCGATGCCGATCGCGACGATTGTTGCGCGCCCTACCCTCACGTCGCCCAGCATAGCGAGCCCCGCCCCCCCACAGCAAGGCGGCCGCGCCACCCTGTCGGGTGACGCGGCCGCCATGCGCCTTCGCGATCCGATCGCCTAGTAGCGATAGTGATCCGGCTTGAACGGGCCCTGCTGGGCGACGCCGATGTAGCTCGCCTGCTTGTCGCTGAGCTTGGTCAGGTGCACGCCGAGCTTGGCGAGATGGAGCTGCGCCACCTTCTCGTCGAGGTGCTTCGGGAGGACGTAGACCTTGTTCTCGTAGGACGCGGTGTTGGTCCACAGCTCGATCTGCGCGAGCACCTGGTTGGTGAAGCTCGCCGACATCACGAAGCTCGGGTGGCCGGTCGCGCAGGCGAGGTTCACCAGGCGGCCCTTGGCGAGCACGATCAGGCGCTTGCCGTCGGGGAAGACGACCTCGTCGACCTGCGGCTTGACCTCGTCCCACTTGTAGTTGGCGAGCGCCGCGATCTGGATCTCGCTGTCGAAGTGGCCGATGTTGCAGACGATCGCCCGGTCCTTCATCGCGCGCATGTGGTCGAGCGTGATGACGTCCATGTTGCCGGTGGCGGTGACGAAGATGTCGGCGATCGGCGCCGCCTCTTCCATCGTCACGACCTGATAGCCTTCCATCGCCGCCTGCAGCGCGCAGATCGGGTCGATCTCGGTGACGAGGACGCGGGCACCCTGGCTGCGCATCGAAGCGGCCGAGCCCTTGCCGACGTCGCCGAAGCCGGCGACGACCGCGACCTTGCCCGACATCATGACGTCGGTGGCGCGCTTCAGGCCGTCGACCAGCGACTCCTTGCAGCCGTAGAGATTGTCGAACTTCGACTTGGTGACGCTGTCGTTGACGTTGATCGCCGGGAACGGCAGCTCGCCGCGCTTGGCGATCTCGTAGAGGCGGTGGACGCCGGTGGTGGTCTCTTCCGAGACGCCCTTGATCGCCTTCATCGTCTTGGTGAGGAAGCCCGGCGAGGCGGCGACGCGCTTGCGCAGCACCTTGAAGAATTCGACCTCTTCCTCGTTCTCGGGCTCCTTGAGCGCCTTGCCGGCCTCGAGCTGGGCGCCGAGCAGCACGTACATCGTCGCGTCGCCGCCGTCGTCGAGGATCATGTTGGCGGTCTCGCCGTTCGGCCACTGGAAGATGGCGTCGGCATATTCCCAATATTCGGCGAGGCTCTCACCCTTGTAGGCGAACACCGGGATGCCGGCGGCGGCGATCGCCGCAGCGGCCTGGTCCTGCGTCGAGAAGATGTTGCACGACGCCCAGCGGACCTCGGCGCCGAGCGCGACGAGCGTCTCGATCAGAACCGCGGTCTGGATCGTCATGTGCAGCGAGCCGGCGATGCGCGCGCCCTTCAAGGGCTGCGACGGGCCGAACTCCTCGCGGAGCGACATGAGGCCGGGCATCTCGGTCTCGGCGATCGAGATTTCCTTGCGGCCCCATTCGGCGAGCCCGAGGTCCTTCACATAATAGTCGTTGAACACGGGCTGCGTGGCCACATCAGGCTCCTGTCGTAGGGAGTTTGGATGGCGCGGAAATAGCCGCGCCGCCACCGACAGGCAAGCATAAAGATATCTTTATATGCGCAACTCTATTGCGCGAAACGAGATTGTCAGTGCCCCCGGCGGCCGGTCGCGACCGCCTTCGGCTCCGCCGGTGCTGTGCCGAGCGGATCGTGCAGCCTCATCAGCAGCGGCGCCAGGAAAAGGCTGAGGCCGAGGGCGATGAACAGCGGCTGCGCCACCGCGGCATCGACGATGCGCTGCTTCAGCGCCATCGAGATCAGCAGCAATCCGAACTCGCCGCCGTGCGCCAGCGTCGTACCCGCGCGCAAGGCGATGGCCGGCGCCTCGCCGGAGAGCCGGACGATGACGGCGACGACGACGAATTTCAGCACCACGATGACCGCCAGCCAACCGAGCACCTGCCAGGGCGCGTCGGCGATCCGCAACGGCTCGATCTGCGTTCCGATGCTGACGAAGAAGATGCCCACGAGCAGATCGCGAAACGGACGTATCTCCTTCTCGACGACGTGACGCGCATCGCTTTCGCTGACGAGCATGCCGGCGAGAAAGGCGCCGACGGCCGGCGAAAGACCTGCCAGGTCGGCGATATAGGCGGCGCTGAGGGCAAGCAGCAGCGCCGACAGCTGCAACAGGTCAGCGTTCGCATGCGTTGCCAGCCAGGCCGTCACGGGTCGCATGACGGCGCGCATCAGGACGAGGCAGCCCGCCAGGACGCAGATCCCGGTCGCAAACTGCCCGAGCGCGGAAGCCGACGCCCCGCCCGCGGCGAGGCCTGCGAGGAGCAGAAAGACGGCAGCGGCAAGGTCCTGAAACAGCAGGACGGCCACCGCGACGCGGCCGTGACGCGTACCCAGCTCGTGCTGATCGGACAGCTGCTTGAGGCAAAGCGCCGTCGAGGACATGGCGACGGCGCCGCCGACGAGGATCGACGCCAGGAGGTCGAGGCCGAAGCAATAGCTCGCGCCGACTGCGACGAGTCCCGTCACCGCGACGACCTCGGCGAGGCCCATGCCGAAGATCATCCGCCTTAGCTCGACGAGGCGCGACAGCGAGAAGTCGAGCCCGAGCATGAAGAGCAGGAAGACGACGCCGAGCTCGGCGAATTGGTCGATGCCCGCTCCCTCGGCCAGCGCCCCTGTGCCCGCCGGCCCCAGGAGCATCCCCGAGACGAGATATCCGAGGACGCTCGGCAGACCGAGCCGCCAGCAAACCGCGACGGCCACGAAGGCGCCGCTGATGAGGATCAGCGCGACTTCGAAAACGCCTGCGCCCGGGTCAGCCATGTCGTTGCGCGGTGAAACGAAGGGCTGCGGTCATCGACCCCGGCGGCACGCCCCACGGCGGCGGCGGGTTGCGGAAGGTCACGCGGTGGAGCGCACCGGCAGGCGCGGTCACGGTCGGCGGCACCCCGACGGGCCGGCCAGCGTCGGGAAGCGGCACCTGCGCGCCGGGCGCCGGTCGGCGCCGCGGCTGCCGGGCGGCGCCGATCCGGGAACCGGCGGCCATCTTGCTGGCGTCAATCCGGGCACCGCGAATGGCGTGGCCACGATCGTTCTCCCTGCGCGCGCCTGAGGCCTGCATTCTCTGCACCGATCGCGCGACCGCGCCTTGACGATCGTCATTCCCCGCGTCGTGCGGCGCCCGCATGATCGCGATCGGGAGATCGCCGATGAAGGTGCGGGCAGCCGAATTGATCGAGCAGAGGCGCGAGCAGATTCTTCCCGTTCTTTCGGAGACGGAGCGGGAGCGGCTGAAGGCGTTCGGTCGCATCCTGCATTTCGCCAAGGGGGAACGCCTGACCACGACGGGCGAGGCGGTGCCGGGGATGTTCGTGATCCTCTCCGGACATGTCCGGGTCAGCGAGCGCCACGCCGCCGGCACCGGCGTCATCACCCGGCTGGACCCCGGAATGTTCCTGGCCGAAATGGGCCAGCTCGCCGGTCAGCCGGCGCTGGTCGATGCCGAGGCCGAGGACGATGTCGAGGCCATTCTCGTGCCCCCGGATCGCATGCGCGCGCTGGTGATCACCCAAGCCGACCTGGGCGAAATCATCATGCGCGCGCTCATCCTGCGCCGCGCGCTGCTGCTCGACACGGGCGTGGGCGGCCCGATCCTGGTCGGGCACGCGCATTCGGCCAAGATCATCCGGCTGCAGAACTTCCTGCTTCGCAACGCCTTCCCGCACCAGCTGCTCGACCCCGACCAGGATGCCGAGGCGGCCGACATGCTGCGCGGGTTCGACGTCACGCCCGATAAACTGCCGGTGGTGATCTGCCCCGGGGGCCAGGTGCTGATCGACCCCGACGAAATGGCCGTCGCGCGCTGCATCGGGCTGCTGCGCGACATCGACCCGGCGCAGGTCTATGACCTGGCGATCGTCGGTGCCGGGCCGTCGGGGCTGGCCGCAGCGGTCTATGCGACCTCGGAAGGATTGAGCGTGCTGCTGCTGGAAAGCAGCGTTTTCGGCGGTCAGGCGGGAGCGTCCGCCCGGATAGAGAATTACCTCGGCTTCCCCACCGGGATCTCCGGCCGGGCCCTGGCGGGCCGAGCCTACGCCCAGGCGCACAAGTTCGGTGCCGAAATGTTGCTGGCGGCGCGCGTCACCGGCCTCGAGACAGCCCACGAAGCCGACGGATCGCGCGGCTTCCGACTGTCTGTCGAGGGCAACCGGCCGGCGTCGGCGCGAACCGTCGCGATCGCCACCGGCGCCATCTACCGGCGCCCTGCCATTCCCGGCATCGAACGTTTCGAGGGATCGAGCGTGCATTACTGGGCCTCGCCGGTGGAGGCGAGGCTGTGCAAGGGCGAAGAGGTCGTCCTCGTCGGGGGAGGCAATTCGGCCGGGCAGGCCGCGGTCTACCTCGCCGGACAGGTGAAGCAGGTCTACATGCTGGTCCGCGGCGCGGGGCTGGCGGAATCGATGTCGCGCTATCTGATCGACCGGATCGAAACGATCCCCAACATCGATCTGCGCACGCGGGCGAACGTCACGAAGCTCTCGGGCCGCGCCGGGCAGCTGGAACAGGTGACCTGGTGCGAGACCGCCACGGGGCGGGAGACGAAGCGCCCGATCCGCCATCTGTTCGTCTTCATCGGCGCCGATCCGGGGACCGCGTGGCTGCAAGGCTCCCCGGTGCGGCTCGACAACAGCGGGTTCGTCATGACCGGCACCGCCGACAATCGCGGCTCGTTCGAAACCAGTCTCGACGGGGTCTTCGCCATCGGCGACGTTCGATCGGGCTCGACCAAGCGGGTCGCCGCCGCCGTCGGCGAAGGGGCGCAGCTGGTCCAGGCCCTCCACGGCTATCTCGACGCGAACAACGCCCGAGAATAGCCGCGCCGGCTAGGGTCTGAACTCGATAACGACGGCATTGAGTTCAGACCCTTAGGTACGGGCGGCGATTGTCGGCGGCACGATGATGCGGCCGGCCGTCTGGTCGATCGCCGCGCCCAGCGCCTCGACGGTGACGGGACCGTCATAGAGCTCGCCGTCGATGACGAACGTGGGGGTGCCCCGCACGCCGCCGGACAGTCCCAGGGCGAGATCGTGCCGGACCCTCGCCGCGAACACGCCGCTGGACAGCGCATCGCGCAGCAGCGTGACGGAAAGGCCGAGCAGCGCCGCCAGATCGAACATGGCAGGCAGGGTCAGGTTGGGCGAGCGCGTCATGAGCGCGCTGTGCATGGCCCAGAAAGCGCCATAGGCGCCGGCGAATTCCGCCGTTTCCGCTGCCGGCTCGGCCATCGGATGAATCGATACCAGCGGGAAGTGGCGGAACGCGTGCACGACGCCGGTACCGCGACGTCGTAGCACCTCGACGACGACCGGCTCCGCAGCGGCGCAATAGGGGCATTGATAGTCGCCATATTCGATGAGCGTACGGGCCGCCCGGGGATCGCCCCGAACATGATCTAGCGACGATAGCGAGGGGACGGGGTTCTGCATGCATTTGCCTTCCTGGATTCACCCGCCGCCGGCGCGGGGCGATCCACCGCGGCGAGCCGCCGGCGGTCGAGGAAGCGCGCGAGCGCGATTCCACCGGATCGAGAGAAGCGTCGGTTCGGGCAGTCATGCTGCAACTCCTTACGCGACAGGATCCTATCCCGACGGGCGGGCGGTGCATTGACGATCGTCACCGGTCCCGGTCGAACCGGTGGGCATCCAGAATCGAAATCTTGCGCGGCGACTGGAAATCGATGGCGCCCGCGTGCCGCAGATCGGTGATTGCGCGGCACACGGTCTCGACCGCGATGCCGAGATGGTCGGCGATGTCGTAGCGGGTGATCGGAAGGTCGAGGTCGGCCTCCGGCGCGCCCAGCCGCTTGGCCAGGACCATCAGATAGGCAGCGACCTTTTCGGGCGCTCTCGTGCGCCCCTGGACCAGCAGATGCGTCTCGAGGCGAATGAGGGCCTGGTGCGAGCGTTCGTGCACCAGCCGGTCGACAACGCCGTTGCTGGCCATCAGCGCGCGCAGACGGCTGCGCGAGCAACGCGCGACGCAGGTCCCCTCCGCGACCGCCTGCAGCGAGATGTCCAGCGCGCCGTCAGCGAACAAGCCGAAGAAGTCCCCCGGCATGAGCAGGTCGATGATGCGCCGCTGCCCCGTGGCATAGATCACGTACTTGCGGACCATGCCCGCCTCGACCCAGCCCGCCGTCAGATTGTCGCCGGGGTCGCAATGCTCCTCCTGTCGGCAGCGCGCGACCGTGGCGATCGAACGGAGCTCGGCGACCGCCTGTTCGAGCTCTTTAGCGGTTCCGGAAAAGGAAGTTGCGAGCGACCGGGCGAAGGCGTTCGTTTCCTGCATGACCATGCTCTCTTTGTGCTTGGCACATCAACGGCATCGACCAGCCAGTCGGCACCGGCCGAAGCCAAGATGGAGCAGGTCGGAGCTATGCGCGATCCGGACGATACCTAGGGATAGGTCCGCTGAGCGCGCGGGCTGTTTCTCGGGTCGGGAAGCGCGAGCGGATCGCTCAACGTCAGAATCTGGCAGGTGCCCTCGCCATCGACGATTTCGAGGCACGCCAGTCCGACGCAGGCGTAGTCGACATACAGCTCGCGCGGCGCCCTGATCAGGTGATCCACCTTCTCGAGCAGCACGCTGATCACGTCGTTGTGGCGGTCGTAGCTGATCGCGAGGAGCGGCAGCCGCCGGACGACGATCTGATCGCCGAGGGCGAGCGAGGCGACCTCGATCTCGGCGCGCTTGCCGACCGACGCCTGGGAGATGCCCGCGAGAAAGGCGCCCCAGTTGGATTTCTCGATCATCTGAACCGCCATCCTGCCCTCCGCTGCCAGCTGCTTGTGAACAACAGCTTGGCGGCGCGGCGCGCAATGACGATCATCAACTCGCTCTTGCCGGCTTGGCGAAGGGCGAGGAAGCTTCTAGCTTTGGTGGGCTCGCCCTGTGGAGTTGTGCATTGCCGACCGTCCCGCTCGTTTCCGAGCATCACTGGGAGCGTGTAGCCCGCGATTTCGATGATGTCGGTCCAGAAGCCTGCGTCGCGGAGATTGTGGACGAGCTGCGGGCCGACAATCCCCATTATCTCGCCATCGCACGGCGCTGCGCGCGCGATGCGGCCGACGCGCCGGGTACCTTCACGGGCTTTGCGAAATTCTACCGCGTTCTGACGCTCGGCGCTCGCGAGCGCGGAAGCGGCGTCCCGCGCATCGCGCCGCAGACGCTCGACGTCATCGATACGCTGGTCAGCGAATTCGGCGAGGCGCAGTTCGTGGCGCTGGCCACCGAAACGCTGTGCACGGAAAACGCCTGGCTCGCCGCAATGGCGCACGGCTTCGCGTCGCGCAAACCCGACTATCCGATGGTGATGAAGGGGTTCGCCGTGCTGTACAATTGCCTTTCGGTCCAGGCCACGATCGATGGCCTGTCGAGCCGTCCCGACGGCGCGCGACTCTAGCGCCCTGCCGTGGCGACGGCCGGATGCGGCCGCTCGCCCGACGGCGCCTGACGCTTCGCAGCCAGACCCCCGGTGGTCCTCATCCAGAGATCGGAGGTTCGCGCTCCACCCGATCGCCGTCTTGCTCGCTGCGCGAACGCATCGCGCGGAGCTGGCGAGCCAGGCCGAGCATGCTGATGCCTGCAGCCAGCGCATAGAATGCGAACATCCACGCGAGCGTGAACAGGCCGACCGGTGGCCAGGCCATCAGCAGCGCGGCCAGCACCAGCGAGGCGATGCCGCTCGCGATGAGCCATCCCCGACCGTGCGCCCTTTCAACCGAGAACGCCGCGACGATCGCGAGGACTCCGTTGACCAGCGCCCAGGCCGTCAACAGGATCACGAAGACCACCATCGTTATCGCCGGAAAGAGAACGGCGACGACCGCTGCGGCCAGCGCGACCAACGCATGAAGCGCGGACCACCACCATCGTCTCCGGTTCCGTGCGCCGCGCACGGCAACGACGATCGAGGCAAGCGCCTCGACCACATTATAGGTCGCAAACAGCAGCACGAGCGTGAGCAGCGCCGTGACCGGCCAGAGCAAGGCGATCGCGCCGAGCGCGATCGCAACGCCGCCCCTAAGGGCAAGCACCCACCACAGCTCGGCAATCTGCGCGGCGGCCGGCGCCGCATCGGGTGGGGGAGTCCTGACGGCATCCATTGCTGCGCCCTCCTGCCGAGCTGTGGGGGTACCGAGCGGTCACGCCGCTAGGGTGATACGGTTATTGACCTGGGTGACGCCGGGCGCACGCCATGCAGCGCGTTCGGCCTCCTGCCGCTCAAGCCATGACCGCACGGTGCCGCGGAGCGTGACTTCGCCGCCGACGACCTCGACGGTGATCTTCTGCGCGTCGACCTCCGCGGTCCGCTTGAGCGCCTCCTCGATCCGCTCCTTGACGTCACTCGGCGTCGCGCGCGGCGTGATCTTGATCAGGTTGGTCACGCCCTTGAGACCTTTGATCCGCCGCACCGCCTGTTCCGCACGCTCGCTTTGAAACTTCCATTCGACGTCGCCTTCCAGGGTCAGCCAGCCGTCGCGGACCACCGCCTTGATGTGCTCGCTCGAATAGGGGAGCTCGCGCTTGAGCGCGTCGACGGCATCGCGTGCGATCTCGGGGTCGGGGCGTTGGTTGAGACTCGGCAGCTTGACCTCGATATCGTTGGCGACGCCGCGCACGCCGCGAACGGATTTCGCCTCGCGTTCGGCCTTGTATCTCTGGCTGTAGCTGCGCACGAATCCGGTCAGCGTGACGACCCCGTCCTTCACCGACACCCCCACGTCGGTCGCGTCGATGTCGGGATCCCATCGAAGCTGCGCTTCGACGTCGCGCTTGATGTCATTGTCGGTCGCCATGGGCTTGCTCCGATGCTGAAGGGACGGGGACAGCCAAAATAGACTCGGCGAAGGAGCCCGCCTTGACGATCGTCAGGGCGGAAGGGCGCGGTCATGACCTACGGCGGATGCCGGGGAATGGCCGATGGAGGGAATTCATGCCCGGTTCGAAGCACAGCTTGTCTCTCGCCCGCTCCGTGGCTTGCTGCTCTGCGGCGCTTGCGTTCGGACTGCTCGTCGCGGGCTGCGATGCCCCGGCGGTCGACCCGCAGCGCGCTGCCGGCGCCACGGACACCACCGCCGCGGATAGCCCGGCTCGGGCGAGGGCTCCGTCAAGCGGGGCCGAACCCTACGGCGCCTTTGCCGCCAGACGCGAGCTTCTCCTCGCCGATGCCGTCGAAGCTCTCGACGAAACCTACACGGCCCTGGGGCTGCTGGCCCAACAGGACACCGACGGTGCGTCGGAGGCGCTTGCGCGCGCGACGGGGAAACTCGAGATCGTCCTGACCGCCGAACCTCGCCTCGCCCTGGCGCCGGTCGCCGTCAACGTGAGGACGCACGATGTGCTCGCGGCGCCCGAGGAGGTCGATCGGCTGCGCAGGCTCGCCGAGGAGGCGCTCGATGACGGACGGCTGCAAGTCGGGCGCAAGCTGATCGAAAATCTGGCGAGCGAACATGTATTGAGCATCACCAACCTGCCCTTGGCCACCTATCCGAACGCCCTCAAGCGCGCGGCGGCGCTGATCAAGGGCGGACGTCCGCTGGATGCGATCGCAGCGCTCGAGGCCGCGTTGGCGACGCTGGTGGTCGCGGAGACGATTTTCCCGCTACCGCTCGTTCGGGCGCAGCTCCTGCTGGAACGCGCGCGGCCGGCTGCGGAAAAGACCCCGCGATCGCCCGAGGACGACACGCGAGTGCGCGCGCTGCTCGTACAGGCGCGCGAGCAATTGGATCTGGCGCGCGCGCTCGGATACGGCACGCGCAGCGATCTCGACGACCTCTACGACGCGCTCGAGTCGATCGAGGCCAGGGTCGAAAGCAGCGACAGCGCGCAGGGGCTCTTCGATCAGTTGAAGCGCCTGTTCGACAAGGCCCGACGCGCCCCCGCCGCCGAGGGAGGCGCAGGATCGCCGCAGGAGACGGCGACGCCGAACTAGCCTATGCTCGCCGACACCGGGGGGCCGGAAGCTCCGCTAGGATGCACATGGCCGATCGAAAGCGCCCTGCGGCAGGTCGCAAAAGCGAGCGCCAATCAAGTCCGTCCGGGCCGCAGCCGGAGGGTCCGCTGCCGTCGTTCGCCGAGTCGGCATTTCTTTGGTCGTCGTCGATCGCACGGGTCGATGCTGACCCGGAGACCGCGCCGGACGCCGCGACCCCCGACGGCAACGCCGAGAAGCTCAAGCTCGACGAAGCCAAGCTCCGCAAAGCGAGCGAACTCGTGGGCTTGGCGGTCTATTCGTGGGATGTGGGAAACGACCTGCTCGAATGCGACGACAATTTGCGGACGATGTGGGGGCTTTCGGCGGGCGAGCCGCTCGATCGGTTGCAGCTGCTCGCCGGCATCCATCCCGACGATCGAAAGCGGGTCGACGAAGCCACTGCAGCCAGCCTCGATCCATCGGGCGACGGTCGCTACGACATCGAGTACCGGGTGATTGGTCGCGACGATCGGATCGAGCGCTGGATCTCGACGTCGGCGCAGGCCACATTCGAGAATGGAGCGGCGGTCGACTTCATCGGTGTCGCGGTGGACGTCTCCGAAAAGCGCGTGGCAGAAATGGAAATCCATACGAGCGAGGCCCGTTTCCGTGCCTTCGCGCAATATAGCGCGAACCTGCTGTGGATCGTGGATCCTGCCACCAACATCATGGAATATTGCAGCCCCGGCTATGAAGGCATCTGGGGAGAGCCTGTCCGCGCGGGCCCGATGGACCTGGAGCGCTGGCTGCAGCGCATCCATCCCGACGACCGACATTCCGTGCGGGCCGCGTTCGAGACGCTCAGAGGCGGCGAGCCGGTCATCCATCAATATCGGATTATCCGGCCGGATGGAGCGGTGCGCTGGCTGCGGGACAGGAGCTTTCCCATTCGCAGCGAGAAGGGACGGGTCGCCCGCTTTGGGGGGATTGCCGAGGACCTGACGAGATACGACGGCAACCAGGTCTACATCGTTGCGGAACCCGCGGAAGACCCCCCCCTGTTCGCCGCTATGCTGCGGAGCGCCGGCTTCCAGGTCCGATCGTTCGATTCCCACGTGAAACTGCGCGAGGTGGCTGCGGCTCTGGCGCCGGGCTGCATCGTCGTCGATCTCCACCTCGCGGTGCAGGACGGCATCCGGCTGACCCGCGAACTGAGGGCGCGATCAGCTCCTCTCCCGGTAGTGATCATCGGCACGGAGGGTGCCGATCCCGCATTGATCGTCGCGCTGATGAAGGCGGGTGTGGCCGATTACCTGATCCCGCCCTTCGCCGACGATGCGCTCAAGGCAGCGATCACCTCGGCCATGGCCGAGATGCACGGGTCGGACCCCATCCAGTCGGAGGCTGCATCGCGCGTGGCGCGTCTCACCCCCCGTGAACGCGAGGTGCTCGACGGACTGGTCAAAGGGGGCACCAACAAAAGCAGCGCCACGCGATTGGGAATCAGTCCGCGCACCGTGGAAATCTATCGGTCGCAAGTGATGAGCCGGCTTGACGCCGGAAGCCTCTCCGAGCTGATCCAGACGGCGTTCGCGGCCGGCCTACGGCCCTGAGCCCGGGCGCCGCAGCCGCGGGGATCGGCCCGAATCACCGAGCCATCGTGCACATGAGCAGGCGGCTAGAAGGGCATCGCGAGCAGCGGTGCCGCCGCGGCCGGAACCGAAGCGGCGGCCAGCGCCAGCGCCAGCGCGCTGGCGGCGACGATCCAGTTGATGCTGCGAGTCATGGCTCTCTCCCGCGCGGTGGCGCTCGACGGGAGTGTGGTGCGGCAGCGTAAAGAAAGGCTTAGCGATCAGGGTTAACGCGGCGTCCGCCACCGTCGATGACGGCGGCGCGACGTAGATGCCCCGCGCTGCCGCCCTCAGGTGATGATCACCCCCGCGACCACCCAGCGACCGTTTTCGCGGCGCAGCGACACCGTCTCCAGTGCCGCCGGCTTCTTTGCGAAGCGCGTCTGGAATTTCACCACCTCATAGCCGTCAGGCGGCGCCGGCAAATTCTCCTGGCTGACGAAGACGCGCGACTCAGCCGCGCCGAGCGGCGCGCGCGTCTCCTCGGAAACATCGGTCCAGACCTGCAGCGTGTTGCTCTGCTGAAAAGAAGCGCTGGTGCGCTCATAGCTTTCGTCCCAACGGCCTTCGTCGAGAAGCGCGAGAAACTGCCGCGCGGTGTCCGCCGCCTCCGATGGCGCGGTTGCCGGCGCAGCTTGCGGGGCGGTCGGAGGCGCGGCGAGCTGCGCCGAAAACATGAGGGCCGAGAGGCCGAGAGCCAGGATCATGAGAAGCACTCCGCTGATGATCAGCAGCCGCCGATGGGACGGCCGCACGCCGCTCATCGGCGACGCCTTCTCCTGATTGGTCCGCGGGCGGCTCTCGTCATCCCCGAATTCGATGTCCCCAGATAATTCGGGGGTCGGCGATACGGAATCGACCGTCTCTGCGTGCAGCAGGAGGCGAGCCGCTTCCCGGCTGCTCGACACCGCCATCTTGCGCCGGGCTTCGCGAAGCCGCTCGTTGATCGTGTGGACCGACAGGCCGAGACTGCGGGCGCTCGATTTGGCGTCGTGACCGCGCGCGATGAGCCGGAGGGTCTGCTTCTCCTTCTCGGTCAGCGCCCGATAGCCCTCGTTCGCGCGTAAGCTCATACGCGGGTCGACCTACGCCAGCCGCCCCCGGCCATCCACCCCGAAAAATTCGTAACCGGCCCGAGCGGTGACCGCTGGCCGAGGGTGTCAGGCGCGCCCCGAAACCGCGGACAACTGGCCGACGTCGACGCCGAGCGCCGCGAAGGCCTGCGGCCAGCGCGCCTCGATCGGCGTGTCGAACACCAGTTCGGGCGGCGCCGGCGCGTTGAGCCAGCCGTGGCGGGTCAGTTCCTCGTCGAGCTGCCCCTCGCCCCAGCCGGTGTAGCCGAGCGCCAGCAGCCATTTCGACGGCCCCTTCCCGGCGGCGATGTCCTTGAGGATGTCGAGTGTCGCGGTCAGGCCCCAGACGTTCGACACCTGCAGCGTCGCCTGCCCGCCATAGTCGAGCGAATGAAGCACGAAGCCGCGCGCCGGCTCGACCGGCCCGCCGGCATAGACCGGCAGGTCGTCGGCGGTATCGAGCGGATCGACGTCGAGCTGCTCCATCACCTGGCGCACGGTCAGCCCGTCGTAGATGTGGTTGACCACCAGTCCGAGCGCGCCGCCTTCGTCATGGACGCACATCGCGATCGCCGCATGGTCGAAGCGCGGATCGCCCATGCCGGGCATCGCCAGCAGCAGCTGGCCGACGAGGTAACGCGGGTGACTCATGCCCGGAATATGGAAGCTCGGGCGCTGGACGGCTAGGGCCTCGCGGCCTAATGCGGTCAAAAGCCACCCCCCAACAGCCCCTGAGGAGAGCCCCATGACGATCAAAGTCGGCGACAGCATTCCGTCCGCCACGCTCATCAAGATGACCGACGACGGCCCGCGCCCCGTCACCACCGAGGAGCTGTTCGGCGGCCGCACCGTCGCGCTGTTCTCGGTGCCGGGCGCCTTCACGCCGACCTGCTCGGCGAAGCACCTCCCCGGCTTCATCGACAATGCCGACGCCATCAAGGGCCAGGGCATCGACGAGATCGTCTGCATCTCGGTCAACGACCCCTTCGTGATGGGTGCCTGGGGCAAGTCGGCCAACGTCGGCGACAAGATCACCATGCTCGCCGACGGCAACGCCGATTTCGTCACGGCGCTCGGGCTGACGATGGACGGGTCGAAGTTCGGCATGGGCACGCGCGGCCAGCGCTTCTCGATGCTCGTCAAGGACGGCAAGGTCGAGCAGCTCAACGTCGAGGAGCCCGGCGCGTTCAAGGTGTCGAGCGCCGAGCATATGATCGAGCAGCTCGGCTGAGCCGCTCGGCAGCTTCGGCTGAAAGACAAAGGGCGAGCCGCGAGGCTCGCCCTTCTTCGTTGATGTCAACGCTGCCGCTGCCGCCCGCGCTCGACCCTGCGCTTGTCGAAGGGCGAGCGAGCCGAGCTGTCTCGGCGCGCCGACCTTGCTTCCGCAAGCTCAGCATGAGCGCCGGGGTGTTGGACGGGCAGGCGCCTCAGCCCGCAGCCACGAACCTCAGCCCTGCCAGCCGCACTGCTGCCCCTTGTTCTGCTCCTTGAGCCAACCCATCAGCGGCTGGAAATAGGCGATCATCGACTTGCCGCTCATCTCGCGGCTGCCGGTGAACGCCTCGAGCGCGTCGGGCCAGGGCTTCGAGGCGCCCATCTCGAGCATGGCATTGAGCTTCTGGCCGACTTCCTTGTTGCCGTAGAAGCTGCAGCGGTGCAGCGGCCCGGTCCAGCCGGCCTGCTTGCATGCCGCCTCGTAGAATTGGAACTGCAGCAGCCGCGCGAGGAAGTAGCGCGTGTAGGGCGTGTTGCCCGGCACATGATATTTGGCGCCGGGGTCGAAGTCGGCCTCGCTGCGCGCGACCGGCGGGACGATGCCCTGATATTTGAGCCGCAGGTCGTTCCAGGCCTGGTTGTACTGCGCCGGCGAGGTCTCGCCGTTGAACACGCTCCAGCGCCAGCGGTCGACGAGCAGGCCGAACGGCAGGAAGGCCACCTTGTCCATCGCCTGCTTGAGCAGCAGCCCGGTATCCTTCGACGCGTCGGGAACCTGGTTCTTGGCCAGCAGGCCGATCTGGACGAGATATTCGGGCGTCACCGACAGCGCGATCATGTCGCCGATCGCCTCGTGGAAGCCGTCGTTGGCGCTGTTGAGATAGAGGAACGGCTGCTGGTTGTAGGCACGCTGATAATAGTTGTGCCCGAGCTCGTGGTGGACGGTCACGAAGTCGTTGCCGTTGACCTTGGTGCACATCTTGATGCGCAGATCGTCCTTGTTGTCGACGTCCCAGGCCGAGGCGTGGCAGACCACCTCGCGGTCGGCGGGCTTGGTGATCATCGACCGCCGCCAGAAGGTCTCGGGGAGCGGCGCGAAGCCCAGCGACGAAAAGAAATTCTCGCCGGTCTGCACGATCTTGAGCGGCGTGTATTTCTGTTTTTCGAGCAGCTCGGTGAGGTCGTATCCGACGTCGCCGGCGCCCTTGGGCGCCACGACGTCATAGATGCTGCCCCATTCCTGCGCCCACATGTTGCCGAGCAGGTCGGCGCGGATCGGCCCGGTCCTCGGCTGGACCGCGTTGCCATATTTGGCGTTGAGCTTGGCGCGGGTGAAGCAGTGCAGCTCGTCGTAGAGCGGCTTGACCTCGCCCCACAGCTTGTCGGTCAGCGCGGCGAACTCCTCGGGCGACATGTCGTAGTTCGAACGCCACATCGCGCCGAGGTCGCTGAAGCCCAATTCGGTGGCGCCCTGGTTGGCGATCTCGACCATGCGGACATAGTCCTGCCGCATCGGCTTGCCGACGGCATGCCAGCTGACCCACATTTCCTTGAGGTCCTCGGGGTCGCGCACCGTGCCCATCAGCGCCTCGAGGTCGTTGCCCGACATCTCCTTGCCGTTGAGCGTGCCGCGTCCCTTGCCGTAGGTCGACTGCAGCCGCGTCGCGATCGTCGACAGCTCCTGCGCTGCACCCTCGGTCGACGGCGCCGGCAGCACGATGCCCTGCTTCAGGATGTCGAGCTTGCGGCGCGTGTCGTAGGACAGCCCCTCGACCTTGTCGAAGCGCGCGGCACCCTTGGCGTATTTGACCGCCAGTTCGGTGCCCTCGGCACCGACCTTCGACGCCAGCCAGTCGGTATCGTCGGTGATGTAGGTGGCGTTCACCCAGGCGACGCGCGCGCCATATTCGGAAAAGGCCATGCCTTCCTTCTCCGCGGCGGCGACGAAGGCGTCGGCCTCGGCCGCGGTCGGCGCCCCCTGCGGGGCCGCCGTGCCGGCGGCCGGCGCGGACGCCGTCTCGGAGCGGGCGGTGCAGCCCGCCAGCGCGATCGCCAGGGCCAGGGTGGATACGATCAGACGCATGGAGCGACTCCCCTTCGATGTTCTTTTTGATGGCGCCAGAAACGCCATCGCCGCGGGGGCGTCAAGCGAGGAGGAAGTCGCGGATCGCGGTGCCGAGTTCGGGTCGGGTGACCGCGCTCATATGGTTGCCGGGGATCTCGACGTAGCGTCCCTGCGGCAGCGCCGCGGCCAGCTCGGGCGCCGATCCGTTATCGCGGTCGTCGGCGCCGCAGACGACGAGGATCGGCAGGTCGAGGCTCTCGAGCACCGACGGCTCGGTGCGCGACTGCACCTGCAGCACGTGCCGCACCGCTTCGGGATCGGTGCCGGTCGACTTCATGAACTGGACCGCCATATATTCGGCGGTGCCGCGCTCGACGCGGTCGCGGTTGGCGATCGCGTTGAGGAAGAACTCGCTGCGCAGCGTTGCCCCGGTAATCCCCATCAGCCCCATGCCGGCGAGGATCGCGCGCCGCGGCCGCATCCCGCGCGCCAGCAGCCGCACCGTGGTCCGCGCGCCGAGCGAATAGCCGCCGAGGTCGAACGCGCCGAGCCCGAGATGCGCGACCAGCGCCTCGATGTCCTTAGCCAGCACGTCGGGCGGATAGGCGGCGGCGTCGTGCGGCGCGGCGCTTTTGCCGTGGGCGCGCAGGTCGGGCAGGATCACCCGAAAGCCGGCCTCGGCGATCGTCTGCGCGGTCTTCCAGCGCAGCCAGTTCATCTCGGCATGGCTGAACAGCCCGTGCAGCAGGATAACGGGGCGTCCCTCGCCCAGTTCGCGCCAGACGATCCGCTCGCCGTCGAAGGACGCGAAGGCGTGTTCAGAAGCCATGTTCACTCGGGGAGCTTGCCCACGCTCTTCATCCAGCGGTCGACGATGGGTTGATATTGATCGACCCGATACTCGGGGAGTCCGGCGGTGTCGATCCACGCCCGGTGCATGTTTTCGACGCCGAAATGATGGCGGGGCACGAAGCGCGACGGGTCGTCGAAGCTGCCGACGATCAGGTCGAGCTGGTCGCTGTCGTGATATTCGAAGGTGAGCGACGTGCCGCAGGCCGCGCAGAAGCCGCGCCGCGCGATCGGCGAGGAGGCGTAATAGTCGGGCTCGCGCTCCCAGCGAACGTCGGCCTTCTTCACATTCTTCATCGCCAGCGAGACGTTGCCGCCGGCGCGCTGGCACATGCGGCAATGGCAGAGATAGGCGTCGTCGCTGTCGATGGCGGCGGCGTAGCGGACGTTGCCGCACATGCAGCCGCCGCCCATCATCGTCACGCCGCCTTCTTGAGGTGCCGCCGCCCCAGCAACTCGGCGATCTGCACCGCGTTCAACGCCGCGCCCTTGCGCAGATTGTCGCTGACGCACCAGAGCACGAGGCCGTTGTCGATCGTCGGATCCTTGCGGACGCGGCTGACGTAGGTGGCATATTCGCCGACGCATTCGATCGGCGTGACGTAGCCACCGTCCTCGCGCTTGTCGACGAGCATGACGCCCGGCGCCTCGCGCAGGATGCGCTGCGCCTCGGCGACCGACAGCGGCCGCTCGAGTTCGACGTTGATCGCCTCCGAATGGCCGACGAACACCGGCACGCGAACGCAGGTCGCGGTGACGAGGATCTCGGGATCGAGGATCTTCATCGTCTCGGCGGCCATCTTCCATTCTTCCTTGGTGTAGCCGTCATAGTCGCTGTCGGCCCCGAGGAAGACGTCGATGTGCGGGATCACGTTGAAGGCGATCTGCTTGGTGAACTTCTTGCTGGTCTTCTGGTCGCCGACGAACACCGCGCGCGTCTGCTCGAACAGCTCGTCCATGCCTTCCTTGCCGGCGCCCGAGACCGACTGATAGGTCGAGACGACGATGCGGCGGATGCCGGCCGCGTCGTGCAGCGGCTTCAAGGCGACGACCATCTGCGCCGTCGAGCAGTTTGGGTTGGCGATGATGTTGCGCTTGGCATAGCCGTCGATCGCCTCCGGGTTCACCTCGGGCACGATCAGCGGCACGTCGGCGTCGTAGCGATAGAAGGACGAGTTATCGATGACGGTGCAGCCGGCGGCGGCGGCGATCGGCGCATATTGCTTGGCGACGCCCGAACCGGCGGCGAACAGCGCGATGTCCCAGCCGTTGAAATCGAAATGCTCGATGTTGTTGACCTTGATCTCGCGGCCCGTGTCACCGAAGTCGATGATGTCGCCCTGCGAGCGCGCGCTCGCCACCGCGGCGATCTCGGCGATCGGGAACTGGCGCTCGGCCAGGATATTGAGCATCTCGCGACCGACGCTTCCGGTCGCGCCGACCACGACGACGCGGTAGGCCATTTCACTTCTCCTTTTGGACGGGCGCGATATCGGACGCACGCTGCCCGGTGACAAGACAGTAAATCTATTTGAGCGGCGTGTAGGGCTTGAGGCCGGGCGGCCTGACGGTGCCGACCGACACGAAGAATTTGATGAAGTCCTCGACGCTGAGACCCTCGACCGGCACGACGCTGTCGGGCTCGACGAACAGCAGCGCGCCGCCCACCGGCACCGGCGCGGTGGTCAGCAGCACGAGCTGCCGCGGCTGGCCGCCGACGTCGAACAGATCGGGAGTGACGAGCAGCGCGAGCGTCTCGGTCGCCTCGCCGAAGCGCACCGCGACGACTCGCATGCTCTCGAGGTTTCCCGCGCTCGACTGCGGCCCGATCAGGCGGACGAGCTGTGCGATCGGGCGGTAGATCGACCGCAGCACGGGCACGCGATCGATGAAACGGTCGAACCCCTCCTCGAGCCGGCGCCGCAGCCGCGTCTGCACGAGAAGGCCGAGCAAGGCGACGAGGACGAGCACCACGAGCAGCCCGACCCAGAAGGCGAACGCCGCGCCCTGCCCGCCGACCACCACCGACCCGCCGCTGGCGATCGCCCGGCCGAGAAAGCTGTCCGGACCGACCGCGGCCGCGACATAGCCGGCGAGCCAGTCGAGCACGACGATGGTGACGATGATCGGCGCGAGGAACAGCAGCCCGGTGACGAAGGCCGCGAACGCCCGCGTCGCGAACGACTTCATGCCAGCTGCGCGAGGATCGCCTCGCCCATGTCGCGCGTCGAGGCGCTGCCGCCGAGGTCGCGGGTGCGAACGCCGGCGTCGAGCGCCGCCGACACCGCCGCCTCGACGCGATCGGCAAGGTCGGGGCGACCGAGGCTGTAGCGCAGCCCCATCGCCAGGCTGAGGATCGAGGCGCAGGGGTTGGCCGCGCCCTGCCCGGCGATGTCGGGCGCCGAGCCGTGGATCGGCTCGTAGAGGCCGGGCCGGCCCGCCTCGCCGATCGCCGCCGACGGCAGCATGCCGAGCGAGCCGGTCAGCATCGCCGCCTCGTCGGACAGGATGTCGCCGAACAGATTGTCGGTGAGGATGATGTCGAACTGCTTGGGCGCCTTCACCAGCTGCATCGCGGTGTTGTCGGCGAGCATGTGCGACAGCTCGACCTGCGGATATTCCTCGTCGCGGAGCTTCTGGACCTCCTGCTTCCACAGCAGCCCCGATTCCATGACGTTCGACTTCTCGGCCGAGCAGACCTTGCCGCTGCGCCCCTTCGCCAGCTCGAAGGCGACGCGCGCGACGCGGCGGATCTCGGTCGTGGTGTAGACCTGCGTGTTGACGCCGCGACGCTCGCCGCCGCCCAGCTCCTCGATGCCGCGCGGCTCGCCGAAATAGACGCCGCCGGTCAACTCGCGGACGAACAATATGTCGAGCCCCTCGACATGCTCGCGCTTGAGCGTCGAGGCATCGGCGAGCGCCGAAAAGCACAGCGCCGGGCGCAGATTGGCGAACACCCGCATCGCCGAGCGCAGCCTGAGCAGCCCCGCCTCGGGCCGCTTGTCGAAGGGCTGGGCCGCCCATTTTGGCCCGCCGACCGCACCCATCAGCACCGCATCGACCTGCTGCGCGCGGGCGACGGTCGCCGCCTCGATCGGATCGCCGGTGGCATCGATCGCCGCGCCGCCGAACAGCGCCTCCTCGACGGCGACGTCGAGGCCGGCGGCGGCGTTCAACCGATCGACGACGCGCCGGCTTTCCGCCGTGACCTCGGGGCCGATGCCGTCGCCCGGCAGCAGGAGAAGCGTCTTCGTCATTGCGTCGCTATTCTTTCTACAGTTCAACAATGCAACCTCTGCGAGATACTTGCATCGACTTGGCGTTGCGGAGACACTTCCTCGGTGATCAGAATTTTTCTCGGCGTGACGCACAAGCCTTGGTTCGATTTCCTTGCTTCGCGCCAACCAGAGGAAGTCAATTTCTGGCAGCCCTCCGGCACAAGCGAGTTTCGCGCGCTGCGGCCAGGCGACCTATTCCTGTTCAAATTGAAGGGTAAAGCCAATGCGATTGCCGGCGGCGGTTGGTTTCAACATTCTTCGATTGCACCTATTTCGCTAGTTTGGGAGGCGTTTGGGGAGAAGAACGGCGTCTCCTCACTTGCTGAGATGAGAAGCACCGTAACGTGTCAGAAGAGCAAGCCCGGTACGGTTCGCCTACGCCCATACGGCGAAGGCTGGGACAAGGCGCCTTCAGGCTAGCTGTAACTGACGGATATGAGCCGCCGTCCAGCGCTGCTCTGGGCTGGCACCGCGAGAACAAGTATCTAGGCTGACGCCAGCGTCCACGGCCTTTCGCGCTTGAGCCGCGCCTCATAGGCGGCGATCTCGGCATCCATCTGCGTCGTCAGGCCGATCTCGTCGAGCCCGCCCTGCAGGCAATGCTTGCGGAACGGATCGATCTCGAAGGCGAAGCGGTCCTGGAACGGCGTCGTCACCACCTGGTTCTCGAGGTCGATGGTGATCTCGTGCTCGGGCGCGATCGCCATCAGCCGGTCGATCTGCGCCTGCGGCAGCGCGACGAGCAGCATGCCGTTCTTGAACGCGTTGCCGGCAAAGATGTCGGCGAAGCTGGGGGCGATGACGGCGCGGAAGCCGAGGTCGGCGAGCGCCCAGGGCGCATGCTCGCGGCTCGAGCCGCAGCCGAAATTGTCGCCGGCGATCAAGATCGGCGCGCCGCTGTTGCGCGGGCTGTCGAACAGATTCTCGGGGTCCTCGCGCAGCGCTGCGAAGGCGCCCTTGCCGAGACCGGTGCGCGTCACCGTCTTCAAGAAGCGCGCCGGGATGATCGCGTCGGTATCGACGTTGGCGGCGCCGAAGGGCACCGCGATGCCGGTAAGAGTGTCGAATGCCTGCATGATCAGCCCATCAGCTCGCGGACGTCGGTCAGCCGCCCGGTGACCGCCGCCGCCGCCGCCATCGCCGGGGAGAGGAGATGCGTACGGGCTCCCGGCCCCTGCCGGCCGACGAAGTTGCGGTTGGAGGTGGAAGCGCAGCGTTCGCCCGCCGGGACGCGGTCGGGGTTCATGCTGAGGCACATCGAGCAGCCGGGCTCGCGCCAGTCGAAGCCGGCCTCGATGAAGATGCGGTCGAGGCCCTCGGCTTCGGCCTGCCGCTTGACCAGTCCCGACCCCGGGACGACGAGCGCCTGGCGGACGTTCGCGGCGACGTGCCGCCCCTTGGCGACCGCGGCGGCGGCGCGCAGATCCTCGATGCGGCTGTTGGTGCAGCTGCCGATGAAGACGTTCTCGACCGCCACGTCCTGCAGCCGGGTTCCCGGGGCAAGGTCCATATAGGCGAGCGACTTGGCGGCGGCGTCGCGCTTGCCGGCGTCGGCGAAGCTGTCGGGCGCCGGCACGCTGCCGGTGATCGGCACCACGTCTTCGGGCGAGGTGCCCCAGGTGACCTGCGGCGCGATCTCGCTGCCATCGATGACCAGCGTCGCGTCATAGGCGGCCCCTGTGTCGCTCGGCAGCGTCCGCCAATAGGCGACCGCGGCATCCCAGTCGGCGCCCTGCGGCGCGCGCGGGCGCCCCTTCAGATAGGCGAATATCTTGTCGTCGGGCGCGACCATGCCCGAGCGGGCGCCGCCTTCGATCGCCATGTTGCACAGCGTCATGCGGCCCTCGACCGACAGGTCGCGGATGACCTCGCCGGTATATTCGATGACATAGCCGGTGCCCCCGGCGGTGCCGAGCCGCCCGATGATCGCCAGCGCGACGTCCTTGGCGGTCACCGAGAAGCCGAGCGTGCCGGTGACTCGCACTTCCATCGTCCTGGCCTGGCGCAGCAGCAAGGTCTGCGTCGCGAAGACATGCTCGATCTCCGAGGTGCCGATGCCGAAGGCCAGCGCGCCGAATGCGCCGTGCGTCGCGGTGTGGCTGTCGCCGCAGACGATGGTCAGCCCCGGCAGCGTGAAGCCCTGTTCGGGACCGATGACGTGGACGATGCCCTGTTCGGCGGCGTGGATGTCGATCAGCTCGACGCCGAAGGCGGCGCAATTGCTCGCCAGCATCGCCAGCTGCGCCGCCGATTCGGGGTCGGGATTGGGCAGGCGCCGGTCCTTGGTCGGGACGTTGTGATCGGGCACCGCCAGCGTCAGGTCGGGGCGGCGCAGCCGCCGCCCGGCCACGCGAAGCGCTTCGAACGCCTGCGGAGTCGTGACCTCGTGGATCAGGTGACGGTCGATCCAGATCAGACTCGTGCCATCGTCGCGGCGCGAGATGACATGATCATCCCAGACCTTTTCGTACAGGGTTCGGGGCTGTGGCGACATAATATGTCGCCTTTGCCCGTCGAGCGCCGGCGGGTCAATCACCGGCGGTGCGATTGCCGCAAGGAGTCTTGCGCCGCCGGGGCCGTTCATAGCACCAAGGACGCGACGACGCCGATTCGCGCGTCCGGAGCGAGGGTCTGATGCGCGGTCGGCACGCAGCCTATTCGATGGCGATGGCCGCCGTGCTGGCGGCGGCGGCGCTCGCCCAGACTCAGGTTCCCGCCGCCCCGCCGACCCCGGCGCCCGTGGTGCCGCCGCTCACCCCGGCGCAGCAGGCGGCGGTGATCCTGGGCAATTGGGAAACCTGCATCGACCTGTCGGCGCAATTCCTCGCCTACAGCACGCTCGGCCCGAAGCGATCGACCGCCAACGTCATCCGCAAATGCGCCTATTTCGAAGCGCAGGTCCGGCCGGTGCTGGCGCAGTCGCTGCGCGAGATGATGTACGGCAGCTCGGAGGCGCAGGTCGCGGCGCAGGCCGAGGTCGCCGTCGAGGCGCTGCGCCGGCATGTCAGCGCCCGCGCCACGGCCGCCGTCGCCCGAGTCCGCGCCAAATAGCGAAACGGCCGCCGGATCGCTCCGACGGCCGTTTCATCGCGCAGTTGCGCGGATTATTCCGCTGCGGCGGTCGTTGCCGGCGCGGTCTTTTCCGGCCGGGCCTCGCGGCGCTCGACGATACGCGCCGACTTGCCCGAGCGGCCGCGCAGATAATAGAGCTTGGCGCGACGCACCACGCCGCGGCGCACCAGATCGATGCTGTCGACGTTCGGCGAGTAGAGCGGGAAGACGCGCTCGACGCCCTCGCCGAAGCTCACCTTGCGGACGGTGAAATTGCTGTTGATGCCCTTGTTGGCGCGCGCGATGCACACGCCCTCGAAGAACTGGATACGGCTGCGCTCGCCCTCGACGACCTTGACGCCGACGCGCAGCGTGTCGCCGGCGCGGAATTCGGGGATCTTCTTGTTGGCGGCAAATTTCGCGACCTGTTCGGCCTCGATCTGCTGGATAAGGTTCATGCCTTTTCGTCCTTGTTCGTTCGCCGCGCGCCAGAGGGCGACCCGACCCGAACGCTGTCGTAGCGTTCCCAAAGGTCCGGCCGCCGTAGCCGTGTATCGGTCTCGGCCTGGCGCAACCGCCAGGCGTCGATCCGCGCATGATCCCCCGATCGCAGCACTTCAGGGATCGTGCGCCCCTCCCATTCGGGGGGACGGGTATAGTGCGGATATTCGAGCAGGCCGCTTTCGAAGCTTTCCTGCTCTCCGCTCGAAGCCGCGCCCATTACACCGGGGAGCAGGCGTACGCAAGCATCGAGGAGGACGAGCGCCGCCGGCTCGCCGCCCGACAGAATATAGTCGCCGATCGACACCGGCTCGACGTCGCGCGCCTCGAACAATCGCTCGTCGAACCCCTCGAAGCGGCCGCAGAGCAAGGTGACGCCGGGCCCCGCCGCCAGCTCGCGGACGCGCGCCTGCGTCAGCGGTAGCCCGCGCGGCGACATCGCCAGCACCGGCGCCGCCGGCTGCCGCTCGCGAACGGCGTCGATCGCGCGCGAGAGCACATCGACGCGCAATACCATGCCGGGGCCGCCGCCGGCCGGCGTATCGTCGACCGAGCGATGCTTGTCGGTGGCGAAGTCGCGGATGTTGACCGCATCGAGCGACCAGCCGCCCTCGGCCATCGCCCGACCAGCGAGGCTTTGCCCGAGCGGACCGGGAAACATCTCCGGGTAGAGCGTGAGGACGGTCGCGGCCCAGGTCATGCGCACCAGTTCTCGATACGCAAACCTTTGACGTCGGCAAAGTCGCGAGGGTTATTGGTGACGAGGGTCAAGTCGAGCGAGCGGGCGTGCGCTGCGATCAGGCGATCGAAGCTTGCGCGCTTCACGCCCACCTCGCGCGCAAGCGAGCCGTAGTTGTCAGCCGCCCGCGCGTCGAAGTCATGCAAGGTCAACGTGCCGATCAGTACGTCGACGCGACGCTCATCCTCGGGATCCGCCCCGGGATGACGCGCACCGACCTTGAGTTCAGCGAGCGTGATCGCGGAAATGGCCAGGCCGCTGTTGTAGAATTGGCGGACGCGCGCCCGCAGAACGTCGCTCCGTCCCAGCGCGAAATCGATGCAGACGTTCGTATCCAGCATGAACATGATCAGGCGGCGCGATCCTGCCCGTCCCAGTCCCGATCCGCCTGTTCGATGTCGCCGCGGCCTTCCGCCATGAATCCCGCCGAAAAGGCGCCGAAGAGCCCGTCGAGCACGCGTGCGCCGTCCTGCTCGCGCCAGAAGCTGAAGCTGCCGTCGTCGTGCGGCACCAAGACGACGTCGTCGCCTTCGGTCATGCCCGCCGACTTGGGCAGCCGTACCGCAATCGAATTACCCGATTTGAATGTCTTGGTCCGCCATTGGCGCGCCATCAGGGCCTCCGTATATACTCGCCGTATATACTAGGAAACATAGGCCGGTTCAACGACCACCCGCTCGTTGACCTCGGGCACCGCCTCGGGGCGGAACGGCAGCATGAAGCGCTTGCCGTCGGGCTTTTCGATTTCGAGGATGTCGCCGGCGCCGAAATTCTCGACGGCGACGACGGTGCCAACCGCCGCGCCGTCGGGCGTGACGGCGGGCAGGCCGATCAGGTCGCTGTGATAATATTCGCCTTCGCCGAGCGCCGGCAGATCGGCACGGTCGACGGTCAGCACCGTGCCGCGCAACGCCTCGGCCTCATCGCGCGAATTGATCTCGACGAAGCGGGCGGTGGCGTCGGGCTTGCCGGGCTTTAGCGACTTCAAGGTCAGCGTCCGCCCGGCCGCCTCGAAGCGTCGGTGCCGCCGGAGCGAGTCGAGGCTCTCGGCGAACAGCTTGAGCCGCACCTCGCCGCCGATGCCATGAGCACCGGCGACGGCGGCGAGGGTGACGCGGCTCTCGCCCGACAAGGCTTAGGCCTCGTCGGCCTTCTTCGCTTCCTCGGCCGGAGCGTCGGCAGGCGCAGCCTCTTCGGCCGGCGCTTCGGCCGGAGCCTCGGCTTCCGCCTCGACGGCGTCGCCGGCAGCACCGGCTTCGGTCGACTCGATCGCCTCGGCGACGACGGCCTCGGTTTCGGCCTCCTCAGCGGCGGGCGCGGGCTGCGCCGCGGCCTCGGCGGCAGCGGCTTCGCGATCGGCCAGCTTGGTGGCGCGCGTCTCGCTGCGCTCCTTGGCCTTCTCGCCCGGCTCGGCCTTCTTCGGGTTGTTCTTCGCGACGCGGGTGCGGACACCGGCGGCATCGAGGAAGCGCGCGACGCGGTCCGACGGCTGCGCGCCCACACCGAGCCAGTGCGCGGCGCGATCGGCGTCGAGCTTCACGCGCTCGCCCGAATCCTTCGCCAGCAGCGGATTGTAGGTGCCGATCTTCTCGATGAAGCGGCCGTCGCGCGCGTTGCGCGAGTCGGTGACGACGATGCGGTAATAGGGCCGCTTCTTCGCGCCGCCGCGGGCGAGCCGGATTGCAAGAGCCATGGTTCAGTCCTTCTTCGTTTGAAAGGTTAGCGTTTCAGTAGTTTGTCGAAGCCCGGCGGCATGCCGCCGGGAAGCTGCGGGGCGCCGCCCCCAGGGCCGCCGGCGCCGCCGCCGAGCATCCCGGCCATGCCGCCGGGCATCTTGCCCATCATCTTCATCAGGCCGCCCATGCCGCCCATCTTCTTGATCTTCTTCATGGCGTTGGCCATTTCCTGGTGCATCTTCAGGAGCTTGTTGACTTCCTGCACCGTCGTGCCCGCGCCCTTGGCGATGCGGATCTTGCGCTTGGCGGCGATGATTTCGGGCTTGGCGCGCTCCTTGGGCGTCATCGACAGGATGACCGCCTCCATGCGCGACAGCGTCTTGTCGTTGACGCCCGACGCCTCGGCCTGCTTCTGCATCTTGCCCATGCCGGGCAGCATGCCCATCAGCGCGCCCATGCCGCCCATGCGCTGCATCTGGTTGAGCTGCGAGCGCAGGTCGTTCATGTCGAACTGACCCTTGGCCATCTTGGCCGCGAGCTTTTCCGCCTCGTCCTGCTGGATCGTTTCCGAGGCACGCTCGACGAGGCTGACGACGTCGCCCATGCCGAGGATGCGACCGGCGACGCGCGACGGGTCGAAGGCGTCGAGCGCGTCGAGCTTCTCGCCGGTGCCGGCAAACTTGATCGGCTTCTGCGTGACCGCGCGCATCGACAGCGCGGCGCCGCCGCGCGCGTCGCCGTCCATCCGCGTCAGCACGACGCCGGTGAGTTCGACCTGACCGGCGAACGACTGCGCGACGTTGACCGCGTCCTGACCGGTCAGCGAGTCGACGACGAGCAGTATTTCGGCGGGGTCGGACGCGCCGGCGACCGCCTGCATCTCCGCCATCAGCGCCTGGTCGACATGGAGGCGGCCGGCAGTGTCGAGCAGCAGCACGTCGAAGCCCTGCAGCTTCGCCGCCTGCATGGCGCGGCGGGCGATGTCGACCGGCTGCTGGCCGGCGATGATCGGCAAGGTTGCGACGCTGATCTGCTCGCCGAGGATGCGCAGCTGGTCCTGCGCCGCCGGGCGATTGACGTCGAGCGACGCCATCATGACCTTCTTGCGCTCGCGCTCGGCGAGCCGCTTGGCGATCTTGGCGGTGGTGGTGGTCTTGCCCGAGCCCTGGAGGCCGACCATCATGATGACCGCGGGTGGGGTGACGTCGAGGTTCAGCCCCTCGCTGTCGCCGCCGAGCATCTCGATCAGCGCGTCATGGACGATCTTGACGACCATCTGGCCGGGGGTGATCGAGCGGATCACCTCGGCGCCGATCGCGCGCTCGGTCGCCTTGTCGACGAAGCTCTTGACGACGGGGAGCGCGACGTCGGCCTCGAGGAGCGCGACGCGCACCTCGCGCATCGCCGCGCGCACGTCGGCCTCCGTCAGCGCGCCACGGCCGCGGAGCTTGTCGAAGACGCCGGAAAGGCGGTCTGATAGGCTCTCGAACATCAAGCTTACCCCAAACGGTTTCGCGCCGGTGGGCGAAACCTCGCTGACCGGCGTGCATCCGTGGACGCGTTCAATACTGGCAGTTCCGGATGGAAAAGCGGGTGCGAGGTAGCGCTGCGGGGGGCGGAAGTCAATGTCGAGCTACCGCCCGGCACCGCAGCCATCGCCGCGAGAGATGTCTGCGCCTCGCCGCTGCCTTATGCGAGCAACCGGGTCGGCACGCCCAGCACCGGCCCCGCTTCGGCGAGACGCTGGTCGAGCGTTTGGACAGTGGCGCCCTCAGCCGAGGCGATAGCGAGGTGCAGCGCGTCGCCGGCGCGAAGACCGAGGCCATATTGATCGACGAACCTCGCCGCCATGCGAAATTGCGCGCCAGTCACCGCCACGATCGTCAAGCTCTCGGCGACGAGTTGGTTGAACGGGGCGAGCGCGGCGGCGCGCTGCGGCAGGTCGATCTGCCCGGTGCGCAGCTTGATCGCCAGCGCCGACGATATTTCGGTTATCGTCCAGTCACTTATCCGCAGCTGAGCCGCATCCTGCGCTGCCAACCAGGCCTGAACGCGAGACGTCGTCGCCTCGTTGGACAGCGCCGCGACGATCACCGAAGTATCGAGATAGAGAATCAATAGCGGTCGTCGTCGCGCATCGAACGCACGACGCGGGCGGCATCGTCTTGTTGCGGCGGCAATGTGGCTGTCAGCGCCTGCAGCAGCTCCAGCTCGATCGGCTTGCGCGGCGCCGCGGCCGCTGTCAGGCGCGCCACGGGCTTGCCGCGCCGCGTAATGTCGATCGAGTCGCCCGCTTCGACGCGGTCGACCAGTTCGCTCAAATGCGCCTTCGCCTGCGCTAGATTGACCGCCACGGCAGCCTCCTGACCATCTAGATGGTCATATAGGGCATCGCGACGCTATTCGCCAGTCGGCTGATCTCAGAAGCTTGAACCCGGCTCCTTCAGAAACGCCGCCTCTTCCGTCGTCGTCTCGCGTCCCAGCGCCTCGTTCCGATGCGGGAAGCGGCCGAAGCGGTCGATGATCGCCTTGTGCCGTTTCGCAAAGTCGACCGCCTCGGCGTTGCCGGTCTCCTGCATCAGGTCGACGCAGCGGTCCTGGTCGTCGGCATCCTCGCTGTGCATGAACGGCATGTAGAGGAACTGGCGCGCCGCCGCGTCCATCGGCGCATCGTCGCCGCGCTTCAACGCCAGCCACGCGAGGTTGAGCGCGACGGCGTCGTTGGCGAACGCCCGCGGATCGTCGCGGTAGAGGTTGCGCGAGAATTGGTCGAGCACGATGATCGCGGCGAGCAGCGCCTGCGGGTTGGCGATCCACGCTTCGGGCACGTGCCGCGAGAGCCGGGCGTGCAGATCGCCGAAGCGTTCGCGGATCGTGGCGTCGACCCCGGCATCCCTGGCGAAGCGCTGGTCGGGCTTCAGCTCGTCGAACCAGAAGGCGAGGACGTCGGCGGCATCTTCGGTCAGCATGATCGGGGCAACGCCGGCGGGCGACGAGGGTTGCGCGATGCCGGCCGCGGCGTGGACTTCTGCCCGCCCCGCGCCTACATCGCGCGCCTATGGCAACGCCGTTCGTCAAGATGCACGGGCTCGGCAACGACTTCGTCGTGTTCGATGCGCGCGCGCAATCGCTGCCGCCGATGGGCGACGGCCTCGCGGCGCGGCTTGCCGACCGGCACACCGGCATCGGCTGCGACCAGCTGATCGTCATCGAGCATCCGCGCGCGGGCGGCGACGCGCGCATGCTGATCTTCAACAGCGACGGCGGCGAGGTCGAAGCCTGCGGCAACGCCTCGCGCTGCGTCGCGCAGCTGCTCGGGCCTGCGACGGTCGAGACCGCCGGCGGCTTGATCGAGGTCGCGCCGCAAGGCGACGGCGCCACCGTCGACATGGGCCGCCCCCGCTTCGACTGGGGCGCGATCCCGCTCGCCTATGCGATGGACACGCGCGACATGCCGGTCGGCTGGGACGGGCTCGACGCCCCCAGCGCGGTCAACGTCGGCAATCCGCACATCATCTTCTTCGTCGACGATCTCGACGCGGTGCCGCTGGCGACGCTCGGCCCGCAGATCGAGCATGACCCGCTGTTTCCCGAACGCGTCAACGTCAATGTCGCGCAGCTGATCGGTCCCGACCATCTCCGCCTCATAGTGTGGGAGCGCGGCGCCGGGCTGACGCGCGCCTGCGGCACCGGCGCCTGCGCCACCGCGGTCGCGGCGATGCGGCGCGGGCTGACCGGCCGCAAGGTCCGCGTCGCGCTGCCCGGCGGCTCGCTCGACATCGAATGGCGCGCCGACGACCATATCGCGATGACCGGGCCGGCGGCGACCGCCTTCCGCGGCGAAGTCGATCTGGACGCCTACGCCTGATGGCCGCCTTAGCTGATGCCGCCGCCACCGCGGCGCCGGAGATCGTGACCTTCGGCTGCCGGCTCAACGCCTATGAGTCCGAGGTGATGCGCGACCATGCCGCGGCGAGCGGCGAGCGCGACCTGGTCGTGGTCAACACCTGCGCCGTCACCGGCGAGGCGGTGCGCCAGGCGCGCCAGCAGATCCGCCGGATCAAGCGCGAGCGCCCGCAGGCGCGCATCGTCGTCACCGGCTGCGCCGCGCAGACCGAGCCGCAGACCTTCGCGGCGATGCCCGAGGTGGCGCGCGTGCTCGGCAATGCCGAAAAGCTGCAGGCGGCGAGCTTCCGCTTCGACGACGACCTGCCCACCGTGCGCGTCAACGACATCATGGCGGTGCGCGAGACCGCGGCGCATCTCGTCGACGCGCTCGGCCACCGGGCCCGCGCCTTCGTCGAGGTGCAGAACGGCTGCGACCATCGCTGCACCTTCTGCATCATCCCCTATGGCCGCGGCAATTCGCGGTCGGTGCCCGCCGGCCTGATCGTCGAGCGCATCAGGCGGCTGGTGCGCGACGAAGGCTATCACGAGGTGGTGCTGACCGGGGTCGACGTGACTTCCTACGGCGCCGACCTGCCGGGCAGCCCGACGCTGGGCAGTCTCGTGCAGCGCATCCTGACGCTCGTCCCCGACCTGCCGCGGCTGCGGTTGTCGTCGATCGATTCGGTCGAGATCGACGCGCCGCTGCTCGACGCGATCACCGGCGATGCGCGGCTGATGCCGCATCTCCACCTCAGCCTGCAGGCGGGCGACGACATGGTGCTGAAGCGCATGAAGCGCCGGCACAGCCGCGACGACGCCGTGCGCTTCTGCGCCGAGGTCCGGTCGCGCCGCCCCGAGCTGAGCTTCGGCGCCGACATCATCGCCGGCTTTCCGACCGAGAGCGACGCGATGTTCGAGAACACGCTGGCGATGATCGACGACTGCGACATCGTCTACGGCCATATCTTCCCTTATTCGGCGCGCAGCGGCACGCCGGCGGCGCGGATGCCGCAGGTGCCGGTGCCGCTGCGCAAGGAGCGCGCGGCGCGGCTGCGGCAGGCTGCGGCGGCGCGGCTCGATGCCTATCTGCGCGGGCAGGTCGGCCGGCCGCTCGACGTGCTCATCGAGGGGCATGACGGCAGCGGGCACAGCGCGGCGTTCGCGCCGGTGCGCGTCGCAGGTGCCAAACGCGGGCAGCTCGTCCGCGCGACGGCGCATCAGTTGAACGACGGCATGTTGGAGGCCGCTTAGTGTCCGAAGAACCGCAAAGCTGGTTTGCCAGGCTGCGCGCCGGGCTGTCGCGATCGTCGGACAAGCTCGGCGACAGCCTGTCGTCGGTATTCACCAAGTCGAAACTCGACGACGCAATGCTCGAGGAGATCGAGGAGGCGCTGATCGCGTCGGATCTCGGCCCGGCGATGGCGGCGCGGGTGTGCGCCAAGCTCTCCGCCGAGAAATATGACAAGGCGGTCACCGAGGCCGAGGTGCGCCAGGTCGTCGCCGACGAGATCGAGCGCGTGCTGGCGCCGGTGGCGCGCCCGCTCGAGGTCGTCGCCTTCCCGCGCCCGCAGACCATCCTCGTCGTCGGCGTCAACGGCTCAGGCAAGACGACGACGATCGCCAAGCTCGCGCACCTGTTCCAGGAGCAGGATTATCGCGTCATGCTGGCGGCGGGCGACACCTTCCGCGCCGCGGCGATCGAGCAGTTGCAGGTCTGGGGCGGCCGCATCGGCGCGCCGGTGATCGCGGGCAAGGTCGGGGCGGACGCCGCGGGCCTCGCCTATGAATCGCTCGAGAAGGCGCGCGTCGGCGGCTACGACGCGCTGATCATCGACACCGCCGGGCGGCTGCAGAACAAGCAGGGGCTGATGGACGAGCTCGCCAAGGTGAAGCGCGTGCTGTCGAAACTGATGCTGTCGGCGCCGCACGACGTCGTGCTGGTGCTCGACGCGACGACGGGGCAGAATGCGCTCAACCAGATCGAGGTGTTCAAGGAGGTCGCGGGCGTCACCGGGCTGGTGATGACCAAGCTCGACGGCACCGCGCGCGGCGGCGTGCTCGTCGCCGCGGCCGAGCGCTTCAAGCTGCCGATCCATGCGGTCGGCGTCGGCGAAACCATCGACGACCTGCGACCGTTCGATCCCCGAGCGTTCGCCCGCGCATTGGCGGGAATAGAGTCTGGGCCGGAGTGAGAGAAGTGACCGAGAAGCGTGAACTGTCGACTGGCCTCAAGCTGGCGGTCGACTATGGCCCCCTGCTGGTGTTCTTCGGCGTCAATTCGCTGGCGCCGGGATCGGACGTCGACCAGGCGGTCTGGGCCACGGCGGCGTTCATGGCCGCGACGGCGCTGGCCATGCTCGTCTCGAAGCTGAAGACCGGCCGCATCTCGACGATGCTGTGGGTGACCGGCGTCGTCGTCGCGGTGTTCGGCGGGCTGACGATCTATCTGCACGACGAGCGCTTCATCCAGATCAAGCCGTCGATCGTCTACGCCGTGCTGGCGGGGACGCTGTTCTTCGGGCTGCTGACCGGCCGGCCGCTGCTGCGCACCGTGCTCGAATCCGGCTTTCCGGCGCTGAGGCCCGAGGGCTGGCACAAGCTGACGCGCAACTTCGCCTGGTTCTTCCTCGCGATGGTGGCGGTCAACGAGGTGGCGCGGCAGCTGTTGAGCTTCGACGCCTGGGTGACCTTCAAGGTCTGGGGCGTCTCGGCGCTGTCGTTCGCCTTCATGTTCACCCAGCTGCCGATGCTGATGAAGCACAGCGACGAGCCGCAGGAACCGCCGATCCCGCCGCAGGGCTGAGCCGCCCGCCACCCGGAGCCGCCATGACCCGCCTGTTCGCGCTCGCCCCCGCCACGGTACTGCCCGCGACGCTCCCCGAAATGGTCTCGATCGCCGCGCAGGCCGGCTATGACGCGGTCGGGCTGCCGCTCAACGCCGCCGGGCGCGAGGGCCAGCCCGATTTCGCGCCGCTCGACGCCGCGCTGCTCGGCGAGACCGAAGCGCGGCTGAAGGACGAGGGCGTGACGCTCTACGATGCGGTCGGCGTGGCGCTGCGTGCCGACACCGACGTCGCCAGCTACGAGCCGCTGCTCGAGGCCGCCGCGCGACTGGGGGCGGCGGGGATCATGCTGACGGTGTGGGATGCCGACGAGGCGCGGCGCGCCGACCGCTACGCCGACCTCTGCGCGCGCGCCGCGGCGCGCGGCCTCGACGCCAGCGTCGAATTCCTGCCGTGGAGCGCGCTGCGCACGATCGACGACGCCGCCCGGCTGGTCGCCGCGACCGGCGCCGCCAACGCCGGCATCATGCTCGACTGCCTCCACCTGTTCCGCTCGGGCGGCTCGGTCGCGGCGCTGCGCCCGTATGTCGACCGCATCCGCTATGCGCAGATCTGCGACGCGCCCGCGCTGCCGCCGCTTCCCGGCGATCTGATGGGCGAGGCGCGCCAGCTTCGCCGCAACGCCGGCGATGGCGAGCTGCCGCTTGCCGAGATCTTCGCGCTGCTGCCCCCCGACCTGCCGGTGAGCGTCGAGGGACCGATGCAGTCGCCGCTCACCGGCCTCGTCCGCGCCGAGACCGGACTGACGGCAGCGAAGCGCCTGCTCGGCTGACGGCGCTTGCCTGCGCGGGCGCTTCTATCCCATGGATCGGCGATGCAGCTGACCGCCCTCGACGGGATCCGCGACGTCGTCGCCGGCGACGACATCGCGCAGATCATTGCCGCGTCGCTCGGCGCGATCCGGCTGGCGGCGCAGGACGTCGTCGTGGTCGCCCAGAAGATCGTGTCGAAGGCGGAGCGACGCCATGTCGATCTCGCCGACGTCACCCCGTCGGCCGCCGCGCTCGACCTCGCGCGGACGACCGTCAAGGACGCGCGGCTCGTCGAACTGATCCTCGGCGAGGCGAGCGAGGTGGTCCGCGCGGTGCCGGGGGTGCTGATCGTCCGGCATCGGCTGGGGCTGGTGATGGCCAATGCCGGCATCGACCAGTCGAACCTGGCGCGCGACACGCCCGGCGAGCCGGTGCTGCTGCTGCCCGTCGACCCCGACGCCAGCGCCCGCGCGATTCGCGACGGGCTGCGCGCGCTGACCGGGGTGGCGCCGGCGGTGGTGATCTCCGACAGTTTCGGTCGGCCGTGGCGGCTGGGCAGCGTCAACGTCGCGATCGGCGTCGCCGGGCTGCCCGCGCTCGTCGACCGGCGCGGCGAGGCCGACCGCTACGGACGGCGGCTCGAGGCGACCGAGGTGGCGCTCGCCGACGGCGTCGCCGCCGCCGCTGGGCTCGTCATGGGCGAAGGCGCCGAAGGGCGGCCGGTGGTGCATGTGCGCGGGCTGAACTGGCGGGAGAGCGACGCCGGCAGCGGCGCGCTGCTGCGTGCCGCCGGGCAGGATCTGTTTCGATGATCGACGGGAAGGTCGTGCTGCTGACCGGCGGCGTCGGCGGCGCCAAGCTGGCGCGCGGCCTCGCGACGGTGCTGGCGCCGGAGCAGCTGACGATGATCGTCAACACCGGCGACGACTTCACCCATCTCGGGCTGCGCATCAGCCCCGACATCGACACGCTCCTCTACGGCCTCTCAGGCCTGTCCGACGAGGACCGCGGCTGGGGACGCGCCGGCGAGACCTGGCACTTCATGGCGGCGCTGCGCCAGATCGGCGGTGAGGACTGGTTCCAGCTCGGCGACGCCGACCTGGCGCTGCACATCGAGCGGACGCACCGGCTGGCCGACGAGCGCCTGAGCGCGATCACCGCCGATTTCGCCGCGCGGCTGGGCATCGCACCGCGCATCGTGCCGATGAGCGACGATCCGGTGGCGACGATGGTGCTGACCGACGAGGGCGAGCTGCCCTTCCAGCGCTATTTCGTGGCGCGCCGCTGCGCGCCGCGGCTGCAGTCGGTGCGCTTCGCCGGCGCCGAGGCCGCGCGCGCCGCGCCGGGCGCGCTCGCGGCGCTCGCCGATCCCGCGCTCGCGGCGATCATCATCGCCCCGTCGAACCCCTATCTCAGCATCGACCCGATCCTCGCGGTGCCCGGGCTCGCGGCGGCGCTGCGCAGCGGCGCGCCGGTGGTCGCGGTGACGCCGGTGCCGGGCGGACAGGCGGTCAAGGGGCCGACCGCCAAGATCATGCGCGAACTCGGGCTCGGCGTCGAAGCCGCGACGATCGCGCAGCATTACCGGGGCGTAATCACCGGCCTGGTGATCGACGACGGGGACGACGCCGCGACGCTGCCGCCGGCGCTCGGCGTCGCCAGCTGCGATACGCTGATGCGCAGCGCCGGGGATCGCGGCCGCGTCGCGCAGGCGGCGCTGGCGCTGGCGGCGCGGCTGCGCCGGTGACGGTCCGCGCGCTCGTTCCGATCAAGGCGCTCGACGAGGCGAAGAGCCGCCTCGCCGACGCGCTGCCGCCGCGCCAGCGCCGGTGGCTGGTGCTGGGCATGCTCCTGCACGTTCTCGACACGCTGAAGCGCGCCGAGGCAATCGACGAGATCGTCCTGCTTGGCCCGGCCGGCGCGCCGCGCGTCGCCGGGGTCCGGACGATGACCGACGTCGGCGAAGGGCTGAACGCGGATCTGACGCGCGCGGTGGCCCGGCTCGGCGACACCCGCCTGTGGCTCGTGCTGGCGGCCGACCTGCCCGACCTCGCGGTGGCCGACGTGGCGGCGCTGCTGGCGGCGACCGCCGCGCATGGCGTGGCGATCGCCCCCGATCATCGCGGCGACGGCACCAACGCGCTCGGCGTCCGGCCGCCGGCGTCGGTCGGCTTCGCGTTCGGCGCCGGCAGCCGGGCGCGCCACGCCGCGCTCGCCGGCGCGGGACATGTGATCATCCAGCGGCCGGGGCTGGCGTTCGACGTCGACGATCGCGACGGGCTGTGCCGCCTGCCCGCCGCGCGTCGCACCGCGCTGATCCGCGCCGGCGCCGCGCAGGACAGGGTCTCAGGCTAGTTCGAGCGCCGCCACGTCCGCCGCGCGATCCGGCGCCGCGCCGTAGAGCGTCGTGCGCTCGGCGGGCACGCGGCCGATGCCGCGGATCGCCGCGTCGAGCCGGTCGCGCGTCATCTCCTCGCCATGGACCGCCCCCGCCGCGCGGGTGATCGACTCGTTCATCAGCGTGCCGCCGGCATCGTTGGCGCCCGCCGCCAGCATCGCGACGACGCCGTCGAGCCCGAGCTTGACCCACGACGCCTGGATATTGTCGATCAGCCCGTGCAGCGTCAGCCGTGCCACCGCATGCATCAGCAGCGCCTCGCGGAAGGTCGGCCCGGGCCGCGCCTGCCCCTTGCGATGCAGCGGCGCTTCGGCGGCGACGAAGGGCAGCGGCACGAATTCGGTGAAGCCGCCGCTGCGCCGCTGCAGCTCGCGGATGCGGATCAGATGGCGTGCCCAGTGCCATGGGCGGTCGACATGGCCGAACATGATCGTCGCGGTGGTGCGGATTCCGGCGTCGTGCGCCGCGCCGACGACCTCGAGCCACTGGGCGGTGCTGATCTTGTCGGGACAGATGACCTCGCGCACCTCGTCGTCGAGGATCTCCGCCGCGGTGCCGGGCAGCGTGTCGAGCCCCTCGGCCTTCAGCCGGCGCAGGAAGTCGGGCACGGCGATCCCGAGCGTCGCCGCGCCCTGGAAGATCTCCAGCGGCGAGAAGGCGTGGATGTGGAGGCCGGGCGCCGCGGCGCGGATCGCGCGGCAGATTTCGAGATAGGTTTCGCCGCTGTAGTCGGGATGGATGCCGCCCTGCAGGCAGACCTCGGTCGCGCCGCGCGCCACCGCCTCGCGCGCGCGCCGGACGACCTCCGCCGTATCGAGTACATAGGGCTTGCCGCGCAGATTCTCGCTCGTCGGCCCCTTCGAGAAGGCGCAGAACCGGCAGCGGTAGCCACAGATGTTGGTGTAGTTGATGTTGCGGTTGACGACGTAGCTGACGCGGTCGCCGTTGACGGCGCGGCGCAGCCGGTCGGCGGCGGCGCACACCGCCGACACCTCGGGGCCGCGCGCCGCGAACAGCCGGACGATCTCGGCTTCGTCGAGCGGCTGGCCGCCCGCGGCGCGCGCCAGGATCGCGGAAAGTTCGGGCGCGACCGTCGCCGGACGGCGGCCGATCAGCGCGAGATCGCGCGCCGGCAGCGGTTCGGCGCCGCCGGCGCGCCAGCCGTCCTCGCGCGCGAAGCCCTCGGCATCCGACAGCGCCAGCACGCGCGGCCGCATCGCCGGGTCGAGCCAGCGCGCGGCGTCGCGCACATAGGCGGGATAGATCGTCAGCCGCTGCTGCAGCCATTTGCCGGTATCCGCCGTGGTCGCCGCGAGTCGGTCGAGGTGCGGCCAGGGCGCCTCGGGATTGACGTGGTCGGGGGTGAGCGGCGAGACGCCGCCGAAATCGTTGATCCCCGCGGCGATCAGCGCGGGAAGCGCCGCGGCGCTGAGGTTGGGCGGCGCCTGCAGGCTCATGCCGCCGCCGAAAACCAGCCGCGCCACCGCGATCGTCCACAGCAGCTCGTCGAGCGCGGGCTCGGGCGCGGCGGCCATCCGCGTGCCGGGCTTGGCGCGGAAGTTCTGGATGATGATTTCCTGGAGGTGGCCGTGGCGGTCGTGGAGCGCGCGCAGCGCCAGCAGCGCCTCGATCCGCTCGCGCCGCGTCTCGCCGATGCCGATCAGCAGCCCCGAGGTGAAGGGCACCTGCGCCGCGCCCGCCGCGTCGATCGTCGCCAGCCGCCGCGCCGGCACCTTGTCGGGCGAGCCATGGTGCGGGCCGCCACGGTCGCCGAGCCGCGTCGCCACCGTTTCGAGCATGAGGCCCATCGAGGCCGACACCGGCCGCAGCCGCGCAATCTCCGCCGGCGACATCAGCCCGGCGTTGACATGCGGCAGCAACCCGGTTTCGGCGGCGATCGCCCCGGCGACATGCGCGACATAGTCGAGCGTGCTCGCGAACCCCATACCGTCGAGCGCGCGCCGCGCCGCGGGATAGCGCGCCTCGGGCCGGTCGCCGAGCGTCAGCAGCGCTTCCTGACAGCCGAGCCGCGCGCCCTCGCGGCACAGCGCGACCGCCTCGGCGACGCTCATATAGGCGGCGCCGACGTCGCGCGGCGCCCTGGCGAAGGTGCAGTAGTGGCAGACGTCGCGGCACAGGTGCGTCAGCGGCACGAACACCTTGCGCGAATAGGTGACGATCGCGCCGTGCGCGGCGTCGCGCAGCGCCGCAGCCTCCTGCATGAGCGCGTCGAGATCGGTCGCATCGGCGAGGCGCAGCGCCGCGGCGACGCTCGGCCGCAGCTCAGCCACGGTCGCCGTCGAGCCCGCTGATCCGGATACCCGAATGCCCGCCATATTCCTTGTTGAGGAAGATCAGCACCGAGGTCAGCGCCTCGGCGGCGGCGGCATTGGCGATGCTGCCGCCGTGCAGGCCGCGCGCACCGGCGGCCTCGACGAGCCCGATCACCTGCTGGCGCGCATCGCGGTCGTCGCCGCAGACCAGTACGTCGCAGGGCACCGGCCCCTCGCCCTGCAGATGCGTCGCGGCGACGTTTTGGAAGGCCGAGACGACGCGCGTCTGCTCGCCGAGCAGCGCCTGCGCGAGCTGCCCCGCCGAGCCTTCGGGCGGCAACTGGACGCGCATCACCTTGGGCGGCACCAGCGGCACGGTGACGTCGACGAGGGTCTTGCCGGCCAGTTCGGCGCGGATCGGCTCGAGCGTCGCGCGCTGATGACTGAAGGCGACGGCGAGGACGACGATGTCGCCGGCCGCCGCCGCGGCCCGATTGTCGAGCGCCTCGATCCGTCCGCCGCTACCGCGCGACGCGAGCGTTGCCGAGAGCGCCGCGGCAACCTCGGCGCCCCTGGCGGCATCGCGCGAGCCGATGACGACGCGGTAGCCCGCCGCGGCCCAGCGGAGCGCCAGCCCCGATCCGAGCGCCCCGGTGCCGCCGACGATGGCGAGCGTCGGCCGCGCGCTCACAGCGCGTCGAGCCGCTGGCGCACCGCCTCGACGAGCGGGCCGACGTCGTCGAGGCGCTTCACATAGCGCCAGATCGGCAGCTGAAGATGCGTGACGCCCGCCGCGAGGATGGCGGGTACCACCGCGAAAGCCGCGTCGAGCCGCGCCTCGAGCGAGGCGCCCTCGCGCGTCGGCAGTTCGGCGCGGATGCCGAGCGAGTTGGCCGCAAGGCCATGGCGCTGCTCGGCCTCGCGCAGGTGGTCGCCGCCGCGCTTGAGGTCGTCGGGGCCGACGTTGCCGAACGGCAGCCAGCCGTTGCCCATCCGGGCGATACGGTCGGCGCTCTTGGCGGTCGGGGGGCCGGCGAGCCAGACCGGCAGCGCCGCGCCCGACAGCGGCGTCGGCACGCACATCAGGTTGTCGAAATTGACATGCGCGCCATGGAAGCTCGCCGGCTCGCCCGTCCACAGCTGCCGGCAGGCGAGGAGGATTTCCTCCATCACCGCGAGCTTCTGGTCGGGATCGATGCCGACCGCGCTCAGCTCGGGGACATGCCAGCCCGCCCCGATGCCGAGGTCGAGCCGGCCGTCGCTGATATTGTCGAGCGTCGCCACCTGCTTGGCGAGCAGGATCGCCGGGCGCAGCGGCGCGATCAGGATTCCCGTCGCGAGGCGCAGTCGCGTCGTCGCGCCGGCGATCGCCGCGAGCGAGACCATCGGTTCGGGATAATTCTCGTCGCTCGGGAAGGGAAAGATCGCCGCCTCGCCATCGCCGGCGATCACCTTGGCGAGCGCCACATGCTCGCTGAACACCGCCTGGTCGGCGCCCGCTGCCTCGATCGTTCGCGCGATCTCGATCAGCCGTGCGTTGCGCCCCTCGAGCACATGGTCGAGATGCGACATGAAGATCGAAAGCAAGGTCATCGTCGTCCCCAGGAAAGCAGCGCGGGTTGCGCCCCGAACGTGCGCACACACCGGCGGCGCTCTGGCGGGCCGCTCGATCCATCATCATTAAAACAACAATGAATGCTAAAACAAGGGCGGTCGACGGCGATGCCCGATGCCGCTAGCCGGCGGCAACGACCGCATCGAGTTCGATCTCGACCAGCCAGTCGGGGTCGATGAAGCGGGCGACGCCGACGAAAGTGCAGGCGGGGCGGATCGTCGCGAAAATCTCGCCATGCGCCCGCGCGGCCTCGCGCCAGCGATCGATGTCGGTGAGCATGACGCGCGTGCGGATCACCTGCTCCGGTCGGCCGCCCGCCTCGCCGAGCGCCGCGAGCGCGATCGCCAGGCAGTGCCGCGTCTGGGCGTAGAGGTCGCCGACATGCGCGGTCCGGCCGTCGCTGCCGATCGGCGCGGTCCCGGCCACCGCGATCAGGCCGCCGCTGCGCACCGCGCGCGAAAAGCCGATGACCGGCTCCATCGGCGACGCGGAGGAGATGAGGCGCCGCGTCACGACTCGAGATCGCGCCCGTAGCGACGATGGAGCACGAGATTGCAGGCGGCAGTCGACCCGGGATCGCCCGTCAGCGTCCACCGCGCGGCGCCGCAGGCGGAGGGTCCGGTCAGCATCGGCGTCTCCTTTTGCCGGCCAGGCGCGCGCGCCGGCCTAGTTGCCGACGAAGCGGTAGCCGCTCACCTTGTTGAGCACCGAGAAGTCGACCGTGACCAGCCCCAGTCCCTGCAGGCTCGAATCCATGCCGAACGCCTGCAGCAGCTTCACGCCGCTGGTCGGCTCGGGCGCGAAGCGAAAGCCGAACGACAATTGCTTGAGCTTGCCCACGGCGTTGCCGCGGCCCTTGCCGTCGTGCGTCGGCAGCGCCACCACGATCGTCCGGATATAGGGTGCGCCGGGACCGGTCTTCTGGACGATCGCGGTGCCGGTGAGCGGCGGCAGCGGATCGCTCGAATCGATGTCGAGGTCGGCGCCGCCGATCTTGCGCACCTGCTTGGGATCGACCCGGAAGCGATAGGTGGCGCGCGCGACGGTCTCGCCGACCTTGGTCGGCGTGCCCTGGATGAGCTGTCGCATCTCGTCGTAGGCGGGCAGGTCGTCATCCTCGTCGGTGTCGACGACGACCTCCTTGCTGTCCTTCTGGTAGACGACCTTCTCGCGCTCGCCCGGCGGCTTCGACGGATCGAAGCGGGTGACCTTCTGGTCGCGCAGCGGCGGCCGGGCGCGCTCGCCGCGTTTGGCCCGGTCGATCGCATCGCCGACGACGGTCGAGCCGCCGGCCCACACCTGCATCGTCGAGACATAGGCCCAGTCGGCGCTGTCGTAGGCGCCGCCGTTGGCGAGCGCCTGCTCGAGCAGCGCATCGGCCCGCGCCGGCGCGGCGCCAAGCGCGATCGGGGCCAGGGCGGCGGTCAGGAGAATGCGGCGCATCGGTTCGCTTCCGTAGCTGTTGTATTCGTATAATACACACCCGATGCGCCGTGTCACGCCCCGATCCGCCACGCCGGCCGGCGGTACGCGGTCAGTCGATCGGCCTGAAATCGCGCGCGAACCGGTCGATCAGCTGCACGCCGTAGCCGACCGCGCCCTTGGGCACCGTCGGCGTCGCTTCCGACGCCAGCGCGGTGGCGGCGATGTCGAGGTGCGCCCAGGGCGTCGCGGCATCGGCGAAATGGCCGATGAACGCCGCCCCGTGGCTCGCGCCCGGCTGGTTGCCCTCGGTCGAATTGCGGATGTCGGCATAGTCCGACTTGATGTCCTCGAGGTGATTGGGATGCAGCGGCAGCCGCCACAGTTCCTCGCCCGTCGCCTTGCCGGCGGCGAGTAGCTGCTCGGCGAGCGCATCGTGGCGGCTGAACAGCCCGGCATATTCATTGCCGAGCGCGCCGCCGACCGCGCCGGTCAGCGTGGCGACGTCGACGATCGCCGCCGGATCGTAGCGCTTCTCGGCATAGGCGAGCGCGTCGGCGAGCACCAGCCGGCCTTCGGCGTCGGTGCTGATGATCTCGATCGTCTTGCCGTTCATCGCGCGGACCACATCGCCGGGGCGAGAGGCGCCGCCGTCGGGCATGTTCTCGGCCAGCGCCGCGATGGCGACGACGTTCACCGGCGCGCGGCCCTTGGCGAGCGCCAGCACGCCGCCGACGACCGCGGCAGCCCCCGCCATGTCGTTCTTCATCCGCCACATGCCGCTGCCGGCCTTGAGCGAAATGCCGCCGGTGTCGAAGGTGATGCCCTTGCCCGGAAGCACGATCGGCCTCGCCGGCGCGCCGGCGCCCTTATATTCGACGACCAGCATGCGCGGCGGACGAACGCTGCCCTTGCCGACGCTGAGGATCGCGCCCATGCCGAGCCGCTCCATCGCCGGCACGTCGAGCACCTCGATTCGTACCCCGGGGACCCCGGCAAACGCGGCGCGCGTCCGCTCGACGAAGGTCTCGGGGTAAATGACGTTCGCCGGCTCGGCCACGAGATCGCGCGCGAACAGGACGGCGTCGGCCAGCGCCGCGGCGCCGTCGGCGTCGCCGGTGCCGACCACGGTCAAGGCGGCGCGCGTCACCGGCTTTTCCGGCTTCTTGTACGCGTCGAAGCTGTAGCTGCCGAGCCGGTAGCCCAGCGCGACGTCGGCGGCGGCGGTGGCGGGAAGCTGGCTGGCGACGAGCGCGACGGCCTTGTCCTTGCCGGCTTCGCGGGCGGTGAGCCCGCCGAGCGTCTGCAGGTCGAGCCGGGTCGGCGTCTTGTCGCCCAGACCGACGATCAGCAGGCGATCATAGGGGCCGATGCCGCGGAGCGAGAGGCTGGTCCGCGGCTTGTATTCGAAGGCTGCGGCCGCCAGCGCCCGGGCAACGGCGTCGCGCGATGCGCTGTCGAGGGCGGCGCCGACGATGGCGAGATCCGCTGCCTTGGCCAGCGGAAGGACGAGCGTCCCGGCGGCGGGGGGCTGCGCGGCCACGACGGCGGCAGGAACGGCGGCGGCGGCGGGCGTGGCGGCAAGGCTGGCTAGCATCGCCAGGATAAGGGGGCGCATCAGGTCTCCGGATAAGCTCTTGCTGATCCGCCATGACTAGCGCCCCCGTCTCCGGCGGCATAGGGGGTACGACGCTACGCCGCCCGGCGCGTGCGGTCGCGGGCCGCGGCGAGATTGGCCGCGGCGAACTCCCAGTTGATCAGCTCGCCGAGAAACGCCTCGACGAACTTCGGGCGCTCGTTCTGGCAATCGAGATAATAGGCGTGCTCCCACAGATCGAGCACCAGCAGCGGCGTCTTGCCGGGATGGACGAGCGCGCTGTCGGCATCGTGCGTCGAGATCACATCGAGCCCGTCGCTGCCGAGCACCAGCCAGGCCCAGCCGCTGGCGAAATGGCCGACCGCCTCGGTCTTGAAGGCATCGGCAAAGCCGTCGATGCCGTCGAAGTCGCTCTCGAGCCGCTCGGCGATCTCGCCCGACGGGGCGGCGCCGCCGCCGGCGCGCAGCGATTGCCAGAAGAAGCCATGGTTCCAGGCCTGGCCGGCCTGGTTGAACAGCTTGTCGTCGCTTTTCTCGCGGGCGCGGCGGACGATCGTTTCGAGGTCGGCGTTGTCGAGGTCGGTACCGGCGATCAGCTCGTTGGTCTTGTCGACATAGGCACGGTGATGCTTGTCGTGATGGAATTCGAGCGTCCGCGCCGAGATGTGCGGCTCGAGCGCGTCATAGGCGAAGGGAAGCGGCGGCAGGGTGATCGCCATGAAAAGGGTCTCCTGATGGATCGGGGTTATCAGGAGGAACGCGGGAGCTGCCATTTTGTGGCAGTTCGATGCTGCTCGCATCTCGCCAGCCGTTGGTGAGAGACGGTTGCCACCGGAGGCCGACCTAGGCGACCGGCACCGGCATCTTCTCGAGCATGCCGTGACGACGCAGGCAGTGGCGGAGCTGGTCGTAGCTGAGCTTCAGCTGCGCGGCGGTCTCGCGCTGGTTGTAGCGGCAGCGCGCGAGCGCGGCGGCGAGGATGTCGCGTTCATATTCGGCGACCGCGGTCCGCAGGTCGGCGACCGAATCGCAGTCGTACTTGCGCGCGGCAGCGATCTCGCTCGTCACCGCCTTGACCTCGCTCACCAGCTCGGCCGGGCGCGTCGACACGCTCGCCTTCGGGCGCCATGGCGACTCGAAGGGATCGAACGGAATGTCCGCGATGGCGGTGAGCGGGTCGGCCCAGCGATAGACGGCGCGCTCGACGGCGTTCTTCAGCTCGCGGATGTTGCCCGGCCAGGGGTAGGCCTTCAGCGCCTTCTTCGCCTCGGGCGCAAAGCCCGGCCATTCGAGCCAGCCGATCTCCATCGCCATGCGGCGGGCGAAATGTTCGGCGAGGATCATGATGTCCTCGGCGCGGACGCGGAGGGGCGGCAGCGTGATCACCTCGAACGACAGCCGGTCGAGCAGGTCGGCGCGGAACCGGCCCTTGTCGACCATCGCCGGCAGATCCTCGTTGGTCGCCCCGACGACACGGACGTCGACCTGCACCGGCTTGTTCGATCCGAGCCGCGTCAGCTCGCCATATTCGACGACGCGCAGCAGCCGTTCCTGCGCGGCCGCCGACAGCGTGCCGATCTCGTCGAGGAACAGCGTGCCGCCGTCGGCATCCTCGAAACGGCCGGCGCGGCTCTTCTGCGCGCCGGTGAAGGCGCCGGTCTCATAGCCGAACAGCTCGGCGTCGATCAGGTTCTCGGGAAGCGCCGCACAGTTGAGCGTCACCAGCGGCCCATCCCAGCGCGGCGACAGATGATGGAGACGCTCGGCGATCAGCTCCTTGCCGGTGCCGCGCTCGCCGATCACCAGGACCGGCTTGGTCAACGCGGCAGCGCGGCTGGCCCGCTCGATCGCGTCGAGAAAGGCGGTCGACTGGCCGACAAGCGTCGTGCTTTTCTGCATGCCCAAGAATTAGCGGATTCTACCAACCCTTGGCAATCTTCATTCACGCGCCATTCAGCCCCGTATCGACGCCCTGAATGTAACACACTGGCATCGCTATGTTCTTTTGATGATGTTCAGATTGGCACGCTGCTTGCAAAACTATTGGCATGGCAGCGGGATGGTCCCGAAGCCAACCCGACGAAGCGCAGCCCAGGAGAGAATGAAATGTTCGCGCACTCGAATGAAGACCTGAAGCGGATAGTCGTTGGCGGTCTCGGCGCGGCATTGTTCGGCCTCACCTGCCTGCTCGCCGCTGCCGGCCCGGCGCCCGCCGCCGACCCGGTCCAGACGGCCTCGATCGAACAGCCGGCTGCACCCCTCCAGTCCTGAGCCGGCCACCAGGCCCGGGCGGATCCCCCTCCCCCGCCCGGGCCTCCCCTTTTTTCAAGGAGTATTCGTAACATGGGCATCTTCTCTCGCACCCGGGACATCATCGCCGCCAACGTCACCGATCTTCTCGATCGCGCCGAGGACCCGGCGAAGATGATCCGCATGATCATCATGGAGATGGAAGAGACGCTGGTGGAGGTCCGCGCCTCGGCCGCCCGCACCATCGCCGACCAGAAGGAAATGCGCCGCACGATCGCCAAGATCGAGGTCGCGCAGGCCAACTGGGCCGAAAAGGCGGAGCTGGCGCTGTCGAAGGGCCGCGAGGATCTCGCCAAGGCGGCGCTCGTCGAGAAGCAGAAGCTCGGCAGCATGGGCCAGCAGATGCAGGGCGAGATCAGCGCGCTCGACGAGGCGCTGATGCATCACGAAGCCGACATCCAGAAGCTCGAGGCCAAGCTGCGCGAGGCGCGCGGCCGCCAGAACGCGGTGCTGTCGCGGCTCGAAACCGCCACCAACCGCGCCAAGATGCGCAACATGTACGCCGGCCCGCGCGTCGACGAGGCGTTCGCCAAGTTCGAGATCATGGAGCGCCGCGTCGACCTCGCCGAGGGCCGTGCCGAAGTGTTCGAACTGGGCAAGGTCCGCACGCTCGAGGACGAGTTCGCCGAGCTGCGTACCGGTGACGCCGTCGACGCCGAGTTCGAGGAACTCAAGAACCGCGTCGCCCAGCAGAAGGCTGCCGAATAATGGAAGACATTCTCGTTCCCATCGGCGTCGTCGGGATGCTCTTCATCGGGCTCCCCTGGCTCATCCTCCACTATACCACGCAGTGGAAGCGCGCCCGGGGCCTCTCGATGGAGGACGAGCAGCTGCTCGACAATCTCCACGAAACCGCCCGCCGCCTCGACGAACGCCTTCATTCGATCGAGCGCATCATGACCGCCGAGAACCCCCGCTGGCGCGAGAATGCGCTGCCGGAGCGCTCAGCCGAGATCAAGGAGCTGCCCCATGTCCGCTCGTCGCACTAAATTCTACCTGGATAAGCGCAACTCGAAGTTCCTGGGCGTCTGCAGCGGCATGGCCGACTTCACCGGGATCGACGTGACCTGGATCCGCATCGGCGTCGCGCTCGGCACGCTGTTCGGCGCCGGCTTCCTGATCGCCGCCTATTTCGTGATCGCCTGGATCGCCGAGGCCAAGCCCTATGCGCTCTACGACCAGGACGTCGACACGCAGAAATTCTGGCAGCGGGCGCGCGTCGCGCCGCAGCGCAGCATCCGCGACGTCAATTCGAGCTTTCGCGACGTCGATCGCCGGCTGCGCGACATCGAGGGTTACGTGACCTCGTCCAACCGCCGCCTGGCGAGCGAGATCGACAGCCTGCGCTGACCGGCGCCGAGGGAGAAACGTCATGGAAATCAGTTTCGGTGGCCCGTTCTTCGTGATCGCGATCGTCGCGATCTCGACCGTCGGCTGGCTCGTCAACAACTGGATCCGCGCCCGCCACGGCTATCCCGTCGAGGGTGAGTGGGGCGGCACGCACAGCAAGGAAGATCTCGGCGCCAGCCGCAAGATGGAATTGCTCACGAGCGAGAACGACCGGCTGAAGGGCCAGGTGTCGCGGCTCGAGGAGCGGCTCGCGGTGCTCGAGCGGATCGCCACCGACCCGGCCGCGCGGGTCGCCAAGGAAATCGACGCGCTGCGCTGATGCGCGCGGTCGCCAAAGGGGACAGGAAATGGACAAGCTCGCCTTCTTCGAGACGATGGCACCGGTTTTCGCGCTGGTCGGCTTCGCCGCCGTCGCCGGCTGGGTCTTCACCACCTGGCTGCGCGTGAAGCACGGCTATCCGCTCGAGACCAGCTGGGGCAAGGCGGTCCACCCGGTGGCATCGACCGAGACCACCGAGCGGCTGCGGATGCTCGCCACCGAGAACGCCCAGCTGCGCGCCGAGCTGTCGAGCCTCAAGGATCGCACCGCCGTTCTCGAGCGCATCGCCACCGACCGGTCGTCGCAGCTCGATCGCCAGATCGAAGACCTGCGCGCCGGCAAGATCAACTGAGGATCGCGACATGCCAAGCTGGGTGCTGTTCTTCGTCGTCGTCATCGGCCTGCCGATGACGCTCGGCATCGCCGCCGACATGCTGAAGCGGTGGATGAAGCTGAAGGAAAAGCAGCTCGACCTGCTGGCCGCGGGCGCCGCCGAGCGCGCGACGCAGCAGACCGCGATCGTCGAACGGCTCGAAGCGCGCGTCCGTGTCCTCGAGCGTATCGCCACCGACCGCGGCAGCGCGCTCGCCGGCGAAATCGAGGCGCTGCGCGACGAGCGCGTCAACTGAACAATGATATTCGGGGAGTAGCGAGATGAACCCTTTCGAAATGGTGGTGCTGATCGTCGCGATCGTGATGATCGCCCGGGTCGTCATATCGAGGAACCGCAGCCGCGCCGCGAGCGAAGACCCCGCCGCCGCCGCCGACAACGCCCGGCTGCGCAACGAGGTGCAGCAGCTCAAGGACCGCGTCGTCACGCTCGAGCGGATCGCCATCGACAAGCGCAGCCGGCTTGCCGACGAGATCGACGCGCTGGGCCGCGACTAAGTCAGCAGAAGAAGGGAGAGATCCCATGTTGGAGACGACCAATCTCGTGGTGATGAGCGCCAGCTCGATCGTGGCGCTGGCGATGCTCGGCCTGGTCTGGGCCTGGAGCTGGAAAGGCTGGCTCGATCTCAAGCGCCAGCAGCTCGGCAGCGGCGCCGGACACGGCGACGAGGCGATGCCGCCGCCGCAGGTCGGCAGCCGGATCGAGCTCGCCGACCTGCGCGAGCGGGTGAAGAAGCTCGAGGCGATCGCCGCCGGCGTCGACATGTAGCGGCGGGCCTCTCCCCGCCCGCGCGGGGAGAGGCGGTTGACCGGCCGGGCGGCTTCGCCCATTGCCCGGGGATGGCCGAGCTGCAGCGTTTCGACGACATCCAGGGCGAGTTCGAGTTCCTCGACCGCGAGGACCGCTACCGCCTGCTGATCGAGCTCGGCCGCGCGCTCGAGCCGATGCCCGAGGCGCTCAAGACCGAGGCGACCAAGGTGCGCGGCTGTTCGGCGCAGGTCTGGGTCTATCCGGTGCCGCAGCCCGACGGACGGCTGCATTTTCTCGCCGACAGCGATGCGCACATCACCAAGGGTATCGTGGCGCTGATCCTGACGCTGGTGCAGGACCGTACCCCCGGCGAGATCCTCGCCGTCGACATCCGCGCGCGGCTGGCGCCGTTCGACCTCGCGGGCCAGCTCAGTTCCAACCGCACCCAGGGGATTCCGAACATGATCGAGCTGATCCGCGACACGGCGGCGCGGCTGGCGGCATGAGCGACGCCGCCGCCCCGGCCCCCGAGGAAAAGCTGCGCCGCTTCGTCGACGCCTTCCTGCTGGGCATCCCGCACATCAAGGCGCTCGGCGTGCGCTACCGCGGCCACGGTCGCGGCTGGGCGGAGCTCGAGCTCCCCTATGCCGATCATCTCGTCGCCTATCCCGACGCCGCGCATCCCGACGGCGGCATCGTCGCGAGCGGCGCGGTGCTGACGCTGATGGATTCGGTCGGCGGCTTCTCGGTGCTGACGGGGGCGAGCAAGCTGCAGCCGCTGGCGACGCTCGACCTGCGGCTCGACTATCTCCGTCCGGCGACGCCCGGCGAGTCGGTCATCGGGCGCTCGGAAGTCCACAAGCTGACGCGCAGCGTCGCCTTCGTGCATGGCGTCGCGCACAACGGCGACCCGGCGCGGCCGATCGCGCATATGACCGGCACCTTCATGTTCACCGCGGGGGCGGCGCAATGAGCTTCGCGTCGCTCGCCGAGGAACTGCGCAACGGGCCGTCGAGCGGCACGCTCGCCGCGCTGCCCTACGCCGCCTATCTCGGGTTGCGCTATGCGGTCCACGGGCGCGAACTGGTGCTGACCATGCCGTTCGCCGACAGCCTCGTCGGCCAGCCCTTTCCGCCGCGGCTGCACGGCGGCACGGTCGCCGGGCTGCTCGAGATCACCGCCACCGCGACCTTGCTGCTGCGGCTGCCGCGCGACGAACCGCTGCCGCAGGTCAAGCCGGTCACGGTGACGGTCGACTATCTGCGCGCCGGCCAGCCGCAGGACACCTTCGCCGCGGCGCACGTCAACCGGCTCGGCCGGCGGATCGCCAACCTGTCGGTGATCGCCTGGCAGGAGGATCGCGACCGGCCGATCGCCGGCGCGCACATGAACATCATGCTCGACCGCGGCTAGGGCCGCGCAGCCTCGACGGCGGCGCGGCGTTCGGCGGCGCGGTTGAGCACCTCATAGGCCGCCTGGATCGCCTGGAATTTCGCCGCGGCGTCGGCGTCGCCGGCGTTGCGGTCGGGGTGGTGGAGCTTGACCAGCCGGCGGTGCGCCGCCTTGACCGCGGCCTCGTCGGCGTCGGCGTCGAGCTCGAGCGCCCGCAGCGCGTCCATCTCGGCGCGGCTGCGGCTGCCGTCGCCCTCGCCCCATGCCCAATGGTCGGCGCGACGATAGCGGCGCTCGCCCGACTCGGCCTGCTCGCGCGCCTCGGCCTCTTCGGCGCTCAGCCCCTGGAAATAATCCCAGCGCTTGTTGTACTCGCCGGCGTGCGTCTCGCAGAAATACCAGCGCTCGGGGCTGTTGGGCGATTTCGGCGCCGGGCGGTCCCCCGCCGCGGTGCAGCCCTCGCGGTCGCACAGCCGCACCTGTGCCGCCGCGCGCTCCGAGCCATAGGGGCGCCAGCGGGGAAAACCCCAGTCGTCGTTCCGAGTTGAGTATCGCGCCATGCGGCTAACCTAGGGCCCCGACGCCGTCCGCGCCAGCGCGGCGCACCGCAAAGGGTGCAAGATCGGGCGCGATCCAGCCTTTGCGCGCCGCGACCGAGAACAGCCGCTCGCGACGATAGTGCAGGAGCAGCGCGTCGCGATGGCCGAGCGGCGACAGCAGCAGCGCATTGACGAGATCGACGAGCCGCTCGTCGGCGGCGCGGTCGGCGAGGAAGCCGCCCACCAGGACGACGTAAGCCTGGGTGATCGTCTCGTGATAGCCCTCGCTGTCGCTGTTTCGCCCGCCGACCGCCTCGTTGTAGCCGGCGATGATCGCCGGCAGCCGCGCGGCGAGGTCGATCTCGGGTCGCTCGCGGTGCAGCCACAGGCACGCGGCGAGATGCGCCTCGTGCGTCCAGTCGGCGCGCGGCAGGCTGCGGTCGAGCAGCCCCTCGCCGATCCGGCGCACCTCGGCGTCGGTCGCGAACAGGCGCGGTGAAACGTCGGTCATCCTCAGGTCCTCGAAAAGCGAAAGGGCGCGCCGGCCGGAGCCGACGCGCCCTTTCAGGCAGACTATCCGGTCGGTCTATGCAGCCTTGGGCGCGGCTTGGCGCACGCCCTCGTCGACGTGCTCGGCGAACTGCGCGAAATTGTTGATGAACATCTGAACCAGCGCCTGCGCCTTCTGGTCATAGGCAGCCTTGTCGGCCCAGGTCTCGCGCGGATCGAGGATCTTCGAATCGACGCCCGGCACCGCGACCGGCACCTGGAAGCCGAAATTCGGATCGGTGCGGAACTCGGCGTTCTTGAGCGAGCCGTCGAGCGCGGCGTTGAGCAACGCGCGCGTCACCTTGATCGGCATGCGGTGGCCGACGCCGTAGATGCCGCCGGTCCAGCCGGTGTTGACCAGCCAGCAGTCGACGCCGCCCTTGGCGATCCGCTCCTTGAGGAGATTGCCGTAGATCGACGGGTGGCGCGGCATGAACGGCGCGCCGAAGCAGGTCGAAAAGGTGGCGTCGGGCTCGGTGACGCCGATCTCGGTGCCGGCGACGCGCGCGGTGTAGCCCGACAGGAAGTGGTACATCGCCTGGTCGGGGGTAAGCTTGGCGATCGGCGGCAGCACGCCGAACGCGTCGGCGGTCAGCATGATGATGTTCTTGGGCACCGGGCCCATGTTCTTTTCCGACGTGTTCGGAATGAAGTGGATCGGGTAGGCGCCGCGGGTGTTCTCGGCCTTCGAATTGTCGTCGAAGTCGAGCTCGCGCGTCACCGGATCGATGACGACGTTCTCGAGCACCGTGCCGAAGCGCTTGGTCACCGCGAAGATCTCGGGCTCGGCCTCGGGCGAGAGCCGGATCATCTTGGCGTAGCAGCCGCCCTCGAAGTTGAACACCGCCGTGTCCGACCAGCCATGCTCGTCGTCGCCGATCAGCGTGCGGCTGGCGTCGGCCGACAGCGTGGTCTTGCCGGTGCCCGACAGGCCGAAGAACACCGCGGTGTCGCCGTTCGGGCCGATGTTGGCCGAACAGTGCATCGGCATGACGCCTTCCATCGGCAGCTTGTAGTTGAGGATGCCGAACACCGACTTCTTCATCTCGCCGGCGTACGCCGTGCCGCCGATCAGGATGAGCTTCTCGGTCAGGTTGACCGCGATCACCGTCTCCGACTGCGTGCCGTGACGCGCCGGATCGGCCTTGAAGCTCGGCAGGTCGATGATGGTGAACTCGGGCGCGAACGCCGCCAGCTCGGCCGCCTCGGGGCGCACCAGCAGCGTGCGGATGAACAGCGAATGCCAGGCGAATTCGTTGACGACGCGCACGTTGACGCGATGCTCGGGCTGCGAGCCGCCGAACAGGTCCTGGACGAACAGCGTATCCTTGCTGCCGAGGTGCTTCAGGAAATCGGCCTTGAGCACCGCGAAATGCTCGGGCGACATCGGCTTGTTGCCCTTGGTCCACCAGATGTTGGTCTCGGTCTCGGCATCCTTCACGGTGAACTTGTCGTTCGCCGAGCGGCCGGTGTGCTTGCCGGTCTCGACGACGAGCGGACCATCCTTGGCGAGCACGCCCTCGCCGCGCTTCACGGCGAGTTCGACGAGCGCAGCGGTCCCGAGGTTCCAGTGCTGCTCAGCCGAGACGGCGATCCCCTGTTTGTCGAGGCCATGGGCGGAACGAGGCGACTGGACGGTCACGCGGTGATCTCCTTGGAAAAGCGAAAAGACGCAGGGGCCGGGCACGCACCCGCTTTGGCGGCGCGCATACACGAAAGCAGACCGCATCGTCAAAATTGCGAGGGCGTCGCATCGTCGCGGCGGAGCGTCGCCGAGTCGCGGGCCGCCGGCAGACTAGCGCGCCGCGCGGGCATGGGCTAACCCCTCGACCTTGGCCGTGCCGGCCGACGGGACAAGGAACGCATGTCCGCCACGATCGCGCTGGTCGACGACGACCGCAACATCCTGACCTCGGTATCGATCGCGCTTCAGGCCGAGGGCTTCACCGTGCGCGTCTACTCGGACGGCGTCGCGGCGCTGAAGTCGCTCACCGACAACCCGCCCGATCTCGCGGTCCTCGACATCAAGATGCCGCGCATGGACGGCATGGAGCTGTTGCGCCGGCTGCGCGAGAAGAGCGACCTGCCCGTCATCTTCCTGACCTCGAAGGACGACGAGATCGACCAGGCGCTCGGGCTGGCGATGGGCGCCGACGATTATATCGGCAAGCCGTTCAGCCAGCGGCTGCTGATCGAGCGCATCCGCGCCGTGCTCCGCCGCGCCGCCAACCGCCGCGAATCGCCCGACGTCGAGGCGGGCAAGGCGGAGGCGATCGTGCGCGGCCGACTGGTGATGGACCCGGCGCGCCACCGCGTGACCTGGGGGGGCGGCGAGGTGCAGCTGACCGTCACCGAATTCATGATCCTCGAAGCGCTCGCGCAGCGGCCCGGATTCGTGAAGTCGCGCGATCAGCTGATGGACGCCGCCTATCAGGACGACGTCTATGTCGACGACCGCACCATCGACAGTCACATCAAGCGGCTGCGCAAGAAGTTCCGCGCGGTGGATCCGGAATTCACGGGGATCGAGACGCTCTATGGCGTCGGCTACCGCTTCTCCGAGGAATAGCCCCGAGCCCGATCGGCTGACCTGGTCGAAGCGGTTTTCGCTCACGCAGCGCATTCTCGCCGTCAATCTGTTTGCGCTGATCATGTTCGCCGGCAGCGTCCTCTATCTCGACTCGTTTCGCGACCGGCTGATCGAGCAGCGCCAGACGCAGGCGCGCGTCGCCGCGGTCCTGATGGCCGACGCGCTCTCGGTCGCGGCGCGCCACGGCGGGCCGGCCGAGTTCCAGGCGCTCGCCGGTCGTCTCGGCGAGACGACGAGCGCCCGCCTGCGCCTCTACGCGCCGGATGGCCGGCTGATCGTCGACAGCTGGCAGCTGACCGGCCCGACCTTCCGGCTGCGCGATCCCGCGCTCGAACCCTGGCGCAAGGACGCGGCGCGCCTGCTCGACCGGATGATCGAGTTCGTCGGCTCGGCGCCGACGCTCGACGACTATGTCGAGCCGCGGTCGGACCGTCGCCGGGCCTGGCCGGAGGCCGAGGCCGCGGCGCGGGTCGGTCCGCACACCGCCTTCGTGGCGTTGCGGCGCGCCCCCGATCGGACCGTCATCGTCAATGCGGCCGCGCCGCTGCCCGGTACCGGCGACGTGCTGATGGTGACGCTCGACACGCGCGACATCACGCGCGTCGTGCGCGAGGAGCGGCTGACCTCCTTCCTCGTGTTCCTCGGCGTGCTGGCGCTGTCGCTGCTGGTGTCGTCGTTCCTGGCGCGCACCATCGTCCGACCGCTGCGGCGGCTGTCGATCGCCGCACAACGCGTGCGCCTCGGCCGCGCCCGCGAAGTCACGGTCCCGCGCTTCGCGAAGCGCCGCGACGAGATCGGTACGCTGGCACGTGCGATCTCCGACATGACGCAGGCGCTGCGCCACCGCATGGACGCGACGGAGAGCTTCGCGGCGGACGTCGCGCACGAGATCAAGAATCCGCTCGCATCGCTGCGCAGCGCGGTCGAGACGTTCGAGAGCGTCAAGGATCCGGCGCTGCAGGCGCAGCTGCTCGAGGTCATCCGCGACGACGTCAATCGCGTCGACCGGCTGATCACCGACATCGCCGACGTGTCGCGGCTCGACGCCGAACTGGCGCGCACGCGCTTCGAATCGGTCGATCTCGGCCAGATGGCGGCGACGCTCGTGCGACTGGTCGAGCGCAGCGGCCTGCCGCGCGGCGTGCGCATCGCCTATGCGCGCCCCGAACCGGGCACCGCGATCGCCATCGGCGACGAGCTGCGCCTCGGGCAGGTGATCCGCAACCTGCTCGACAATGCGGTGTCCTTCTCGCCCGACGACGGCGTGGTGCGGATGACGGTGATGCGGGCCGGCGCGCGGATCATGCTGCGCGTCGACGACGACGGGCCCGGAATTCCCGCCGGCATGCACGACGAGATATTCAAGCGCTTCTATTCGGAGCGCCCGGACGGGGAGAGTTTCGGCAAGCATTCGGGGCTCGGCCTGGCCATCGCGCGCGCCATCGTCGAGGCGCACGACGGCACGATCCGCGCGATCAACCGCGAGCAGGACGGCAGCGTCGCCGGCGCCCGCTTCGTCATGACGCTGCCGGCGGCGGGGATCGCCGAGACATGAGGGGCCGCATCCATGCCAGCGCCGTGGCGATCGGCGGCCGCGGCGTGCTGATCCTCGGGGCGTCGGGCAGCGGCAAGTCCGACCTGGCGCTGCGCCTGATCGATCGCGGCGCCACGCTGATCGCCGACGACCAGGTCGAGCTCTCGGCGCACGCCGGCCGCCTCGACGCCTGTGCGCTCGCGATCCTGCACGGGCGGATCGAGGTGCGGGGGATCGGCATCGTCGACGTCGAGGCGACGCGCGCGCCGCTGGCGCTCGCGATCGATCTCGACCGTCCGCCCGAACGGATGCCCGAACCGGCGACGATCATTCTCCACGGCGTGACGCTGCCGCTGATCGCGCTTGCGCCTTTCGACGCATCCGCGCCGATCAAGGTCGAACTCGCTTTGAAGCGCCTCGGCTTGTCGCTAGAAGAGGCGCCCTCATGACCGTCCATCGGCTCACGACCCCTTCTTCCGCGCCCAACCGGGTGCTGCTCGTTACCGGCATGTCCGGCGCCGGCAAGTCGACGGCGCTCAAGGCGCTCGAGGACATCGGCTACGAGGCGGTGGACAACATGCCGCTGCGCCTGATGCGCCGGCTGATCAGCGTCGAGACCACCAGCGACCATGCCGCCGACCGCCCGCTGGCGATCGGCATCGACACGCGGACGCGCGCCTTCGACGCCGAGGATATCGTCCACCGTCTCAAGGAACTGAAGCGCGACGCGACGCTCGACGTCCGCGTGCTGTTTCTCGACTGCGCCGGCGGCGAGCTGACGCGACGCTTCTCGGAAACGCGCCGCCGCCATCCGCTGGCGCTCGATCGGCCCGCCGCCGACGGCATCGCCCGCGAGCGCGAGCTGCTGGCGCCGCTGCGCCGCTGGGCCGACATCGTCATCGACACCACCGACTATTCGCCGCACGACACGCGCCGCGTCATCCGCGAGAAATTCGGCCGGCACGACGGCGACCAGCTGACGATCACCTGCACCTCCTTCGGCTTTGCGCGCGGCCTGCCGCGCGACGCCGACCTGGTCTTCGACATGCGCTTCCTCGCCAACCCGCACTGGGACAGCGCGCTGCGCCCGCTGACCGGGCTCGACGCGCCGGTCAGCGCCTTCATCATGCAGGATCCGGCCTATGAGGCGGCCTTCGCCAAGATCGCCGACCTCATCCTGACGCTGATCCCGCGCTATCACCACGAGGGAAAGACCTATCTTACCGCCGCCTTCGGCTGTACCGGCGGCCGGCACCGATCGGTCCATGTGACCGAGGCGATGGCGAAGGTCTTGCGCGAAGCGGGCTATGCGCCGAACGTTCTGCACCGCGACATCAAGGGACATGGGCACGACATGGACGAGTTGGCCGGGCCGGGGGGCCGCGACGACCTGGGGGAAAGCAAGCGCGCATGATCGGGTTGGTGTTGGTGACCCACGGCCGCCTGGCGGCCGAGTTCATATCGGCGATGGAGCATGTCGTCGGGCCCCAGGAAGGGGTGGAGGCGATCTGCATCGACGCCGATGACGACATGGAGGTGCGGCGCGCTGATATCGCCGCCGCCGCGGCGCGCGTCGATCTCGGCAAGGGGGTCATCCTGCTGACCGACATGTTCGGCGGCACGCCGTCGAACCTCGCCATCTCGCTGATGGGGCGGGAGAATGTCGAGGTGATCGCCGGCATCAACCTGCCGATGCTCATCCGCCTCGCCAGCGTCCGCAAGGACATGGGCGTCGCCGCAGCGGTCGATGCCGCGCAGGAGGCCGGGCGCAAATATATCTCGGTCGCCTCCAAGATCCTCGGCGAGGCCGCTTGAGCAACACCGTCACCCGCACCGTCACCATCCGCAACAAGCGCGGGCTGCACGCCCGCGCCAGCGCGAAGTTCGTCACGCTCGCCAGCGGCTTCGACGCAATGGTCGAGGTCAGCAAGGACGGATCGAGCGTGTGCGGCACCTCGATCATGGGGCTGATGATGCTGGCCGCAGCGCCCGGCGACGACATCGTGATCAGCAGCTCGGGTCTCGGGGCCGAGCAGGCGGTGGCCGCGCTCGTCCAGCTCGTCGCCGATAAATTCGGCGAAGACTGAGTGGCACTTGGAATCCCTAGCGAAGCTGCTAGGCTGCGAAAAGCGCGTGAACGGCAAAGCCGCACGCCACAATAGACCGAGCTTTGGGAGGGATCGATGGCAGTGAGCCTGGATACGAGCGTCGTTTCGATTCGTGACGCATCGGACATCCGCCGGGCCGCGGAGGCCCTCCGCGACATCGCGACCGAGATGGGCTCCTACTGGGTGGTCGCCGCCGACAATATCGCGTCGAAGCAGCCGATGGTCGATGCCGAGGGCAATGTGCTGGCGGCGGCGGTGTTCGGCCACACCGGCCCCAACCAGCTGTGGTGGATGGACACCCGCCTGGCGCTCAACTCGCCGATCGCGCGCGCCTGCCGCTATGAAAGCGAGCCCTTCTGGGCGAATGCCGAGGGCTTCCGCACCCGTCATCCCAACCGCTATCTCGACGCGCTCGACCTCGCCAATTTCGAGAAGCGCGCGCTGGTCCGCGCGGTGATCACCGTGCCCGTCCACCTGCCGTTCGGCCAGATCGGCATGGCGGCGTTCGGCACGCGCGACCCCGACAAGACCGACCTGTCGGCCGAATTCGAGGCGCATGCCGACACGCTGATGGTCCTCGCGCACCGCTTCATCGGCGGTTACGCGCAGGTCACGCGGACGCGGCAGTGGCTGCCGACCGACTGCCAGCTGACCAAGCGCGAGATCGAGTGCCTGCGCTGGGCCGCGGTCGGCAAGACCGACAAGGAGATCAGCCTGATCCTGGCGCGCAGCCATGCCACGGTGCGCTTCCACATCCAGAACGCCGGCGAGAAGATGAACGCGGTCAACCGCAGCCAGACGATCTTCAAGGCGGCACAGCTCGGCTATCTGGGACTCGCCAACTAGCGTCTCGCCGATCCAACGGCGAAAACGCCCGCCCGCGCGTGAAGCAGCAGGGCGGGCGTCCCCCACGAGGCTGGAGAAGGGCATCTCCGGCCTGATGGACGCTCTTGGCGTTCGCGGTGCCAAGCAACCTCCGCCGGTGGCGAAAGGTATCGCATCAACGGCGCGCGAGGCGCCAGGTTCCGCCGCGGCGGCCGCCGCCTACAGGTCGAATCTGACGCCCTGCGCGAGCGGCAGTTCGCTCGAGTAATTCACCGTGCTGGTCTGCCGGCGCATGTAGGCGCGCCAGCTGTCGGAACCCGATTCGCGGCCGCCGCCGCTTTCCTTCTCGCCGCCGAACGCGCCGCCGATCTCGGCACCCGACGGGCCGATGTTGACGTTGGCAATGCCGCAATCGCTGCCCGCTGCCGAGACGAAGGCCTCCGCCTCGCGCAGGTCGGTGGTGAAGATGCACGACGACAGGCCGTGACTCGCCGCATTCTGCAGGTCGATCGCCTGCGTCAGCGTCTCGTAGCGCGTGACGTAGAGGATGGGCGCGAAGGTCTCGCGCAGCATGACGCCGGTCTGCAGCGGCATCTCGACGAGCGCCGGCCGCACATAATGGCCCGCGCCGTCGCCGACGCGGCCGCCGCCGTGCACGATGCCGCCGGCGTCGCGCGCCGCATCGAGCGCGGCCTGCATGGCCGCGAAGGCCCCGCCGTCGATCAGCGGCCCGACCAGCGTGCTGGAATCGCGCGGATCGCCGATCGGCAGGCTGTCATAGGCGGCCTTCAGACCGGCAACCATTTCGTCGTAGCGGCTGCGGTGGACGAACAGCCGGCGCAGCGACGTACAGCGCTGCCCGGCGGTGCCGACCGCGGCGAAGACGATGGCGCGCCGCGCGAGTTCGAGATCGGCCGAGGGCGCGACGATCGCGGCGTTGTTGCCCCCGAGCTCGAGAAGTCCGCGGCCGAAGCGCGCGGCGACCGCCGCGCCGACCTTGCGCCCCATCGCGGTCGATCCGGTGGCGCTCACCAGCGCCACCCGGGCGTCGCCGGCGAGCTGTGCGCCCGCCGGTGCGCCGCCGAGGATGAGCCCGCACAGGCCGCGCGGCGCGCGGCCGAAGCGCGCGATGGCCCGGTCGAGCAGGCCGAGCGTCGCGATCGCGGTGAGCGGCGTCTTCTCGCTGGGCTTCCAGACCACGGGATCGCCGCAGACCAGCGCCAGCGCGGCGTTCCAGGCCCACACGGCGACGGGAAAGTTGAAGGCGCTGATCACCCCGACGACGCCAAGCGGATGCCAGGTCTCGCGCATGTGGTGACCCGGCCGTTCGGAGGCGATGGTGAGTCCGTGAAGCTGGCGCGACAGGCCGACCGCGAAGTCGGCGATGTCGATCATCTCCTGGACTTCGCCAAGCGCCTCGGAGGTCACCTTGCCCACCTCGAGCGTCACCAGTTCGGCGAGCGCCGTCTTGTGGGCGCGCAACTCCTCGCCCAGCAGCCGCACCAGTTCGCCGCGGATCGGCGCCGGGGTGTCGCGCCACGCCGGAAAGGCCGCCGCCGCGCTGGCGATCGTCGCGTCGATCTCGGGCGCCGAATGGAGCGGGAGCCGCGCCAGCGTCATCCCGTCGATCGGCGATCGGACGTCGATCCCGGCGCCCGCGGTCGGCACGGGGAGCTCGAGGCGGGAGAAGATGTCGGCGATCGGCATGATGCGTTCCTGAAACGGCGAAGGGGCGGCGCGCCGAAGCGCCCCGCCCCTCCCTTTTAGCGCAAGACGATCAGGCCGGCAGCGGCGTGAAGGTCGTCATCGCGTAGAGCATCGGGATCGACAGCACGAGGTTGGTGCGGCTGGCGAGCATCGCCACGCGCGCCGACTTCGCCTTGGTCGCATCGTCGGCCTCGACGATCCCGAGCGCCCGCTTCTGGTTCGGCCAGATGATGAACCAGACGTTCGCCGCCATGATCAGGCCGAGCCACATGCCAATGCCGATCAGGCGATAGCCTTCCTGCAGCGACAGCGCCTCGGCGAGATAGCCCGACCGCATCGAGAGGATCAGCCCGAGGATGACCGTCGCCAGCGCCGCCCAGCGGAACCAGAACAGCGCCGTCGGGGCGATATATTTGGTGACGCCGGGCTTCAGCTCGGCGGGCACCTTGGGCATCGTCGGAATCTGCACGAAATTGAAATAGTAGAGCAGGCCGATCCACAGGATGCCGAAGAAGGTGTGGATATATTGCAGCACCGGTATTTCGAGCGCGCTCGTCGAATCGCCGTGCACGCCGAACAGCAGCACCAGCGTCAGGACGACGCCCGTGACCAGCGCCAGATGGAAGTTCTCGAGTAATTTGGCCATTGCGCCCCTCCCAGAAGATTTCTTTCTTATACATCATAGCCACGCCGCGGCGGCTTGTCACACCCTGAGACGCCGTTCGATGACATTATCGATCGCCAGCCGCCCGGCACCGCGCGTCGCGAAATAGAAGCCCAGAAACACCAGGACGAGCGCCGGCCACCAGCCCGGGAAATCCTGCGCCCGATGAACGAACCAGCAGGCGACGATGAAGTTGAGCGCCGTGACGAGCCCCAGCCAGCGCGTCGCGAGCCCGAGCACGAAGCCGATCCCGGCGATGAACTGGCACCACACCGAGAGCGGCGCCATCAGCTCGGGTGCCGGGATGCCCGCCTGCCGGCAGAAATCGACGAACAGCTGCATGCGCGCGCCGCTAATGACATTGTCGTGGCTCTGGTAGATGAGGAAGCTGCCGGTCACCAGCCGCAGCAGCAGCAGGCCGAGATCACCAAATCGCGCCAGCGGTGACAGCAGGAACAGGCTACGCATCTATCTCTCCCTGGCGGCGTTCGGTTGTTGCGACATCGGGTCGATCGGCAGATTGTGACGCCAGGGAAACAATGACAAGCGAGAGCCTCGACACGGCTACCCAGGGCGGCGCGACCACTTTCGTCGTCGAGGGCGACCAGCTGCTGCTGCTGCCCGACGGCCCTCAGGCGAAGCCGGCGCTGATGGCGCTGATCGAGGGCGCCCACCGCGAACTGCGGCTGCTCTTCTATATCTTCGAGGGCGATCGATCGGGGACCGAAGTCCGCGACGCGCTCATCGCCGCCGCCGGCCGCGGCGTCGACGTGCAGCTCGCGGTCGACGATTTCGGCAGCAGCCGCACCGACGCCGCGTTCTTCCAGCCGCTCGTCGACGCCGGCTGCGGCTTCTGCCGCTTCCACCCGCGCTGGGGGCGGCGCTACCTGCTGCGCAACCACCAGAAGATGGCGATCGCCGACCGCCGGGTGGCGATCATCGGCGGCTTCAACATCGCCGACAGCTATTTCGACAGCGAACGCGAGGACGCGTTCCGCGACCTCGGCCTTCGCATCGAGGGGCCGGCGGCCGAACATCTCGCCATCTATCACGAACGGCTGTTCGGTTGGATCAACAGCAAGCGCGCCTCGCTGCGGTCGCTGCGCCGCCTGCTGTCGACGCTGACCCAGGCCGAGGGCCGCACGCGCTGGATCTTCGGCGGGCCGTCGCGCAAGATCAGCCCCTACGCCCGCGAGCTGCGCAGCGACATGCGGCGCGCGCGGCGCCTGCAGATGATCATGGCCTATTTTGCGCCGAGCCGGCGTTGGCTGCGGCTGATCGGCGGCATCGCGCGCCGCGATGGCGCGACGCTGATCACCGCGGGCAAGAGCGACGTGCCGCTCGCGCGCCTGGCGGCGTGGGCCACCTACGGCTCGCTGCTGCGTCGGCGCGTCCGGATCGCCGAATATCGGCCGCGGACGCTCCACGCCAAGCTGATCATCATGGACGACATCGTCTATATCGGCTCGGGCAATTTCGACATGCGCAGCCTCTATCTCAATCTCGAGGTGATGCTGCGGATCGACGACGCGGCATTTGCCGCCGCCGCGCGCGAGCTGTTCGAGCGCGAGCTGGCGCGCAGCCAGCCGATCCGGCCGGAAGCCTATGCGCGCATGGCGACCTGGTTCAACCGGCTGACCTGGCGGCTGTGCTACTGGCTCTTCGTCACCGCCGACTTCGCGATGTCGCGCTCGCTCACCAGTCGTTGACAGCGACGGCGTCGGCGGCCAGCAAGGCGGGCGTGTCGCGCGCCGATCCTCCGCTCGTTTCCAGCGCCTCGCCCATCCTGATCGCCATCTGCGGCGTCGCCTTCCTGTGCGGCATGGATGCGGTGATGAAGCATGTCGTCGCCAGCTTCCATCCGGTGTCGGCCACCTTCGTGCGCAGCCTGTTCTGCCTGCCGTTCGCGCTCCCGCTATGGCTCGCGGCGGGGCGCCCGACGCTGTCGCGCGACGTGCTCGGCGCGCATGCGATCCGCGGCGCGGTCATGGCCTTCTCCGCCGCGTCCTTCTTCTGGGCGCTGACCGTGCTGCCGCTCGCCGAAGCGGTGACGCTGTCGTTCATCGCGCCGCTGATCATCCCGTTCATCGCCTGGGCGCTGCTCGGCGAAAAGCCGCGGCTGACCAGCGTCAGCGCCGGCGTGATCGGCTTCGCCGGCGTGCTCCTGACGACGCAGGGCGCGCCGGCCAGCGCCGATACGCCCGAACGAACGCTCGGCATCGTGATGATGCTGCTCGCCGCGCTCGCCTGGGCGGCGTCGCTCGTGCTGCTGCGCGGCCGCGCGAGTCGCGACGGGCCGGCGATCGTCGTGCTGATGGGCGGGCTGGTACCGGCGCTGCTGCTGGCGCCGGCCGCGATCGCGATCGGCGACGTGCCGTCGGCGGGCGCGGCCGGCTGGCTGCTGCTCGCCGGCGCGCTCACCGTCGCGGGGGTGTGGACGCTGACGCGCGCCTATGCCCGCGCACAGGCGCAGGTGCTGGCGCCGATCGAATTCACCGCGCTCGGCTGGGCGGCGCTGCTCGGCTGGCTGTTCTTCGCCGAGGTGCCGCGCGCCGAGATCTGGGCAGGCGCGGCGGTCATCATCGGGGCATGCCTGTTCGCAGCGTGGGACGAGCGCCGCCGGCGTCCGCTGCCGCCGATCTGAGCACCGCGCTCAGCGGTGCGCGAAATAGAGCTGCGCCGGCGGGACGTTGATCGGCTCGAAATCGCGATCGATGCGCGCGAAGCGCGGCGTCAGCACCTCGAGCACCTTTGGCGAGAATTGATAGACGAGGAACTGGCCACCGGGCGCGAGCGCCGCGTGCGTGGCGTCGGCGATCTCGTTGCGCACTGCTTCGGGCATCGTCGAGAAGGGGATTCCCGAAATGATATAGTCGGCCTGCCCGAGGCCCTGGTCGGCGAGCACCTGGCCGACGTCGGCGGCCGAGCGATGCTGGACGATTAGCCGCGGATCGCGGAAGCTGCTGCGCAGGAAATCGGCGAAATCGTCGTTCAGTTCGAACAGCACCAGCCGCGCGTCGGGGTGCATGCGCTTGAGCACCTCGAGCGAGATGTTGCCGATGCCGGGACCATATTCGACGAACAGCCGCGCCCTCTGCCAGTCGACCGGCGCCAGCAGCTTTTCGATCAGGAAGCGCGAGCTCGGGATCACCGAGCCGAGCATCCTGGGATGCTTGACGAAATTCTTGGCGAAGAGGAGCAGCTGCTCACGCTTTGACGGCGCCCGCTCCAGCAGGCCGCCGCCGTTCATCGCAACCGCACGATCCATCCTCGCCTCATCCCCGTTCGAACATCTCAGCCGCATGACTGGAATGAGTTGAACATTCAAGCGGCGCGTTTGGTCCACCGGGGCGGACGGACCGTTTGCGGCCGCGGCGGCTTCACAAACCGGCCGCCGCGCGCCATTCACCGGGGATGAACATCGCCCCCCAGCTGCCGCGCCGCGACTTCGGGCTTCTGTTCGCGGTGCTGCTGGTGGTGGCGGCGGGCAACACCGCGCTGCAGTCGGTGCTGCCGGCGATCGGGCGGGCGCTGCAGATACCCGACATGCTGATCGCGATCATCTTCAGCTTCTCGGCGGTGCTGTGGACGGTGTCGGCGCCCTTCTGGGCGCGCCAGTCCGACGTCCGCGGCCGCAAGCAGCTGATGCAGGTCGGCATGGCGGGGTTCGCGGTGTCGACGCTGCTCTGCGCCGTCGTCATCCTCGCCGGGCTGAAGGGCCTGCTGGTGCCGGTGGCGACCTTCGTGCTGTTCGCGGTGGCGCGCAGCCTGTTCGGCATCTTCGGGTCGGCGTCGAACCCGGCGGCGCAGGCCTATGTCGCCAGCCGCACCAGCGAGGCCGACCGCACCACCGGGCTCGCCACGCTGTCGTCGGCGTTCGGGCTCGGCACCATCCTCGGGCCGGCGGTGGCGCCGCTGTTCATCCTGCCGTGGATCGGCTTTTCGGGGCCGCTGTTCGCCTTCGCGCTGATGGCGCTGATCGTCCTCGTCGCGATCAGCCGGCTGCTGCCCGACGACAATCCCGATACGCGCGGCGGCACCGGCGCCGCCGCCTCGATGCCGTCGGTGGGCAGCACCAACGTCGGCGCGCACGTCACCGCCGCCGATCGCGGGCGCGGCAAGCAGCTGTCGTGGAAGGATCCGCGCATCCGGCCGTTCATGATCTACGGCTTCTTCATCGGCTCGATCCAGGCGGCGACGGGCCAGGCGCTCGGCTTCTTCATCATCGACCGGCTGAGCCAGTCGCCGGCGGAGGCGCAGCCGCTGATCAGCATCACCTTCATGGCGGGCGCCGCGGCAACGCTGCTGGCGCAATGGGGGCTGATCCGCATGCTGCACCTGACGCCCGGCACGCTGATGCGCTGGGGGGCGGCGCTTGCCGCCGCCGGGGTGCTCGGCATCGCGCTGGCGCCGAGCTTCCATTCGCTCGTCCTCGCCTATGCGCTGGCGAGCCTCGGCTTCGGCTTCGCGCGGCCGGGCTTCACCGCCGGCGCATCGCTGATGGTCGGCGACGGCGAACAGGGATCGGTCGCCGGCGCGATCACCGCGGTCAACGGCTCGTGCTTCATCTTCGCGCCGGCGGTCGGCATCGGCCTCTACGAGCTGAACCCGCCGGTGCCCTATCTGCTCGGCGCGGCGGGCGCGGCGGCGCTGTTTGCCTATGCCTGGTTCAACCGCACGCTGCATCGGAATTGGGAGGTTGCGACGGCGCAGCAGGAGCCGGACAACATCCACTGAAGAATCAGAATGTCTTTGGGGATGCGATGACCGAGAAACCCTGGCCCGCCATGTCGATCGCGCAGGCGCACGCCGCGCTGACCGCGCCGGGCATGCCGTTCGAGATGGAGGAGCAGACCATCCGCGGCGTGCCGACGCGGGTGTGGAAGAACGCGCCGCCGACGCTGCGCGAGGTGTTCCTGCTCGGGCGGAGCCATGGCGAGCGCATCTTCCTGACCTATGAGGACGACCGTGCCAGCTTCGAGGCCTTCGCGCGCGCCACGCTGACGCTGGCGAAGCAGCTGCAGGCCGACGGCGTCGCGAAGGGCGACCGGGTCGCGATCGTGATGCGCAACCTCCCCGAATGGCCGGTCGCCTATTTCGCCGCCGCGCTGGTCGGGGCGATCGTCACGCCGCTCAACGCCTGGTGGACGGGCCCCGAGCTCGAATATGGGCTGACCGATTCGGGCGCCAGGCTCGCCTTCGTCGACGCCGAGCGGCTGGCGCGGATCGAGGAGCATCTCAATGCCTGCCCGGACCTCGAGCGCGTCTACGTCACGCGGTTCAGCGAGGAGAGCGCCCATCCGGCGGTGTTCTGCCTCGAGGACGTGATCGGCCCGGTCAACGACTGGGCGGCGCTCGCCGCGCTGCCGCTGCCCGACGTCGCGCTCGATCCCGACGACGATGCGACGATCTTCTACACCTCGGGCACGACGGGCAAACCCAAGGGGGCGCTCGCCACGCACCGCAATATCGTCTCGAACATCATGGCCAGCGGTCTGTCGCAGGCGCGCTCCTACCTGCGCCGCGGCGAGCTGCCGCCGCAACCCGACCCCGACGCGCCGCAGAAGGCGACGCTGCTGTCGGTGCCCTTCTTCCACGCCACCGGCTGCTTCGCGGTGCTCGGCCCGTCGCTCGCCGCCGGCGCCAAGCTCTGCCTGATGCGCAAGTTCGAGCCCGAGGCGGCGATGGCGCTGATCGAGCGCGAGCGTATCACCGGCGCCGGTGGCGTGCCGACGATCGCCTGGCAGCTGCTCGAACATCCGGCGCGGCACAACTATGATCTCTCCAGCCTCGAAACCATGTCCTACGGCGGCGCGCCGTCGGCACCCGAGCTGGTCCGCAAGATCAGGGAGACCTGGCCGAAGTCGCAGCCGGGCAACGGCTGGGGGATGACCGAGACCAGCGCCACCTTCACCCACCACATGGCCGAGGATTATCTGGCGCGCCCCGACAGCTGCGGCCCGGCGGTGCCGGTGTGCGACATGAAGATCGTCGACATTGCGACCGGCGCCGAGCTCGGCCCCGACCAGGTCGGCGAGCTGTGGGGCAAGGGGCCCAACGTCGTGAAGGGCTATTGGAACAAGCCCGAGGCGACCGCGCAGACCTTCGTCGACGGCTGGGTCAGGACCGGCGACCTCGCGCGCATCGACGCCGAGGGCTTCTGCTACATCATCGACCGGGCCAAGGACATGCTGATCCGCGGCGGCGAGAATATCTACTGCATCGAGGTCGAGAACTGCCTCTACGACCACCCGGCGGTGATGGACGCCGCCATCGTCGGCATCCCCCACAAGACGCTCGGCGAGGAGCCGGGCGCGGTGGTGACGCTCAAGCCGGGGACGCAGGCGACGGAGGCGGAGCTTCGCGCGCATGTCGCCGAGCATCTGGCGGCGTTCAAGGTGCCGGTGAGGGTGATCATCCAGCGCGAGACACTGCCGCGCAACGCCAACGGCAAGGTCATGAAGAATGAGCTGAAGAAGCTGTTCGGCTAGCGTCGCCACCGGGGGAATCCCGCGGCGGCTCGTAGCGCGATCTGGCGGCTTTTCCCTTGGCAGATGATGGCATATGGTGCGCGCGGGGATTGTAGGTGCGGCACCGGACGGGGGGTCCTGCCGCACATCGGAAGACGATCGGCCTGCATGTCATCGCGTGACGACGCCGCTCCGCGGAGCGCCCCTGATTTCCTGACCGGCGGCGGCGCGATGGGCGCCTTGATGCGCGCCCACGACTGGTCGACATCGCCGCTGGGGCCACCCGATACCTGGCCGCAGAGCCTGCGCGCCGTCGTCTCGCTGATGGTCAATTCGCGCTATCCGATGTTCATCGCCTGGGGGCCGAAGCTCGCCTTCCTCTACAATGACGGTTACGTGCCGATCTTCGGTCGCAAGCATCCCGCCGCGCTCGGTCAGCCCTTCGCCGATGTCTGGCCGGAGATCTGGGGCGACATCGCTCCGCTCGTGGACAGCGCGCTGGCGGGCGAGGCGATCTATCACGAGAATCTCCACCTCGTCATGGAGCGCCACGGCTACCCCGAAGATACCTGGTACAGCTTTTCCTACTCGCCGCTGCGCGACGACACCGGCGTCGTGGCCGGCATGTTCTGCGCCTGCACCGAGACGACACAGGCGGTGCTCGCCGAGCGCCGCCGCGACGCGCTGCTCAACCTCGACGCGCGGTTGCGCAACATGTCGGATACCGCCGAGCTGTCATTTGCCGCGTCGGAACTGCTCGGCGAGGCGCTGGGCGCCGCCCGGGTCGGATATGGTGCCGTCGATCCCGATGCGGCGACGATCACCGTCGAGCGTAACTGGTATGCGCCGGGGTTCGACGATCTCGCCGGCGTGCATCGCTACGCCGACTATGGATCCTATATCGACGACCTGCTCCGCGGCGACATCGTGGCGAATGCCGACATCGCGACCGATCCGCGCACGATGGCAAACAGCGGCGCGTTCAGCGCGCTCGGCATCCGCGCGCATCTCGATGTGCCGGTGGTCGAGAATGGCCGGGTGGTCGGCCAGATTTTCGTCCATTCGGCGACGCCGCGCACCTGGACCGGCGCTGAAATTGATTTCGCGCGCGATTTTGCCGAGCGCACGCACGCCGCGATCGCTCGGCGCGCGGCGGAGCAGGAACTGCGCGAGAGCGAAGGAAGGTTCCGCGCGCTGGCGACGGTCGGTTCGTCGGCGGTCTATCGAATGACCCCGGACTGGCGCGAGATGCGCCGGCTCGACGCCGCCGGGCGCGGCGCGGACAGCGACGCGCCGTCGGTCGACTGGATCGAAGAATATATTCCGGCCGACGAGCGCGTCCGCGTGCGCGCCGCCGTCGGACAGGCGATGGCCACCCGCGACGTCTTCGAACTCGAGCATCGCGTCCGGCGCCCGGACGGCACGATCGGCTGGGCCTTTTCGCGCGCCATCCCGCGCCTCGACGCGGCCGGCAACGTCGTGGAGTGGTTCGGCGCCGCGAGCGACATCACCCAGCGGATCGAGGCGGGCCGCAGCTTCACCCGCCTGTTCGAGGCGTCCCCCGCCCCCTTCCTCGTGCTCGCCCCCGATGCGCCGCGCTTCACGATCCGGGAAGTCAACGACGCCTATCTCGCCGCCACGATGACGCGGCGCGAAGACATCGTCGGTCGTGGCGTCTTCGAGGCATTCCCGGACAATCCGGAGGATCCCACCGTCAATGGCGTGAGCCGGCTGCGGGCCTCGCTCGAGCAGGTCCTCGCGACGCGCCAACCCGATACGCTGCCGGGGCTGAAGTACGACATCGCCCGCCCCGACGGCAGCTTCGAGGAACGCTGGTGGAGTCCCGTCAATTCGCCGGTAATCGATCAGAACGGCGAGGTGGAGGCGATCATCCACAACGCCAACGACGTGACCGACGAGCGTCGCGCCCAGGCGGCGCTGCGCGCCAGCGAAGAGCGCTATCGCACCCTGTTCGAGAATATCGACGCCGCCTTCTGCGTTCTGGAGGTGACCTCGGACGAAGCGGGCCGCGCGATCGACCATCGCTTCGTCGAGACCAATCCGGCTTTCGAGCGGCAGAGCGGACTGAAGGACGCGCTCGGCCGGCGGGCGAGCGAACTGCTCCTCGGCCACGAACAGCAGTGGCTCGACATCTGCGGCGAGGTTCTCAGGACCGGGCGGGCGGAGCGCTTCGAAAGCAGCTCGGACCTGCTGGGCGGCTGGTTCGACGTGCATGCGCTGCGCGTTGGCACCCCCGAGCAGAATCGCGTCGCCGTGCTGTTCAACGACGTTACCCAGCGCAAGCGAGCCGAAGCCGATCTGCGCGAGCTGAATGAAACGCTCGAATCGCAGGTCGCGGCGCGCGCCGCCGAGCGCGACCGTCTCTGGAACCTGTCGCAGGACATGCTCGCCCGCGCCGACTACAGCGGCATGATGTCGGCGGTCAGCCCCGCCTGGACGCGCGTGCTGGGCTGGGGCGAATCCGAACTGCTCAGCCGCGGCTACGCCAGCTTCATGCATCCCGAGGATGTGGCGGCAACGCTCGATGCCATTGCCCGGATGGCCGAGACGCATCTGCCCAGCCGGTTCGAGAACCGGATCGCCACCCGCGACGGCGGGTGGAAGTCGATCGAATGGACGGTGGCCCCCGAGCCCGGCGGCGAGAACTTCATCGCGGTCGGCCGCGACCTCAGTGCGGCCAAGGCGCGCGAAGCCGAGCTGCAGGCCGCGCAGGATGCCCTGCGCCAGAGCCAGAAGCTCGAGAGCATGGGGCAACTGACCGGCGGCGTCGCCCACGACATCAACAATCTCCTCACCCGATCATGGGCAGCCTCGACCTGCTGCGCCGCCGCGGCCTGGGCGAGCGAGAGCAGCGGATGATCGACGGCGCGTTGCAGGCGGCGGATCGCGCCAAGGTGCTGGTCCAGCGCCTTCTCGCCTTCGCCCGCCGGCAGCCGCTTCAGCCGGTGACGGTCGACGTCGCGGCGCTGGTGGCCGGCATGGCGGACCTGATCGACAGCACGTCGGGCCCGCGCGTGCGCGTCGAGCTCGACCTCGCGCCCGACCTGCCGCCGGCGCGCGCCGACACCAACCAGCTCGAACTCGCGATCCTCAATCTGGCGGTCAACGCGCGCGATGCGATGCCCGACGGCGGCACGCTCTCCATCGCCGCCAGGCCCGAGACGGCGAGCCCGGGGCAGATGCCCGGCCTTGTGCCCGGCGATTATCTGCGTCTGACCGTCGCCGACACCGGCAGCGGGATGGACGAAGCGACGCTGGCCCGCGCGATCGAGCCCTTCTTCTCGACCAAGGGCGTCGGCAAGGGAACGGGGCTCGGCCTGTCGATGGTGCACGGCCTCGCGGCGCAGCTCGGCGGCGCGCTCGCCATCTCGAGCAAGCCCGGCCTTGGCACCGCCGTCGACCTGTGGCTGCCGGTGAGCAGCGAGGCGGTGCAGGCGTTCGGCCGCGAGGCGGAGCGGCAGGCACCGCTCCCCGTCGGCACCGCCCTGGTCGTCGACGATGAGGAACTGGTGCGCCTGAGCACGGCCGACATGCTCGCCGATCTCGGCTACGCCGTCGTCGAAGCGGGCTCGGGCGAACAGGCGCTGCAACTCGTCGAGCGCGGCCTGACGTTCGACCTGCTCGTTACCGATCATCTGATGTCGGGAATGACCGGTACCGAGCTGGCGCGCGAGGTGCGTGCCCGGCGCGCCGACGTCATGGTCCTCGTCGTTTCGGGGTATGCCGACGTGGAAGGCATTGCCCCCGACCTGGCACGGCTGACGAAGCCCTACCAGCGCGACGACCTCGCCGCGTCGCTCGCCGCACTCGCTTCAGCGGAGCGCGGCCCCGAAAGCCGCTGACGGCAGCGTCACGACACCACCTTGGGCGGCGTGGGAAATCCCGGCCCGAGCCCCGACGGCGGGTGGGCGGGAACGGCCACGTCAGGCTCGATCGCTAGGCTGGCGGGTATCGATCGTTGCGATCGGCGACCGCCGGGGAACGAACCGGCCTCCTCGATCGCTTGCCCGCAGGCCCGAGATTGCATCGGCGGCGCCCTGCCGCCAGTAAGGTGCGCCGCGACCGTCAACAGGAGACACCGACATTCCCGATGCGACTGCCAGTCTGTTGTGGGTCCTGCTCGCGCTTCCGTTCGCCGGGAGCCTGCTGGTCGCGCTGCTGCCCGCCGGCGCGCGCAACGCCTCGGGCCTGCTCGCCGGCGCGACCGCGCTCGGAGGAACGCTGCTCGCCGCGCTGCTCTACCCGGCGCTCGCCGACGGGGCGGTGGTGCGCGCCGAGATCGCCTGGCTGCCGTCGCTGGGGCTCGATCTGGTCCTCCGCCTCGACGGGCTGTCGTGGATCTTCGCATTCATCGTGCTGGCGATCGGTTTCCTCGTCGTGCTCTACGCGCGCTACTATATGTCGCCCGCGGACCCGGTCCCGCGCTTCTTCGCCTTCTTTCTCGCCTTCATGGGGTCGATGCTCGGCCTCGTGCTGTCGGGCAACCTCATCCAGCTCGTCTTCTTCTGGGAGCTGACCAGCCTCTTTTCCTTCCTGCTGATCGGTTACTGGCACCACAACGACACCGCGCGGAAGGGGGCGCGCATGGCGTTGATCGTGACCGCGGCGGGCGGCGTCTGCCTACTCGTCGGCGTGCTGCTGATCGGCAAGATCGTCGGCAGCTACGACCTCGACGCGGTGCTGGGCGCCGGCGACCTGATCCGGTCGAGCGACCTCTACCTGCCGGCGCTGATCCTGGTGCTGCTCGGCGCCTTCACCAAGAGCGCGCAATTCCCCTTCCATTTCTGGCTGCCCTACGCGATGGCCGCCCCGACGCCGGTCTCCGCCTATCTCCATTCGGCGACGATGGTGAAGGCGGGCATCTTCCTGATGATCCGGCTGTGGCCGGCGCTCGCGGGAACCGACGAATGGTATCTGATCGTCACGACGGTCGGCCTCGCGACGATGGTGGTCGGCGCTTGGGCGGCGATCTTCCAGCAGGATCTGAAGGGACTGCTCGCCTATTCGACGATCAGCCACCTCGGGCTGATCACGCTGCTGCTCGGGCTCGACAGTCCGCTCGCCGCCGTCGCGGCGATCTTCCACACGCTCAACCACGCGACGTTCAAGGCCTCGCTGTTCATGGCGGCGGGGATCATCGACCATGAGGCGGGAACGCGCGACCTGCGGCGGCTGAGCGGGCTCTATCGCTTCATGCCCTATACCGCGACGCTGGCGATGGTCGCTGCGGCGGCGATGGCGGGCGTCCCGCTGCTCAACGGCTTCCTGTCGAAGGAGATGTTCCTCGCCGAAGCGCTCGATACGCGCAGCGGCACGCCGATCGACGTCGCGCTGCCGTTCGTCGCCACCGCCGCGCTGGCGCTGAGCGTGCTCTATTCGGTCCGCTTCATCCATCAGGCCTTCTTCGGCCCGCCGCCGGTCGGCCTGCCCCAGCAGCCGCACGAGGCGCCCTTCTGGATGCGCGTCCCGATCGAGGTGCTCGTCATCACCTGCCTGATCGTCGGCTCGATCCCGGCGATCACCGTCGGGCCCTTCCTCGCCACCGCGGTACGCGCGGTGCTCGGGAGCGACACGCCGGCCTACAGCCTGGCGATCTGGCATGGCTTCAACCAGCCGCTGCTGCTCAGCCTCGTCGCGCTCGCCGCCGGCAGCGCCGGCTATCTCGTCTTCCGCGACCGGCTCAACGCGATGACCGGCGCGCCGCTCATCGGGCGGTTCAAGGGGCGCAAGGGGTTCGACGCCGTCCTCGCGACGCTGGTGCGCGGCGCGCGGGCGCTCGAACGTCTGTTCGGCACCGTTCGGCTTCAGCCGCAGCTCAAGCTGCTCGTGGTCGTCGCCTGCGTGGCGGCGTTCCTGCCGTTCGTGCGCTACGGCTATTCGCTCGGCGGTGCCGCAGGCACGATCACCGACCCCGGGTTCGCGGTGATCTGGCTGGTCGGCGGCGCCTGCGCCATCGGCGCCGCCTGGCAGGCGAAATATCATCGCCTCGCCGCGCTCATCCTGATGGCGGGTGCCGGGCTGGTGAGCTGCATCAGCTTCGTCTGGCTGTCGGCTCCCGACCTCGCGCTGACGCAGCTGCTGGTGGAGACCGTGACGACCGTCCTGCTGCTGCTCGGCCTGCGGTGGCTTCCCAAGCAGCGCCCGGACGTCTGGCCGGCGGGTCGCCCGCCGCTGGGCGTTCGCCTGCGGCGGGGCAGCGACCTGCTGATCGCCGTCGCCGCCGGCTGCGGCATGGCGCTGGTCTCCTATGCGGTGATGAGCCGCCCCGTCGGCGGGAGCCTGTCGAGCTTCTTCCTCGAGCGCGCCTACCCCGAGGGCGGCGGCCGCAACGTCGTCAACGTCATCCTCGTCGACTTCCGCGCGCTCGACACGCTCGGCGAGATCGCCGTGCTGGCCATCGTCGCCGTCACCGTCTTCTCGCTGCTGCGCCGCTTCCGCCCGGCCGAGGAAAGCGTGCGCATCCCCGAACAGCAGGCGTCGCAGAACGCCTTCGACGAGGCGCGCGAGGGCCGGCAGGTCGGTGATACACTGACCGATTATCTGCTGGTGCCGCGGATCATCATGGAATGGCTGTTTCCGTTCATCATCGTCTTCGCGATCTACCTGCTGATCCGCGGCCATGATCTGCCGGGCGGCGGTTTCGCCGCCGGGGTCACGATGTCGATCGCGCTGATCCTGCAATATGTCGCCGCCGGCACGCGAAGCATCGAGTCGCGGCTGCGCATCCGGCCGCTGAGCTGGGTCGGCGTCGGCCTGCTCGCGGCGACGGCGACCGGCGCCGGCGCCTGGCTGTTCGGCTACCCCTTCCTCACCTCGTGGTTCCGCTACGCCGACGTGGCGATCATCGGCCAGGTCCCGCTGGCCAGCGCTTTGCTCTTCGACCTCGGCGTGTTCATCCTCGTCGTCGGCGCGACGGCGCTCATCCTCATCGCGCTGGCCCACCAGTCGATCCGGACGCCGATGAAGCGCGCGACGGCGCCGCTGCCGCCGGAGTCGGTGTAATGGAGGCGGTGCTCGCTCTCGGCATCGGCGTGTTCACCGCCGCCGGCGTGTGGCTGATCCTGCGGCCGCGCACCTTCCAGGTGATCATCGGCCTGTCGCTGATCTCCTACGCGGTCAACCTGTTCATCTATGCGATGGGGCGCCTGAAGGTCGACGCGCCGGCGCTGGTCGGCAGCGGCGCCGTCAGCGACCCCGGCGCCTATTCCGACCCGCTGCCGCAGGCGCTGGTGCTCACCGCCATCGTCATCTCCTTCGCGATGACCGCGCTGCTGCTCGTCGTGCTGCTCGCGTCGCGCGGCCTCACCGGCACCGATCATGTCGACGGGGTCGAGGACGAATGAGCGTGGACTGGACGCATCATCTCATCGTCCTGCCCGTCGTGTTGCCGCTGGCGGCAAGCGCGACGATGCTGCTGCTCAAGGAGCGGCGGCGGGCGATCAAGGCGACGATCAGCATGGCGACCGTCGTCGCGCTGCTGGGCGTGTCGCTGCTGCTGCTCGAACGCGTCGTCGCGCAGGGCTTCGCCGGCGAGCCGGGGGCGCGCGCCTATCTGCTGGGCAACTGGCCGGCGCCGTTCGGGATCGTCCTCGTCATCGATTGGCTGTCGGCGCTGATGCTGGTCCTCACCAGCATCCTCGGGCTGACCTCGCTCGCCTATTCGCTGGCGCGCTGGGACCGGGCGGGCCCGCGCTTCCACGCGCTCTTCCTGCTCCAGCTGATGGGGCTCAACGGCGCGTTCCTCACCGGCGACCTGTTCAACCTTTTCGTGTTCTTCGAGGTGCTGCTCGCCGCATCCTATGGGCTGCTGCTGCACGGATCGGGCGTGGTGCGCGTGAAAGCCGGGCTCCACTATGTCGCGATCAACGTCGCCACCTCGCTGCTCTTCCTGATCGGCCTGGCGCTGATCTACGGCGTCACCGGCACGCTCAACATGGCCGATCTGGCGACGCGGATCCCGTCGGTGGCGGGCGACGACCTGGCTCTGCTGCAGAGCGGCATCGCCGTGCTCGGCATCGCCTTCCTCGTGAAGGCCGGCATGTGGCCGCTCGGCTTCTGGCTGCCGGGCACCTATGCCGCCGCGGTCCCGCCGGTCGCGGCGCTGTTCGCGGTGCTGAGCAAGGTGGGCATCTACGCCATCCTGCGCGTCTATCTGCTGCTGTTCGGCGGCGAGATGGGATGGACCGGCAATTTCGGCGAAGAATGGCTGCTGTACGGCGGCATTGCGACGCTCGCCTTCGGCACCGTCGGCGTGCTCGCCGTCCGCTCGCTCTCGCGGCTCGCCGGCTACTGCATCGTGATTTCGTCGGGCACGCTGCTCGCCGCGATCGGCGCCGGCGAAGGCCGCGTGCTGGGCGGCGTGCTGTTCTACCTGGTCAGCTCGACGCTGGCGCTCAGCGCCTTCTACCTGCTGCTCGAGCTCGTCGAGCGGCAGGAGGTCGAGGCGAGCCTGACCGAGGTCGTCGAGCCGGTGTTCGACGATGAATATACCGGCGCGCCGGTAGCGGGCGAGCCCGAGGAGAGCGAGGTCGGCATCGTCATCCCGGCGACGATCGCGCTGCTCGGCGGCGGCCTGATGTTCTGTTCGCTGCTGCTGGCGGGGCTGCCGCCGCTGTCGGGGTTCATCGCCAAGTTCGCCCTCATCCAGGGTCTGCTCGGACTCGAGGCCGAGGTCGCCCCCGCGACATGGCTGCTCATCGCGCTGCTCATCGCTTCGGGGCTCGCGACGCTCATCGCCACCAGCCGGGCGGGCATCGACCTGCTGTGGACGCCGTCCGACAAGCCGCTGCCGATGCTCCGCCTCGCCGAGGCCGTCCCCGTCGGGGCGCTGCTGCTCGTGTGCCTGGGCCTCATGGTCTTCGCCGGGCCGGTGATGCGCTACATGGAGCGGACCGGCGCTTCGCTGCAGGATCGCGGCACCTATGTGCGCGCGGTGCTGACCGCCGAGCGCGTCGGCGGGGGCGAGATGCCGTGAGACGCCTGCTCCCCTACCCGCTGCTGACCGCCAGCCTGTTCGGCATGTGGCTGCTGCTGACCCAGTCGGTGTCGCCGGCGCAGATCCTGCTCGGCGCGCTCGTCGCGATTCTGGCGTCGCACGGCATGCACCTGCTGCGCGCCGAACGGCCGCGGGTGCGCGCCTACCGGCCGCTGCTGCGGCTCGTTCCCATCGTCCTGGCCGACATCCTGCGCTCCAACCTCGCGGTGGCGACGATCGTGCTGTTTCCCCGGCAGGATCGCGTCTCGGCGTTCGTGCGGCTGCCGATCGCGCTTCGCAGCGAACATGGCCTGACGCTGCTGGCGCTGATCCTGACGGCGACGCCCGGCACGATGTGGCTGCAGTTCGACCGCGTGCAGCGCAGCCTGATCGTCCATGTGCTCGACCTCGTCGACGAGGAGGACTGGATCCGGCTGATCAAGCGGCGCTACGAAACCCTGCTGATCGAGGCCTTCGACCGATGACGAACCTGATGCTCGCCTGGGCGATCACCGCCGCGCAGGTCCTGATCGGACTGGCGATGCTGTGCGCCGCCTATCGGCTGCTGGTGGGACCGCGCGTGCAGGACCGCGTGCTCGGGCTCGACACGCTGTTCGTCAACGCCATGCTCATCCTCATCACCTTCGGTATCCAGACCGGCCGGACGCTCTATTTCGAGGCGGCGCTGATCATCGCGCTGCTCGGCTTCGTCGGCACGGTGGTGCTGGCGAAATTCCTGATGCGCGGCGAGGTGATCGAATGATCCAGGCCCCCGACCTTCCGCTCTGGGCCTCGCTGCTGGTGGCGGCGCTCGTGCTCGCCGGTGCCGCGATCACGCTGATCGGGTCGCTCGGCCTGCTGCGCATGAAGAGCTTCTACGATCGCGTCCATCCACCGACGCTGGGCAGCAGCCTCGGCATGGTGCTCATCGTCGCGGCGTCGATCCTGTGCTTTTCCGTCCTTCGGTCGCGGCCATCGGTGCACGAGCTGCTGATCGCCTTCTTCCTCACGCTGACGACGCCGGTGACCTTCATGCTGCTGGCGCGCGCAGCGCTCTATCGCGATCGCATGAGCGGCCGCGAGGACGTGCCGCGCGACGGCGAATAGCCGCGCCCTTCAGGCCGCATACCGCCGCACCCGCGCTCCGCCGGCCTTCAGCTCGCTCATCAGGTCGCGGACATAGACGTCGAAGTCGACCTGCATCGTGTGCCGCGACGAGGCGTAATAATGGCCGCGGTGCAGCTTCTCGTCGGCGGCGATGGTGGCGCGCATCTGGTCGGGCGACGGCAGGGCATAGCTGCCGTCGAGCCAGGCGGCGAGCAGCTTCGACTGCTGCTCGGCGAGGTTGACGAGCGTCGGCAGCGACTGCGCCAGACCCATGAACCACAGCGAATGCAGCCGCGGCTCCGCCTGCACCATCCGCTTGAACAGCGGCAGGTGATTGTCGCGCACCGGCGCGTCCGCGTCGCTTAGGAACGGGAAGCGCATCCGGTAGCCGGTGGCATAGATGATGACGTCGACGTCCTCGACCGAGCCGTCGGCGAACTTCACCTGCCTGCCCATCAGCTCGCTGATGATCGGCTTGGCCTTGATGTCGCCCGAGCCGCAGCGGACGAGGAATTCGCCCGAGACGGTCGGATGCGCCTCGAGCGGCCGGTGGTCGGGCGTGGGCAGGCCATAATCCGCCATCTCGCCGATCGAGCGCCTGACCGCCCAGGCGGCGAGCTTGCGCTTCGCCCAGCCCGGCATCCACGGCGGCAGCAGCGACTTGTCGCTCGGCACCCCGTTGAAATATTTGGGCATCACCCAGACGCCGCGGCGCGCCGACACGAATAGCTGCTTGGCGATCGGCCGCTGGCTCAGTTCGGAGGCGATGTCGACCGCGCTGTTGCCCAGGCCGACGACGACGATGGTCTTGCCGCGCATGTCGATCGGGTCGAACGGCGTGCGATATTCGTGCGCGTGGATCTGCTCGCCGTCGAAGCTGCCGGGGAATTCGGGCAGGTTGGGACTCCAGTGGTGGCCGTTGGCGACCACCACCGTGTCGTAGGCCCTGGTCTCACCGGTCGATAGCGACACGTCCCAGCGCCCGTCGGGCCGCTGCTCGCATCTGTCGACGCCGGTGTTGAAGCGGATCAGATCGCGCAGGCCGAAATGATCGACGTACCCGTTGAAATAACCGTCCATCAGGCTGTGGTGCGGAAAATCGGGCCAGTCGGCGGGAACCGGATAATCCTCGAACGCCAGCCGCCATTTCGAGGTGTCGATGTGCAGCGACTGGTAGCAGGCGCTCATCCCGTTCGGGTTCTTGTACGCCCAGTTGCCGCCGATACGGTCCGACTTCTCGTAGATGTCGAACGGCAGCCCGTGATCGCGCAGCCGCTTGGCGGTGCTGAAGCCCGAGCAGCCCGCCCCGATGATGCAGGTCGTCATGGCCGAAGGATGCGGCGGCTCGCCAGCGGCCGCAAGCTAGCGCTAGCGTGCGGTCCTCACCCCCAGACCTCGGTGAACAGCCGGGCAAAATTGGCGCCGAGCAGCTTCTCGACCTTGCCGGTCGAATGGCCGCGACCGAGCAGGTCGCCGGCGAGCGTCTCGAAGCGGCGGGGGTCGTTGTAGCGGTCGATGAACAGATAGCCGGTCGGGTCGTCGTCGCCGGGCGCGGCATAGCCGGCGGCGACGCGCCGCTCGGTCATTTCCTTGAAGCGCTTGCGGAACGCGGCGTTGTTCTCGGTGCCGCTGATCGAACCGTCGGTGCCGAGGCCGACATGGTCCTCGCCGGCGATCTTCCAGGCATGTTCGATATGCGCGATCAGGTCCTCGGCGCGCGGCTGGCCGCCGCCGGGGCGCAGATAGGGCATGAAGTACATGCCGATGACGCCGCCTTTGTCGGCGAGCGCCTTCATGTTGGCGTCGGTGGTGTTGCGCGGATGGTCGCGCAGCGCGCGGCAGCCGCTGTGGGTGATCGCGACCGGCACCTTCGACATCGCGATCGCTTCCTCATGGACCTTCGAGCCGGCATGGCTGACGTCGACGAGGATGCGGCGCTCGTTGAGCTCCTCGACGAGTTCGCGGCCGAGCCGCGACAGCCCGCCGTTTGCGGGCTCGAGGCAGCCGTCGCCGAACAGATTGCGGATATTGTAGGTCGGCTGGACGATGCGGACGCCGAGGCTGTGGAAGACGCCGAGCTTGTCGCGGAAGTCGGCACCGAACGGCATCGAGTCCTGCATGCCGTAGATGAGACCCATGCGCCCGCTGTCCTTGGCGGTGCGCAGGTCGGCGCCTTTGCGAACCGCCATGAACAAGCCGGGATTGAGGTCGATCTCGCGGTTCATCTCGGCGAGCTGCGCGACGCTGTCCTCGAACGCGGTGGGGATGTTGCCGACGTTGCTGATGGTGATGTTGGTGGCGGTGACGCCGGAGGCCCTGGCGTCGGCGAGCAGCTTCGCCGTCATCGGCGCGCCGCGCTGCTGCGTGGGGTCGTAGCCGCCGGGGCCGCCCAGCGCGTCGATCACCATCGCCCGGTCGTAGAGCGCGGTGACGGCCGGCTCCGCCGCCAGCGCGCGCATGCCCGAGGCCGCGGCCATCGCGCCTGCGCCGATAAGGAATTCCCGCCGTCCGATCATGCCCTTGCCTCCCGCCTCGCGCCGATGCTGGCGCAGGCGGAAGGCACTGGCAAGACGGGGTTTACGCGGCTTCGTCGAACGACAGCCGCTCGTAACGCGCCAGGTGATGGTCGATCGAGCCGAACTGGTTCTCGATCATCGTCGCGCGCTTGAAATAATGGCCGACCGCGAGCTCGTCGGTCATGCCCATGCCGCCGTGGATCTGGATGGCGCTCTGGCCGACGAACTTGCAGGCCTTGCCGACGCGCGACTTGGCGGCGGAGACCGCCTTGGCGCGCTCGGCGGCGTCCTCCTCGAGCTTGAGCGTCGCCATCAAGGTCAGGCTGACCGACTGCTCGACCTCCATGAACATGTCGACCATGCGATGCTGGAGCACCTGGAAGTTCGAGATCGGCTGGCCGAACTGCTTGCGCTGCTTGGCATAGTCCATCGTCTGCAGGTGCATCTGGCGCATGACGCCGCCGGCTTCGGCGCAGATCGCCACCGTCGCCTCGTCGATGACCTGCTCGACCAGCGGCAGCGCGCCGCCTTCGGCCCCGATCAGCGCGCTCGCCGGCACGCTGGCATTCTCGAAATAGACTTCCGACGCGCGGCCGCCGTCGACGGTCGGATAGTCGCGCGTCGACACGCCCTTGGCGCCCTTCTCGACCAGGAACAGCGAGACGCCGTCGCGCTCGGTCTGGCCGCCGCCGGTGCGCGCGGTGACGATCAGGTGGGTGGCGTGCGGCGCGTCGCGCACCACCGCCTTGTGGCCGTTGAGCACATAGCCGGCGCCGTCCTTCTTCGCCGTGGTCTTCAGGTCGGCCCAATTGTAGCGCGCCTGCGGCTCGGCATAGGCGAAGGCGGTGACGACCTCGCCGCCGATGATGCCGCCGATCAGCGCGCCCGCCGCGTCGCCGCCCGCCGCCTTGAGGAAGCCGCCGCCGATCACCACCGTCGACAGATAGGGTTCGACCACCAGCCGCGCGCCCAGCTCCTCCATGACGATCATATTCTCGAGCGCGCCGCCGCCGAGGCCGCCATGCTCCTCGGCGAAGGGCGCGCCGAGGATGCCGAGCTCCTGGGCGAACGCCTTCCAGGTGTCGCGCGACCAGCCGGCGTCCGAGCGCACGATCTTCATGCGCGTCTCGTGATCGTAGCGGTCCGACAGGTAGCGCGCGAGCGTATCGCGCAGCATCGTCTGCGTTTCGGTGTAGCTGAAGTCCATCTTTGCCCTGCCGCTTTCGTTTCCCTCTCCCTGAGGGGAGAGGGTTAGGGAGAGGGTGGTCGGAGATTGGCGCGAACGCGGAGACCACCCTCTCCCCGCTCGCTGACGCGAGTCGCCCTCTCCCCTCAGGGAGAGCGTGTCAGAGCCCGAGCACCATCTTCGCGATGATGTTGCGCTGGATCTCGTTCGATCCGCCGTAGATCGTCGTCTTGCGCATGTTGAAATAGGTCGGCGCGGCGCGGTGGGCGTAGTCGGGCCCGATGCCGTGCTCGTTGGTGCCTTCGAGTCCGCGGAAGTAGGGCGCACCATAATGGCCGACCGCCTCGAGCGTCAGCTCGGTGATGCGCTGCTGGATCTCCGACCCCTTGATCTTGAGCAGCGAGGATTCGGGCCCCGGGCCCTTGCCCGCCGCCGACGAGGCGAGCGAGCGCAGCTCGGTATATTCGAGCGAGGTGAGATCGATCTCGAGCTCGGCGATCTTGCGCTTGAAGAAGGGGTTCTGGATCAGCGGCTGGCCGTTGTCGACCTCCGACCGGGCGATGTCGCGCAACCGCTCGACGCCGCGCTTCGAGCGCGCGACGCCGGCGATGCCGGTGCGCTCGTGCGCCAGCAGGAACTTGGCGCAGGTCCAGCCCTTGTTCTCCTCGTAGATGCGGTTCTCGACCGGCACGCGGACGTTCTCGAGCCACACCTCGTTGACCTCATGCTCGCCGCCGAGCGTGATGATCGGGCGCACGGTGACGCCGGGCGACTTCATGTCGATCAGGAGGAAGCTGATGCCTTCCTGCGGCTTTGCCGTCGGGTCGGTGCGGACCAGGAAGAAGCCCCAGTCGGCATGCTGCGCCAGCGTCGTCCAGGTCTTCTGGCCGTTGACGACATAATGGTCGCCGTCGCGTTCGGCGCGGGTGCGCAGCGACGCGAGGTCCGAGCCGGCGCCCGGCTCCGAATAGCCCTGGCACCACCAGTCGTCGCCCGACAGGATGCCCGGCAGGAAGCGGGCCTTCTGCTCGGGCGTGCCGAAGGTGTAGATCACCGGTCCGACCATCGCGATGCCGAAGGGCAGGATCGGCGTGGTCTCGGCGCGGGCCAGCTCCTCGGAGAAGATGTAGCGCTGCACCGCGTTCCAGCCGGTGCCGCCATATTCCTTCGGCCAGGCGGGCGCCACCCAGCCCTTTTTGGCGAGGATGCGATGCCAGCTCAGCATCTCTTCCTTGCTGAGATCCTCGCGGCCGCCCTTGCCGCGCAGCTGCGCCGGATAGTTCTCGGCGATGAAGGTGCGAACCTCGTCGCGGAAGGCGAGGTCTTCCGGGCTGAACTGAAGGTCCATCGGTGCGTTCTCCCCAAATAGCGGACCGATTGGCTACTGCCGCGCTCGGGCGCGTGCAACCTAGCGCAACTGCCTGGAGCGTCTGCCGGCGCGCCGCCATCAATCCAGAAATTACGCCGTTTTGGGGATAAATCCCCAATAATCGCATTTTTCACGCAACGCAAGCGCTTTTTGCACGTTGTCGAGTCGTAGCTGTTGCGTATCTCGCGTTCGAGTTTGTTGCGTACCAAGTGGCGTAGGTGTGAAGATAATATGCGTCCTGTAACTCCCATTGTGCATGCGTTCCGGCGCCGGGCGACCGTGGTCCTGCTTTCGATGGCAGCGGTCGTCCCGGCGTCAGGCTTCGCCGAGACCAGCCGACCGGCCTCCGAACTGTCGCCGGCGATTGCCGCCACACCGAGCGTTGCGTCGCTCGCGCCGGCAGCCCCGCAGATCGCCCCGGTAAGCTGGAGCCGTCGCAACGCCCAGGCGCTGATCGAGGTGGTCGAAGCGGCGGCGAACGAAGGCCTCGACCCTGCGGACTACAAGCTCGCCCGCCTCCGCGACGCGGTCGACAGCGGGCTGATCGATCCGGTGCTGTTCAACGACAGCGCGATGCGGCTGGCGAGCCATTATCGCTATGGCAAGGTGGCGCGCAGCGAGCGCGTCGACTGGGCGAGCGAGAGCGCCAACACGATGCTGCTGGCGAGCATCCTGTCGCAGGCGGTTCGCGAGAACCGGATCGCGGAGACGTTCGCGCGCCTGCTGCCGCAGAGCGACGACTACAAGGCGCTCCGCCGCGCGCTTGCCGAGACCCCGGCGTCCGATACGGCGCGCCGGACGGCGCTGCGCGTCAACCTCGAACGCTGGCGCTGGATGCCGCGCGAGCTTGGCGACAAGCATGTCTTCGTGAACATCCCGGCGTACCGCGTCGAGCTGGTCGACGACGGCGCCGTCGTCGCCGAGCATGCGGCGATCGTCGGCAAGCCCTCGACCCCGACCCCGTCCTTCTCCACCGAAGTGAAGGCGGTGCGCTTCAATCCGGGCTGGGCGGTGCCGCCTGGGCTCAAGGCGCAGAAGCTCGCGATGTACAAGCGCAATCCGGCGGCGGCGCAGCGCCAGGGCTATTATATCAAGAACGGCCCCGACGGCCCCGCGATCTTCCAGAAGCCTGGCCCGGCCAATGCGCTCGGACAGGTGCGGCTGGTGATGCCCAATCCCTACATGATCTACCTGCACGACACCAACGACCGGAAGCTGTTCGGCAAGGACGCGCGGGCGCTCAGCCAGGGTTGCGTTCGCACCGAGCATCCCGTCGAGTTCGCCGAGCGACTGCTGACCGACGACGGCACCGATGCCGCGGTCATCGACGCGGCGCTGGCCAAGCGTACGACGACGCGCGAGATCGACCTCCAGCGACCGGTTCCCGTCCACATTGCCTATCTGACGGCAGAGGCCGACGCCGGCGGCACCGTGAAGCTGCTCGCCGATCCCTATGGTCGCGATGCACGGGTGGCGCGCGCGCTCGGCGGCGACCGGATGATGCTGGCATCGAAGTAGGCCGTACGGCGCGCCGGCGCTAGAAGGCGCGACGTGAGGCAGATTCCACCCAAATGGCTGTTCCCCGAGTCGCTGAAGATCGCGACCGGGGTTCAGCGCGAGCTGGCGGAGCGCGTGATCGCCGTGGACGACTACGGCCCGATCGAGACCACCGGCGGCACCGACATCAGCTGCGGCTGGCGCAACTCGAAAGCCCCGGTGCATGCGGCGATCGTCACGATGGACTGGCCCGCGCTCGTGGCGCGCGAAGCCGTCGGCGCGTCGATGCTGCCGCGCTTTCCCTATGTGTCGGGCTATCTCGGCTTTCGCGAATCGCCGAGCCTCGTCGCGGCCTTCGCGCAGCTGAGCCGTCCACCCGATCTGCTCTTCGTCGACGGCCAGGGCCTCAGCCACCCGCGCGGCTTCGGTATCGCCTGCCAGCTGGGCGTCCTGCTCGATGTGCCGTCGATCGGCGTCGCCAAGTCGATCCTCGTCGGCGAACCCGACCGCGAGCTCGGCCCCGCCGCCGGCGACCGCGTCGCGCTGAAATGGAAGGGACGCGTCGTCGGCATGGCGCTGCGCACGAAGGCGCGCTGCAAGCCGCTCTACATATCGGTCGGCCACCGCATCTCGCTCGAAAGCGCCGTCGATCATGTGCTGCGCGCAACGCGCGGCTATCGCCTTCCCGAGCCCACGCGGCGCGCCCATCTGGCGGCGAACGATCTGCGGCGTCGCGCCGACCCGCCGACCCGCTAGGGGCCCCGCCCCGCCGCCGCGCCGCGCCGCCCGGCGATTCCACGCCCGGGCGCACGGCCGGCGTGACGGATCGAGCTTGCACGACTCAGCGGACAGGCAGAAGCTCGCCTCCCCCGACGGTCGCCACGGCCCGAAGGCCGCGCGACCGCCATGTTCAGGGCGAGCGAACGGCTGGGAGGGTATCATGGCAACAGGCAGATCAGATGCGGCGCGAGCAATCGCGCTGGTGGGCCCGAACGGATCGGGCAAGACCTCGTTGATGGAGGCGCTGCTCCACGCTGCAGGCGCGATCGAGCGGCGCGGCCTCGTCGACATGGGCAACAGCGTCGGCGATTCGAGCCCCGAGGCGCGGGCGCGCGGTCAGTCGGTCGAGCTCGGCATCGGACGCTTCGAGTTCATGGGCGACCGCTATTCGCTGATCGACTGCCCCGGCAGCATCGAATTCGCAGGCGACGCCGATGCGGCGCTGGCCGCAGCCGACCTCGCACTGGTCGTCATCGACCCCGACCCCGGCCATGCGGCGCTCATGCAGCCCGTGCTCAAGCAGCTCGAGGCGCTCGGCATTCCGCGCGCGATCTTCATCAACAAGATCGACACCGCGCATGGCCGCATCCGCGATCTGCTGGTGGCGCTGCAGCCGGCGAGCGCCGTGCCGCTGGTGGCGCGCCAGATCCCGATCTGGGACAGCGAGCGCGTCACCGGCTTCATCGATCTCGGGCTCGAGCGCGCCTTCGTCTACCGGCAGGGAAAGCCGTCGGAGCAGGTCGACATCCCCGCCCCGCTCGCCGAGCGCGAGGCCGAAGCGCGATTCCACATGCTCGAACAGCTTGCCGATCATGACGACGTGCTGCTCGAGCAGCTGCTTTCCGACATGGTGCCCGAGCGCGACCTCGTGTTCGGCGATCTGGTGCGCGAGACGCACGAGGGGCTCATCGTTCCGGTATTCTTCGGCTCGGCGATCAACGGCTTCGGCGTGCGCCGGCTGCTCAAGGCGTTGCGCCACGACACGCCCGAGCCCGCCGCCGCCGCGGCGCGCCTCGGCGCGAGCGGCGACAGCGCCTATGTGTTCAAGGTCAGCCATGCCGGCCAGGCGGGCAAGCTGTCCTACGCGCGGGTGATGGCCGGCCGGATCGGCGATGGCGCCGAGTTGCTGCGCCCCGACGGCGAGCGCGCGCGCGCCGGCGGGCTGTTCGCCGTCCAGGGCGGCGCGACGGCCAAGGTGGCGGGGGCCGGCACCGGCGAGATCGTCGCCATCGCCAAGGTGACGGGGGCGCGGGCTGGCGACCTGCTGTCGGCCGACGGCGAGGCGCGCACGGCGACGGGGGTGCCCGCGCGGCGGCCGCCGGTCTATGCGATCGCGATCACTACGAAAGAGCGCAAGGACGACGTGCGCCTGTCCGAAGCACTGGCCAGGCTGGTCGACGAGGATCCGTCGGTGGAAATGGTCCACGACGCCGAAAGCCATCAGACGCTGCTCAAGGGCCAGGGCGAAACGCAGCTGCGGGTGCTGCTCGACCGGCTCAAGCGCCGCTACGGCGTCGCGGTCGACGTGGCGCGGCCGAAGGTCGGCTACCGCGAGTCGATCCGCCGGCCGGCCGCGAACGTGCGCGGCCGCCACAAGAAGCAGTCGGGCGGCCACGGCCAGTTCGGCGACGTCGTCATCAACATCCGTCCCGAAGCGCGCGGCCAGGGCTTCGGCTTCGCCGAGCGCATCACCGGCGGCGCGGTACCCAAACAGTGGATCCCCGCGGTCGAGCTGGGCGTGAGGGATGCGCTCGAACGCGGGCCGCTCGGCTTTCCGGTCGTCGACGTCGCGGTCGAACTGATCGACGGCTCCTATCACAGCGTCGACAGCTCGGAGCTGGCGTTCCGGACCGCCGGGCGCCTCGCCGCCGCCGACGGCCTCAAGGCGTGCGACTCCTATGTCCTCGAACCGATCGATCGGCTGGAGATCCTCGTGCCGCAGGCCGCGACGTCGAAGATCACCGCGGCGGTGACCAGCCGGCGCGGTCAGGTGCTCGGCTTCGCCGCCCGCGAAGGATGGCAGGGCTGGGACCGGGTCGAGGTCTATCTGCCGCAGGCCGAGCGGCAGGAGCTGATCGCCGAGCTGCGCGCCCTGAGCCAGGGGCTCGCAACCTTCACCTTCGCCTTCGACCACATGGCCGAGCTGAGCGGCCGGCAGGCCGAGCAGGTGGTTCAGGCGGCGCGTGTCGCCGCCTGAACCGGCGCGGCCACCGGTGCCGAAACGAGGAGCCGCAACCGTTTAGCGCCCTATTCTCACAAAATAGCTGCGGCGAGCCGTTGCATTTGTGAGTCGGGCCGTTCTCCGCGGTGGAGCCAAACATGTTAGCTTGGCAGCTTCACGGGGATCGGGGGTATCGGCGTATGATGGCGAAGCGAAAGGCCGTTCGGGGCGCATGCCGTTCCGCGTTGGTGGCGCTGCTGCTGATCGGGACACCCGCCACGGTGCTTTCGGCGCAGCCCGCGCGCGCGACCAGCCTGTACGACCAGCCCAAATATGCCGCGATCCTCGTCGACGCGAAGACCGGCGAAGTGCTCTACTCGCGCCGTCCCGACGCGCCGCGGCATCCGGCCTCGATCACCAAGGTGATGACGCTCTATCTGCTGTTCGAAGCGCTGGAAACCGGCGAGATCTCGCTGCGCGACCGCCTCACCTTCTCAGCCCGCGCCGCCGGGCAGGCGCCGTCGAAGCTGCCGACGCGCAAGGGCGACACCATCACCGTCGAGGATGCGATCAAAGCGCTGACCGTCAAGTCGGCCAACGACGTCGCGGTCGCGATCGCCGAGCGGCTCGGCGGCACCGAAGCCGACTTCGCCGAGATGATGACCAAGAAGGGCCGCCACCTCGGCATGAAGAACACACGGTTCGTCAACGCCAACGGGCTGCCGAACCCCAATCATTCGACGACGGCGCGCGACATCGCCATCCTGTCGATGGCGACGCTGCAGCATTTTCCGCAATATTATAAGTATTTCAGCGAGCCGGAATTCGCCTACGGCAACCAGGTGATGAAGTCGCACAACCGGCTGCTGAAGAACATGCCCGGCGCCGACGGCATCAAGACCGGCTACACCGTCGCCGCGGGCTTCACGCTCGCCGCCTCGGCGCAGCGCGACGGCAAGCGGCTCATCGCGATCGTCCTCGGCGGTCCGTCGACGATGGCGCGCGACCAGAACGTCCAGGCGCTGCTCGAGGCCGGCTTCGACGTGATGAAGTCGCGCGCGGTCGGCATGAAGACGACGGTCGCCTCCTACATGAGCGAGCCGTCCGACGTTCCGGGCTTCGAATTGCCGCCCGGCATCGAGCAGGGTTCGGGCGACGGCAGCGCGACGCCGAAGCGCTGACGCTCAGCCGGCGAGCCAGCCGGGGATCATCGCCAGGCTCAGCAGCACCAGCGCGATCGCCGGATAGCGCCACAATCCCATTCCCGCCACCGCGCGCGCCGTCGCGCCATGCGCGGCATCGGCGGCACGCAGCCGCAGGCTGTAGATCATCACGCCGGTGACCGAGAGCGCCGTCATCGCGGCGCCGAACAGGAACCAGATGATCTTGGTCGCCATCCCGCCCCAGGTGCCGAAGTGCAGCGGATCGGCCATTTCCGAGATGCGCTGGTGCAGCGACAGCGTCTCGCCGCGCGTCACCTCGACGATGCGACCGTCCGCCGGATCGACCCAGACGCCGTTCACCCGGTCGCGCACCAGCAGCGCATCGGCCTGGCCGAAGAAGCCGATCGCGCCGCCGGGTTCGTCGGGGAGCCGCATCTCGCGGATGTCGAGATTGGGGAAGGCGGCGCGCGCGGTCGCGGCGTAGCGGTCGATCGACGCCGCGTCGAGCGCGGCGGCGCGCGGCGCCACCTCGGGCGCGCGGCGGTACGGCGCATCGCCGCCGAGCGATTCGACCAGATACCAGACGCCGGTAAGCGCGATCAGCGCCACGAACCACAATGTCCACAGCCCGGCGAGGCGGTGCAGGTCGCCGGTCAGCCGGCGCGCCTCGCCGCCGCGCGGCCGTTTGAAGAAGCCGCGCCAGAATTTCTTGTAGGTCACCAGCCCCGTCACCAGCGACGCCAGCAGCAGCAGCGACAGCGACGAGACGATCGGGATGCCATATTTCGCCGGCAGCAGCAGATGGCGATGCATTTCGCGGAAGAAGCGCTGGAAACTGAGCCACGGCCCGGTGCCGCGCACCGTCCCGCGATAAGGATCGAGATAGACGCGGACCCGTACATCGGCGCCGTCGACCGTCATGGCCTCGGCCGCGAACCAGGCATGCGGCGGGCGGTAGATGCTCGTAACGTCGGCGCCCGGTACGGCCGCCTGTGCGGCGGCAGCCATCGCGCCCCATGACGCGGGGGCGCTGTCCTGCGGCACGACGCGCAGCGCCGGGCGCGCCAGCCAGTCCATCTCGTGCGAGAAGACCGCCAGCGTGCCGGTGAGCAGCACCCAGGTGAGGAAGATGCTGAGCTTCAGCCCCGCCCAATTGTGCACGCGCCACCACAGCGACCGCTGCACCAGTCGCGGGGCCGTACCGACGAGGGCAGCGTCGGCGGCCATCCCTCAGAAGCGCTTGCGCAGCTCGAGGAAGACCGTTCGCGGCTCGCCGGGGAAGGCGCCGTTGCGCAGCCCGAAGCCCGACGCGGCATAGGTCTTGTCGAAGATATTCTCGACGCGCAGCATCGCCTCGACGACGCCCAGGTCGGTGGTGATCGATCCGTCGAAGATCGTGTAGGGCTTGATGCGCTCGGCAGGCACCAGCGGCTGCCCGGGCAGATACTCGCCGCCGAAGCCGCGGCGCGCCGAGACATGCTCGCCGCCGAAGGCGAAGGCGGTGCGCAGCGCCTCGACCTGGTAGCGCGTCCAGAAGCCGAGCTTGTGCCGGGGGGCGTTGACGAAGCGGTCGCCGACGGCGTTGGTGATCGCCTGCCCCGGCACGCTGCCGGTGACCTTGGTGTCGTTGTAGGCGTAGTTGGCGGTCAGCACCCAGTCGGGGGTGAGATCGGCGGCGATGTCGAACTCGACGCCCTTGCTGGTGATCTCGCCGACCGGTGCCAGCTGGCTGATGCCGTTGATCGGCGGGCGCGTCGTGTCGGTCTGGACGATGTTGGTACGGACGATCCGGTAGGCGGCGAGACCGGTCTGCACCCGGCCTTCGAGCAGCGCCGTCTTCACGCCGGCCTCGACCTGCTCGCCGGTCTGCGGCGCGAACGGGCCGCCGGCCGCCGGATTCTGCGTCGCGGCCGACTGCGGATCGAAGGTGTCCGACCAGCTGGCGAACAGCGCGACGTCGGCGCGCGGCTTGTAGATCGCGCCGAAGCGCATCGTGATCTCGTCGTCGTCGATGCCGGCGCCGCTGATCGTGTTGGTGTCCTCGAACCAGTCCTGACGCAGGCCGGCGAGAAGCGTGACTCCGGCGCCGATCTCGACCTGGTCCTGGACGTAGACGCCGTAGCGGATGGCCTCGCTGCCACCGCGCGTGTAGGGCGTCGCCGCCAGATTGTACGCGGCACCCGACGTCAGGCCGTACACCGGGTTCTGCAGCGAGAGCGTCGGCACGACACCGCCGGCCACCCCGACGGGACGCGCCGTCCGCGACAGCGAGCCGCTGTCCTCGTCGGACCAGTCGCCGCCGATCAGCAGCGTGTGCGCCAGGCCGAACAGCTGCGGCTTCGCGATGAGATTGGCGCCGAACGACAGCCCGTCGGTATCGCGCACCTGATCGCGGAACTCGCGGCGGATGAGGTCGGGGATGCCGTCGGCATTGGTGTCGCGCAGCCCCTGCTGCTCGTGATAATTCTGCTTCTCGTTATAGTCGAAGTAGCGGCCCGACACGTCGTAGCTGACCGTCTCGCTCAACTGGCCTTCGAGCCGCGCCTGCAGCACCGTGGCGTCGAGCCTGAGGAAATCGGTCGGCTCGTTGTGATTCCAGCGGATCGAGGTCAGGAAATTGCCCTGCGGGTCGACCTGCACGCCGCGCAGCCGGTTGCCCGCCAGGTCCTGGTCGTAGTGCGTCGCCTGCACCGTGAGGCTGGCCGCCTCGGCGAGGCGAAAGCTGAGGCCGGCGTCGGCGATCAGCGTCTGGCTGCCGGCGTTGACGCGGAAGCTGTCGTAATCCTCGTAGAACAGCCCGGCGCGCGCGGCGATCGACCCGTCGGCGGTCAGCGCGCCGGTGACGTCGGCCGAGCCGCCGAAGCGGTCATAATTGCCGACGATGGCGCGGAGGCTGGCGTCGAATTCCTCGCTGGGCTTCTTCGTCACATAGTTGATCGTGCCGCCCGGCGAACCCGGGCCGTAGAGCATCCCCGCCGGCCCCTTCAGAAACTCGACGCGTTCGATGTTGAACAGCTGCGGCACCGAGAAGCCGGTGAACGGGTTGCCGCGCAGACCGTCGTAGAAGGCATTGTCCTGCCGGAAGCCGCGGAAGGTCACGCCCGAATAGGAGAACAGGCTGATCCCCGCGACGTTACGATAGAGATCGGTGACGTCGCGCGCGCCCTGGTCCTCGATCAGCTGATTGGTGATGACCTGCACCGATTGCGGAATGTCGAGCGGATCGGCGGGGACCTTGCCGACCGTCGCGGCGGGGGCGCGGTAGAGCTTGCTCGCACGGCCGGTGACGATGATCTCGTCCTCGGCCGCCCCGGCATCGGCGAGCGGCTGCGCCATGCCAGGAGCCGCGATCAATCCAAGCGCCAGCGCCAATCCACTGGCGCGCCACCGCAACCCCGACATCGACATTCCCCGAAAACCCTAAGAAGCGCCTCACTTGCTAATGAGAACGCTTCTCATGGTCAACAGCGATTGATCGGGCGCGCGGCTCAGCGCTTGGGACGGACGCGCAGCAGCTTCCCATTCTCCTCGTCGGTGAGCACATAGAGGAAGCCGTCGGGGCCCTGCACGACGTCGCGAATGCGCGCGCCCATGTCGATCCGCTCCTCGCCGGCGACCTTGCCGTCCTTGATCGACAGCCGGACGAGGCCCTTCGTCACCAGCCCGCCGATGAAGGCGCTGCCCTTCCAGGCGGGAAAGGCGTTGCCGCTATAGAACACCATCCCCGACGGGCCGATCACCGGATCCCAATAATAGACCGGCTGCTCCATCCCGGCCTTGGCGGTAAGACCGGCGCCGACCGGCTTGCCGCTATATTCCTCGCCATAGGTGATGACCGGCCAGCCGTAGTTCTTGCCGGCCTGCGGCGCGTTGAGCTCGTCGCCGCCCTTGGGCCCATGCTCGACCGTCCACAGCTTGCCCGAGGCGTCGAGCGCGGCCGACTGCAGGTTGCGGTGGCCATAGGACCAGACCTGCGCGCGCGTCCCGCCGGCCTTTGCGAACGGGTTGCCGGGCGCCGGCGCGCCCGCCATCGTCAGCCGCACGACCTTGCCGAGCGTCGCGTCGAGATTCTGCGCATATTCGCGCGGCTCGGGATCCGAGCGCTCGCCCGTGGTGATGAAGAGATTGCCGTCGCGCGCGAAGACCAGCCGCGAGCCGAAATGCTTGTTGTTCGGCCAGGCGGGGTTCTGGCGGAAGATGACCTTGCCGCCTGCCATGCTGAAGGCGCCGGTCTTCGGCGGCGTGGCGCAATAGGCGGCGGTACCGGTCTTCCCGTCGCCGCGCGGCTCGGCGTAGGTCAGGCAGACGGTGGCGCCCTTGACCCCGACGTCGAGCAGCCCGCCCTGGCCGCGGGCGTCGACCGCCGGAACACCGGGGACCGGACCCGAGACCTTGCCATCCTTGCCGACGATACGCAGCGCGCCGGTCTTCTCGGTCACCAGCATGCGGCCATCGGCCAGGAAGTCGACGCCCCATGGCTTCGCCAGGCCGGTGGCAACGGTTTCGACGTCGAAAGCCGCGTTTGAGGTCATCGCCGGCGCGCGCGTCTGCCCGGCAAAGGCCGGTTTCTGTTCCGGGCTGTTGGGCTCGCCCTGCGGCACCGGCGCGGCGCCTGCCGCGATCGCAAGTCCACCGGCCGCCAGCAGCGCGGCACCGAACATCAGCTTGGCCATCGAAAATCTCTCCCTGGTCTCGTCGGCGCTTCCAACGTCCCCACCCGCGTTCCGGATGCACGACGTGCGTCGATGGCCTAAAGATGGGGTATGTCGACATCAAATCCAGCCGCTGCGGGCGGCATGACCTATTCGCACTACCTCGGCCTCGACTCGCTGCTGGCGAGCCAGCACCCGCTGTCCGATCAGCATGACGAGATGCTGTTCGTGGTCATCCACCAGACCAAGGAGCTGTGGCTCAAGCAGATCATCCACGAGCTCGGCTTCGCGCAGGCGCAGGTGCGCAGCGGCGCGGTGGTGCCGGCCTACAAGAGCCTCGCGCGCGTCTCGCGCATCCAGGCGGTGATGACGCAGTCGTGGGACATCCTCGCGACGATGACGCCGTCGGACTATACCAGCTTTCGCGAATGGCTGGGCACCAGCTCGGGCTTTCAGTCGGCGCAGTTTCGCGAGGTCGAATATCGGCTCGGGCTGAAGGACGGCAGCTTCCTGTCCTTCCATGCCGAGCGGCCCGAGTCGCTCGCCGCGCTCGAGCGGGCGCTGCACGCGCCCAGCCTCTACGACGATGCGATCGCGCAGCTCGCCGCCGCCGGTTTCGCGATTCCCGAGGCGGCATTGAAGCGCGACTTCAGCCAGCCCTATGTCCCCTCGCCGGACGTCGAGGCGGCCTGGCTCGAGGTCTACCGCCGTCCCGACCGCTGGTGGGAGCTGTACCAGCTCGCCGAAAAGCTCGTCGATCTCGACGACGCGCTGCTCACCTGGCGGCACAAGCATGTGCTGACCGTCCAGCGCATCATCGGCGGCAAGCGCGGCACCGGCGGCACCGCGGGGGTCAGCTATCTGCAGAAGACGCTCGAGCGGCGCTGCTTTCCCGAGCTGTGGAGCTTGAGGACCGCGCTGTGAGCTGGAAGCATCTGTTCAGCCGCGCGCTCGCCGCCGCGCCGGGCCGGCTGCACGTCGCGGCGCACAGCCATCATCTGTGGCCCGACATCACGCGCGAGGCGCAGCTCGCCGCCTGGGAGGACGGCATCACGCTCGCCGACCATAAATGGGGCAAGATATTCGGCGAGCTGGTGCCCGCGGTGCAGGCGGGCCTCGCCGCCGAGCTCGGCCTGCCTTCGGCCGACAGCCTCGCCTTCGCGCCCAACACGCACGAGTTCATCGTCCGGCTCGTCTCGGCGCGCCACGATCGGCCGGTCCGCATCCTGTCGACCGACGGCGAGTTCCACAGTTTCCGCCGCCAGGCGGCGCGCTGGGTCGAGAACGGCGACGTCGTGCTGGAAACGGTCGCGACCGATCCGTGGGAGAGCTTCGCCGAGCGCTTCGCGGCGCGCGCGCGCAGCGGTGCGCACGACCTGATCTTCGTCAGCCATGTATTCTTCAAGACCGGGCGGGTATTCGACAGCGTCGCCGGACTCACCGACCGGTCGCGGCCCGACGGCCCGTGGCTGGTGATCGACGGCTATCACGGCTTCATGGCGATGCCGACCGACCTGTCACCGATCGCCGACCGCGTCTTCTACACCGCCGGCGGCTATAAATATGCGATGGCGGGCGAAGGCGCCGCCTTCCTCCACGCGCCGCCGGGCTTCGGGCCGCGCCCGGTCTCGACCGGCTGGTATGCCGAGTTCGCGGATCTGACCGCGCCGCCCCAGGCCGTCGGCTACGCCCCCGACGGCCGGCGCTTCCTCGGCGCGACCTTCGATCCGAGCGGGCTGTACCGGCTGGCGGCGGTGTTCGACCTCTATCGGCGCGAGCGGCTGACGACGGCGGCGGTATCGGCGCATGTCGAGGCGCTGCAGCGCCAGCTGGTGGCCAACCTGACCGGCCCGCTCGCCGACGCCGAGCTGCTCAACCCGATCGACGGCGCACCGCATGCGCGATTCCTCGCCTTCCGCCATCCCGATGCGCCGGCGTGGAAGGCGGCGCTGGATGCGGCGAACGTCGTCACCGACGTGCGCGACGACGTGCTGCGCATCGGGTTCGGCCTTTATCACGACGCCGAGGATGTCGATCGCTTCCTGGCGATCGCGCGAACCGCCTTGGCCTGAACGCGCCGTCGTTCCGCCGACTATGCGAGGATGACGCCTACGCCCGCCGCGCCACGGCGGCGATGGCGTCGGCGATCTGCTCGACGAGCGGCAGCGGCAGATCATGCCCCATGCCGGCGATCTCGATCAGTTCGGCGCCGGCAATGCTCGCCGCGGTGTCGCGGCCGCCTTCCACGGGGACGAGCGGGTCGGCGGTGCCGTGGATCACCAGCGTCGGCGCGCCGATCTTCGCGAGGCGGCCACGCCGGTCGCCGTTCGCGTAGATCGCCGCCATCTGCCGCGCGAAGCCCGCCGGATAGACCGAGCGTTCGACATCGCGACGGACGCGGGCGCGCAGCGCGCTCTCCTCCGCCGGATAGGCCGGGCTGCCGATCACCCGCGCCGCCCTGACGCCGAAGTCGATGAGCGACTCGACGTCGCCGCCCTGCGGCCGCGACATCAGCACGCCGATCGCCTCGGGCGTCGCCGGCGGCAGCATCGGGTTGCCGGTGGTCGACATGATCGAGGTCAGCGACCGCGTCCGCGCGGGAAAGTCGGCGGCGACGAGTTGCGCGATCATCCCGCCCATCGACGCGCCGACGATATGCGCCGCCGCGATGCCGAGCGCGTCGAGCAGCCCGACCGCGTCGGCCGCCATGTCGTCGAGCCGGTACGGCACCTGCGGATCCTGCCCCGTCATCACCGCGGAGAGCACGGCGCGCAGGTCGGGCACGCCGGCGGCGTCGAGCTTGGTCGACAGGCCGACGTCGCGATTGTCGTAGCGGATGACGTGGAAGCCGCGCGCCACCAGCGCGTCGCACAACTCCGCTGGCCACAGCGTCAGCTGCGCGCCCAGCCCCATGATGAGCAGCAGCGGATCGGCATCGGCGGGGCCGAAGCGTTCATATTCGAGGTCAATGCCGTTCGCGGTCGCCTGCGCCATGTCTCGCTCCCTGGTTTCTCCAAGCGATAGCAGCCGGCGCGCCGCGAGCATCCTGCCAGTTTTGCGGCAGGCCCCGCGCCATTGGCCGCGGCGCGGCGAAGCGCTAAGCCGAGGCGATGAGCGAGCGCATCTACAAGATCATGGCGGCAGCCGACTGGGCGGCGGCGCGGGCGGCCGGGGTTTACGAGGGGTCGGCGCACGACCGCCGCGACGGCTTCATCCATTTTTCGACCGCCGCGCAGGCCGCCGAGACCGCCGCGAAGCATTTCGCCGGTCAGGCCGATCTGGTGCTGCTCGCGGTCGATGCGACGGTGCTGGGCGAGGCGCTCGCATGGGAGCCGTCACGCGGCGGGGCGCTGTTTCCGCACCTCTACGGCGCGTTGCCGGTCACCGCCGTGGTCGCGGTCGACGAGCTGCCGCTGGACGCGGCCGGCAGCCACCGCTTTCCGGCGAATTTCTAGGCGACGGCGCGCCGCGCCTCGTCGCGCTCCGCCGCGACGCGGTTCCGCCCGCTGCGCTTGGCGACATAGAGCAGCCGGTCGGCGCGCAGCATCAGCTCGGACGCGTCGATACAGGGGGTGGCGGCGACACCGATGCTGGCGCCGAGCGTGATGCGGTCGCCCGAGGACAGCCGCCAGCATTCGCGACCGAGCTCGCCAAGGAAGTCTTCGCACCGCGCGACGGCGGCGTCGAGCGAGGCCTCGGGCAGCAGGATCGCGAACTCCTCGCCGCCGATACGCCCGACCAGCCCGCCCGCGAACATGCGCTGCGCGACCTGCGCGAACCAGCGCAGCGCCTCGTCGCCGGCGGCATGGCCGTGGAGATCGTTGATGGTCTTGAAATGGTCGATGTCGCAGATCGCCAGCGCGGCGATCCCGCGCGCCGCCGCGTCGAGTTCGCCGAGGAAACGCCGGCGGTTCGCGAGCCCGGTCAGCATATCGGTCGTCGCCAGCCGCTCGAGCTCCTCGGCCTTTTCCTCCGCCTCGTTGAGCGCCTCGAGCAGTTGCGCCTCGAGCTGCTTGCGCCAGCGGATATCGCGCACCGAGGTCACCGCGTTGCGGCCGTCGGCCGCGGCGACGGCACGCGCGCTCGCCTCGAGCCAGATCCAGCGACCATTGCTGTGCGAGGCGCGGAACTCGACGGTGAAGCGGTCGCGGTCGCCGCCGATCAGCTCGTCATAGTGGTGCTGAACCTGCGCCTTGTCGTCGGGGTGGACGAGGTCGATGATGCTGAGCCCGAACATCGCCGTCGCATCGCGTCCGATGATCTCCTCGACCGAGGGGGAGGCATATTGGCAGGTATCGCCGAAGCCGATGTAGAGGACGCCATCGCAGACATTTTCGGTGATGAGCCGATAGAGATCGGCCGGCGGAGCCCCCGTGGTCATGATCGCTTCCGCCATCGACATCGCTTCGCCCGTCGCTCCCTTGTGCCGGCCGCCAACGCCATCCGACTGCGTCGCACCATGGCGCCGATTGCCTAATAAGCCGCTAACGGGCCCGTATAATCCGCAGGATAGCAGCAATGGCGGCGCGGGCGGGGCGCGAGGCACCGTCGGCCGCCTCGACCGAGGCCCCGGCGGCTGCGGACAACGCGCGATGCGCGGGTCCGACGCGCGGCTCGCGCCAAGGCCGGATTCCGTCGGCCGGGCCGCCGCCGCTATTCGGTGACGAGCGTGTTGAGCGCTTCGCCGATGGCGAGAATGTTGATGCCCTTGTTGCAGCCGGTGAGGCCGCCGGGCCCGACCGGGGTGCATGATCCCGTGCCGCCGGCGAGCCGCACGTCGTCGGTGCCCAGCGTGCGACCGACGCCGCCCTGTTCGAGTCGCTCCTGCGCGACCGGCACGCCGTCGGGCGCGTCGAGCGTGCGCAGCCGGAAGCGCTCGGTCTCGGGGCGGCGGGCGCAGACGACGATCTCGTCGGGGCTCTGCGCTGCCGGACAGGGATCGTCGCCATAGACGGTCACCGTCACGCGACGGTAATTCTCGATCACCGTCATCGTCGATTCATCGGCGGCGGCCGACTGGGACACGGGCACCGCCGGATCGGCGGCGTCCTGCGCGAGCGCCGGGAGCGGCAGGACCGACAACAGCAGGGCGAAGCGTAGAGCGGTGCGCATGGAGCCTCCTATCGAACCGTCAACGCACGGTTGGCCGAATCGGCCCTCCCTTGCGCTGCCGTATCGATCATGCCCTGAATCGCGCCGCCGGTCATCGCCTTCGCTCGCCCGCCCGTGCCGGGGAGCCCGATCGCCCCACGAGTGAAAGCGAAAGCCGGGCTCCACCCGCAGCACCGGCCGTATGATCACCGCCCCGCACGCGCAGCGGCGACACGTCGCGCACCCTCGCGATCCTTGCATATATTACGTATGCTTATTATGTGGCTGGAAATGTCGGATTCGGTCGGATTTCTGCTCAGCGATTCGTCGCGCCTGCTGCGCCGGCGCTTCGATCAATATGCGCGCGCCATCGGCGTCACGCGGCCGCAGTGGCAGGTGCTGTTCGCGTTGTCGCGGCTCGAGGGCACCAACCAGGGATCGCTGGCCGAACATCTCGAGGTCGAGGCGATCACGCTCTGCCGTATGCTCGACCGTCTGCAGGAAGCCGATCTGGTCGAACGTCGCGCCGACCCGGCCGACCGGCGCGCGTGGCGGCTGTTCCTGACCGACAAGGCGCGGCCGCTGCTCGACAGCATGCGCGCGATCGGCGACCGCGTGCTCGAGGAGGCGCTGGCCGGCATCGACGCGCCGGCGCGGGCGGCGCTGGCGGAGAGTCTCGGCCGGATCCGGCTCAACCTCACGACGCGACCCGCCGATGACGGCGCGCTCGGCAAGGAGGCCCGGTGATGGGCGGCGAACCGGCCGCCTCGCCAGCCCGCCGGCGCTGGGGGCGCAGCGCGCTGATGGCGGCGCTGCCCGCGGCGCTGCTCGTCGGCGGCGGCTATTTCTACATGATCAGCGGGCGCTACGTCTCGACCGACAACGCCTATGTCCAACAGGACATGCTGTCGGTGAGCGCCGACGTCTCGGGCCGCATTTCGGAGGTGGCGGTTCGCGAGAACCAGCCGGTGGCGGCGGGCGACCTGCTGTTCCGGATCGACCCGCGTCCCTACCGCATCGCGCTGATGGAAGCCGAGGCGGCGGTCGCCAATGCCCGCCTCTCGGTGGCGCAGCTGCGCTCCGGCGTGCGCGCCTCGGATGCCGGCGTCCAGGGCGCCCGCGCCGACCTCGCCTTCGAACAGCAGAATTTCGAGCGGCAGACCGAATTGCTCAAGCGCGGCTTCACGACGCGCGCCGCCCATCAGCAGGCGCAGAACGCGCTGCAGGAAGCCCGCGCCGAACTCGCCGCCGCGCAGGCCTAGGGCGAGCGCGCGCAGGCCGCTGCGGCGTCGAGCGTTCGCCAGCCGATCGACCGCCACCCGCAGGTGCTGGCGGCGCTGGCGCAGCGCGACAAGGCGGCGCTCGACCTGGCCCGAACCGAGATCCGGGCCCCGCGCCCGGGCATCGTCAGCCAGACCGATCGGCTGCAGGTCGGCCAGGTGATCGCGGCCGGTCTGCCGGTGGTCAGCCTGGTCGGCGGACAGGCGATCTGGATCGAAGCGAACTACAAGGAGACCGACCTCGCCAACATGCGCGTCGGCCAGCCCGCGACCGTCGAGCTCGACGCCTATCCCGACATCGAGCTGCACGGCCGCGTCGCCAGCATCGGCGCCGGCACCGGCGCCGAATTCTCGGTCCTGCCGGCGCAGAACGCGACCGGCAACTGGGTCAAGGTGGTGCAGCGCGTCCCGGTGCGCATCGCCATCGACGGTCGCCCGCCGCGACCGCTGCTCGCCGGCCTCAGCGCCGACGTCACGATCGACACGCGTGCCGCCGCCGGGCGTCCTGGCGCACCGGCGGGCGCCGAGCCCGAACCGGGCGAAGCCCTGGCGATGTCGACGGGCCGCTAGCCCCGATGGCGGCGTCCCGCGCGCTGACGCCCGCCGAGCCCGGATGGAAGCTGCGCCGTGCGCTGATCACCGCCTCGGTGATGGCGGCGACGATCATGCAGGTGCTCGACAGCACCATCGCCAACGTCGCGCTGCCGCACATGCAGGCGAGCCTCTCCGCCGCGCAGGACACCATCGTCTGGGTGCTGACGAGCTATATCGTCGCCTCGGCGATCGCCACGCCGATCACCGGCTGGCTCGCCGACCGCGTCGGCGTCAAACGGCTGCTGATCGTCGCGATCATCGGCTTCGTCCTCGCGTCGATGATGTGCGGCGCCGCGCAGAACCTGTCGCAGATGGTGGGCTTTCGCGCGGTGCAGGGCGTCTTCGGCGCCTTTCTCGTCCCGCTGGCGCAGACGGTGATGCTGGGTTCCTATCCGCGCGAGCGTCACGGCCATGCGATGGCGATCTGGGGCATGGGCGTCATGATCGGCCCGATCATGGGCCCGGTGCTCGGCGGCTGGCTGACCGAGAATTTCGACTGGCGGTGGGTGTTCTACATCAACCTGCCGATCGGCATCCTCGCGCTGATCGGCGTCGGGCTCTTCCTCGGCGAGACCGAACGGGTTTCGCGCCGCTTCGACCTGATCGGCTTCGCGCTGCTCGCGCTGGCGATCGGCGCCTTCCAGCTGCTGCTCGACCGCGGCGAGAGCGAGGCCTGGTTCGAATCGTGGGAAATCTGGATCTGGGCCGGGCTGGCGCTGTCGGGGCTGTGGGCGCTGGTCATCCACATGACGACCGAATCGGAAACGATCATCCCCACGGCGCTGCTGCGCGATCGAAACGTCATCACCGCGCTCGCGTTCAGCATGGCGCTCGGCATGATCCTGCTCGCCGGCATGGCGCTGCTGCCGCCGATGCTGCAGCGGCTGTTCGGCTATCCGACGGTCACCACCGGCCTCGTGCTCGCACCGCGCGGCATCGGCACGCTGATCGCGATGATGGTGGTCGGTCGGCTGGTCGGCCGCGTCGATCCGCGCCTGCTGATCTTCCTGGGGCTCAGCCTGACCGCGCTGTCGCTCTATCAGATGACCGGCTTTTCGCTCGAGATGGACAGCCGGCCGGTCATCGTCAGCGGGCTGCTCCAGGGGCTCGGCCTCGGCTTCATCTTCGTGCCGCTCAACACGCTCGCCTTTGCGACGATCGATCCGCGCTGGCGGACCGATGCCGCCAGCCTGCTGACGCTGCTGCGCGGCCTCGGCGCCTCGATCGGCATCTCGGTAGTGACGGCGCTGCTGTCGCGGAACCTGCAGGTGAGCCATGCCGACCTAGCGAGCCAGGTGACGCCCTTCACCATACCGATGGTCGATCCGGCGACCGCCCGGCAGCTCGGCGCCGCCGGCGACAGCGCGCTGGCGATGCTCGACCTCGAGGTCAATCGCCAGGCGCTGATGGTCGCCTATATCGACGATTTCCAGCTGATGATGATCATCTGTCTGGCGCTGATGCCGTTGATCCTGGTGCTCAAGCGCCCGGCGGCGACGGCGCCGCCGCCCGCCGCGCACCTCGATTAGGCGTGGCGGCGCGCTTCCAGCGTCTCCATCACACGGGCGCCCAGGTCGACGAGGCGCCGGCGCTCGGCGTCGCTGAGCGTCGCGCGCGGCTTGCGGTCGATGAGACACAGCGTGCCGATGCGAAACCCGTCGCGCGTGGTCAGCGGCGCGCCGGCGTAGAAGCGGATGCCATCGGCCTCGATCACCAGCGGATTGCCGGCGAAACGCTCGTCGGCCGTCGCATCGGGCACGATGAAGGGGCCGTCATGGTTGATGGCGTGGCCGCAGAACGAGATCGATCGCGGCGTCGATTCGAGCGGCAGGCCGACGCGCGCCGGAAACCATTGGATGTCGCGGTCGACCAGCGAAACCAGCGCGATCGGCACCGCGAACGCCGCCGCGGCCTCGGCGACGATGGCGTCGAGCTCGGGATCGGCGCGCTGCCCCGCGAGCCGATAGGAATCGAGCGCCGCCTGGCGTTCGGGCTCATCGACCGGCCGCTCGGGAACGGTGAATTTGCGAATCGTCATGCATGTGCTCCCGGGCTGCGGGCCCCGCCCGCGTCGGCACCGCTGAGCGGGACCGTGAAGGTGAAAGAGGTGGCGCCGGGCTTGCTCTCGAAGGCGAGCGTGCCGCCATGGCGTTCGACGATCGCCCGCGCGATCGACAGGCCGAGGCCGGTGCCACCCTTGGCGCGCGTGTCGGCGGAATCGGCCTGCGCGAAGCGTTCGAAGATGCGCGCCTTGAACGCTTCGGGGATGCCGGGGCCGCGGTCATGGACCGCGACGCGGGCGGTGCCGCGCTCCTCCTCGGCGGTGAGCGTGACGATGCCGCCAGCCTCGGAGAATTTCACCGCGTTGGAGATCAGATTGGCCATCACCTGCTGGATGCGGTGCGCATCGACGTCGACGCGCAGCGCCCGCGGCAGGGTCCCGATCGCGAGAATGACGCCGCGCGCCTCCGCATAGGCGCGGTTGGTGTCGGCCGCGTCGTGGAGCAGCTGGTTGAGGTCGTACGATTGAACGTCGAACACCATCCGCCCCGATTCGATCTTCTCCATGTCGAGGATGTCGTTGACGAGCAGCGTCAGCCGGTCGGCATTGCGCAGCGCCATGTCGGTCAGCGAACGCTGCTTGTCGGTCAGCCCCGCGGCGAGCGGGCCGGCGAGCATGCCGAGCGCGCCGCGGATCGAGGTCACGGGGGTGCGCAGCTCGTGGCTGACGGTGGTGACGAATTCGGTCTTCACCTGCTCGGCGCGGCGCGCCTCGCTGACGTCGAGGTAGGAGATGAGGAAGCGCCCGCCCGGCAGCGGCACGCCGCGCACCACCGCGACCTCGTAGCCGGCGATCGGCCGTTCGAAGAGGAAGGCCTGCCCGGCGGGTACCATCGCCAGTTCGGCGCCGAGCGCCGCCGGGGCGGGATCGGTCTCGGCCTCGGGGACGATGTGGAGCAGCTCGGCGTTGCGGCTGACGATCCGCCCCTCGCTGTCGGCGACGAGGACGGCGGCGCCGATATTGTCGAGCGTGACGCGCAGCAGGTTTGCCGCCTGCCGCGCCGCCCGCTGCGCGCGAAGCCGTTCGCCGAGCTGGCGCATCAGCATCAGTCCGGTTGCCAGCACGAGCAGCAGCGCGCCTGCCAGCGCCGCGTAGATCACCTGCTGCGTCCGTCGCTCCGCGACCTGCAGCACGCGCGTGCGCTCGGCCAGCTGCGTTCGCTCGAAGCTCACCATGGCGGCGATCTCGACGCGGATCTCGTCCATCAGCCGCTTGCCCTCGAGGCCCGAGACCAACCGCGCGGCCGCCGCCAGCCCCTGCGTGCGGCGCAGTTCGATGGTGCGATCGATGAAGTCGAACTTCGCGGCGACGAGCTGCCGCAAATGCGCGGCGCGCCGGCGTTCGACCGCCGATGGCCGGGCGTCGGCGGTGATCGCGTCGATCGTGCCCTCGACGACGCGAACGCTGGTCCGGTAGGGGGCGAGGAAGCGCGCATCGCCGGCGATGACATAGCCACGGCCACCGACCTCGGCGTCGAGGACCTGACGCAACAGCAGGTTGAGCCGGTCGATACGGTCGCCGGTCCGCTCGACCGCGCGTCGCGCGTCCGCCGCGCCCTCCAGCCGGGCGCTGACCGCAAAGGCCGCACCGAATACCAGCAGCACGATCAGCGCAAAGCCGCCCCAGGCGCGGAGGGTGACGGGCGAGATGCGACGGCGCGGCATCAGCCGTGGCCTTCGATGGCGGCCGCGAGCCGGTCGAGCGCGGCGGCAAGCTCGGCTTCGGCGGCGTCCTCGACGCGGCGTGCCGCCGTGGTCACTTCGGGAGCGCCGAACGTGCCGCCGCGCCCCGCGATCTGGTGCGCGATGGCGCGGAGCTCGTCGAGGCGGCCTTCGCCGGCGAGACGCCGCAACTCCGCCAGCCGGTCCGGCAGCTGCGCGCGGAAGGTCGCGCCGAGTTCGGCGAACCTGCGGGCGAAGGCATCGTCGTCGGTCACGCGGCCGACCAGAGCGCGCGCAGCGCGTCGGGCAGTGTCTGCGGATCGAAGGGCTTGGCGAGCACGCCGCGGGCGCCGAGCGCCAGCAGGCGCGCCACCTCGTCGGGTTGCGCCTTGGCGGTGAAGAACACCGCCGGCACCTCGGCGAGCGCGGGAATGGCGCGCAGGCCGGCCAGCGTCGCCGGCCCGTCGATGCCGGGCATCATCACGTCGAGCAGGACGAGGTCGGGCGCGAACGCCGCGGCCCGCTCGATCGCGGCATGGCCCGACGCATGCGCCTCGACGGTGAAGTCGCCGATCATTTCGAGCGCCATCACCGCGACGGTCCGGATGTCGTCGTCGTCCTCGACATAGAGAATCCTGCTCAGCGCCATGTCCGTTCGTCCTACCCGGCCGCCGCGAAGCCGCGGCGGGTCATCGTGCCCCACGCCTCCGACTTGCGGAGCCACTGCCACCAGCCGCGCACGCGCCAGAGGTTGTTGAGCTGGCGGTAGCCGAAATTCTCGATCACCGCGGCAGCCAGCAACGCCACCAGCCCGGCGGGCCCGGTAACGCGCCGCAGCTCGAGTTCCTCGAGGATCAGGGCGCCGGTGCTGACGGTGATCCCGAAGGTGAAGGTCACGGCGACGAAGGCGAGGAAATAATCGAGGCTGAGCAGCCCCAGCGCCCAGAATGCGGGGACGAGCAGATAGCCGAGCAGCTCGATCAGCGGTCCGAGCACGTCGACGAGCAGCACGTTGCCCATACCGAGGATGCCGATACGGCCATAGCGCCGTGCGAACAGCATGTCCTTGTGCTTGGCGAAGGTCTCGAGCGCGCCGCGCTGCCAGCGCGCGCGCTGCCGCCCGAGCACCGCCAGCGTCTCCGGCGCCTCCGTCCAGCAGACCGGCTCGGGGATGAACTGGATACGGTAGGCGCGGCCCTGCTCGCGCATTCGCCGGTGCAGCTTGACGATGATCTCGAGATCCTCGCCGACCGTGCCGAGCGTATAGCCGCCGACCTCGACCGCCTCGGCGCGGCGGAATATCCCGAAGGCCCCCGAGATCAGGATGAGCGCATTGACCTCGCTCCACGCCAGCCGCGCCATGAGGAAGGCGCGCAGATATTCCACCACCTGCAGCAACGGCAGGATGCGCGTCGGCAGCCCGACGTCGATGATGCGGCCGGCGCGCACCTTGCAGCCGTTGGCGATGCGGATGGTGCCGCCCGCCGCGATGGTGCGCTGCGGATCGTCGATGAACGGCTGGACGACGCGGAGCAGGGCGTCGGGCTCGAGGATCGAATCGGCGTCGATCGCGCAGAACAGCGGCGTGCGGCACACGCTGATCCCGGCGTTGAGCGCATCGGCCTTGCCGCCGTTCTCCTTGTCGACGACGAGCAGGCGCGGATAGTCGGGCGACCCGTAGATGCCGCGGACCGGCTTGTGCGGCACCGCGCTTTCGAACGCCCGCGCCACCGGCCGCAGCGCAAAGGCGTCGATGAGCACCTCGAGCGTGCCGTCCCTCGAGCCGTCGTTGATCACGATGACTTCGAAATTGGGATAATGGAGCGACAGCAGCGACCGGATGCTCTCGGCAATCGTCGCTTCCTCGTTGAACGCGGGGGCGAGCAGCGAGATCGGCAACGCCACCTCGGACATGCGGCCATAGAGCGTGCTGGCGCGCGGCTCGACGAGGCGGCGCCGGAGCGTGCGGTACGCCAGCCCGAGCTGGATCAGCGACAGCAGATTCTGCAGCAGCCCGGTGACGATGACGAGCAGCGCCACCCCGACCGCTATGTCCTCCAGCCACGGCCAGAGGCTCGCCGCATCGATGCTCATGCCAGCCCCCGTTCGGCAAGAACGAGCTGCGCGACCTGTCCGGCGCGGTCGCCATGGCGGGCGGCGGAGGCCAGCCGGTCGCGTCCCGCGTCGCTGAGCGTCGCCAGCGCCTCGGCGGCGCGAAAGCGCACCCACCATTGTTCGTCGTCGAGCAGTGGTGCCAGCGCCGGCACCGCCTGCTCGCTGCCGATCCGGCGCACGCAATTGGCGGCCTGCGCGCGCACCCGCCAATCGGGATCGGCGAGCGCCGCCATCGCGACGGCGCCCGATTGCGGATGGCCCAGGTTGGCGAGCGCGCGCAGGCTTTCGGCACGAACCTCGGGGTTGGCGTGCTGCATCATCGCGCTGACGATCGGCAGCGCCTGATAGTCGCCGGCATGTCCGAGGCCGTCGATGACCAGCTGGCGCACGTCGTCCGAGGTCGCGCCGTCGACCAGCATCGCGATCGCCGCGCGCGGCTCGGCGGCCACGGCGCGGCGGAAGATGCGCCGGAGATCCTCGGAGCCCGTGTCGACGCCGATGCGCATGTGATCGTTGAGCCGCGCCAGGGGCGGCGCCGCATCGAGCGCGGTGAGCTCGACGGCGGCCGCGGTGCGAACCATCGGATCGCGATCGCCGAGCGCCGCCTGAAGCGCCGGCACCGCCGCCTCGCCGTAGATGGTGATGCGGCGCAGCGCATCGGCCCGGGTGCCGGGATTGCGGCTGCGCAGGTTCCGGCGTTCGACATCGACGCCGCCGCACGCCTTCGCCAGTTCGACGAGCCGCGCCGCCCCCTCGCCGCGCATGATCTGGCGCATCTCGAAGATCAGGTCGGCGACGATGTCCGTGTGCCCGCCTGCCGCCTGACGGACGGCTTCGGCGTCGGCCGAGCCGTCGATATAGGCGAAGATCAGCTGCGATGCGGCGCCGCGCAGCCGCGCCCGGCGCCGCGCGGTCCGGGTCTGGACGACGCGACGCAGGACCAGCAGCAGCATCACGACGGCCGACGCGAACGCCAGCCAAAGCGACAGCTGCCAGATGTCGAGGAGCCGCATCGCTAGAAGCGCACCCCGAGGCCGAGCGTGAAGGCGTTGCGGACGTAAGAACGCTCGCGGTCATCGCGCGCATAGTCGAGCCGCAGCGTGTAGCTGTCGCTGAGATCGACGACGGCGCCGCCGAACAGCGTCCGCGTGCTCAGCGTGACGTTTTCCGACGTCTCCGGGGCATCGGCGTAGCCGGCGAACAGCCGGAGCTGATCGGAGACCTGCCCGTCACCGCGCACCAGCCAGCCGGTCTGACGGTCGCCGTTCTCATCCCAGGTGAAGATCAGCCGGCCGGTCGCCCAGATGCGCCCGCCGGCGAAATATTGCTCGATCCCCGGACTGAGCGTCTCGACGCTGCCGCTGCGATATTCGGCATAGCGGGCGTCGAGCGTCAGGATGCCGGGGCCGACGCCCGTTCCACCGTCGCCCTGCCAGGCTCGCGTGCGGATGCCGCCGCGGACCGCCCACTCGGGCAGGAAGTCGGCACCGGGGGTGACGCCGGCGGCGAGCGTGAACGAGCTGTGGCCGCCGAAGCGACGGTCGACTCCGGCCTCCAGCGCGACATCGGTCAGCCCGAACCGCTCGGCGATGTCGACACGGCCGTTGACGCGCAGCTGCTCGTCAACACGCAGGCCGACCGAGAGCCCCGATTCGAGCCAGCGCCGACGCGAATCGTCGTCGAAGTCGCTGTAGCTGCCATAGAGGTCGACGTGCCAGCGCGCGCCTGCCTCGCGCACCGCGCGGCGGGCGCGGCCGACGAGGTCGCGTGCATCCTCGTTGGTGGGCGCTGCGGTGAGGACCTCCTCGGCGAGCTGCAGCGATTTCCGGCTGTCGCCGCGATAATAATGGACCTGCGCCAGCGCGAGCTTCACGTCGGCATCGTCGGGAGCGATCTGCTGGGCGCGTCCGAGCGTGGCGAGCGCCGCATCGGTACGGCCCGCCTGCCCCTGCGCGACGCCGAGCAGCCGCAGAATTTCGGCATCGTCCGGCGCCAGCGCCGCGGCCCGTTCGAGCGCGACGAGCGCCGATGCCGGCTCGCCGCGCGCCTGCGCCGCGCGCGCCGCTCCGACGAGCTGCTGCGCCTCAGCGCCCGGCTGGGCCTGCGCGGCCGTCGCGACGACGGCGAGGATGAGCCAGGCGACGCGCTTCATCGCCGCGCCTTTTCGAGCGCCGCTCGCACGCGCAACGCCAGTTCTTCGGGAAGAAAGGGCTTGGCGAGGAAATCGCTCGCCCCGAGGTTGAGCGCGGCGATGACGTCCTGCTCGCCGCGGCGTGCGGTGAGCATGACCACCGGGATATCGGCGCTCGCCGGGTCGGCGCGCAGCCGGCGGAGTGCCTCGAAGCCATCGACGATCGGCATCATCGCGTCGAGGACGATGAGATCGGGCGCCTCGATGGCGACCGCCGCGAGCAGCGCCTCGCCGTTCTCGACGCCGCGCACCTCATAGCCCCGTTGGACCAGCTTGTGACTGACCAGTTGCTGCAGCAGGTCGTCGTCGTCGGCAACGATCACCAGGGGGGTGGTACGGGGCATCATCTCAGCGTCTCGCGTCTCTGCGGCAATGGCTCGGGCTCGGGCGCGGGCGCGGGCGGCGCCGAAAGCCACCCCCGTAGCATCAACGCGCGCGACGCTGCCAGAGCGTGCAACCGCGTCGGCGCGCCGCCCCGCCGTCAAGCGTCGTCCAGCGCCACGGTCAGCGTCGGCGACCGGACGAGCGCCGTCACCTCGCGAACGAGCGCCGCGGGGGTGTGCGGCTTGGGCAGGAAGGCCGCGCCGGCGGGCAGGTCTCGGGCGGTGGGGCAGGCATGCGCCGAGATGACCAGGATGCCGACTTGCGGCCAGCTCTCCGCGACGATGGCGGCGAGCCCCAGGCCATCGATCTCTCCCGGCATGCGGACGTCGGTCACCAGCACGTCGGGAATGCAGCCGCTGCGCAGGATCAACAGCGCTTCCGCGGCGTCGGCCGCCGTCAGCACATCGAAACCGGACAGCACCTCCACGGCGACCATGCGCACCAGCGCATCGTCCTCGACGAGGAGGACGACGGCGTCGGCCGGGGGATTGAGATGGGGTTCGGTCATGATCAGTCCTGCAGGCGAAGAAACGCAACGAACAAGGCGGTGAAGAGGCCGGCGGGACCCGCCGCTGCGGAACCGCGGGTCAAGGGGATGACCGCCGGCCTCTTCTGAAGGGGCCCCCGCCCCCTTCAAAGCATCCAGGCGGCGGGCCAGCGGGCAGCGCTGCCGAGCGGCCGCACCGGGGCGACCGATCGGTTCGCCGAGCGGTGCGGTAAGCGAAGGGCGCGGGCGAGGCGGGCCATGTCGATCTCCATCTTGCGGGCCGCAGCCCGTCGCCCCGAAGCTGGGACGATGCGATGGACGAGGAGGTATCACGCCGGCCCCGATTGCCCGCGTAAACAAGTGTAAAATGTATTTTATTGTTTTATATCAGTGATATCCACAAGCTCCAGACGATAGCCGAAGCTATAGACGGGCACGAGGCGGAAGCCGTTTTCGGGCAATAGCTGAAGCTTGGTGCGGACCTTGGAGATATGGGCATCGAGCGTGCGGGTCGGCAGATCGGGATTGCGGCCCCACACCGCCTCGAGCAGGTGCGCGCGCGACAGCGGCCGCTGCGTGTTGCGCATCAGCATGGCGGCGAGCGCGAACTCCTTGGCGGTGAGCGCGACGGGCTGGCCATCGACCGTCACCGTCTGGTTGCGATGGTCGAAGGTCAGGCCGTTGAGCTGCTCGGTGGCGGCGGCGGCGGGCTCGGGGTAGCGCCGCCGGAGCACCGCGCCGACGCGCGCGCGCACGACCGCCGGGGGAAAGGGCTTGGTGACATAGTCGTCGGCACCCGCATCGAGCGCGGCGACCACATCCTCCTCGGCATCGCGCAGCGTGACCATGATCGCCGGCGGACAGGGATCGAGATGCTCGCGCGCCCAGTGCAGCACCTCGAGCCCGCTCATGCCGGGCACGTTCCAGTCGAGCAGCATCAGGTCGAACGATTCCTGGCGCAGGCGGACGAGCATTGCCGGCCCCGTCGTTACCAGATGGCAGTCATGGCCGGCATCGCTGAGCGTGGCGCACAAAAGCTCCGCCAGCAGCGGATCGTCCTCCAGCACCGCAACACGCATAGCTTTCTCCGACCGACGTCGCCGACCTCAACCGAAATCGCGGCGCGCCGCAAGCCCGCCCAGCCGCGCCGCGATCGCAAAGAATTCGTCGAGGGTTTCGTCGATGATCTGGCGGACCGGCTTCACCTCGTCGATGAGCCCGGCGGTCTGGCCGGCGAGGCCGACCGCCGCCTCCATGTCGCCGCCGAAGTAGAGGTCGAGGATGCGCGCGAAGGTATCGGGCGGCATCAGCCCCGCCTCATGGATCTCCTTCGTGCGCTCGGTCTTCAGCGCACGGATGCACGGGGTCGCGCGCTTGTTGAGCACATAGGTGCCCGTCTCCTTCGCCGCGACGATCGCGTCCTTGTAGTTGGCGTGGACCGGGCTCTCCGCCGCGCTGACGAAGCGCGTGCCCATCTGCACGGCCTCCGCGCCGCAGGCGAACGCCGCCGCCATGCCCTTCCCGTCGGTGATGCCTCCCGCGGCGATCATCGGCACGTCGACGCGCCGGCGGATCGCCTGCAGCAGCACGAGCGTCGACACTTCCTCGGGGTTCTTGAAGCCGCCGCCCTCGGCGCCTTCGACGACCAGCCCGTCGACACCGGCATCGACCGCCTTCACCGCGGCATCGACCGTCGGTACCGCATGATAGACGATGATCCCCGCTTCCTTCAGCGGCGCGACGAACTTCGCCGGGCTGCCCGCCGACGTGGTCACGAACCTGACGCCGCTTTCGCAGACGAAGCGCAGCATCGCGTCGTCGCGCAGGAACAGGATCGGCAGGTTCACCCCGAACGGCGCGTCGGTGAGCTCGCGCATCCTGGCGATCTCGGCCTTGCAATTCTCGGTCTCGCCCGACGAGGTCTCGATGATGCCGAGCCCGCCTGCCGCGCAGACCGCGCTCGCCAGCGGCGAGCGGGCGATCCAGCCCATCGGCGCCTGGACGATCGGGTAGCGGGCGCCGGTATGCGCCAGGAAGCGATTCACTCCTTCGCCTCGCGGCTGAGACGAGTCATCAGGATCGCGGCGCGCTTGGCCTGCCGCTGGATGCTCGGCAGATCGACCGTCTCGCCCGGTGCATGGTCGCCCTGGCTCGACGGCCCGAGCCCGACGAGCCCGTCGACGTCCTGCGCGACAAAGGCGATGTCGCCGGCGCCGCGCTTCAGCGGATCGAGTTCGGCCATCTTCGGGAGGCCCATGTCGGCGTTGACGATGTTGAGCTTGGCGAGCAGCGCCCGGTTGCCCGCGGTCGGGGCCATCGGCGGATAGCCTTCGTCGAAGCTGATCGTCGCACCGGTCTCGGAGAGATGCCGGGCGACGATCGCCTCCATCTTCGCACGAACGCGATCGGTCTGCTCCTGCGACAGCGTGCGGAAGTCGCCGCGCGCGATGCCGACCGCCGGGATGATGTTGCTCTTGCCGGTCGCGGTGGCGCGCACGCCGTCGGCATCGAGCGACGCGGTGGCGCCGCCGCTGACCAGGCCGACGTTGAAGGTCAGGTTCGGCTCGGGCAGCTCGGTGCGGAAGGCGGCGACGATGCGCGCCAGCTCGTAGATCGCGCCGTCGCCGACGCCGGCGCGGAAGATGCCGCTCGAATGCCCCGACTTGCCGGTGGTGCGCAGTTCCCAGCTGTTCGACGAGCGCCGCGCGATCGAGCCCATGTCCTTGCCGTCCTCGGTCGCGAGCCCCTCGAAATCGAGCGCGACATCGGCGCGCTTGCCGGCAGCGACGAGGTCGCCGCGCGCGATCTCGATCGGATCGCCGCTGCGCTCCTCGTCGCCGGTCAGGTGCACCTCGATATTGGCGTCCTTCAGGGTCCCCGCGGCGTGCATCGCGCGCAGCGCGGCGAGCATGGTGACGATGCCGCCCTTGTTGTCGGCGGCGCCCGGCCCGACGCCCTTGTCGCCCCGCCGTTCGAATTTCTGGAAGGGCGAGTCGGGCTCGAACACCGTGTCGAGATGGCCAATCAGCAGCTGCAGCTTGCCGCCCGGCCTGCCCTTGTGCGTGGCGATCAGATGGCCGGCGCGCTTGGTCTCGGGCAGCGGCTTCCAGACGGTGGTGAAGCCGAGCGCGTCGAATTCGGGCCTGACCATCTCGGCGACCCTGGTGACGCCGGCGATGTTCAGCGAGCCGCTGTTCTGGTTGACCAGCTTTTCGAGCAACGCGATCGACCGTTCCTTGTCGGCGTCGACGCTCGCCATCATCTTCTTCTCGGCCGACGACAGCGCGGCGTGGGCCGGCGCGGCGACGCTCAGCGCGAGGGCAACGGCAATGGCGAGCTTCATTCGGCGATTCCCCAATCTGGTTCTCGCCTTAGCTTAGCCGCGCCGCCGTCGCGCCGTCACCTGCTAGATCGGCCGGAGCTCGACCATCATGCGGCGGTAGCCGTGGACGAACGAAGAGGCGACGCGCGTCGGCGCCTCGACGACGGTCGGCAGCAGCTTGCGGTCGAGCAGCTCCTCGATGAGGATACCGAGCTGCAGCTCGGCGAGCCGCGCGCCGACGCAGCGGTGGATGCCGTAGCCGAAGGCCAGATGACGGCGCGCGTTGGGGCGGTCGGCGACGAAGCGCTCGCCGTCGGCGAACAGCTCCTCGTCGCGGTTGCCCGACATGTACCACATCACGACCTTCGAGCGCGCCGGGATCGACTTGCCGCCGAGCATGGTGTCGACCTTGGTCGTGCGGCGCATGTGCGCGAGCGGCGTCTGCCAGCGGATCAGTTCCTGCGCGGCGGTCGGGATCAGCGCACGGTCGGCGGCGACCTTCTGCCATTCGTCGCGATAGCCGGTGGCGGTCATCGCCAGCCCCGACATCGTATTGCGCGTCGTGTCGTTGCCGCCGACGATCAGCAGGATGAGATTCCCCAGATATTCCTGGGGGGTCATGTCCTTCGTGGCGTCCGAATGGATCATCATCGAGATGAGGTCGGGCGCCGGCGCCGCAGCCTGCCGCTCCTGCCACAGCTTCATGAAATAGCCGCCGGCCTCGTGGATCACCTCCATGCGCTTGCGTCCCAGCTCGGGGTCGCGCGCGGCCTCGATGTCGCCCATCCAGTCGGACCAGTAGGTCAGCTTGCGCCGGTCTGCCCACGGGAAGTCGAACAGCATCGCCAGCATGCCGGTGGTCAGCTCGATCGACACGCGGTCGACCCAGTCGAACGCTTGCCCGCGCGGCAGCTCGTCGAGCAGCGCCGCGGTACGGGCGCGGATGCTGTCCGACAGCCGCTCCATCTCGGACGGGGTGAAGGCGGGTGCGACGGTGCGGCGCTGCGCGGTATGCTGCGGCCGGTCCATCGCGATGAACATCGGCATCGGGTCCTCGCCCTCGACGAGCGTCGGGCCGTCGCCGAGCACGGTGATCCCGCCATATTCCCACGACGAGGAATAGATGTCGGGCAGCGATTCGACCTCGACGATGTCGCGGTAGCGCGTCACCGACCAATAGGGGCCGAACGGGCTTTGGGGGCAGAAATGCACCGGATCCTCGGCGCGCAGCCGCGCGAACAGCGGCGCGAACGCCTCGGCCTGCCAGAGCGACGCGTCGGTGACGTCGATGCGGTCGAGCGGCACCTCGCGTTGAAGATCGATCGCGGTCGCCATGCCGGCCTCCCCTGTTTTGAGTAGGCCTCAGCTTACGCCCGTGCCCGCGGCGATGGAAGGCCGGCGTACCCCGTCGAATCCGCTAGCACGCCGGGGAGGACCGGCGTCGCGTCGCCTGCCGGGGTCGCTATTGTGTATTACTCGCATTAGCGCTATTCGGGCCGCCGGCAGGCCGACCCGGCCGCCGAAACCGGGGGGATTATGATCCGTCGTCAATTGATCGGGGCTTTCGCGACGGGGGCGGCATTGACCGCGGCTCCGGCTCTCGCCCTCGCGGGCGGCGGCGGTGACGAGGCGGCGGCGGATATCGTGGTGACGGGCCGGTACCTGGCGGGTGACCTGTCGCTCCCCCAGCAGACGCTTCCCATCCTCGACACGCCGCAGACGGTCACCGTGATCGAGGACGATCTGATGAGCGAGCAGGGGCGCCGCACCTTGCGCGACGCCATGCGCAACATCACCGGCATCAGCTTCCAGGCCGGCGAAGGCAATCCGCCGGGCGGCTCCGATGCCTTCAACGTGCGCGGCTTCTCGGCGCGCGACGACATCTTCGTCGATGGCATCCGCGATCCCGGCAACTATTTCCGCGACCCATTCTATGCCGAGCGCGTCGAGGTCACCAAGGGCCCCGCCTCCGCCTTCGCCGGCCGCGGCAACGTCGGCGGGACCGTCAACATCGTGACCCGCCAGCCGATGCTCGCGAACCGCCTCGGCGGCGAGGTGGCCGCCGGCACCGACGACCTGTACCGCGCCACCCTCGACGTCAATCGGGTCGTCGACGAAGCCAATGGCATTGCGGTGCGCCTGACCGCGATGGGGCACAGCGCCGACGAACCCGGGCGCGACGCCGTCTTCAACCGCCGCTGGGCCGTGGCGCCGTCCGTCGGCTTCGGCCTCGGCAACGATACCAGCTTCACCGTCAACTACCTGCATCTCGAGCAGGACGATCGTCCCGACGGCGGGCTGCCCAACGCGCGCAACTTCAGTCTCGGGGGATCGGGTTTCGAGGGCAAGACCGCGCCCGTCGATCGCAGCAATTTCTACGGCTACGCCACCGATTACCGCAACGTCGGGACCGACACGGTCACCGGCCGGCTCGAACATCGCTTTGGCGGGTTCGCGACGCTGCGCAACGTCACCCGCTTCGCGCGCGTGCACAACGACCAGCTCATCTCCTCGCCGCGCTTCGTCGGCGCCGTGACCACGCTGGGCCCGACGACGCAGGCCGTCGGCAACCGCAAGCCGCGGACGCAGACCGACAAGCTCTTCGTCAACCAGACCAGCCTGACCACCGAGTTCGACACCGGCGGCCTCACGCACACGCTGGTGCTCGGCGGCGAATATGTCGATGAATCGAACGACAACCGCCGGCGCCTCGATGCCAATGGCCCGACGACGAGCCTCTTCGATCCGGTCCTGCAGGCAGCGCCGGCGCTTCCCTACAACGGCACCCGCGCGCGCACCGACGTCGAGACCAAATCGCTGTATCTGTTCGACACGATCGAGATCGGCGAGCAATGGCGCGTCATCGGCGGCCTGCGCCGCGACTGGGTCCGCACGCGCGCGCGCGGTTTCGACGACAACGGCATCGCCCCGGGCTTCGTCGTCGATTTCGAGCGCGACGACAGCGAGTGGAGCGGCAATGCCGCGCTGGTGTTCAAGCCGGTGGCGAACGCCAGCCTCTACATCGCCTACGGCACCGCCTTCGAGCCCGGGAGCGGCGCCGAAGTCGTCCAGCTGGCCGGCGGCAACAACAACGTGCCGGTCACCGCGGCCAATTTCTTCGTCGATCCCGAAACCAGCCAGGCCTGGGAAGCCGGGGCGAAGGTCGAGCTGATGGACAGCCGGCTGCAGCTGTCGGGAGCGCTGTTCCAGATCGAGCGCGACAACGCCCGGACGCCCGGCATCAATCCCGGCGACCCGCCGGTGGTGCTCGACGGCGAGCAGCGCGTCCGCGGCGTCGAACTCCAGGCGGTCGGCCGCCTCACGCCGCGCTGGAACCTGTTCGCCGGCTACACCCACCTCGACGGCGAGGTGACCCGGTCGAACCGCCCCTTCGAGGTCGGCCAGCGGCTCGACGGCACGCCGAAACATTCGACGACGCTGTGGACGAGCTACGCGATCGCCGATCCGCTGACCATCGGGGGCGGCCTGCAGCAGGTGTCGAAGCGCACCAGCAACATTCGCGCATCGGCGACGGCCGACTTCGTCATCACGACGCCGGGCTACACGGTCTTCGACGCCTTCGCCGAATATCGCTTCAGCGATCGCGTCGGCGCCCGCGTCAACGTCTACAACATTGGCAACAAGACCTATTTCTATTCCATCGCCAGCGGGCAGTCGATTCCGGCCGCGGCGCGGGCGGCGACCGCCACCTTGACCTACGACTTCTGATCCCGGCAGGCTCGATCGCGATGATGATCGAGATCGAGCGGCTGCTGAGCGCCGGGGACATCGAGCGATTTCGCGAGCGGCTCGCCGCGGCGCCCTGGGCCGACGGCAAGGTCACCGCGGGCTATCAGTCGGCGATCGCCAAGGATAACGAGCAGCTTCCCGAAGACTGTGCCGAGGCGCGCGCGCTGGGGGACGCGATCGTGGCGGCGCTGTCCCGCAACCTGCTCTTCCAGTCGTTCGCGCTGCCGCGCGCCGTCTTCCCGCCGTTGTTCAACCGCTATGGCGCCGGCCATGGCTTCGGCCCGCACGTCGACAATGCCTGGCGCCCGCTGCGCGACGGCGGCGCGCTGAGGACCGACATTTCGGCTACGCTGTTTCTCAGCGACCCGAGCGAATATGACGGCGGCGAGCTGGTGATCGAGGACGGGCACGACGGCAAGCGCGTCAAGCTGCCGGCGGGCCACCTGTTCCTCTATCCGGGCACCACGCTGCACCATGTCACGCCGGTGACCGCGGGGACGCGGATCGCGTCGTTCTTCTGGATCGAGAGCCTCGTCGCCAGCGCGGCGCAGCGCGCGACGCTGTTCGATCTCGACATGGCGATCCAGTCGCTGCGACCGCGCGTCGGCGACGGCGATGCCGCGCTGATCGCGCTGACCGGCTGCTATCACAACCTCCTGCGCGATTGGTCGCATCGCTGAAGCGCACGGGGTATTTGAGAAGCCTTCTCAACACTGCTAGCCAAGAGCCGGATTCGGACAAGCGAGGATGTGATTGTGCAAAAGATGCTGGTGATCGCCCTGCTGGGCGCCGCATTGCTCAGTGGCTGCTCGGGCAGCGAGAAGGCCGAGGGCGCGCGAGAGGTGAACCTTTACACCGCGCGCCATTATGACAGCGACCAGGCGCTGTACGACCGGTTCACCGCGCAGACCGGCATCAAGATCAACCGCATCGAAGGCAAGGCCGACGAGCTGGTGGCGCGCATGAACAGCGAGGGCGCGAACAGCCCCGCCGACCTGTTCATCACCGCCGACGCGGGCGCCTTGTGGCGGGCGCAGCAGGCGGGGCTGTTCCAGCCCACCACGTCCGCGATGCTCGACGCGCGCATCCCGGCGAACCTGCGCGAGCCGGGCGGCAACTGGTACGGCTTCACCCGTCGCGCGCGCGTCGTCGCCTATGACGCGGCCAAGGTGACGCCTGCGGAGATCGACGATTATGCGAAGCTCGCGGGTCCCCGCTTCAAGGGCAAGATCTGCGTCCGCTCGTCGGACAGCGTCTACAATCTCTCGCTCGTCGGCGCGCTGATCGAGGCCTGGGGAGCCGAGGCGGCCGGTGCCTGGGCCAGGGGCATCGTCGCCAACATGGCGCGCGCGCCCGAAGGCGGCGACCGCGACCAGATCCGCGCGGTCGCTGCAGGGGTTTGCGAAGTCGCGATCACCAACAGCTATTATTATATCCGCATGGCGACCGGCGACGATGCCAAGGATCGCGCGGTGACCGAGACGGTCAAGCTCGGCTTCCCGAGCCTCGACGGCCAGGGCGCGCATGTGAACATCTCGGGCGGCGGCGTCGCGAAGCATGCGCCCAACGCGGCCAATGCGGTCAGGCTGCTCGAATTCTTTGCCTCGGCCGAATCGCAGACGCATATCTCGGCGAACAACAGCGAGTTCCCGGCCTCGCCCGACGTGCCGGCGCCGCCGCCGGTCGACGCCTATGCCGGTTTCACCGCGCATCCGATGAGCGTCGCCGCCTTCGCGGCCCGGCAGCCGGCGGCGCAGTCGCTGATGAGCGCGGCGGGCTGGCGCTGACCACCGCCGCGGCCCGTCGTCCCTTCGTCGCGTCGCCGCTCGCCGGTCTCGCCGCCCTGGCGGGGCTGGCGGTGGCGCTGCCGCTCATCGGCGTGGTGCTGGCGGCGATCGGCACCGAGACGGCGGATATCGCCGGCCGCGACATCGCCCGCTATGCGCTGACCTCGGCTTGGCTCGCGCTGCTCGTCGGCGGCGTTACCGCGATCGTCGGCACCCTGGCGGCGTGGCTGGTGGTGATGCACCATTTCCCCGGCCGCAGCGTCTTCGCCTGGGCGCTGGCGCTGCCGCTGGCCACCCCCGCCTTCGCCCTCGCCTACGGCTATGCCGATCTGTTCGACGTCGCGGGATCGCTGCGCATCTGGCTGCGGGCGACGACCGGCCACGACCTGCCGTTCGAGATGCGCAGCCTCGGCGGCGCGGCCTTCATCCTGTCGGCGGCCTTCTACCCCTATGTCTATCTCGCGATGCGCGCCGCCTTCCTCAACCAGTCGGTCGACGTGCTGGAGGCGGCACGCCTGCTCGGCTGCAGCGGCGCGCAGGCGCTGTGGCGCGTCGCGCTGCCGATGGCGCGGCCGGCGCTCGCCGCCGGGGTGGCGCTGGCGGTGATGGAAACGCTCGCCGACTATGGCGCGGTGCAGTTCCTCAGCGTCCAGACGCTGACCACCGGCGTCGTGCGCGCCTGGTCGGTCTATGGCTCGACGATCAGCGCCGCGCGCTTCGCGCTACCGCTGCTCGCCGCCGCCGCGCTGCTGCTGTGGATGGAGCGCGCCGGCCGCCGGGGCGTCACGCACGAGAGCGGCAAGGCGCGCTGGCGCCCGATCGACGTCCGGCCGCTTGCCGGGCCGCGCCGCTGGCTGGCCTTCGCCTTCTGCCTGTCGCTGCTGACCGCCGGCCTGCTGCTCCCCGTCGGCTGGCTGGCCTGGAACCTTGCGCAAACGACGCCCGACTGGCTGCGGCTGGCCGCCGCGACGCGCAACAGCCTGTTGCTCGGCATCGCCGGCGCCGTCGTCACGGTGGCGCTCGCCACCTTGCTGGCGCTGGGGACGCGCCAGCTGCCGATCGCCGCACGGATCGCCAGTCTCGGCTATGCGACGCCGGGCGCGGTGATGGCGATCGGGCTGCTGGCGCCCGCCGGGGTGATCTGGAGCCTGTTTCCCGGGTCGGGCACGGCGGTCGCGCTGCTGTTGCTGATCCTCGCCTATGCCGCGCGCCTGATGGCGGCGGCGCTCGAACCGATCGACGCCGGGCTGGCGCGCGTCACCCCCTCGATGCGCCACGCGGCGCGCACGCTGGGGCGCGGCGAGACGGCGGCGGCCTTTGCCGTCGACCTGCCCGTCGCGCGCGGCGCGCTGCTGACCGCGCTGCTCATCATCTTCATCGACATTCTGAAGGAGCTGCCGGCGACGCTGATCCTGCGGCCGTTCGACTTCGACACGCTGGCGGTGATCGCCAACAACTACGCGCTCGACGAACGTCTTGGCCAGGCGGGGCTGCCGGCGCTGCTGATCGTCGCGCTGGCGCTGCCGGCGGTCGTGTGGCTGAGCCGGCGGATTGCGACCGCCCGCCCCGGCGACTAGGCACGGGCGCGTGACCGACGATCCCGTTCTCGAAGTCCGCGATGTCGTGCGCGCCTATCAGGGCCGCCGCGCGGTCGATGCCGCGTCGTTCGCGCTGCAGCCCGGCCGCATCGCCTGCCTGCTCGGCCCGTCGGGCTGCGGCAAGAGCAGCCTGCTGCGGCTGATCGCCGGGCTCGAACCCATCGACGCCGGCGAAATCCGCATCCGCGGCGCGACGGTCGCCGCCGCGGGCACGACCGTCGCGCCCGAGCACCGCGGCGTCGGCCTCGTCTTTCAGGACAATGCGCTGTTCCCGCATCTCGACGTCAGCGCGAACGTCGGCTTCGGGCTGGCGGACCGGCCGGCCGCCGAGCGCCGCGCCCGCGTCGCCGGGCTGCTGGCGCGGTTCCACATCGCGCACCTCGCCGCCGCCTGGCCGCATCGCCTGTCGGGCGGCGAGCAGCAGCGCGTGGCGATCGCCCGCGCGCTGGCGCGCGAACCGTCGCTGCTGCTGCTCGACGAACCCTTTTCGGGCCTCGACGGCCAGCTGCGCGCGACGGTGCGCGAGGCGCTGCTCGCCGATCTGCGCGCCGCCGGGGCGAGCGTGCTCGTCGTCACGCACGATCCCGAGGAAGCGATGCTGATCGCCGACGACCTCATCCTGATGGCGGCGGGGCGCATCCTCCAGACCGGCGTTCCCGCCGACTGCTATGCGCGCCCGGTGTCGATCGCCGCCGCGCGGCTGCTCGGCGAGATCGTCGTGCTGCCGGCCATGGTGGCGGGCGGGACGGCGCGGACGGCGCTCGGGCCGGTCGCGGCGGCGACGCTGCCCGACGGCCCCGCAGCGGTGGCGGTCCGGCCCGAGGCGATCAGCGTCGGCGCTGCTGGGACCGACGCGACGGTGCTGGCGGTGCGATTCGCGGGCGGCACCAGCGGCGTCGACGTCGCCGTCGGCGACCAGCGACTCCCGCTTCGCCTGTCGGGCACGCCGCCGCAGCCGGGCGATGTCGTCCGGCTGTCGCTCGATGGCGGCGCCGCCGGCGTCTACCCCGAACCCGGCTGAGCGAGGCGGTGCCGCGCCGACGCCGCGTGGACTTGGCGTCGACCGCCGTCTAGGCTCGCGCCAGCCTTTCCCCGGGGGATCTCACTTCATGCTCAAGCGCTTCGCCGTCGCCGCCACCGCCTTGTCGATCGTCCTCGCGGCGCCGGCGCTCGCCAAGAGCGACAAGCCCGCCGATCCGCTGAAGGGCACGGTCACCAGCGAAGGCCTGCTGCCGGTGCACGTCGACACGGCCAAGGGGCGCATCCTGCTGACGTTGCCGGCGGCCGACGCCGACGGCATCTCGGGGCGCTTCCTCTACATGGCGAGCTTGAAGACCGGGCTCGGCTCGGCGCCGATCGGGCTCGACCGCGCGCAGCCGGGGCCGGCGCAGATGCTGGTGTTCCGCCGCCTCGGCAAGAAGGTGGCGATCGAGCTCGAGAACCCGCGCTTTCGCGCCACCGGCGCGCCGGCCACCGAGCTGGCCGCGGCGCGCGACGCCTTCGCCTATTCGCCGCTGTGGCTCGGCGACGCGATCGACCTGCCCGGCGGCCGGCTGGCGGTCGACGTCGCCCCCTTCCTCGCGCGCGACACCAAGGCGATCGCCGACCAGCTGAAGGCCGGCGGCGAAAAGGGCTACAAGCTCGTCGCCGACCTCAGCGCCGCCGACCCGTCGGCGGTGAAGGTCTTCCCCGACAACATCGAATTCGAGGCGCGGCAGACCTTCGTCACCGAGACGCCGGGCGACGAGGTCAGCAACATCGCCCCCGATCCGCGCTCGATCGGGCTGGTGGTGCGCCATTCGCTGATGCGCCTGCCCGAGCCCGGCTACCGCCCGCGCCGCTTCGATCCGCGCGGCGGCAGCTTCGCGACGCAGGTGCTCGACTTCGCCGCCCCGCTCGGACAGCCGATCGTCTACGAGCTCGCCAACCGCTTCCGGCTCGAGAAGACCGACCCCGCCGCCGCGCGCTCGACGGTCAAGGAGCCGATCACTTTCTACATCGACAGCGGCGCGCCCGAGCCGATCCGCACCGCGCTTCTCGAAGGCGCGCTGTGGTGGAAGGACGCCTTCGAGGCCGCCGGGCTGATCGACGCCTATCGCGTCGAGATCCTGCCCGACGGCGTCGATCCGCTCGACATCCGCTACAACGTCGTCAACTGGGTCAACCGCGCGACGCGCGGCTGGTCGTACGGCTATGCCGTCACCGACCCGCGCACCGGCGAGATATTGAAGGGCACCGTGCTGCTCGGCTCGCTGCGCGTCCGGCAGGACATGCTGATCTACGAGGGCCTCGTCGGCGCCGACAAGGTCGGCAGCGGCGGCCCCAACGACCCGGCGCAGGTGGCGCTGGCGCGCATCCGCCAATTGGCCGCGCACGAGGTCGGCCATGCGCTGGGGCTCAGCCATAATTTCGCCGGCAGCACGCAGGACCGCGCCTCGGTGATGGACTATCCGGCGCCGCGCGTGACCTTGGTGAACGGCGCGCCCGACCTGTCCGACGCCTATGGCGTCGGCACCGGGAAATGGGACCGCTTCGCGATCGACTGGCTGTACGGCGACCCCGCCGGCGGCGACCTCGACGCGGCGGCGCGCGCGCGCGCCGATGCCGCCACCCGCGCCGGGCTGCGCTACGTCAGCGACGAGAATGCCCGCGCGGTCGGCTCGTCGCAGCCGTGGGGCGGCATGTGGGACGACGGCGCCGATGCCGCCGCCGAGCTCGACCGGGTGATGGGCGTGCGCCGCGCCGCGATCGACCGCTTCGGCATGGCGGCGCTGCACCCGGCCGAGCCGGTGGCCAATCTGCGCCGCAAGCTCGTGCCGATCTGGCTGCTGCACCGCTATCAGGTCGAGGCGGCGGTCAAATATCTCGGCGGCGTCGCATCGACCTATGCGGTCGCCGGCGACGGCGACGGCCGCGCGCTGGCGGTGCCCGCCGCCGACCAGCAGCGCGCGCTGACCGCGCTGCTGGCGACGCTCGATCCGGCGGCGCTCGACGTTCCCGAGCGGCTGATCGCGCATCTGTCGGCGGGCTGGTCGGGGAGCAGCGACCGCCAGACCGAGATCGAGATCTTCAGGACCGCCGGCTCGACGGTGTTCGATCCGCTCGCCGCCACCGACGCGGCGGCGCAGGTGACGCTCGACGCGCTGCTGGCGCCGGCGCGGCTCAACCGCCTCGCCGATCAGAACCGCCGCGATGCCGCGCTGCCCGGCGCGCGCGAGGTGATCGACCGGCTGGTCGGGCTGGCGCTGCTGCCGACCGCCGACCGCCGCCTCGCCGAGGTGCGCCGGCGCATCGCCACCGCCACCGCGATCGAGCTGGCGCGCGCGCAGCGCGACGCGGCGACCGCGTCGGGAGTCGCGGCGGTCATCGACCAGCGGCTCGCCGATTTCGCGCGGCAGCTCGCGGCGCGCCAGGGCATGGCGCCCGACGAGCGCGCCTGGGCGCTGAGCCTGTCGCGGCTGCTGCTCGACCGCGAGGCGCTCGACGCGCGGCTGAAGGACGAGAAGCGCGAGCCGAAGATCCCGCCGGGCATGCCGATCGGCGGCGCCGACGGCGGCCGGTGAGAGTGACTCGCAGGCGGAACGTCCGCCCGGCATCGCGGTTGTCTCCCGGAGTTCGACATCGAGGAGAGTGAGACATGGCCGCCGAGAAGAAGCTGGACGCGATCGCGCTGCTGAAGGCCGACCACCGCACCGTTGAGGATCTGTTCGAGAAGTTCGAGGCGGCCAAGGGCGGCGACCGCAAGCAGCGCATCGCCAACCAGATCTGCCTCGAGCTGACCGTCCATTCGGAGATCGAGGAGACGATCTTCTACCCGGCGTGCGAGGGCAAGATCGAGGAAGACCTCCTGAAGGAAGGCTATGTCGAGCACGACACCGCCAAGGTGCTGATCGCCGAGATCGAGGCGGGCGGCCCCGACGAGGAGTTCTACGACAGCAAGGTGCATGTGCTGAGCGAGCTCATCGAGCATCACGTCGAGGAGGAGGAGCAGCGCGGCGAAGGCATGTTCGCGCAGGCGCGCAAGGCCGATCTCGACCTCGACGCGCTCGGCGCGCAGATGGCGGCGAAGAAGGAAGAGCTGACCGCCGAATACAAGAAGCGCGGCCTGCCGCTGCCCGAGACGACGACCTTCAATCAGGCCAAGGTGGCTTAAGCCACAATCTTCAACTTTTCGTCATCCCGGCGAAAGCCGGGACCCAGTCGAATCCGCCGATCTGGGTCCCGGCTTTCGCCGGGATGACGGCTATCGAGGGCGATCGTACGGCGTCGCCCACCGCGGGCGGGCCGGCCCTTTACCCTCGGGCGGGGCCATGCTCTACCGGCAGCCATGAACCGCATCCTGCTGCTGGCCGCCGGCCTCCTCGCCTCCGCTTCGCTGCCCTCGATGGCCGCCGCGGCAACCGAAACCTACAGCGTCATCGTCGGCGGCCGCACCGTCGGCCATCTCAAAGCCGACACCGACGGCGCGCGGACCGTCATCGACTATGACTATAAGAACAACGGCCGCGGCCCGACGATCGCCGAGACGCTGACGCTCGGCGCCGACGGGCTGCCGACCGCGTGGACGGTCAAGGGCGCCACCACCTTCGGCGGCAAGGTCGACGAGCGCTTCACGCTGCAGGGCGGCACCGCCAGCTGGACCGATTCCGCCGGCCAGGGCAGCCGCCGCGTCAGCGAACCCAGCCTCTACATCAGCCAGGGCGCCAGCCCCTGGGCGCTCGGCCTCTATGCGCGCGCGCTGCTGAAGGACGCCGACGCCAGCATGCCGGCGCTGCCCGGCGGCACCGTCAAGCTCGCCAAGGTCGAGAGCTTCACCGCCAACGGCAGCGGCGGCCCGGTCGAGGTCACCGCCTACGCGCTGACCGGCATCGATCTCAACCCCAACTATCTGCTGCTCGACAAGGACGGGCGCTTCTTCGCCTCGGCGCAGGGGCGCGGCGTCACCGTGCGCCAGGGCTATGAGGGCGAGGACGCGCGGCTGCGCGATCTCGTCGAGCGGCTGTCGGCGGCGCGCTACGCCGCGATCCAGAAGGCGACCGCGCACGACTATGGCGCGCCGATCCGCATCCGCAACGTCCGGCTGTTCGACCCCAGGACGCTGGCGCTGACCGAGCCCAGGTCGGTCGTGGTGTTCCGCGAGCGCATCGCCGCGGTCGTGCCGCTCGACAGCCCGGCGACGCCGGGCGAGGTGACGATCGACGGCGCCGGCGGCACGCTCGTCGCCGGGATGACCGAGGGCCATGGCCATACCTCGGAGGACGATGCCGTCCTCAACCTCGCCGCCGGCATCACGACGATCCGCGACATGGGCAACAACAACGCCGAGCTGCTGGCGATGATCGAGCGGCTCGACAAGGGCCAGTCGGCGGGCTCGCGCATCGTGCCGAGCGGCTTCATCGAGGGCCGCAGCCCGTTCAGCTCGAACAACGGCATCGTCGCCGAGACCGAAGGCCAGGCGGTCGATGCGGTGCGCTGGTACGCGGCGCGCGGCTTCCCCTCGATCAAGATCTACAACAGCATCAAGCCCGAATGGGTGCCGGCGATGGTCGCCGAGGCGCACCGGCTCGGCATGCACGTCATGGGGCACGTCCCCGCCTTCGCCACCGCCGACCAGATGATGGAAGCCGGCTACGACGAGCTGACGCACATCAACCAGTTCCTGCTGCAGTGGATCCTGAAGCCCGGCGAGGACACGCGCAACCTGCTGCGCCTCACCGCGCTGCGCCGGCTGCCCGGGCTCGACCTCGACAGCGCGCCGGTCCGGAAGACGATGGACATGATCGTCGCGAAGAAGGTGGCGATCGATCCGACGCTCGTCATCCACGAGGCGTTCACCCAGTCGCGCGACGGCCAGGTGCCGCCGGGCATGACCGACTATCTCGACCATATGCCGATCTCGGTGCAGCGCGACGCCAAGCGCGCCTGGGTCGACCTGTCCGAGGCCGGCGACGACCAGGCCTATCGCGGCGCCTTCGACAAGATCGTCGAGGTGGTGAAGCGGCTCAACGCCAGCGGCGTGATGATCGTGCCCGGCACCGACATGGGCGGCGCCTTCACCTATCACCGCGAGCTCGAACTCTATCAGAAGATCGGCATGACGCCGGCGCAGATCCTGAAGCGCGCCACCTGGGACATGGCGGAATTCCTGAACCAGGAGCAGAGCCGCGGCTCGATCGAGAACGGCAAGCTCGCCGACTTCTTCCTCGTCACCGGCGATCCCACCAAGGACCTCAAGGCGATCAAGGCGATCCGCATGGTGGTGAAGAACGGCACCGTCTATTTCCCGAGCGAGATCCACTCGCACTTCGGCATCGCGCCCTTTGCCAAGCCGCCCGTCGTGACCCCGGTGGCGACGCCGGCCGCCGCCGCGGCCGCGAAATGATCCGCCTCGCCCTCCTCGCCGCGCTGGCGCTCGCCGCCCCCGCGGCGGCCGAGATCAGCGCCGACCGCATCAAGGCCGACGTGAAGACGCTGGCCAGCGACGACTTCGCCGGCCGCGGCCCCGGGCAGATCGGCGAGGAGAAGACCATCAAGTTCCTCGCCGAGCAGTTCGGCAAGGCCGGGCTCGCGCCCGGCGGCGAGAACGGCGGCTGGTTTCAGGACGTCAGGCTGATCCGCTACGACCGCGGCCCGGTCACCGCCGCGGCCCGGGTCGGCGGCACGACGATCCCGCTCGTCGCCGGCACCGACATCACCGCGGCGTCGCGCATCGTCGGCGAGACGCGGCTGACCGACGCGCCGCTCGTCTTCGTCGGCTATGGCATCGCCGCGCCCGAGATCGGCTGGACGGGCTTTGCCGGCGCCAACCTCAAGGGCAAGGTCGCGGTGTTCCTGTCGAACGACCCCGACTTCGAGGCGCGCGAACCCGGCCCGTTCGGCGGCCGGACGCTCGTCTATGCCGGCCGCTTCGGCGCCAAGGCCGAGGCGGCGTTCAAGGCCGGCGCGGCGGCGGTGCTCGTTGTCCACGAGACCGCGGCGGCGAGCTACCCCTGGTCGCAGGTCGGCAATAGCGACAGCCTGCCGAGCTTCGGGCTCGACAGCGGCACCCCCGACGCCGCCCCCGCCGGGCTGCGCGGCTGGCTGCACCGCGACAAGGCGGTCGAGCTGTTCGAGCGCGCCGGGCTCGATTTCGAGGCGCTGAAGGTCGCGGCGCGCGACGGCGGCTTCGTGCCCACCCCGATCGGCACCGCGACCTTGTCGGCAAGCTTCTCGACGACCGCGACGCCGCTGGTCAGCCGCAACGTCGTCGCGCTGCTGAAAGGTACCAGGCACCCCGACGAGACGATCGTCTACGGCGCGCACTGGGACGCCAACGGCCTCGCCGAGCCCGACGCGCGCGGCGACCGCATCCGCAACGGCGCGGTCGACAACGCCACCGGCACCGCGACGCTCATCGAGATCGCGCGCGCCTTCGCCGCCGGCCCGCGCCCCGACCGCTCGATCCTGTTCATCGGCTGGACCGCCGAGGAGAAGGGGCTGCTCGGCGCCGAATGGTACGCCGCGCACCCGCTGCGCCCGCTCGAGACCACCGTCGCCGCCTTCAACCTCGATCCGCATGTCGTGCTCGGCCCGACGCGGAACCTCGACCTGATCGGCGGCGGCCGCACCCCGCTCGAGGATGATCTGCGCCGCATCGCCGGGGCACAGGGGCTGCGCGTCGACGACGAGACCATCCCCGAGGCGGGCTGGTATTTCCGCTCCGACCATTTCGCCTTCGCCAAGAAGGGCGTGCCGACCGTCTATTTCCGCGCCGGCCGCGACCTCGTCACCGGCGGCCTCGCCGCGGGCGACGCCGGCGCCAACGCCTACAACGACGCGCACTATCACCAGACCACCGACGAATTCGACCCCGCCTGGGACTTTACCGGCGCGGCGCAGGAGGGCCGCGTCGCCCATGCGATGGGCGTCGAGCTGGCGAACAGCCGGCGCTGGCCGGGCTGGAACGACGGCGTCGAGTATCAGGCGGTGCGGGCGAGGAGTGCGGCGGCGCGGCGCGAGTAGGCGCTGGAACAGGAGCCGTCCGGCCGGGTTCAGAATAAGGAACCGTCATCAGCAGGAGGGCATGCCGTGAAGAAGGGCTATTGCGACAATATCGAGAAGCTGACCGTCGAGAACGACCTGTTCCGCAAGGTCCTCTACACCGGCAAGAACCTCCAGCTCGTGCTGATGACGCTGAAGCCCGGCGAGGAGATCGGCGAGGAGGTCCACGAGGACCGCGACCAGTTCTTCCGCATCGAGGAAGGCAGCGGCACGGTCTACATCGACGGCAAGGCCAATGCGGTCGAGGATGATTTCGCGGTGATCGTGCCCGCCGGCGCCCGCCACAACGTCGTCGCCGGCCAGGACGGCCCGATGCGCTTCTACACCATCTACGGCCCGCCCGAGCACAAGGACGGCGTGATCCACAAGGACAAGGCGCAGGCCGAGCGCGACCATGACAATGACGAGTGGAACGGCGAAACCACCGAGTGAGCGCCGGCGGGTGGGCGCCGGCGCGTGACGTCGGCGCGCGACGCCGGCCGCGTGAGGGTTGCGTGATGAGGACCAGACCGATGAGGACGGCGGCATGACCGCCTCGGCCGCCGACGCCGTCGCCGCCGACACCGGCATCGCCGACGCGGGCGTCGCCGACGCCGGCGCCGCCGCCTGCGCGGTGTCGGCGTCGTCCGACGCGCGCCTCAGCGATACGATCGAGGTGCTGGCGTCGGGCTGCGCCGGCGACAGCATCTCGTTCGACGACCTGACCTCGACGCTCGGCGACAAATGCTTCGCCGGCGTGCTGTTCCTGCTCGCCGCGCCCAACATCCTGCCGATGCCCCCCGGCGTGTCAGGGGCGACGGGCGTCGTCCTCGCGCTGCTGTCGGCGCAGCTGGTCATCGGCCTGCGCCGGCCGTGGTTCCCGGCGTTCATGCTGCGCCGCGAGGTCTCAACCGAGAAGTTCGCCGCGATCGGCACCCGGCTCGAGCCGCTGACAAGGCGCGCCGAGGCGCTGATCAGCCGGCGGCTTGACCCGCTCACCGGCGTGATCGGGCGGAGGATCGTCGGCCTCGTCTGCCTGCTGCTGGCGATCGTCCTCGCGCTGCCCATCCCGTTCGGCAACGTCGGCCCCGCCGCCGCGATCTCGCTGTTCGCGCTCGGGCTGCTGGCGCGCGACGGCCTCGCGGTTCTCGCTGGGCTGGTCGCCACCGCCCTCACCGCCGCCGTCCTCGCCGGCCTCGGCTATGGCGGCGTCGAAGCGATCGAGTGGATCGGCGCGCAGCTCGGCTTCTAGCCCGGCCGCGGCATACCCCGAACAAGCGAAAGGCCCCGAGGTCGTCACCTCGGAGCCTTTCCAACATCAGCCCCTGGCCGATGTCCCCTGCTCAAGTCCCCCGGCATGCACCCCCTGCACTGCCGAGGCCCTTATGGCACAAACGGCGCGGGGTGGGGAGTTAACAAGTGTAAAGTTCTTCATTCACGGCCAAGACGCGCGGTGTGCCGCACGCACGGGACCGCGTTTTTCTTCAAACAATGGGGCGGCGTTAATAAGAAAGCTGCTGGCCGGCTGCTCAGAGGGCGTACCTAGCTAAAACCTTATTTCGATACTTATTGCTCTAGCGTCCGAGTGGCATTTGTCCAAAAGTCGCGTTCCCCAACAAATAGACGAGGATAGGTGGTGTCGAGCAAACGAGTCCCAACGCCTTGACGTGCTTTGCCGCTGCGACTGACGGTTCGAAGTAGCAAATGTAGATTGGCTACTCCCACCAGTACTTCGCCCGCTTCCGTCCCCCCGTCGCCACCTCGTTCAGCGTCGCGGCATCGTACAGCCGCCCGCCGAGCATCACGCGGCTGACCTTCTCGCTGTTGCGGATGTCGGCGGTCGGGTCGGCGTCGAGCACCACCAGGTCGGCGAGCTTGCCCGCCTCGAGCGAGCCGATGTCCTTCGCCATGCCGAGCGACTGCGCGGCGACGAGGGTGCCGGCGCGCAGCGCCTCGACGGGCGTCATGCCGCCGCGCACGAACGACCACAGCTCCCAGTGCGAGGCGATGCCCGGCTGCTGGCCGTGCGCGCCGATCGCGACGGGCACGCCGCGCCGGGCGAGCTTCGCCGCCTCGCGCGCCGCCTCGTCGTCCTGATAGTCGCCCTCGGGCGCGATCTCGCGGCGGGCGCCGGCGGCGCGCAGCTGCGCCGGCGGGGTGTGCGCGGCGAGCAAGGGCTGTTCCCAGATGTTGGTATGCGCGCGCCAATAGGGATCGCCGGCGAGCCCGCCGAAGGTCACCACCAGGGTCGGGGTGTAATAGGTCTGGCTGCCCGCCCAGAAGTCGAGCACGTCCTTGTAGAAGGTGGCGAGCGGCAGATTGTGCTCGAAGGTCGAGTTGCCGTCGATGATGTGGCTGATGCCGAGCCCGAACAGCGAGCCGCCCTCGACGACGACCTGCATGTTCTCGGCGCGCGCCGCGGCGAGCACCTGCTGGCGCTGCTCGCGGCGCGGCTGGTTGTAGTTCTTGACGCTGTGCGCGCCCTGCGCCTTGAGGCGCCGCACGTGCGCGAGCGCATCGTCGAGGCCGTCGATCTGCGCATAATTGTTGGGCGACTTGGCGCCGTAGACGACCTCGCCGGTCGAGAAGATGCGCGGGCCCAGAATCAGCCCGGCGCGCTGCAGCTCCTGCGCGGCGAAGATCTCGCTCGCCTGGCTCGACGGATCGTGGATCGTCGTGGTGCCGAGCGCGAGGTTGGCGTGGAGCGCCCAGTTCTGCTGCGGCACCACCTCGTCGACGCCCTGCGGGCCGTGCGCATGCGCGTCGACGAGGCCGGGGATGATCGTCTTGCCGGCGACGTTGACGGTGGCGGCGCCGGCGGGGATCGCCACCTCGCCGCGCCGGCCGACCGCGACGATGCGGTCGCCGCGCACGACGACGACGCCGTCGTCGATGATGCCGCCGCTGGCTTCCGCCCCTGGGCCCGCCATGGTGACGAGCCGCGCGCCGGTCAGCGCGACGGTGCCCGAAGGCTTTGACGCGCTGACTTCGCGGGCGAGCGACACGCCGGTCTTCGGCGCGACGAACTTGGGCGCGTCCTCGCCGGCGGGCGCCGTCGCGAACAGCGCCGCGGTCGGCGCGGTGTAGAGCGTCGGGCCGAGGCTCCAGTGCAGCTGCGCGCCGTCTTTCGACCAGTGGATATAGTCGGCGCCGGCGTCGCTGACGCGAACGACGGGGAGCGGCCCGCCCTTCATGTCGACCGCCACCTCCTGCCCGCCGGGCATCAGCGGCATGACGAAGGCCTGGTAGTTCTGGCGGAAGGCGACATGGCGGCCGTCGGGCGACACCGCATAGTCGTTGGCGAGCTCGCCGCTGGCATGGACGCGCTGCGCCTCGCCGTTGAGATCGGTGCTGACCAGCTGGCGCTTGCCGTCCTTCGCGGCGATCATGAACAGCCGGTCATTGTCGGCGCCGAAGCGCGGCCGCGCCATGTCGCGGGCGACGCGCACCGGCGTGCCCCCCGAGGCGGCGACGCGGTAGACGCCGGGGTCGTTGGCCCAGGCGGGCGAGACGAGGCGGCCGCCGCTGCCGCGTTCGAACACGATGGTGCGGCCGTCGGGCGAGAAATGCGGGCGGGCGTAGTGGCCGGGCTGGCTGGTCACGTCGCGGGGCTTGCCGCCGCCGGCGCCGACGGTGCGCAGCCGGCCGAGGCCGGCGTCGGTCCAGTCGACATAGACGATGGTGCGGCCGTCGCGCGACCAGGAGGGGAAGAGCTCGAAGCTGTCTCCCGTGCCGCTGGTCAGCCGGCGGGCGGCGCCGCCCGCCATCGGCTTGACCCAGAGCTTGCCGAGGCTTTCGAACACCACCTGCCGGCCGTCGGGCGACACCTCGGCGAAGCGCGCCATCTTCGCCGTGAAGCGGTCGGGCGCGACCTCGATCTGCGGATGCGTCGCGACCGCGGTGCCGCGGGTGTCGGTGACTCGGAAGGGGATTTCGCGCGCGTTCGACCCGTCGCCGTCGACGCGGCGGAGCTTGCCGCCGGCCCAGAACACGATCGAGCGGCTGTCGGGCGTCCAGTCCATGTTGGGGTAGACCCCCATCACCGCCCAGGTCTCCTGAACGTCGCGGTCGAGCGCGTCGTAGATCTTGCGCTCGACGCCCGAGGCGAGGTCGCGGACGTACAGCTTCGACTGGCCGGCCTCGCGGCGGACGAAGGCGAGCTTCCTGCCGTCGGGCGACGGGGTCGGGCGCACCGCGCCGCCCTCGCCGGAGACCACGGTGGTGGTCTCGCCGCTGTCGAGGTCGTAGCGCTCGATGTCGAACAGCGCGCCGTTCGAATCCTGCGCATATTCGAAGATCGGGCCGGGGGTGACGTTCTTGGTGTAGTAGAGGCCCTTGCCGTCGGGGGCGAAGATCGGCTCGCCGAGTTCCTTCTGGTGGCGCTCGTTGGGACGTTTGACCAGCAGCACGCCGCCGCCGCCCGAGGCGTGGTAGAGCCAGACCTCGCCGGTGCCGAGCGAGCGGCCGGTGGTGAAATGCTTCTTGGCGGCGATGAAGCGGCCGTCGGGGCTCCAGCTCGGCTGGTAGAGCAGCCGGAACTCCTCCTTGGTGACCTGGCGCTTGTCGCTGCCGTCGGCGTTCATCACCCAGATATTGTCGCCGCCGCCGCGATCGGAGGTGAAGGCGATGCGCCGGCCGTCGGGCGAGAAGCGCGGCTGCGCCTCGTAGGCGAGGCCTTCGGCGATGCGCCGCGGCGTGCCGCCCGAAATCGGCATGGTGTAGATGTCGCCGAGCAAGGTGAAGGCGATCGTCCGCCCGTCGGGGCTGACGTCGACGTCCATCCAGCTGCCCTCGTCGGTGTCGATCGCGACCTGGCGGATGGTGGCGCCCGGCGGGTTGCTGACGTCCCATTTCTTGGGGTCGGGCTTCGCGGCGTCGCCGGTGCCGGTGGCGGCGCCGGCGCTCGGCGTCGGCAGCGGGGCGGGATCGCGGTTGGGGTCGGCGGCCTGGTCCTCGGGCGCCTGCGTCTGCTCGACCGGCGGCGGCGGCGCGGCGGTCTGCGCGAGCGCAGGCAGGGCGACGGCAAGCGCCAGCAGCGAAACGACGGTCGGCTTCATGGGGGCAGGTCCTCGGACGAAGATCGGGATGGCACCCGTTAGACGCGAAGCGTAAGCAAGGTTCAAGCCGGCTTTCGTCCGCCGCGTACCATTCAGGCCGCCGAGGCCCCGACGGTGCGAGCGCGGCTCAGATGCCGGCGCCGGCCAGCTTCTTCGGTCGTCCGCCCCTCCGGCCGTTCGCGCGCGACGCCGCGACCTTGGCGGCGGTGCGCGCTCTGCCGCCTTCGGCACCGAGCTGACGCGCCATCCAGTTCTTCGATCCGAAGACCCCGCGCAGCAGCGCCGGGACGTAGAGGTCGGCATCGAGCTGGGGCCAGTGCAGGCCGAGACCCGCCGGGCTGATCTCGATGTCGGCCAGGCTGTCGGGGGACGCCCCGGCCAGCCCTTGCGCGAGGCGGGTCGGAAAGGTCAGCTCGATCCCGGTGTTGAGCATGACGACGATGCGCGAGCGGCGCCGGTCGAAGCGCGCCGATACCGCATGGCCGGCGTCGCGCAGCGCCTGCATCCGCTCTTCGGCCTGCGCCAGTTCGCGCTCAGTAATCGCCATGGTCGTTCGGCCAGATCACCACCCGCAGACCGTCGATCCGCATATGCGTAGGCATCGGCTGACGATAGCATAAACCCAAGCGCTAGGGAATTGGGGACCCGGCTCAGCGGCCCGTCAGCAGCCGGTCCGCCAGATCGCCGCGCCGCTCGACGCGCACGGTGTCGAGCTGCAACCAGCGGGCGAGGCGCGCCAGCTCGTCGCGGAGCGCCGGCGCCACCACGGCCGCGTCGCTACCCGCCTCGAGATGCGATGCGGCGACGATCAGCTTGCCGGCCTTGCGGTCGGCCTTGAGGTCGAGCCGCGCGGCGATGCGGTCGCCCATCAGGAAGGGCAGGACATAATAGCCATGCTCGCGCAGATGCGCGGGGACGTAGATCTCGATGCGGTAGCGAACGCCGAACAGCCGCTCGACGCGGTCGCGCTCCCACATCAGCGGATCGAAGGGCGAGACGATCGCTGCCGTCTTGGGCTTGGGCGCCAAGGTAACGCCGGCGGGCAGATAGGCGGTGTCGCGCCAACCCTCGACCCTGCCGGGCAGCAGCTCGCCCGCCTCGACCAGTTCGGCGACGCGCGCCGCGCCGTCGGCGGGACCCATCCGCCAATAGGCGCGCAGGTCGCCGGTCGTCGCCACGCCGAGCGCGGAGGCGGCAACCATCAGCAGCCGGCGCTGCGCTTCCGCCTCGTCGGGGGTCGGCAGCGCCGCCACCGCGGGCAGGACGCGTTCGGTGAGGTCGTAGACGCGTTCGAAGCCGCGCCGCGCCTGCGTGGTGACGATTCCCGCGGCGAACAGCCATTCGAGCGCGCGCTTGCCGTCGGACCAGCCCCACCAGCTGCCGCTCGCCTTGCCGCCGCCGTCGAGGTCGCGCGCCGCCAGCGGGCCGCGCGTCTCTATCTGGCGGCGCACCGCCTCGACGAAGTCGCCGCGCTCGGCGGCGAAGCGGCGCAGGCCGACATAGCCGCCGGTGCCGGCGCGCACACGCGCCATCTTCCAGCGCAGCGCCGGCTGCAGCGCCAGGTCGATCAGCGCCGCCTCATGCCCCCAATATTCGAACAGCCGGCGCTTGCGACCGCTCGCGGCCTTGTCGAGCAGCGCCGCGTCATGATCGCCGAGTCGCGCAAAGCCCGGCATATAGTGGGCGCGCGCCAGCACGTTGACCGAATCCATCTGTACCTGGCCGAGCCGGTCGATCATCGCGGCGAACGCCGCCGGGCCGGGGCGCGCCGGGCGCGGCTTTGCCAGCCCGACCGCCGCCAGCGCCAGCCGCCGCGCCTCCTTCGCCGACAGCTCAGTCGTCGGCATCGTCGCGTTCGGCGGCCTCGATGAACATGCGCGCCGCGCGCCGCTCCTCCTCGGTCTTGAAGGCCTCGTCGGGCGACGGCGCGATCTCGAAGACGAACAGCAAGGTCCACAGCGCGAAGCGGCGGCCGGGGTCCTTCTCGTCGGCAAAGTCGAAGGTCAGCCGGTCGCGCCCGGCGTCGAACACCGCGGGGGTGATCGCGTCGAAGTCGTTGGTGCCGAAATAGCGGTAGAGCAGCAGGTCGAGTTCCATGCCACCGGCTTAGCCGACCGCATCCTCCCCTGGAAGGGGAGGGGGACCCTGCGCAGCAGGGTGGAGGGGTGGAAACGCCGCATACCCCTCCACCGCCTTCGGCGGTCCCCCTCTCCGTTCCGGGGAGGATCTATTCGTGCCTTAGCGCGTCGATCGGGTTCAAGGACGCCGCCCGCCGCGCCGGGAAATAGCCGAACACCACGCCGATCAGCGCCGAGAAGAAGAAGGCGAGCAGGTTGATCTGCGGGTCGAAGATGAAGGGCACCTGCAGCAGCGGCGCCAGCGACACCGAGGCGATCAGCGCCAGCAGCAGCCCGATGACGCCGCCGAGGCAGGCGAGCGCGATCGCCTCGACGAGGAACTGCAGCAGCACCTCGCGCGCCACCGCGCCGATGGCGAGGCGGATGCCGATCTCGCGCGTGCGCTCGGTCACCGACACCAGCATGATGTTCATGATGCCGATGCCGCCGACGAGCAGGCTGACCGCGGCGACGGCGCCCAAGAGCGCGGTGAGGATACGCGTCGTGCCCGACAGCGTCTCCGAAATCTGCGCGGTGTCGAAGATGTTGAAATTGTCGGGCTCGCCGCCCTTCAGATTGCGCCGCTCGCGCAGCAGCGCGCTGATCGAGGCCTGGACGGTGGCGCTGTCATAGGCGGGATTGACCGAGACCATGATGTTGCGGATGTCGCGGTTGCCGGTGAAGCGGCGCTGGACGGTCTTGATCGGCATGAGCACGACGTCGTCCTGGTCGTTGCCGAAGCCGCCCTGCCCGCGCCGGCTCAAGGCGCCGATCACCTCGCAGCTGATGTCGCGGAGGCGGATGCGCTCGCCGACCGGCGAGGCCTGGCGAAAGAGGTTCTGCTGGACGGTGGCGCCGATGATGCACACCGCCTTGCCCGCCTGCTCCTCGGCGGGGGTGAAGATGCGCCCCGCCGAGAGCGTCCATTGCTGCGCGGTGAAATAGTCGCCGGTGGTGCCGTTGATCGTCGTCGACCAGTTGGCGGCGTTCCTCACCGCGATCCCCGAGGACTGCGCCTGCGGCGCGACCGCGGCGACGCCCGCGACCTGTTCGCGGATCGCCTCGACGTCCTGCTCGTCGAAGTCGGGCGGCTGCGGCCCGCCGCCGCCGCGGCCGAAGCCCTGGCCGGGGCGGATCTGCAGGATGTTGGCGCCGAGCCCCGAGATCTGCTCCTGCACCGCCGCGGTGGCGCCGTTGCCGAGCGTCACCATGGTGACGACCGCGGCGACGCCGATGACGATGCCGAGGATCGTCAGGAACGAGCGCAGCAGGTGCCGCCGGATCTCGCGGAAGGCGAGGACGATGGTGGTGCCGAGCATCTACTGCGCCCCCATCGTCGCCGGCGCCGGCGAGGCGTTGCGCTCGACGCCGGCGATCAGCCCGTCCTTGAAGCGGACGATGGTGCGCGCGAACGCCGCCATCTCGGGCTCGTGCGTCACCATCAGCACGGTGATGCCGCTGTCGCGGTTGAGCCCCGACAGCAATTCCATGATCTCGACCGATCGCTCGCTGTCGAGGTTGCCGGTCGGCTCGTCGGCGAGCAGCACCGAGGGGCTGGTGACGATGGCGCGCGCGATCGCCACGCGCTGCTGCTGGCCGCCCGACAGCTCGGCGGGCGTATGGTCCCACCAGTCGGCGAGCCCGACCTTGTCGAGCGCCGCCATCGCCAGGTCATGGCGCGTTTTCTTGTCCTCGCCGCGATAGAGCAGCGGCAGCTCGACATTCTCGAGCGCGCTGGTGCGCGCCAGCAGGTTGAAGCCCTGGAAAACGAAGCCGAGGTAGCGGCGGCGCAGCAGCGCGCGCTGGTCGCGGTCGAGCCGTTCGACGTGGAAGCCCTTGAACAAATAGCTGCCCTCGGTCGGCACGTCGAGGCAGCCGAGGATGTTCATCGTCGTCGACTTGCCCGATCCCGAGGCGCCCATCACCGCGACGAAGTCGCCCGCCTCGATGTCGAGGTCGACGCCCTTCAGCGCGCGGAACGCCGCCTGCCCCGACCCGAAGGTCTTGGTGATGCCGCGCAGCGCGATCAGCGCCTCACCCGCCACGCGGGCCTCGGGCACCGCTGCCGCCACGGCCGCCGGCGGTCTCTCCCGCGGCGAGCTGGCCGGTGATCACCTGCAGCCCCGCCTTGAGCTGCGGTCCCGACACCTCGGTCTGGCTGCCGTTGCTGTCGCCGACGGTCACCTCGATCGGCTGCGGCTGCCCGTCGGCGCCGAGCGTATAGATCGTCTGGCGGCTGCCGCGGCCGATGCCGACGTCGCGCTCGGCATTGCCGCCGCGGCCCATGCGGCGCGGCACCAGCACCGAGGTCACGCCGCCGCCCTGCCCGGCGCGCGCCGCCGTCTCGGGCGAGAAGCGCAGCGCGGCGTTGGGGACGAGCAGCACGTTGTTGCGCTCGGCGGTGATGATCTCGGCGGTGGCGGTCATGCCCGGCCGCAAGGTGAGGTCGGGGTTTCCGACGGTGAGCTCGGCGGTATAGGCGACGACCTGGCCGGTGCTCGACGTGGTGGTGCTCGCCGCCGTCGAGGTGCCGCTGTTGGCGCCGACGTCGACTCGCTTGACCACCGCGGCGAAGGTCCGCTCGGGGAAGGCGTCGACTTGGAAGCTGGCGCGCTGGCCGGCATCGACCTGGCCGACGTCGGCCTCGTCGACCTTCACCTCGAGCTGCATCTGCGCCAGATCCTCGGCGATGGTGAACAGCACCGGCGCGTTGAGCGAGGCGGCGACGGTCTGGCCGAGCTCGACCTGCCGCGACAGCACGACGCCGGTCACCGGCGAGCGGATGATCGCCTTCGACAGCTGCGTCTCGTCGGCGGACAGCTGCGCGCGCGCCTGCGCCACCGCCGCCTCGGCCGACTGGACGCCGGCGAGCGCGCGCTGAACTTCGGCGCGCGCCGCGTCGAGCTCGGTCGCCGCCGGCACCTTGCCGCCCGACAGCCGGCGGACCTCCTCGAGCCGGTTCAGCGTAGCGCGCGCCTGCGTCGCCGTCGCGCGCGCCTGCGCCACGCCGGCCTGCGCCGACGCCAGCTGCGCCCGCGCCTGGGCGATCGCATCCTGCAGCCGCGCCGGATCGAGCCGCGCCAGCACCTGGCCGCGCGTCACCCGGTCGTTGTTGTCGACGTTGAGCTCGACGACGGTGCCCGACAGCTCGGAGCCGACGTCGACCTGGTTGGTCGGCTGGAGGTTGCCGGTCGCCGAGACGGTGACGCGCAGCGAACCGCGCTCGACCGGAACGGTGACATATTGCGGCGCCGCGTCGCCGCCGCCGATGATCTTCGCCAGCAGCCACAGCGCCAGCAGCACCGCGACGGCGATGCCCGCCCATTTCAGATACTTTTGCCGTGGCGACGGCGGCTTGGCGCCGAGGAAGTCGTCGAGCGCCGCGGGGTCGCCATTGGCGGTGGGGGCGGTGGTGGGCTTGTCCATCAGGGTCTCGCGGCTGAAGAGGTGACGCTGGCGGGGAGCGGCGCGGCCTGCCAGCCGCCGCCGAGCGCCTTGTAGAGCTGGATGACCGCGACGGCGCGGTCGGCGCGCGCGCCGACGCGGCTTTCGCGGCTCGACAGCAGGCTGCGCTCCGAATCGAGCAGCGACTGGAAGTCGAGCAGCCCGGCCTGATATTGCGAGCGCGCCAGCAGCACGGCGTTGCGCGACGCTTCGTCGGCGACGAGGATCTCGCGCTCGCGGCGTTCGGCGGCGGCGACCTGCGTCAGCGCATTCTCGGTCTCCTCGAGCGCGACGAGCACCGTCTGGCGATAGTTGGCGAAGGCGGCATCGGTCGCGGCGCGCTGGCCTTCGATCGCGGCGCGGATCTGGCCGCCCTGGAAGATCGGCGCCGAGATGCTGGCGATGAGGTTGCCGATCGAGGTGTCGATCGAGTCGCCGATCGACAGGCCCGAGCCGCCGAACGATCCCGACAGCCGCAGCGCCGGGTAGAGCTGCGCGGTCTGTACCCCGATGCGCGCCGTCTCGGCGGCAAGGCTGCGTTCGGCGAGGCTGATGTCGGGACGCCGGCGCAGCACGTCGGCGGGGATCGCCGCCGACAGCGCCGGCGGAGCGAGCGGAATGTCGCGCGCCGCCGCGGCATCGACCAGCGGCGTCACCGCACCGGGGGTTTCGCCGAGCAGCACCGCGAGCCGGTTGACCGCCGCCACGTAGGAGGCTTCGAGCGACGGGATGGCGCCGGCGGTCTGTGCGCGCAGCTGGCGCGCCTGTTCGAGGTCGAGCGAGCCGACCAGCCCCGCCTGCACGCGCCAGTCGACGATCTGCACCGTCTCGTCGAGCGAGGCGAGGTTGTCGCGGGCGACCTGCAGCTGCACCTGCGCGAAGCGCGCGTCGATGTAGCTGAGCGCGATCTCCGAGGCGATGGTGAGCTGCGTCGAGCGCAGGCTCGCTTCGCTGCCCTGGAGATCGGCGCGCGCCGCCTCGATCGCGCGCCGCGTGCCGCCGAACAGGTCGGCCTCGTAGCTCGCGTCGAAGCCCACCTGGTAGCGCGTCTGGTCGCCCGCGGTGGTGGTGACCTCGCCGTTATCGTCGACGAACACGCCATCCGACCGCCCGATGGTGCGCGAGGCCGATCCGCCGACGCCGAGCGCCGGAAACAGCGCGCCGCGCGTGCCCTGCAGCGAGGCGCGCGCCTGCCGCAGCCGCGACCCGGCCTGCGAGATGTCGAGATTGGCCGCCAGCCCGCGCTCGACCAGCGCGGTGAGCGTCGGATCGTCGAATGCCCGCCACCAGCGCGCCAGATCGACCTGATCGGCGGCGACGATCTCGGCGGCGGCGGCGTTGAAGCGCGCCGGCACGCCGAGCTCAGCCGGGCTCAATGCCCGGTAGTCGGGACCGACCGTGCAGGCGGCGAGCAAGGCCAGCGGTGCGCAGTTGAGGGCAAGCTTTCGGAACATGGCGACGATCTGGGTCCTCGGTTCGATGGCTTGCGGGGACCACCCCCAGGCGAGGAGACGCCTCTCGCTACGGGATCGTTCCAACTTCACTGTAATTGTTATTACGCGGCGATGCGCGACCTTCCCTCGCACAAAGCGTTGACCCCGCCATGATCAGGATCGGAACCGCGGGCTGGAGCATCCATTCGCGCTATGCGGAGATCGTTCCGGCCGGCCGTTCGCACCTCGAGCGCCAGGCGCGCGTGCTCGACTGTGCCGAGATCAACAGCTCCTTCTATCGCCCGCACCGGCCCGCCACCTATGCGCGCTGGGCCGCGAGCACGCCGCGCGACTTCCGCTTCGCCGTGAAGCTGCCAAAGGCCGCGACGCACGTCGCAAGGCTCACCGATACCGAGGCGATCGTCGAGGCCTTCCTCGCCGAGGCCGGCGGTCTCGGCGATCGGCTCGGCGTGCTGCTCGTGCAGCTGCCGCCGAAGCTTGCGTTCGACGCCGCGGTCGCCGGGCGCTTCTTCGCGATGCTTCGGGCGCGCCATTCGGGCGGCATCGCCTGCGAACCGCGCCACCCCTCCTGGTTCGACGCCGACGCCGAGGCGCTGCTGATCAAGCATCGCATCGCCCGCGTCGCCGCCGACCCGCCCGTCGGCGCGCCCGCCGCCGCGTCGCCGGGCGGCTGGCCCGGCCTCGCCTATTTTCGGCTGCACGGCAGCCCTCGCGTCTATTTCTCCGACTATCCGACCGATCGGCTCGAGGCGTGGGCGGCGGAGCTGCGCGCCAGCGCTGCGGCGGGCGCCGAGGTCTGGTGCATCTTCGACAACACCGCCGGATCGCATGCCATCGGCAATGCCATCGAGACGAAGCGGCTGGTCGCCGGCTAAGCGAGCGCCAGCTTGCGCGCGCCGAGCATGCCGCGGTCGAGCGCATGCCCCTCGACGATCGCGCGACGGGCGATCTCGGCGCAGGCGGCGGCGTCGGACAGCGCGTCATGATGGTTGAGCGGGATGTCGAAATGCTGGCAGACGCTCGGCAGCCGCGTCGGCCGGATGTTCCAGATCGCGCGCGCGAGCTTGACCGTGCACAGCCACGCCTGCGCCGGCGGCTCGATGCCATAGGCCTCACAGCAGCCGATCAGCACGCCGCGGTCGAAGCCGGCGTTGTGCGCGGCGAAGACGTCGGCGGCGGCGAGCAGCGGCGCGAGATCGGGCCACAGCTCGCCGAAGCAGCGCTTGTCGGCGACGTCGTGCCAGCGGATGCCGTGGATCGCGGTGAACATGACGCGCGGGCGCGGCGGGCGGATCAGGCTGTAATAGCGGTCGACGATCATGCCGTCGTCGACCAGCACCGCGCCGATCGCGCAGGCGCTGTCGCGACCCGTGTCGGCGGTTTCGAAGTCGATGGCGAGCACCCGCATCTCGACCGACCTAGCGGCGGGCGGAATCGGCTGCAACGTGACATTCGCGCACCTTCTGCAAAACTTCGCCACGCAGCGCTTTTCGCGCGATAGCGAATCATGCCAGCTACCGCCTCATGGCCTCGCACCCCGATCTCGACCGCTTCGTCTCCGGCCTGCCCAAGGCCGAGCTTCACGTCCATATCGAAGGCACGCTCGAGCCCGAGCAGATGTTCGAGCTGGCGCAGCGCAACCGCATCGCCATTCCGTTCGCCAGCGTCGAGGCGCTGCGCGCCGCCTACAGCTTCAGCCGGCTGCAGGATTTCCTCGACATCTATTACCAGGGCGCCGACGTGCTGCGCACGCAGGCGGATTTCCGCGATCTCGCCGCCGCCTATTTCGATCGCGCCGCCGCCGACAACGTCGTCCATGCCGAGATTTTCTTCGACCCGCAGACGCACACCGACCGCGGCATCGCCTTCGACGAGGTGATTTCCGGCCTGCTGGCCGGCATGGCCGACGCCGAGGCGAAGCACGGGCTGACCTCCAAGCTCATCCTCTGCTTCCTGCGCCATCTCGACGAGGATGCCGCCTTCGCGACGCTGAAGGCCGCCGAGCCGTGGCTGGGCGACATCGCCGCCGTCGGGCTCGATTCGTCGGAGGTCGGCCATCCCCCCGAGAAATTCGCGCGGGTGTTCGCGGCAGCGCGCGAGCTGGGGCTGAAGCGCGTCGCGCATGCCGGCGAGGAAGGCCCCCCCGACTATGTGTGGCAGGCGCTCGACGAACTGGCGGTCGACCGGCTCGACCACGGCAACCGCTCGCTCGAGGATCCGGCGCTGGTCACCCGGCTGGCGCGCGAGGCGATGACGCTGACCGTCTGCCCGCTCTCGAACCTCAAGCTCTGCGTCGTCGACAGCCTCGACGCGCATCCGATCGGGCGCATGCTGCGACAGGGCGTGCGCGCCACGGTCAATTCGGACGACCCCGCCTATTTCGGCGGCTATGTGAACGACAATTACCGCGCGCTCGCGGCGGCCGGCGGGCTGAGCCGCGCCGATTTCGCGACCCTGGCGCGCAACAGCTTCCTCGGCTCGTTCCTGACCGACGCCGAGGTGACCCGGCATCTCGCCGCGCTGGACGCCTATGTCGAGCGATGGGCATGAGCGATCCCGTCCTCACCTCGATCGCCTATTCGCAGTTCGTCGCCGACGTCCGGACGCTGGCCCGCCTCGTCACCGCCGATCCCGACTGGCGTGCCGATCATCTCGTCGGCATCGGCCGCGGCGGGCTCGCCCCCTGCACCTATCTGTCGCACGCGACGCACCTGCCGATGCTGTCGATCGACTATTCGTCGGGCGTGGACGACTTCGCCGACGCACTGGTCGCCACGCTCGCGGCGTACACGCGCGACGGCAGGCGGCTGATCTTCGTCGACGACATCAACGACACCGGCGGCACCATCGAACGGCTGCGCCGCGCGCTCGACGCCGCCGCCGCCGACATGGCGCAGGTGCGCTTCGCCGTGCTGATCGACAATATCGTCTCCAAGGCCGCGGTCGACTATCGCGCCCGGACGATCGACCGCACCGTCACCAAGGACTGGTTCGTCTTCCCCTGGGAGGCGCTCGCCCCCACCGAAGACGTCGTCCACGACGCGCGGCTGGTGCCCGAGCGCACCGCCTGAGCGCCTCCATGGTCGCTGTCTGGCCGATCGCGGCCGCTCGGCCCGGCCGCCGGAAGCCGCGCGTCCGTTCGGGCGCTTAAGAAGCCGCCCGGTCGGGCGTTACTAGCCCCAAGTGATCTGCCGAACCGAGACGGTCGCGCACCTGCCTTGAAGCGGGGCCGTCGCGGATCCGGAAGACCGCGGCCGCCGCGGCAGCGGACGCCGCGCCTGAGTGCGCCGGGCTCGACGACGGGCACCGACGATCGATCGTTGCGTGCGCGTTCCCCTCAGGTTTCGTCAGGTTCAACATGGGTAGACTCGAAGGCGTCGCACGTTCCCGGCCGGTGCGCGTCGCATTGATCATCGCGCTCGCCACCTTCGGCGGCTGGAGCTTTGCCCCCTATGTGATGGGCGACGTCTCGACGCGCGCCGCCGTCAATGCGCCGATCATTCGACTGACCGCGGTCGTCGAGGGCACCGTTCCCCCGCTGCCCGCCGTCGGCAGCTATTTCGCCGCCCCGGCGCGCATCACCGTCGTCACCCCGTCGGAAGACACCGGCGACGTCGCCCAGTTCCGCGCCGATGCCGAGCTGGCAACGGCGGCGCTGGCGCTTGCGCAACGGCAGCTCGCCGAGCTGTCGGGCGAGGAAGTCCGCATGGCGCAGCGTTCGCACATCTTCTCGCGCGCCTCGGCACGCCGCCTCAGCGCCGACATGCGCGCGACGGGCGCCGCCGCGCGCGCCTGCGACGCCGAGCGGGCGGCAAGCCGCGCGGCGCTGGTCCGCGCCGAAAAGCTGGTGGCAACCGGCTTCATGTCGGCCGCCGGGCTCGATCGCGCCAGATCGGCCGACGCGCTGGCGGCGAGCAACTGCGACGCCGAAGGCGCGCGGCTCGCATCGTATCAGGCGATGCGCGATGCCGCCGCCAGCGGCGTCTATCTCGGCGACGGCTATAACGACGCCCCCTATGCCGAGCAGCAGCGCGACCGGCTGATGCTGCAGCGCCAGATGCTCGAGAAGGTCATCGTCGACGAGACCGCCAAGCGCACCGAGGCGCTGCGCCGCTGGGCCGAGGCCAATGCGCGTGCGCATTTCGCCGCGCCGGCGGGAACGCTGGTATGGTCGCAGATGGCGAGCCCGGGGGCGGCGGTGCGCGCCGGCGAGCCGGTGCTCGACCTGATCGATTGCCGTCGCCGCTTCGTCGAAGTCGCGCTCCCCGAACGGCGGGCCGAGGCCATCCGCCCCGGCGACAGGGCGCGGGTGCGCCTGATCGGCGCCGACGAATGGCAGGCCGGGCGCATCGCCCGCGTCGCCGGCGCGGCCGCGCAACGCAGCGACACGCTGTTCGCCGCCAAGGGCTCATCGCTGCCCGACGACCGCGAGATCAGCGTCGAGGTGCTGCTCGACACGCCGGCGCACGGCTCGCCCGAGCGGCGCTGCGACGTCGGTCGCCTCGCCGAAGTCCGCTTCGGCTAGGGCGCGGCGGCGGTGCCCTACATCGATGCGGTGACGCTGGCGCCACTGGCGCTGGTGATCGCCGGGCATCTGCTGTTCCGGCACACGCTGAAGTGGCGGCTGGGCATCACGCTCACCACCTGGGCCGCCGTCTTCTACTATCTCCACTGGCGGCTGACGGTGACGATGCCGTGGGACGAGAGCGGCTGGCGCTTCGGCTGGCCGGCGATCTGCCTGTTCATCGAGATCGTATCGCTGTTCGACGCCGCCATCCTCTATCTCGCGCTCACCCGGCGCGCCGACCGCAGCGGCGAGGCCGACGCCGGCGAGGCGCGTCTGCGCGCCGCGCCGCCGGCGACCCTGCCCGTCGTCGACGTGTTCATCGCCACCTACAACGAGCCGCGCGAGGTGCTCGAGAAGACCATCCTCGGCTGCCTCGCGCTCGACTGGCCCGACGCGCGCGTCTGGGTGCTCGACGACGGCCGCCGCACCTGGCTGAGGGACTATTGCGAGGCGAAGGGCGCCGGTTACATCACGCGCCCCGACAACAAGGGCGCCAAGGCGGGCAACATCAACCATGCGCTAAGCGTCACCGGCGCCGCGTTCGTCGCGGTGTTCGACGCCGATTTCATCCCGCGCCGCGACTTCCTGATGCGGACGATGGGCTTCTTCGACGATCCCAAAATCGGCATCGTCCAGGTGCCGCACAGCTTCTACAACCACGACCCGATGCAATCGAACCTGTCGCTTCGGGGGTCGATGCCCGACGACCAGCGTTTCTTCTTCGAGGCGATCATGCCCGGGCGCGACGCCTGGGACGGCGCCTTCTGCTGCGGCTCCAATTCGGTGACGCGCCGCCAGCTGTTCGACGACATCGGCGGCGGGCTGCCCGAAGGGTCGATCACCGAGGACATGCTGCTGACGTTGGCGAGCCTCAGGAACGGCTATATCACGCGCTATCTCAACGAGCCGCTGGCGCATGGTCTCGCCCCCGAAAGCGTCGCCGCCTTCTTCGTCCAGCGCCAGCGCTGGGCGCAGGGAGGAATCCAGATCCTGCATCTGAAGGAGGGGCCGCTCGGGCCCGGCATCGGCCTGATCCACCGGCTGCTGTTCCTGCCGACCTCGTGGATCAGCCAGAGCCTGATGACGATCTTCTCGTTCATCACGCCGATCGTGTTCATGTGGCTCAACCTGCCGCCGCTCGTCGGCGTCGATCTCGCCGGCGTCATCCATTATGCCCTGCCGATGATGGTCGGGCTGGTCGGCGGGATCACCATGCTCGCGGCGGGGCGCTACTTCCCGGCGGCGTCGCACATTCTCGGCTGCTTCCAGAGCTTCCGCATCCTGCCCGTGGCGATCCAGACGCTGTTCCGGCCGAAGGGGCTGATCTTCAAGGTGACGCCCAAGGGATCGGCGGCGGCGGGCGCCGGCTGGGAGACGGGCATCTGGTTCACCGCGTCGCTGCTGATCGCGCTGACGGTCGCGGGGCTCGGCTTCAACGCGCACCCCGATTTTCGCATCATCGACGAACAGGCGCTGATGCCGATAATGGTGTTCTGGGGAACGCTCAACGTGATCGTGCTGCTGCTCGTCGCGATGATGTGCCTGCAGAAGTCGCCGATGCGCGCCGAGGAGCGCTTCCCGCTGGCCTCCGAGGTGACGATCTTCACCGAGGCGGGCGACTGGTTCGCGACGGCGGGCGGCGACATGTCGCTGTCGGGACTGGGTGTCGGCCTCCGCCCCGAAGCCCCGGCATTCGGCATCGGCGACCAGGTCAAGGTGGCGATCGCCGGCGTCGGCGCGGTGGGCGGCAAGGTCGTGCGCGCCAGGGGCCGGCTGGGCGTCGTGTTCGAGTTTGCCGACGACGCCGAGCGCGACCGGCTGATCGTTCATCTGTTCACCGGCCGCATCGAGCAGAATGTGCTGCGGCCGAGCGCCTGGCAGGTCACCGCCGCGATCCTCGGCCGCCTGTGGTCGGCCGACCTGACCGACGACGGCCATGTCATCGACGGCGCGCCCGAGGATGGGCGGAAGCTCGATCCGGCGTCGCGCGCCGTCGAGGGGCGCTGGGCGCCGACGCCGCTCCCGGCCCCGGGGCGCGCGTTGCCGACGGCCGCCGCAGCGGATCGCGCCGCGGCTTAGGGTCTGAACTCGATAACCATGGCATTCGTGATGGCAGCGAGAAGGCGCCAGGCGCGTTAGGCGTTGATGTTTGCGCGGCTTGCCCGCAATCAGACGGGCGATGGAGCCCGCCGCCGCCGAACGTCCGCCCGCCCGCCGCATTCTCGGTGCCAGCCTCGTCGGCACCGCGGTCGAATTCTATGATTTCTACATCTACGCCACCGCCGCGGCGCTGGTATTCGGGCCGCTGTTCTTCCCGTCGACCTCGGCGTCGGCGCAGTTGCTTGCCGCCTATGCGAGCTTCGGCGTCGCCTTCGTCGCCCGGCCGATCGGCGCGATGGCGTTCGGGCATTTCGGCGACCGCATCGGCCGCAAGTCGACGCTGGTCGCGTCGCTGCTGATCATGGGCGGGTCGACGCTGGCGATCGGTTTCCTGCCGACCTACGAGATGGTCGGCTGGGCGGCGCCGCTGCTGCTCTGCCTGCTGCGCTTCGGCCAGGGGTTCGGCCTCGGCGGCGAATGGGGCGGCGCGGCGCTGCTCGCCGTCGAGAATGCGCCGCCGGGCTGGCGCGGCCGCTACGGCATGTTTCCCCAGCTCGGCGCGCCCGTCGGCTTTCTCGCCTCGAACGGGCTGTTCCTGATCCTCGGGCTGACGCTGTCGCCGGCGGAATTCATCGACTGGGGCTGGCGCATCCCCTTCCTGCTCAGCGCCGTGCTCGTCGCGATCGGGCTGTGGGTGCGGGCGCGGCTGACCGAGACACCGGCGTTCGCCGCGGCGCTGAAGGAGGCGCCGCCGCCGCGCGTGCCGCTCGCCGAGGTCGTCCGCGACCATCCGCGCGAACTGGTCGGCGGCACCTTCGCCGTCGTCGCCTGCTTCGTGCTCTTCTATCTCGCCACCGCCTTCGCGCTCGGTCACGGCACCGTGACGCTCGGCTACCCGCGCGAGCGCTTCCTGCTCGTCCAGCTCGGCGCGATCCTGTTCCTTGCGGCCGGCATCATCGCGGCGGGCGTCCTGTCCGACCGGACGACGCCGCGGCGCGTGCTGATGCTCGGCGCGCTGCTGACCCTCCCCACCGGCCTGCTGCTGGCACCGCTGATGGAAAGCGGCTCGCTCGGGCTGATCTGGCTGTTCCTGTCGCTCAGCCTGGCGGTCATGGGGCTGACCTACGGGCCGCTCGGCGCCTTCCTGCCGCACCTGTTCCCGGCCCGCGTCCGCTACACCGGCGCGTCGATGGCGTTCAACATCGGCGGCATCCTCGGCGGCGGGCTGACGCCGATCGTCGCGCAGGCGCTCGCCGAGCGCGGCGGGCTGCACTGGGTGGGGCTCTATCTCGCGGCGGCCGGGGCGATCAGCCTCGTCGCGCTGGCCCCGCTGCGTCGCGACCATGGTGCGGCATGACCGGCGGAACGACGATCTTCGAGCATATGTCGGGGCTGGCGCGCACGCACGGCGCGATCAATCTCGGGCAGGGATTTCCCGATTTCGGCTGGCCGGACGACGTCGTCGCGACCGCCGCCGAGGCGCTGCGGTCGGCGTCGAATCAATATCCGCCGATGCGCGGCCTGCCCGAGCTCCGGCAGGCGGTCGCGGACCATTACCACCGCCATCAGCGGCTCGACCTCGCGGGCGACGAGGTGACGATCACCTCGGGCGCGACCGAGGCGCTGGCGTCGGCGATCCTGGCGCTGGTCGAACCGGGCGACGAGGTGGTGCTGTTCCAGCCGCTCTACGACAGCTATCTGCCGCTCGTTCGCCGCGCCGGCGGCGTCGCCCGGCTGGTGCGGCTGTCGCCGCCCGACTGGCGGATGACGCGCGCGGCGCTCGACGCCGCGTTCAGCCCGCGGACGCGGCTCGTCATCTTCAACAACCCGCTCAATCCGGCGGCGGTGGTCTATGACGAGGCGCAGCTGGCGCTGCTCGCCGACGCCTGCGTGCGCCATGACGCGATCGCGCTGTGCGACGAGGTGTGGGAGCATGTCGTGTTCGACGGCCGCGCGCATCGGCCGCTGATGGCGATGCCCGGCATGCGCGAACGGACGATCAAGGTCGGATCGGCCGGCAAGATCTTCTCGCTGACCGGCTGGAAGGTCGGCTGGGCGATCGCCGCACCGCCGCTCGCCGAGGCGGTGGCGCGCACGCACCAGTTCCTGACGTTCACGACGCCGCCCAACCTGCAGGCCGCGGCGGCGCAGGGTCTCGGCAAGGCGCCGGCCTATTTCAGCGACATGCGGGCGGCGCTGCAGCGGTCGCGCGACCGGCTGGCCGCCGGGCTCGCCGCGGCCGGCTACCGGACGCTGCCGGCGGCGGGGACCTATTTTCTGTCGGTCGATCTGGCAGCGTCGGGGATCGGAATCGACGATGTCGGATTCTGCGAGCGGGCGGTCCGCGAGGCGGGCGTCGCCGCGATCCCGGTCTCGGCCTTCTACGAGGAGGCGCCGGTGCGCCATATCGTGCGGCTGTGCTTCGCCAAGAGCGACGCGACGATCGACGCCGGTCTCGCCGCGCTGGTGCGCGCGAAGCGGCTGTTCGGCGGCTGAAACGGTGCGAGGCCGGCGCCCGACCTAGAGGCGCCGGCCCGCGTCACGCCCCCCGGCGCCCGCGACGCACCGTGCCGGCCGGCGTGCCCCCTCCTGCACGCCGGCCGACAGGTCAGAAGGCGGCGGTCAGCGAGAAGATGACCGCCGAGTCGACGATATCGCGGTCGAACGCCGCCGCCGCGGCGTCGGAGCCCGAAATGTCGGTGTCGACATAAGCCACCCCGAAGGTCAGCGACTTCCAGGTGAAGTCGACGCCGAGCAGCCAGTCGAGATAGTCGCCGGTCGGCGTCAGCCCCGAATCGCCGGTCGAATAGCCGAGGTGCGCCTTCACGACGACGGGCGATTCGGCGAAGCCGGTCGACAGATCGCCATAGACGTAGAGATTGTCGCCCGACCCGATGGCGTCCTGCTTGGGCGCATAGGCCACGCCGAGCTTCGCCGTCGCCGCGCCGAACGTCGTCTTGATCGAGGCGTAGGGCTCGGCATAGTCGGTACCGTCGGTACCCGGGTAGAGATACCAGAGCAGACCGGCGTCGATCGTCGTGCTCTCGCTGAGCGCCGCCGAATAGCCGCCATAGATGTCGAGTTCGACGTTCGACCCGCCGAACGAGCCGAAGCCGGCGAGGCTCGAGGCCCAGGTCCCGACATAGAAGCCCGATTCATGCGTCGCGCTGATGCCGGCCTGCGCCGCCAGTTCCTCGTCGGAGAGCGAGATGCCGCGGAAGCGATATTGCGAAACCAGGCCAGCCGAGCCGGCGAGCGTGATCGAATCCGACGCTTCCTCCTGAGCCAGTGCTGGAGTGGCCGTCGCGGCCGTCGCGGCAAGAAGCAATGCCGCAAATTTCGTAAGATTCTTCATTAAACCCACCTTCCTAGATCCATTCCAGGTCGGCTCGCTCGGGTTGTCGGGTCGCTCTTGTTGGCCACCTCTGTGGCGCAACCTGCCAGCATTGCTGCGCCGCACAACAACAAAATTGCCATAGGCCCGCCGCCATCGGATTTCTGTTGCGCCCCTGCAACAGTTTACGTGGGGTTGTTACGGGGATTGCGAGACGTTGCAGGTTCTGCAACATTCGTTGCGTTCAATGCGCTCGCGCTTTTTCTGCTGCGACGCACAATGGGTTCATTCCTCCCCAAGGAATATGAACTCGAGGCCGGGCACTTGTTGCCCGGCCTTTTTTCTTGTCGCGAGGAGACCGCCACGCAGGCTCGGCGTCAGATGGCGAGCGAGGCCCGCACTTGCGCCTCCGCCGAAGCCTCGGCGAAGATCCAGTCGTGGAAGCGGCGGAGCGCTCGCCCCCTGAGCGCCGACTGCTTCGAGACGAAATAATAGCTGTAGGGAGTGGCCACGGCTTCGCCATAGGGCTGCGCGAGTCGCCCCTCGCCCGGGTAGAAACGCACCGAGTCGCCGAGCGTGAGCGCGACCCCGAGACCGCTCTCCGCCGCCGCGAGCAGCATCGGCCCGCTGTCGTAATATTCGATGTGCCGCGGCTGGGCGCCGCCCGCGCCCATCGCCTCGAGCCATAGCGGCAGGATCTTGGGCAGGCCGTCGTGCAGCAGGAAGGTGCGCGTCTCGACGAGCGTGCGGACATCCTCGCCCGGCGGCATGTAGCCGGGCGCGCACACCGCGAACGCGCTCTGCGGCATCAGCTCGCGCGCATAGAAATCGCCGACCACCTGTTCGGCGAACACGATCACCGCATCGAGGCTGACCCCGAGCTTGGAGAAGGGCGCGCCTGACGAATCGAAGCTCACGTCGATATCGGCATGCGCCGCCTTGAAACGGCCGAAGCGCGGAAACAGCCAGGCGCTCGCAAACGACGGCGGGACGCCGAGCGTCACGCTTCGCGCGTCGCTCTCGCTGAGATCGCCCAGCGCCTGCGCGAGCGCCTCGAACGCCGGCCGGGTCTGCTCGAGCAGCCATTCGCCGTCGCTCGTCAGCCGCAGCTCGTGGTGCAGCCGCTCGAACAGCGGCCGGCCGACATAATTCTCGATCGCCTGGATGCGGCGGCTCAGCGCCGACACGCTGAGGCTGAGCTCGGTCGACGCCGCGGCGAGCGTGCGGTTGTGCGCGACGACGAGGAACGCCTCGAGCGCGCCCATCGGGGGCATGCGGCGCATGGTCTATCGCGCCGGTCGTCGCAGCGGCCACCGCAGGCGGCGCCGCGTGGCCTGCCACATTCCACTCACCCAGAGCCGGCGCAGCAGGCGCCGCCGGCCCGGAGCCGCGCGCCCGATCGCGCGCACGCGGCGGCGCAGCGTCGCGATATCGTCCTGCGTCGGCACGCGGCGCCCGTCGTCGAGCGTGACGATCGAGCCGCTGGCCGTCGCCGCGACGCGCAGGATCGAATGCGGACCGATCATCTCGATGAAACCGTCGTTGCCGACCAACGCAATGAACATAAACCCCCTCCACCGGCGCCGACGCCCGACGTCAACCTTCGGATTCATGCTCGCTCTTTTGATTATTGTTGCAGCGCAGCGTGAGCTTGGCAAGCGCTTCGACCGTCGTTGGCCGTCGTTGACCTCATTGCAAAGGGACTTGCGCGATGCGCGATGGCTTGCGCCGGCGATGAGCGCATCATGTTGCAACGCACAAAAGCTGGGCCGTCGGGGCACCGGCGGATGCAAGAAAGGAGCCTCCCATGCTGAAGCTCGTTCGTTCGACGATGCTCGCCTTGGCCTTCACCGCGACGGCCGCCGGCGCCTTCCCCACCTATGCCTCGCGCTATGTCGATGACAAGAGCGGCTATGTCGTGGAGACGCGCGACGTCGGCGGCTGGCTGCGCGTCGCCGGCCGCCATCCGGAGACCGGCAAGACCTTCAAGGTCAAGGTGTCGCCCGCCGGCCGCGTCGTCGGCACCTGGGACGGCAAGGCGATCGACTATGTGATGGGCGCCAAGGCAGCCAAGGTCGAACTCGCCCAGACGGCGTCGGCGAGCGCCGGCGGCCGATAGGCGGCGGGCGCGCCCCGTCCGGCCGCGGGCCGGCGGGGCGCCGCTGCCGTCCCCGCGCCCGGACAGCGTCACGCCGCGCAAATCGCGGACGCCGATCGGGGCCGCAGAAGCCCCCCACCATGAACGCGCGCACCGCCAGCCAGGCGGCGGTGGCGCCGCAGGGCCAGGCGCATGGCGCCGGCCGCGCCCGTCCGGCGAGCCGATCGATCTTCCCGACAGCGCGGATGACATAGGCGTCGCAGCCGCCAACGAGCGCGATCCCCATCGACGCGAACCCGATCTTCGAGATCGCCGGCGTCGCCTCGCCATCGCCGCCCTCTCCGCAGCGAGCCGACGACACTGCGGCCACGCCATCACGCCCTCCTTCTTCCGAGCCATGCCCATCCCCTGCCCGAGAGGCAGCAGCGATCGACGCGACCGGTCGCCCCAAATGTTATTGAGAATGAGTTGCGCTTACATTTATCTGGGCTATGAAGGCGGCGAACGGGGACTCGAACGGCACGATGAGCAAGCAGGCAAAGGCGGCGCGCAGCTTCTGGCTGAAGCAATTGCACACCTGGCACTGGATGAGCTCGGCGATCTGCCTGATCGGCATGCTGCTGTTCGCCATCACCGGCATCACGCTCAACCATGCCGGCGCGATCGAGGCCGACCCGGTGGTTTCGGAGCGCACGGCGACGCTGCCGCCGCCGCTGCTGACAACGCTCAACGCCACGACCGGCGAGAAGGCTGCGATGCCGCCGCGGGTGCGCGACTGGATCGACGAACGGATGTCGGTCGATGTCGGCGGCACGCCCGGCGAATGGTCGAAAGACGAGGTCTATGTCGGCCTGCCGCGCCCCGGTGGCGACGCCTGGCTGTCGATCGACCGCGCCAGCGGCGCGATCGCCTATGAGCTGACCAGCCGCGGCTGGATCTCCTATCTCAACGACCTCCACAAGGGCCGCAACGCCGGCGAGGCGTGGCGCTGGTTCATCGACGTCTTCGCGGTGGCCTGCCTCGCCTTCTGCGTCACCGGCCTGATCCTGCTGCAGCTCCACGCCCGGCACCGGCCGATGACCTGGCCGACGGTCGGTCTCGGGCTCGTCGTGCCGCTGCTCATCGCCGTCCTGTTCATCCATCTTTGAGGCCCGATCGATGCGTGTCGCCGCCACCTTCCTGCTGACCGGGCTCGCCGCCACCCCCGCGACCGCCGCCGACCTGACCGTCTCGGTCGAGATCCCGCGGCTAGCGGTCGCCGAATATCACAAGCCCTACGTCGCCATCTGGATCGAGAAGCCCGACCAGAGCCTCGCGACCAATCTCGCGGTCTGGTTCGACTTCGACATGAAGGACAATGAGGGCACCAAATGGCTGCGCGACCTGCGCAGCTGGTGGCGCAAGTCGGGGCGCGAGCTGACCTTCCCCGTCGACGGGCTGAGCGGCGCCACGCGGGCGCCCGGCACCCACAAGCAGAACTTCGGCGCCGCCCGGCTCAGGGCGCTCACGCCCGGCAAATATAATCTGGTCGTCGAGGCGGCGCGCGAAGTCGGCGGTCGCGAGATCATCCGCATGCCGTTCGACTGGCCGGCCAGGGCGCGCGCCACCGGAGCGGCCCGGGGCACGAGCGAGCTCGGCGCCGTCGCGCTCGACATCAAGCCGTGAAGGGAGTGACGACCATGAAGACGCTGCACCATCTGACGATCGCCGCGCTGGCGGCCGCCGCGCTCGCCGCCCCGGCCGCCGCGCACCGCCAGTGGCTGCTGCCCTCGGCAACGGTGCTGTCGGGCAACAGCGACTGGGTGACGGTCGACGCCGCGGTGTCGAACGACCTCTTCTATTTCGAGCATCAGCCGCTCAGGCTCGACAATCTCTTGGTCGTCGGACCCGACGGGAAGCCGGTCGAGCCGGCCAACAAGTCGACCGGCCGCTATCGCAGCACCTTCGACGTGCAGCTGACGCAGCCCGGCACGTATCGCATCGCCAGCGTCAACGCCGGCCTGTTCGCCAGCTGGAAGGAGGGCGGCCAGTCGAAGCGCTGGCGCGGCACGCCGGAGAAATTCGCCGCCGAGGTCCCTGCCGATGCCGAGGGGCTCACCGTGTCGCAGATGGCGGGGCGCGTCGAGACGTTCGTGACGACCAAGGCGCCGAGCACCGAGGCGCTCAAGGCCACCGGGCAGGGGCTCGAGATGGTGCCCGTCACCCACCCCAACGACATCGTCGCCGGCGAAGCCGCGACCTTCCAGCTGCTGATCGACGGCGCCCCCGCCCCCGGCCTCGAGGTCGAGGTGGTGCCCGGGGGCATCCGCTACCGCGACAAGCTCAACGAGCTGAAGGTCAGGACCGACGCCGAGGGCAGGTTCAGCGTCACCTGGCCGACGCCCGGCATGTACTGGATCGAGGCGTCGACGCAGGACGCCAGGACCTCGATCCCGCAGGCCAAGCAGCGCCGGCTGACCTATGTCGCCACGCTCGAGGTGATGTCGCAATAGCCGAGCGCCGCATCCTCGTGCCGCGCGAGCTGACGCGCGCCGCCGGCATCGCGCCGGTGGGGCGGGTGGCCGTGCTTGCCGGCGAGACGATGGGCACCAGCTGGACGGCGCGCGTCGTCGTCGCCGACGAGGAGATCCTGCCGCGGCTTCGCGCCGTCGTCGTAGCCGCGCTCGCCGGCGTGGTGGCCGAAATGAGCGACTGGGAGCCGAATTCCGACATCAGCCGCTTCAACCGCGCGCCGGCGGGGAGCTGGCAGCCGTTGCCGCCGGCCTTCTATGCGGTGCTCGACCATGGCCTGACGCTCGCGGCGGCCACCGACGGTGCCTATGATCCCACCGCCGGCCGGCTCGTCGACCTGTGGGGCTTCGGCCCGCAGCCCGCGCGCGAACGGCCACCGCCGGCAGCCGAGATCGTCGCGGCACGCGCGACGATGGGCTGGCAGCGCGTCGCGCTCGATCCGGCGCGGCGCGCGGCGCTGCAGCCCGGCGGGCTTCGGCTCGACCTGTCGTCGATCGCCAAGGGCCATGGCGTCGATGCCGCCGCCGACGCGTTGCGCGGCGCGGGCATCGAGCATTTCCTCGTCGAGGTCGGCGGCGAGCTGCTGGGGGCGGGACTCAAACCTGACCGCACCCCCTGGTGGGTCGAGATCGAGGCACCGCCGGGGGCGATGACGACGCCGATCATGGCGGCGCTCCACGGACTCGCGATCGCGACGTCGGGCAACTACCGGCGCTTCTTCGAGGTGGGCGGGCAGCGGTACCCCCATACGATCGATCCGCGCACCGGGCGACCGATCGACACCCGACTGGCCTCGGTGAGCGTTCTCGATCCGAGCTGCATGGCCGCCGACGCGATGGCGACGGCGCTGACGGTGCTCGGCCCCGACGCCGGTCTCGACTTCGCGAGCCGGCGCGGCGTCGCGGCGCATTTCCTGATCGCGGACGGCGCAGGGTTCGTCGAACGGATGACCCCGGCGTTCGGCGCGATGCTCGACTAGGTCGGCGGATCAGGTCGAGGTCGTCGCCGGCAGCGGCTCGGCGGTCGGGCCGCCGTCCGGGGCGTGGCGATCGTCGCGGCGCCGGTCGCGCCCGCGGCGACGCCCGTCCTCGCCCAGCTCGAACGTCACCGGCACCAGCACCCAGGCGGCGACCGCCCGGCCCGCCTGCCGGGCCGGCACGAACGCCCAGCGCTTCACGGTGGCGAGCGCCGCATCGTCGAGCCGCGCGAAGCCGCTCGAGTTCGCGACGGCCAGCTGCTGGGCGCGGCCGTCGGGCGACACCAGCACCTTCAGCATCACCGTCCCTTCCTCGTGGCTGCGGCGCGAGGCGGACGGGTAGCGCGGGCCGGGATTGTTGAGCTGGTCGGCGCTGAAGTCGGGCGGCACGACCGGGAGCTCCGCGCCCGGCGACATCGTCCGGGCAACGGCGGCCGGCGGCGCGGGCGGGCTTTCGGTGACGGTGACGGTCGGCGGCGGCGCTGCCGGCGTCGCGATGATGATTTCGGGAACGAAGATCTCGGTCGTCACCGGCTCGATGATCTCGGCGGGCGCCGCCGCGGGCGCCGGCTCGATGACCTCCTCGACGAAGGCGACCGCCACCGGCGGTGGTGATGCGCCGATGCGGATCGCGCCGGTCGTCAGCAGCACCGCGAGCACCGCGACATGGCCCGCCGCGATCAGCCCCAGCGCCGTCCAGCTGGGGCCGCCCGCCGCAAAGCCGCGATCGTCGGACGCATCCGCGACGCCGAACCCCTGGTGTTGCCGCGGCGGGGCCTCTCCCGCGCCGTCTGCCTCGATGGTCAATGGTGCCGCCAGACTCGCCATCACTGCCCGAAAACGCCCCTGCCGTTCTGCCGACGAATTCTTATCCGGTCGTCTATTGCATATCAATCGCAATATCGACAGCGACGAAAAATGGGCCCCGCGCACGCGGCGCGGAGCCCAGGTTGGGACGAGGGGAGGCTCGCCTTAGAAGCTGTAGTTGAGCGTGAGCACCGCGGCGCGGCCGTCGCCGGGGGTCGCCCAGCCGTTGTTGCGGATGCGCGTATAATAGGTCTCGTCGGTGAGGTTGGTGACGTTGAGCTGCAGGCTGACGTCGTCGGTGACCTCGTAGGACGCGTAGGCGCGGTGCACCCAATAATCGTCGGACTTGTAGAGCGGCGGTGCGCCGTTGTTCAGCAAGAAGGCGCCCTGATAGGTGAAACCGTAGCCGAGCGTCAGGCCGTCGAAGATCTCATAGGTGGTCCACAGGCTGCCCGAATGTCTGGGCGTGTTGATGAGCCGATTGCCGGCGGTGACGTCGAGCAGCCCGCCGCAGCCGGCGGCGGCCGGGTTGTCGCGGCATCGGTCGGAGACGTTCTGCAGCACCTCGCTGTCGAGGTAGGTGTAGTTGGCGAAGATCGTCCAGCGGTCGTTGACCTCGCCCGCGGCGCCGAGCGCGACGCCATCGACGCGCGACTTGCCGTCGAGCACCGGGTCGGGGAGCGTCGGATCGTTCGAGGCGACGCGGTAGTTGCTGCGCTCGTTGCGGAACAGCGCGGCGTTGAGCTGGAGCCGATCCTCGAACAGGTTCCACTTGACGCCGGCTTCATAGCTACGCGCCGTTTCAGGCTCGATGTTGCAGAGGTTGACGACGACGGTGCCGCTGCCGACCGTGACGTTCTGCGTGCAGCCGCCGTTGACGCTGGTGCGCGACGGATTTTCCGAGTTCGAGGTGGCGACATAGATCGAGGCGTTGGGCACCGGCTTGTAGACGAGGCCGACGCGGTAGGAGAACAGGCTGTCGTCGCCGCCGAACCGCGCCGGTGCCGCGGTCAGCGCGCCGCTGGTGGCGTAGGAGGCGGTGGTCACCGAATTCTTCGACTTTTCGTAGCGGACGCCGCCGTTGATCTCGAACCGCTCGTTGAGCGCGATCGTGTCGAACAGATAGACAGCATAGGATTCGAGATCGCCATCGGTCGACGCGCTGCGGATGAAGTTGATCGGGCCGCCGTAGATCGGGTCGGGGTCCGAGATGCTGATCGGCGGCAGGCTCGGGTTGGGCGTCGCGCCGCCGGGATTGCGCAGCGAGTTGCCGCTGTCGAGATGATAGTCCTCCTTCGAGAAGGAGCCGCCGAGCACCAGCGAGTGAGTGATGCCGCCGGTATCGACCTCGGCGTTGAAATCGAGCTGGTTGTAGAAGAGATCGTTGACGGTATCGCGCGTCGTGCCGCGCGGGCCGCTCGGATAATAGATGTTCGGCGCGTTGGTCGGCGCGGCGCAGAGCGCGCCCGTCGGTAGGCGCCCGTTCGCGAGGCAGAAGGTACCCTGCGGCGGGTTGACCAGCACGAACTGCCTGACCTTCTGGTAGCGCGCGAGGTTGCGCACCCCGAAGGTTTCGCTGAAGTCGTGCGCGAAGGTGGCGGTGATGCTGTCGACCGCCGTTTCCTGCGCGTCGACGTTCGAATAGCCGTAATAGCCCTCGCGATCGGCGCCGGGCAGCGGGCCGTCATTCGCGGCGTTCTTGTAATAGGGCACGCCATATTGCGGCGTGTTGTCGTCCTCCTGGTGGACATAGGCGAGCGTCAGCCGCGTCGGCCCGTCGATCCCCAGCGTCACCGACGGCGCGATTCCCCAGCGCTTGTAATTTTCGACGTCGCGGCGCGGCACGTCGTTCTCGTGCCACATGCCGTTGAGGCGGACGCCGAGATTGCCGAACACCCGGTTCACGTCGGCGGTGGCGCGATAATAATTGTCGGTGCCGACGCCCGCCGTGGCCGTCGTGGCGTCACGGCCGCGCGGCGTCTTGGTGACGAGGTTGATCGTGCCGCCGACCGATCCGGTGCCCGAATAGACGCTGTTGGCGCCGTTCGAGACCTCGATCTGCTCGAGGTTGAACGGATCGGTGCGCGTGTACTGCGCGCTGTCGCGCACGCCGTCGACGAGGATGTCGCCATTGGCCGAATAGCCGCGCAGGTTGATGCTGTCGCCATAGCCGCCGCCGCCCTCGCCGGCGCCGAAGGTGATGCCCGGAACGGTCGACAGCGCGTCGCGCAGCGTGAGCAGATTCTGTTCGAGCAGCACCTGGTCGGTGATCACCGTCACGGTCTGCGGCGTGTCGAGCAGCGGCCGCGTGTAGCGCGGTGATTCGAGCCGTTCCGACTTGGTCGCGTCCTTGATCGCGGTGTCGGTGACGGTCACGCCCTTGAGCTGCGTCGGCGCCGCGGCGGCCGGCGCGGCGTCCTGCGCGGCGGCGGTGGCGGGGGCCAGAATGGCAGCGAAGCCGGCGCAGGTCAGCGCCAGATAGCCCGAAGAATGATGGTGATCCTGGCCCATGCGAGCTCGCCCCCTTTTTGCGAATGACAATCAGTTGCTACGCTATTGCGAGGCGTTTGCAGATTCGTCAAGCGCTTTGCTTTTCGGGTGAGAAGCGGAGGCGGCATGAGGCCCTCCCGTCCTTGTCATCCCCGCGCAGGCGGGGACCCACCGCGAGACCAACGCCAGCGCCCCGATTTCGGGGTCGTTCTCGTCACGGGGTGGATCCCCGCCTGCGCGGGGATGACGGGAAGCGCTTGATCTGCGCGCGCCTTACGCGTCGGCCCAGCGGCGCAACAGATTGTGATAGACGCCGGTCAGCTCGACGACCGACGTATCGCCGCCGCCGCGCTCGCCGCTCAGCCGCTGGATCGCGGTGTCGAGCTGGAACAGCAAGGTGCGCTCGCCATCGTCGCGCACCATCGACTGCAGCCAGAAGAAGGCGGCGACGCGCGCGCCGCGCGTCACCGGCGTGACATGGTGCAGGCTGGTCGAGGGATAGACGATCATGTGGCCGGCGGGCAGCTTGACCGCCTGCGTGCCGAAGGTGCCTTCGATCGTCAGCTCGCCGCCGTCATAGTTTTCGGGATCTTCGAGGAAGAGCGTCGCCGAGAGATCGGTCCGGATCCGGAAGTCGGTGCCACGCAGCTGGCGCACCGCATTGTCGACATGCGTGCCGAACCCCTGCCCGCCGCCGTAGCGGTTGAACAGCGGCGGATAGACCTTGGCGGGCAGCGCCGCAGCGATGAACAGCGGCGACCGCTGGATGGCACCGAGAACCAGCCCTCCTGCTTCGCGCGCGGCCGCCGAGCCTTCGGGCAATTGCTCGTTGCGCTTGGCGAGCGCCGCCTGCGGGCCCGAGGTGGCGTTGCCGTCGACCCACGCCGCCGCGTCGATGATCGCCCGGATGCGCGCGACCTCGTCGGCGGTCAGCACGTCGGGAATGGCGATGAGCATGAGGGCGCGCTCTAGTTGCGAATGGTTCTCACTTTTCTAGAGGCCGAGCACCGTCTTGGCAATGATGCCGCGCTGGATCTCGTTCGAGCCGCCGTAGATCGAGGCGGCGCGGTTGTTGAGATAGCGCGCGATAGCGATGCCGGCATGGTCGGGGCCGACGCCGTCGTCGTTGCGCCCCGGCTCGCGCGGCGCCGGCTGCGCGGCGGCATAATGGCCGCTCGCCTCGACCGCCAGCTCGTCGAGGCGCTGCGTCGTCTCGGTCGCCTGGATCTTGAGGATCGACGACATCGGACCCGGATTGGCGCCCCGGGCCAGCGCGCCGAGGATGCGCCGTTCGGTCATCGCGATGGCATCGACCGTCGTCGCCACCTCGGCGAGGCGGCGGCGGAAGTCGGCATCGCCGACGCCTTCGACCGCCGCGATCGCGCGGACCCGGTCGAGCGAGGCGTAGAGCCCCGGCGCCGCGCCGCCGCCGCGCTCGAACTCGAGCAGATATTTGGCGACCGACCAGCCGTCATTCTCGGCGCCGAGCCGGTTCGCCTTGGGCACGCGCACATCGTCGAAGAACACCTGGTTGACCTCATGCTCGCCGGCGAGCGTGATGATCGGCTGGACGCTGATGCCGGGCGTGTCCATCTCGGCGAGCAGGAAGCTGATGCCCTGCTGCGGCTTGCCCTCGGTCGAGGTGCGCACCAGGCAGAAGATGCGGTTGGCGAAATGCGCGTGCGTCGTCCAGATCTTCGAGCCGTTGAGCACATAATCGTCGCCGTCGGCCACCGCGCGCAGCTGCAGCGACGCCAGATCCGACCCCGCGCCGGGCTCCGAATAGCCCTGGCACCAATAATCGTCGCCGGCGAGGATGCGCGGCAGGTAGAAGGCGCGCTGCGCGGGCGTGCCATAGCGCATGATCACCGGACCGACCATCTTCAGCCCCATCGGCGACAGCAGCGGCGCGCCGGCGCGCGCGCATTCGGCGTCGAAGATATAGCGCTGGGTTTCGGTCCAGCCCGGCCCGCCGAACTCGACCGGCCAGGCGGGCGCCGCCCAGCCGCGCGCGTGCAGGATGCGCTGCCAGGCGAGGCTCCAGCGCTTGTCGACGAACACGCTCGTCATCGACCGCCCGGCATCTCGCAGGTCGGGCGTCAGACTGGCGTCGATGAAATCGCGAACCTCCTGCTGGAAGGCGCGGTCGTCGTCGTCGAGCTCGATGCGCATCAGTTCACCTGCCGCTCGCGGCCCGCCCAATAGGGCGCCCGCAACTCGCGGCGCAGGATCTTGCCCGAGGCGTTGCGCGGCAGCGCCGCGATGACGTCGACCGACTTGGGCGCCTTGAACGCGGCGATGCGCGTGCGCGCGAAGGCGATGACGTCGGCGGGGTCGATCGCCATGCCCGGCTTGGGCACGACGACCGCCTTCACCGCCTCGCCCCAGTGCAGATCGGGGACGCCGATCACCGCCACCTCGGCGACGGCGGGGTGGCCGTAGACCGCGCTTTCGACCTCGGCCGGGTAGATATTCTCGCCGCCCGAGATGATCATGTCCTTCACCCGGTCGTGGATGAACAGATAGCCGTCCTCGTCGAGATAGCCCGCGTCGCCGGTGCGCAGCCAGCCGTCGCCGTCGATCGTCTTCGCGGTCGCCTCGTCGAGCCGCCAGTAGCCCGCCATGTTGGCGCTCGACCGCGTCGCCACCTCGCCGACCTCGCCCGGCGGCAGCCGCTCGCCGTCGGGGCCGAGGATGCACAGCTCGACGCCCGGCATCGGCAGGCCGGCGGCGCGCATCCGCTGGTTGCCCGCCGGATCATGGTCCTCCGGCGGCAGGTAGACGATCGTGCCGGTGGTCTCGGTCATCCCATATTGCTGGACGAAGCCGCAGCCGAACACCTCCATGCACTCGCGCAGCAGGTCGAGCGGGATCGGCGAGGCGCCGTAGAGGATATGGCGCAGCCGGCTGTAGTCGACCTCGCGCGCGCGCGGCTGGCGGACGACGATCTGCAGCGCCGCCGGCACCATGAACATCTTCGACACGCGGTCGCGCTCGATGAAGTCGAGCACCTTGAACGGGTCGAACTCGCGCGCCACGATGCCCTTGGCGCCGTTGTACAGCCCCACCAGCCCCCAGCCGGTGCCGCCGATGTGCGAGACCGGCATCGCGACGAGGCTGACGTCGCTGGCGTCCCATTTCGACCAGGCGAGCCGCGGGTCCTCCTCGATCGAAGTGTGGTTGCGCCCCTCGATGATGTTGGCATGCGTCAGCATGGCGCCCTTGGGATGGCCGGTGGTTCCCGAGGTGTAGAGCTGGATCACCACGTCGCCCGGCGCGAGCGGCAGATCGGGATCGACCGCCGGCTGCGCATCGCGCCAGTCTTCGTAAAGCGGCCAGCCGGGCGCCGACGGCTCCATCGCGACGAAGCGCTCGACCGCCGGCAGGCCTGCCGCCTCGGCGGCGATGACCTCGGCGATCTCGGCGCCGACGAACAGCAGCCGCGCCGCGGTGTCGCCGACGATATAGGCGATCTCGCGCCCCGCCAGCCGCCAGCCGACCGGCGCCAGCACGACGCCGGCCTTCGCCGCGCCGATCAGCAGCTCGAAATAATGGTCGCTGTTCTTGCCGACATAGGCGATGCGATCGCCGGGCGTCAGCCCCGCGGCGATCAGCGCCTGCGCGACGCGGCTGGTGGCGGCGTCGAAGGCCGCGAAGCTCGTCGCCCGCCCTTCGAACTCGAAGGCGGTCGCATCGGGGCGCACCGCCGCATGATAGCGCGCGATGTCGCCGAGCGTCTTCATGTCGCCCGGCTCACGCCAGCGCTGCGTCGGCGCGCGGTCGAGCATGTCGATGGTCATTCGGTCGGCCTCCCCAGGTCCTTGTTGGCACAGGATGCGCGATCCCGCCGCCGGCCGCTAGCTGCGACAGGTCGCAGCTTCGCCTTGCGCTTGCGGCGGCGCGACGGGGCGCCGATGGTGGCGCGATGAGCCCCGAGCCGCCCGACGTCCCCGCGCCGCGCGTGGTCACGCCGATGCCGCGCATCGACTTCGCGCGGCCCAAGGGGGCGCCCGCGCTGTTCGCGCCCGAGTCGGTGTCGTGGCGCGTCTACAAAAACCCGGTCTCGCTGTTCATCGGCGGCGTCGCCGCGGTTCTGCTCGAGCTCGCCGAACCGCGCGTGCGCTCGGGCGTCTGGGGCCATTCGATCTTCCCGACCGACCCGATGACGCGCATACGCCGCACCGGCTTCGTCACCAACGTCACGCTCTACGCCCCCGCCGGGGTCGCGCGGCAGCTGATCGGCGGCGTCGTCCGCATGCACGCCAAGGTCGTCGGCACGACGCCGGGCGGCCTGCCCTATGCCGCCAGCGACCCCGAGCTGCTCGATTGGGTGCAGGCGACCGCCTCCTACGGCTTCATCGAGGCCTATTCGACCTATGCGCAGCCGCTCACCCGCGCCGAGCGCGACCAGGCCTATGCCGAATCGCAGGTGGCGGCCGAGCTGTTCGGCGCCACCGGCGCGCCGCGGTCGGTCGCGGAGCGCGAGGCGCAGTTCGCGGCGATGCGCGCCGCGCTCGAACCGCATCCGATCGTCGGCGACTTCCTCGACATCATGACGCGGCGCATCGGGCTTCCCGGCCCGCTACGCCCGCTGCAGCGGCTGCTGGTGCGCGCCGGCGTCGAGCTGCTGCCCGACTGGGTGATCGAGCGGCTGGAGCTCGGCGCCGCGTGGCGGCTCGGCCCGCGCGGCAGGCGGCTGGTCCGCCTGCTCGGCGCCGCCGTCGACCGCATCCCGCTGCCCGGCACCCCCGCCTTCCAGGCGGCGCGGCGCGTCGGGCTGCCGATCTCGACGCTTTATCGCCACTAGGTTTTTTGGCTTCGCACGCCCGGGGCGGTTGCGGCATAGCAAGGCCGACTCAGCAGGGGGACCGAGCGACCATGGCGATCTGGCACGGCGGCACGCTCGATCTCGCGCAGCTGACGGCGACCGGCGGCGGCTCGATGCCGGGCTTCGTCGGCATCGAGTTTGTCGAGGCCGGCGACGACTGGCTGAAGGCGCGCATGCCGGTCAACGAGCGCACGAAGCAGCCCTACGGCCGGCTGCACGGCGGCGCGTCGATGGTGCTGATCGAGACCGCGGCCTCGGTGGCCGGATCGGCCACGGTCGATCCCGTGCACAAGGGCGTGGTCGGCATGGAGATCAACGGCAACCATATCCGGCCCGCCAAGGACGGCTTCGTCTATGCGCTGGCCAAGGCCGAATCGCTCGGCCGGACGACGCAGGTCTGGACGGTCCGCGTCACCGACGCGGACGACCGGCTGGTGTGCCTCGGCCGCATGACGCTCGCCGTCATCGACGTGGCGCGGACGATTCCTCGCTGAGCATTCGGCCGAAGCCGTCCGCGACGACGCGATCGACGTGGTGGCGAGAGGCGACGAAATCGGGATGACCTGGCGAGATGCGGCCGAGCGACGGCGTCGCGCCGCCGCGGATCGGCAGCGCGATATGCACGGTGACCGGCATCAGCGCAACGCCCTGTCCAACCTGCAGCGTGGTCAGGCTGCCGCTAAAGCAACCGCGCCTGCATCCGTAACCATGTCTGTCCCGTAACAACTCGTGCCGGCTGCCCCCGCCGGCATGACCGTTGAGGAACCGACCGATGTTCGCGCCTGCCCGCCTCGCCTTTGCTTCAGCCGACGCCGCCACCCCGGTGTTCGACGCGGTCGAAGCCGCGGCGGTGCGACTGGGTGCGGCGGATCCGCTGAGCTCGCTCGACAGCGCGCGCTCGCGGCTCGGTCGCTGGCTGTTCGGCGAGCGCCGGTTGCCGCTGGCCAACGATCGTCTCGAAGCGCTGCGCCGGCTCGCCGTGCAGCTGCGCCACGCGCAGACGCCGTCGCCGCGGCAGGTCAGCGCGGCGCGCCGCGCCGGGGTGACCGACCTCCAGCTGCACATGCTGTGGACGCTGTTTCGCGCCACCGGCGCCGGCCGCCGCGCGGCCTAGGAGCGGACGATGGCCTTTCTCGATCTCAACGCCCCGCCGTCGTTCGGCACCCGCCACACCGGGATCAGGGTGCGGGTCAATGCCGAGTGGGTGACGGCGTCCGACGAAGGTGCCGCGGCGCCGACGCCGCGATGGAAGCGCGGGCTGGTCGCGGCGACGGCGGTCGCCATCGCCGCGGCGGTGCATTTCTGGTCGGCCGCGGCGCTTGGCTCGCAGTGGCTCGGTCTCGCCACCACCGGCATCGTCGCCGCGATGGCGATCAGCCTGCTCAGCGGCGCCCGCCGATGAGGTGGAAGTCGGTGCGGCGGCCGTCGAGGTAGCGCACGCGCGTTCCGTCGAAGAAGGCGTCTTCCTCGGTCCGGAACACCACCGACTGCCCGCCCCATTCGGGCACCGCCTGCGTCTGCGACAGCTCGATCGACCAGGCGGTGTTCGGCCGCAGCCGGTGCGCGCCGCGTTCGGTCGGCTGCTGGTCGTCCCAGAAGCCGATCGCCGCGCCGGCGCCGTGGCCGTGATAGCCGATCGGGTGCGAATAGATCGTCGGATTGAGCCCCTGCGCGATCGCCTTCGCGCGCGCCGCCGCCAGCATGTCGTTGCCGCTGAGCCCGGTGCGGAACGACGAGGTCAGCGCATCCTGCACCTTGTTGTTCGCCGCCAGCCCGGCCCTGAGCCCGGCCGGCGCCTCGGTCTCGCCGGGCCTCAGCACATAGCCGAGATGCTGCGTATCGGTGTTGAGCCCCAGGTAGGTGATGCCGAAGTCGGTCCACAGCATGTCGCCCGGCCGGATCACCGCGTCGCCGTCGAGCTCCTTCTTCTCGCCCTGCCGGAAGATGCCGACCGATGGCTGGAACCAGGTGGCGAGCTTCAGCTCGGCGACGCGCTCGCGCATCCACCAGACCACGTCGTCGGCGGTGGTGACGCCGGGCGTGATCACCTTGTCGGAAAAGGCCTCGGCGATGATCGCATGCGCGATGCGCACGATATCGGGATAGGCCGCGACCTCGGCGGGGATGCGCGTCTCGAGCCAGCCGACGGCGAGCGCTTCGCCCGGCACGACGCGCGCGCGATGGCGTTCGGGCAGCGCCGCCATCAGCCCTTGATGCTGGCTGAGCGTCAGCCCGTCGCCGAACGCGGTCAGCGGCGAGGTGTTGACGGCGATGCGCCGGGGGTCGCGGGCAGCGACGATCTCGCCGAGCCGCGCCCATTGGTCGGGCTGCTTCTCGGGCTCCCACGCCGCCTCGAACAGCCCGCCGAGCCCGTAGCGGCTGACGGTCAGCCGCTCGACCGGCTTGCCGCCGCCGGGATCGAAGAAGACGAGGATGGTGCGCCGGCGCGCGCGCAGGCTCGTCGCATTGAGCATCGTCGCCAGTACCGGATCCTCGAGATACTCGCGCGCGATCATCACCCACATGTCGACGCCCTGCTCGCGCATCAGCGCCGGCACGATCGTGTCGAGCCGCTGCTTCAGCCAGGCGTCGCGGACGCGCGCCTGCTCCTTGAGCGGCAGCACCGCGGGCACCGGCGCGGCGGGGTCCTCGACCTCGCGCAGCCCGGCCAGATGGTCGGCCTGCGCCTGCGCCGGCGCGGCGGAAAGCGCCAGCAGGGCGGCGAACAGCAGCGGCCTCATGCGCGCCTCGGCGGCGTCAGCGCGTCGGCCGCCGCGTCGCCGAGCGACGAGCCGCCGTCGACGTCGAGGATGGCGCCGGTGATGTAGGCGGCGTTGTCGCTGGCGAGGTAGAGCGCCATGTCGGCGATGTCGCGCTTGGCGCCATAGTCGCGCAGCGGAATGCGCGCCTTCAGCGCCGCCTCGGCCTGCGGCGACGCGGCGAGGCGCGCCATGCCCTCGGTATCGGCGATCGGGCCGGGCGAGATGGCGTTGACGCGGATGCCCGCCGGCCCCCACTCCATCGCCAGACAGCGCGTCAGCATGTTGATCCCCGCCTTGGCCGCGCAGGCATGCGCCTGGAACATCATCGGATGGCTGCCCTGCCCCGCGGTGATCGAGATCAGCGAGGCGCCCGGCTTGCGCAGAAAGTCGAAGCTGGCGCGCAGCACGTTGAAGGTGCCGATCAGGTCGATGTCGACGACGGTCCTGAAGGCGTTCGCCGACATGCCGACGACGGGCGCGAGGAAATTGCCCACGGCGCCCGAAATCACCACGTCGATGTCGCCGAACCGGTCGTGCGTCGCCTTCAGGCTCGCCTCGACCGCCGCATAGTCGCGCACGTCGGCGCTGATGCCGATCGCGGTGCCGCCGGCGTCGGTGATCGTCTTCACCGCCGCGTCGATCTTGTCCTGGCTGCGGCTGACGATCGCGAGGCTCGCCCCCTGCTCGGCCAATCGCTGCGCGATTCCCAGGTTGATGCCGCTCGACCCGCCGGCGACATAGGCCACCTTCCCGGCGAGAATCTTTTCCCTGAACGCGTCCGCCATCCTGCTCCCCGTTTCGCTTGGCCTCCGATTAGGCGGGGCCGATCGGCGGATGGCAACTGATGTTTTGCGGCGTTACGCTGCGCGCTGCGCGCCGCGATCATCAGCAGCGGGAGATTGGCGACATGCAGCATCAGGGACCGACCTCGCACGGCTTCATCTCGCAGCGGCTGCGACTCCATTATGCCGACTGGGGCAACGCCGCGGCGCCGCCGCTGCTCCTCGTCCACGGCGGGCGCGATCATTGCCGCAGCTGGGACTGGGTGGCGGGGCGGCTGCAGAAGGACTGGCACGTCATCTGCCCCGACCTGCGCGGCCACGGCGACAGCGCCTGGGCGCCCGACGGCAATTACGAGATGACCGCCTTCGTCTACGACCTCGCGCAGCTCGTCCACCAGCTCGACGTCGATCAGGTGACGATCGTCGCGCATTCACTCGGCGGCAACATCGCGACGCGCTTCACCGGCCTCTATCCCGACAAGGTGCGCAAGCTCGTCTCGATCGAGGGTCTGGGGCCGTCGCCCAAGGTGCTCGCCGAGCGCGCGCAGACGCCGTTCGCCGAGCGCTGGCGCAAATGGATCGCCGACAAGCGCGTCGCGGCCGGCCGCCTCCCCAAACGCTATGCGACGATCGAGGAGGCCTATGCGCGGATGAAGGCCGAGAACGCCTATCTGACCGACGAGCAGGCGCGGCATCTGACGATCCACGGGATCAACCGCAACGAGGATGGCAGCTGGAGCTGGAAGTTCGACAATCATCTCAACGTCTGGTCGTTCACCGACATCCCGCAGGCCGAGATCGAGGCGCTGTGGGCGGCGATCACCTGCCCCACGCTGCTGCTCTACGGCGCCGACAGCTGGGCCTCCAATCCCGAGCGCGACGGCCGCATCGCGCATTTCCACAACGCGCGCGTCGTCGAGTTCGAGAACGCCGGCCACTGGCTGCACCACGATCAGTTCGACCGCTTCATGGCCGAGCTCGACGCCTTCTTGTGAGGCGCGGGCGCTGCGAAATTAGGCGGGTTGCGGTCCGACGCGCGAAGACACAAGTTCGCTAAGACAACTGATACGCGAACCGGGAAGGATCATCATGGGCGAGGCCTATATCATCGACGCCGTCCGCACGCCGCGCGGCGTCGGCAAGCCGGGCAAGGGCGCGCTGTCGCACCTCCATCCGCAGCATCTCGGCGCGACCGTGCTGAAGGCGCTCAAGGAGCGCAACAACCTCAAGACCGAGGATGTCGAGGACGTGATCTTCTCGACCAGCGCGCAGAAGGGCAAGCAGGGCGGCGACATCGGCCGCATGTCGGCGCTGCTCGCCGGCTACGACACCAAGGCGTCGGGCGTGACGCTCGACCGCTTCTGCGGCGGCGGCATCACTTCGGTGAACCTCGCCGCGGCGCAGATCATGTCGGGGATGGAGGAGCTCGTCGTCGCCGGCGGCGTCGAGATGATGTCCTATCATCAGGAACTGGCCGCGCAGGACCATGCAGCGGGGATCAGGCCGCTCGGCATGGGCAGCGGCAACATGAGCCTGCAGGCGATGCACCCGCAGTCGCACCAGGGCGTGTGCGGCGACGCCATCGCGGCGAAGGAGGGGATCAGCCGCGAGGCGGTCGACGCGCTGGCGCTCGAAAGCCAGCGCCGCGCCGACCGCGCGATCAAGGAAGGCCGCTTCGCCAAAAGCGTCGTGCCGGTGCTCAACGAGGACGGCTCGGTGGCGCTCGACCGCGAGGAATTCCCGCGCCCCGAAACGACCGCCGAGGGCCTCGCCGGCCTCAAGGCGAGCTTCGACATGCTCGCCGACGTGTCGATCCAGGAGGATGGCAAGACCTTCCGCCAGCTGATCAACGACCGCTATCCCGACCTCGACTGGAAGGGCGTCCATCATGCCGGCAACTCGTCGGGCGTCGTCGACGGCGCCGGTGCGATCCTGCTGGCCTCGAAGGACTATGCCGACAGCCAGGGCTGGAAGCCCCGCGCCCGCGTCGTCGCCACCGCCAACGTCGGCGACGACCCGACCTTGATGCTCAACGCGCCGGTGCCGGCGGCGAAGAAGGTGCTGGCGAAGGCGGGGCTCAGCAAGGACGACATCGACGTCTGGGAGATCAACGAGGCGTTCGCCGTCGTCGCCGAGAAGTTCATCCGCGACCTCGATCTCGACCGCGAGAAGGTCAACATCAACGGCGGCGCGATGGCGCTCGGCCATCCGATCGGCGCCACCGGCACGATGCTGATCGGCACCGCATTGGACGAGCTCGAGCGCTCAGGCGGCCGCTATGCGCTGATCACGATGTGCGCCGCCGGCGGCATGGCCCCGGCGATCATCATCGAACGCGTCTAGCCCTTCCAGGCGGCGAGCAGGGTGCGGACGAGTCCGTCGTACGCACCCTGTTTCGCATAGAGCGGCACCGGCGGCTGGCCCTGCTTCTCGTCGGGCTGCACGGCGATGACGCTGTCCTGCGCCGGCAGCACGGTGATGTAGCGCCCGCCGTTGCCGGCCGCGGTGTAGCTGTCGGCCGGGAGATCGCCGCCGCCCGTCACCCACCACATATAGCCGTAGCCCGCCAACAGGCCCTCGCGGCCGGTCTCGGAATAGGAGCGGGTGCTCTCCGCCACCCAGGCGTCGGGCAGCAGCTGCTCGCGCTTCCACCGGCCGCGGTCGAGGAAGAGCTGCCCGAACTTCGCCAGGTCGCGCGCCGACATCCACATGTTGTAGGCCGGGAAGCGCGGCGACTCCGCGTCGAACGACCAGCGCGTGTGTTCCATCGGATCGAAGTCCTCGAAACCGAGCGGCTGCGTGATCTGCTTTTCGAGCGCGGTGAACAGCCCGTGACCGCTCAGCCGCTGGTAGATGTCGCCGGCGACGTTGAAGTCCCAGTTGTTGTAGTACCAGCGCGTCCCCGGCGCGGCGCTGCCGCGCGGCGGGCGCGCCGCGCGCATCGCCGGCGTCTCGGCGGCGGTCGGGACATAGACGCCCGACCGTGCCTGCAGCAGCTGCCGCACCGTCGCCTGCTTCTCGGCGGCGGTGAGCGCGGTGTAGTCGTCGATGCCCAGTTCGGCCATCGTCGCGTCGCGGCGCAGCTGATCGGGAGGCAGCATGCCGTACAGCGCGCTCAGGAAGGATTTGCGGATCGAGGCGATACGCGACGGCCGCGCCACGTCGCCGTCGGACAGGATGACCCGCCCGCCGGTGCGCACGACCAGCCCCGACACGCCGAGCGCGCGCGCCTCCCGCTTCAACGCGTCGAGCCCGGCCTCCGACCAGCGCCGCTCGGCGCGCGCGAGCGACGGCGTGGCGGCGAGCGCGGCGGCGGCGGCGAGGCCGAAGGCGAAGGTGCGGCGGCTCGTGTCGATCATCACTCGCCCCCGGCCGCCGGTACGCGGATGACGCCGACGCCCTTCTCGATGCTGATCTTCGTTCCGAAGGGTTCCGAGAGCCGCTGCATCCGCTCGAGGATGCGCCGGCCGACGACCGCATCGGCCATCCCGGGCACGCCGCGCCCCGCGCCCTGCACGGCCACGCCGAGGTCGATCGGATAGAGGCGAATCTCGGCGACGCGGCCGCCGACATAGCGGCTGATCGCGATCACCGATTCATAGAGGGCAGGATCGGCGAAGGTCCGTGCGTTGCGCGCCGCCAGCAGCTCGGGCGTCGTCGCCGATCCCGGCGCCACGCCATATTGCTCGTACATGTCGGCGGGCACCGCATCGAGCGAGTTGTTCATCATCGCGAAGTTGGCGAGCGAATAGAAGATCGGCTTGCCCTTGTAGATCTCGATGCCGCGCAGGATGTGCGGGCCGTGGCCGACATAGGCGTCGGCGCCGGCGTCGATCGCCTGCCGGGCGAGCGCCACCGCGAAATCGGCGGGAGTCTCGCTCGAATTGCTCGGCTCGTGATTGTGCAGCGTGAACAGCGCGAAGTTGCCGTTCTGCTTGGCCTGCCGAACCGCCAGCAGATTGCCCGCCACGTCGGCGGCGTTGGGCTTGTAGGTGAAGCCGATCTTGCCGTCGGGGCGGTCGCTCGCGCGGTAGGCGGTGCCGAACAGACGCACGACGCCGTCCCTGGGGACGGCGGGGGTCGGCGCGGTCGCGGCGATCTCGACGAGCGCGTCGAAATGCTTCGGCGCCACCAGCGCGGTCCGCTCGACACGCACCGGATTCAGCCCGGGCCGCCCGGCGATCTCGCCGAGCGGATCGGCGGCGCGCGACATCGGCGTGAACGACGAGCTCGCCGATACCATGCCGACGCGCCCCGCCCCGGTGTCGACGTAGCGCGGCGCCCGGGCGAGCGAGAGCGTCCGCCCGACGCCGGCGTGGACCAGCCCGGCCTCGTCGAGCCGCGTCATCGTCTCGAACAATCCTTCCGCCCCCCAGTCGGTGGCGTGGTTGTTCGCGACGCTGACGATGTCGAAGCCCATCGCCGCCACGTCCTTGGGCACGCCGGGCGCGGCAAGCATCCAGGTGCCGCCCGACTCGGCCTGCGGCGACGCCTTGGTGGTGGCGAGGTCGAGCGCCATCGTCTCGAAATTGCCGAAGGCGACGTCGGCCGAGCGCAGCAGCCGCAGCATCTCGGGCGACCGCTTCTCGACCGTCGCCAGCATCGGGCGCAGGTAGATGATGTCGCCGACCGCGGCGAAGGTGAAGCCGTCGGCCACGGGCGTCGACGGCACCGGCGCCACCTTGAGCGCTTCGGCGGTCTGCGCGCGCGCCGGCGCAGCGGCAGCCAGGGCCAAGGTCAGCGCAACCGAAATGCCGAGATTTTTCACGTAAGTCCCTCCCATGCTCAGCATGCATCAAAGAGGCTCGAACGCCGCACGTCAAACCGCCCGGAATGGGCGCATGACGACGGCGAAACCGCCTGATAGCGTGACGGCATGAAGTTGCTCGCGCTCATGCTCGCCGCCGCGCTGGCGGCACCCGCCGCCGCCCAGCCCGTCCCCGTCCTCGACGACATCTTCGCCCGCTGGGCCTCGCCGAACTCGCCCGGCTGCGCCATCGCGGTGGCGAAGGACGGGCGGACCATCGTCGACAAGGCCTATGGCAGCGCCGACCTCGAGCATGGCATCGCCAATACGCCCGCGACGACCTTCGAGGCGGGGTCGGTGTCGAAACAGTTCACCGCCGCGGCGATCCTGCTGCTCGTCGAGACCGGAAAATTGACGCTCGACGATGACGTGCGCCGTCACATACCCGAGCTGTCGCCCAAGCTGCCGAGGCTCACCATCGATCATCTGCTGAACCACACCAGCGGCCTTCGCGACTGGGGGAGCGTGATGGGCCTCGCCGGCTGGCCGCGCGGCACCCGCGCCTACACGCAATCCGACGTGCTCGACATCATCGCCAACCAGCAGGCGCTCAACTACGCGCCGGGCGCCGAGTACAGCTACACCAACAGCGGCTACAATCTGATGGCGCTGATCGTCGAGCGGGTGAGCGGGCAAAGCCTGGCCGCCTTCACCGCCGCCCGCCTGTTCGGCCCGCTCGGCATGACGAACACGAGCTGGCGCGACGATTTTCGTCGCGTCGTGCACGGTCGCGCCGTCGCCTACGAGCGCGCCGCCGGCAGCGAGGCGGGCGAACGGTGGGCCCAGGCGATGCCGTTCGAGGATGCCTATGGCAACGGCGGTTTGCTCACCACCACCGCAGACCTGCTCCGTTGGAACGACGCGCTGACCACCGGCAATCTCGGCCGCTTCGTGACCGACAAGCTGCAGCAGCGCGCCCGCCTCACCGATGGCACGCCGATCACCTATGCGCGCGGCCTGTTCGTCGATCGCTGGCGTGACCGCGATCAGGTGTCGCACAGCGGATCGACCGGCGGCTACCGCGCCTGGCTCGGCCGACTGCCCGCCGAGAAGCTGTCGATGGCGCTGCTGTGCAATGCCGGCGACGTGAACGGCACGGCGTTGGCGCGCCAGGTGATCGACCGGGTGCTGGGCGTGCCCGAGGACGCGAACCCGCCGCCTTTCTCCGCAGCGGGCCGCGCCGGCACCTTCATCGACGACGCGACCCACCTCCCCATGACCCTGATCGACGATGCGGGCAGCCTGCGCGTCCAGGGCGGCCCGGCGCTGGCGCCCCTCGCCAACGGCCGCCTGCGCGGACGCGGCGGAGAGCTCAGCTTCGACGGTCGCGACCGCTTCGTTCTCCATACGCCCGAAGGACAGACGGTCGCCTATCGCCGCGTCGCGCCGTGGGCGCCGCGCGCCGCCGACCTGGCGGCGATCGCCGGGCGCTTTCGCAGCGGCGAGGCGGACGCCACCTATGTGGCGTTCGTCGAGGGCGACAAGCTCAAGCTGCGGCTGGAGCGGCGGCCGGGGATGGTCTTCACGCTCACGCCGATCGCCACCGACCTCTTCGAGGTGGAGGGCGGCGGCATTGTCCGGGTGATCCGTCACGGCAGCGGCATGCCGACCGCGCTTTCGTTCGGTGCGCCGCGCGTCCGCGACCTGCGCTTCGCCCGGATCCCCTAGGGTCTGAACTCAATAACAATGGCATTCGTGATGGCAGCGAGAAGGCGAAGGGCGAGGAGAGGCCGCGCAGGCGGGCCCTTCGGCCCCCGGCAAGCGGCGTCGACGACGCCCTTCGCCTTCTCGCTGCCACGCGGAGCGCGGCGCC